>Ga0207659_10000004_pt1 | contig 476977 bp, 377 predicted proteins | sample KBSM43metaG_FD_184330 | JGI IMG/M metagenome (GOLD analysis project Ga0207659, IMG submission 184330) | Miscanthus rhizosphere microbial communities from Kellogg Biological Station, Michigan, USA - KBS M4-3 metaG (SPAdes) (version 2) | ecosystem: Host-associated > Plants > Roots > Rhizosphere...
TCAGACGCATTGGGCGATGGCCGGCGACTGCGAGTGCTGAACGTCGTCGACGACTTCACCAGGGAAGCTCTGATCATGGAGGTGGACACCTCGATCAGCGGCCACAGAGTCGCTCGTCTGCTTGACGAGCAGGGCGCACTTCGAGGAGCGTATCCGCGCGCGATCGTCTGCGACAACGGTCCAGAGTTCATCAGCCACGCCCTGGATCAGTGGGCCGACGAGCACGGTGTGAAACTCCTGTTCATCCAACCGGGCAGACCCGTGCAGAACTGTTTCGTGGAGAGCTTCAATGGACGATTCCGTGACGAGTGCCTGAATGAGAACTGGTTCACGAGTCTGAACGATGCGCGAAGAATCATCGCTGGATGGAGAGTGCAATACAACGACGTACGGGAGCACGGCTCCCTCGGTGGCCTCACGCCGAGCGAGTTTGCACAGGAGTGGATTCTGAGGGCTGACACCCCCTCCTCGATCCTCCCCCTCAAGGGGGAGGAGGTAGTAGAACGACTTATCAATAGCCCGGCTGAACCTACATTCTGACCGGACCAAAGTTGGGGGGACCGTCACAAAGAGCGACAGCAGAACGACTGTAGGCCGAGGAACCTTCAACGTGCCGCGCGGAGTCGAGTGGGTAACCGTCGTTGCATGCGGTGGAGGCGGTGGCGGAGCCGGCGGCGACGGTGCGTTTCGAAATCGGAGCGCGAGTGGTGGAGGCGGTGGAGCGGGCGCGCCGGTTTTTGTAACCACGCTGAGAGTCGAGCCCGAGACGACGGTCGATCTCTTTATCGGCGACGGCGGCCGTGGAGGTAAAGGGGGAACTGCCGGCGAGCCGGGAGAGCCACCGAATCCCGCTGACGGATTTCCCGGCATACCGCCCGTCGAGCCCGGACACGGCGGCCGGGGTCAGGACGGTCAGGATTCAAAATTCGGCAACGTGAGCTTCCCCGGCGGACATGGCGCGACCTCGCGAACCGGTGCCAGCGGCTCCGGGTTTCAGGGAATCTCTGCGGCGGCCGGCGGCAACGGCGGCGCGCCTAATCGCGATGGTGACAACGGCGACCGTACAATCTACGCGGTCGGCGGGCGTGGCGGACACGTCGACAACTCTGGCGGTGGCGGTGGTGGCGGTGCCAGCCTTGGTGAAGGCGGCATCGGCGGCGCGACAACCGGCAACGAAAATCACGGCGGTGGTCGTGGTGCGGGTGGCGGTGGTGGTGCAGGAGGCACCGGCCGCGGCACGGGCGGCGATGGCGGAGACGGCGGGCCGGGCGAAATCAAGATCTTCTGGTTGGAGTAATCGACAAGGAACACGCGGATCGCCAGTCCACACGCGTGAACCTCGTGTCCCAACCTGCGGGCCGCCTGTCCGCACATGTGAACCTTCGTGCCCGCATGTGCGGACCGCCTGTCCGCACGTGTGAACCTTCGTGCCCGCATGTGCGGACCGCCGGTCCGCACGTGTGAACCTTCCTGCCCGCATGTGCGGACTGCCGGTCCGCACGTGTGAACCTCCTGTCCCGCATGCGCGGACCGCCTGTCCGCACGTGTGAACCTCGTGTCCCGCATGTGCGGACCGCCTGTCCGCACGTGTGGACCTCGTGTCCCGCATGTGCGGACTGCCGGTCCGCACGTGTGAACCTCGTGTCCGCGCGTGCGGACCGCCAGTCCGCACAGCGAAATAATCAAGCGTCCTTGACAACATGTACAGGTTACTTGACATCAAACCGGGCCGAACCTATGTTGCCTCCATGAACGCATTCGCACGCTCGACCCGGGTCCGAACCTCGTTACTGATCAAGATCGCCGCGGCGGGCATCCTTTATATGGGGGCGGTGCGGTTGCTGGCGTGGTTCATCGCGAACCACCCCGACAGCCGGTGGAATGCGCTCGCCGCGACCTTGCCGATCATTGCCGCCATGGTCGTGACCGCGGCGGCGATGTCGAGCCTCAAGGGGATGGACGAACGCGAGTCGCGCATGCATCTCGAGGCGCTCGGCTTTGCGTTTCTCGCGTCGCAACTGGTGCTATGTACTTATGCATTCATGGCATACGCCGGACTGGTGAAGCTCCAGCTCGAGATGTTCATGCCGGCCATGGCGCTGCTCTGGCTGGTGGGACTGGCGCGATCGCTATGGAAATATCGGTGAAGAACCGTCTGCGCGTCTTTCGCGCCGAGCGCCAGTGGTCGCAGCAGGACCTCGCCGACCGCCTCAACGTGTCGCGCCAGACCGTGAATTCGATCGAGACCGGGCGGTACGACCCGAGTCTTCCGCTGGCGTTCCGCATCGCCCGCGTCTTCGAGCAGCCGATCGAGAACATCTTCTCGGCGGACGACGACCCTGCCACAACCCCCTCCTTCTCTACTTAATGTAGAATATCCGGCCTACCAACCCGTAGTAATCCTCTAACAAGCCGGAGTTCTCCGGAGGAGGTTCCAAGCCGTGCGTACCCGCCGCTATACGTGTGTCTTCTTCATCCTGTTCCTTTCTTCCATCCTTTTTGTCCCCTCCGCCCTCGCCGCCGGCACTCGCGATGTCGTCATCAACGAGCTGGCCTGGATGGGCACCACGTCCAACACCGCCAACGAGTGGATCGAGCTTTACAACACCACTGGCAGCTCGATCAGCCTCACCGGCTGGACGCTCAGGTCCACCGACGGCACGCCGAACATCTCCCTCACCGGATCGATCGGCGCGTACGGCTACTACCTGCTCGAGCGCACCGACGACAACTCCGTCCCGGGCATCACCGCCGACAAAACCTACACCGGCGCGATGGGCGACGGCGGCGAGCTGATGGAGCTCAAGGACGGCAGCAGCAATCTGATCGACAGCGCCAGCCAGAGCGGCGCGTGGTTCGCCGGCACGACGAGCGGCCGCTCGACGATGAGCCGCATCGACGTGAACGTCGCCGGTACGACCTCGTCGAACTGGTACACCGCCGCCACGAGCTACGGCGGCGGGATCGGCAACGGCTCGCCGAAGGCCGCGAACGTCCTCGGCGGCACGTCCGATGACTGGTACTCGCTCTACTTCACCGACCACCTGAACACGGTCATGCCGGACTACGGTCCGAAAACGATGGCCAACGCGCTGATCGACGCGATCGACAACGCCACGACGTCGATCGACTTCGCCGTCTACGGCTTCAACGGCTCCGAGGAGGTCATCGCCGCGCTCATCGCCGCCAAGAACCGCAGCGTGACGATCCGCGGCGTGGTCGACTCGTACGACGGTGGCGGGTATCCGTACCGCTCGACGGCGGACGTCATCGCCGCGCTCGGAAACGTCCACGAAGACGATGACGACCGCATCATGCACAACAAGTTCTTCGTCATCGACGGCCGCTGGGTCTGGACCGGATCGACGAACATCTCGCGCCAGGAGATCGACGCCGAGTACTACGGCGACGTTTCGGTCCTGATCGACAACACCCAGTTGGCCGGCATCTACACGACCGAGTTCGAGGAGATGTACAACGGCGAGTTCCACACGGACAAGGAAGACGACACGACGCACGTGCTGACGACGCTCGGCGACGGCACGGTCATCAAGAGCTACTTCGCGCCGAGCGACGACGCGGAGACGCACGCGATCGTCGCCGCAATCAACGCCGCGCAGACGAAGATCAACATGCGTACCTTCTACCTCACGAGCACGACGATCGTCGACGCGCTCGAGGACGCGAAGGACCGCGGCGTCACGATCCGCATCATTCTCGACGCGGCGTCCGCGGAGAACGCGTACAGCCTGCACGGCGCCCTGCGCACCTACGGCGTCTCGGTCAAGGTCGAGAACTGGGGCGGCACCGAGCACTGCAAAGCCTTCTCCGTCGACGGCTACATCGTCGTCCTCGGCTCCCAGAATTTCACCTACTCCGGCAACACCTCCAGCGACGAGAACACGCTCTACATCGAGAACCGCCCGATGGCCACGGCGTTCGACGCCGCGTTCGAGACGGCCTGGAGCTCGATCCCGAGCACGTGGCTGACCGCCGACCCCGACCCCGAATCCTCGGATTCGCCGGGATCGCTGACCGATCTCACCGACAACGATCACGACGATCTCACCGACGAGCTGGCGCCGGAGCAGATCAACAACGTCGGCACGGCGGACGGCTCGATCAACGTCTACTTCCTCCGCCAGGCCGTCGAGTCCGGCGCGACGACCGGCAACGAGGCGAACTACAACGTGAACCTCGAAGACAAGCTCACCGCGCGCATCGCCGGCGCGACGTCGACGATCGACCTGGCGACGTACGAGCTCGATCTTCCGGACGTGGTCGACGAATTGATCGACCGCGCGGCCAACGGCGTGCGCGTGCGCGTCGTCGCCGATGCGAAAGATCCGCTGCACGAGGATCTTTCCGAGGACACGAGCTACAAGCGCGCGCGCGTTTACTACGAGAGGATTCTCCGCGGAGCCGACGGCACGATCGGGACGTCCGACGACGGGCATCTGATGGCCGACTCCGCGATCTTCGCCGTCGAGGATTCAACGTTCCGGACGAACAACGGGCTGCCGTCGTCACTGACCGGACTCACGCAGGTGACGGTGAAAGTCGGGACCGCGACCAAGACCGGCTATCTGCTGGGCGACGCGGAGCTGAAGGACACCTCCGGAGGGATGAACAACTACTACTCGTGGGGCGACCAGATGCACAACAAGTTCGTGGTCGTCGACGGCACCTGGGTCTGGACGGGAAGCTGGAACTTCACGATCAACGACACCTACGGCTCGGAGGCCAACCGGACGGCGGGCGTGTTGTCGGGTCATACGAATCACGGCGTGGAGATCCGCTCCGAGGATCTCGCCGATGAGTACATCAACGAGTTCGACGAGATGTACGGAAGCACGACGGCCACGCCGAGCAGCACGTCGTCGAACTTCCACGGGCGCAAGACCGACACCACGAGCAGTCATACGGTGACGGTCGGCGGCAAGACGGTCGAGGTCTATTTCTCGCCGAACGAAGGGGGGCTGACGCGCGTGATCGACGCGGTCACGAGCGACGCCGACCTCTCCGCGCATTTCTGCATCTACGCGTTCTCGGATCAGGATCTGACCGACGCGCTGAAGGCGAAGTGGGAAGGCTCGACGTCGGAGTCGACCGGCACGCTGACCGGCTTCAAGCTGCAGGGCGTGTTCGAGAGCGGCTACTGGAACCAGTACTGGTCGGCATCGATGGACATGACCGCGCGCGACGGATCGCCGGACCAGAGCACGAAGTGGAACAACAAGGCGCCGGTGTACTTCGACGGCGAGGACTCGCTGCTCCATCACAAGTACCTGATCCTCGACGTGAACAGCGAGAGCGATCCGATGGTGATCACCGGCTCGATGAACTGGAGCGCGAACGGCGACGACACGAACGACGAGAACACGCTGATCATCCACGACGCGGCGATCGCGAACCAGTACTACCAGGAGTTCGCGGCGCGGTACTACATGGCGTTCGGGGTAGTGGACTTTCTGAAGTAAGCGTCTAGAACGCCGTTCCGAACCAACCCTGCGCTCTGGCGTCTTCGAGGCGCGCCTCGATGTAGCGCCAGAGCGTGGGGCAGCCGGCCTCGATCTGCGGGCGTACGCGGCGCGCGACCTGTTCGTGGCTGATCCCGTTCTCGCGCCAGCTCTGGCCGTTGTTGGCGAGGTTGAGCAGCACCGGCATGGCGCGGTCGGCGGCGTTGGCGAAACGCGACTCCGGCGTCTCGGCGCTCTCGAACTCCTGCCACAGCGCGATGAAGTGCGAGGCCTGCGGCTCGCCGAGGACCGCGAAGATGCGCTTCACGCACGCGAGCTCGGCGGCCTTCCGGTCCGCCCAGCCGCCTTCGACGAAGAACATCGTGTCGCCGGTGTCGATCTCGCCGATGTCGTGCACGAGCAGCATGGCCACGACGCGGTTGATGTCGACCGGCTCTTCGGCGTGCTCGGCCAGCGACGATGCGAGCAGCGCGATCTGCCAGCTGTGCTCCGCCGGATTCTCGTAGCGTTCGAGTCCGATCGGCCGCGTCTTCCGCGTCACGCCCTTCAGTTTTTCGAGCTCGATGATGAAGTCGACGATGTGCTGCATGCATTCTCCGGCCCGGATCATATTATTCTCGCCGCATGCTGCTGACGTTCATCGCCGCCGCGCTCGCGCTCCTGATCATGCCCGGCCCCGCCGTCATGTACATCGTCACGCGCAGCGCGACGCAAGGCCGCGCCGCCGGCATCGCCTCGGTGCTCGGCATCGCCAGCGGCGGTCTCGTGCACGTCATCGCCTCGGTCGCCGGTCTGTCGCTGCTCATCGCCCGCTCCGCGGTGGCGGTGCAGTACCTCCGCATCGGCGGCGCGATCTACCTGGCCTGGCTCGGCGTGCAGAAGCTGCGCGAGGCGACGGCGGAGGCCTCCGCGGAGACGCCCGTGCTCGCGCCGCGCTCGAACTGGCAGATCTACCGCGACGGCGTGATCGTGAACGTGCTCAATCCGAAAACGGCGCTGTTCTTCGTCGCCTTCCTGCCGCAGTTCGTCGACGCGGGCCGGCCTGTGACGCCGCAGCTGCTGCTTCTCGGAATGACGTTCATCACACTCGCGGTCGTGACCGACGCCTGCTGGGCGATCGCCGCGGCCACGGTCTCGTCGCGCCTCGCGCGGCGCCGCACCCTCGGCACGCGCGTGTCCGCGTACGCCGCGGCCGCCGTCTACTTCGGCCTCGCGGCGACGGCGATGGTCACCAACCGGCGGGCATCATGAGACTCGCTGCGCTCCTCCTCGCCGCCGCTCCCCTGTTCGCCGCAGACTTGCAGCAGCAGCGGGCGATCCTTGAAGAATTCACGCAATTCCTCGCCATCCCCAACCTTGCCTCGGACGCGCCGAACATCCAGCGCAATGCCGAGGCGATCGTGGCGATGTTCGCGAAGCGGAAGATCGCCGCGCGGACGTTGAAGATCGACGGCGCGCCGCCGCTGGTGGTTGCCGATCTGCCCGCGGCCGGCGCGAAGAGGACCATCACGTTCTACGCGCACTACGACGGCCAGCCGGTCGACAAGTCGAAGTGGAAGAGCGAGCCGTGGACGCCGGTGATGCGCGACGCGCGCGGCAACGACGTCGACTGGCGCGGCGCGCAGACCATCGACCCGGAATGGCGGATCTACGCGCGCTCCGCGGGCGACGACAAGGCGCCGATCGTGGCTATGCTCGCCGCGCTTGACGCGCTGCGCGCCGCGAACCGGAAGCCGTCGGTCAGTCTCCGTTTCGTTTTCGAAGGCGAAGAGGAAGCGGGCTCCGGCCATCTCGCCGAATACCTGACCGCGAATCCCGGCATCGCGCGCACGGACGCCTGGTTCATCTGCGACGGACCGGTGCACCAGAGCCGGCGCATGCAGCTCTTCTTCGGCGCGCGCGGCATCGTCGACGTCGACCTCACGGTCTACGGTCCGATCAAGGGACTGCACGACGGGCACTACGGCAACTGGGTCCCAAATCCGATCGTGCGCCTCACCCATCTCATCGACTCGATGCGCGACGAGAACGGACGCATCCTCATCGCCGGCTTCTACGAGCAGGTGCGCGCGATCGATCCCGCGGAGAGCGCGGCGCTCGCGAAAGTGCCGGCGGTCGAGAACGATCTGAAGCGCGAGTTTCAGATCGGCGCGACCGAGGCGGCGTCGCTGAACGAGCGGATCATGCTGCCGGCGCTCAATCTTCGCGGGATCGAGGCGGGACGCGTGGGCGCGCAGGCGTCGAACTCGATTCCGACCGAGGCGCGGGCGTCGATCGACTTCCGCCTCGTGCCCGACGAAACGCCGGAGTCGATCAGGCCGCTGGTCGAGAAGCACATCGAGGCGCAGGGATACACGATCGTCCGCGCGACGCCCGACGCGGCGGCGCGCCTTGCGCATCCGAAGTTGGTGAAGGTCGAATGGGGCAGCGGCTATCGTCCGGCGCGCACGCGTCTCGACCTGCCGCTCTCGCGCGAGGCCGCGGCGATTCTCGCCGCCGCCGGGCACGAGCCGGTCCTCCTCCCCACCCTCGGCGGCAGCGTGCCGATGTACCTCTTCCAGCAGCCGCCCGGCACGCCGGTGATCGGCTTCCCGATCGCCAACCACGACAACAACCAGCACGCCTCCGACGAGAACCTGCGCCTGCAGAATCTCTGGGACGGCATCGAGATGTTCGCCGCGGTGTTCTCAGAATTGCAGTGACCCACATCGATCCCATCTGCGGCATGAAAGTCGACCCCGCGCGCGCCGCGGGCACGTCGGTGCGCGACGGCGTGACGTATTACTTTTGCTCGAAGGGGTGTAAAGCGAAGTTTGACGAGAAGTGGAGCGGCGGGCTTCAGCCCGCCGACAACAGTTCCGGCGGGCTAAAGCCCGCCGCTCCACAGGACGGGCAATGGACCTGCCCCATGCATCCCGAGGTCGTGCGCGACAAGCCGGGGAGTTGTCCGATCTGCGGGATGGCGCTCGAGCCGCGGACGATCACAGCGGCCGAGGAAGACGCCAACCCTGAGTTGCGCACCATGACGTGGCGGTTCTGGGTGAGCGCGGTTTTGACGGCGCCGCTGGTGTTTCTGGCGATGACGCGTCCCAATCCGTACATCGAGCTCGCGCTCGCGACGCCGGTCGTGCTGTGGGGCGGCTGGCCGTTCTTCGAGCGCGCGTGGGCGTCGATCGTCAACCGCCATCTCAACATGTTCACCCTGATCGGCCTCGGCGTCGCGGTGGCATACATCTACAGCACCGTCGCGACGCTCATCGGCTTTCACAAGCTCGGGATGTACTTCGAGGCCGCGGCGGCGATCGTGACGCTGGTCCTCCTCGGGCAGGTGCTCGAGCTGCGCGCGCGCAGCCGCACCGGCGCCGCCATCCGCGCGCTGCTCGGGCTCGCGCCGAAGACGGCTCGCCGTGTCGGCGCGAACGGGCAGGAGCACGACGTACCGCTCGAAGAGGTGCAGCGCGGCGACGTGCTGCGCGTGCGTCCGGGCGAGAAGATCCCGGTCGACGGCGTGGTCATCGAGGGAGCGACCAGCGTCGACGAGTCGATGGTCACGGGCGAGCCGCTGCCGGTCGAGAAGTTCGAAGGCGACCGGCTGATCGGCGCGACGGTGAACGGCACCGGCTCGGTGCTGATGCGCGCGGAGCGCGTCGGCGCGGACACGCTGCTCGCGCGGATCGTGAGCATGGTCGCCGAGGCGCAGCGGAGCCGCGCGCCGATCCAGCGGCTCGCCGATCAGGTGTCGGCGTGGTTCGTGCCGGCGGTCATCGCCATCGCGATCGTCACGTTCGCGGTGTGGGCGCTCACCGGTCCGCAGCCGCGGCTGGTCTATGCGGTGGTCAACGCCGTCGCCGTGCTGATCATCGCCTGCCCCTGCGCCCTCGGGCTGGCGACGCCGATGTCGGTGATGGTCGCGACGGGAAAAGGCGCGACCGCGGGCGTGCTCTTTCGCAATGCCGAGGCGATCGAGATCCTGCGCAAAGTCGACACGCTCGTCGTCGACAAGACCGGCACGCTCACGCGCGGAAAGCCGGAGCTGGCATCGATCATCCGGTGGAACGGCTTCTCCGAGCACGACGTGTTGCGATACGCGGCGAGCGTGGAGCGGGCCAGCGAGCATCCGCTTGCGGCGGCGATCCTCGCCGGCGCCGCCGAGCGCGGCATCGACGCGCCGGCGGCAACGCAGTTCGAGTCGATTCCCGGCAAAGGCGTGCGCGGCGTCGTCGACGGGAAGCGCGTGGCGCTCGGCAATCGCGCGCTGATCGCCGGCGCGCCGGAGGACATCGCCGCCCGCGTGTATCTCACCGTCGACGGCACGCTCGCCGGCGCGCTGAGCGTCGACGATCCGATCAAGGAGACGAGCGCGGAGGCGATCCGCGAGCTGCATGCGGAAGGCCTGCGCATCGTGATGCTCACCGGCGACAGCCGCGCGAACGCGGAGGCGGTCGCGAAGAAGCTCGGCATCGACGAGGTGATCGCGGAAGTGCTGCCGGATGAGAAGGCGGCGGCGGTGAAGCGGCTGCAGGAGCAGGGACGCGTCGTGGCGATGGCCGGCGACGGGATCAACGACGCGCCGGCGCTGGCGCAGGCGGAAGTCGGCATCGCCATGGGCACCGGCACGGACGTGGCGATGGAGAGCGCGGACGTGACGCTGGTGAAAGGCGACCTGCGCGGCATCGTCCGCGCGCGGCGGCTGAGTGCCGCGACGATGCGCAACATCCGCCAGAACCTCTTCTTCGCCTTCATCTACAACGCCCTCGGCGTCCCGATCGCCGCCGGCGTGCTCTATCCCGTCTTCGGGATTCTGCTCAGCCCGATGATCGCCGCCGCGGCAATGAGTTTCAGCTCCGTATCCGTGATTACAAATGCGCTGCGGCTGCGCGGCGCTAGAATCTAACACTCGATGAGACGCGCCATCATCGCCGCATGGATCGCCGCGGCGACGCTGCTCGTGGAGCGGCTGCTGGTGGACCGCGGACGCAGGTGATCACGCCCAACGTCGGCCCTCCCCTTCCCTGACGGATGGTGAACGGCGTGAAGGAGTTCCATCTCACCGCCGAGCCGGTGCAGATCGCCTTCGGCATGCAGGGCTTCTTCATCATTCATCCGCGCGACGCGAGCGTGCGTCTCGTCGACCGCGACTTCGCGATCAGGTGATAGCCTGCCTTCCATGAGCACGTTACCGAGCCAGGGCCTCCTCTCCACGTATTGGATTCCGACCGTCGGGATCGGATCGCCGACGCAGGACGTCGACGTCCCGCTGACCGACGTGTTGAATTACACGACCAACGTGGTGTTCCTCGGCTTCGCGTCGTTCACGTCGAACAGCGCGCCGTACATCACCATCCCCGGCGACGTCGTGTCGCAGATGACGCTGCAGCCGGGACAGACGCAGACCAGCGTGCAGCAGCTGCAGGCGGCCGGGATCAAGGTGCTGCTGTCAGTACAGGGCTCGAACGGCTACGGGTGGGACGGCGTCACCGACAACACCGCCTTCGCGCAGTGGGTGCAGACGAACATCATCGAGCAGTACGGACTCGACGGCATCGACATCGACAACGAGTGGAGCAACCTGCCGGAGAACACGCAGAGCTTCATGAACACGGTCGGAACGCTGCGCAGCGTGCTGACCGGGAGCCTGATCACGAAGGCGTTGTGGGACGACATCGATTACTTCAAGACGGCGGTCGCGGAAGGGACTCCGAACGCGGGCTCGTATCTCGGACAACTTCTCGACTTCGGTGCTTCGATGGCGTACGGCTACGGATATCAGGCACAGATCGATTTCATCCAGCCGTATCACGACATCGTCATCGGCGGGACGAATGTCGGCCTCGGCTGGAACCAGCTGGCGATCGGCGTGCAGGCCGGACCGCCGGCGCCCTACGCGAGCTGGATGACGCCGATCGACGAGACCTATCAACTCGCGCAGTGGTGCGTCGAGGGGACGTCCCGCAGCAAGTCGACGCCGCCGATCCTCGGCATGATGCTCTACACGTTCTCGCAGGACATCCAGCAGTGGACGTACGGGCCGCAGAACTCGCCATCGAAGATGTTCCCGAACGCGAACGATCACCAGTGGCAGCGGACGATCATCGCCGGGATGACGGGGCAGCCGCAGCCGCCGGATTGATCAGGCGCGCGCCACTCGAACGGCCTCAACGTACTGTCGCGCCTTTTCGGTGATCGCGGCGGCTTCGCCGCGGCGGAGCGCGGCGAGGTCGACGAGGTCGGCGCCGACGCCGAGGGCGAACGCTCCGGCGGCGATGAAGTCGGCGGCGGTGTCCAGGTTCACGCCGCCGGTGGGGAGCAGCTCGATCTGCGGGAGCGGGGCCTTGAGCGACTTGAGGTAGGTCGCGCCGCCGACGGCGTTCGCGGGGAAGACCTTGACCGCGTTCGCGCCGGCTTTCCAGGCGGTGACGACTTCGGTCGGTGTGAGCGCGCCGGGGAAGACCGGCACATCAGCGCGGCGGCAGTGCTCGATCGTCGGGATGTCGAGGGCGGGGCTGACGATGAAGCGCGCGCCGGCATCGATGCATTGCTGCGCGGTCGCGGCATCGAGCACGGTTCCGGCGCCGATCAGCGCCTCGTCGCCGAGGCGATTGGTCAACTCGTTGATCATCTGGATCGCGCCGGGCACGGTGAGCGTGATCTCGAGGATCGGGATGCCGCCCGCGCGGATGGCTTCGACGGCGGCGAAGGCTTCATCCGCGGACGCGGCGCGCACGACGGGCACGAGGCCGACGTCGCGGATGCGCTGCATGACCGCGTTCATCGCGACACCCGCGCGGTTCCGCCCTTCATCACGCGCTCGACTTCGGCGAGCGTGGCCATGCTGGTGTCGCCGGGCGTGGTCATGGCCAGGGCGCCGTGGGCGGCGCCGCATTCGACGGCCCACTGCGCGCCTTTGTCCGCGAGGAGGCCGTAGATCAGGCCGGAGGCGAAGGAGTCGCCGCCGCCGACGCGGTCGAGGATCTCCAGGTCGGGGCGCGGCGTGGCTTCGTAGAACTGGCCATCGCTCCAGGCAATGGCGCCCCAGTCGTTGCGAGTGGCGGTGTGTGCGACGCGGAGCGTGGTCGCGATGACGGCGAGCTGCGGATACTCCTCGCGCACTCTGCCGATCATCTTCTGGAAGGCCTCTTTCGGCAGCGCGCCGAGGTGCTCGTCGACGCCTTCGACGTCGAAGCCCAGGGCCACGCTGAAGTCTTCCTCGTTGCCGAAGAGGACATCGACGAGGCTTACCAGCTCGCGATTCACCGCGCGCGCCTTCTCGGCGCCGCCGATGCCTTTCCAGAGCGACGGGCGGTAGTTGAGATCGTAGGAGACGATCGCGCCGTGTCTGCGCGCGGCCTGCATCGCCTCGCGCGCGACATCCGGCGTCGTCTCCGAGAGCGCCGCGAAGATGCCCCCGGTGTGGAACCAGCGCGCGCCGGAGAGCACCGCGTCCCAGTCGACGTCGCCCGCCTTCAGCTGCGAGACCGCGGTGTGCCCGCGGTCGGAGCAGCCGAGGGCCGCGCGCGCGCCGAAACCGCGCTCGGTGAAATTGAGTCCGTTGCGCGCGCGGCGGCCGACGCCGTCGTCGGCGACCCAGCGCAGAAACGAGAGGTCCGTTCCGCCCTGCAGCATGAGGTCTTCGACGAGCCGGCCGACGGCGTTGTCGACGAGCGCGGTGACGATTGCGGTGCGCATGCCGAAGCAGCGCCGCAGGCCGCGCGCGACGTTGTATTCGCCGCCGCCCTCCCACGCCTGAAACGTGCGCGTGGTGGAGACGCGGCCTTCGCCGGGATCGAGGCGCAGCATCACCTCGCCGATGGACACGAGATCGAAGCGGGCATCCGCGGCCGGCTTGATCTTCACTTGCGCGAGGCCTCGAGTCCGGAGCCGCCCTGCGCGTAGTCGGGCTGCACGTTGACGACGCCGAAACGGCGGTCGACGGTCTCGCGATTCGCGGCCATCATCCAGAGAAAGTTGATCGTGCCGCCGGGCGCGGAGACGTTGGGGTGATAGCCCTGCGGCATGATCACCACGTCGTCCTGCTTGACGACCGCGACCAGCTCGGGATTGCGCGGGTCGTTGTAGACGAGCTGCAGTCCCCACCCCGGCTCGGGCATGTCGATGTAGAGATACGCTTCCTCGGCCAGTTGCGCGTGCTCGTGCGGCGGCCACGACGTCCAGTTGCCGGGCTTGCTGAAGGTGACGCCGGCGAGGATGCGTCCGGCCTCGACGTTCTTGCCGATGAGGATGTTCAGACTGCGCTGCGCGGACGGACCGCCGGTGTCGAAGTGCAGCGCCGGGTCGTTCTGCACGTCGGCGAAGCGGACGAGCTGCTGGGGGTAGCGCGCGTCGACGGGGGCGGCGACCTCGGCGAGGTCGCAACCTTCCGGGCCCGGCATCACGGTCACTTCGCTGTCGCGCGGGACGTAGAGCGCGTCGTATCTTCCGAGTGGAGCGGCGCCCGCTTCGGGCGCCGACGCCCCGGCGGCCGAGGCGGCCGCCGCTCCACTGTCGATGGTGGCGGTGCCTTTGAGGCAGATGAACGCCGTTTCGCGGTCTTCGGTGGAGAACGTGACCGGCGGATCGCCTCCGTCCAGGACGATGCGCCCGTAATGGAGATGCCGCGCGGCGGTAGTGCCGGGTTGCACGGAAATGTGCCGTCCTCGGCGGCTGGCGGTATCGCGCACGACGCACGTCTTCGCATCGATCGCCGGCAAGGTCATTTCTTCTCTCCTTCGGTGACGACGCGCTCGAGTCTCAGGTCGACCTCGCCTTCGATCACGTGTCCCTGCGCGACGCCGCGAAACGCGCTGTCGCGCACGACGATGTTGCGCAAAGGCGCCTTCTCCAGCCCTCGAATGTACAGCGCGTACTTGCTCTTCTTCGAGCGCATGCGCTCCACCACGATGTTGCGCACCTCGGGGATGAACGGGCCCGACTCCGGCGGCTCGTAGCGGAGATCGATCTCGATCGGCGCGAGGTTGACCGTGCCGATCTCGATGTCGCGGACGTAGACGTTCTCGATGACGCCGCCGCGCACGGTGTTGGTCTTGAGGCGCAGACCGCGCTCCAGATTCGGGCTGTCGAGGCGGCACTTCTCCGCGAACACGTTGCGCGCGCCGCCGCTGATCTCGCTGCCGATGGTGATCCCGCCGTGCCCGTCTTTCATCTCGCAGTTGCGGATGATGACGTTCTCGACCGGCACGTTCAATCGGCGCCCGTCGTTGTTGCGTCCCGACTTGAGGGCGATACAGTCGTCGCCGGTGTCGAACACGCAGTCTTCGATGAGCACGTCGCGCGACGACTCGGGATCGCAGCCGTCGTTGTTCGGGCCGTGCGAGATCACCTTGATTCCGCGCACGGTCACGTTGGAACAAAGCGTCGGATGCGTGACCCAGAACGGCGCGTTGCGGATGGTCAGCCCTTCGATGAGCACGTTTTTGCAGCGATACGGCTCGATGAACGTCGGGCGCAGGAAGTGCCCCGCGCCGAACACGCGCTCGGAGACCGCGACACCGTCCTGCCCCATCGCGAAGAGGCGATTGCGATCGGCGAGCTGCGGCGCGGGACCGTCGTTGTTCTTGGTGACGTCGGCGCGCTTGCCGGTGGTGATGCCCTTCCACGGCCACCAGTGCTCGTCGTCGGCCTGCCCGTCGAGCGTGCCCTCGCCGGTGATCGCGACGTCTTCGCACTCGAAGGCGTAGATGAGCGGCGAGTAGTTCATCAGCTCGACGCCTTCCCACCGCGTGAGCACGAGCGGGTACTTCGTCGTGTCCCGCGTGAAGCGCAGCGTCGCGCCCGCGGCGACGTGCAGCTCGACACGGCTCTTCAGATGGATCGGGCCGGTCTCATAGTCGCCCGGCGGGATGACGACCCGTCCCCCGCCCGCCTTGTGCGCCGCGTCGATGGCTTTGCGGATGTCGCCGCGTTTCACGACGAAGTCTCTGCGCGGGATGTTGGGAGGCACGATGCGCGCGAGAATCTCGCGGGCGGCATCCCACGGGTCGTCTGCCGCCCAGGCGATGCGGGGGAAGAGCGCGAGGCCCGCGCCGGCGACGAGGGTGTTGCGGAGGAGCTCGCGCCGATTCACTCCTTCACCTCGACGCGCAGCGGCGAGCGGATGCGTTGGGCAAACTCGTCGACGTACTTGTCGAACGCGTCGCGATTGGCGAAGTCGCCGCGATCCCATCCGCTGCCCACCCAATACACCATCGGCGTTTTCGTGACCACGAGCTGATTCCCCTCGGCTTCCGTGACGTCGGCGATGGTCGTGGGATCGAACAGCAGCGCGCAGCCGAACTCGCCGTTGTTGTTCGCCACCGGCTCCCACGCGCGCACGACTCCGCGCTCGCGATCGATGCGCCAGTTCTGCGCGGCGGTCTTCTTGATACCGGCGGCATTGGTCACGTCGCTCTCGAAGCGATTGAAGTTCTGCCCGGCGTCGAGCGTGATGCGCTTCGTTTCCTTGAAGTCGGGATAGTACAGCTCGAAGATCAGGCGGATCGGGCCCGCCGCGATGACCCGCGACTCGCGAAAGTTCTTCGACACCGTCAGCTTCCCGTCGCGCCACACTCCCCCGCCGCCACAGCCGCGGCTCTTGCCGGCGGAGTAGAAGTCGGCGCCTTCACCGTTGTCGCGATGATAGTCGTCGGCCATGTACCAGTCGTTGACGACCAGCCGGCGCGTGCGTTTGAGCCAGACGTCGACCGTGCTCGAAGTCAGCGGCTCCTTCTCCCACGTCTCCAGCGCCGCGCCGTACATCCGGTGCGCGACGCGGTCGTTCTCCCAGGCGAAGTCGTCGAAGCGCTCGCGCACGAAGCGGCCGTAGACGCGGAAGTCCTCGCGCTTGTACGTGCGCTTCTCGCCGGCTTTCAGCTCGAACCCGCGCGTGCCGCGGGCGGGAACGTCGGCCTGGAAGACCAGCGTGTCGCCGACGACCTGCGCCAGCACTTCGCGCGTCGAGCCGCGCTCATAGACGTGAATGCGCGTCAGGTCGCTGCCCAGCGGCGCGAGCTGCGCCGCCGTCAGCTCGATCGTCTCCGACGGCCGCGCGATGGGGAGATCGTTGCCGGCGGTGACGTGGAGCATCACCGCCGGCAGGATCAGGAGTGCGGGGATCAAAACGTGAGTTTAGCTCCAAGCTGGATGTCGCGCGGATTGTTGCGGTCCTGGTTGACGAGGCCGAAGCTGGCACTGGTCGGATCCTGGTTCGGATTCCAGAGCACCGTGTAGTTCAGCGCGTTGATCACTTCGACGCGGATCTGCAGGTCGATGTCGCCCGGCAGTCCGAACGTCTTGTACACGCCGATGTCCATCAGGTGCAGGTTGTCGGTGCGCACGTTCGGCAGCGTCGACGGGAAGCGGCGGACGGTGTTGCCCATGTTGATGCGCGTATCGCTGCGGCCGGTGCCGCCGGCGATGTAGAAGCCCGAGGTGTCCCAGGCCGGGCAGTCGAGACCGGCCGTACCGCCGCCGGGGCAATTGCCGCCGATGTTGGAGCGGAGATCTTTCGGATCGCGCGCCGGATCGTAATAGAGGTTGGACGTCCAGGTCAGCGGGAAGCCGTCCTGATACTGATAGGTCGCGCTGATGGTCCAGCCGCCGAGGATCGCGTCGGCGATCGCGTTCATGTTCCGGCCGAAACGCTCGCCGCGTCCGAACGGGAGATGGATCGTGGCGCCGAGGGTGGCGCGGTTCGGGCGGTCGTTCGGCGAGATGCGGTTCTCGAGCTCGGGCGAGGACGGATTGAGGAAGAACAACTTGTCGGTCGTCCGCGAGCGCGTATACGTGGCGATCAGCGAGTTGCCGCTGCGGAAGCGCTTGTCGATGCGCAGCGATCCGGCCTGGTAGTGATCGGAGCCGGTGTACTCCTCCATGATGATGCTCGTGAACTGGGGGTACGGGCGGAGGAGCTGGCTGCGGGTGGTGGTGGCGCCGTTGATGCCGCTGCCGGGAATGAGGCCGGCGAACGGATTCGTCACCGAGAAGCTGAGGAATGACTCGTTCGCGGTGTCGCGCTGCGTGGCGGTGGAGAGGTACTGCGTCGGAATGCCGTTGATCTCGCGCTGCACCGGCAGGTCGCGGCCGCGCGAGTCGACGTAGAACGCCTCGACCGACCACCCCGCGCCGAAGTCGCGCTGCCCGCCGAGCTGCCAGCGCGTGTAATACGGAGTCTCGCGGTGCGCCGGCACGATCGTGCCGAGCGAGCCGCCGAGTCCCGTGGCCGCGCCGAGCGAAGAGCCGGTCGGCTGAATGAGGCCGGTCAGGTTCGGATTGCCGAGATCGGCGAGGAACGTCCGTCCGTTGTCGAGCGTGGAGATGATGCCGGTCGGCTGCGAGAACCCGGTCTGGTTGCCGGCGTCGAAATAGAAGTCGTAGCTGAACAGTCCCGCGCCGCCGCGAATGACGGTGCGGTCGTTGAGCATGTACGAGAACGCGAGGCGCGGCAGGACCTTGTGGATGTCGTTGTAAATCGCGCCGTCGGCGAACTCCAGGCCGCCGTTGACCCGGAACGCCGACGCGGCGATCTCCGGCATCGGATTGGCCGCGTACTTCGCGATCGCCGCCGCGGCGATCGGGCTCTGGATGCTCGCATCGAATCCGCTGATGTTGCGGTCTTCCGATTCGGTCATGGCCAGGTCGTACTCGAAACGCAGGCCGGCGTTGATGGTCAGCTTCGGATTGATCGACCAGTCGTCCTGCGCGAAGAGCGAATGCGAGGTCTGCCGGTAGTCGGCATTGGCGGCGATCTCGAACTGGCTCGGGCAGCAGCCCGACGGGCTGACCGTGGCCGGCGTGCCGGTGCCGGTGGTCGGGATGCCGAGGAGGAACTGCGCCCACGACTGCGGGATCACGTTCGTGGCCGCGGAGTTGTTCGCCCGCGTGTAGGCGCCGTTGAAGTGATAGCGGCCCGCGCCGAACGGCGCGCTGGTGATGTCCCAGCGCTGGTCGCGCAGCTCGTAGCCGGTGCGGAGCGAATGCTGGCCCATGATCCAGCTCGCGGTCGGCGTCAGCGACATGTTGGTGAACGGACGGCTGAAGCCTTCGCCGAAGTCGGAGCGCTGCGAGCCGAGCGACGCGATGCGCGAGTTCGCGTTCGTGGAGCTGAAGCCGCCGAAGGTCATGAACGGCAGGTACTTGTATCCGTTCATCAGTTGCACGACCTGCGACGAGAACCCGAGCGACGCCGGGTCGATCTCGCCGCCGGCCTCGCGCCATTCGCCGAACTGCGACCAGGCGCCGATGACGTCGAGCGCCAGCGACTCGTGAAACAGCGTCGTGTAGCCGAGCGTCGCGCCCTTGTTGCTGCGGTAGTCGAAGCCCTTGGTGACCAGCACGCCGCCGATCTCCCCTTCGCCGGTGGCGTTGGCCGCGCCGAGGGCCCAGTTGTAGCGGTCTTCCTGGCGCTTGTTCCAGTAGGCGTTGAGGAACATCTTGTTCGAGCCGTTGAAATTGTGATCGCCGCGCAGCAGCAGCGCGTTGTAGTCGTACGGCCGGAGCATGTTGGTAAAGTAGTTGTCTTCCAGCCCCGGACGGTTCGGCTCCGGATAGAGCGCGGCGTAGGCGCGCGCGATGGCGTTGATGCGGTTGTTCGGGATGATGTTGCCGGCGAAGGCGGTGCGCGTGAGGTTGCTGCCGGTCGCCGTGAGCGGGTCGTAGACCTGGTTCGCCGTGCCGGTCCACTCGGACATGTCGCCCTGGCGCATCTTCATCGTCGGCACCGTGTACGACGACGGCTCGGGCTGGATGTCCTTGAGGCGCTCGAACGAGAGCATGAAGAACGTCTTGTCGCGGATGATCGGACCGGAGAACGTGCCGGTGTAGCGGTTGTACTCGCGAGTCGGCTTCTCCGCGCCGGCGCGCTTGGAGAGCAGCGGCGTCGCCGAGCGCGCGTCGGAGCGGTTGAAGTACGAGACCGCGCCTTTCCAGTCGTTCGTGCCGCTCTTGAGCGCGAGGTTGACCGTCGCGCCGGCGGTGTGTCCCGACTGCGCGTCGAACGCGTTCGTCTGGACCTTGAACTGCGAGATCGCCTCGGACGGCGGCGAGAAGCCGACCACGCCGCTGTTGTTGCCGGCGTTGAAGTTGTTCGGAGAGACGCGGTTCGGCGCGCCGTCGAGCGTGAACTCGTTCCCGCCCTGCGCGCCGTTCGCGACGATGCCGGCGAGGTTGCCGTTGTCCATCGGACGCGAGAAGTGGAGATCCGACGAATCCATCACGCCCGGCGCGAGACGCGTGAGCATGTACGCGGTGCCGTCGCCGAGCGGCAGCTGCTGGATCTGATTGCTGTCGATCACCGCGCCCGTCACGCCGCTGGTGGTGTCGATGATCGGCGCGCTCGCCGTGACGACCATGACCTCGGAGACGGCGCCCTGCTCCATCTTGAAGTCGATCGGCACCGTGTCGCCGAGGCGTACCGTCACCGCTTTCCGCTGCACCGTCTGCAACCCTTCCAACTGCGCTTGCACGTCATACGTGCCGGCGTTGAGGTACCGTAGCTGATAGGCGCCGCTGCCGTCGGTCACGGTGGTGGCGGAGACGTTGGTCTCCTTGTTCGTCACCGTGACGGTGACCCCGGGCAGCGCCGCGCCGCTGCTGTCGGTGATCGTGCCGCTGACCGCGCCGCGGAAGTCCTGCGCGAGGAGTGGAACGTTCAGAATGATGAGGCAGAGAAAGGTGAGCGCCGTATTCAGCAGGCCGATTCGTCGCGTCATTGCATCTCCTCGTCGGGCACTGGTTAGGTAGATGTGTTATATGACCACTGCATGTACGGAGTCAAGTGTTGTCTGACCAATATGCGCAGATTTGCCTTCTATTCGCTCTTCACTCTAGCTAGCTGCGGCAGTTTGGTAATACCAATTACGCCGAATGGCGGGGTTGACGGAACAGTCATCCGGGTCACCACGCTCGCCGCGAAGGGTCCCGGATCGCTGCGCCAGGCGCTGGAAGCCGAGGGGCCGCGGCTGGTGGTGTTCGAGGTGGGAGGGGTGATCGATCTCGAGGGACGGACGCTCGTGGTCTCGCATCCTCATCTGACGATCGCCGGACAGACCGCGCCCGATCCGGGGATCACCCTGATCCGCGGCGGGATGGTGATCAAAACGGACGACGTCGTGGTGCAGCATCTCGTCGTCCGTCCGGGCGACTCCGGTCCCGCGGGGAAAGAATGGGCGCCGGATGCGTTGGGCGTCGACGGCGGTCACGACGTGCTGTTCGAGCACTGCTCCGCGACGTGGGCGGTCGACGAGAACCTCTCGACCTCCGGACCCGCGGATGTCGAGGATCCGAGTCTCACCGCGCACGACATCACGCTGCGACATTGCCTCATCGCCGAGGGTCTCTCGCACGCTACGCACCCGAAGGGCGAGCATTCAAAGGGGACGCTGGTGCACGACGGCGTGCAGAACGTCCTGATCGAAGGATGCCTCTACGCGCACAACCGCGAGCGCAACCCGCGCCTCAAGGGCGGGACGACGGCGACGGTGCGCGACTCGCTGATGTACAACTGGGGCTCCGCCTGCATCGGCGTGGGCGCGCGCGGCAACCGCAAGATGCTCAAGCCCGCCGAGGCGACCATCGTCGGCAACGTCGCGATCGCGGGCCCCGACACGAAGGGGAAGTTTTTCGTAAAGAGCGTGGATCCGGGAGGGCGGGTGGCGATGGCGAACAACGTTCTCGTCGGCGTGACGCTCGCCGATGATGGCGTCGTCGTCACCAGTGGAGCGGCGGGCTTTAGCCCGCCGATTCAGGCCGGCGGGCTAAAGCCCGCCGCTCCACAAGCCGAACGCGTTCTTCGCACCGCCGGCTCCCGTCCCGCCCATCGCGACCCCATCGACGCGCGCATCGTGCAGTCCGTGATCGACGGCGGCGGCCGCATCATCGACAGCCAGAACGAAGTGGGCGGCTATCCGAAGCGCGAAGCCACGACGCGAAAGCTGGTCATCCCGAAAGACCGCCGCGCCTGGCTCGCGCAGTTATCGAAGGAGTTGGAAGAGGATCGCGTGCTGGATGTGAAGCCCTTGCTGAAAAGACTCAGCGCAGCCGCTCCATCTCCAGGCTCGCAAAAATGAACGGCCCCACGGCTTTCGGATCGTTGCTGCGCACCGGCTCGGAGACGTAGTACTCGAACGTGCCGGCCCGGTAGCGCTCCCCTTTCTCGGGATCGCCGCCCAGGCCGGCCACGGCGCAGGCCTTATTGATGTTGACGAGGCCCTTGTCGTCGACTTCGATGAACTGCCTGAGGATGCCGTCGTACGCGCGGCGCGCGTTCGCGCGGTATTTCGGGTCGATGTATCCGAGGCGCGTTGATTTGAGGAGCGCGAATGTCAGCATCACCGACACCGACGACTCGAGATAGTTGCCTTCGCGATCCGGCTGATCGACGACCTGCCACCACACGCCCGTCTTCGGATCCTGCACCTTCGTCACCGCCTCCGCGAGCCGCTGCAGAATCGCGATCAGCTCTCCGCGCCGCGGATGATCGAGCGGCACGTAGTCGAGCGTCTCGACGAGTCCCATCGCGTACCACCCCATCGCGCGGCCCCAGAACGCCGGCGAACGTCCGGTCTCGGGATCGGCCCACTTCTGCGCGCGCTTCTCATCCCAGCCGTGAAACAGCAGGCCCGTCTTCGCGTCGCGCGCGTGCGTCTCCATCAGCACGAATTGATTGATCACGTCGTCGAACAAGGCCGGCTCGTGGAACGTCTTCGCGTACTGCGCGAGAAACGGCGCGCCCATGTACAACCCGTCGAGCCACATCTGATACGGGTACCGCTTCTTGTGCCAGAACCCGCCCTCGGATGTCCGCGGATGCTCGCGCATCTGCTGCCGCAGTTGCTCGATCGCCTTCCGGTACGTCTCGTCTTTCGTCTTCTCGTAGAGCAGAAAGAGCGGCTTGCCGGGATTGATGCGGTCGATGTTGTAGTCGTCTTTCTTGTAGCCGCCGCGGATCGTGCCGTCGGCGGCGATGAACGCGTCGTAATACGACTTGGCGTAATTGAAATAGCGATCGTCGCCGGTGCGCTGCGCGGCTTCGAACATCGCTTTCATCACCAGGCCGGGCGTGTACTCCCAGCGATTCCCATCGACGGTTGCCGCGTCGGGATCGCGCTTCATCACCGAGTTGGCCATGCGCGCCGACCACCTCTGGACTGCGGCAGCCGCGGCTGCCGCTTTCAAAGCGGCGGCGATGCCGCCGCAGTCCAGATGCGGCGCGAGCGACGGCACGCCTTTGCATGCTTCGCTGGCCATCAGCGCGCCGATGACCGCGCTGCCTTTGGCATTGAGATGCGTCTTGTCGAGCGTCCCGTCCGTTTTCAGCGGACCGATGGAGAGGTCGCTGAACTCCTGTGCCTTCGCGAAGAGATCGATGAGCGGAACATTCTTTTCCCGCGCCACCTCACGCGTCATCGCGGCGTAGTTGCCGAGGTGCGGATCGGCGTAGCGGCGCGGCAGCGAGGTGACGAGGATCGGCTGCGCTCCGATTGCGCGCGCCTCGTCGACGTAGCGGGCCATGTTCGCGCGGAACGCCGGCAGATCGGTCTCGCGATCGAGTCCCTTCCCCGGCTCGTCGTTGTGTCCGAACTGCAGGAGGATGTGCGTCGGCCTGCGCCGCAGCACGTCGGCCCAATGACCCTCATCGCGATACGACTTCGAGCTCCGCCCGCCGCGCGCCGCGTTCAGCAGCGCCGCGCTTTCCGCGACATACGCCTTGAACCCGCGCCCCCACCCCGACTTCTCCGTGACCGTCGAATCGCCGACGAGCGCGATCCGCGTCGTGCGCGGATCCGCGCGGAAGGACCAGATTGGGCCGTCGTCGACGCGCCAGTAGTAGGTCTTGCCCGGGTCGAGGGGACCGGCGTCGTACTGGTTGCCCGGTCGCCCGGTTTCCCGGTCTCCCGGCACCGGGTGACCGGGTGACTGGGTGACCTCGGCGTCGGTTCCGAAGAAAACACGCTGCGGGCGCGCGTTGCGCGCCGGCGTCCAGCGCAGCGTCACACCCGCCGGATCGACCCACCTCGCTCCGTTCTCCGGCTCGGGGATCGATGCGAACGGCAGCACCGCCGGAAGCGCGCGCGGATCCCAGCGGCCGCCGAACGTCCACTGTGCGGTGATGTCTTCGTCGCGCGGCGCGCCTTCGGCGGTGTGCAGGTTGTCGGCGAACCAGGCGAAGTCGCCGCCTTCGCGGTGGGCGTTCGCGTAGAAATATCGTGCGCCCCATTGCCGCGGATCGGGCGCATCGGCAGGATAGATCGCGCGGTCGGCCATGTTCGGCGAGAACGACGCGTCGAGCAGATAGAACTGGGCGTCACGGTGATTGCGCCCGAGGGGAAAGTTCGGGACGCCGTCGAACGAAGAGTGGCGGACCACGAACTTCTGATCGCGATCGCGGCTCCCGTCGTGCCAGATGCTCGCCGTCAGGTTGCGTCCGAAGAAGCGGCTGTTGGTGATGTACGCCCAGCCGCGCGGACAGACGAAGTCGACGTGGCCTTCGAAATAGGAGTCGGTCGCGTAGGTCAGTCCCGAATCGGCGTTCCACGGGCTGAACGTATCGCCGCCGTCGGCGATCACGTTCGCGTAGAGCACGGCGATGCGGTTCGACTGCCCCATTCCGCGGATCGCGAACTGATGATCGTCTTCGCCTCCGTGCGTGCGGCCGTAGTCATTGACCACGGTCAGGTTCGCGATGATGATGTCGGTCGCGCCGTCGGCGATGTTGATCACCGCCGCGCCGTAATCATCGGGATGCGCCGCGCGCCACTTGCGCCGCAGTTCCGCGAACTCGATCCGCGTCTTCTCGCGATCCTCGCCGACCAGCGCGACGTAGCTCTTCGCGAGCATCACCTTCTCGCGATAGACGCCGTTGCGGATGAGGATGATTCGATTGTCTTCGTTGTCGGATGGAATCGCGTCGATCGCCTCCTGGATGGTACGAAAGTCGCCGCTCCCGTCCTGCGCCACAACCAGGCTCGCGTTCTCCGCGGGCTCGAACGGCTCGACGCGGAACCAGTCGAAGTCCGCGCGGCCGAAGATGCCGACCTTCGCGCCGACCCACTTCCCGGGCCGCGCGACAAACGCGCTGCCGATCGGCTTGCCGTCGTAGCTGAAACGGGCGACCGCGTGCGGCGTGATCGTCACGCGCAGTTGCACCGGCGCGTTCGCGATCGGCTGCGTCGCGGCCGCATTGCTGACGACGAAGCCGTCGCGCCGCCGCTCGATCGTGAGCGCGGAGTATTCGGTCCCCATGACCACCAGCCCCGCGCGCTCGCCGACTTTCAACGAAGAAGGATCGACGAGCGTGGTCGCCGTAAACGCCGGCGCGCTGAACTTCTGGAGCAGGAGGTTCGTCGCGTCCCAGAGGTTCGCCGTCGTGTTGCTCAGCCGCAGCTTCCCGTTGCGCAGCGAGTAAAAGTCTTTCGACGGATTGCCCTGCCACTGCCACTCCAGCCCGAGCGGTCCATTGAACTCGTCTCCTGTGGAGCGGCGGGCTCTTAGCCCGCCGGGGACCTCGGCGGGCTGAGAGCCCGCCGCTCCACTGGAACCGATCTCCGGCCAGTCGTTTACCCACTCTAGCGGCAGGCGATGCACGATCCTTCCGTACGCACCCCGATCCTGAAAACAGAAGAACCAGTCATCCACCCACGCTCCCTGATGCAGACCCCCTTCGAGAACGACCCGGTCCTCGTAGGGCCCGTACACGCTCTTCGAGCGCAGCACCGTCTGCCAGCCCCGCTTCACTCCGCCCGCGGGGGCGAAGATGTAGTACCAGCCGTTGCGCTTGTAGAACTTCGGACCCTCGATGGTCGGATGATGCTCGCGGCCGTCGAAGACGACCACGCCATCATCGACGACGCGGCTGCCGTCGGCGGTCAACTTGTTGACTGTCAGCACGCCGTTGAATCCGGCCCGGCTCTTCGCCCAGGCGTGCACCAGGTACATCGAGCCGTCGTCGTCCCACAGCGGGCAGGGATCGATCCACCCTTTCGCCGCCTTCACCAGCGTCAGCGGCTCCCACGGTCCTCGCGCGTCGCGCGCGCGCGTTCGATAGATCCCGCGATCGGGATCGCCGACGTAGATCCAGAACCAGCCGTCGTGATGGCGGATGCTCGGCGCCCACATCCCGTTGCCATGCTGCGGCCGATCGAAGTCTGCCGGCAACCGCTGCACCGCGTGACCGACGATCGTCCAGTTCACGAGATCGCGCGAATGCAGAATCGGCAACCCGGGAACGGCCTGAAAGCTCGACGCGACGAGATAGTAGTCGTCGCCGACGCGGATCACATCGGGGTCGGAGTAGTCGGCAAAGAGCACGACCTCCGGACGCGCGTTCAGCGCGAGCAGCAGCAACAAGGTCAGACCAATTCGCCTCAAATCGTCGCGCCTCTGTCCTACGCCGCCCCTGATCCTATCGTGCCCTTGCGAAATTGGTCAATCCAGTGTTGACAACTTGCGGCAGGTGTAGAGAATTGGTCAAGCCACTTCGGCCAAAGAGCGAGCCCTCGAGCGATCTATGTCCGACCGAATGAAATCCGAGTCTCTCGAAGTCCAGTCCGCCGATCAGGTCGTGCGCCACATCGCGCTGCTCATCGAGCGCGGCGAGCTCCGTCCCGGCGACCGCCTCGTGCCCGAGCGCGAGCTCGCCGAACAGCTCGGCGTCAGCCGTCCCACCGTGCGCGCGGGACTGCACGCGCTCGCGGCGATGGGCGTCACCGAGTCGCGCCAGGGCGCCGGCACGTTCATCACCGGCGGTCCCCCGCGCCTCGGCGCCGGTCCGCTGAGCTTCCTCGCCGCCCTGCACGGCTTCACGCGCGATCAGATTTTCGAGGCGCGCAAAGTGCTCGAGGTCGGCGCGGCCGGACTCGCCGCCGAGCGAGGCATGGCCGATCGCCTCGCGCCGATGGCCGAGGAAGTCACGGGGATGTTCGCGGCGCTCAGCGACCCGCAGACGTTCCTCGTGCACGACGTCCGCTTCCACCGCGCCATCGCCGGCGCCGCCGACAATCCGGTGCTGCTCGCGCTCGTGGAGATGATCTCGTCGCTGGTCTACGAGCAGCGGCGGATGACCGTCGAGCATGCAGTCGATCTCAAAGAGTCGGCGGAAATGCACCGCCGCATTTACCAGGCCATCCGGGACCGCGATCCCGAGCGCGCGCGCGCGGAGATGACCAAGCACCTCGATCTCGCACGCGCCGCGCAGGCGTCGGAAGAGTTGGAGCTCCCCGCGGGCGTCCTCCCCTCGCAGGTGGTGAGGAGCGCGTGAGCGCACTGCCGCTTGAGGGACGCGTCGCCGTCGTCACCGGCGGCACGTCGGGCATCGGCCTCGCCCTCGCGCGCGGACTCGCCGACGCCGGCGCCGACGTGGTTCCCACCTCGCGCCGCAAGGAGCAGGTCGACGCGGCGGCGACTGAGATCGAGCAGCGGGGACGCCGCACCACGCGCGTCACATCCGACGTCGGCGATCGCGCGACGCTCGAAGCCGCACGCGACCAGACCGTCGAGCAGCTCGGCGGCATCGACATCCTCGTCAACTGCGCCGGCATCACCAGGCGCACGCCGACGCTCGAGGTCAGCGACGCGGAGTGGAGCTCGATCATCGAGACGAACCTCACCGGCACGCTGCGCGCCTGCCAGGTCTTCGGCGCGCACATGCTCTCGCGCGGCTACGGCCGCATCATCAACATCGCCTCGCTGGCGTCGTTCGTCGGCCTCTTCGAAGTCGCCGCCTACACCGCGAGCAAGGCCGGCGTCGCCGGACTGACGCGCGCGCTGGCCGTCGAATGGGGCGCGCGCGGCGTGAACGTGAACGCCATCGCCCCCGGCGTCTTCCGCACCGCCCTCAACGCCAACCTCCTCGACGGCACCGAGCGCGGCAAAGAATTTCGCCTGCGCACCCCCCTCGGCCGCTTCGGCCGCGTCGAAGAGCTCGCGCCCGCGTGCGTCTTCCTCGCGTCGGAGGCTGCGAGTTTCGTGAATGGGGAAATCCTGACTGTGGATGGCGGCTTCCTCGCCAGTGGGGTCAACCAATGAAAATTACTGACGTCCGCGTCCGCGACATCCGCTTCCCCACCTCTCTCGACATGGACGGTTCCGACGCGCTGAACCTCGGCGATTACTCCGCCACTTACGTCACCGTGGTTACCGACGGCGGGCACACCGGCGACGGGCTCACGTTCACTAACGGCCGCGGGAACGAGATCGTGGTCGCGGCGGTGCATGCGCTCAAGCATCACGTCATCGGCCGGCGGCTCGGCGAGATCACCGGCGACCTGCGCGGCTTCTATCGCGACCTCACCGTCGACAACCAGCTGCGCTGGCTCGGCCCCGAAAAAGGCATCCTGCACATGGCCACCGGCGCGCTGATCAACGCGGTCTGGGACCTCTGGGCCAAAACCGCCGGCAAGCCGATGTGGAAGCATCTCGCCGACCTCGGCCCCGAGCGCATCGTCGACGCCATCGACTTCACCTACATCACCGACGTCCTCACGCCCGACGAGGCCCTTGCGATCCTGCGCGCGAAAGAAGACGGGAAAGCGGAACGCGAGGCCGAGATGCTGCGCGACGGCTTCCCCGCGTACACGACCTCGACCGGCTGGCTCGGCTACTCCGACGACAAAGTGCGCCGCCTCTGCCGCCAGGCGATGTCCGACGGCTGGACCGCGTTCAAGATGAAAGTCGGAAGCAATCTCGAAGACAACATCCGCCGCGCCGCGCTGATGCGCGAGGAAATCGGCAGCGAACGCCTGTTGATGATGGATGCGAACCAGGTCTGGGATGTATCCGAGGCCATCGAGCAGATGAAGGCGCTGGCGCGCTTCGATCCGTGGTGGATCGAGGAGCCGACCAGTCCCGACGACATCCTCGGGCACGCCGCGATTCAGAGCGCGATCGCGCCGATCCGCGTCGCCACCGGCGAAGTCGTGCAGAACCGGGTCATCTTCAAGCAGATGCTGCAGGCCAACGCCATCAGCTTCCTGCAGGTCGACAGCTGCCGCATGGGCGGCGTCAACGAAGTGCTGGCGGTGCTGCTGATGGCCGCGAAGTTCGGCGTGCCGGTCTGCCCGCACGCCGGCGGCGTCGGCCTCTGCGAGTACGTGCAGCACCTCTCGATCTTCGACTACATCGCCGTCGGCGGCGCGCTCGACAACCGCGTCTGCGAGTACGTCGACCACCTGCACGAGCACTTCGTCGATCCCTGCGTCGTGAAGAACGCGCGCTATCTCGCGCCGTCGCGGCCGGGATACAGCATCACCATGAAGCCGGAGTCGCTCGACGCCTACGAGTTCCCGGCCGGACGGGTGTGGCAGAAGCTGAGAGGAGTCGCGTGATGACCGCCGCAACGTCCGATGAAGTCATCATCCCGCCGAAACGCGGCTACGTCCGCTGGATCGTCTGCGTGCTGCTGCTCTTCGCCACCACCATTAATTACATCGACCGCCAGGTCCTGGGCATCCTCGCGCCGACGCTGCAGAAAGAGATCGGCTGGAACGAAGTGCAGTACGGCTACATCGTGACCGCGTTCCAGGCCGCGTACGCGATCGGCCTGCTCCTGGTCGGGCGCGTCCTCGACGTCATCGGCACGAAGCTCGGCTTCGCCTTCTCCATCATCTTCTGGAGCCTCGCGGCGATGGCACACGCGCTGGTGAAGACGCCGTTCGGCTTCGGACTGGCGCGCTTCGGTCTCGGCCTCGGCGAAGCCGGCAACTTTCCCGCGGCGATCAAGACCACCGCGGAATGGTTTCCGAAGCGCGAGCGCGCGCTGGCCACCGGCATTTTCAACGGAGGCAGCAACCTCGGCGCGATCATCGCGCCGGCCGTCGTCCCGTTCATCGCGCTCACCTGGAGCTGGCAGGTCGCGTTCATCCTCACCGGCGCGATCGGCTTCCTCTGGCTCGTCATCTGGCTCGCGGTCTACGACCCGCCCGAAAAGCACAAGCGCGTCTCCGCGGCCGAGCTCGCGTATATCCGCAGCGATGCCGAGGAAGCGATCACGCCGATTCCGTGGTCGCGCATCATCAAGGTGCGGCAGACGTGGGCGTTCGCGCTCGGCAAGTTCCTCACCGATCCGGTGTGGTGGTTCTATCTCTACTGGCTCGCGAAGTTCCTCAACGAGAAGCACGGCGTGACGCTGAGCAAGATCGGGCCGCCGCTGATCGTCATCTATGTCGTCGCCGACATCGGCAGCATCGGCGGCGGCTGGCTCTCCTCGCGCTTCATCAAGAACGGGTGGAGCGTGAACAGGGCCCGCAAGACGGCCATGCTGATCTGCGCGCTCTGCGTCGTGCCGGTCATCTTCGCGCCGCGCGTGTCCGGTCTGTGGACCGCGGTCGGCATCATCAGCCTCGCCGCGGCCGCGCATCAGGGCTGGAGCGCGAACATCTTCACCACCGCGTCGGACATGTTCCCGCGCCGCGCGGTCGGCTCGGTGGTCGGCATCGGCGGCATGGCCGGCGCCATCGGCGGCATGTTCATCGCCAGCGCGACCGGCTACGCCTTGCAGATGACCGGCAGCTACCACATCGTCTTCTTAGTCGCCGGTCTCGTGTACCTCGTCGCGCTCGGCGTGATTCACCTGCTCGCGCCGCGGCTCGAGCCCGCGAACGTATGACGTTCATCCACGACGACTTTCTTCTGGAGACCGACGTCGCGCGCGACCTCTATCACCGCTGCGTCGCCGGGCTGCCGGTCATCGACTATCACTGCCACCTGCCGGTGCAGCAGATCGCCGGCGATCATCAGTTCCGCTCGATCACAGAGATCTGGCTGGACGGCGATCACTACAAGTGGCGCGCGATGCGCGCGAACGGCATCGACGAGCGCTTCTGCACCGGCGACGCCACGGACTGGGAGAAGTTCGAGGCGTGGGCGCGCACGGTGCCGGCGACGCTGCGCAACCCGCTCTATCACTGGACGCACCTCGAGCTGAAGAAACCGTTCGGCATCACCGAGCTGCTGGACTCGCGCTCGGCGCGTGCGATCTACGAGCGCTGCAACGAGCTGCTGCAACAGCCCGAATTCACCACGCTCGGCCTCCTGCGCCAGTTCAACGTCGCCGTCGTGGCGACGACCGACGATCCCGCCGACACGCTCGAGCATCATCACGCGCTCGCGCGTCATCCCGATCCTGAAACGCGAGTCGTGCCGACCTGGCGTCCGGACGCAGCGCTCGCCATCGATGATGTAAATGCATGGAACGCGTGGATCGATCGCCTCGAAGGTGCGGCCTCCACGTCGATCGCGAACTTCACCGAGTTCATGGACGCGCTCGACCGCCGCCACGCCGACTTCCACGAAGCCGGCTGCCGCGCCTCGGATCACGGGCTGGAGCAGATGCACGCCGACCCCGCGAGCGATTTCGAAGTGGCGAGGATCTTCTCGAAGCTGCGCTCCGGGACGGACGCGACGGCCGAAGAAGCGCGCGGATACAAAGGCGCGCTCTTGCACCTCTTCGCGCTGATGGATCACGGGCGCGGCTGGGTCCAGCAGTATCACCTCGGCGCGCTGCGCAACACCAACTCGCGCATGCGCCGCCGGCTCGGCGCCGACTCCGGCCTCGACTCCATCGGCGACTTCGAGCAGGCCCGCCCGCTGGCGCGCTTCCTCGACCGCCTCGACGCGACCAACCACCTCGCCAAGACGATCCTCTACAACAACAACCCGCGCGACAACGAGCTGTTCGCGACGATGATCGGCAACTTCCAGGACGGCTCCGTGCCCGGCAAGATGCAGTACGGCGCGGCGTGGTGGTTCCTCGACCAGAAGGACGGCATGGAGGCACAGCTCCGCGCGCTCTCGAACATGGGCCTCTTCGCGCGTTTCGTCGGCATGGTCACCGACTCGCGCAGCTTCCTCTCCTATTCGCGCCACGAGTATTACCGCCGGCTGGTCTGCAACCTCCTCGGCAACGACGTGCGCGACGGCCTCCTGCCCGACGACCGCGACATGCTCGCCCGCCTCGCGCAGGACGTCTCCTTCTTCAACGCCCGCGACTACCTCGGCCTATGATCCTCGACCAGTTTCGCCTCGACGGACACACCGCGATCGTCACCGGCGCCTCGCGCGGCCTCGGTGCCGCGATGGCCGATGCGTTGGAACAGGCGGGCGCGAAAGTGATTCGCACGTCATCCGCCGACGCCGACCTCGCCGACCGCGCCGCGGTGGCGTCCCTGCTCGATCGCGCCGGCGACGCGGACATCCTCGTCAACAACGCCGGCATCATCCGCCGCGCCGATCTCGTCGACCACAGCGACGACGATTGGGATGCCGTCATCGAAGTCAACCTGCGCTCCGTCTTCGCGCTCTCGCGCGACTTCGCGCGCCGGCTCGTGCAGCAAAAACGCGGCGGCAGGATCATCAACATCGCCTCGATGCTCTCCTTTCAGGGAGGCATCCGCGTCGTCTCCTACACCGCCGCCAAGAGCGGCCTCCTCGGCCTCACGCGCGCGCTCGCCAACGAGCTCGCCCCGCACGGCATCAACGTCAACGCCATCGCTCCCGGCTACATGGAGACCGACAACACCCAGGCGCTGCGCGACGACCCCGTCCGCAGCCGCGACATCCTCGCGCGCATCCCCGCCGCGCGCTGGGGAACGCCGGCCGACCTGCAAGGCGCTGTCGTCTTCCTCGCCTCCCCCGCATCCGCATATGTTCACGGCACTGTGTTGGCTGTGGACGGTGGCTGGCTCTCGCGCTGACCTAGAATTTCGGGCCCATGAGGCTCCTTCTCGCATCGCTCTGCGCGCTTTTCGCTTTCGCGTCGCTGGCTCAGGAGGCTGTGCCTTCGAGCCTCGAGACCGAGAACTTTCCGCCCCTTCCAACGGAGCTCGTCGAAAGCATTCGTCCCTATCTCGAGTATCGCCAAGCGACCCTCCACGGGTGGAGTGCGGGCAGCACGCCGCGCGCCCTGATCTCGACGCGATTCGGTGCGACGAACCAGCTCCATCTCGTGGCCATGCCCGGAGGCGACAGAAAGCAGCTGACGTTTTTCAGCGAAGGAATCAACGAGGCGCTGTTCCAGCCGCGCGAGCCCAATGTCGTCATTTTCTCGAAGGACGTCGGAGGCGACGAGAACTATCAGATCTATCGCTACGACCTGGCGACCGGCGCAATCGCTCTCCTCACCGACGGCAAGTCGCGCAACCTCTCATTGCTGTTCTCCCGCGACGGGCGCCTGCTCGTCTACGCCTCGACGCGGCGAAACGGAAAAGACAACGACATCTGGATCGACGACCTCACCGACGCCGCCGGTCCGCGGCTCGCGGTGCAGCTCGAAGGCGGCGGCTGGAAGGCGACCGACGTCTCGCACGACGGCAAGACTCTGGCGCTCCTCAACGAGATCTCGGCGAATGAGACCGAGGTCTATCTCGCCGACGTGGCCGCCGGCACGAAGCGTCTCGTGACGCCGCCGAAGAGCAAGGTCGCGTACGCGTCGCCGCATTTTTCCGCGACCGGCCAGGAGCTGTACTTCACGTCCGACGAAGGAAGCGAGTTTCAGCGACTCGTCAGGATGCGCCTGCCCGACGGCCGCACGGAGGTCATCAGCAAAGAACAGTGGGACGTCGAGAGCTTCGCGCTGTCGGACGACGGCTCGCGCATCGCCTACCTCACGAACGAGAACGGCATCAGCGTGCTGCATCTGATCGACGTCAAGGGCCGGAGTCTCCCGCTGCCGAAGATCCCGCAGGGACTCATCGGCGACCTCCGCTGGCACTCCAACAACCGGCTGCTCGGATTCGACGTGGAAGGCGCACGCGCTCCTTCGGACATTTACTCCGTCGACGTCGAGACCGGAAGCCTGCAGCGCTGGACCGAGAGCGAGACCGGCGGCCTCAATCCATCCCGGAATCCCGAGGCGGAGCTGGTCACGCTGAAGAGCTTCGACGGAACGGCGATTTCGGCGTTCGTCTACCGGCCGGACGCAAAGCGTCATCCCGGACGCCGTCCCTCTCTGATCATCATTCACGGCGGCCCGGAGGATCAGACACGCCCCTGGTTCCAGGGCCGCCTCAATTACTGGGTGAACGAGCTCGGGATCGCGCTGGTGTTTCCGAACGTGCGAGGCTCGACGGGTTACGGCAAGACGTATCTGGCGATGGACAACGGCGTGAAACGCGAAGACTCCGTCAAAGACATCGGAGCCGTGCTGGACTGGATCGCCGGCGATCCGCTGCTCGACGGGAAACGCGTCGGAGTCTACGGCGGGAGCTACGGCGGCTATATGACTCTCGCGACCATGATTCACTATGCCGATCGCATTCGTTGCGGAATCGACTACGTCGGCATCTCGAGCTACGTCACCTTCCTTGAAAACACCTCGGAGTATCGAAGAGACCTCCGGCGCGTCGAGTACGGCGACGAGCGGAATCCCGAAATGCGCCAGTTCCTCTCGCGGATCTCGCCGCTGACGAACGCCTCGAAAATCACGAAGCCGCTGTTCGTCGTCGCTGGGTTCAATGATCCTCGCGTGCCGTGGACCGAGGGGCAGCAGATCGTCAAGACCGTCCGCGGGAGCGGCGCTCCGGTGTGGTGGCTGATGGCCAAAGACGAGGGGCACGGTTTCGCGAAGAAACCGAATCGCGATTATCACTTCTACGCGATGACGCTTTTCCTGCGCACTTACCTCCAGGGTAATTGAAACCCTGCGCCGCCGGACCGATCGTGATGCGCGGGAGGGATTTCAATGCTCAACGGTCCGTACGCGCGCATCTCGGTTCTCCGTCCGCATGACGGAGACACGGTCGACTTCGAGGCCGGATACGTCCGCCACCTCGACTGGCATCGCCAGGCCAAAGACACGTGGGCCTGGTTCGGCTGGACGGTCTGGGCCGGCGAGCGGCAGCGCTGGTTCGTCTACGCGACGTTCGGCCATTCCGCCGCGGAGATGGACAGTCCGGTCTCGCCCGCGGACGATGAGCGCGACAACATCGTCAACGTCACGCCGCACGGCCACTTCGCGGGCAGCGCGCTTTACGAGTTCCTGCCGGCGCTCTCGCGCGGCAGCGGCGAGCCGAGTGCAACCGCGCGGCTCGAGCTCACGACGGTCGACGTCCTGCACGGGCACGAGCGCGCGTTCGAAGCGTCCATCGGCGCGGCGCAATCATCATTGCAGGACGAGACGCTCTGGTATCGCATGATCGCCGGCGGCAGCACGCCGCGCTACGTGCGTCTGCGCCCTCGCGCGAATCTCTCGGCGATCCTCGGCGGCTACGCCGAGCAGGCGCTCCCCGAAAAAGCCGCCAACCTGATCAAAGGATCGACCGTCGAGATCCTCAGCCTGCGTCCGCCGATGTGCTACGGCGTCACACCCGCGCGCCAGTAAGGCGAGCCTTCGGTCTCCGCGTCGGCGGGAAAGAAGGCCTCGATGCGGAGCTCCTGCAGGGTGATGTCGTGCGGAGTGCCGAGGCTCGTGAGCGTGGAGAAAAAACGAAGGTGGAGGTCGTCCTTGCGGAAGTCGATGGCCAGGAACGGAGCGGTGGAGACGGCGAGATCGAGCGTCCGCCAGCGCGGCGGCACGCCGGGATACGAAAGCAGCTCGGCGAGCAGGCGCCGCGTCTCGTCGCCGCCGAGACCGCTCAGCACATCGCGATGCAGCCACTGGATCAGCGCCGCGGCCATCGCCTCCCAGTTCACGATGTGCGGGCGAAAGCCGCGCGGATGAAACATCAGCCGCATCGCGTTGCCGCCCCACTCGCTCGCGGCATCGGGGTCCGTGAACGTCTCCACCAATCGCACCGCGCCGCCGTTCGCCTTCAGGATCGTCCACGCGCGATCGACGACGATGGCCGGGTACGGCTCCTGCTGGCGCAGCATGAAGTCGAGCGCGCGGCGGGCCTGCTCGAGCGCGGGCGCGTCGAGATCGGACGCGCGATACATCGCCGCATAGCCCGCCGCCAGCAGCAGCTCATTGCGATCGCGCAGCGGCACGTCGAGCACGCGGGCGAGCATCAGGATCATCTCCCGGCTCGGTTGCGCGCGCCCCGTCTCGATGAAGCTCACATGCCGCGACGACACGCCCGCCTCGCTGGCGAGATCGAGCTGGCTCACCCGCCGCCGCGAGCGCCACTCGCGGAGCAGCGTTCCGAAGGCTGGCTCCATGGCGGGCAATCTACACCGCCGGAGAAAGCGGAGCCATTACCTCCGAGGTAATGGCTCCCCTTCGTGTTACTTGCCGGCGCCGGCGGCGTCGACGATCTGAAACTGCTGGGTGTTGACTTTCTCGTCGCCGATCCAAACCTCGGCGCGATAGTCGCCCTTCGCCCAGCCCTTCGTGTCGCCGGTGAAGCTGAGGTATTTCTGACCGGCCACGACGGGCTTGTTCTCTTCGCCGATCTTGGTCTCACCAGGTCCGTACCAGACCACCTTCACGGTCGAGTTCGGCGGCGCGTCGCCCACTTCCATCGTGACGTAGACAGGCTGTCCCGAGGCGAAATCGTCTCCGCCCTTTCCGGCGACCATCGATCCGTCAGCCGCAAGCTCGTGGCCGATCGTGACGTCGTCGATCCAGGTCTGCGCCGTAACGGGCGCGACATCGGACGGGTTGGTGGTGCCGGCCTGTTCCACCGTGGTGGTCGTCGGCGGCGCCTCCGCCGTCTCATCGCGACCGCAGGCGAACGCAAGAATCATCGTCATGGCAATTGCCACTAAAACAAGATTTTTTCTCATTCAAAAGATCTCCTGCGAGAGGCATAGAGCAGGACGCGTGCCGTGCTGATCCTGCCCGCGAGCACCTCCCGGCGAGCTATCATTCGGCTGCCCGTGCCGCACCCGCCCCTCGTCTCGGTCATCCTGCCGGTGTACAACCGCGAAACCTCCATTTCCCGCGCGATCGAGAGCGTTCTGGCGCAGACCTATCGTCCGCTCGAGCTGATCGTCGTGGACGACGGCTCGACCGATGGCACACGCCGGGTGCTCGAGCAGTTCGGGTCTCGCATCACCCTCCTGAGTCAGCAGCATGCGGGCGCTTACGTCGCGCGGAACCTCGGGCTTCGGCACGCCGCGGGCGAGCTCGTGGCGTTCATCGACTCCGATGACGCGTGGCTTCCGGACCGGTTGAGCTCCCAGGTCCCTTTGATGCAGCGTGAGGAAGTCGGACTCGTGTTCGGCGACGCCGTGCACGTCACGCCGCGCGGCCGCACCAGCGCGACCTCGTTCCGCGTCTCGCCGCCACATCGCGGCCGCGTGGCCGGCGAGTTCGCATGGGCGAACTTCGTCCCGACCGTGACGGTGCTGGTGCGCCGGCGCTGTCTCGACGAGATCGGCGGATTCCCGGAGACCAACGCGCTCTCGGCCGACTACCTCGCCTGGTTCCGCATCGCCTTGCGTCACGAGCTCGACTACGTCGACGCGCCGGTGGCCGAATACACCGTGCACGCCGAAGGCATCAGCGCCGATCTCGGGCGCTCGATCGAGGCGCGCATCGCGCTCTTCTCCGGCGAGCTCGCGTCCGCGAAAGATCCGGCGACGCGCGCGACGCTGCGCCGGCTGCTCTTCAACCTCTCGCTCCATCTGATTCTGGCCGCCGCGCGCGGACGCGCGCGCAGCGTCGTCGGTCCGCTGCGCCTCGCCTGGCGCACGGCCTCGGCAACAGCGGGTCTCGCGGCGTGGCCGTGGACCGCGGCATTCGCGATGAACCAGGTCCGCCTCCGGACGCGGCGGCTCTTCTCATGACCGCGCTTCCCGCCGACGCCGTCGTCTCCGTGGTCATCGAGACCGTCACCGTGCGCGAGCATGCGTCGCCGGTGCCGGTCGCCGATCACCTGCAGCGCGCCCTGGACGGCATCGCGCGCCAGACCTTCCCGCGCGAGCGGATCGAGACGATCGTCGTGCTCGACCAATCGGTGGATGCAGGCGTCGCGGCCGAGCTGCAGCGCAGGCATCCGTTCATCAAATTCGCCTTCGCGCCGGCGACGAACTACTTCGCCGCGAAAAACGCCGGCGTGCAGATGGCCGGCGGATCGATCGTCGCGCTCCTCGACGGCGACTGCGAGCCGTCGCCGGACTGGCTGGAGCTGATGGTGTCGCGATTCGACGAGAACACCGGCGTGGTCGTCGGACGCACGACGTACGCCGGCGGCTCGCTGGCGGCGCGGACGTTCACCGTCCCCGACCTGGCCAACGTGCAGAACGACACCAGCGGCGCCGCGACCGGGATCATGCTCAACAACACCGGCTTCCGCCGCGAGATCCTGCTGAGCCATCCGCTCGACGCGCGCATCGCGCGCAACGGCGGCTGTTACCTGCTCTATCACACGCTGCGCAACGAAGGCGTGCGGATGGTCTACGACCATCGCGTCGAGGTGTCCCACGAGCTCGACGTCGGCGGTACCGGGTTCATTCGCAAACACTTCGCCCGTGGCTACGACGGCGTGACCGCGTACCGCTGCGACGACCGCGGCGTCCTCAAAGGCACGGCCTGGTTTCGGCGGTACGGCGGACTGTCGCTCTTCCCGATCACCGCGCGGCGCATCGTGCTCGACTGGATCCGCCTCGCGCGCGAGCGGCGCCAGATCGGCTTCCCGCTGCTCGCGCTCCCCTACTTCCACGCGGTCGCGACCGGAACGCGCCTGATCGAGCTCGCCGGCAGCCTCGCGGCACTGTTCTCCAAACGCCCGATCGGTGAAGGACGCTGACACTGCGCGGCGCAAGCATCGTCTGCATCGGCTCGATCGACTGGGCCTTCAACTGGCAGTTGCCCCAGGAGGTCGCATCCGCGTTCGCGTCCAGCGGCAATCACGTCCTGTACGTCGAGAACACCGGCGTGAGGCGGCCGTCGCTCAAAGACGCCTCGCGCGTGGCGGCGCGGTTCGCGAACTGGCGCCGCGCGAAAAGCGGCGTGCGGAGAGACTCCGCCGATCTCGCGATCTACTCTCCGCTGCTCGTGCCGCTGCCGTACTCGCGCATCGCCGGATCCATCAACGCGCGCGTATTCACCCGTTCGGTGCGCCGTTGGCTCTCCGGCAACGGCAGCGGACCGCTGATCGTGATCTCGTTCCTGCCGACGCCTCTCGTGCGCGACGTGATCGCCGCGCTCGAGCCGGCGCTGGTCGTCTACTACTGCGCCGACCGGCTCGCCGAAAGCTCGCCGGGAGCGCGGAGACTCGCAGGCTCCGAGCGCGCGTTCCTCTCGGAAGCCGATCTCGTCTTCACCACATCCAGCGGACTGAAGGCGATGGCGGCCCAATGGGCGTCGCACGTCGAACTGCTCGCGTGCGGCGTCCGCTCGCAGGAATTCGCGGACGCGCGCCGCTCGGCCGGTGACGATCCGGCGCTGTTCTCGAATCTGGCGCGGCCGGTGATCGGCTTCACCGGCACGCTGCGGGACGAGCTCGATCTGGCCCTGCTGTCGGAGGTCGCGGCGCTGGCGCCGGAGATGAGCTTCGTCTTCGCCGGACCGGTCTCCGCCGACATTCGCGAGTTGTCGTCGCGTCCGAACGTTCGCGTCGTCGGACCGTTGTCGCATGCCGGCGTGATCCGGCACATCGCGCAGTTCGACGCCGGCATCCTTCCCTACGTTCAGAATGCGTTCACGGCCGACCTCATGCCGGTGAAGCTGAAGGAGTATCTCGCCGCCGGACTGCCGGTCGTATCGACGCCGCTGCCCGAGGTTGCGCGGTTTGACGAGGAGCACCCCGGCCTGGTCGCGTTCGCGAGCGGCGCACCCGAGTTCGTCGCGGCGTTGCGCGCGGCGGTCCGCGCAAACGGAGAGGCGGCGATCGCGCACCGGATGGAAATCGCCCGCGGCTACGACTGGAGCGAGCAGATGGCGCGGATGAGCGCGGTCATGGACGCGGCGCTCGACGCGAAGCGGCGATGAGAGACCTCCGCCGGTTCGCGGGCCACACCTATCGCCGGCTCGCCGCGCCGTTCGGCAGGCGCGCGCTCGACCGGATGCTGCGCGACGGACTGCCCGCGCGTCTGGAGAGACCACTGGCGTTCCTCTTCACCGGCGAGCGATCGCCGGAGCTGCTCGCGCTCGAGACGCGCATCGAGGCGCGGCGTGCGGAGCTCGCGAAAAGGCCGGAGGTCTATCGGAGAGGCCCCATGCGCTGGCTGGAGGTCTGGCCCGATGCACCGGACGGTTCCGCGATCTCGTCGAAACGCCTCGCCAATCAATCGAGCGTGCCGCGGCGCTGGGGAACGTTCCTGCACCTCTGTGCCGGCGAGCTCGCGGCGCGGGCGATCGTGGAGATGGGCGCCTGCCTCGGGATCTCCGGCGCCTACCTGGCGTCGGCCGCCTCGCAGCCGCGCTTCATCACCATCGAGGGATCGCCGGCGCTCGCTCCGATCGCCGAGGAGACGCTGTCGCTGTTCTCCGGCGACGCGCGCGTGCTGCGCATGTCCATCGAGAGCGGGATCGGCCGCGCGCTCGCGCTCCTCGGCGACGAGCGGCTGACGATCGACCTCGCCCACGTCGACGGTCATCACGAGGAACTGGCGACGCAGCAGTACGTGCACTCGCTGATCCCGCACCTTTCCCGCGGCGCGCTGCTCGTGCTCGACGACATTTCCCTCCACGCCGGAATGCGCCGCGCCTGGCGCCGGCTGTCGGAACTGGAAGGCGTCTGCGCGGCGGTGAACGCCGGCCGCTTCGGGCTGCTGGTGTGGGAAGGCGGCGCCGCCAAGCCGCGGCAGTACGACCTGGCGAGATACACCGGCGTCTGGCGCAGCCGCGAAGCGGCGCGTTAGCGTAAGCTGCGACGGGGCGGTATGAGGATCATCTTGAATCGCGTCGGATTCTTCGCCGTTGCCGTTGCCGCGCTCCTGATCCCGATCCGGTCCGCCGCGGCAGCGGACGTCACGCTCATTCCCGCAGGCGCGATCTGGAAATACCTCGACAACGGCACCGACCAGGGAACGGCCTGGCGCGCGGCCGGGTTCGACGACAGCTCGTGGGCATCGGGCGCGGCCGAGCTCGGGTACGGCGACGGCGACGAAGCGACGGTCGTCAATGCCGGCCCCGGTCCGAAGTACATCACCACGTACTTCCGGCGCTCGTTCGACGTCGCCGATCCCGCGGCGGCCGGCAGCCTCGCGCTGCAGACGCTCCGCGACGACGGGGCAGTCGTCTACCTGAACGGAACCGAAGTGTGGCGGAGCAACATGCCGGCCGGAGCGATCGGCTACCAGACTCTCGCCTCCGTCGCCGTGGGGCTGCCCCAGGAAACGACGTTCTACGGCGCGTCCGTCGATCCGGCGTTGCTGGTCGCCGGGACGAACGTCCTTGCCGTCGAGATCCATCAGGCCAGTCCGGCCAGCTCCGACATCAGTTTCAACCTGGAGCTCGTGGCGGTGCCCGTGACCGTGACGCGCGGCCCATATCTGCAACTGGGGACGGACAGCACGGTGCGGGTGCGCTGGCGGACGAGCGCGCCGACCACCAGCCGCGTGCGTTATGGAACGACCCCGGGCAATCTGAGTCTCACGGCCGGCGACGCGGCTTCGGTCACCGAGCATGAACTGGCGTTGACCGGTCTCTCTCCGGCCGCGACGTATTACTACTCCGTCGGCTCCGCCACGGAAACGCTGGCCGGCGACACCTCTTACTTCTTCGTGACGTCGCCGCCGCCGGCCGGCACCGGCCCCACGCGCGTCTGGGTCCTCGGCGATTCCGGCACCGCAAACAGCGACGCGGCAGCCGTGCGGGACGCATATGCGAATTTCACCGGCACGACCCACACGAACCTCTGGCTGATGCTCGGCGACAACGCTTATCAGAGCGGCACGGACGCGGAGTATCAGGCCGCGGTGTTCGACATGTATCCGGCGATGCTTCGGAAATCCGTCCTCTGGCCGACGATCGGTAATCACGACAGCGCGAACCTGCCGACGCCGCCTCCCGATCTCCCCTACTTCGAAATGTTCTCGCTGCCGGCCGGGGCCGAGGCTGGGGGAGTCTCGTCGGGCACCGAGAAGTACTACGCGTTCGACTACGCGAACATCCATTTCATCTGTCTCGACTCGATGACCTCCGACCGTTCGACCACCGGCCCGATGCTGACCTGGCTGCGCGACGACCTGGCCTCGACGACGAAGCAGTGGATCATCGCGTTCTGGCATCACCCGCCCTACAGCAAGGGCTCGCACGATTCCGACACCACCCCGGAGCTCATCGAGATGCGCCAGAACGCGCTTCCGATCCTGGAAGACTACGGCGTCGACCTGGTGCTGACCGGCCACAGTCATTCGTACGAGCGCTCCTTCCTGATCGACAGCCATTACGGGCTCTCGGGAAGCTTCGCCAGCTCCATGAAAAAGGATGGCGGGAGCGGCCGCCCGGACGGAAGCGGCGCCTATGAGAAGGTGATCGGCCCCCACGCCGGAGCGGTGTACGCGGTGGCCGGAAGCTCCGGCCAGGTCGCACCCGGCACCTTCGACCACCCGGCGATGTTCATCTCGCTCGGCAACCTCGGGTCGATGGTCCTCGACGTCGACGGCGGCCGGATGGACGTGAAGTTCCTGCGCGAGACCGGTGCCGTCGCCGATTACTTCACGCTCGTCAAGGTGCTGCTCGCGACTCCGCACGGCGTGAACGCGCGCGCGACCGCGGCGGCGCAGGTGACGATCGACTGGTCCGCGGTTCCGAACGCAACCAGCTACGAGATCCAGCGGCGCGAACCGGGTCAAGCGTTCGCGCCGGTCGGCACCGCCACGACGCCTTCGTACGTCGACAACGCGGTGTCGTCCGGCGTGTCCTATCTCTATGCCGTGCGCGCGGTGAACGCCGGCGGGACGTCGTCCCTGTCCGCCGCCGACGTGGCCACGACCATCCTCTTCACGGACGACGCGCTCGCGCCGGGCACGAGGATCAAGGCCGCGCATCTCGCCGAGCTGCGGTCCGCGGTGAATGCCGTCCGTGCGCTGGCCGGCATCACTTCCGTTTCCTTCGACGATTCCGTGATGGTGAGCGCGGCGCACGTGACCGAGCTCCGGAACGCGCTCGATGCGGCTCTTGCCGCGCTTCAGCGGGGAACGGGCGGTTACACCGGCGCCGTCGCCGCCGGCGTGCCGATCCGGGCGGTGCATCTGCAGGAGCTCAGGGACCGGGTGAAGTGATGATGCGGCGAATCGTCATCGCACTACTCATCGCCGGGGCGTTCTCGCTGGCCGCCCACGAAGGTCTGCACGAGCAGATCGCCGAGGTGACGCGGCGGCTCGAGCGCGAGCCGGGGAACGCGGCCCTCTTTCTGAGGCGCGGCGAGCTGTATCGCCTGCACGCGCAATGGAGTCTCGCTGCTCGCGACTACGATCGCGCCGCCACGCTCGATCCGAAACTCGCGGGCGTCGACCTGGCTCGCGGTCTGATGCTCTTCGATTCCGGCCGTACCGCGGCCGCGCTCGTGCCGCTGCAGCGCTACGTGCGTACGAACGGCGGCGACGCGCATGGCCACCTGGCTCTCGGCCGCGCGCTCGCGAAAGCCGGCCGTCCCTCCGAGGCGGCGGCGGAGTTTGGCGTGGCACTCGACGAATCTGCACAGAATGACCCGGATGTCGTGCTCGAGCGCGTCGCCGCGCTCCGCGCGGCGGGCCGGCCCGATGAGGCGCTGCAAAGCCTCGACGCGGTCCTGTCGCGCATGGGACCCGTCGTCACGCTGCAACTCGCGGCGATCGAGATCGAAGTGAGCGCCGGCCGGTACGACGCCGCTTTGAAACGCGTCGATGACGCCGCGGCCGCCTCCCCGCGGAAAGAGACCTGGCTGGAACGCCGCGGCGACATCCTGATGAAGGCCGATCGCGTCGCTGAAGCCCATGCGTCGTACCAGGCGGCGCTCGACGCCGTCATGACCCTGCCGCCCGACCGCCGGGCCACGCGCGCAATCGCCGATCTCGAGCGCCGGCTGCGCTGCGCCGTCCGCCCGGTCATCGGTCACAAATCCGGAACGCCATACGGCGGTATATAGTCCGGCCCAGGATGGCGCTCGCCGCTGCTGACGTCCTGGCGGGACCGATCGTTCGTCGCGTCGAGCCCGATCTCGTATCGGTCTGGATCGCCCTCCGCAAACCCGCGTCCGTGCAGTTGGAAGTCTATCGGGGACTCGGACCTCGGACGGCGCCGGGACGCAGCGACGATCTGATCCCCGCGAGGCCCATCCCCCCGAACAACGCCACGCGCGGCAGCCGCACGCTGCAGGTCGGCAGGGCGCTGCACATCGCGCAGGCCACCATGGAGCCGGTGACCCGGCTGGAGTGGGGACAGACCTTCGCGTACGACCTGCGCATCACCGAGATCGGGACGTCGGACGAGCAAGGCCTCGCCGAGCTCGGACTCCTGCGCGACGATCCGATCGCCGGACATCCGCACCTCGCTCTCGGCTACACGCCGGGATGGCTTCCCAGCTTCGTCCTTCCCGCGCTCGACCCGCTCGACCTTCGCTTCGCCCACGGCTCGTGCCGCCTGCAGACCGCGGTCGGCAAGGACACGATGCCCGAGCTCGACGGCCTCATCTCCGCGCACCTCCAGGACGACCAGCGCCTGCAGATGCTCTTTCTCACCGGCGACCAGATCTACGCCGACGAAGTGGGCGTGGAGATGGGACGCATCCTCTCCGACATCGCCGCGGGACTATTCGGACAGAGCGTCGAGACGATCACCGCGCAACTCGATCGGGAGAACGCGCCGGCAGGGTTCGACTTTCCGGTCGATCGCCTCCATTTCCCGGTCGGCCGCCGTACGCATCTGCTCCGTGACGCCGGACTCACCTCGGACAGCATGAGCGCGCACGCGATGAGCATCGGCGAGTTCTGCGCGCTCTATCTCTCGATGTGGTCGAACGTCGTGTGGCCCGATCTGCAGCCCTTGCTCGCGGCGCGGTGGACGGCGGTGAACGACTATCGCGACCGAGTGGGAGAACTTCGCGCCGGGATCCGCGACGTGGCGCCAGGCGAGCGGGTTCCGAAGGCAGTGAAGGACCGCATCGACTACTACCCGGCGTGGCGCCTTCTTCCGCCGGAGGATCGCGCGATCGATGCCTTTCTCACCGAAGAGGATCGAAACACAGCGTGGAACGACGGCGGGCCTGCGGCCTGGAGCAACTTCTGGTTGGGTACGGAGCCCCTGTTCGCGCCCACGCCTCCCGAAGTCACTGCGCAGATTCCTTCGGGCATGGACCAAGACATGATCGCCCGGCGCCGCATGCTCGCGCGAGCACTGACTCCGTCGTGGTTCGCGGGCAAGCAGCACGTCGGTGCCGATATCGGGGACGCGGACCCCGGCCAGGACCCGCCGATCCGCTCCGATGCCGTGCGCGACCGGCTTCACCGCATGCAGTGGTTCTACGAAGGACTGCCGCGCGTCCGCCGCGCCCTCGCGAACGTCGCCACCTACATGATCTTCGACGATCACGAGGTCATGGACGACTGGAACATCAACATCCTGAACGCGCGGGCGATCCGCGAGAACCCGCTGGCCCGCTGCATCACGCGCAACGCGCTGATCGCATACGCGGTCTTCCAGGGATGGGGCAACGATCCGCGCGAGTTCGGCCGCGAAGACTCCGTGCCGAACAAAGTACTGGATGAGATCGCAGGTCTTTTCTTCGACGGTGAGGTTCCGCGCACGATCGGTCCGCGCCAGCCGGCGACGGATGAGCTGGAGCGGTACTTCGATCTGCAGCGGTTCGATCCCACGCCGATGGAAGACCGCATGCGCTGGGACTATCGCTACGACGGCTCGGGATTCGAGATCCTCGCTCTCGACACGCGCACGATGAGAAGTTTCGAGCGCGACGCCGATCCGAGCCTCAACGAGCCGTTCACCGAATACGCGAACGCCGCGCTCATGTCCACCGAGGCCATGCTGCTGCAGATTCCGCCGGACCCGCCGGCGGGAGTGGGCGCGATTCCCGATCCCGCCTCCGGCGGTTTCTCGATCGTCCTCTCCCCCGCGCCGGTGTTGGGTTTCCCGCCGGTGGAGTCGCTCTTCCAGCCGATCCTCAACCTCAAAGACACGAAGATGTCCGAGCTGCCGACGACCGGAACGTTCGGTAGATTGATCGACGCGTACGACAAGCTCGGACGCGTGACCCGCGATCCCGAGCCGTGGGGCTTCGTGCCGGCGGCGTTCGAGGCGCTGCTGGCGCGGCTGCGCAGCCGGCGGCGCACGATCTTTCTCTCAGGTGACGTGCACTACGGCTGCACCGTGCAGATGTCGTACTGGAGACGCAACAACGCCGAGCTCGAGCGGTCGCGTTTCATCCAGCTCACCGCGAGCGCTTTCCTCAAGGAGCAGAACATCCTCATCACCGAGTACTTCTCGATGGACCTCGCGCAGCAGCTCGGTCTCGCGCTCGCGCAGGACGTCGAGCGGTTCGGATGGGTGAAGGGCATCACCGGATCGCCCGAGGCAGCGAATCCCGTGGAGCCGCCGGCAGGCGGCGCATTCAGCGAGCGCGTGAGATATCTGATGCAGGTCGATCCGATCCTGCTCGCGCCGCAGGCGCTGCCGGTGGACAGGCGGTTCATCCGTCAGCCGGAGTGGTCGTGGCGCATGCGCCTCATCGGCGATGAGCGTCCCGACGCGGAGCGATTGATCGGATTCAATCCTCCGCAACTCCTCCCCGTGACCGCCGGACAGGCGCAGATGACCAAGTCCGTCGCGGACCGCCACCGCTGGCAGGTCGAGCACGCGCCCGACCGCCGCTGGCTCTGGTTCGCGAACTTCGGCGTCGTCGATTTCGTCGTCGAGCAGGACCCGGCGTCCGGGCAGAATGCGGCCTGGCTGCGCCATGCGCTCTACTCGTTCGATCTCGCGGGCGAGGGAGCCGCGGCGCGGCCGTACTCCATCGCCAAAGTGCGGCTCGATGTGCCGGCGGACGAGCTGGCGCCGGGAATGGTGGAGGTGCCGCCGGTGGTGCCGTCGTGATCGGCCTCTCCGACATCATCGTGACGTCGTACGAAGTCGCGCGCGACACGCTGCGCGTCCTGGCCCGCTGCCTCGATCCGCGCAACGCCCGCGACTACTGCCTCAAAGCCGGCGTCGCGCCGTTCTTCCCGCCGCCCGACGTCATGGGCGCGCTCAGCAACCTCGAACAGGACTTCGCTGATCACGAAGAGGCGACCGCGGAAGATCTCGCACGGCTGCTGCGCATCGTCGACCAGCTCGTCGATGCGCTCACGTCGGCCGGCAGCCTCCCCGACCGCGCGCTCAACGTCGCGGTCCATTTGATGTTGCCGGCGATGCTCGAAGTCCTTCGCCGCAAGGACAAGACCGGGCGCGGGATGTACGTCGCGTTGCTGATCGTGTCGCTGCTCGATCAGCGTCTGTCGGAGGCCTATCCGCAGACGACCACGAACCTGCGCCTCGTGCAGCTCATCGGCGACATCCTCAAGGCCGGAAACCTGCGCCGTACCGGCGAGGACGGCGAGGAGGAATGGAACACGGACGTTCTCGCGACGCTGCTCGCGTCGGCCGTCGGCGGATTCATCTTCCTCATCGGATACGACGCATACCTCGACTACGGCTTCGACCATCCTCCGATTCCCGGACTCGAAGAGACGCAGGAGTCGGCCCGGCACGCGTTCGCGATGTTCATTCCGGGCGCGCCGGACGCGCTGGAGCAGTCCGACTATTCGACGTTCGCGCGTCCCGGCCCGCCGTTCCCCAGACGTCCAGTGGTGCTCTCGCTCGTTCCGCTCATTCGCAACGAGCAGCATGGCGGCGGGATCTGGATCCAGGCCGACGACGACTACGTGTTCGAGCGGGTGAACGAGACGCGCCGCGTCGCGTTGACCGTGACCGGGCGCGGTGGCGCGCTCATTCCGCTTTCCGGGCGTCAGCTCGACGGCACGGTCATCGGCGAGCTCGCCGCGAAATTCGAGTTTCGCCTCGATGATCCTTCGGCCGCGACGTGGAGCAGCACGACCGAGGTGCCGCGCGGCGTGTCCGTGCGCGCGCGGCGGCTGAGCGTTCAACTCGAGGCCGCCGGCGGCGGCGGTCCGGATGCCAGCCAGTTCGACGTCTCCGGATCCGCGCGCGTCGAGCAGGCCGAGCTCGTCGTCGGCGATCTTCCGGTGATCGGAACGATCATGCCGTCCGGATTTCGCATCCCTTTCGACGCCGGCATCGTCGCGTCGCTGCGGCGGCGCGAGCTGCGCTTCCAGGGCGGACTGGCGACGGAGCTCGTGATCCCGCTGAACTGGCGCGTCAGCCTGCGCCTCCAGGCCGGCCACCTCGACCTGACGTTCGCAAAAGTCACGGTCCGCACGGTGACGGTTCGCGTCGGGGCGAGAACGACCGATCCACAAGGCGATACGCCATCGCAGTCGGGTGTCTCGCTCGAGGTCACGGCGAGCCTCAGCGTCGGTCTCGGCAAGGACGTGCTCACGCTGCACGCGGACGGTCTCGGCTTCCGCACCGCCTTCGGCAGCGCGCCGCAGCTCGACGGAAATGTCGCCGGCTTCGTCGACGCGGGATGGCAGTGGCTGATCCCGCGCGGCATCGGACTCACGATCGGCTGGGGCAAACTGAAAGGGAGCGGCTTCGTCGGATACGACGAGCCGACGGATCGGTGGACGGGCAGCCTTCTCCTCACCTGGCCCAAGGTGTTCGAGCTCAAGGGAATCGTCATCAACGAGCCGACGCCGGCCAGCGGAGGCCGCAGTTGGATGGTCGTGGCGTCGCTGGAGTTTCCGCGCGCCGGCGGCGGCGCGATCACGGTCGACGGCATCGGAGTCGTGTTCGGCACGAACCGCCGCAGCGATCCCGACGCCTTCCTGGCCGGCCTCGGTGCGGGGCAGCTCGACGCGCTCGTGCTGCCGGGCGATCCCGTTCCGAGGATGGCCGCGCTGACCGCGGCCCTCGGCACGCTGCTTCCCCCGAGCGATGACGGCGAAGTGATCGGCGTGGTCTTCAAGATCGGCGCGCTCGCCGGCAAGGTGAAAGTCTCGCTCGGCATCCTCATCGACAACGGCGGCGTCACCTCGGCATTGAAGTTCTACGTGTTCGTCACCGTCGTCGCCAACTTTCCGCGCGAGAACCTGCAGACCATTCACATCGAGGCGAACGGCGTCGCGATCTGGGACGCATCGCGCGAGGAATTCAATCTGCGCATCGTGCTGCGCAACTCGCGGCTCTTCGGCGGCGAGCTGACCGGCGAGGCCTCGGCCTTTTACGGCGATCCCGAGCTCACCGACGAGGATGCGCACAAGACCTGGATCGTGAGCTTCGGCGGATTCAACCCGCGGTATCGCGTTCCCGGCGGACGCGTGTACGTGCCGAAGCGGCTGCAGCTCACGTGGGCGCGCGGCGATTCGCTGAAGATCGAGATGCGCGCCTACTTCGCCGTCACGCCGGGATCGCTGCAGTTCGGCGGGAGCGTGGAGTTGAGCGCGCGCTTTTCCGGATTCGGCATCCGTGGCAAGCTCGAGATCGACGTCATCTTCCTGAAGTACGGTCTGCGCTTCATCGCCGACATCAAGATCTCCGTCGAGTTGCGTCTCGGCGGACGCACGCTGGCCGGCCTCTCGTTCAAGGGAGACATCAAGGGCTTCTTCCCCGCGGAGATTGCGGGACGCGTGAGTGTGTCGTTCCTGTTCTGGACGTGGACGTCGCCGCGGGTCGTCTTCTCGCTCGAGTCCAGTGAAGACAACGAAGAGACCATCGACGCAAACCGGCTGCTCGTGGCGTCGATCAATGATCTCGCCAACTGGGACAACGGCGGCGTGCCGGGACTGGCGCTGCGGCCGGTGGAGCGGACGGGCGTGTGGTTGTCGCCGTCCGCGCCGCTCACGTTCCGGCAGCATGTGCTGCCTCTCGAGAGAACGATCGCGCGCGTCGGATCGGCGCCTTTGGCTGCGCCCGCGACGTTCACGATCGAGCCGGTGCGCCCCGCGGACGCGCGCTGGGAGCGCAGCACCGCCGTCGGCGAGTTCGCGCCGGGACTGTACGTCGATCTCTCGGAAGAAGAGAGCCTGTCGGTGACGAGCTTCGTGCCGATGCCGGCCGGCTTCGTCATCGAGCGTCCGCTCGACGCCGGTCCCTCGATCGAGCTCGATACCGAGCACGAGTTGGTGGTCATCGACAGCGCGAATCCCGTCCAGGTGCCAAAGACCGGGACGCGCTTCGGGGCCGTGGTCATGGGCGCGCTCGCCGAGTGCGCTCCCGCGAACCGCGAGCCGTCGCGCCGCTCGGCCGCGCGTCCGCTGACCATGCGCGGCGACAAGTTCGCCGTGGTCACGGAAACGCTCGCGCCGGTCGCGGCGTCGGTCGATTACCTCGAGGCAGTCGCGCGCGTGCGCGCCAGCGGAGACACGCAGCGCATCGTGTCCGCGGTGGAGGCGGCGTGAGCGAGCGCTTCACCTGGCTTCCCTGGATGCGGCCCGCCGAGATGAGCGGATCGCCGCTGGTGGTGCGCACGGCCGGGCAGGACGTGCCCGTGCCGGTGAATCGCTTCGGCACGGGCGACATCACCGGCATCCAGCCCGACCAGGTCCTGCGCCGCGAGCCTCCTCCCCGCTCGGTCGGATTCCAGCCGAGCCTCTTCCCGTTCATCGAGCTGCGCGCCGCGGATCTTCCGTGGCGTCTCTCGCCGGCCACTCCGAACTCGCTCGGACACTTGCGTCCCTGGCTCGCGCTGATCGTCGTGCCCGTGGAAGGCGACACCTCGCCGGTCGTGCGGATCGCGGGAGCGCCGCTGCCGGCGATCGACCTCACCGCGGACGCGCTGCCGCGCATGAATGAGACGCATCTCTGGGCGCACGTACAGGCGCCGGTGGACGCGCCCGATCGCGCGATCGCGCGGATCATCGCCGCCCGCGCGCTCGTGCCTCGCACGCGCTATGTCGCGTGCCTCGTCCCGACGTACGAGGCGGGACGCCGCGCCGGACTCGGAATCGACGTCGGCGATCCGCACAGTCCCGCGCCGGCGTGGAGCACCGAGGCCGTGCGCCTGCCGGTGCTCGATCACTGGTTCTTCTCCACCACCGACGCCGGCGACTTCGAAACGCTGGCGCGGCGGCTCGTGCCGCGCGATCTCTCTCAAAATGCGAGGCCGTGGCCGATCGACGTCTCGGCGATCGCTGGAGACGCGGAAGGAAACGTCGTGCCGTTCGACACGGCGCTCGCGCCGTGGGGCTGGTCGGATTCGTGGACGGGCGCTGCGCGCGCGGTTGCGGCCGGTCGTCTGGGCGAGTGGCTCGCGCGCGTCGCGGACGCCTCGGCCGAGGTGCCCGCGATCGGCCCGCCCGCGTACGGCTCGATGGCCGCCGCGTCGACGAACGTCTCCGCGTCTCACGCAATGAACGAATGGATGAGCGAGCTCAATCTCGATCCGCGCTGGCGCGCCGCCGCGGCCCTCGGCGCGGAGGCAGTGCGGCGCAATCAGGAGGAACTGGTCGCCGACGCCTGGCGGCAGATGGGAGACCTCCGCCGTGCGAACCGCGAGCGCGACGTGGCCGCACTGGCCACGCTCGTGACCGAGCGGCTCGTCGCCCGGCACGTGCAGGTGCTCGCGCCCGAGGCCGTGCTCAGCGTGACCGCTCCCCTCCTCGCGCGCCGCAAGTCCGGAACCGCCACCGCGCTTCACGCCGTGAACGCGAGCGCGCTGCCGTCGGCGGTGCTGGCGCCGGCATTCCGGCGCCTGGCGATGATGAAAGCGCGCGGCGGCGCGCCCGCGCTGCAGACCTTCGTCGCCCGCATGAGCGTGCGCGTGCCGTCGCAGGGCGCGTTGCCGCCCGAGCCGCCGGCGTTGATGACGGTCACCCGCGCGCGAGCGGTGATGGCGGCCGTGCCGCGTCCGCCGCGACAGCCGGTCCGCCCGCGCACGCGTAAAGATCTCGTCATCAGCGAAGGCGTCGCGCGTCTCGCGCAGCGCACCACGCGCATCGTCAACGTGCCGCGCCAGCCGGTATTCGCCGTCGCGGCCATGAGCAACGCCGTCGCGCAGGACCTCTTCACATTCCGCATCGCCGGCCGCCGCGTCGCCTCGCGCATCAACCTCGGCGACGTAGGACGCGAGCTCCGTCCGACCGCGCCGCTCGTCGCCGCGCTCGATGTGCCGTGGCCGCTCGCCGAGGCGCTCGTCGAGATCGACGCGCGCTATCTCATGGCCGGCATCGACCTGCCTCCCGACACCGCGGGCCTCCTGCAGATCAACGGGACGTTCGTCACGGCGTCGCTGGCCGGCGCGAATCACGAGATCATTCGCGAGCTGACCTGGCGCGGCGCGCGGATCGATCGCCGCGCCACACCGCTGCGCCGGTTCTTCGACCGCCGCGGCAGCGGAAACGCCGGATCCCCCGACGTCGCGCCCGTCGCGTCGTGGCCGCTGCCGAGCTCACTCGAGGCCAACTTCGCCCTGACCGGCCGCGCGGTGATCGTGCTTCGCGGAGAGCTCATTCGCCGTTTTCCGAACGCCTCCGTGCACGCCGCGCGCGCGATCCGCGAAGGCGCCCTGCGCAAGCCGGGAACGGACGTGCGGCTGCCGCTCTTTCGCGGCACGATCACCGAGGACACGATGTTCGCCGGATTCGATCTGACGCCCGCCGCCATGCGCGGGACCGCCGACGGCCTCGGGTGGTACGTCGTCATCACCGAGCAGCCCAGCGCGCCGCGGTTCGGGCTCGATGAGGCGAGCGAGCATCAGCTCCGCACCTGGAACGATCTCGCCTGGAACGACGTCACCGTTTTCAACGGCTACGTCGCCGGAGACGCTCTCCAGCGCACGCCTTCCGAGCCGGGAGCGTTGCGGTGGGCGCAGAACGCCGCGCACGTCGCCGGCATCACCTACCAGCGGCTCGTGGCGATCGCGATCCATGCGGCGGACATGCTTCCGCGGGAGTCGAGCTGATGCCGTTCGAGACTCTCGATCCGCGCACGCCGATCGTCCTGCTGCCGGTACGGCTGGAAACGCGCTGGTTCATCGCCACGGCGACGCATCACGAGCTGCGCGTACGGATCTATCCCGATGCCGCCCACGTGACGCGCAGGCGCGACGGCGTCGAAGCCGGCGAGCGCGCGGAGACGGAGCGGTACTGGCGCGTCCGCACCGACGACGGTGAAAACGCCACGACCACGCTGAGCGCGTGGCAGTCTCTGTCCACAACGTTCGGCGTTCCGCGCGCGGCATGGCTGGTGAAGACGCTCGAGCCGCGCCTCGAAAACGGCACACTCATCTTCCCAGACGTGCCGGTGATCGACGACGCGGCGGCGAGCGTCGATACCACCGAGGCGTCCGCGCTGCCGAGCCGGTTCGTGGTCATGGGATACGACGGGAGGCTGCGCGTCTTCGCCGTCTGGGGCCGGCCCGTGCCCGAGACGCTGGCCGTCGGTCCGGCGGAGGACACCGATACCGCGCGACGCTGGCAGACCGCGTTCGACGCGGCCGAGGCCGTCGGGATGGGCGTGCGCATCCGCGTCCCGGTGGCGCAGTCGCAGCGCATCACGCGCCTGATCGTCCTCGGCGTGCGCGAGTCGGGCACACCCGACGCGTCCGCGCGCGTCCTCGGAGACCTCATCGAGCGCCACGCCATCGATCGCGGCGCGGCGCTGCTGTCCGCGGGCAGTCCGACCAATCACACCGCGGCGGCGCGCGCCGGCAACGCGCTGCGGCCGAACGGCCTGCCACCGGCGGCCGGCAGCGACGGAGCGCGTCTCGCGAGCGCCCTCGGTCTCGAACCCGCGGACCTGCAATGGGTCGCGAACAACGAGCGCACCACCGATCTCTCCGCGCGCACGATGAACGCCGTGCTCTGGCCGGCGACGTGGGAGTACTTCCTCGAGCAATTCGCCGCGCCGCTGTGCAATCCCGCGCAACGCGCCGCGGGACAGACGCTGTTCGTCAATCACGTCCGCGCGCGCGGACCCTTCCCCTCGCTCGCGCTCGGCCGCCAGCCGTACGGAATTCTTCCGGTGTCGCCGATGGACCGCTGGAGGCCCGCGCAGGGCGAGAACGGAGCGCTCGCGAACCTGCTGCTGCAATTGCGCGGGCGGTGGATGTCGGCGTCCGTCGCCGCGCCGCGCCTGCCGGACAGCGGCGACGGATTGCAGACGCTGCTCGACATCCTGGCCATGCAGCCGGCCTCGGTGCGCTGGCTGGGCCGCGCGGCCTCGGACATCGAGATCGCGGTGCCGCGATGGCTGCAGGACCTCGGCTTCGAGACCGCGATCGACGTGCTCCGCGAGCGGGTCAGCAGCGAGATCGTCGCCGAGCTCGTGCCTCTCGGATTTTCCGCGCAGGCCGCGCGCCAGATCGAGCCGCTCATCTACGCGGCGAATCCCTACGACGTCGATCTGCCGCTCGTGGCGCGGCGCGGACTCTCGGTCTTCAATCCCGGCGTCAATCCTTCGACGTACCTGAATGCGATCGCCGCGGCATCGCCCGAGCAACTGCGCACGCACGCCGTCGCGGGCTCGACCCCGCGGACGCTGCTCTATCTGCTCGCGCGCCTGGCGACGCTGCGCCTGATGGATCGAACGGCGAACGACATGACGGTGTCCGTGGCCGCGCGTCCGGTGACCGCCGTCAAAGACCCGAACGTGGTTCTCGATCCCTCGGACGGCGTGCGCGCGAAGTTCAACCGCACGGCTCCGCGATTCGGCAACCAGCCCGTGGGTGAGATCCTCGCGCGGACCAATCTGCCGACCGACACGATCTTCAGCCCGCTGCGCAATCATCGCAGCGCGCTGCACGCGCTGGCAGCGCTTCCCGCGACGGAGATCGAGAGACTCACGGCTGAGAGTCTCGACCTCGCGTCGCATCGGCTCGACGCGTGGACGACCGCATTGGCGACCGAGCGCCTGTTCGCGGGCCGCTCCGCGGGCGTGCGCGGCTCCTACGTCGGCGCGTACGGCTGGCTCGAAGGCGGACGGGCACCCGCGCAGCTCGCGCGGGACGGCGCCCCGCCCTCGGATGCAACGGGACATGGATTCGTGCACGCGCCCTCGCTCGAGCACGCGAGGACCGCGGCCGTGTTACGCGCGGGCTTCGTGGCGCGGCCGGGCGGCGATCTCGCCGTCAATCTCTCCTCCGACCGCGTCCGCCGCGCGCGCTGGCTGCTGGCGCAGGTCTCGGCCGGCGAGTCGCTGGCCGCGCTCCTCGGCTACCGCATCGAGCGCGAGCTCGTCGAGCGCGGCCTCGGTCCGCAGATCGCCGGACTTCGCACGCTATTCCCGATCGCGGAATCGGAGGCCGGCCCGCTCGCGCATCCACGTCTCGACGGACTCGCCGCACATCGTTCCTGGTCAACGACACCGCCCGCGACGGCGTTGCGTGCGATCGCCGCGTTGATCGCGGAAATGATCGACGCGCTCGCGGACCTGCTGCTTGCGGAGACCGTGCACCAGCAGGTCAACGGCAACAACAGCGCGGTCGCGCATCTGCTCGACGCGCTCGAGGCCGGAACCGCGGTTCCCGCCGATCCGGCCGTCGTCCGCAGCCCCGACCCGGCCGATACCGTCACCTGGCAGGTCGTCTTGACGCTCGACCCCGCGAGCCTGTCGCCGGCCGACGCCGCGAAGCGGGCCTTGAAGTCGTCGCGGCCGCTCGAAGAACCGACCGCGACGCTCGTGCCCGCCGCCGAGCTCTCCACGCCCTTCGAGCGCGCGGCGTGGCTGTCCGATCTCGCGCGCGTGCGACCGGCGATCGAGGGACTGGAGCTCATCGACCTCGCGCAGCGGTTGGCGATCTCGGTGTGGAGAGACACGAGCCGGCCGGACGAGCGGCGCATCGTCGTCATCGGCCCGCCGCCCGATGCCGCGGGGCTGCGCGGCCTGGTGCTCGACGAGTGGAAAGAGAGTACGCCGCGCGCCGAGGTCACGACGGGGCTGGCCTTTCACCACGATGTTCCGAGCTCGCGCGCGCCGCAGTCGATCCTCATCGCCGTGCCGCCCGATCCGGCGCGTGCCTGGAACGAAGACGTGCTCGAGGCGACGATCGCCGAGACCATCGATCTCTCGTTCATCCGCCTCGCCCGTCCGTCCGCGGTCTGGGGCATTCTGCTTCCGGCGATCTATCTCGCTGAGAACCTCGACGACGACACGGTGTCCACTCCGCTCGCCGACTCGGCCGTGCAGATCAACATTACGGAGTCCTGATGTCGATCACCACCTGGAACCGCCTCGAGTGTGACGTCGTCTTCGACGATCCCGCCCGCGGTCTCTCGCGCGGATTGTCCGCGGAGCTGTTCGATCCACTGTGGCTGATCGCGCGCCAGAGGCAGATCGGCGAGCTGCGGAGCGAAGACGGCGGATCGCTGGTGCACGCGCTGATCACCAGCGCCGCGCATCCGGTCGGCACCGTGACCATCGGCGGACGCACGGCGCCGTTCGATCCCCTCGTTCCGCTCGAGGCAGTCGTCGAGCGCGAGCCGTCGGCCGCCGATCTGCGGCTTCGCATCCGCGCCGGGCGGATGCTGGCGGATCTCCTCTCCGATCGCCTGCGCGGTCGCCTGGCCGCGCTCTATCCGTTCGAATCTGCCGACGGCGATGCACGCGTGCTTCTCGAGCTCGCGGGGGAAGGCGCGGTGGATGCGGAGCGCGTTCGCCGCGCGCTGGACGAAGGACGGCTCCGATCGGAAGTCGGCGGAACCGCGGCCGAAACGGCGGAGCTCGGGACGGCGGTCGAGCCGTGGATCGCGTGGTATCGCTCGCGCGCGGCGCTCGATGCAGGCGACGCCTGGCTTCCCGATCGGCTCGAGCATCGCTTCTCCATCAACGTCGGAGGGCTCACGCTGGAAGCGCCGGAGTATCCCGGCGGCAGGCTGGATTGGGATGCGTTCACGCTCGCGGCCGGGAATGCCGCGATCCCGTCGCCGGCGCCCGCGACCGAAACACACACGCTGCCGCTGCAGGCGGAGATCCCGGGCATGCCCGTCGTGCGCTACTGGGAGATCGAAGATCCGCAGTTCGACGTGGCCCGCGTCTCCGTCGGCCCCGGCGACGCGACGCGGCTGCTGCTGGTCGAGTTCGCGCTGACGTTCGCCAGCGACTGGTTCCTCGCGCCCGTGCCCGCTCCGGCCGGCGCGCTCGTAGGCATTCAGGACGTCGTCGTCACCGACACCTTCGGCGTCGTGCGGAGAGTCCGGCCGGCGGAACAGGTCCGCAGCGATCCGTCATGGACGCTGTGGCGCCTGACCGGCTCGAATCTCCTCTTCGTCCCTCCGCCGCCGGCGGGAGGACTGGAGAGCGACCCGATCGAAGAAGTCGCGCTCGTGCGGGACGAGCTCGCGAACGTGGCCTGGGCCATCGAGACCATCGTGCCCGCGCTGATGGGCGGCGCGCGGTTCCCCGACCGCCGCGGGCCGGCGCCGCCGCTTTCGAGCGACCCGCAGCAACTCCTGTACGTCCCCTTCCCGGCCCTCCCTCCCGACCGCGTGCCTCTCGCGCGCATCGAGCGCGGCGGAGACGCCTGGCTCGCGCGCGCCGCGGTCGTGGACGAGCGCATGACCGTCCAGGCGACCGAAGGCCGCTTCCTCACCCCGGCCTTCCGCGTCCGCGACGAAGAAGTTGGAGTCGACGGCATCGTCCTCGCCCGCCGCTACCAGCTCGCCCGTGGCCGCGACGGCCGCCGCCACCTCTGGATCTCCCGCTCCAAACGCCCCGGCGCCACCCGCGCGGGCGTGCGGGTGGGGTTCGACGAGCTGGTGTAGGCGGCCGGCACGCTTCAGATCGGTGGCTATTGACCATGGCAATCCTGCGAGGTTTGACAGGGCGGTGCCGGCGGTGTCGTTTCGTGGGACGGAATCGGCTGTGGCGTCGGCCGGAAAAACATCAGGTAATCCCAGATCGTGAGAGGGCCATCGACGACGACCAGGTCATTCAGAGGATCCTGCCCGGCCTGGTTTCGGAGATCGTGCATTCCATTCTGTTCAGAGCGAACGCATCCAAACGTGCAGTGCTCGTATCCCGTGCGGCCCTGGCCGTCGGGCACCCCGATCCTGCCGCCGTGAATCCCGACATTGTCGTGCGGCGTTCCGCCGGAATCCACGAAATCATCGAGGCGGAAGATACCGTCGGGACCGTACGCGCCAGACGGCGCGTCGTCGACCGCGTTATGAAAGTGAGGCGTGGTCGTATCTTTGAAGTGATACGTGCCTGACTCGAGGCCATTTCGTGGAAGCGTACCGCTTGCGCCCGAGGCCACATTATTCGCGGCAGGACTGCTGAACACAAAGTGGCCCGAGCGGTCGTAGACGTAATACCGGTCATCGGCCTTGCTGAACAGCACATCCGTTTCCCCATCGGGATCGACACGGTTCGACGGGCTGTTGCGGGTGTAGGAAAAGCGGTTCCAGGTTTGAGGATTCGCCGGTTTACCGCTGGCCATCGGATCCGGCGACAGGAACCGTCCATATTGCGGCGTGTAATACCGCGCGTGCATGTAATCGAGGTCGCCGTCTCGCGCGCCGAACAACGGATTGTTGTTGTCGCGCTCGTGGCCGGTGAACTTGATGGCCTCGGAATCGCTGTCCGGAGGGGTGACTTCGCGGCCGAAGGGGAAATAGGCGTGATAGCTGACGCGGGCGCCGCTGACGTCCGTGATCAGGCGCGGAGTACCGAGGTGGTCGAGGTGATAATGGCGCTCCCCCTCGACGCCCGTACTGGCCAGGAGCTTCGTGCCGCGGTAGATGTAATCCTTCTTCCACGTCCAGGCCGAGCCCAGCTTCTCGAAGACGCGCAGCACCTGGTTGGTTCCGCCGCGGATCGTCCAGGTCTCGCGGACCGTGGGGGCATTGTTGGCGTCGAGGGCCTTGTAATCGAACGTCGCGATGCGCTCGTTGCCCGGGGCATAGAGAAAGATCTTGCCCAGATTCGGCCCGTAGGCGTGGCGCATCATGCTCACGAGGTCGTATTCGTATGAATAGCCGCCCAGGCTTCTCACCGTACCGGCGCCGTCGTTGTAGACCGCGCTCGTGAGGCGGTTGTTGCTCGAGGAGACTCCGATCGCCGTGCCGCCGATCGAAGTCAGGTTTCCCCACCGATCGTACGCATACTCCTGGACCATCCCTCCCACCACCGCCCGCACCAGCCGGTTGACCTCGTCGTACCGGTATGTCTCGCGCGCCGGATCGCTGTTGTTGTCGGGATTGACCACGCCGTCGACATTCCCGGCGCCGTCATAGGTGTACTGGAGGTATCCCTGCGGGTTCCAGTTCTCGCCGCCGACCACGTTCTTGGTCCAGATCTTCATCGGCCGGAGCATGGCGTTCGGATCCATGCCCTGCACGTCGCGCACGCCGTTGCCGTTCGAGCCCGGCGTCGAATGGGTGATCTCGCTGATCATGCCGTTGATGTGGTACTGGATGGTCGCGTAATTCGAGACGCCATTGAGCAGGCCGTATGAATAGGTATTGAAGACGGTTCGCTCGGGGCCCGTTCCGCCGCAGTCGGGGCATACCGGATATTCGATCTCCGAGGCCTGGCCGAGGGCGTTGTAGCGGAAACCCTGCCGGAAGCGGACGTCGCCGGCCCCGTTCGGGCGGCTCACGGTCGTGGTCCGGTGAGACATGCGCCCTTCCACTCCCCGGTAGAGATAGGTCTCGGCCACCGGATAGTCGTAGCTCTTGTTCGTCACAGTGGGATCGGGAACCATGTTGTGCCGGGTCGCCAGCCGCACCTTTCCGATCGCCAGTCCCGCGTTCGTGCCGCAGGCGTCGGTATTGGAGTCGAAGTACTTCAGCTCCACCACCGGGCGGTCGGGATTGATCGGCGGAAACACCTTCTCCAGCCGCTCGGCCTTGTCGTACTGATAGCCGAGGTTGTAGGTCTCCGCGCCGACCACGGTGCGTTGCGTGGCGTGTCCGCGCGCATCGATCTTGTCGTACCGGAACGTCTTGCCGACCTCCGGATGATATTCAGACGAGAGAAACCCGCGGTTGTCGTAACGGAACGTGCGGGCCTGCTGCTGCGAGGACGTGGTGACGTCGGTCAGCCGTCCCGCCAGATCGTAGGCATAGCTCGTCGGAACCGAGCCCGCGTTCGGATCGGAGAAGTCGCTCACCTTGATCAGCCGTCCGAAACGGTCGTATTCCTCGAACGTCAGCACGCTGTGGCCGCCGTTCGGCCCCTTGACGTTCTCGATCTGCCTGTTGACGGTGCGGACGCCGCCGTAGCTGATATTCGTTTTCGCGCTGTCCGGCGCCGTGATCCGCCGCGGACGGCCGAAGACGTCGCAGTCGTACGGCGGGTCGGGATTACAGTAACTGTAGGACGTGTAATAAATCACGCCGGCCGTATCGTGGGGCGTGGACACCCGGTCCAGCCATCCCGTCGGGCCGTATTGTTTGACGACGCGGCTCCAGCGGTCGCCGGGCAGCATGGTCTGCGTCAGCGTCGCCCGTCCGAGGTGATCGAACGTCGTCCTGACCTGCGCCAGGCAATTCGTCGTACAGCCGGCCGGCCGCTTGACCAGCACCTGCGCGCGTTTGTCCTCGCTGGAACCCGTGGCCGCCGTGTACAGATAGCCGATGCTGGCCTCGCGAAGATAGTTCGTGCCTCCGGCCGGATCGGGCTCCGGAGTGACCGTCTTCAGGCGCCCGAGGTTGTCGTATTCGTACGTGGTGCGCGCGCCGGCGGTCGATACCGTCGCCGTCACCAGGCCGCTCTTCGCGTCGATGGTGTTGTCGGCGGTCTTGAGGACCGTCAGGCCGTTGTCGCGGTACTCGGAATAGCTCTCCGTTCCGAAACGCAGCCGCGAGAGTTGGTGGTAGGCGGGCCCGTGCCCGTTGGGAGAGAACTTCGCGTTGGGGTCGGTGCTCAGATTCTGCCCGTCGACGTCGCCGCCGAAGTGCTTCGTCTCGAACGTGGTGATGGTCGGCGTGGTGACGTCGCGGGTACGCTCGTAGAGCACGAGCACGTCGCCCGCCGACAGTCCCGGATAATCCGATCCGCTCGCGCCGTTCTTGAGGCGCCTCTCGCCGCGAAGCAGTCCGGTATCGGCTTCGAACCACGCATAAGAGCGGGCCTTCTGCGATCCCTCCCGCTGCCGCTTCTCGTCATAGGTATTGAGAATCCACGCCGCGCCGCTCGGGAGCGAGCTCTCGCTCCTGCCGGGATTGAAGTTCGTATAGTCGCCGTGAGTGGCCGTGCCGAAGCCATCGCCTCCGCTCAGCAGCGCGTCGCGGAAATGACCGAGTCCGTCGAAGTCGCTGTACTCGGTGTCGGCGTAGGAGTCGCCGTCGTCGTGATAGACGGTGCGCGATCCGTGAACGAGGCGGTTCACCGCCGTGCAGCTCGTCACCACGGCCGGGTCGCAATTGAACCCGCTGTTGCGGAAGCGGATGTACTCCGTGCGGATCGGATTCCCGCACGAACGGACGCCGTCGGGCGGGCGCACGATGCGCCGCAGCCTGTCATTGCGCGTGTCGAGGTCGACGCCCGCGCCGAAAAAGTTGGCGTGCTCGCACTTGTAATTCTCGGTCGAGATGAACTTGATCTTCTCGCCGGAATCGACCCAGTTCACTTTGCTCACCGGCGTTCCGTACTCGCGCTCGTCCCAGTAGCCCTCCCCCAGTCCGATGTAGACCGAGTAGAAAGAGACGGTCGTGTTGCCGAGCGGATCGATGACCGTCGACAGGTACTCGCGCGGCGCGCCGCAGTCGATGGTGGTGTTCCAGATTCCCCGCCCGAAGTACAGCCACGGCTTGCCGTCTTTCGTGCCGTCGGCGAACAGGATCTGCCGCTTGGCGACGGCCGGCTTTCCGAACGCGCGCCGCTCTCCCCTGCGAACGGGGTCGCATGCGAGCGCCGGGATTCCGCGGCGTCCCCACCGGTACGCGATGGCGCCTTTCGTCGGCAGCGTCACCTTCTTCATCATCCCCGAATACCACGCCGTCTTGTACGTGAACGTGCCCCAGGTGTGCTGGACGAGCGGATCGGCGGGATCCAGCGGATCGTCGTCCGCCGCGGCCTGGGTCTCCTCGAGATACTCGAAGTTCCACTCCCCCTCCGCCACGGCGCCGGAGGTGGCCGGCGGCAGCTTGACCCGGGTCAGCAGCGTGGCCGGGATCTTCCCGTTGCTCTTGAATTGATTGACCAGTCCCGGACCCGCCCAATTGCTGGCGTGGGTGCGGTAAATGTCGCCGTTCTCCTTGTACTCCAGGACGTAATTCATGGTCGGCGTACTGCCGGTGGAGTTCGGTCCCGCCAGCCGCACCGCCTTCGCGTGCATGTACAGCGCGTCGTCGACCTGGAAGTCGATCTCGTGCCTCCGCACCTCGGTCAGGACATCGGTCATGTGATCCGCGTAATAGCCGTCGGCGCCGCTTCCCGCAACCGGGTTCGAGCTCCGGACCGCCTCCACGAACGTCCACGTCCAGAGGCCGGACGACGGCCGCGCGGCCCGGCCGACCCACAAGACGTTCCCGGACGGATCGGCAATCTGATCGAGCATCCACTGGCCGCCGGTGTTCGCCGAACAGCCGGCGATGCACGCGAAGCGGTGCCGGACGCCGTCGGGATACTGGAGCTCGCGGTATTTCTCGACGTTGTTGTCGCTGGGGCTCGGGATGCGCCTCATGCGGATATAAGTGCCGTCGCGCGTATACAGATATTGCGCGTGGCGGTAGTCGAAGCCGATCGGATCGGCCCCATGCAGCGACGCGAACAGACCATGGCGGTTGCCGTCCGGGGTGATGTACAGCAGGTACGACGGCAGTTCTCCCAGCGAGATCGTCCAGCCGATTCCGGCGTTGAATTCCGGCGAGATGAACGCCTCGGTTCCCTCGGTGCTCGAGCCGGCCCGGTTCTCCGCTTCGTCGAAGAAATGGTTCATCTGGGTGAAGAAGTCGGCCGGGATGACGTGGCTGGCTCCGCCGCCGTCGACCGAGAGGTTGTTGTATTCCCAGAAACTCGAGTTGTAATGCAGGACGAATTTGTATTCGAGCGTGCCGTTCGTCCTGTACAGCGGCCCGAGAGGCACGTTCATCTGCAGGTTGCCGTTGAAGAGGTTGACGTCGTCGAAGCCGTGGACGTCATACAGTCCGTCGACGTTGTATCCGCGGTCGAGGACCGCGTCGACGCCCGCCTGCAGGCTGGCGGCCGACATCCACAACGCCAATGCGACGATGATTGCGATCGATTGCGCTTTGACTTTCATGTTCAGCGCTCCTCGCTCTGCACGGGCGCGCGCGCGCCGCTGTAGCTCGATGTGAAGTAGCCGAAGACGTCGATGGCGAGATGCCCGGCGCTGAAGCTCATCCGGGCCGACAGATCGCGCAGGCCCGTGCCGAGGGGCACGATCACCGTGTTCGCGATCGCGTTCTCGCCCGGCGTGAAATTCACCGTCGACGCCACGGGGGGCGGCGTCCCGGACGGCCATAGCAGCAGGTTCCCGCCGCCGTCCGGCTGGACCACCGCCGGATTGGCGAGCACCGCCGTCGCACTGTCCGGCACTCCGCAATTCCCCCTGATCTGGAAGTCCTGGGTCACATTGACGACCGGACGGGTCTCGCCGCGCTCGGGGCGGCGCGTATCGACGGCCCGGCAGGGGCGGACCGGATGGAAGTACTGCGTGCCCCGGTCGGAGAAATAGCCGCTGGTGTCCATCGCGTACTGCGTCGTGGCTCCGGCGGCGGCCGGGTTGTACACCATGGCGATGTCGTCATTCGGCCGCAGCCCGAGGCTGGCGTTGACCGCGTTTGCGTGGTTCATGACCGCGGAGCGGAAATTCACGGTGGTGGTATTGGGCGCCGCGGCCATGCTCGACGGATAGACAGTGACGCTGCCGTCGGAGCTCGCGCCGATGATGGCCAGATTCAGCGCGGCGGCCGCGCCGACCGGACCGAGGTCCGCGGGAATGCCGCATTTCCCGGCGACTTTCAAATAGGCCGGATTCGGGTTCGTGATCCCGGTGCCCGGCACCGAGCGGCTGTCGAAAATCCGGCAGGGCGTGGGCAGCGACTGGAACATCAGCGGTCCCTTCGGCCCCGCGAACGGAACGATGTCCGTCGAATAGAAACCCACGACGTCGACGACCAGCTCCGTCGTGCCGGTCGTTCCCGGCGCGGGGAAGAGGATCGGCTGGACGTTGATCGAGTCGTTCGCCATGGCCACGGTGATGTTGTTGGACCGCGGCGCCCGGTCGGGAGTCCAATTGAGGGCGCTCGCGATCGGCACCGGATCGCCGGGACGGAACGTGCGCAGATAGCCGATCGCGTTCGGCGCCACCGCGGTCACGTTTGCGGCCACGGCCAGCGCCGTATAGGGAACCTGGCATTTCCCGGCCACCGGAATCGTGCGGGTCACGCCGCTGGTCAGCGCCGGCGGCGTCAGGCGGGAGTCGAAGATCCGGCACGGCTCGGTCGTGAAGTAAAACAGCGACGGCGACTGGAAATCGGCGTTGATCGTGGTCACGCGCGACGCCGTCGACTGCAATGCGCCGTCGTTGGCCGTCACCGTCACGGTGTAATAGTTGTCGGCCGTGAAATTGCGCGTGACGAACGGCTCGGTCGTGACCACCGGCGCCGATCCGTCGCCGAAATTGAACTGATAGCTCTGGATTCCGCCGTCGTCTTTCGACCGGCTGGCGTCGAACCGGCACGAGCGTCCCGTACAGCTGAAGTCGAGCGCCGCCACCGGCGGGTCGTTCGGTACGGTGACGGTCTTGCTGAACGTTCCGATCGCTCCGACTCCGTCCGTGGCCGTGAGCCGGACGACGTGGGTCCCCGGGACCGTGAAGTCGTGGGTCGCGTTCATTCCGGTGCCGAAGCTCCCGTCCCCGAAATCCCAATCGAAGGTCAACCCGGCGTTCGAGCGCAACGATGTACAGGGGTCGCAGTGAAATCCCGCCCAGACCGCGCTCGCCACGGGATCGAACGGCGGCTCGTCGCGCGATCCGCTCGCGTCGAACGTGAACGTCTTGACGTTGCTGGTGTACGCGAACGTGGCGTCGGGGGCCAGGTTCGGCACGTCGATGAAGCGGCTGAACGAGACTTCCGTCGGCGGATTGACTGTCCGGTTCAGAACCGTCAGCGTGATCTTGTACTGGCCGGGCCGCTCGTACGTCTTACAGAAGCATTTGTACGGGCCATAAGGCGCCGTCGTGCCGTCGCCGAAATCCCAGTAATAGCGATGCGTGCTCGGATCGCCGATCGGCGTCTCGAGGTGGAGGCTCAGCCCATAGAAAATATTGTTGTACGCGAAATAGGCGCTGGGAGCCTCGACGACCACGTGGACGTTCTTGGCCACCACCTCGACCTGGCCGGTGTGAAAGGTCGCCGTCAGCGTGACCAGATACGTGTAGTCGAGCACCGGGTAGTCGTAGCGGACTTCCTGGATCTTGTACCGGCGCCACGAGACCGGCGGATTCGTGCCCCAGGACCAGTCGAAATACTTCAGGTCGGCTTTGAGAGCGGGATTGAGAATATCGGGGACGAAAATGCACCGCTGTCCCTGCTGTTCGCACGACCAGTGAAAGTCGAGATTCGGATTCAGGATCGGAGGCTGTTCCTCTCCCGGAGGCCCATTGGGCGTCGTCACGCTGCATGCTTGAACCGGATTGATTTGGGCCAGAACGGACCCGGATGCTGCGATCAACAGGACGAGAATCCACTGCACGGCTTTGGACGCCATGAACGCCTCCAGGACTGCTTCGGACGTAAATTTTCCGGAAGGATAGAGATGACCCTTCGACGGCGGCAGCGCATTAGTGTCGAGGCGGTCTTTGCGCGGGACATCGCGGCTCGCCCGAGGTACGAACCGCGCGCGATCCCGATCGTGACATCATGGCGGCATGTCACTCCTCGACATGCAGCGCAACATCAAGCACGTCGTCCATCTGATGATGGAGAACCGCGGTTTCGACACGCTTCTCGGCTGGCTGTACGCCGACGGCGCCAGGCCGGCGGTGAACATTCCGCCGCTCCGGTACGGCGAGCTGCCGTTCTACGGCGTGCAGTCAGGGGGCGAGACGTGGCAGCCCGACGATCCGAGCTTCTTCGGCCCCGGCCCGTATACCGGTACCAAGCGGATGATCAATCGCGGCAACTGGGGCTACTGCCACATGCCGCCGTCCGATCCGGGCGAGCCGTGGGACCAGGTCAAAAAGCAGATCTACGGTCCGGGCTGCGACACGAACCTGCCCGCGAACAAACTCATGCGCGGCTTCTGGCTGAACTACAACGAGCAGTGGGGCATCGGCTCGACCGACGACATCCTGGCCACCGCCACCCCGAACGAGCTGCCGGTGATCAACACGCTCGCGCGCGCGTTCGCGGTCTCGGACATGTGGTTCGCCTCCGCGCCGACCGAGACCAATCCCAACCGCGCCTTCAGCCTCGGCGGCAGCTCGCTCGGCCGGAAGATCAACAAAAGCTTCACCGGCGTCCCCTACACCGACCTCCGCACGATCTTCACCGTGTTCAACGAGACCGGCGTCTCGGCGAAGCTGTACGGCGACCACTACTGGATCTGGACGCCGCCGGAAAAGTACTTCACCCAGTACATGTTCCCGCTCGGCATGACCAGCGCGAACCTCGGCGGCTCGATCGCGCAATTCCAGAACGCCGTCGCCACCGACAGGCTGCCGGTGTTCACCTACCTCGAGCCGACGTTTTTCAGCCAGGCCTCGCCGACCATCGGCACCGACTACCACCCGCCCGGCAGCCTTTACCAGGGCGAGAAGTTCCTCAAGAAAATCTACGACACGCTGCTCGCGTATCCGGCGGTATTCAGCAAGACGCTGTTCATCGTCACGTTCGACGAGCACGGCGGCACCTACGACCACATCCCGCCGCCGCCGGCGCCGAAGCCGGACGGCCTGTCGGATTGCTTCATCCGCTACGGCGTCCGCGTGCCGACGCTGCTGATCACGCCGTGGGTCGCGCCGGGTACGGTCTTCCGAGGGCCGTGGTATCCGGGCGCGTCAAACGCGCTGCCGTTCGACCACACGTCGATGCTGGCGACGCTGATGAAGTGGCAGGGCATCCCCTACTCGCAGCCGGCCGATCGCGGATTTCTTCGCCTGCGCACGGCAGTCGCCCCGACGTTCGAGAGCGCGATCATCAACCAGAAGAACGCCAGCTGGCCGCAGGTCAGCCCGTACGACTGCAGCATCTTCTCGGAGATGCTCGGCCAGACGAGCATGCCGCGCACGGCGCTCCCGATCGCCGTCAAGCGCATCACCAACCTCCCGCACGACGAGCCCGAGTTTCAGCAGATCGTCGCCGGCATCGAGGCGAACGTCACGACCGAGGAGCAACTGGTGGCCGAGCTCCGGAAGCTGATCGACAAGTACGGCGACCGGCCGCGAGAATGATCCGGGCATGATTCGGACGATCGCGGCCACCGAATACGTCATGCCTCTCCGCGAGGGCGGCTCGCTGCCCGCGATCGTGGCGGGTGATGACGACGGTACGTACGTCCTGAAGTTCCGCGGGGCGGGACAGGGCGTGCGAGCCTTGATCGCGGAGCTCGTGTCGGGAGAGCTCGCGCGCGCAATCGGGCTGCCGGTTCCGGAGATCGTGTTCGCGGAGGTCGATCCGCGGATGGCGAAAACGGAGCCCGATCCGGAGATCCAGGATCTCCTCAGGAAGAGCGAGGGCCTCAACCTCGGCCTCGACTATCTTCCGGGCTCGATCACGTTCGACCCGATCGTCGACCTGCCGATCGCCACGAATCCCCGGCTGGCGTCGGCGATCGTCTGGTTCGACGCCCTCGTGACGAACGTCGATCGCACCGCGAAGAATACGAATCTCCTGGTCTGGCACCGCAAGCTCTGGATGATCGATCATGGCGCGACGTTGATCTTTCATCATGACTGGAACCGTTACCTCGAGAAGAGCCGCACGCCGTTCCCGGCGATCGCCGAGCACGTGCTGCTGCGCTGGGCCGGCGAGCTGCGCGACGCCGACGCGGAGCTGGCGGCCGTGCTGACACCCGACGCGATCGCCCGCGTGATCGAGCTGATTCCGGAGTCGTGGCTGGGCGACGAGCCGCTGTTTTCCGGCGTGGAAGCGCACCGGGCCGCGTATCGTCAGTACCTGATGAAGCGGCTCGAGGCACCGCGGGAGTGGCTGGAGGAGGCCGTGCGTGCACGAACGCTTCGCATTTGACTACGCCGTCGTGCGCGTCGTCCCCCGCGTCGACCGCGGGGAGTTTCTCAACGCCGGCGTGATCGTGTTCTGCCCCACCCGCGGCTATCTCGAGTCGCGCATCGGCCTGGACCGCGCGCGCCTGCAGGCCCTGGCCCCGTCGATCGACCTGTCACTCGTCGAGAGCCATCTCGAGGCGATCCCGAAAGTCTGCGCCGGCGGCCCCGAAGCCGGCCCGATTGGCACCCTCCCCCAACGCGCGCGCTTCCACTGGCTGGTCGCCCCCCGCAGCACCATGATCCAGACCTCGGCCGTCCACTCAGGCGTCCATCACGACCCGGGGGCCGCGCTGGAGAGTCTGTTCGAGAAGCTGGTGCGCGCGCCGAAGGGGGAGTAGAGCGTCGCCTACAATTCGCAGGTGCGCTACTTCCGGGAATTTGAATACATGATCCGCAAGCCCGACACGGCGGCCGCCGCGCTGCGCCGCTGTGTCAACGCCCTCCGCAAGAACGGTCTTGGCGAGGCGCTCATCAGCTATCGCTTCGAGGATATGCTCAATCGCGATCGCTCCGGGATCGATCGCATCAGCAGGCAGTTCCCGGCGTTACAGCTTCAGGTCAGGGAGAAAGCGCACGAGCAACTCGATAACGCCGTGCAGCGCACGACGATCGACGGCGCGCCGGCAACCGTCGGCAGCGAAACCGCCGGCATGCTCTGTGAGGTCTTCGAGGGTATCGCGCGCAGGTTTTCCCTCGCGCACGCCGTCGTCTACATCCATGAGATCCCATGGTCGGTCATTTCGCAGTTTCCGGACGCTGCCGAAGCAGTCATTCCCGATTCTGCGATCGGCGGCTGTCATGGCGCGATCACGGTCTCCAACCACTGGTGGATTTCGAATCGGATGCAGGGAATGCGCGCGAGTATTGAAGTTCCGCCTGGAGCCATGGGAAAACCGGAGGATCTACCGCCGGCGATTGCAGCGCTGCTCAAGGAACTGGGACGCCATAAGAAGGGTGAGCTCGAGTCGTATCTGAGCGACGCGGAGCATGCCGCGCTCGCGTCGAAGAACGAGAAGGCGTCGGAGCTGATGCAGCGGAACCGCGCATCATTGGGGGACATCGCCGCGCGTCTCGAGTTCCCGAACCTGCTGCCGCATCCAACGAAGGCTCAGGAGTCGATGACATGGCCGCCAGCAAAGATCGGCTCGTACAAGCCAGCGCTTACTGAGGTCCTCGGCGCGATCGGGTATCGATACGAGTCGAGTCGCAGCGGCAACGGAGTGTTCAAGTTGTCGAAGCGGAGCCCGGCGGGCTACGAGATCCAGCTCTCCTTCGACATCGGGAGCTACAGCCGCTCCGCTGGCGGCTCACTCTCGATGAGCGGCGACGGCTGGTTCGCGAGCGCCATTCTTTTGGTCACAGGCTGGAAGAACAACTACGCCGCCTACCCCATCGTCGATGCGACGGTATGGCGAAAGATCATCGAGAACTTCCGCACCAGCATCGAGTACTACGAGCACACCTTCGTTCCTGAAATCGACGGCATCTACAGCCGATGACCCGGCCCCCCGGCCCGACGGCCGAGTTAGATGTGCGGTCATAAGCGAATGCCATTCCAGCGCGCAATTTGGGTACAAAGCTTGGGCAACGTTTCGGCTATGTCTAACCGACCCGTGAGGTTCTCAACCGTTAACATCGGTACAACCACTTCCGCCAGGCCAATTTTGTCCCGCTTGAGTTTGTTTCCGCGACCGGTCTCGGTTGCGTTCACTACGTCCCACACAGTGCTAGTTGATACGACGGGAGGTACGTCGATACCGACCGCACGGGACAACACTGATTCCGGTATGTAATTTTCGATCTCCTTACCAGCTGTTACCCAGACTAGTCCGCCGACTCTCGCCATCTCCTCTACGATGCGCGCCTTTGTCTTCGGCAATGGCATATTCTGCTCACGCAGGTCACTGTCGATTAGAATCATTGCATTGCGATTCACCGTTAGGACCTCAACGCGCGACGGATCGCACTTCGGCTCATCACAGGAAATGTGACGCAGCAACTTGCCACCATAAAACAAACACTGATAGTGAACGCCCTCGATCAGCCTGCCGCCTGACCACAGGTCAACCCATCGGCGAAAATACAGTCGGTCTGACGGCCCCTCGAGCCATACCAATCCGTTTGACTGGAGCATGTCGCTGGCCCTTATGTCAAGATCATCAAGAATCGCTCGATTTGTTTCATAGGCCGTGACGTGTTCGACTCTCGAAACGTGCCGATCATGCGTGACGTGGATTATTTGAGAATCATTATCACGGCTGAAGAAATCAATAGCGACTGTTGAATGCGTCGTCAAAAATACCGTGACGCGAGAGCTGATCGCGAGCCGGTGGAGAAAAAGAAGTAGCCGGCGCTGCAGGGCTGGATGCGCATTATTTTCCAACTCCTCAAAGGCTAAGACGTAATCCGCCAATGCCTTATTTTGGAGGTGGGGCACGACGACCGTCAGGAGGAGAACGAGCAGCACCGTCTTCAGTCCGCTTCCTGAATCGGACAGAGCGATACTACCTTTGCCGGCCTCGTCCAAAAATACTTCCCAACGACCATCATTCAACCGCTGGACACGGATTCTCTCGAAGGCGTCGTCTGGCTCAAATACCTCGTTAAGCGACGCAAGCAAGTCATGCTCGATGAGTTCACTGGGACGATCTCTATCATTCAGATAGTGTTGAATGATGTTAGTTGCACCGTTGCCGTTGGGACCAAGAGCGATCGTGTCGTCGTGTTGCTCTGCACGTACGTCGCGCTCTGCTGAGAGGCGTTGAAACGCGGCGCCCCGTAGAGGGTTAACTTTCGAAGATGCCATCGTAGACTGAAAACGATTATGGACTTCAGGACCCTCTATGCCGATAAACTCGTTGTTACCTCGATCGGTTATACGCCAAGTCATCGCCTTGTTGATGAACCGCATACCGTAGCTGTCGATGCTTCCGATATCGGACCAACTCGTACCCGACGGAAATACTGCCGCATGATCTTTTTGGTCAAATCGACCCTTTCGGAGCACTTCAGGCCGCCGGGCGGAGCGCGTAGTCGTAAACGGTTGGGGCTTTGTCAAAAACTGAACGAGGTCGAGCAACGACGACTTGCCAGAGTTATTGCGGCCGATGATGACGTTAAACGTCTTGATCTCTTCGAAGCCCTGCGGCTCATCACCAAAGCATTTGTAGTTACGTATCTTGACCCAGTTCTGCATATTGCGATTTTATAACGTGGTCCTCGGTCCGGCCAACGTCCTTCGTTTCAGCTGCGGCGGGCTTCAGGCGGCAAAGACGTCGCGGCACGACGGCTGCCGCGAGCAACGTGCCAGCACCGCGCCGCGAACTGCAGCGGGCGTGACGCCGCGTTTCTTGGAGCACGGTAGGCAGCTTGGCTGCCGGGCCTCGGAGAAGCCCGCCGTCGGCTGCAAACGAGAGTTGGGCAGCGGCGACGCCCCTCTTGAAGCCGCCGGAAATTGGACTGCAGCAGACGAGTACCTGGTGCTACGCCCGCTCGGGGGGGTTGCATGTTACTTTTGGCACATGCGAGCCGCAACAACCGCGGGGATACTGATCCTTCTTCTCTCCGCGTGCGCAACGACCCAACACAAACAGAGCGACGCAGAGCAGGTCGTTGATCGGATTTACGCGGCGTATAACAGCCGAAACTTCGACGAGTTCATGTCCTTCTTCGCGACCGATGTCGAGATCTACCGCCCGCCGCATACGCTGTGGCTGTCCGGAGCCGACGCCGTGGGGCGGCATTACGGTCCACGGTTCGCCGCCGACCCGAACGCGCGGGGGACGTCGATCGCGCGCATCGCGCAGGGCCGCTACATCGTCGACCGCGATCACGTAACCGGTTCGTCGACCGGCGCCGGTCGCACCGTCGTTTGGATTTACGAGATCGCGGACGGCAAGATCAGGCGAGCATGGGTGCTTCCCTAGTCTTCGCACTTGAATCACAAGGACTCTCGACACGTAGGCCGTAGCGCTCTCGAAATTCAGGCTGTCGCGCGAAGAAGCGCTGACTGCGCGTCGGCTCGGGCCGGCCACCGTATCGTTCCGTTGATTTTTGCAAGTAGGTTCCGTCTGCCCAACGGCATTGGCGCTCACCGGCGCTGTGCCACACACAGCAGAATACCGAAGTAGCCGCTTGCATGGAAGACGGCGACGAGCGGCACGGCGTCCGGTGCAGCGCCGAGTTAGCTGTGATGTACCAGGACGTTGTTCCTTGAAGCGGGTTGTCCATCCGAGCCCGCTGTTGCTTCGTACTATTGGATCGGACAGCAGGTATCGAATGCCATGATCACTCGCATGCAACCCGATGCCGGAACGCGGCCATGAAACGTGACGAAGCCTGCCATTTCCACCGTGAGACGACTACTCCCAGCAACCACGAGGTTTGTGAAGCGTGCTACGCCGTCGTTGTCGCAAATTCGCTCCACCTGGCGATCACCCATCGTGATCGTAGCGGTTGCGCCAGGAAGTGTTTCCTTGCGGTCTTCAGTCACGACTTGAATCAGGAGAGTCTTACCTGTTGCGGTCTCGCTAACAGAGCACTTCGAGTCTGACCAGCTCGGAGCCCACACGGGACGCAACCGGCTACCGACGAGCTGGCAGTTCGTTGACAGCGCGGCCGTGACGACCAGAAGAATCGCCGGTAAGACTCCTCTCATCCGGGGCGCGATTCGTTCAACTAGCATCGTTCCCATTTCCCGTCGGGCTAACGTCCTTTCACTCAGCTGTGGCGAGGCCCCGCGCGCGAGCGGCAGAGCGGCGCGACGCCGGCCGCAACTAACGACGGAGTCGGCGGGCCGCGTCTGCCGGCGGCGTGACGCCGTGCGTCTCGGACGAAAAGAGGGGCTTCAGCCCCGGGCGCGGCGAACGGCCCGCCGCCAGCTGCTGTGAAAAGTTAGGCCTCGGCAAAGGCGACACCCTCCGCGCGCATAAATTGCTTGAGAATCTCGACGTGGAAACAGTGGCCGACATGCAAGAACGCGCTGTCGCGGCGGCGTTCTAGTGTCCCATTTCGAAGGACTTCCTGATCGACGTCGAAGTTGAGATCAAGGTGAGCAGTCTGGAACTGCATCCCCCAGATCGTGCCGTTGACGTCAAACGCCGGGCCGCCGCTCTGGCCGCGCAACCCGGGCGTGCTCATTTCAAAACCTACGATGACGCCGGAATCTAGAAGATGGCGCGTTATCATGCCTTCGAGAGGAAAGCGTGGCGTGTTTTCTTCGCCCGTTTGTGTCCACTCGATGTTGTCGCTAGCTGCGTCGAATTGAAAATTTGTGAACTCTGGAAACGGAAAGCCCATTCGACACAGATACTTGCCTTGTTTAATGTCGTCGCCATTTTTTCCAAAGCTGGCCAATACTTGAAGTTTCGGAGCGGGTGTAAGCTGCAACAGTGCGATATCGTACAACTTGTGTCTCCGGACATTGATGTTGACTAGTCCGAACCCACATCCGACAAGTCGAACCTGAACCTGGCAAGTAACTTTAGACGCGTAACCAAACCTTTTCGCGAGGTCTCGACGGGCACGGCGGTTTGGATCCTTCAGGCTCGCTAGTTCTGTGCGAAAGGACTTGTAACGGTCATTCACTTGGCCGGCGGTAATGATTTCATCTGCTACATGGCCGCAAGTAAATGCCCATCCGTCCGCATTCACGAAGAATAGCGTTGCAGCGCCGGGCTTTACGACGTTGGAGTCGTAGTTTCGCGTGATGAAGTGGATTGGGCGGACGAATTGTGCGACATGTTCGATAGCAGTGACAAACATGGTCATATCTTACCGTGCGCTACTGGTAAAGCTCGTATTTCTACACCGCGTAGATATGCGTAGGCCTAACGGCTTGGCGTTAAGCTGCACGGCCGGGGCCCGCGTGCCGAAGCCGACGCGGCGCGGCGGTTGCGGCGGAGCACGCGCGAAGACGCAAACCGCGATCTGCAACCGACGTGTCGCCGTGATTCTTGTGAGTTGACTAGCCGGCTCGGCCGGCGGGCCAGCGCCGGGCCGTGTCAGCTTCTACGCCGAGTTAGGCCGCACGATACTACAGCACGGTACTACCGACCGACCATTACTTGACACTCTGGTTCATGGTTGCACTTCTCTGCTTGATTGAATGGCATTACAGTACAGGCCTTCTAAGGGTAAACGTTACCACGTTTGACACTATGCGGCGCGATGCCACGCGACCGCTTCTTGCGGTTCATGCTATTTCGTGCTGAGCGTACGCTCTAAGCACCCGGTCGTTCACGTGCTTCTGCAATTATCGGTGCTGTCTGGAAGAACTGCAGTAACTTGTCGTACGTCGCCCAAACATCTTCGATCATATCTATCTTACGCCGCTCTTCCAGAGCATGTCGCCAATCGTCATAAGCCTCGCCGAGCAGATCGAGCATAAGCCGCACACGTCGAGGAGGGTCGGATTCGATGTCGAGTTGTGCCCGAACCTCCTTCACGTTCTTCGCTCCCAGGAAACCAGCCGGGAGACCGAAGGATGTGATCGCCGATATTTTGACAGCTCCGTACCTGCCTTCGAGATCGACAATATTTTTCAACAGACTGCGGCGCAGGCATGCGAAGTCCTCTCCAGCCTTATCGAAAATATCGTTGCTGTCGCTTAGTGCGGAGTGATACAACTTTCTCGCGGCGTAGAATCCGGAATACACTGCTACGAATTCATTGACGACGTCTCGGCGTCTCTCAGCGTCGCGCTGTACGTCAACACGGCGCCGCTCGTCTTCGCGGTGTGCGTCGGCACGACGTCGTTCGTCTTCACGATGAGACTCCGCTCGCAGTTCCCGCTCACGTTCGACTGTCGTGTCTACGCTTAGCTTCACCAGTGTCCCGCCAACAACGATTAGCACGAAGGCTACCGAAGCCTTCAAAAGCTCTCCCGCGACAAATGCTTGTCCGGTCTTAGCGCTTGGGTTAGAAGTCTCTCGCTCAGCCGCCACGATGTGCCAGACGCCAGTACCAAGGCAGGCTAGAACACCAACCGTAAGGCTGATGGCCAGCGCTCGCTTCAGATTGCCGCTTGTCGTCATCGCCGACTCCTTGGTTTAGAGAGACTGGCTACGGGAATACTCGTTCGGGACATTTTAGCACTGCGATACGGTGATTGCTGTCGGCCTAACTTGAATTCGCCAGCGTCAAAATCCCGGTTCCCGCAACATAGCAACGACTCGGCGTCGGCCGGCCGCACGGGTTATTCAACTCACGGCATGACGAGTGGACTTCGCGCTCCGCGCGCGCCGTGGCGCAGGACTGCGCGTAGATCATGGTGGATGCGCTGACGGTCCGGTCGACGGCGAGGTGGCCCAGGAATGCAATTGACTTCGTGGGCGCCCATCGCTGATGGATGCCGCTTCCCGTGGTAGAGAATGAAGCGACGGATCCATAGGACATAGGGCTTCCTCCATCCGCGGGCCCTCGGCCGCCCAGAAAAGGCAAGCGTTCTACACGGCGTGGAGTCGGCGGGCGCTCATCAGTCGCATAACGCGTTATGCGACTGGATTCTGAGCGGCTGCGTAATGCGTTATGCGACGACCGGCGACGACTCAGCACGCAGCACCATGAGGAGTGCGCCATTAAAGACTGCCGGCGCGGTCAAGACTAGATAGTACGTGAAGGAGGCAAGGCGTAGCCCTACCCCACACCTTTCTCTCCGCCGTTGCGAATTCAGACCGTCCGCTGACAACGATGGACGCGTCGCTGCAATCGCGATCGCGATATGGAGCCCGGGCGCGCGTCGCGCGCGCCCGGGCTCACAACCCTCTACTTCACGTTTTCGCCGGTGCCGGCGCCGCCTTCTTGCGGCGCGAGACGCTTTTCAGCCGTTTGACCTCCTCGATATGCGGCAGGAGCACCGCCTTCGCCGGGTCTTTTGCCAGTTGTGTCCCGATCGCGTACGCCTGCGTTGCGAGGAGTGCGAGGCGCTGGCGGCGAACGAGGTTGGCTCCCTCGATGCCTTTCAGGAATGCGCGGGCCTCGTCGGCCGCGGCGTCCCAGCGGAGCACGTCGTCCTGCAGCTGACGGATCTCGTCGAGCGGCTGGCCGATCGCCTGCGATACGTTGTCGAGCACGCCGATCACGTTGATCGATGCCTCGACGACGGGCATGGGATGCTTCCGCAGACGCTGCCGGACCCGGTTGCGCTGATCCTGCGACAGCGGCGCGATGTCTTCGATCTGCGACCGCACGGTACGCAGTTGGGTGATGACCCCCTCGGGGGTGAGCCTGGTGGTATTGGTCTCGGTCATGACATTTCCTCCTATGCGAGCTGTCAGGCCGGAGGTGACGTCACGACTCGTCGACGAAGTGCGAGGCGGCCACCGGCTGGAAGTCCCGGCCACGCGCCGATTCTTCCGGTTGATGTTTGCCCGAGGCGTGTACACACCCCGAGTGCCCGCGGCAGGAGGAGCAAAGCTCTACTCCCGCACCGGCACGGAACTATGTGCTATCCAGCACGTCCGTACCGCCGACAGCCGCCGAAGCCGACGATCTCGCGACCTTCGACTCCGTGGCGAAAAGATAAGTTCGCCAGGACGCACTGTCAAGGTGCAGCAGTGCGGCGCTGCGGTGGCGCAGTGCGGCGCGATGGGGGCGCAGTGGTACACCCGACGTGTACCAGTGCGGCGCGACCGGGGCGCAGTGGTACACCCGACGTGTACCAATGCGGCGCGACGAGGGCGCAGTGGTACACATGACGTGTACCAGTGCAGCGCGGCGGGGGCGCAGTGGTACACACGACGTGTACCAGTGCGGCGCGGCGGCGGCGCAGTGGTACACCCGATGTGTACCAGTGCGGCGCGACCGGGGCGCAGTGGTACACCCGACGTGTACCAGTGCGGCGCGGCCGGCCGTCCTCCGCAACCCGGCGGCGATCGCGGGCGCCGGCATCACACACCTGCGCTACCCGGTACGCAAGGCGCGCAGCTGATCTCGCGTGTAGCGGGTCATGCGCCGGATGATCCTGCGATCGCCTTTGGCGGTCATTTCCGGGTTCACGAATCGCCAGACCGTCTCGCCTTCCGGCGTGACTTCGAACACCGTTCCGCGATCGGACTCGGTGATCAGGGTGTTGCCGTTCGGCAGGCGCTGGTTGGCGCCGCGCGTGGCAGAGAAAAACCCGTGCTGCGGCGCGTAACGCCAGCGCACTTCGTTGGCGCGCGGATCGACTTCAATGATCTGCGACGCCTGCAGTCCGTTGTCGAACAGGAGGATGTTTCCGTTCGGGAGAAACCGCGGGTGGTGCTGCGCGGTCACGTTGGACGGTCCCCACAGCCAGAGCACCTCGGCCGTGGAGCCGTCGAGGATGGCCACGGCATTGAGCTGCCGCATCGACACGAGGAGATTGGCAGGCGCGTACAGCTTCGACGGTTGCCGCACTCTCCCGTCCACACGCTCCACGTGGTTTGCATGCAGCAGGTCGATCTCCTCGGCTTCGGGCGGCAAGGCCAGACCGGTAAGTCGCGGCAGCAGATACGCGTACGGAGAGCGCGCGACCGCCTCCAGCAACGAGATCTCGCGCAGGACGCGGCCGTCGGCGGTGAGCACGGTGATGAAGTCGGCGAGAATCGGCAGCGTCGGATGGATGCCCGGCACGGTCACCCGCCGATGCGTGAGTGCGTAGATCAGGCCGTCGGCGCCGATCCAGAAGTCGTGATGCGCGGCCAGCTTCGTTTCCCAGAGCACTTCCGACCGCGCGTTCACCCGAACGAGCGCGTCGTCCTTGTACGCGCTGATCACGTCGCCGTTCGGCAGCAGTTCCGAGTGCGTCGGGTCGCCCGGCCGAAGGCGCCAGGTATGGACGATCCGGCCATCCATATCGATCAGGTAGGCGCGCTCCTGGTTTCCCGACCGGGAGCTATAGAAATTGAGCCCCGCGAATGCCTCGCGGCGATGCAGCGTCACACCCCGCTCCCGCGGATCTGCCGCGGGCGCCGCACCGATGTACGGCAGCGACCGCAGCAGCTCCGCGGAAGGGCTCTTTGCCGGAGACTCGACCCGCCGCTCCGGCCGGAAATGGCGGCGGATCATCGAGTACGGGAAAATTCGATCCCGATGCGCGAAGTAGCCCCAGCTGAAACCGAGGATGACGAGACCGGCAGCGAAGACGGTCGCGATCGAGCGGCGCACTGCAGCGGGAGCTATGGGAAAACGATCTCGGACACTTCGCCGAACGGCACGTAGACGAATTCGCCCGTGTCGTGATCCCGGCCGAGGAGATCGACCGCGGCGCCATAGCAGGAGTCGATGAACGTCGCTTCCTGGATGGTGCCGTCGCGAAGCTCGAGAAGAACTCGCTGTCCCGGTCTCTGGCAGCACGAAGTCTCCACCGAGATCCCCAGCCCCGTGATGCGCGCCATCTGCGCCGTCGGAATCCTCGCGTGCGTTCCGTCGACCATGCAGAAATCGTTTCCGGTCGCGGTCTGATAGTTCACGAAAGGAGCGACATATCCGAACTGCACGCTGTCGTCGTCGAGCGCGACGGTCGTGCCGTCGGTTTTCCGGAGGGCGGCGGTGGGCCTGCCCTGCAGGCGGAAACTCACGTCGCGTCCGATGTCGCTGACCCTGACCGTGGAACTGTGATAGCCCGTGCGGCTGGCCGTCACGTCGACGTCGCCAAGCCTGGCCACGGCGCTGAGCGAGAACGTTCCGAGGCGCGAGGTAAAGAAGTGAACCTTACCGGCGGTGATCGTGGCGAATGCGATCGGAAGCCCGGTCGCGGCATCGGTCACGGTCCCTCTGCCACTGACCGTGGCCGCGGCACCCGAAGCAAGGTCAGGCGTTCCCACGGAGCGTCTTTTCTCAGCGGCGAACAACGGCAGCGAAAGCAGAAGAGCGAGCAGGATCACGAGACGTTTCATCATGTTATTCATCATAACCTAATAACTACACGGATGTGCTCGCAAAGTTACTGACGCCGCCATTGCATCCATATATACTTCCACCAAAGCCTCCAATTTGGTCCCTTCCCCCGGTTTGTGAAAGGAACGGTGGCGGTATGAAGCGTCTCGCACTTCTCCTGGCGGGTGTTCTCGTTCTCTCCCTGGCGCCGGCGGTCACGGCGAAACCCACGCCGCAAGTCAAAAAGACGGCGACCCTCACGACCGACAAGCCGGTCTACTCGGCCGGCGAGACGGTGACGTTCCGCGGCGAGGACTGGGCGCCGGGCGAGCCGGTGACGATCGTCATCGCTCCTGAAGACGGCGGCGAAGGCGGCGAGGCGACGACGCTGCGGACGACGGCGGACAGCTCCGGCAACTTCAACCTGACCGAGACCATGCCCGGCGGGTCCGAGCGGTTTCACGTGACCGCGACCGGCGGCATCTCCCGGCTCAACGCGCAGGCGCAGTTCAGCGAGGGCGAGGCCGAGACCGACGGGGCGCGCCTCCTCGAGCTCGAGAGCTACTGGCACTACCGGCTGACGCTCCCCACCGGGAAGTTCAATCCGGGATGGGTGCGCAAGGCGGCGAACGACGACAAGAAGATCCCGCGCGGCGTGCCGAAGGGAAAGAAGAGAGGGCACAACGGGCTCTCGGCCGTCACCACGGCCACCCGGACGATCGGCACCCTCTCCCTGAACGACACCGCGTTCACCGCGCTCGGCCCGATGCCGGAGCGCATGACCGGCTGCACCGGCTGTTACAACTACACCACCACACAGGGCCGCGTGAACAACATCGCCATCGATCCGACCACCACCACCAACGGCAGCATCGTCGCGTACGCGGCGACGGTCGGCGGCGGCGTGTGGAAGACCACGAACTGCTGCAGCGCCTCGACCACCTGGACCGTCGTGACCGACGATCCGCTGATCTCCACCACCAGTATCGACTCGGTGACCATCGACCCGAACGACCACAACACCATCTACGCCGGCACCGGGGATCTCAACTTCGGCTCGTTCTCGATGGGCAGCCAGGGCATCCTCAAGTCGATCGACGCCGGCGCGACATGGACCGTGCTCGCCCCCGACGTCTTCGGCCCGGCGCTGCCGGAGCCGGCCGGCGAGTTCCCGCAGTACCAGGCCGTCGGCAAGGTGCGCGTCGATCCGAACAACAGCAACAACGTGGTCGCCGGAACGAAGACCGGGCTCTATCTGTCGTATGACGGCGGCGCGAACTGGACCGGGCCGTGTCTCACGAACGCCTTCAACAGCATGCGCCAGGACATCACCGCGCTGGAGCTGTCGAACATGGGCTCCGGCGTCACGCGCATCCTGGCCGCGGTCGGCGTGCGCGGGTTCGCCACCACGGTGCAGTACAACCTGAACCAGAACGGCGCGAACGGCATCTACACCGCGAACATGCCGGCCAGCGGCTGCCCGAGCTTCACCTCCATCGCCGGCAACGGCAACGGCTTCCGCTACCAGTCCACCGCCACCAGCGCGTACCCGGCGAACGCGAACATGAACGCCGGCAGCGGCACCGCGTACGTGAACTCGTCGACCGGCAATCAGCTCGGCCGCATCGACATGGCCGTCGCGCCGACGAACGTGAACGTCATCTATGCGCAGGTGGGATCGATCACGGCGAACAACAACAGCGGCTGCGGCAACACCGCCGGCTGCCAGCTCGGCGTCTGGGTGACCACCAACGGCGGAACGAGCTGGAGCTTCATGGGCGGCTCGACGGGATTCTCGCTCAAGCGGTGCGGCGGCGGCGCGCAGGCCGGCACCGGCGACTACCCGCAGAACTGGTACGACCAGGCGGTGGCCGTCGATCCCAACAACGCCGACCGCGTGTTCATCAGCACGTTCGACGTCTGGTTCGCCACGCGCACCGGCTCGGCCTTCAACAATGTGACCTGCGGCTACAGCTACAGCGGCAGCGCCGGTCCGGTGCACACCGACCAGCACGCGCTGGCCTTCGTGCCGGGCTCGTCGAGCATTCTGGTTCTCGGCAACGACGGCGGCATGCACGGCTCGACGAACGCGAATACGGCAAGCTCCAGCCAGGATCCGACGTGGTTCAACATGGACACCGGCCTGAACACGATCGAGTTCTACTCGGGCGACATCAGCGGCAACTTCGACACCGCCGCCAGTCCGCAGGCGAGCGGCGGCGCGCAGGACAACGGCCCGAGCTCGGCGACGTTCAGCGGCAGCCCGACGGGACCGGTCCAGTGGCAGATGGGCCTCGGCGGCGACGGCTTCTACTCGCGCATCGATCCGGTCGGCACCGGCACGAGCCTCCGCTTCTGGCAGGGCAACAACAGCGGCGGCGTCAGCCGCTGCATCAGCAACTGCACGGCCAGCGGCGCGACGTGGACGAGCAAGAAGGGCGGCTGGGGCAGCGACACGCAGTCGTTCATCCTCCCCTTCGACCTGTTCCGCGGCGGCATTCCGGGCGGCACCGACTGCCCGGCCGCCGGCGCGAGCGGCGGCTGCGGACGCCTCCTCGCCGGCACCACCCGCGTGTGGGAGACCATCACCGGCAACTCCGCCAACGCGGGCGGCACCGTCACCTGGTACGTCACGAACAATCCGTCGACGCAGAACCTCACCAAGCAGACGCTCGGCAACCGCTCGTTCATCAATCAGGTGAAGTACGCGCCGAAGACGCACACCGTGGCCATCGTGGGCACGAACGACGGCAACGTGCAGATCGGCTTCAATCTCGGCACCGGCACGGCGTCGCAGGCGACCTGGGTCAACGTCACCGGCAGCAACGCCGTCCTCCCCAACCGCCCGGTCCTCGGCATCGCCCTCGACCCGACGACCACGACCTCGCCGATCGGCTACGCGGCGGTGGGCGGCTTCGACGCGAACACCCCGTCCACTCCCGGCCATCTCTTCCGCGTGGACTGCACCGCGAACTGCGCGTCGTTCACCTGGACCGACAAGTCGGGGAACCTGCCGGACATCCCGGTGGACTCGGTGATCGCCAACCCGAACATCCCCGCGCAGGTCTTCGCGGGCACGGATTTCGGCCTCTATTACACCGACGACATCACCGCGAACCCGCCGGTCTGGCAGCGCTTCACGGCCGGCTTGCCCGCGGTGATGATCTGGGACATGCAGATCGACCGCGGCTCGACCACGCTGTCGCTCTGGACGCGCGGGAGGGGGGCGTTCGTGTGGCCGCTGCCGACGCCGTAGGAGGGCTTAACCCTTCTTCGGCTCCCACAGCTCGACCTTGTTGCCGTCGGGGTCCATGACCCACGCGAAGGTGCCGTTGTCGTCGGAATCGGGGCCGTTGACGATCTCGACGCCGTTACTCTTGAGCTGCGCGAGCAGCCCGGTCAAATCGTCGACCCGGTAATTGATCATGAAGCTGGACGTGCTCGGGCTGAACCACTTCGACTCGCGGTCGGCGACGTGCCAGACGGTCATGCCGCCGTCCTCCGCCTTGTCCTCAGGCCACTTCAGGATCGCGCCGCCCCAATTCTCGAACACCAGCCCCAGATTGTCCCTGTACCAGGCAGCGAGACGCTTGTGGTCCGACGTCGATTTGAAGAAAACACCACCGATCCCAGTCACACGAGCCATCACTGCCTCCTCGTTCAGTCTTTAATAACATACGACTGGGCGCGCTGCAGGACCTCGGCGAGGACGAAGGGCTTGCTGAGGAAGCCCCTCGCGCCCAATTCCAGCGCCCGCACCATGTGCGACGGATCGGCGGACAGCACGAGAACCGCCGGCATCTCCTCCCCTTCGAGGTTCCGAAGGCCTTCCAGCACTTCGAAGCCGTTCATGCACGGCATCTGGATGTCGAGCAGGATCAGGTCGTAGTGATTGAGGCGTTGAAGCGCGCAGACCCCGACCGGATCGGTCGTGGACGTGACGGCGACATAGTCGCCGCGGCGAAACGCGTACTCGAGCAGGCGGAGATTGCTCTGCTGATCGTCGACGATCAGGATCCGGGCCTGGAGCGCGTCAGTGAATGCGGGCATGATCGTCTTCCGCGAACTTCAGCGCCACGTTCAAGGTGTCCATGAACTCGTTGACCTTGATCGGTTTCGTGAGATAGCCGAAGAACCCCGCGTCCAATCCTTTCTGGATGTCGCGCGGGATGGCGTTGGCGCTGAGGGCCACGACCGGGATGTGCGAGGTGGCGATGTCGCCGCGCAGGAGTCTCAGGGCCTCGATCCCGCTGATGCCCGGCAGGTTGATGTCCATCAGGATGACGTCCGGCTGGCAGGTGTGCGCGAGCTCGACGCCGCGATTCCCGTCGATCGCGCTGAGCAGACGCAGGTCGGGACGGCGGGCGATGAGCCTTTCGACGAGCTTCAGGTTCGCGGGATTGTCTTCGACGTAAAGCAGCGTCCGCACGCGCGCGCCGTTCGCTTCCGCCGGCTGAATGGCGGCGGTCGCGGCAATCAGAGAAGAGAGCATGAGCGGTGCGGTCGAGAGCAGTTCCACCCAGAACACGCTTCCCGCACCGACCGTGCTCTCGACGCCGATGACGCCGTCCATCAGCTCGACCAGCCGCTTGCTGACCACGAGGCCGATGCCCGTTCCTTCCTCGGTGTTGTCTTCCTGCCCGAGGCGGTTGAACGGCTCGAAGAGCTGCGCCACTTTTTCCGGCGACAGTCCCTGACCGGTATCCCTGACGGCGACGCGGACGTGGCCCGGAGTCGTCGTTGCGCTGCATTCCACGGTCACCGATCCGCCGACCTGGTTGTACTTGATGGCGTTGGTGAGGAGGTTGATCAGAATCTGTTTGAGGCGCGTCCGGTCGGCCTTGACCGACTGAGATTGATCGAAGCTCGGGAACGTCAGCAGGATGCCCCGCCTCTGCGCCAGCGGCTCGATCATCGACCGGCATTCGAGCATGACCTCGGCGAGCGATACCGGCTCGAGAGACATCGAGAGTTTTCCCGACTCGATCATGGCCAGGTCGAGGATCTCGTTGATCAGCTCGAGCAGGTACCAGCCGGCCTGCAGGATCTGGCCGACGCTTTCTTTCTGCGAGGGCGTCGGCGGCGGGATGTCCGACTCCATCAGCTGGGCGAATCCGAGGATGGCATTGAGCGGAGAACGGAGCTCGTGGCTCATGCTGGAAAGGAAATCCGACTTGGCGAGATTGGCTTTCTCGGCGGCGGCTTTGGCGTCGGTCAAGGCCATTTCGACCTTGTTCCGCTCGGTCAGGTCGCGGGTCAGCTTGGCGAAGCCGCGCAGATTGCCGACCTGATCCCGGATGGCCGTGAATACGACGTTGGCCCAGAACCTCGAGCCATCCTTGCGCAGGCGCCAGCCTTCGTCTTCGTAACGTCCGCTGGCGGCGGCGAGATCGAGGTCGCGCCGCGGTTTGCCACCGAGCACGTCCTCGGGACGATAGAAACGGGCGAAATGCTGCCCGACGATCTCTTCCGCGAGGAAACCTTTGATCCGTTCGGCTCCGGTGTTCCAGCTGACGACGAGGCCCTCGGGATCGAGCATGACGATCGCGTAGTCGGAGACGCTCTCCACCATCAGCCGGAAGCTCTCCTCGGTCCAGCGCAGCTTTTCTTCGATGTGCTTGCGGGCGCTGTTGTCGGTGCCGATCAACAGATAGCCGATGATCGCCGTTTGATTGTCGCGCAACGCCGTGACCGAGACGATCGCCGGGAAGCGGCTTCCGTCCTTGCGGATGTAGGTGAGCTCGTAAATGTCTTCGATGCCGCGCGAGGCCTTGAAGGCCAGCGCGTCGAAGCCCGGCGTGATCTCCGTGCCGAGCTCGAGGCTCAGGGCCGCGGCGCGCGCGATCACTTCCTGGGGGTCGGAGATGTCGGCCGGGGTGATCTGGTCGACCACGTCCGCGGCGGCATAACCGAGCATGCGCTCGGCGCCGACATTGAAGATCTGGATGACGCCCTTCTCGTCGGTGGCGATGCTGGAGAAGTTGGCGCTGTTGAGGATCGCGTTCTGCAGCGCTCCCGTTTTCAGCAGAGCTTCCTTGCGCCGTACTTCGGTGACCGCGGCATTCCTTTTCGTCGCTCTCGCCAATGCAGTCATGGTCTTCTCTCTGCGCCCGTCTCCGGAGGACAGACGAGCTTCGTCCGCCGGTGATCGCATCACCTGACGTGTCCGACGCGCTCTCCTGAAGGGGGAACAGTCAAGACACACGCAATGCGTGTGCCGTCACACGTATGTGTCCCGCAGCAGCTCCGCCGCGGAGACGTCGAGGCGCTCGTCGCGCCGGATCTCGTCGAACCGGCGGATGAGGTCTTCGGCGCGCACGTGCCGGCGATGGGCGCCGGCATAGTCGGCGTGTACGTTGCCGTGATTCATCATCACGATGCGGTCGCCGAGGGTCGCGGCCTGCTGCATCGAGTGCGTCACCATGAGCGTGGTCAGGCGGTGCTCCGACACGATGCGCTCGGTGAGCCGCACGATCTGGTCGGCGCTCTTCGGATCGAGCGCGGCGGTGTGCTCGTCGAGAAGCAGCAGGTCGGGACGGCGCCAGGTCGCCATCAGCAGCGTGAGCGCCTGCCGCTGGCCGCCGGAAAGGGTCCCGATCGGATTGTGCATGCGCGTCTCGAGCTGCATGTTCAGAGTGGCCACGCGGTCGCGCAGGTCGTTCTGAATCCGCTTCGGAAGCAGCCGGCCGAATCCGCGCGAGAGGCCGCGCCGCGCGGCGAGCGCGAGGTTCTCGGCGACGGTCATCGTCGGTGCGGTGCCGCTGAACGGATTCTGAAACACGCGTCCGATCATCGCTGCGCGCCGGTGCTCGGGCCAGCGCGTGACGTCCCTGCCGGCGATGTGAATCGTCCCCTGATCGACCAGGAAACTGCCCGCGGCCGCGTTCAGCAGCGTCGATTTCCCGGAGCCGTTCGTGCCGATGACGATGACGAACGATCCTTCCTCGATCTGCAGCGACACGCCCCGCAGCGCGCGCACTTCGTTGGGCGTGCCGGCGAAGAATGTCTTCCGCAGATCACGAAGCTGCAGCATGCCGTTTCACTTTCACTTTCTGCATCAGCATCGGCAGGACGAGCGCTCCGAAGACGAAGATCGCCGTGACGAGCTTGAGGTCGTTCGGATTGAGCCCCCAGCGCAGCGCCAGCGCGATGATCAACCGGAAAAGCACCGAGCCGAGGATCGTTCCGATCAGCGCGGCGCCGACGCTGTCGGTCCCGATCAGCGCGCGGCCGATGATGACGCTGGCCAGCCCCCACACGATCATGCCGATTCCCATCTGCACGTCGGCGAATCCCTGATACTGCGCGAGGAGTGCGCCGGCGAAGGCCACGAGTCCGTTGGAGATGCAGAGGCCGAGGACGATCATGTTCTCGACGCTGACGCCGAGGGCGCGGATCATCTGCTCGTTGTCGCCGGAGGCGCGCATGGCGCTGCCGAGGTTGGTGTTGAAGAAGAGCCAGGCCACGAGCGCGACGACCAGCACGATCGCGAACACGAGCAGGAGCGATCCGAAATCGCGCGCGCTCACCGGCCAGCCGAGGAACGTCGCCGAGTCGTGGCCGGTCAGCCAGCGGCCGAGGCTCTGCGCGTAGGTGGTGAGCGTGGTGACCGAGAGCAGCGGTACGTTGCTCGAGCCCATGACGTGCAGGTTGATCGAATAGAGCGCGGTCATCACCAGGATGCCGGACAGCAGCTGATTGATTTTGAATCGCGTATGCAGCACGCCGGTGCAGAGCCCGGCGGCGCAACCGGCCAGAAACGCGGTCACGCTGGCGGTGACGGGATGCACGCCGCGGGTGAGCATCGACGCCGCCACCGCCGCGCCGAACGTGATCGAGCCGTCCGCGGTGATGTCGGCGAACTTGAACACGCGGTAGCTGATGTAGACGCCGAGGGCCAGCAGCGAGAGGATCAACCCGATGGTCCAGGCGGAGACCAGGAGCGTCACGCGGTGCCTCCGTTCGCGATCGGGAAAATCCAGCACGCGCCGCGCTGGAACTCGCTCTCCCCTGCGCCTTCGGCCTGTCTCGTGTCGCGCAGGAGATGCACGACGGAGATCACGCTTCGCGGCTGAAGCCACGCCGAGACGATGTCTCCCACGGCCAGCTTTCCTCGGGGGAGCGAACGGAACGCCGTCACCACGGCGTGGAAGTGCCCGTGGTGCTCCTCGCTGACCGGCCGGAGGAACGGCGCGAGCGAGGCGGACGGCGATGCCGATGCGACTCCGACGACGAGACAACTGAAACGCGCGAACTCGCGCTCCGGCGTGAACGACAACCAGTCGCGCACGGCGGGGAAATCGAAACGCACCGGGTCGTCCGGCGCGGGCGAGCGGCGCAGGCGCGCACATGCGAGACCGCTGATGTCCGCGGCCATGACGATTCCGACGGTCGGTGTCTCAGCCAGCGACGCGGACGCGCGCACGATCTCGCTCAGCGGAACGCCCGCATCCGGCGTATTCGACTCGAAGCGCAGCTGGTAGCCCGGCGAGCCGCGAAAGGTGATCGCGTACAGCGCCTGCACCGTGGGAACAAGTCCGACAGCGCTGAGCATGTAATCGGGTGTGGCCGTCCCGTCGGTCGGCATGTATGCGGCGCCGCCGGCCGCCCCGACGAATTCGCCGAAGAGGCCGCGGCACTCCTCCGCGTTTGCGCCGAGCGCTCCGACACCGAGCGCGTAGACGTCGCGGTAGATGGAGATCGGAGAGGGCTGGGACTGCAGGTCCGGATTGCCGATCAGGGACAACTCGGACTTTCGGCCGTCGAGTACGCGGCTCTCGAACGACGCGCGCTCCGACTCGAGAGGCAGCGGAATCGACAGCGTCTTTCGCCGCGCCGGGTCGGTGCTCGCGCCGGCGATGAGCAGCTCGACGAAGCCCATGAGGCGGAGCGTGCTGCGCGCGCGCTCCGAGGCCGCGGAAATCTGGAGCGACCCCTGCAGCGCCGCCGCATCGCGATAGTGCTTCAGGAGAACGGCGGCGCCGGCCGAGCTGAGGTAGGTCACACCGGAGAAATCGAGCCGCACGTGACGCGCGCCTGCGCGCGCGACTTCATAAAGTGTTTCATCGAGCGACTGCGACCAGTGGTTGTCCAGGCGCCCGAGGAGCCGGAGGTGAACGACCGCGCCCGTGCGCTCCTTAACGATTTCCACTTGGCTCTCCAGCTGACTTCCCAAGGACCTCGTTCGCCGACCGCACGAGCGCCGGCGGAAGGCTGATGTCGAGAGCGCGCGCGGCGTCGAGATTCACGATCAGGTTGGTTCCGCCGAAATCCTCGAGCGGGATTTTCTTCGGGTTTTCGCCGCGCATGATGCGCGCGGCGAGATGCGCGGCGAGACGGCCGCTGTCTTTGTAGTCGCGGGCGACGACGACCATCGCGCCGCCGATGGCCTGCGATTTCTGGAACGCGAAGACCGGGATGTGGGCGCGGCGCGCGGCCTCGCTGATGCTGCCGAACGCGGACGCGGTGAGGTTTCCCGGAATCTGCAGCACCGCGTCGATGTCGCGCGACATCAGCGCCGCCGAGGCGTCGGGAACATCCGTCGCGGTCTCCGCGGGAACGTAGACGACCTCGAAGCCGGCGCGCTTCGCGGCTTCGTCGAGCGAGATCTTGTAGTTGACCATGTTCGTCTCGGCGGGACAGTAGAGCGTGCCGAGCCTGCGGATCGAGGGGAAGTGGGTCCGCACGATCGATAGCGCCTGGTCGTTCGCCGGAGTGAGACTGACGCCGGTGACGTTCGGCGCGTGGTCGGTGTTGCTCTTGCCCGCGCCGGCCTTCAGTCCCGAGGCGACGTAGTTGTAGACGACGGGAACGTTTTGCGCGCGCCGCAATGCCGCCTGCAGCGTCGGCGTGGAGAAGGTGATCAGCAGGTCCGCGCCGCCGGTGACCGCGGCGTCGATCAGCGCCGAGACGGTGGCCATGTCCCCCTGCGCGTTGAGGATCTTGACCTCGAAGTCACGCCCGTTCTGCAGACCCGATTCGCGAAGGCCGTCGAGCACTCCGCGCTCCGCATCCTTCACGTCGATCACGTCGTTGTACTGCACGAAGTAGATCTTCCAGGTGTGCTTCCTGATCAGAGCCTTGCGCGCGGCGCGCTCGCGATGCTGCAGATCGGACAGCAGCAGAATGACCGACGCGGCGGCCACGACGGCGATGCCGAGAGCAATCCTGCGAATGGCGCTGAGCACGGACGGCCGGTATGGTCGTCGTGCAAGGTGAAGGTGTCAAGATTCGGCGTGATTCCACAATTCCGGCTTACGGTGCGGCGGCCCCTTCGAGCCGCCGCACCGTGGGTGAAGCTCAGCGCCGGTATTCGTTCTCGAGGAAATCGACGTCCCAGGCCGTGAACACGCCGGAGCGGGTCCACTCGCCGGACAGTTCGACGTAGTCGCCGGCTCGCACATCGAGACGGCGATCGCGCGAGAGGACGGTCACGAAACTGCCCGTCGCATCGTTGCGAACGACGAAGGTGTCGCGGCGGTAGTCGACGCTCTCGACGACTCCGCGCATCGCGCCGTCGCTGCGGCCGTCGTAGTAGTCGTAGTAGCCGAGGTCGTTGTAGTAGCCGCCGAGGCTGATCGAAAGGCCGACGCGGAACCGGTCGTGACGGTAGTAGGCCAGCGGGATGTAGAACGGATATGGCGTGCCGACGATCCAGATGCGATAGCCGTCGCCATAGCGATGCACGCGCGAGACGCGGCCGTGCGAGTAGTACGGCTGGCGATACTGACCCGAGCGGCCGTAGGACGACGAGCGGCCGTACGAGCGCGAGCGGTCGGAGCGGTAGTCGTTGTTGCGATCGCGATTGGAGCGGCTGCGGTCGTAGCTGCCGCGATCGCGCGACTCTCTGCTCGAGCGGTCGCGGTTATAACGCTCGGAGCGATCGCTGTTGTAACGATCCGATCGCTCAGTCGAGCGATCGCCATTGCGATAGGAACGATCGCGTTCGCCGCTTCGCGGCGACCGCTCGCCGCGGACTTCGACGCGCGCGTCGGTCCGTTCCGACTCGCGCCGCTGGGAGCGGCGGTCGATGTTCGCCTCGCGCTCACGCGAAGCGTTTGACGAATCGTCACGGCGCGACGCACTGGAACGCTCACCCGACGACCCACGCTGGATCCGCCCGCCTTCCCCGCGATGCCCGCGCGTCTCATTTGACGGACGGGATTCCGCGAAAGCGGACGCTCCCCCGAGCGTCGCCGCCACCAACACCACGCCGATGCGTGACACCAACTCTATTTTTTTCAACACGTTGCCTCCAGGACCCGATTGAACACCGACTGCTCTGTTCGCAAAAGAGGAACCACCGGACACGGCGTTTTTAGGGGTGCGCGGCCACGGCCGAGCTAAGTTTCGGAAATCCGCCACATCTTCCAACCTGCGTCGGACCTACGATGACGATCGATGACCAATAGGTCGCAGAGCGACTGGATTCATGTGCGAGGGGTGTCCCTTCAGAAGCTTTTCCGCGATGACCGCGTTGAAATCGTCCGCTGGCGCTGCAGCGCGGAAGCGGCCGGCAGCACCGAGAGACTGCGGCGCTCCTGGTACGTCCTCTCGTTCACTCATTCGGGAACGTTCGTCGTGCACTCGCGCGATCAGGCACAGATCATCGACGCCACGCGGGCCATGGTCATTCGCCCCGGAGAACCGTTTTCCATGACGCGATGCAACGCGTCGAAGGCGACAGGAGGCGCAGTCGCCATTCGCCCCGATCTCTTCAGAGAGATGTGCGGGAGCGGCGATGACTCCGTCGCGTGTTCGGGCGTTCCCGCGAGCGCGTTCCTTCTCCAGCATCTGCTGCTCCGATGCGCGGAGGCACCCGGGGATCCGGAACTGACGGAAACGGCGCTCTGGATCGCCGAGGAGACGCTGCGCGCGCGGCCGGAGAGCTCGCGCCGTGGGCGGAGGCCGACGGAAACGACCGTTGACGTGCAGACGCTTCTGGCCGCGAAATTCACCGAACATCTGCGTCTCGATGACATCGCACGCGCGGTCCATAAGTCGCCGTCCCATCTCTGCCGGACGTTCCGGCATGAGACCGGGCTGCGCATGCGGCGCTATCTGCAGCGACTCCGCATCTGCGCTTCCGTGAATGACGTCATCGACCGCCGCACGAATCTCAGCGCCCTGGCCCAGGCCCTCGGATACGCGAGTCACAGCCACTTCGACGAGGCGTTCCGCAAGGAACTGCGCGTGACGCCCGCGGAGCTGCGCCGTATTGCGGTGCTTCCGAGACTGACGCAGATGCGCCACGCACTGCACGCCTGATTGCACGAAACTGCAAACAGCAATTTTCTTGTAGCTCATCCATAGACTCATCCCTATATCGAGACATAGGGAGATTCTTATGACGGCCAAACGATGCCTCGTCCTGTCCGCGGTTTTTCTTCTCACCTCACTGTTCGCGGCAAGCGCATTTGCCGCCGCCGACATCGTGTTGATCCGCGACTGGGATGGCATCGAAATCTCCAACGGCGGCTGGTATCCATTCGGCGCCGGCGGCCCCAACGTGCCCGACACGCGGCGTTTCCGCATTTACAACAGCGGAACCAACAACCTCGTCATCGACAACCCGACGACATTCTTGAGCGGCAATGGGTTCTCGATCATCGCCACTCCCGTGGGGACCATTCACGCGGGTGAATCCACGACATTTCGCGTGCAATTCCTGGCATCGACGCCCGGCGACTATTACGGCACGATCACCTTCAATACCAATGACCCCGATGAGGACCCGTACGTCATTCATCTTTGGGGTGCGGTGAATGCGGCGCCAGCGCCCGAGATCGCGGTCTTCCGGAACTGGGACGACGTCCCGGTGCCCGACGGCGGTTCGTTCACCTTTCCCGATGCCGTGGCCGGGGACCCCGACTCGCGACGTTTCCGTATTACGAATACGGGCACTGCGCCATTGACCCTCGCCAATCCGGCATCGCTGGTCAGCGGGCCGTGTTTCCACCAGATTGAAACGCCGGTGACGCCCATTGCGGCCGGCGCCAGCTCCTGGTTCCGGGTGCGCATCCTTTGCAACACGCCAGGAACCTATACAGGTACGGTCTCGATCCAGAGCAATGATGCCGATGAGGGCTCGTACGACTTCACCGTCAGCGGGAGGGTCGTGGCGCCGCCGGGACCCGACATCGCAGTGTTCCGGAACTGGGACAACGTCGCGGTGCCTGACGGCGGTTCGTTCACGTTTCCCGATCCGGTCGTGGCCGGGACTTCCGAATCGCGACGCTTCCGCATTACCAATACGGGCAATGCCCCATTGAATCTCGCCAACCCGGCAACGCTGGTCAGCGGGCAGTGTTTCCACCTGATTGAAACGCCGGTGACACCCATTGCAGCAGGCGCCAGCTCCTGGTTCCGGGTGCGCATCCTTTGCAACACGCCGGGAACCTATACCGGTACGGTCTCGATCCAGAGCGATGATGCCGATGAGAATCCGTATGACTTCACGGTCAGCGGCACAGTGGTGCCGGCCGGGCCCGACGTGCCTGAGATCGGTCTCTATTGGGACAACACCCCCGTGGCTGACGGCGGATCGTATGTCTATCCCAATTCGGTGCCGACAGGTCAGGCTGCAACGCGGACCTTCCGTATTGAAAACAGCGGGGCCGCAACGCTGACCATTGGGAATCCCAACTCCCTGGTGAGCGGCACGTGCTTCAGTCAAACCGGTCCGCCGCCTGCTTCATCCATAGAGCCCGGCTCGAGCACCACATTCACGGTGCAGGTGCAGTGCAGCACCGCGGGCACGAAGACCGGCGCCATCACGATCCAGAACAATGATGGGAATGAGAATCCCTACGACGTTGCGCTCCAGGCGATTGTCGGAACGGTTGATTTCAACGTGTCGGTCACACCCGGCTCCATTCGGATCCGGCGCGGGACATCGATCACAGCCACGGTGAGGGTCACGGGAGCGTCGGGCTTCAATTCGGACGTATCCCTGAGCGCCGCCAACCTGCCGTCCGGCACGAACGCGTCGTTCCAGCCGGCCGCCATCCGGCCGGGCCAGTCGTCCACCATGACGATTCACGCCGGGAATTCCGGACCGTTCGGAGATTACTCGATCCAGGTGAGAGGAACCGCCGGCGGCGTGACTCACGACGCGACGGCGTCACTGCGGGTGACGAATCCCGATGCGTTACCCACCATTACGGCCATCCAGCCCGAGACGATTCCAGCCGGACAGACCAGCACCGTGATCCTGACTGGAACGAACTTCACCGCATCCACGGTCACGATCGGCGGCGGCACCGACCGCGCGTTTCCAACAGTCACGGTCGCGAGCGTCTCCGCGGATGGGACCCGGATGGAAGTGCAGGTCAATGCCACGGATCCGGCGGTGCTTCATCACTATGCACTGTACGTGAAGAATTTCCATGGCGAGGATGGAATCAATTTCCGCGTCGTCCCTCCAGGACCGGTCATTGATTACTGGTCGCCTTCCGAGGCCGCCGGCGGGATTTACGCGATGGATGTCGTCGGCGTCAATCTCCAGGGCGCTTCAGTGGTTTCGCCCGGCGGTGGTGTCAGTGTCTTCGACGTAGACAGTTCCGAGGATCAGATCCTGTCGGCGTTCATCAAAGTCGAATCGGGATCCTCAGGCCCGGTCGATCTGACCATCCGCGGCAGAGACGGCGTCGACGCGACGATTCATATCGACATCCGCGAGCAACGGAGCGAGATCAAGCAGAAAACCAGCACGATGGCCAATTCCAAGGGCGAGCCGCTGTTTTATATGCAGGAGCTGAAGGCCCGGGAAGACCTGGTGCCGCCCACACTGGCATACAACCCGGCAACGGTGAACGGCGGATTCGACTTCCAGATATGCGCTGGATGGGGCCGAACCCGGAGCTTCGGCCGGGTGTGGACCAGAACCTGGTTCAAAAACCCCCTGACGGGGGAATGGGGGCCGTTCGGCGATGAGCTCCTGGCCAATCTCCACATCGGTGAGATCAGGCTTCTGGAAACCAGTACGTTCACGCGATGGTTTTTCCTCGAGTTCTCGTTGAATTTCCGAGTCTGTTACTCGGATGACTCGGGATTTGATTGGGACGTCGAAGCCTGCATCAGCGGGAGCTCCGGTTTCCATATCCCCATTGTCGGCGGCCTCGCGGTCGAGTTCGAATTCTGCTTCGGGAGCCCGAGTCGTTATGAGATCGATCTCCACGGCACGGGCTTCCTCAGCTTCATCAACTTCCACCGGGAGGGGAGCACCGGCGGCGAGCCGGAACCGCTCCAGTGCGTCAGGTTCACGGACCTCGATCCCGCATCAGGCTCCGGTGAGCGAACGTTCGAGGTGGAGCTGATGGGATGTTGCGCCGAGAACGTCGGCGCAGGGTGGGGCGGGGAGTTCTACCTGGGCTTCATGCAGGTGACCAGCCAGCACGTAGGCACCGCCCAGCCGGCACAGGAAGGCCCCCAGGCCTGCGTCACTTTGCAGTTCAGTACGACTGAGGCGGGCGCTCCGTTCAAAACCGTGGATCCATATGCCATTCAGAATGCTCGTATCGGAATCCTTGCAGGAGATGGTCTTCATTTCCGAGTCGAGCCGCAACTCAATGCGAACCAGTATTCCTGGGGCGGAGCGGCGAGCGGCAACGGGCAGGAAAAATTCGTACAACTGAATTCTCCCGGCAACTATGAGGTCACAGTGACCGCTCAGGGAACCACCAGGACCGCCAGGATCACTGTCTGGCCCGTACCGCCTCCACCGAATCAAGCCGGTTACCTTGCAGAACATGCCGGTTTTGCAACCCTCGGGCTGGCTTTGGGAGCCCAGGCGATGCTATGGGCAAACAACACATTTGGGGTTGATTCGGTGGGCAATGGGCGCACGGATGCGGCGCGCCATGCCTACTGGAACTGCCTCATGGTTACGGACGTTATTCTTATGGGCCCCGTGGCCGCACTAGGCGTCTCGAACGCTCATGAGAGGGAGGGCTACGAGCACGGCGATTTCCACAACACGCACGTGATGGATCTCGAAAACAATGCACGAGCAATCGACTTTTCAGGTCAATTGCAAACGTCTCAGTGCGCTGACAGGGTCATCCACGCCGTGGAGAGCGGCGAGTTGAACATCATCGTACCTGGCGGAAATCCGGGCGGAACCGGTCTGATCGTTCCATCGAATCTTGCGCGCAGCGCGGCGCTCGATCTCTGTACCGCGCCGACGATCGACGTGCAGCCCGCGTCGCGCACCGTGAGCAGCGGCCAGCCCACGCAGCTCTCGGTCAGCACGACCGGCGGCGGAGCGTTGAGCTACCAGTGGTATGAGGGAGCCAGCGGCAACATCACCACGCCGGTGCCGGGCGGAACGAACCGCACACTCACCGTCACGCCGTCGGCGACGACGAGCTATTGGGTGCGGATCAGCGCGACATGCGGCACCACGGACAGCAATGCCGCGACGGTCATGGTCTGCAACCCACTGCAGATTCTCAGTCCGCCCGCGGACGAAGTGGTGGTCATCGGCAACACGGCGACGCTGACCGCCACTGCCGCCGGCAGCGGTCCGCTCAGCTATCAGTGGTACGAGGGCACGACCGGCACGACCACGAACCCGGTCGGGACGGATGCGCCGACCTTCACCACGCCGCCGGTCTACGACGGGCGCTCGTACTGGGTGCGCGTCACCGACACGTGCAACGGCCCGAGGTCGGTCGACAGCCCCGCCGCGGCGGTCACGCCGGTCACGCAGATCACGCGCCGTCAGATCGCGGCGAATACAGTCAACTCGTTGACCAGTATCACCGCCAACTGGACGCGGCCCACGCAGCCTGGAAGCCTGCTCGTCGCGGTCATGAGCTCGGCGCACACAGCAGCCGTCGGAGCGTTCAGCGTTCCGGCCGGATGGCAGCAGGCCGTCGGCTACGAGTGGAACCACCTCAAGAGCGTCATCTACTACTACCCGAACAACCCGGGCGGACGGACGTCCGAGACGATCACCACGGCCGGCTTCCGCGACTCGGTGCTGCAACTGATCGAATACGTTGGCGCGACGGCGGCGCCGCTCGACGTCACCGCGTTCGACGGCGACCACCTGCCCCGTTCCGGCGCGATCTCCACCGGCACGACGCAGTGGATGACGCAGCCGAAGGCGGTCCTGGTCTCGGCGTTCTCCACGCTTTCGCTGGCGAACATCTCCAATCCGACGAATTCGTTCGTCGAGATCGATGAACGTCCGGCGTATCAGGACCTGACCGCCTCCGTGCACGAGCGGATGGTCGACAGCGTCGCCAACTACGGCCACAGCGCGAGCATCGACACGGCCGCCGAGTGGCTGGGCCTGATCGCCACCTTCAAGTCCATCGACGACTGCACCACCGCGCCGGTCATCACGGCGCATCCCGTCTCCGCACTGATCAATGCCGCCCAATCCGCGACGTTGTCCGTCACCGCGACCGGCGACGGGCTCGGCTACCAGTGGTACCAGGGCGCGAGCGGCACGGTCAACAATCCGGTCGCCGGGGCGAACAGCTCCACCCTGGTCGCCACGCCGGCCGCGACCACGAGCTACTGGGCGCGGGTCTTCAGCGCCTGCGGCAACGCGGACAGCAATGCCGCCACGGTCACGGTCTGCAGCCCGCTCGGCATCGCCACGCATCCGCTCTCGCAGAGCGTGACCAGCGGATTCGCAGCCACGCTCACCGTGACGGCAAGCGGCAGCGGTCCGTTCAGCTATCAGTGGTACGAGGGCGCGAGCGGCACGACCACCACGCCGATCAGCGGCGCGACCAACGCCACGTACACGACACCGGCGCTCACGGCGAACAAGTCGTACTGGGTGCGCGTGACAAGCACGTGCAATGGCACGACGAGCGCGAACAGCAACACGGCCAATCTCACGGTCAGCACGGCCAGCTCGATCGCCCGCCGCCAGATCGCGGCAAACACCGCCAATTCCCAGACCAGCATCACCACGAACTGGACCCAGCCGACGCAGGCCGGCAGCCTGCTGATCGCGGTCCTTTCCGCGCAGCATGGCGCGGCGGTCGGCAATTTCACGGCGCCCGCGGGATGGCAGGCCGCGAACACCTCCGAGTGGAACAACCTAAAGACCACGATCTACTACTACCCGAACAATCCGGGCGGGCGGACGTCGGAGACCTTCAGCGTCGTCAGCTTCCGCGAGCTGGTGCTCCAGCTCATCGAGTACACCGGCGCGACGGCGGCGCCTCTCGACAAGGTCGCGGCCAACGGCGACAACGCGCCGTCGGGCGGCATCGTGTCGACCGGCACGACACCCACGACTTCCCAGCCGAAGGAACTGATCATCACCGCGCTCTCGATGATGGCGCCGGCGACGTTCACGAATCCGACGAACGGATTTGTGAAACTCGATGAGCGCTCTGTGTTCTCCATGATCACGGCCGCGGTGCACGAGCGCATCGTTTCCGCGGCAGGTGCCTACGGTCACAGCGCCGGCGTCAACGCGAACGCGCAGTGGATCGGCGCCGTGGCCACCTTCAGATCGCTCGACCTCTGCACCGGCCCGCCCGCCATCACCGCGCAGCCGGCATCGACGTCGATCAACTCGGGACAGACGGCGACGCTCTCGGTGACCGCAACGACCAGCGGCGGCACGCTCAGCTATCAGTGGTACGAGGGGGCGAGCGGCGTCACGACCACTCCGGTCGGTACCAACAGCGCATCCTTCACGACGCCTGCGCTCACCGCGACGAAGTCGTACTGGGTGCGCGTGTCGAATGAATGCGGCAACGTCGCGAGCAACGCGACGACGGTGACGGTCTGCATCCCGCCGGGGATCGGCACGCATCCCGCGCCGGCGACCATCAACTCCGGACAGACGGCCACGCTGAGCGTGACCGCAACCGGCAGCGGACCGTTCACCTATCAGTGGTACGAAGGTGCGAGCGGCGTGACGACCACGCCGGTCGGGACCAACAGCGCCTCCTTCACCACGCCTGCGCTCACGGCGACGAAGACGTATTGGGTGCGCGTGACGAGCTCGTGCAACGGCTCCGTGTCCGTCAACAGCAACGCCGCCACGGTCACGGTCTGCACTCCGCCGGGCATCGCAACACAACCGGCATCGCCGTCCATCAACAGCGGCCAGACGGCCACGCTCAGCGTCGTCGCCAGCGGCAGCGGAACGTTCAGCTACCAGTGGTACGAGGGCGCGAGCGGCACCACGACCACACCGGTCGGCACCAACAGCGCGTCGTTCACCACGCCCGCGCTGACGGTCACCAAGTCGTACTGGGTGCGCGTGACCAGCTCGTGCAACGGAACGCAGAGCGTCAACAGCAATACCGCCACGGTCACGGTGTGCAATGCGACCGGCATCACCACGCATCCTGTTTCGCAGACGATCAACAGCGGACAGACGGCCACGCTCAGCGTCGTCGCGAGCGGCAGCGCTCCGTTCACCTATCAGTGGTACGAAGGGGCGAGCGGCACGACGACCACGCCGGTCGGCACCAACAGCGCGTCGTTCACCACGCCCGCGCTGACGGCCACGAAGTCCTATTGGGTGAAGGTCACCGGTGGCTGCGGCTCCGCAAACAGCAACGCCGCCACGATCTCGGTCTGCACGCCTCCAGGCATCGCCACACAGCCCGCCTCGCAGACGATCAGCAACGGCGCAACGGCGACACTCAGCGTCGTCGCGAGCGGCAGCGGTCCGTTCAGCTACCAGTGGTTCGAATTCGCGAGCGGCACGACCACAACGCCGGTCGGCACGAACAGCGCGTCGTACACCACGCCCGCGTTGACGGCCACGAAGTCGTATTGGGTACGCGTGACCAGCTCGTGCAACGGCACGGCGACGGCGAACAGCAACACCGCCACGATCACGGTCAACGCACCCGTCCTGGCGCGCCGCCAGCTCGCCGCGAATGCCGTGCTCTCGCAATTGACCATCACCACCAACTGGACACAGCCGACGCAGGCCGGAACTCTGCTCGTGGCGGTCGTCTCCGCCGAACGGATGACATACCCGATCGCCAACTGGCAGCCGCCGGCCGGATGGCAGCTCGCCGTGTCGTACGAAATGGCGCGCGTGAAGACGTCCATCTACTACTACCCGAACAACCCCGGCGGCAGGACCGCGGAGACCTTCGGCAGCGGCGGCTATTACGACGAACTGGTCCTGCAGCTCGCCGAGTACACCGGCGTGGTCACGGCATCGCCGCTCGACAAGACGGCCTTCAACGGCGATAACTCGAACACCGGGTCTGTCGACACGGGCTACACGACGCAGACTTCCCAGGCGAAAGAGCTCGTCATTACTGGCCTGACGTCTTACTCCGCGACGAATTTCTCCGGACCCTCCGGGGGCTTCATCGAGCTCGATGACCGCAGTCCGGAATTTTCACCGCTGACCACCGCCATCCACGAAAGGATCGTCACGACCGCCGGCTCCTGGGGTCATTCCGCGCAGGTTTCCGATCCTGCTCAATGGGTAGGCGTCGTGGCCACCTTCAAGGCGCAGTGAGGTGAACAGGAGGGGAGATCGTCGCGGACCATGAGACCGAGGTGACCGTCATTGACGTGCGCGGGTGACGGTCGCCTCGCGTGGAAAGTGGCGTCCCCAACGGGATTCGTATCGCCCTTACCCTCTACGGCTCAGTAAGTTACAGAAAACATTGTACGCCAAAAACGCATAAAACGCTGAAAAAGTCTGTTGGAGGTACATTTCAGGTACACGGCGGCGCGCGGTCCGCGGTACGGCGGGCCGGCGGGCCGGCGGGCACCCTAAACGTCAGCGTTTCAGCCGGAAATGGAGAACTCGTGAAGGCGTCGGCGGCAGTTCCACCGTTCAACGACGTCATCGAGGATGTTCCACCCTTCGCTCGTCTCGCTTCGTGATCGTGACCTCTCTCCCCGTCGGATCGACGAAGAGATTCACCTCCGCCGCGACAAATGTTTTTCCGAAGCGAGGGCCGCGGTCGTCCACCGGATGTTCTGCATCATCCGCACGCCAAATCACTTCATCTCCGCGTTTGACGAGAACGCCGTAGTTCCATCCCTCGGGGTCACCGAGCAGGATGCGAGTTCCAGAGATGGTGATCGGCTCCCTGCCCCCCTCGTATCTCGCCTCGTTGTGCACCTTTACGACGACTCGGTTATCGCCCGCGCGAAGCGTGACCTCGCGAGGCGTATTGCCTTGGTTGCGAAAGCTGACGACGTTCATGCCGTCGAGTTCCACGATGGCATCATCATCCGCGTGATCAAAGGCGAACGTCACTCGGATCGGATCGCGAAAGAGGAACGGCCGTGAGAAGTTTTTCTCGATGTGTGGACGGGGAAGACCAATCCGCACCAATTCGTCGGCGACCTTGATAAAAACCGTGTCCACATCGTTGCCCGGCGAGAGCACTTGATTCGAGAGCGCACGCGTGAACGCCGTGCCCACCGCGGAGTCCTTGGTCGTCTCGCCGAGGCCGACTGGGTACACGACGATCGTTTCGTCAGGGAGCTTTGGCGGTTTCGCGAGACCGTCCTCCCATTGATCCGGCTGACCGCTGGCGGCGGCGAAGGGATTTGCGCGACATGCGTCGAGAATGACGATGTTCAGATTCGTGTCGGCCTCTGAGAGCTTTTCGAAAATGAATTTCAACGAGACGCTTAAATCCGCGGCTTTCTGCGGTGTCGAGGCGACTGCGTCCACGGGCACCAGATAATTCTCACCATTGAATTGATGACCGTGGCCGGCGTAGTAGATCAACGCAACGTCGCCGGATTCGAGGGACTCGATAAAGGTGGTGATCGCCTTCTCCAACCCGGTCTTATCGCGAAGGTTCTGCCGCGGCGTGATTTCGAATTCGACTGCGGTGAGGGCTTCGTTGATCTCCTTGAAATCGGCGAGTGGCCCGTCCAGCGGCGTGACGCGATAGTCCGCGTTCGTGATGATCAGCGCGCGACGCGTCTTGCGCCCCTCGCCGAGCAGCGTTCCAACGAGCGCGACGTGGAGAGCGAGTGCCAAGATCAATGGACGCATGGGTCACCGCACTTCGTTCGCTCTGGAAAGTATGCGTGTAGGAAGTCCGACCATTTCTTGTCGACAACGAACGCGACCGGGAACGCCGTGTTCTCGCGCCGGTATGCACCTTCCTCGTGCACATCGCCCTCATACGCCGTCCCGGTTTTCGGAAAGTAGATCGCGATGCCGTGCGAACCAAAGCCTTGCGTGGCCCGATCGGGACCCGCCCACCTCTTGATCACTGCTTTGCGCGCGTCCGTCGCGACTTTCTTCGCCTGGTCCCTCAGCGTAGCGTTTGTGGTACGGGCCGCATACTCATCCAGAAAACGAATCAGATCGACATGAAAGTACGCTTTCTCAGGCGCAAAGGTCTTGCACTTGTTGCGCGCAATCGAAATAGGCCTGATCTCCGCCGGTAGTGTCGCCTGAAGGGCCGCTGCAAAGTCGCTCAACGAATCTGCAACAGCGCTCGCCTTCTGCAGATCGATCGCCGACAGCGTCGTCGTCAGGTCCGCGCCCGCGTTAGGAACCGGCGGATTCCCGGGATGCATCGGACGGTACCGCTCGTCGTACGTGTCGACGATCGCGATGGCGAGCTCATTCGGCGTCATAGACGGAGTCGCGACGAGCTTCGCGAGAAAACGATCGTACGCCCAGCCGGTTCCCGGCTCGAGCTCTTCGCTCGCGACCATCGTCATTCCCACTCTCCGCATCGCATACGTTGTCTCGATCATCGACATGAGACACGCATCAAAGCCGATCAGATCTAGAGGCCTCGTGAGCGTCGCCTCGAGAACGTCCTGCACCTCGCGGTTGTGGAGCTTGTCGTCGTCCGTCTCGTCGTGCGAGAGCGCCTTGTGCGGACTCGTTTCGGTGCTGCGATACGGCTTTTTCTGCGACGGGTCTCCCGGCGCCGGCGGCAGATCGAGACGCCAGCCGTCGCCATGGTCCCAGAGAATAAGTGCGTACCGATCCGCCTTGAACGGCTCGCTCATTCCCCATTTCACGAAATCGCGAAGCGCCTCCGGCTTTCCCATGTTGACTTCGCCGAGATGCTCGAGGGCTTGATTCGGAGTGGGACTCTGGTTCTTTGTCACGCGAAATCGCAACGTGTCCGACCATTGTGGGTTCGTCGGCTTTGTGACGGTGTATTTACCGATGCGGTCGAACTGGACAAGAATGTTGACGTCGTTCGTGCTGCCAACGTTCGCCATTTCCTGAAAGTCGAGCAGGCCGTCTGCTTCGAGATTGTTGTCGGCGTTGAGATAGACCATTACCGTCCACTTCGCCTGCTGCGCAGGCAGCGGAGCGGCCAGTGAGACGATAAGTAGTGCGGCCGTCAGGATTGCGCCTTGTGTCGTCATGCAGTGCCTCCACGCATACGAGGGCCGCGGGTACGTTTTTTCTCCGGGGATTTCAGCGAACATGTCCATCGAACAAAACGACCATGGCGATGGAGCATCCGATGCACCCGACTTACCGCTGGCTGGTTCCGGTCGCCGCTGTTGCGGTCACGATCCTGGCGTTCCTCGTTTCGCGGAAACCCGCAACGCGCGATCCGCTGCAGATCCTGCAGAACGACGACTCGCGCTCGACACAGGCGCGATTGACTCTTCTGGCATACGCGCCGTATCGCGTCGCGCGCGGCGCTTCCGCAGGAAACGACTTACAGCGCCTCACTGCGGCAGCCGAGCTGCAGCGCGATCTCACGGTCGCGCGAACCCCGATGGCGCTGCAACGCGCCGCTACCGCGGAGTTCGTGCTCGGACATCATGCGGCTGCCGTTCAATTTCTCGAAGAGGCGCTCACCGCCACACCGCGAGATGCTGCATTGGTTAGCGATCTCGCCGCAGTCCGATTCGCGGCGGGCGACCTTCTCGACGCCGCTGAAAGCGCGATATTCGCGCGTGAGCTCGATCCTCGCTCACCACAAGCTGCGTTCAATAGAGCGCTCACGATGCAATCGATCGCGTCGCGAACGTCCGCAGCGAGAGCATGGGCCGATTACCTCGAGCTGGATCCGGCGAGTCCGTGGGCAGCCGAAGCGCACACGCATCTGTCTTCGCTCGAGCGGGAGGACCCAGTTGCGGACTGGCATGCCGCGCGCGAACAGCTCACGCCGGAGATCGATGACGAGACACTGCGCACGATCGTCAGGAACTATCCGCAACGCGTGCGCTACTGGGTGCAAGATGAGCTTCTCCCGCGGTGGGCGGCGAGCGGCAAAGACGACGACATCGCGCTCGCGCTGCGCATCGCCAAAGGGCGCGGCGATGCGTTTCTGCTCGACGTCGTTCGCCACGCCGCCGCACGACCCGCGGACGTTCGAGCCGCTCTGAAGCGTTTCGGCATTGCGCGCACCATCACGCCACAGCAGGGGCTCGTGAAAGCAGAACGCGAGCTCGAAACATCGCTGGAGCTTCTGCGGGAGACGCGCTCACCACTTGCGGTTCCTGCAGCGGTGTTCCTTGCCTCCAACCAGTTCTATCGCGGCGATAGCACCGGTGCGCTCCGCACACTCGATCGCGCAGCGACATGGATCGGCGCTCGCGAGGAGCAGTACGCCGCCGCGGCGGCGCACATTCACTGGGTACGAGCGCTCGTCTTCTCGAGTTTGGGACAGCCGAACGAATCGCTGCGAGCGTACCGCCACGCGCTATCGCTGGCGAGTCGCGCTCGCGAGACTGAGGATGAGATCGCGCTCGCGTCGCAACTTGCAGCTGTACTCGATCAGGCCGGGAGCGGCGACGAGGCCGCACGCTTCCGCATCGAGGCATTGCGCAAGCTCGAAGCGACAGGCGGCGAGGGCCAGCGCGCCTACAACGTGTATCTGCAGGCGACGTACGCGGAACTCCGAGCGGGCCGGCCGCGTCTGGCGCTTGCGTACAACGCGACGCAGGCGGCGCTGGCTGCGACGCTGGACGATCCCCTGCTGAAGGCTGAAAGCAGCGTAACGCGCGCACTCGCGCTTCGCGATTCCGGCAAAACGGCAGACGCACGCGCTTCATCGCAGGTCGCGCGCGCGCATGCGATGACGGTCGCAAATGCCGCGATGCGCGACCGAGTCGTGGCGGAGGTCGACTACGTCGAGGGCGCAATGGCGCGACGCACCGATGCACGTGGCGCCGTGGCGTTGCTCGACGCCGCATTGGCGACGTACGAACGCTACGGCTGGCGAAATCGCACCGCGCTCGCACACCTCGCGCGCGCCGAAGCGCGGCTTGTGCTCGGGGACGATGCGGGTGCCGAGGCGGATTTACGGAGGGGAATCGGCGAGGTGGAGCGGCAGCGTGCCACGCTGCAGGAGCCGGTGCTGCGCGTCGCATACTTCGAGCGTGCCGATGATCTTTTCGAGCGGTTGATCGAGCTCCTCCTCCGCCAGCGGCGCGAGTCGGAGGCGTTCGCTGTCGCAGAGCGCAAACGCGGAAGGACAATGCTCGACGAGCTTTCGGTCGACGGCGGCATCACGAATCCGCTCGGTACCGCCGATATCGTTCGCGATGCTCCGCCGGACACGATGCTCGTGGAGTACACGGTCCTCGACGATTCGCTCGTGATCTTCGTCGTTGCGCGCCATCAGCTCTTCGTGACCCGCGTCGCCGTCGCGCGGACCGCGTTAGAGCGTGCGGTGCGCGACGTCGTCGAAGCCATCGCAAGCGATGATCGCGTTTTTTTGCGACGCGCGGGCGGGGCGTTGCACGAGTTGCTCATCGCGCCTGTGGACACGCTGGTGTCGGACGTGGCGAACATCGTCTTCATCCCGGATGCCGTGCTTCACTCCGTCCCGTTTGCGGCGTTGATCACGCGCGATGGCCGATACGTCATCGAGCAACGCACCGTGAGAATGGCCCCGAGCGTGTCGATTTTCCTCGACGCATCGCACAGGCCGCGAGAGCGCCGCTCCATGCTCGCCATCGCCGTCGAAAATCCCTCGCCGGCACTGCGCAGACTCGACCGCGTCGTGGACGAAACCAGAGACGTCGCGGCGGGCTACCGGAGTGCGATGGTTCTGGAGGGGAGGGACGCGCAGCCGCAGGCGGTTCTCAGCGCGCTCGATGACGCGGACGTCGTGCACTTCGCCGGCCATGCGATCTCGGCGGGTCCATCCGCGCCCTCGGCGTTAGCACTCGCCGATTCCACGATTCTCGAGGCGCAGGCGATCTCGCGACAGGAGCTCCGTAAATCACCGCTCGTCGTGCTCGCCGCCTGCAGCAGCGGACGCGGTCGCATCTGGAAGAACGAGGGGATCGGCAGTTTGGCGACCGCATTTCTACAGGCGGGAGCGAGCGGCGTCATCGCAAACCTCTGGGACATCGAGGACGAGCCGGCGGCGCGGCTGTCCCGAGAGATTCATCGGAACCTGCAACAAGGTGCCGGGGCCTCAGACGCCCTGCGCGCCGCTCAGCTCGCAATGTTGCGAAGCATGAACCCCGCCGATCGGCGACCCTCCTCCTGGGCGGGAGCGTTTCTGGTCGGCTCCATGTGATGAGGAGTACACATCATGGCTTCCGCTGCCGAAATCGTTTTCCTGGGACTTTGTACTTTTCTCAATGTCGACCACTACAACACGCGTGGGTTGCCCGCGCCCGCGGTGGCATTAGTCCGCGTGGATGTGAATCATGCGACCCATGGCGGTGCGCCGATTCCACGACACGTTGCATTCATCGCGTACGACTCTAACAGCGTGGAGCTCACCGGAGTCCCCGATCAGGCGCTGCCCGATACGCCTTATCGCTTCGTGGTCCTCGACGGCGAAGAGTTGTCCTTCACTGGGGCGCCGGCGGGGAAGACGCGTGTGAAACCGTCCTTTGCAACCGTGCCGCGACAGTCGCAGTACTGGAAGACCCAACTGGCCACGCGGTGGAACCGCTGCGTGGCGCCGCTCAAAGGCGCGAAAGCCTCGAGCAACTGTGTCGCCGCGTACATGCCCCTCGGCGGAGGCGATTTGTCGGCCGGGCACCTCACGCCGATCGAATGGGAATTTCGCGAGACGTCCGAAGACGCCGCGATTCTTCGCGACCGATTCGCGCGGGAGGTCTACTATCGTTTTCCGCTCAGCACCGCGACAATCGTGCTCACAACGACCACGCTCGATGCAAAACACCAAACGCGGACGATGACGTTCACCGCGAAAAATCGCGCCGACAAGACGGTGCGCCTCTGGATCGGCAATACGCCCGACACGCACATCACCGGCGAGATCCTCGGGCTCGAGCCGATCGAATACACATCTGGCAGTCACTTCGCCGCATTGAAACGCGTCGTAGCGGAAGCGTCCGAAGCGATTGACGCCATCTACCCCACGCCGTTCCCGACGATGCTTCGTGCACCTGGTGTCGTTGCTCGCGGCGGCTCCGCGGGCGACAAAAGGTCTCCCGACGGTGGCTACTGCGGTCCGGCTGGGACTCCCTGATCCGAAGTTTCCGGACGCGCGGCGGGAAATTTCCCCGCGCGTCCCTCCCACCCGCCAGAAGAGACCATCATGCGTTCACGACGACAATCGGCGCTCTCATGGTGTTGCTCGCCGCGCTCCTCGCCGGCGACGCTCATACGCAACTCGAGCCGGTGCGAGAGACTTCTCGACTATGCCCTCGGAAATCTCCGGCTTACGACATTGCGGAACGGCGAGATCTGCTACGGACCGATCAGCCTCATCGATGGAGTCAAATACAAGGAGGTCAGGATCCGGGCTGCGGCACGGCGTCGCTGAATGGCGGCGTCGGGAACGTCGCTTCGTCCGCCTCGCTGAGCTGGAACACGACGGGAAACGCCCCGCAACTCCAGGCAACGCTCACCATCGCCTCAACATACGGTCCGCCGGCGATTCAACAGTTCAACTGGGTTGACGTACCTCCGCCCCCAGGCAGGTATTTAGATTAGCTAATCACAGTTATTTAGATTAGCTAATCAGCGGAGTTTTCACGGCGCACCATTGACGAATGGTACCGCTCTCACGGGAATATTCGGAAAGCGTCCCTCTCACGTCGCGGAGGACGCTGATGAGTTACCGCTATCTCGCTCGCGCTCTCGTTGCTTTATTGGCTTTCGCACTGCTTCTATATCCCCTCTCCTCGGTCTCGCAGCAGCCGCCGTCGCAGAACGACGCGGTGTTCGCGCTGCAGCAACTCACGAATCTCCAGCGAGGGAAGCTCTGGCTGCCCGACCTTCCCGCGGGTTCGGTCACTGTCGGGAGCACACGCGACTTTCAAGGCAATGTTCTTTTCGACTTCACCTTGAAGCTGCGTGACGCGCCGATCCTTATCGGGAAGACGCCTTACACCGCGGTCACCGTTACGAATACCACGCCGTTCATGCTTCGCGGCAACGTCGCGGAGGGCGAGATCAAGGGCTCGATCGCGGCGGTGAACACGGCGCGAACGCCGATGCTCCGCATCCCGGCAGGCGGCTTCGACGTGACGCTCGCCGATACGCGCGGTCGCCTCACGCCGCTGTACGGCGGCGAGCTGATGGTGAACGAGCGCGTGCTAAAGCTGACGAACACGACGGAGCTCGTGATCACGAAGTCGTCCGCGAGCGGTGTGCTCGAGTTCGACGGTCCCGAACTCGCGATTCGCAACGTCGCGCTGAACCTCGGCGGCGGCGCAATCGATTCGCGGCCGGCGATGCGGGCCAGCGGTAACGCGCGCTTCTCGATCGACCTCGGCTCGAACGCGCTCCGTCTCATCCGCGGCGAACTATCGACTACGACGCGAACGACGCTCGCCGACGCGGCGGACGGATGGGATCTCGCGGGCGCGCGTTTCGGAAACGTGTCGCAGGCGTCGGTCGCGAAGGTCAGCGTCCGCGCGGCGAATCGCGGCGTTACTGCGCAACTCACGACGACGCGCTTCAACGCGGCGAGCGTCGATCACGCGACGCCGCGCATCCACGCCACGCTGTCGTCCGCCGTGACGGTGCGGGAGCTGTCGTCGCCGGTCAAACAATCGGCGGAGGTGCTGGCGATCGCGGAGCCGCGGCTCAAAACCGTACGCGTCGAAGCGTCGCTGATCGAATACTTCGGCGACGTGAGCGAGCCGAAGGCGAGCGGCGCGGGTGTGATCGAGCTGGCGTCGCTCGACAGCGGCTCGTTGAAAGGATCGACGACCTTCCGCAAGCCGAAGATTCCGCTTCTCTCGGGAGCACTGTCGCGCGCCGACGTCTCGGAGCTCTTCGCGACGTTCGACGGTCCGAAAGCGAAGCCGCGTATCGAGGGCGCGCTCTCGTTCGCGGAGGTCGGCATCGGTGCACTGTCACTTTCGAATCTTCCCGACCGCGTCGCGAAGTTCGTCGTCCGCGACGGGCGTCCGATCGATTTCGAGCTCGAGGTGAAGCGCGGAGTCGCGGCGCTCGGGCCGCTGCAGCGGGACGCGTCGCGCCTGTTCCAGGGTGCGATCGCGTCGCTGGCGGCGAAGGGCGATCTCGATCCCACGCTAGCCGCGCCGATTCGCATCACGCCGGGAACACTCCGCGGTGTGCTCACGCAATTCCGCGCGATCTCACCGTCGCTGCTCGGCGGCTCGCCATCATTCCTCAACGATGAAGTCGTGCTCCGTGCAGCCGGCGAAGTCGCGAGCGGCGCGCAGGCGCGCGGCGCGATCACACTGAGCACCGGGAAGCTCACGATCCCCGGCGTGCTGCTGAAGCCCGCGGGGGGCTCCGGCACCTTCGTGCTCTCGCCGATCGTCAGCGAGGCCACCGCCGAGCTCGCGATCGATCTGGCCGAGGCGGCGGTGCGCCTCACGCGCGGCAAGCTGACTCTCGCGCCAATCGAGATCACGCAGGAGTCGCCGTTCGATGTGACAGTGGCGAATGTCACGATGTCGGCGCCGTCGCTGAAGATCGGCAGCCTCGCGATCGAGGCAGTAGGCGACAAGCTCGCGCTCGACCTCACCGATATCGCGATCGGCATCGGGCGATTCAGCCATTCGCAGTCGCCGCGGCTCAGCGGAACGCTCGCGGCACCGGTGACGATCGCCACGATACACGGCGACCTCGTTCCGTCGGCGCAGCGCATCGACTTCGAAAATGTCGAGGGCACGGGTGTCGCGCTCTCGGCGAGCGATCTCCAATTCGTTTCGCCCGATGGTCTGACGCTCGACATCTCCACGGCCAACGTGCGGTTCGCAAAGATCAACGGCGCGGAAGCGACCGGCTCGCTCGCGTTCGGGAGCGGCAGCGTGCAATTGCAATCGGCCGCCGAGGGACGCGCGGCGATTAGCGGCGCGGTGCTCGTGTTCAGCGGGCCGAAGGACAAGCTCAATGGTAGCGGTTCGATCAACCTCGACGGCATCCAGCTCGTGCACCATTCGCGCGAGCCGCTGCTGCCGGACAAAGGCTGTGCGTCGTTTCCGATGCGGCTCTCCGGCTCAGTATCGCCGACGTCGATCGCCATCGTATTGCGCGATGGAGTCCCGAGCTTCCAGGCGAACCTCGGCTCGATTGAGGCCGCGTTGTCGGACGAGACAGACAACTATCGATGCGAATACGACCAGCGCGTCATCACGATCCCCGAGATCCGCATTTCGTACAAGTATCCGTGCGGCTTCTTCAAATTCTGCGACGGCTCGATCGTGCTCGTGGGCGAGCAGGCGATTCAGGTCCACTGGGTTGCCGAGGTCTTCGAGCTCAAGGCCGATGTACGGATTGACGGCGCGCAGATCCGCTCGAACGGAGCGTCCGGACTCACGGTGTGCGGCGCGAAGCTCACGCGCGTTGGGCAGCCGCTGATCGCGGCGAGCTATCACCCGAATTTCCCGAGCACCGGCAATCCGCTTCTCGACCTGCCGCGCGACATTCTTCGCGGCACGGCGGCGCTTTTCGAAGGAACCCTGTTCACGACGGTCGGAGGCGCTGGGGCGCTCTTCGTGAACATGACCGGCGGCATTCCGCTGGCGGCGAGTTGTCCCGCGGAGTCCATCGCTCTCGCAACTCCTATCGACGCTCAGGGTCGGAGGAAGCTATGAATCGAGTTCACTTTGCATTTGCGTTGTTCGTCGCCGCGCTGACCGGCGGCGCGGCCATGTCGCAGCCACTCGTCGTCGAGATGCCCGCGCGCGACGTACTCTGTCATCCCGTCGCGGGCGACCTGACGAAGGCGGAGACGTGGCAGCAGGCGGCGCAACAGTCGATCGAGCGCATCCGCACGTCAGGCGCGTCGCGCGTCGGGCTCCTGCTTCCGCACGCCGCGGGTGAAGTTGCCGTCGACGCGGCGATTCCGAATCCGGAATTCTGCGTGGGACTGCTCGCGCCGATGCAGGCGCCGACGCCATTCGTCGCACGCACACTGCCGGCGGCGATGGGCCTCGCGATGATCTGCAAAGACGACGCGGGCTCTCTAAACGCGTGCGGTGATGCGGCGAAAGCCGCGCTGCCAGCAGGCTCGCGATTCGCCGACCTTCCACGGAAGCTCACATTGCCGGAGACGATCGAGACCGCGGACCAGGTCACCGACGCGCTGTTCAGCTCCGCGGTTGAAGTGACGTTTTCGATCGCCGAGGCGAAGCTCGTAGTGGAGAACATCTCGTCGCATGAATTGACGTCAAAGATGCCGAAGCTGCGTCCGTTCGTCACGAATGATGCGGCCGACACGGCGGCTGCCGCGCCGCCGCCTCCGCCCGCGCGCAGTGTGCTCGTCTTCTTTCCGATCGATAAGAAACCGGCTCCGGCGCCGCCCGCGCAGCCGGCGTCGGGAAGGTGAACTGTGAGGATCGCGGCGATCCTCGTCGCGATCTTATTACTGCCGCTGCGTGCGCTGGCGGTGGAATGTCCACCGTCCGACAAGATCAAGCTCGCGAATTCCGGCTACACGAAGGACAAGATGGCGGAGATCTGTGCGACCGCGGCGCCGCTGTTTCGCAGCGCGGTCGCGGTGAATCTCCACACATCGCTCGTCGATGCGGTGGCTGAAGCGATGATGCCGATCGAAGTTCCGGTGGCCGGGATCGCTACGCCGCTGACGCTGAGCGAGGCGCGCTATTGCGGACCGGCGAGCGGGGTGACGTCGCCGCACGTCGCGCAGCTCGTCGCTGTTGCCACCTCGGACCCTTCCGCGCCTCCCGCCGCTGGGCGCGTGCGACCGAGCAGCGCGCTCCTGTTCGTGGGTTGCGGTGTGCCGCTCGAGCAGTTGGCGTCACGCTTCGTGCCCGATTCCGCGGCAACGAGCGGTGGGCGATCGCGGCGCGCCTGGAGTTGCGATGGGAGCCGTGGACGCTTTCACTGCGCGTGCTCGACGTGCGGGGAGCGAACGCAGGAGGCGGCGATCGCCGCAGTTCGCTCAGCGCCGCGCGGCACTTCTCAATGGCGGCAAGCCGCTGCAAACGACCGACGTGCGCTCGACGCCGGCAAAGGTCGCGCCGGACGGCGCGGAGATCGCCGTTTCGTACATCTTCTATTTCGGCGCCGGTCGTATCACGCTTGTGGCCGTGCCCGCGGATGAAACGGCGGCGATCACCAGGGTGCAACAGATCCCATTACTCGCGGCGATTGCGGGCAGACGGCGTCGTCGGCAACGTCTCGCTGATGCTTTCGCACGACGCGGTGAATCTCGCGTCGCAGCGCCATTTCAACGCCACCTCGATCCCCACAAGTCCCCTCGGGGAGCTCACGCTCACGCGATTTTCGGTCGAAGGCGGAACCGATACCTACGAGGTGTCCGGAACCGCGCTCGACGGCGCGGGGAAGGAATTCCGCGCGCGCGTGAAGATGCGCGGGCGTGATCTGCTGATCGAATCCGTTGCTGTCGAGGCCGTGCTGCGCGCGTGTCCTTCGAACCTCGCGGAAGCGATCGGATGTGCGGCTGAAAACGTGGCGCGCGGCGCGCTCGCGCAAGCGGCAGGTGTCGCCGCATCGAACGCATTTCGCGGCAACCGTGGACGCCGTATACGCGCGATCAGGCCATGGACACTCCATGGGGGACGCGTGCGATCCGGCTTCGCGGCTCGATCGTGCATGTCGCGTCCGACAACGAAGTGCTCATGATCCACAACTACTTTGGAGTGGGGAGACCATGAAACGAATCAGACTTCTTCTTCTCCTGGCGACGCTCTGCGTGACCGGATGCTTTTCGTCGGGCGGCGGTGCACCGCCGCCGCAATCGGCGCCGTGCACGAACGGCTGTATGTGCCGCATTGAAGTCGGCATCACGCGGAAGACGGAGTGCGTGCAACCCGCTTCGGATTGCGCCGAGATCGGCGGGACGTGTCAATGAGCGCGGCTGCGTCTACGTCGTTAGCCGCGCGACGAAAATCGGCCCACTATCAACCCAACCAGAGTCGGCCGTAGGAACGTAAGTAAAGTTCTGGCGTCCCCAACGGGATTCGAACCCGTGTTGTCGCCGTGAAAGGGCGATGTCCTAGGCCTCTAGACGATGGGGACGTAAACGCGCCTGGCGGCGCGGGTTGCAGCGGGCGGCTGGTGAGCCCGGTAGGGATCGAACCTACGACCAACTGGTTAAAAGCCAGCTGCTCTACCACTGAGCTACGGGCCCGCGGTTTCAACGAACGCCGCGAGCGCGGCGCTCGCGAAAAAGGTGGCCTACGTTACACGGCATCGAGGAACGCCGCAAGGTCGCGAGTTATTGCCTCCTCCACCAATCCGAACGTCCCGGAGTGGCGTAGAGTGAGCAAATCAGCAAGGAGAAGAATCGATGCGCAAAGTCATGCTCTTCGTGTGTGTCCTCATCGCCGGCGCGGCGCTGGCCATGGATCCCAACCCCAAGCTCAAAGAGCTCCAGCCCTTCGCCCACAACTACACCTGCACCGGGATCGCGTACGCCAATCCGATGGCGCCGGAGCATCCCACCCAGGCCACCGTCAGCGGCGAGTGGACGCTCGGCGGGACCTGGATTCGCTTCAGTTACATCGAGACCAAGACCTCCAAGAATCCGATGCCGGTCGGGGTGCGGGGGTTCTTCGGGTACGACGGCGAGATCCAGAAATTCGTCGTCGGCGGCGTGGACAACATGGGCGGCTACAACACCGGCGCTTCCGACGGCTGGAACGGCGACTCGATCACGTTCGAGGGTCCGTGGCACCTCGGCACGCAGACGGTCAAGGCACGCGACACGTTCACCAAGAACGGCACCAAGCTGATGCACGTCGGCGAGATGGAGATGGATGGGAAGTGGGTGAAGTACGGCCAGGAGACCTGCACGCGCGCGAAGTAGCTCAGGCGCGCACGAGCCGCTTGACCAGCTGGATCTGTCCCGTGTGATACACGTCGTGCGCGGCGACTCCGTAGATCATGCGGAGCTTCTTGGGATCGTTCAGCGCGGCGTCGTCGAGTGATTCGATGACGCCGCGCAGTTTGTGGTGCTCGACGTCGAGCAGCTCGACGACGTCGCGCCACTCCCTCTCCCCGGCCCGCAGCGGCGAGGCGATGAAGTTGCTGCCTTTCAGCGCGAACGAGCCGCGCTTGCCGCCGCCGAGGCGCTGCCGCACCGCGTACTTCCAGTACGCCGAGTGCGCGGTCAGCTCCCAGATGTTGTGCCGCCCCTTCGCCGGCCGCCAGTAGACGTCCTTTGGCGTGAGCCCGCGCAGTGCGCCGCGAAGCGTGGTGCCGTGCCAGCCGCGCGTGTCGTAGGCGGCGTCGAGATTCGCGAGGAGGAGTTCGAGAACCTGCATGGGCGGATATCTTGACACACTACTACACCTGTCGTAGCATCAACTACATGCATGGTACGAGCCTCTCCCGCTTCGAGCTGGAGATCATGGATGTCCTCTGGCGCATCGGCGAGGCCTCGGTGCGCGAGATCCGCGACGCGATCACCGAGCGCAAGCGCCCCGCCTACACGACCGTCCAGACCATCGTGCAGCGCCTCGAGTCGAAGGGCGCCGTGCGCCGGACGCGCAAGATCGGGAACGCGCTGATGTTCGAGCCGGCGATGACGCGCAAGGCCGCCTATCGCCGCGTGTTCGACGAACTACTGGCGCTCTTCGGCGGCTCCGCGCGGCCGGTGGTCGCGCACCTCCTCGACGCCGGCAAGCTGACGCTCGAGGATCTGAAGTCGCTCGAAGAGCACGCCAAAAAGAAAGGAGGACGGAAGTGATCGCGCACCTGCTGCTCTCGACGCTCGTCCTCGCCATCGCCATCATCGCCGCGCGCCTCCTGCCGCTGACCTCGCGCACTCGCCACGCGCTGCTGCTGGCGGGCCTGGCGAAGTTCGCCCTCCCCTCCTCGGCGATCGCCGCGCTGCTGCGCGCGCTCGATCTCACGCCGAAGATGACGGCGATCCCGATGCCGCTGCGCGTTTTCGGCGGCGGCACGCCGGTCAGAGCCGCGACGCAGATCAACTGGATTCCCTACGTCTGGATCGCCATCGGCGCGGCGATGTTCGGTCGCTGGCTGATCCTGCGGACGCGCACCATCGCCGCTGCGTTGCGTACCGCCACCGCGCCGTCGGCGCGCGAGCTCGACGCGCTCGCATTCGCGCGGCGCACGCTCGAGATCACGACTCCTGTCGATTTGCTTCGCTCTCCGATCTGCGAGGCGCCGGCGGTGATTCGCATCCTCCGGCCGACGATCCTCCTCCCCGACTGCGAGTCGCTCGACGACGACGAGCTGCGCACGCTGCTGCTCCACGAATGCGCGCACGTCGCGCGCCGTGACAACCTCGCCATCACCATCGAGATGCTCTTCGCGTCGCTGCTCTGGTTTCATCCGCTGGTCTGGCTCGCGCTGCGCGATCTGGCCGTGACCCGCGAGGAAGCATGCGACGAGCTGGTCGCCGACACCGCGCCGTCTTCCGACATCTATCTCCGCGCGCTCACGAAAGTCTGCCGCGCCGTACTCGGCACGCGCACCGCCGGCGCCTCGTGCATGGCCAGCGCGCGCCTCACGGAAAGGATCGAGCACCTCATGAACTACGCAACGCTGCGACAGAAAGCGTTCTCTCACCACGCCGTCCTCGCCGCCGCCATCGCCGCGGTGCTCTTCGTCACCACCGCCGCGACCGCCCTATCGGTCGAAGAGAAGAAGAACCTGCGGCAGGTCTATCGCCCCAGCTTCGGCGCCGCGACCGGCGGCAGCAAGGTCGTCCTCCAGATCGACCTCTTCGAAAGCGAGGGCAACCGCCACGTCACCGCCGCCCGCTTCGAGGTTCCGGCCGGCGCCGGCTGGAAGGCCGTCGGTCTGAAAGACGGCGCGCGCGACATCACGCTCCGAGTGCGCGGCAAGAGCGACGGCACGGGCGAGTTGATGATCGAGGCGCGCGAGAACCGCACGCTCATCCAGCGCACTCTCTACCCATTCACACCGAAAACGACGACATACACCGGCGCGCCGATCTCGCTCAATCTGAAGGACGCCGATCTGAAGGACGTCCTCAACACGTTCGCGCAGATCACCGGCTACGAGCTCGTCATGAATCGCGCAGTCGAGGGAAAGACCGCCACGATCGACGTCGCCGGCATGCCGTGGGACGAGGCGCTGCAGAAGATCGCGACCGACAGCGGGGTCACGATCAGGATCGACGGGAAGAAGATCATCGTCGATCGGTAATACGATGCGGCGCGCATGAACGACGCCGCTACCCGCTACGTGAAACTGGTGCTCGCGATGGGCGAGCACGACCCCGACTACGTCGACGCCTACTACGGCGATCCGGAGTGGCGCGAGCAGGTTCGCGCCACCCGTCCGACGCTCGATTTCATCCACGACTCCGCGGTCGCGCTGCGCGAGCAGTTCGGTGCGATCGCGCGGCCGGACGAGCCGCTCGAGTCGCTGCGGCTCGACTACCTCCGCCGCCAGACCGACGCGCTGATCGCGCGCGCGGAGATGTTGCGGGGACGGCGACTCCGCTTCGATGAGGAGTCGCGCGCGTTGTATGACGCGGTCGCGCCGACGCATCCGGAGTCGTACTTTCAGAAGCTGAACGCGGCGATCGAGGACGAGCTGCCGGGCGAGGGCGCGCTGACCGATCGCGTCGAGGCGTTCCGGCAGCAGTTCGCGATTCCGCGCGAGAAGCTCGACGCGGTCTTCGGCGCCGCGATCGACATCTGCCGCGTCAAGACCGCCGACCACATGGCGTTGCCGATCGGCGAGAGCTTCACGGTCGAGTACGTGAACGACAAGGCCTGGAGCGGTTACAACTGGTACAAGGGCGGCTTCACGAGCCTCATCCAGGTCAACACCGACCTGCCGATCTTCATCGACCGCGCGATCGATCTCGCCTGCCACGAGGGCTATCCCGGACATCACGTCTACAACGCTCTCCTGGAGAAGACGCTGGTGCGCGATCGCGGCTGGCCGGAGTTCTCGGTGTACGCGCTCTTCAGCGCGCAGTCGCTCATCGCCGAGGGGAGCGCGAACTACGGGATCGACGTTGCGTTTCCGGCGAACGAGCGCGTGGAGATGGAGAAGGAGACGCTCTTCCCGATCGCGGGACTCGATCCCGCGCGCACGGAGCAGTATTACCGCGTCCACGAACTGGTGGCGCGCACCGGCTACGCCGGCAACGAGGCCGCGCGGCGTTATCTCGACGGCGACATCGATGCCGAGGCTGCCGCGGAGTGGCTGACGACCTACGCGCTGATGGCGCCTGCGCGCGCGCGGCAGCGCGTGAAGTTCATCGAGCAATATCGCTCGTACGTCATCAACTACAACCTCGGCAAGGATCTCGTCCGCAACTACGTGGAGCGCCGCAGCGGCGGCGACGCCGAGAAGCGCTGGGACATCTTCGCAGAGCTGCTCTCGTCGCCGCGGTTGCCGTCGGGATTAGCGTAGGAACCGCAGCAGCGCGCGCATTGTCGGGCGTCCGCATTCGACGGCCGCGAGGTGGCCGCAGCCGGGAAGCGTGACCAGCGTCGCCTGCGGCATCTGCTGCTTCATGCGCTGCGCGACGGAGTACGGCACGATGCGGTCGCGCGTGCCGTGCACGATCAGCACCGGCATGCGCACCTGTTGAAGCTTGCCATCCATCAGCAGCTCGCCGCGGGTGAGCATCGCGCGCATCGAGGCTCGGACGACCGTGCGTTTCTTCGCGGAGTGGCGGAGGAAGTCGCGCAGGACGAACGCCGGCAGCTTCGGGAGGAAGTCGCTCTGCAGCGCGAAGCTGCGGCGCTGCTCTTCGACCGTGGTCGCGGAAAACGAGGTCTCGGTGAGAATCGACTCGAACCCGAGGCCGGCGCTGGAGAGCAGCGCCAGACGGTGCACGCGCTCCGGATGTTCGGCGGCGAGCTTGAGCGCGATCCAGCCGCCCATCGAGAGCCCGGCGACGTCGGGCTGCTCGAGTTGCACGGCGTCCATGAAGCCTCGGATGACTTCGGCCTGCGTGGCGACGGAGTAGTCGGCGTCGGGCGGCGCGTCGGACTCGCCGAAGCCGAGGAGATCGGGGGCGTAGATGCGGTGCCGTTTTTTCAGCGGGTAGAAGAGCGGCGCCATGTCGGCGGCGCGCATGGCCACGCCGTGCACGAGCAGGAGAGGCGGCCCCTCCCCTGCCGTCCAGTAGTGGATGCGATGCGGGCCGACCTGCACGAACTCGCTCTTCATCCCGATCGCGACGAGGTAGACGTCGCGCGCGGCGTAGGCGAGCGTCAGCGGGCGGAAGTAGACGAAGGCGATGAGCGCGATCAGTACCGCGATGATGACGATGCGTTTCATGAGAGCTCGGATACAGAGGCGCGGATGTCGTCGAGCATCATGTCCACGCGGTCGCGGTGCGTGCGATGGGAGACGATGGCGATGCGGATCACGAAGCGGCCGTCGGGCGTCGCGGCCGGGGTGAGCATGACGTGCCCGCGTCCGTTGATGCGCTGGAGCAGCTCGCGTGTCAACGCGTCGTCGCCACGGAAGCGGAACGCGGTGATGGTCAGCTGCGGCTCGGCGACGATCTCGATGCCGGGGATCTTGCGCAGCTCGCCGACGGCGTACTGAATCAGGTCGAGCTTCTCGTCGAGCTGCTCGCGGAACGGCTCGATGCCGAACATCTTCAGCGGCAGCCAGACCCGCAGCCCGCGGAAGTCGCGCGAGAGCTCGGGCGAGATCTCGCAGAAGTCGACGAGCTCGTCCTCGTCCTGCATGGCCGGGAGGTAGTCGGCATGCAGCGAATGCGCGCGGTGCAGCGCCTGCGCGTCCCTGACCAGCAGCGCGCCGGTGCCGAACGGGAGGAAGAGCGTCTTGTGCGGATCGAGGATCATCGAGTCGGACTGCTCGATGCCGCGCAATGCGGCGCGTCCGCGGTCGGTGAGCATGAACAGCGCGCCGTACGCGCCGTCGACGTGAAACCAGAGCTTATTTTCTCGCGCGACGCGCGCGAGCGCTTCGAGATCGTCGACCGCTCCGGTCGCGGTCGTGCCCGCGCTACCGGCGACCAGGAACGGCGTCCATCCTTCGGCGCGATCGCGCGCGATCCGCTCCTGCAGAGCGTCGATACGAATGCGGAAGTGCTCGTCGACCGGCAACTCGCGGATGTTCGCGTACGGAAACCCCGCGAGGTTGGCCGCTTTCTGGAAGGAATGATGGATCTGGTTCGAGCAGTACAGCGTGCCGCGCAGAAAATCGTCTGGCAGCAACGCCTTGCGGGCGGTGACGACCGCGGTGAAGTTCGCGAGCGAGCCGCCGCTGGTCAAGACGCCGCCGGGGCGAGGCGCGCCGGAGGCGCGCACCACTCCATAGCCGACGATCTCGCAGAACCAGCGGACGACGTTTGCTTCGAGCTGCACCAGCGCCGGTGCCGCCGCGCAGACGCCGACGTAGCGGTTGACCGCGTCGGCGATGAGATCGGCGATCGCGGAGTGAAAGAGTCCGCCGCCGGGAACATACGCGAGATATCCCGGCCCCGCCGCCGTGAACGAGCGCGGGATCGCGTCGTTGAAAAGAAAATCGAGCAGCGATTCGTACGACTCGCCGCGCTGCGGCAGCCGCTCGATGAGCGTGCGCGCGTACTCGGTCGCGCCTTCGACGTTCATCGCCGGCTGCGATGGCAGCGATTCGACGTGGGCGACGATGCGCTCCATCGCCGCATCGACGAGCCGCCGCATCTCCGCGCCATCGGGCTCGAGCGGATACCGTGTCATGCGCCGCGCATTATCATTGATCCATGCATCTCGACGACGTGCAGCACCATCACAGTCAGAGTCCGTGGGGCACCGCGGCCGAGTCGATGGCCGCGGCCGGGATTCCCGTCTCGGAGATCCTGCACCTCTTCAACTTCAAGCCGGAGCGGACGAAGTTCCTGGCGATGTGGACGCAGGAGGTCATGCGCGGACCGTCGCCGCTCTCGCCCGGCCAGCGCGAGCTGATCGCGGCGTTCACGTCGCGGATGCGCAACTGTCTCTTCTGAACCGGCTCACACGCCGCGGTCGCGGCGGAGCTCCTCGGCGATCCCTCGATGGTCAAATCGGTGCTCGATGACTACCGCAGCGCGCCGATCGACGCGAAGTTCGCCGAGCTCCTGGTGCTGATCGAGAAAGCCGCGCGCGGCGCGTGGAACATCAAACGCGAGGACGTCGACGCAGTCCGCGCGGCCGGCTGGAGCGACGAGGCGATCTACGACGCCATTACCGTCTGCGCGCTCTTCAACTTCTATACGACCTGGGTCGACGCGTCGGGCGTGGGCGACCTCGGCGACTATTCGGCGTCGGGCAAGAGGATGGCGACGGAGGGTTACATCCGGAGTTGAACCTCACCAGATCCCGCACCTCAGCGCTGCCTCGCGCGTCATCTTCGTTCCCTGCGGACAATTCCACGCGTCCTGAAACTGCGGCATGTTCTGCACGGTGAGGTTGACGCGCGCCGGGCCGGGCGCATGCGGGTCGGTCAGAGCGCGGCGCCTCCCCTCCTCGGCGGCCATGTTCTGCGCCCAGACCTGCGCGAATCCGAGAAAGAAACGCTGCTCGGGCGTGTAGCCGTCGAGGACTTTGCGGTCTTTGCCGGCCATTGACTTCTGATACGCGCGCAGCGCGAGCGTCATCCCGCCGAGGTCGGCGATCGCCTCGCCGGTGACGAGATTACCCTGCAGCTTGAGGTTGTCCTCGACGACGAACTCGCCGTACTGATTGGCGATGCACTCCGCGCGCGACTGGAAGTTCTTCAGATCCTGTTCGGACCACCAGTTGCGCAGGTTCCCCTCGGCATCGAACTTCGCGCCCTGATCGTCGAAGCCGTGCGTCATCTCGTGGCCGATCACGGTTCCGATGCCGCCGTAGTTGTAGGCCTCATCCGCGGCGGGGTCGTAAAACGGCGGCTGCAGAATGCCGACGGGAAACGTGATGTCGTTGCGCGTAGGGCTGTAGCCGGCGTTCACGGTCGCGGGCGTGAAGAAGCCCCACTCGTTCGGATCGTCGGGCTTGCCGACGCGTCCCGCCGCGCGGCGCACTCGAAACGCCTGTGCCGCGAAGACGTTCGCGGCATACGACTCGCGTCCGATGTTCACCGACGAATAGTCGATCCATTTGTCGGGATACCCGATGCGGCGGCGGAAGGCGTCGAGCTTCGCCAGCGCGGCCTTCTTCGTGTCCGCGCTCATCCAGCTGAGGTTCGGGATGTCCTCGCGCAGCGCGGCAACGAGGTTGTCGATGAGCTCATTCATCTTCTGCTTCGCCTCGGGGGTGAACGCGCGCTTGACATACTCCTGCCCGAGGATCTCACCGATGGTGTTGTCGGCGGCGCGCACGCAGCGCTGCCAGCGCGGCTGGATCTCCTTCTGACCGGAGAGGATCTGGCCGCGGAAGGCGAAGTCCTGGTTCACGAACGCGGTCGAGAGCAGAGGCGCGGCGGAGTCGATGAGGTTCCAGCGAAGGTACGCCTTCCACGACTCGAGCGGCGCAGTGGCGAGAAGACGGTTCGCCTCCTTGAAGAACTCGGGCTGCGCGACGTTGAGCGAGCGGAGATCGGCCAATCCGATAGACGTGAAGAAGGCCGTCCAGTCGAACTCGGGCGCGATCGACTGCAGCTCCGACACCGGTGTGACGTGATAGATGTTCTCGGGCTTGCGCATCTCGACGCGCGCCATCGAGGCTTGCGCGAGCTGCGACTCCAGGGCGAACACGCGCTCGGCGTCGGCGGCCGCCTTCGCGCGCTCGCTGCCGGCGAGCTCCAACATCTTCGCGACGTGCTCGACATACTGCCGGCGCGTGGTCTTGAACTTCTCGTCATCGCGGAGGTAGTAGTCGCGGTCCGGCAATCCGAGGCCGCCCTGCGAGACGGTGGCGATCACGATCTGGCTGTTCTTGAAATCGTTCTGCGCCGAGAAGCGGAAGAGCGGCGCGATGCCGCGCTGCTGCTGGCGATGGATCTCATCGACGATCTCGGCGCGCGACTTGATCGCGTCGATGCGATCGAGGTCGGATTTGATCGGACCGACGCCATGCGACTCGATGGCCGTCTCGTTCATGCAGGCCGCCCAGAAATCGCCGACCTTCGTTTCTTTCGGCGACGACTCGAGAATCGCGCGCAGCGTGTCGCGGTTGTGCTCGGCCACTTCCTCGAAACGCCCGAACCGCGCGTAGGTCGCCGGCAGCGGGTGTGCCTTCATCCACCCGCCGACCGCGTACTGATAGAAGTCATCGCACGGACTGACCGAGCGATCGATCTGCGCGAGGTCGAACCCGTGCGGCCCGATCAGCGCCTGTGGCGGCGGCGGGGGGATGACGGCGGGCTTCTTTGGAGCGGTGGCGCAGGCGGCGGCGAGGAGCGCGATCGCAAGCAGGCGATTCTTCATGGGCGCGAATCGTAGCGGCTCACTCCTCCAGCGCCAACACCATCTCCATGAGCCGGAGCAGCTCCTCGAACCGGTCCCGCGGCTTGCGAATCACGGGTTTGGTCACGGCGGCGAGGGTGGGATCGTCGTCGGTGACGAAGATCAGGGGTGCGTGGATTTCGCGTGCGAGATCCAGCGAGCGTAGATCCGGGAGGTCCAAATCGAGGATGACGACATCGGGGTCGAGTCTACGGAGCGTGGCAACGACGTCGGTCGCGGGGCTGATGAGAGAACATTCCAGCTCCATCAGACGGAAGAACATGTGCAGCATTTCCGCAGCCTCGCGATCGCCGTCGATCACCGCCACGCGCCGCGTTTTGAACGTCTCGACGTCGGGGCTATGCTTGATCGGCTGCAATGTCTGCTATTGCTCCTCCCCCAGATCGAACAGGTCGGTCACCCGGACGTTCTCGTTGGAGAGCTTGCGGCAGGCCGCGGCGATCGCCGCGATGCATTTGCGCGTGGGATCCATCCGCCCCATCCGAATGCGCAACAGGTGCTGGCGGCTGTATCCCGACTCCCGGGCAAGGTGCGCCGGTTTGATCCCTCTGCTCTTGAGAAAACGTTCAAGACGCGTCGCCATATGTGCAGTATGTTGCATCTTAGCGATGCGCAGGATGGATGTCAATCCGCACGTCGTGATTTCGGGCGTGACGGAGCAGAATACTTCGCAACCATCACGTCTACCTCCACTTGCGGGCAGACAGACTCGCATCGGTTACCGTATGATCCCCAGCTCGCCGCGGCTTCCACAAGGGGTGGAAAAGTGTCTTTGCGTCACTCCTTGTGCGAGAGTGTCGTTCGTGTCATGGAAGGAAACCGAGAGCGCATCCAACCGCAGCACTCTCGCCACGCCCTGAGCCGTGACCACCTGACAGGCGATGTGTTGCGTATTTCTCATGTGCTTAGTAACCTAAAAGTTCCTTCTATGCTCGGTCAAAGCGTTCGCGAAGCTCGACTCAAGAAAGGGTTCACCCAGGCGAGGCTCGCCAAGATGGCCGGCGTGAGCCGCCGCCACCTGGCCGCTCTCGAAAAGGGAGCGAACGTCTCCGTGAGCATTCTGCAGCGCGTTGCCGCAGTGCTGGAGCTGACCGAAATCCCTCTCGGCGAGCTCTCGCTGCGCCCAAGTCCGAACGAGTATGCGGTGAACGTTCCCCTCCTCACCGACGCCATCCGCGAGGCGCGCGCCGACGCCGAGAGAACGCAGGCGATCCTCGCGCGCGCGGAGGGAATCCTCGGAAACGACTCGAGTGGCACGCTGGAAGTAAGGTTTCCACGCATGCCCGTGCGGCGGCTCGATGTTCCCGCGGCGTCGATCGGCGATGTATTGCGCGAGCGTCCCGACTGGCTCGAGGTGGAGACCGCCGGCGAGATCCGGCAGGGCCAGCCGGTCGACGAGAAGAAGCGCGAGAAGCTCGCGCTTCCACGTTCGATCGTCGAGGAAGGCGAGATCGTGTTCCGCGCGCGCGGCGACGGGATGCGCGATCACAACATCGAGGACGGCGACCTCCTCGTCGTCGAGCTGCGCCAGCGCGGACGGGCGTCCACCGGCGAGCTGGTGATCGGCAAAATCGGCCAGGTCGTCTACGTCGGCCGCTGGTGGCAGAAACACGGACAGAAAGCGCTGATGACGAACGGCCTTTCCGAAGTGACCGTCGGACGCGGCGCGCGATCGCTGAAAGTGGTTGCGGCGATCAACCAGATCGTCCGAGGAAGGTAGCGCGCTAAACTCCCCCGCGCGTGACCACCCTCAAACGCGAGATCGGTCTCTGGCGCGGCGTCGCGCTGAACATGATCGACATGGTGGGGATCGGTCCGTTCATCACCATTCCCTACATCCTTGCGACGATGGGCGGCGCGCGCTGCATGGCCGCGTGGCTGCTGGCCGGCCTGCTCGCGATCTCCGACGGCATCGTGACCGCGGAGCTGGCGGCGGAGATGCCGCGCGCGGGCGGCTCGTACATCTTTCTCCGCGAGTCGTTCGGGCGCGCAGGCCGGCTGATCTCCTTCCTCTTTCTCTTTCAGATTCTGATCAGCGCGCCGCTCTCGCTGGCGTCGGGATGCATCGGCTTCGCGCAATATCTCGAGCCGATTCTCCCCATTGCAGGCAAGAGCATTCCGCTGACCGCGACCGCGGTCTGCGTCGTGATCGTGCTGCTGCTGCTGCGCCGCATCGACGCGATCGGCAAGCTCTCCGTCGCGCTCTGGATCGGCGTTCTCGCGACGCTGGCCGTGGTCATCGCCGCGGGCCTGCCGCATCTGAAGCTCGAGACGTTCGCGTTCTGGCGCGCGCCGCGGCATGACGACCTCACCGGCTACGCGGGCCTGGGCGCCGCGCTGATCTTCGCGGTCTACGACTATCTCGGCTACTACAACATCGCCTACCTCGGCGATGAGGTGAAGGAGCCGGAGAAGACCATTCCCCGCGTGATCGTGATCTCGATCCTGGCCATCGCCGTGATCTACATCGTGATGCAGGCCTGCATCATCTCGGTGCTGCCGTACGACGTCGCCACGAAGTCTCACTCCGTCGTCGCCGAATACATCCGCGTGCTCGCCGGGCCGCAGGCAGCGAAATGGGTGTCGGTGATGATTCTCTGGACGGCGTTCGCGTCGATCTTCTCGGTGATGCTCGGCTACTCGCGCATCCTCTTCGCGGCCGCGCGCGACCAGAATTTCTTCGGCATCTTCGCAAAGCTCCATGCGACCGAGGCGTATCCATTCGTGGCGGTGATCTTCCTCGGCATCGTGACGGCGGCGTTCTGCTGGCTGTCGCTGCGGCAGATCATCGGCGGCATCCTCTCCATCCGCGCGATCATCCCGTTCGCGATGCAGATCGTCGGCGCGATCGTGCTGCGCGTGCGCGAGCCCGACCGCCCGCGTCCCTTCCGCATGTGGCTCTACCCTCTCCCCGCGATCATCGCCCTCGGCCTCTGGGGCTACGTCATGGTCTCGCCGGAGAAGCACCTCCGCATCGCGGCGCTCTACGTGATCGGCGCCGGCGTGCTGTTCTTCTTCCTGCGCGAGGTGTTGACACGCCGGGCGAGCCGCACCGCCGTCACTTAGCCTCGAGTCTGCGCAGCAGTGCCTCGCTCCATACCGGCCGTTTCACGAGCTCGTTGTACGTCTGCATCATCCGGACCGGATCGCAGATCATCCCAACGAGAGCATCACGTCCGCGCGCGCGCTCGATCGTCGAGGCCATCTTCCAGCCGACGGTGTAGAACGCGCCTTGCGGCACGTCATCGGTGGCGATGAACTGCATGAACGCGGGCTGGATCGCGTCGCCGGCGAGGCCCCGGTCGAGGATGCCGGTGAGAAAGGCTTCGAGACGCCGGATGTCGGCGGCGACCTTCTTCACGTCGCGATTCCAGACCGCGCGCTGGTCTTTCGTGCTCGTGGCGTGGGGATGCGTGCGCGCGTCGCCGGCGGCGGCGAGGACGGCGAGACCTTCGCCGAAGCCGCCGAGGTAGAGGCGCGCGGTCGCCTCGGGCGTGTCTGCATCGGACGCGCCGGGACAGGCGGCGGCGTAGCCGATGTGGTGAAGCTCGTGGACCACCGTGTTCTCGAATTTCGGCCCCGTCACCGCGGGATCGAGGTAGAGAAAGATCGCCATTCCGTGCGAGGTGCGGAAGACGAATGAGTTCGTCTTCGGCTTGATGAGCGGATAGACGGTCGCGCTGATCTGCGTGCCCGCGGGCAGGTAGCGGCGCGCGCGCGCCGAGGCCGCGTCGACGTCGAAGCGCTTCCAGTCGGCGAGCGTCCGCCGCAGCTCGTCACGCTGTCCGACGACGCCGGTGACGACGAATGCGCGGAACTGGTCGTCCGTGAACGGCCGCTGCATCGCCGCCTCGCGCGCCTGCAGATCGCGATACCCGGGCGTCGCGAAGAGCGCATCCCATGACGCCGGAGTTGCCGAGCCGTTACGGGCAATGCTGTCCGCGACCTCGAGGACGGCCTCCGGCTCGCGCGTGTCGATCACCACCTGCGCGCGCGCAGACATCGCGACGAGTAGAAAGAAGAGCGCCAGAATGCGTTTCACGAAGTCAAATACGCGCGTCGGGCTCGTGAGTTTCGCGCCTGCCAGGCGTTGACCAGAGCCACGAGCCGCTCTTACACTCTTCAGTAATTCCCCACAAAACGTCTTGCCGCGGAAAGGAGTTTCTATGTCCTGGACGAGAAGGCAATTCCTGGAGATGGTCGGCATGCTCGGCGGATCGGTCGCGGTCCACGAAGTGATGACGGCGATGGGCTGGATGAAGACCGAGGCGTGGGAGGGGCCGCCGCGGCTCGAGGCCGGATCGGGACGCGGGAAGCGCGTGCTGATTCTCGGCGCGGGCATCGGAGGACTGACGACGGCGTACGAGCTGCGCAACGCCGGCTACGAAGTGCTGATCCTCGAGCCGCAGCAGCGCGCGGGCGGACGCAGTCTCACCGCGCGCCGCGGCACGGTCGTCACCGAGGAAAGCAAAGAGCACGGCGTCACGCGGCAGGAGTGCCAGTTCGACGAAGGCCTCTACCTCAACATGGGACCGGGACGCCTTCCCTATCACCACAGGCGCGTCCTCCACTACTGCCACATCCTCGGCGTGCCGCTCGAGGTCTACAACATGACCACGACCGCGAATCTCTGGGAACGCAAGGACGCGTTCGCGGGACGCGCGCAGGTGCGGCGGCAGTTGCAGACCGACGCGCAGGCTACATCGCCGAGCTGCTGGCCAAGCAGGTCTGCAAGGGAACGCTGAACAAAGAGCTGACGCCGCAGGAGCGGACGCAGATGCTGGACCTCCTGGTCACGTTCGGCGATCTGAACGCGACCGGTTCGGATTGCACGCTTCCCGGCCACGAGAGCTGCAAGGATCCGAAGTCCTATCACTACTGCGGCTCGACGCGCTCCGGATGCGCGGAGCTGAACATCTACGAAACCTGCACCGCGCCGGACCCGGTGCCACTGCCGGAGCTTCTCAACTCGCAATTCTGGGCCGGCTCGCAGGGATCGTTCTATCAGCCGCTCGAGTTCGAATGGCAGCCGACGCTCTTCCAGCCGGTCGGCGGCATGGACGAGATATGGAAGGGTTTCCTGCGCCAGATCGGAACCCTGATCGCGTATCGCTCCGAGGTCACGAAGGTGACGCTGTCGGACGACGCGGTCGAGGTCGAGTACGTCAATCAATACAGCGGACAGACGTCGGTGCTGCGCGCCGATTACTGCGTGAGCAACATCCCGCTGCCGATCCTGCAGGACATCGCCACACGCTCGAATTTCGCGAAGGACTACAAGGCCGCGATCGACACCGGCAAATTCGACGCGGCCTGCAAAGTGGGATGGCAGGCCAACCGGCGCTTCTGGGAGAACGACCAGAATCAGATCTACGGCGGCATCAGCTACATCGAGGCGCCGATCACGCAGATCTGGTATCCGTCGTATCAGTACTTCGAACCGAAGGGAACGCTGACCGGCGCGTACAACTATCCGCCGCAGGCCGACGCGTTCGGCGCGCTGTCGCTGACCGACCGCCTGCGCGAGGCGCGCGAACAGGCTTCGCGCCTCCATCCCGAGTTCAAGGACCGCGCGATCATTCCCGAAGACAAAGGCCTCTCGATCGCGTGGCACAACGTGCCGTATCAGCGCGGCGGCTGGGCGAACTGGTCGTCGGAATCCGCCGCGGACGCCGACGCCTACGAACGCCTCCTCGCCCCCGACCGCCACTTCCACGTCGTCGGCGACCAGGTCTCCACGCTGCCCGGCTGGCAGGAAGGCGCGATGATGTCCGCGCAACACGTCGTCGAGCAGATCGCGGGGATCAGGCCGTTGACGGTGCCGGATATTAAGAGGGCGCCGAGTACGAGGAAGATGATTTTGGGTGTGACGTAGAACAGTTGCTGGGTTGCTGAGTTGCTGGGTTACTGACCTCAGCAACCTAGCAACCCAGCAACTCAGCAACCTACAATCCGCGGATGCGTCCGCTTCTCGCATCCCTCACCCTCGCCCTATCCCTGTCCGCGTTCGCGCAGCCGAGCTTCGATCCGAAGACGGTCGACCGGGTGGTGCTGGCGACGATGAAGGCGTGGCAGATTCCGGGGATGGCGGTGGCGATCGTGAAGAACGATCGGGTCGCGTACGTCGCCGGATACGGCGTGAAGGATCTCGCGTCGAACGCGCCGGTCACGGTCGACACGATGTTTCAGCTCGCGTCGACGTCGAAGGCGTTCACATCGACGGCGGTCGCGATGCTCGCCGACGAGGGCAAGCTCGCGTTCGACGATCCCGTGCGGCAGCATCTTCCGTACTTTCGCCTCGCCGATACGTGCGCCGACAGCCAGGTCACGCTGCGCGACATCATGTCCCACCGCACCGGCCTCTCGCGGCACGACGAGCTGTGGGACAACACGCCGCTCACGCGCGAGCAGGTGATCCGGGCGATAGGCGAGGTCGCGCTGTCGAAGCCGTTCCGCACCACGTACCAGTACCAGAACATCATGTTCATCACCGCCGGCGAGGTCGTCGCGCAGGAATCGGGGATGTCGTGGGACGACTTCGTGCGCGCGCGCATCTTCAAGCCGCTGGCGATGACGCACACCACGACCTCCGACGCCGACTGGAACGCGAACGATCACGCCACCGGATATCGCTACGACTGGAAAACCGATCGCGTGACGCCGCAGCGGCCGGGCGACACCACGACCATCGGCGCCGGCGGCGCGATCAAGTCGACCGCGCGCGACATGGCCAACTGGTTGCGCTTCCAGCTCGCCGACGGGATGTTCGCCGGCAAACAGATCGTCTCGGCGGACATGCTGAACGAGACCAGGGCGCCGCACACCGTGATCCGCCTCGAGAAGGCGACGCGCGACGCGCATCCGGAATCGAACGTCCTCTCCTACGCCCTCGGCTGGAACGTGCAGGACTACCGCGGCGAGCTGCTGGTCTCGCACTCCGGCGCGCTCAACGGCTTCCGGGCCCACGTCGATCTCCTGCCGCGCCGCAACGCCGGCTTCGTGCTGCTCTCGAACCTCGGCCGGGGCTACGCGCTGATCGCGCTGCGCAACACGCTCTCCGACATGCTCACCGGCAAGCCGCTGCGCGACTGGAACGCCTACTACCTCATGATCGACCGCAAGCTCGACGAGAAAGACGAGAAGGACAAAGCCGCGCACAAGGCCACGCGCAAGCCCGACACGCATCCCTCGCGCGAGCTCGCCGCATACGCCGGCACATACACGAACAAGGCCTACGGCGAGGTGAAGATCTCGCTCGTGCGCGACGGACTGGTGCTGCAGTGGAACCGGCTCACAGTCCCGCTCACCCACTTCCACTACGACATCTTCAATGCCGCGTCGGAGTACGACGAGCTCGATGAGGACGTCGCCTTCGCGCTCGGCGCGGACGGCGAAGTCGCCTCGCTCACTTTTTTTGGGGAGAGCTTCCGGCGAACTACTCAGCCATCCTCTCCACAAGCGCGTCCATGACCTTCAGCGCCTCGTCCGCGTCGAGGTTGTGGTTCGAGGCCAGCGAGAAATAGCGGTAGCGGCCGTTCGGCATGGCGATGATGCCGGAGAGCGCGTTGACGCCGTTGATCGTGCCCGTTTTTCCGCGCAGGCGATGCTCGAGCGTCACCAGTCGCCTGCGCAGCGTGCCCTCGTTCGCGGGCTGCGCGAGCGTCGCCCACCAGTAGCCGCGCCGCACCGGATCGTTCATCCAGCGCAGCATCTTCACAATCGCGCGCGGCGTGACCAGATCGTCGGGCGAGAGTCCCGAGCCGTCGGCGAAGCTGAAGTCGTTCGGCTCGACGTGAGCCTCGCGTGTCGCGAACCCCCGCTCGAGCGCGAATGACGATGGATAGGTTCCATCGGACGCGCGCTTGAACAGCATCTCCGCGTAGAGGTTGTGGCTGTTTTTCAGCACCGTCGTCAGCAGATGCGCGACGAACGGCGACGGGATGTCCGCGAGCTTCTCGCCCCACTCCCGGCGCTCGAAATTCGCGAACGTCGCGCCGGTGACGGTGATGCCGCGCGACACGAGCGCTTCGCGCAGCGCGTTCGCGGCGTGAACCGCGGGATCGGGCACGGCGCGGTCGGTGGGAATCTCGCTCTCGCCCCACGCGATCGCGTCGACGGCGGCGGCGTAATCGCTGCCGAGGTTTCCGTGCTTCCAGCTGCCGGGAATCGTGACGCGGTCGAAGTGCGAGACGTCGGCGATGACGTCGTGAACGCGGGTGATGCCGCGCTGCACGAGAAGATCGGCGACGCGGTTGAAGTCCTCGGTGCGCTCGTAGCGCCACGAGCCGAGGGACGGATCACCGTCGCCGACGATCACGATGTTCTCGCCGTCGCGGCGGATCTCGGTATGCAGCTGCGTATCGAGCCCGAGGCAGTTGGCGATGGTGGCGGCGGCAAAGAGCTTGCGGTTCGAGGCGGGGATGTAGCGCTTGTCGGCGTTGATCGACGCGAGCACGCGGCCATCGTCTTCCTCGACGAGGAGAAACCAGACCGTGCCATCGTTCGGAAGCGTGTAAAGCGGCGGCGCTGAAGCGCACGCCGCGAGCAGCACGCTAAGCAAAATCGGAAAAGTCTTCGCCATGCAGGAGATTGTGCTGCACCGCCGCCAGAAATTCATCGCGGCGGTAGGCGGGCGGGTGGGCGTGGGCGAGAAGGGTCTGCGCGAAATCACGTGCGAGGTTGTAAATGGGGGGCGGGCGTCTCGCCCGCCCGGCGGGCGGGACGCCCGCCCCCCTCGATGCGACGAGAACGCGCGTGACGTCTTCCACCGTGCCTTGCGACGCGATCGCGCGATCGACGAGCACCTCGAGCGGCAGCGACGGCGAGCGCGTTTGCGGAAGCGCAAGCTCCAGAAGAGGCATGCGCAGCAGCGCCGCCTTTCCTTTCTCCCCCAGAATCGGGATCAGCGCGAAGGCGGTATCGATCATCAGCAACGCGTCGTCGCCGGCCTCGCGCTCGAGCTCTTCGCGCGAGACATCCGGCGCGTCCTCGAAGATCGGCGGCTCGCTCCACGGCGGGCGGCTCCGCGCGGCGTATCGGGCGCATTCGACGATGAGATCGAAGTCGCGAAAGGCATGCGCGGCGCGAACAGCCATGACCGCGCGCTTGCCGTGCATCGACGGCGCGTAGGCGAGCACGGCGAAGCGCGCCACCGCGAGATACAGCTCGTCGATCGAATGCGCGTCCGCAAACGCGCGCGCCGCCGCCGGAATGGCCTCGAGATCGCGTTCGAGCAGCGGCTCGTACAGCTCGTTGGTCAATGCGTCGTCGTGGTCGGCGGCGCGACGGTCGTCGTCGGATTCTCCGTCGTGCCGGTCGTCGCCGTGCTGTCCGTCTTTGTCGTCGTCGGATTGTTGAGCGCCCCGCCGTCGGCTTCCGAGCGGCTGTCCTCGACGTCCACCGTCTGGGTCGTCACATCAGAGTCCGTCGCCGGCTGCGGCTGCGCCGGGGCGATCGTTTCGGTCGCGCCCGCCTCGGCCTTCTCCCGTCCTTTGCACGCCGCTAACGCGAGCAAAATGACGGCGATCCATATCGCTGCTTGTTTCACGAGCACCTCTTCGTAAAGTGTGGGATTTCGCGCGGAGGGAGGCCTTTGCAATTTCGATACAATGCAGCGCCTATGACGCCGCACAAACGCATCGGGGTCTTCGGCTGGGGCGTCGTGGCACCGAAATCGCCGGACGTCGAGACCTTCGAGCGGAACCTGCAGAATGCCGACACGTGGCTCTCCCCTTACACGGGCTACGGCCAGTCGAATTTTCTGGTGGGATATCCCGAGTTCGATTTTGACACATACCGCCCCTGGTTCGACGAGCGCTTTCCGCCCGCCAAGTTCGCGCAGCTGAAAGACAAGATGGGACCGATGGTGCAGTTCGCCATCGGCGCGTTCATCCAGTCGCTCGGCCAGAATCCCGGCGTCGAGCCGTACCTGCAATCCCTCGGCACGAAATGCCACGTTTACGTCGGCACCGGCATCGGCGACATCACCGTCACGCAGACCGAGGCGCTGCGCTACGAGCGCGCGCTGCGGCGCTGGAACGAGTTCTGGGCCGCGGCCGGACGCTGCGCGCCACTGCGCGCGCATCTCGAAGGAAACGCCGACCCGAACGCGCCGCGCAGCCCTTCCGATCACGCGATCGGATCGGAGGAGTGGATCGAGACAAAGTACGAGTGGGAAGCGTATTGGGCGGCGAAGAGCGACGCGCTGGCGGCGTACCTCGCCGAGGCGCGCGCGGTTCACGCCGACCCTGTGCCGGCATCTTCGGGCTCGGCGAAGCTCTCCAGCATCCGGCAGAAGCTGAACGGCATCCGTGCGCTGAATCGCAAGTACGGCTGCCCCGAGGAGCCGTGGGCGGCGGTGTCGCCGAACCTGCTCTGGAACATCGTCAACATCCCGGCGGCGCAGATCTCCATGATCGGAAAGATCGTCGGGCCGGCATATGCGCCGGTGGCGGCGTGCGCGTCGTTCGGCATCGCCATCAAGATGGCCGTCGACGCGATTCACAGCGGCCAGGCGACCGCGGTGGTCGTCGGAATGACCGATCCGCCGCCGCACGAGATGGTGATCTCCGCGTTCTACAACGCCAACGTCCTCTCCGCGGACGCCGACGTCTCCCGCCCGCTCACGGGCTTGAAGGGAACGCACGTCGCCGGCGGCGCCTGCGTCTGGATCATCGGCGATGCCGAGGCGATGATGGCGGCGGGCTTCCGTCCGCTGGGGATGGAGATCGTCGGCGTCGGCGCGTCCTCCGACGCGCATCACATCATCACGCCGTCTAAGGGCGGGCCCCAGCTGGCGATCAAGGCCGCGCTCGAGGAGCTGGAAGCCGAGGACGTCACGACCTGGGACATGCACGCGACCGCGACGCCGGGCGATGCGACCGAGATCGAGAACGCGCTCGAGATGCTGCATCCCGACGTCGTCTTCACCGCGCGCAAGGGCACGTTCGGCCACGGGATGTCGGTCGGCGGCGGCTGGGAGCTGACCGCGCAGCACATCGGCATGGCCCGCGGAAAACTCTTCCCGATGCCGCTCACCGAGGGCGAGCTGCACGCCGACGTGAAAGTTCACTCCGCGAAGTTCGTGCAGGAAACCGGATGCGAAGTCGCTGAAGGCTACAGCGGAAAGCTGAGCATGGGCGTCGGCGGCATCAACTCCTGCGTAATCTCCCGCCCGTGGAGTCCGGAGGAGATTGCCCGGATGACCACGAGAGCGGCTGCCTCGTAGGCCACCGCTCCCCCTCCGGTTGCGATAGGATTCCGGCAACCAGCAATCAATAAGGAGTCGAAGAATGCGTAAAAAACTCGCTCTCGCAGGGGTCACGCTACTGGTCTGTCTCACTCTCATTGCCGACGACAAGCCCGCGGCCAAGAAGATGGACATGGATCCGGCCATGATGGAAGCCATGATGAAGGCCGGCATGCCGGGGCCGGCGCACAAGATGCTCGACGGGATGGCCGGCACCTGGGACACGAAAGTCTCGTCCTGGATGGCGCCGGGCAGCGACCCGATGGTCAGCACCGGCACCTCCGAGAACAAGTGGATCATGGGCGGCCGGTACATGGAGCAGCGCTTCAAGGGCGACTTCATGGGCATGCCCTTCGAGGGCCTCGGATACACCGGCTACGACAACGTGAAGAAGCAGTACTTCGGCACGTGGATCGACAGCATGTCCACCGGCATGATGACCTCGGTCGGCACGGGCGGTTCCGGCAACACCATGACCTTCAAGGGCACGTACGCCGATCCGATGACCGGCAAGGACGTCATGTGCGAAGAGAAGGTCACGGTGATCGACAACGACCATACCGTCTTCGAGATGTGGGCGCCCGCCCCCGACGGGAAGATGTTCAAGTCGATGGAGATCGCGTACGCCCGCAAGAAATAGGATCTCGCAAACAAAAAGGGCGGACTCTCGCGAGTCCGCCCTTCGTGTATTCGCTGGCGATCGAACTTACGCGCCGGGGATGGTGACGTTCGCGGCCTGCAGGCCCTTGGGGCCCTGAGTCACGTCGAATTCGACCTGAGCGCCCTCCTGCAGAGAGCGGAAGCCCTTGGACTGAATCGCGCTGAAGTGGACGAACACATCCTCGCCACCGTCAGTCGTGATGAAGCCGAATCCCTTCGCATCGTTGAACCACTTGACCGTTCCGGTTTGACGACCCATTTGCGGATCTCCTTTCTTGAATCTGTGCTGCCTGACGGAGAGCCACAATGGTGCAAACCCCTTCAGAAGCTGTTCCCCCAAACGTCACTGTTTCGGTTGCAATTCCAGCTTGATGACCGCGAACGAGGCGCCCTGCGGATCGGTGATCACCGCGAAGCGGCCGACGTTCGGGATGTCCATCGGCGGGACGTGCACCGAGCCGCCGCTGGCGCTCGACTTCTGCACCGCCGCGTCGCAGTCGTCGACGACGAAGTACGGCAGCCAGAACGACGGCACGCCCTCGGGCGCCTGCGACTTCAGCATGCCGCCGATGGCGCGCTCGCCGAGATGGAACTCGGTGTACTCGGGCGACTCCTTGAGCGTCCAGCCGAAGAGCGGCGCGTAGAACTTCTTCGCCGCGTCGACGTCCCGCGCCTGCAGCTCGTTCCAGCCGAGGGTGTTCGCTTCGTCGCGGATCTGCAGGCCGATGTTCGCCTTCGGCTCCCACAACGAGAACGCCGCGCCCTGCGGATCGAAGAGGACGGCCATGCGTCCGTAGTCCATGACGTCGAACGGCCCCATCATGACGTTACCGCCGAGAGACTTTGCCTTCTCGGCCGCTTCGTCGGCGCTGGCCACGGCGACATAGGTCATCCAGTTGGGCGGCATCCCCGCCATGTCCTTCCCCATCTGGTACATGGCCGCGCAGTCGCGTCCGTTCTTCTGAAAGATGTAGTAGGTCCCCAGCTCCCCACCCATCACGTTCTCGTTGGTGGTCCAGCCGAAAAGCGACTCGTAATACGCCTTCGCCCCCGGACCATCCGTCGTCGCCAGCTCGATCCAGCAGAACGTGCCGGGATCGTGTTTCTCGAAGTTGGGCATGTGTGGTGTTCCTCCTTTTCGGGATTCTATTCACCGTTTGTCGGGATTTGTTTGAGATGCGTGTGAATTTTTCCCGTCACTAATCATTCACCCACCCGCCACTCCCCCGCGACCGGACGAACGCGCCTGACGGGTAGAGTGTTGATGGTTCCGAGCGTCGAACGGTCCGGGGAGGCGTCATGGGTCCTTTGCAGAAACAGCGAACGCCCGCGTGCGATCCGAGCGAGAGCTCACGGAGCGATCCTTTTCCTCCCGGCACGACCATCGCGCGTTACCGCCTGGTCTCGCTGATCGGCTCCGGCGCGATGGGTGATGTCTACCGCGCGCACGACCGCGCGCTCGATCGCGAAGTCGCCCTGAAGGTGCTCCCGCCCGAGCTCACCGGCGATCGCGAGCGGGTGCATCGCTTCGCGCAGGAGGCGCGCGCGACCTCGGCGCTCAGCCATCCGCACATCGTCGCCATCCACGAGGTCGGACATGCGCGGCCTCTCGTGAGCGTACGCGCAATCGGTGAGCGTCCCGCGCGCGGCGGCGAAGTGCACTACATCGCCATGGAGCTGATCGAGGGAGCGACGCTGCGCGAGCGCTTCGCATCGGGGCCGGCGCTGCGCGAGCGCGTCGCGCTGCTCGCCCAGGTCGCGGACGGCCTGGCGAAAGCACACGCCGCGAACATCCTTCATCGCGATCTCAAGCCCGACAACATCCTGGTCTCGCGCGACGGCTACGCGAAGATCGTCGACTTCGGCCTGGCCAAGCTCATCGACAGCTCCTGGAACCCGATCGGCGCCGACTCGCCGACTCTGCGCGCGCTCACCGCGCACGGCGAGCTCCTCGGCACTCCCGGCTATATGGCGCCGGAGCAGGTCACCGGCAAGCCGCTCGACGCCCGCGCCGACATCTTCGCCTTCGGCTGCATCCTCTACGAAGCCGTGTGCGGCGCGCGCGCGTTCGAGGCGGAGTCGTTCGTCGACACGCTCTACAAGATCGTCCACGAAGATCCCGCGCCGCTGCTCGACGTCCCGCCCCACCTCGCTCAGATCGTCGAGCGCTGCCTCGCGAAAGACCGCGACCGCCGCTACCAATCCATCCGCGAAGTCGCAAGTGACCTCCGCGCCTGGAACGCCGGCGTCCCGCCGGCTGCCCCGGCGCCGTCCCGGCGCCGTCTCGCCATCGCCGCGACGATCGTATTCTTGCCGATCCTCGCCTTCCTCTTCCTGAAACGCCCCGCCCAACCAACACAACCCGAGCCCACCGTCCGCCGCGTCACCAGCGACGGCCGCGCGACCTTCACCGCGATCTCCCCCGACGCCCGCTACGTCGCCTACGTCACCTCCGACCCGCAGGGCTCGACGCTCTCGCTCGAGCAGCTCGCGACCGGCCGCACGCTGGTCATCGCGCCGGCGGGTCCCGCGCACTACACCGGCGTCACGTTCTCGCCCGACGGCGAGTACCTCTATTTCACGCGCTACGACACGATGCCCCTGGGCGTGCTCTATCGCGTCCCGCTGCTCGGCGGCGAGGCGCAGCCGCTCGTGCGCGACGTCGACACGCGCGCGGCGCTCTCGCCCGACGGCAAACACGTCGCGTTCGCGCGCGACGACTTCAACAAGGGAACGACCGCGCTCATCACCGCGAACGCCGACGGCACGAACGAGCGCGCACTGGCGGCGTTCCCGATGCCCGACCGCCTCGGCGCGCCGTCATGGTCCCCCGACGGCGACGCGATCGCCGCCGCGCGGCAGTCGGCGCTGGTGGTCGTCGCGTATCCGGCCGGCAAGTCGAAGACGCTCGAGACGAGCGCGCACCTGGATGCATTCCGAGGAGTGGCGTGGGCGGAGCGCGATCGCATCGTGGCGTCGGCGACGACCGATGATTCCGCGGGACGCTACCGGCTCTGGAAAATCGATCCTTCGAACGGAGAGACGAGCGCGATGACCAGCGAGCTCGCCGACTTCTACGCGCCTTCAGTCAGTAACAGCGGAGCGATCGCGGCGCTCCAGGTCATCCGCCAGGCGAACCTCTTCGAGTCCGACGCGGGCGGCTCGGTGCGCCAGCTCACGTCGGGGATCGACGCCGCGAACGGACTCACCGGCGTCGCGTGGACCCGCGACCGCATCGTCTACGCGTCGACCGCGGACGGCAAGCCCGACCTCCGGATGATGCAGAAAGACGGCGCGATCACGCGCCTCACCGACGACGCCGCATATGAGTCGCAGCCGGCGACGACGCCGGACGGCTCGGCGATCGTCTACGTCTCCGGCTCGGCTCAGCGCCGCGCGATCTGGAGCGTGCGCCCCGACGGCACGGCACGCCGCCAGCTGACGAGCGGCCCGCGCGACGGCGACTTCGCCATCTCGCCGGACTCGAAGCAGCTCGCGTGGGCGTCGCTCGACACGCGCACGAACACGTGGGGACTCTGGACGATGCCGATTGCAGGGCCGCTCGCCGGCGGCGTGAAGAAGCGCATCGCCACGAGCGCGAGCGTGCTCGAGGAGATCCGCTACTCACCCGACGGCGGATCGATTCTCTTCACCGGCTACGACACCTCGATGCTGCGCGTTTATCGCGTCGCCGCTTCCGGCGGACGCGCAACCGCGCTGACCGATCACCGCGCGCGCGACCCGATCGTCTCGCCCGACGGCCGCACGATCGCCTGCTCGTACACGACCGGAGACTCGTTGAAAACCAGCCTCGCGCTCATCGACACGCGCAGCGGCAGGCTCACCGTGCTCGAGGTCGAGGGCTCGATGTTCCGCTGGCTCGACAACCGCACGATCTCATTCGCCGCGGAAGAGAACGGCGTGCATAACCTCTGGCTCTACTCGCTCGACAGCCGCGCCAGGCGCCGGCTCACGCATTTCAGCGAGGGCTCGATCTACGACTACGCCTGGAACGACGCCCGCACCCGCGCGGCGATCGCGCACGTGGTCGACTCCTCGGATGTCGTGTTGATGAAGTAGACATCCGAATGCCCTCCGGTATCGTAGAGCCGAAGTGAAGGCCTCGCGATTCCTCGCGCTTTTTCTCCTCGCCGCTCCACTCTTCGCCCACGAGCTCGACATGGTGCAGGTCGACGCGACGTTCCGAAAGGACGGAACGTACGTCATCGAGCTCGGAAACCCCGAATTCGCGAAACACGCACGCCTCTTCTTCGACGGCAAGCCGGCCACGGTGGAAGTGCACGGCCTCGTCGTCACCGGCCGCACGCCCGCCGGCGTCTCGCGCTTCACGTTCGCCGACGCCGCCGTTCCCGGCTTCTTCGTCCTGCAGCTGCGCAACGAAGGGAGCGAGGCCGTCGTCACGCAGTGGGTCGAGCACGGCAAAGTCAGCGAGCCGTTCATCCTCGATCGCTCGGTCGTGCCGCAGAGCCGCTGGAAGATCGTCCGCCTCTATCTCTCCCTCGGCTTCACGCACATCCTTCCGCGCGGCCTCGATCACGTTCTCTTCGTCCTCGGCATTTTCCTGCTGGCCGTGCAGCTGCGTCCCGTGCTCTGGCAGGTGTCCGCGTTCACGATCGCGCACACCATCACGCTCGCGCTGACCGTCTACGGCGTCGTCTCACTACCCGCGACGGTCGTCGAGCCGCTGATCGCCCTGTCGATTGTCTACGTCGCCGTCGAGAACATCTTCACCTCGAAACTGCACGCCTGGCGCCCCCTGATCGTCTTCTGCTTCGGCCTGCTGCACGGCATGGGCTTCGCGGGCGTCCTCACCAACATCGGCCTCCCGCGCTCCGAGTTCGTCCCCGCCCTGCTCGCGTTCAACGCCGGCGTGGAGTGCGGCCAGCTGACCGTGATCCTGATCGCGTTTCTCGCGGTGGGCGTGTGGTTCCGGAAGAAGGAGTGGTACCGGAGGCGTGTTGTCATTCCGGCGTCGCTGGCAATTGCGGTGGTGGGCTTGTACTGGTTCCTGCAGCGGATCTAAGTGGAGCGGCGGGCTTTAGCCCGCCGAGCTCTCGGCGGACCCGGCGGGCTAAAGCCCGCCGCTCCACAGGTACCCTCTACGGCGTGTACTCCGCGGCGGAGATGAACCTTGCGTCGTTGGTCGTGTTGTCGACCACCACCGCGTAGCAGACCGCGGCCTCCTGCGGCTCGAACACGATGTAGCCGCCGCTGACGATCGCGTTGATCGACGTCTGGCCCCAGCCGTTCGCGGCCAGCGCGAGATTCGCGCTGCCGAGGTTCTGGGTGCCGGTCTTGTCATAGACCGTGGCTTTCACGTTGTTCGCGACGTCGGACTGATTGAAGCAGCCGACGTTCGTGCGCGAGCTCGCGTCGACCGTGACGCCCGCGCTGAACGACTTCGAGCTGGAGCCGGCGAACTCGAGCGACGGCACGGACGTGCTGTAATGCGTACCACCGGTCCGCACTTCGGTGCTCACGATGAACCGGTTGCCATTGGCGGACCTGAACTTCGCCGCGCCGCCGCCCGTATAGTTGAACACTTCGGCGAGAAAATTGTTGTACGTCCTCAACTCGCCGGCGACGAGGGTGATCGTCTGATTACGCGCTGTGCCCGTGGCGTCATAGAACGTGACGTCGATCGGAAATGACGTCGAGGTCGGATTCAAGAGCGCCACATACGACTGGAACGTCGCGCCGCCGATGCCGGTCGTATTGGCCAGCACCGGAACGGTCTGGTTGTCCGACGCGAAGCTCGTGAACGGCATGGCACGGCGCTCTTGTGCAAATAGAGGCACAGCAAGGATGAGAGCTGTAATGAAGATTCTTTTCATGATGATGTTCTCCTGACCCTTACGGCTGCGGCAGCAACGGATTCGGGGGCGTGGGAACGGGAGGCGTATTGATGCCGCCGTGTCCCTGCAGCAGTCCCTGGTGCGCCGGCGCGAGGAACGGGAAGCGCGGCAGGAATTCCTTGTCGTTGACCTCCACGCCCTTCGCGAGACCCGCGCCCGGATCGCCCGCGGCGATGAGGCTGATCAGCACCGTATTCACATTGACCTGGTGGCGGGCCGGCGTCGTGCCGCCGCCGAGACGGCGTCCATTGGGGAACTGCGAGTCGACCGCGGCGTCGAGCGTAATGACGTCGCCGGTCGAGCCGTCGGCGATCGGGATCGGACGCCCGAGGTTGATCGCGCTGATGATGTCGAGCCGAGGCCCCTTGAGCGTCGTGACCGCGCTGGCCGGAACGCCGAGCGCCTTATAGACGCCGAGCGCCTCGAGATCGCGCACGAGCACCGGATAGAGCACGTCCGCGCCGAAGCGGGTTACGTCCTTCATCGGATCGGTGTGCAGATAGAGCGTCTGCCGCTGCGTGCCGACGAGTCCCGCATTGAAGAGCGGAAGCGCGTTGCGGCCGACCTGCACGTAGTTGCCGGAGCCGCGCACCCCGGTGACGATGTTCGTCGCGTCGACGGTCTGAATCGCCTGGCGGCTGATGCTCGCCCAGATGCGCAGCAGGCTGTCGACCGTGTTCGCCTGCAGCGAGCCGTTGTGGGGAATGCCATTGGGGAAGAGATCGGTGGTCGGAATCTCGAGCGCGATCGAGAAGACGTTGAACCCGGTGAACACGTCCTCGATCGGCGTATTGCGCGCCCCTTGAATGCCGCCCAGGTCGCCGCGCCCGAGGTTGACCAGATCGAAGATGCCCTTCTCGTCGAGCTGATACGGATCGTCGAACTGTCCCGCAATCACGCGGCCGCCGTTGGAAAGCTCGTGAATGAAGCGGTCGACGAAGGTCTGGTCATACAGTCCCATGTCGCGGCTCGACGGATTGCCCGAGTCGTAGCCCTGGAACGTGCCCAGTCCATAGATCAGGCGGTCGGTCTGCGGGCCGTGATTGTTCGGCAGCACCGGCAGGTTCGCGCCGAGCACGACCGGACTCGGCTGGCCGGGCGACATGACCCGCGTGATGGTCATGGTCTCGGTGCCGCCGGTGAGCTGCCACAGGAGCTCGTTGCCGCCGCCGAGGGCATCGGTCGGGCTCGGTGCGGCCTCGGGATTGAGCGTGTTCTTGAACTCGACGCGGTAAACCGCCTCGTCCTTCAGATTCGCGCCCTTGCCGATATGGAACTCGTAGCGATAGCCATTGCACGCACGAAAGCCCTGATTTCCCTGACCCGGCTCGTGGAGCGGGTTGAAATCCATGATGAGGTAGAGCTTGTCGTGCGCGCCGTTGGACACCCACGCGTACGTGTCGGTATTGTCGGCGCACGGTTCATTGAGAACCGCGAGCGCCTCGCGGTGACTGGAAGCCAGCGCCTGCGGAACGCAAAGGAACAGCGCGCCCGCCAGAACTGCGCCGGCCACACGGCGATGGAGGAGAGAGAATTTCATAGGTTTCCTTTCTTTCAATCGGTGCCGGGTTACGCGGAAACTACGTCGCTGGGCCGCGGGCAGACGTATGGCGACTGAAAAAAGGAAGAATGAATCCGGCGGGCGTTTGGGACCGTAAATTACCAGTTGATGATCGGGCCGCCGATCGTCGTCAACTTCTCATTCGCGGCCGTGAACGTATTGGGCGGGCCGAAGAACCGCGGCTTGCCGGTCTTGTCCTCCGCCGCGGGATGCACGTGCGTGACGACCGCGATCCGTTGATCCGTCCCGGCGTCTTTCGCGGCCTGCAGGATGCCGAGCTCGTTGAACGTCTTCTGAGCGACGCCGCCCCACAACAGAAACACGACGCGTTGATCCTTGCGTGTCGCCAGCGTCGTCAGAATCCGCTGCACGACCGGACGCCACAATGCGAAGTGCGCCTGCTGGACGTCCTTCTGAAAGCGGCTGAGCGTCAGCCCGGCATTGAGGCAGAGCACGCCCTGCTTTTGCCACTCGTCGAAGAAATCGCGCGGCGCCTTGATGTTCAACAGCGCCGCGTCGATGTCCGAAACGACGCCCGCCCACGCAGCGTCGCCGGCGAGGTACTTGTCCTCCCCGGTCCGGAAGTGCGCCGCGATCTGCAGGATGCGGCGCAGGCTTTCGGCGACCTTCTTCGGACTCGCCGACCAGGCGGCGAGATCGCCCTGCTCGAATGAGCGTCCCGTCGCGCGCGACGACATCGGATACGGATCCTGCCCGAGCACCACCGCGGTCACGTCGCGCGGCTTGAGGCCGTCGAGTGCGCGGAAGACGTGCGAGTCTGCGCGCGCTCCCGGCGCGGGCGAGCCTTTGCGCCCGGGAAAGATCGTCTCCTGCTCCTCGAGCGTGAGACCGCTCCCGATCGCGGCGAGATTCGGCTCGACGCCGTTCAGCACCTTTCGCCATGACGCGTTGACGTCATCCTGCCAGCCGCCCAGGAACTGCTTGAACTTCGCGCGCAGATTCGCCATCGTCGTCTCCAATCAGTCCGGATGCGCGTGCACGTGTTTCTGCACGTAGGGCTTTCCGTAGTTCGGCTTCGCGTCGTCGTCGGGCTCCGACACCGTGATCTTCGCTCGCGTGCGCGTGCCGCCGTACGAGCCTTCCACGGTCACGGTCTCCGGCACTTCGTGCACGTGGAAAACGGTGACCGGGAAGCTCGCTTCCGACTTGCCCGCGGGCACGACCACGAGCTCCGGCACGTTCGCGACGCGGCGGAGATCGCTGGCCAGGTAAACGACCGCGCCGTTCGCCGGAGCCTTGCCCGAAAGGCGCACCACTCCCCGCGCCTGCTGCTGGTTGACGACCTGTCCCGGCTCGATCGACACGCTGACCAGACGCGGGCACTTCGGACAGGTGAGCGGCACGTCGAACGCGGTGTCGAATGCGTCCAGACGCACGTGCGCGAGATTCGGCGCGGACGCGACGTCGATCGCATATCCACCCTTGCCGTCGTCTTTCAGCTGGCTGGCGACTTTGCAGGAGTCCGCAGGGCGGCACGACACGCCGGTGAGGCGTCCCGGCCCGAGCGGATTGCCGAGGCGATCGACCGGCGTGAGCGCGACGCGGTTGACCGTCCAGCCGTCGTTGCGCGGATGCGAGTCGACGGTGACCTTCGTCGTCTTCGGATCGACGCCGACTTCGACGTAGATGTTGTCGGTGAGCTCGCGGCGCGTCGTACAGCCGTTCGCGGTCAGATCGAGGATGTAGCGGAGCTTGTAGACGCCGTCGGTCCTGCCGAGTCCGTAGAGCTCACCGCTCCAGACGCCGTTCTTCGGATGGGCGTCGGCGCCGTTGCCTTCGTCGTTCAGTGGGAACACCGCCGTAGCGGTGGGAATGGTGATCGCCGAGAGCGCGGCCGCTCGCGGATCGATCGTCTCGCCGTTGACTCTGCGCGCGTCCCGCAATCCCGCCCGCGCCAGCAGCGTCCCCTCCCCGATCCTCGGATACTCGACCTCCACCCTCGCATCGACGTGATCCCAGCCGCCGCGGCGGATGTACGACGGCAGCATGCGCACCGAGGCCACCGGCACTTCGCCGGTCTTCCAGCGCGTCTTCTGGCGATGCGGCGAGAGCTTGCCGAGCGATGAGCCGAAGACGTCGACGAACCAGTTCTCTTCGACGCCCGTCAGCACGCGCGCGGCGACCGCCGCGACCGGGCGGTCGACGAACGCCTGCAGGCTCTGGCCCGTGACCGCGTACGTGAAGACCGGATAGCCGGGATTCACGAGCTTCATCGGCCTGGTCACGAGATCGCCGTCGGCGATCTGGCGCCAGTTCTCCGGCTCGGTGGCCGCGGCGCCCGCGCACTTGAAGAGCTGCGCGCGCATGCGCGGCCGCGCGTCGGTGAGAATCGCGCGCCCGCCCCGGCAGAGGTAGCTCGCCAGCGGATCGTCGTATGGATACGCGCGCTCGGTCGGATCCATCTGCGCGTAGACCACGAGATCGACGCGGCCGTCGCGCAGCGCGTCGCGCAGCCGCGGCTCGTCGCCCGCGGCAACGACGTTGCCCAGCAGTCCCGCCGCGCGCTCGGCGTCGACGGCGTCGCGATACGCGGAGCGCGCGCCGCGCAGACCGCGCTCGAAGACCACCACGTTGCGGCAGCCGTCGGGACAGAGCCGCTGGATCTCGCGCCGCACCAGCAGCGCGCCTTCGTCGGGATCCGCGAAAACGTCGGGCGCGAAGCCGTTGACGTACGCGCTGTGCGGACGGACGAGCTGCGCGCGCCACGTGCCGGAGACCGCGCCGCGATATGGAAGGCGCACGCGCGAGAAGTCCCACAGATTCTGGCGCGAGGCTTCGACGCCGGGATCGCTCGCGCGCACGAGATCGCCATTTGGCGATGTGACGAGCAGCTTGAGCGCGCCCGGGTCGATGGCGCGATTCCATCCCGAGGTGAACGTGAGCATCGAGTCGGCGCAGCCGTTGTAGAGGACCGGATCGGTCGCGCCGGTATTCGCCGGAAGCGTGCCCTTCGGATCGAGGAGCTCGAACTCGCTCGAGAGATTCGCGTATGCCTTGGCGAAGAAGTCCTTCAGGTCATTCGTCAGGGCGTTCGGATTCTGCATGTAGATCCCGCCCTGCCGTTCGGCGAGCTCGGTGAGCAGCGGCCCGTTGAGGTTCGCGGCGGTGCCGAATCCGACCGCGACGAGCTGCGTGAACTCGAGCTTGTCCAGCTCGAACGCGGCGCCGAAACACTGCGTGCCGCAGGTGCCGCCCGCGGGACCGGCCGGCTGCAGACAGGGCGCGACGTTCTCGACGCCGTCGGTGAGCAGCAGGATGGCCTTGCGGTCGTTGTCGCCGGGCGCGGAGAAGCCGCGGCAATCGCCCGGCGGGCAGAGCAGCTCCGCCGCGCGCTGCAGCGCGGCGCCGATACCGGTGCAGCCGCTGGCACCGCCCGAGGTGATGGTGTTCTTCGCCGTGTCGAACGGACCTCCCGGATTGCGCAGCGTCGCGTCGACATTCGTCAGCGGCATGTTCGTCGTCGCCGAGTCGGAGTACGACACGACGCCGATGCGATTCTGAAAACCGTCCGTGCGGCCGTTCTCGAGGAGATCGCCGAAGAGATCGAGCGCCGAGACCGCGGCCTGCAGCTTCGTCGTCCCCGATCCGATGTCGGGGTCGCCCATGCTGCCGGAACGGTCGACGATCACGACGACGTCGACGGCCTTCGAGTCCTGCCAGGCGCGCACGATGTCGTCGATGGCGTGATGCAGGCGCCAGAACATCGGATCGCGCGGCGAGCAGTTCGGCGTGGAGCAGTCCTGGTTGTACGCGCCGGGACTGTCGCCGTCGGACACGGCCTGATGCATCTGGCCGTGGAAATAGCCGTCCATGATCTTGGAGACGTCGTCGACGTTCGCGAATTGATCGAGCGCCGAGAACGGAAACGACACACCGCCGCCGGGCGTCTCGCAAACGGGGCTCGGCGCGCCCGGGCATGCGATCGGCCCCCCGCCGGGCATGAACAGACACTGCGGAAAGGCCACGCAGTTGTCGCACGGAGTGTTGTCGGGGCGCGGCGTTCCGTCGCCGCAGACGCCGGGAGGATTGACCGGGCCCGTGCCGATCGGGAGCAGCATGTCCGGACACCAGTCCAGCTGTTCGATCGGCAGGATGCCGAGCGCGCGGCGCCAGATGTTGAAGTCGAACTCGAACTGGCGGTGGAACGCATACCAGCGCTGGCTGCGACCCGGCGGCGGCGTGTTGCCGCCGACGTTGCCGAAGCAGTCGTGCCAGTTGGTGTGCATGGTGAGGATGTTCTGCGAGCCGGGCGGCGCGGGGATGGCCGTGCAGTCGGTCGGCCACGCGCACCCCGGCGCGAGCGTGACCTTGTCCACGCAGGTGATGGGGAGTTTCGCCAGCTCGCCGTCGACGTAGACCCAGCAGGTCTGTGACTGAACCGAGAGCGTGAGGACCAGCAGCACCGAGGACAGGACGACGCGAACGAGGAGAGCTCGACGCACGCTACACCTCCGGATGAAAGGTGCCGGTGAGAAAGAAGGATGTAAGAATAGCACTCCGCGAAGGAGATCGGCATGAATTGCGTCCCGAAGAGCGACTCGAAGGAGTACAACGACGATCGGCGCATCGCCAACGCGCGGTTCAACTACAAGCCCGCCACCATCTGCTTTTGCAACAACGCCGATGACGTGCGTGAGGCGCTCCGCAAGGCGCGGGATAACAATCCCAGGCTTCCGGTGCGCATCCGCTCCGGCGGACATCACCACGAGGGGATGTGCTCCGGCGACGGCGTCATGATGATCGACGTCACGAACATCAACTACGTCCGCTTCGAGAACAACCTCGCCGTCGCGCGCATCGGAGCGGGGACGAGACTCTGCGACGTCTACACGGAGCTCATGAAGAACGGCCGCATCCTCCCCGGCGGCGGCTGCGGAGACGTGCGCGTGGGCGGACTGGTGCAGGGCGGCGGCTGGGGTCCGTACTCGCGCATGCACGGAATGACCTGCGACAAGCTGCGCAGCGTCACGATGGTTCCGGCGAATGGAGATCCGGCGATCCAGGTCTCCGATGCGACGGACCCCGAGCTGATGCGGGCAATCCGAGGCGGTGGCGGCGGCAACTTCGGCGTGATCATCGAGTACGTCTTCGACGTGCCGGCGGTGGGTCCGATCACCGAGTTCACGATCAAGTTCTACGATTCCGCGCTCGCCGCGCCGGCCATCAACCAGTGGCGGAGGAACTTCCACGTCGCGGACATGAGGCTCACGACCTTCTGCCGCCTGACCGCGCCCGGCAGCGGCGATCCTCCTCTCGTCGTCGCCGGCGCGTTCCTCGGCAACGAGAACGAGCTCCGCCAGCTCCTGCCGAAACTCCTGACCTATGACCCGCGGAATGCGTCGTTCAACCCGGCCAAGCCCGATTGTTCCCCGCATCCCGAATATCAGCCCGGACCTCTTCTGCAGGGCGCCGCGCCGGGAGATCTGAGCACTACCTGCGACGGCTCCTTCTACCCGCACAAAGTGTCATCGACATTCCCGTCGTCGCGCTTCGACGATGCCGCGGTGCAGCTCGCTGTCGACTACATCGTCAAATCGGAACCGGACACGCGCGCGCGCCGCTATCTGAGCCTGCACGGCATGGGCGGCGCGATCGAGGACACCACGCGCAACAGCTGCTTCGCCTTCCGCAGGAAGCCGTTCATGCTCCAGTACCAGGCGTGGTGGTACGAAGCCGGCGTCTGGATGCTGGAGCAGAAGTACCTCTCCTGGATACGCGAATTCCGTCTGGCCATGACCAGCAGGGGATACACGGAAGGGGCGTTCATCAACTTCCCTGACGTGGAGCTCGCCGGCGATCGCAAAGCGCTGCTGTCGATCTACTACGGAGGGGCTGAGAATCTCAGCCGGCTGATCTCCGTGAAGGCCAGGCACGATCCCAACGACGTGCTCGATTTCCCGATGGGGATTCCCACGCAGTGATCCAGCGCACGGCCCGCGGGATCGTCACGCACCATATCTCCTTGTTCAGGAGGTTACATGCGTACGAAACTCTGGGTGTCCCTTCTTCTGCTCTTCCCCCTCACCGCGTTCGCCGCCGACGGTGAACACCGAGTCGCACGGCTGGTCACGACCGGCAGAGCGATCGAATGGCAACCGCCGGCGGCCGATGCCGCGGCGGCAATGACGCTCTCCGTGCAACGGCCCGACGGCGAGGTGGTCCGCGAGACCTTCGCTGCCGGCCGGAATCCGATGCTGCGCCTCGACGGCCTCGCCGACGGCTTGTACGCGTACGAGCTGCGCGTCACGCGAGGGGACGACTCCGCACCGCTCGTGCAGTCCGGCTCGTTCACCATCGCGGACGGCGCGATCGTTTCACCGGACGCGGTCGAGCGCGCCTCGTCGTCGAAGCGGCCTTCGCTCTTGGCCCCGAACACGTTCTTCACCGATGACGTCTCCGCTCAGGGCGGCGTCTGTGCCGGTTTCGATTGCACCAACGCCGAGTCGTACGGTTTCGCGTCGGCAAAGCTGAAGGAGAACAACACGCGCCTCAAGTTCGAAGACACCTCGACCAGCGTCGGCTTCGCGAGCACCGACTGGCAATTGAGCGCGAACGACACGACCAGCGGCGGAGCGAACAAGTTTTTCGTCGAGGACCTCACCGCCGCAACCGTTCCTATGGTGATCGAAGGAGCGACGCCGAACAACGCGCTCTACCTCGACAGCACCGGACGCATCGGCCTGCGCACCTCCACTCCGGGCAAGGACCTGACCATCAGCGTGGTCGGCTCTCCGACGATCCGCATGGAGCAAAGCACCTCGCCCTTCCAGACGTGGGACGTCGTGGCCAACGACGCGAACTTCTACGTGCGCGACGTCAATCACGAGCAGAATCCGTTCATCATCAAAGCCTCGGCACCCTACAACACGCTCGTCCTCGACAGCACCGGCCGGATCGGCCTCGGCGTCGCGTCGCCGCTCTACCAGATCCACCACAGCAGCGGCGCCCGTCTCGACGCCGGCACCTGGTTCAACGCCTCCAGCCGCGAGGTGAAGCAGGACATTCACTCGCTCGACGGCAACGCCGCGCTCGAGACCGTGAAAGCGCTGCAGCCGGTGACGTTCGCCTACAAGGCCAACCCCGCCGAGACCAACGTCGGCTTCATCGCCGAAGACGTCCCCGACCTCGTCGCCACCAGGGACCGGAAAGCCCTCTCCCCCATGGACATCGTTGCCGTGCTCACCAAAGTCGTCCAGGAACAACAGCTGACGATCGAGAACCTGCAGACCCGTCTCCAGTGCCTCGAACATAACGAGCAGTAAACAAAGCACCCCGGACCTGTGGAGCGGCGGGCTTTAGCCCGCCGGTGATCTCGCGAAAAAACCGGCGGGCTAAAGCCCGCCGCTCCACAGGGCCCTACGCCGTCCCCACGATCAACTCTCCTTCGTCTTCCGTCTCCTCAACCACCGCCTCTGCAGGCGTGCGCGTTCGGGCGACGAGGACGTAGATCGAGGGGACGATGAAGAGCGTGAACAGGGTGCCGATGATCATGCCGCTCACGAGCATGATGCCGATGCTGTTGCGGGCGCCGGCGCCGGGGCCGCGGGCGAAGACGAGCGGGAGGTGGCCCATCACCGTCGCCGCCGTCGTCATCATGATCGGGCGAAGCCGTGTGCCGGCGGCTTCGAGCACGGCCGCGAGCTTGTCGTGTCCGGTCTCCTGCAGGTGATTCGCGAACTGCACGATGAGGATGCCGTTGCGCGACACGAGACCGATCAGCGTGATCAGTCCCACTTGGCTATAGATGTTGATCGACGTGAAGCCGAGGAACGAGAACAGCAGCGAGCCGGAAAGCGCGAGCGGCACCGAGCCGGCGAGGATGATGAACGGATCGCGGAAGCTCTCGAACTGCGCGGCGAGCACGAGATAGATGAGGATCGCCGACAGCAGGAACACGCCGAGGAACTTCGTCCCCTCCGTGCGCAGCTGGCGCGACTCGCCCGCGTAGTCGAGCGTGTAGCCGCGCGGCAGGATCTTGTGCGCCTCGTCCTCGAGATACGTCAGCGCCGTATCGAGCGACACACCCGGCGGAATCGCGCCCTGGATGCGCACCGCGTTCAGCTGCTGGAAGCGCTTCAGCTCGCGCGGCTCGGTCGATGTCTGCAGCGTCGCGAACGTCGACAGCGGCACCAGCGTCCCGTTCGGACCGGAGACGTAGATCTGCGAAAGCTGATCGGGCGTCAGCCGCTCGCTGCGCTTGAGCTGCGGGATCACCTTGTAGCTGCGCCCCTGGATGCTGAAGCGATTCACGAACGCGCCGCTGAGCAGCGTCGAGAGATCGCGTCCCGCCTGGGCCATGTCGACGCCGAGGGAGCGCAGCTTGTCGCGATTGAACACCACCTTCGCCTGCGGCTGGTCGAACTTCAGGTCCGTGTCGGCGAACATGAACTTGCCGCTGGTGAATGCCTTCGCCACCAGCTGATTCGCGAACTCCGCGAGCTGCGCCGGCTCCGCGGTCGAGAGGATCGCGACGTCGACCGGAAATCCCTGGCTGCCCGGCAGCGACGGAGGAACGAGCTGGATCACGCGCAGCCCGGCGATCGCCCCCGACTTCTGCGCTGCCTCCATCTGGATCTCCTGGATGCCGCGCTTGCGCTGGCTGAGCGGCTTCACGACCATGCCGCCGAAGCCGCCGGTGGGAAAGACGACCTGGAACGTCGCGTGATGCTCGGGCATCGAGCCGTAGATCTTGTTGACTTCGTGCGCGAACAGCTTCGTCTGATCGATGGTCGCGTTCGCGGGCGACTGGATGATGGCGAAGATGAAATTCTGATCCTCGGCCGGCGCGAGCTCCTTCTGCGAGAACATGTAGAAGGGGAAGATCAGCAGGAGCACGATCGCCCACAGCGTCAGCATCACCGGCCGGTATCGCAGCGTTCCGGCGAGGATGCGCGTGTAGACCTGGCGCAGCCTGTCGAACTGGTGATTGATGAACCCGGCGAAGCCGCGCTCCGTGTCGCCGGCGCGCAGCAGCTTGGAGCCCATCATCGGCGAGAGCGTCAGCGCGACGATGCCCGAGATCACGACCGCGCCGGCGAGCGTGAACGCGAACTCCCGAAACAGCGATCCGGTGAGACCGCCCTGCAGCGCGACCGGCGTGTACACCGTCGCCAGGGTGATGGTCATGGCGATGATCGGCGCGATCAGCTCGCGCGCCGCGTCGATCGCGGCCTGGAACGGACTCTTCCCCATGTGGAGATGCCGCTCGATGTTCTCGACCATGACGATCGCGTCGTCGACCACGAGTCCGACCGATAAGACGATCGCCAGAAGCGTCAGCAGGTTGATCGTGAAGCCGAAGATCAGCATCAGCAGCACGGCGCCGATGAGCGAGACCGGGATCGCGACGACCGGGATGATCACGCCGCGGACGGAGCCGAGGAAAAGGAAGATGACGATGATGACGATGACCAGCGTCTCGGCGAGCGTCTTCAGCACTTCGTCGATCGCGTTCTGAATGTAGGCCGAGGCGTCGTACGGAACGCCGGTGGTCATGCCGGCGGGCAGCTGCGCCGCGATCTCCGGCATCGTCGCGCGCACCTGCTTCATCACGTCGAGCGTGTTCGCGGTCGGCAGCACGAAGATGCCGATGAAGACCGCGGTCTGGCCGTTGAAGCTGACTTCCTGTTCGTAGGTCTCCGCGCCGAGGACGACGTCGGCGATGTCGCCGAGCCGCACCACCGTGCCGTCCTTCTCTTTCACCACCAGCTGCTTGAATTCCTCGGCGGTCTGGAGGTTCGTGTTGGCGACGAGGTTGACGCTCGTCATCGAGCCCTTCGTCGCGCCGAGCGCCGAGAGGTAGTTGTTCGCCGCGAGCGCGTCGCGCACCTCGCCCGGTGCGATGCCGAGGGCGGCCATCTTCTCGGGCCTCAGCCAGACTCTCATTGCGAAGGTCCGGTCGCCGAAGATCGACGCGCGCTGCACGCCGCTGATCGCGCTCAGCTTCGGCTGCACCACGCGCGTCAGATAGTCGGTGATCTGGTTCTGATCGAGATCTTTCGACGAGAAGCCGATGTACGCGGCCGCGAACTGGCTGTCGGTGGTCTGCAGATCGATGATCGGCGCCTCCGCCTCGGGCGGCAGTTGGTTGCGCACCTGCGCAACCTTCGACTGGATCTGCGTCAGCGCGGCGTTGGTGTCGTAATTGAGCTTGAGGTGCGCGGTGATCGTGCTGACACCCTGCGCGCTCGACGACTCGAGGAAGTCGATGCCGTCCGCGCCCGCGATCGAGCGCTCCAGCGGCGCGGTGATGAAGCCGCGCACCAGATCCGCGTTCGCGCCGACGTACGCGGTGGTGACGACGATGTTGGCCATGTCGCTGCGCGGAAACTGCCGCACGATCAGCGAGCGGATGGACTGCAATCCCGCGATGAGGATGACGAGGTTGACGACCATCGCCAACACAGGACGTCGAACAAAAAGGTCTGTCAGCTTCATAAGCAGTCACCCGGTCGCCCGGTCACCCAGTTGCCCGGCCGGGAGACCGGGAAACCGGGTAACTGGGTAACCATCTAGCTGTCCTCAGGCTTCGGCGCCGCGTTGTTCGGCGGCTGAATCGAGTTGTTGACCTGGACCGCGGCGCCGGGGCGGAGCTTGAACACGCCCGACGTCACGACCTCCTCGCCCGGCTTCACGCCGGAGGTCACCGCGACCTGATCGCCGCGCGCGCCGCCGAGCTTCACGAACTGCTGGCGCACGCCCTTGTACGTCTTCTTCCCGTCGGGACTTTTCACGTCTTCGATGATGTACACCGAGTCGCCGAACGGCGCGTAGGCGATCGCCGACGCCGGCAGCGTAACCACGCTCGCCTTCGCGCCCTTCGAGAGCTTCGCCTCGACGAACATGCCGGGGCGCAGCCTGCCGTCGGCGTTGTCGAAGACGGCCTGCACCTGCACGTTGCGCGTCGCCTCATTGATCACCGACTCGAGCGCGGCGATGCGGCCGGTCTCGGTCGCGCCGCCGATGGCATCCGAGGTCACGTCGACCTTCGTCCCGACCGCGAGACGGCCGAGCTCCTGCTGCGGGACGGTGAAGATCACGTACACGGGGCGCAGCGCCTGCAGCGACACGATCGGCGCGCCGCCCGCGAGGTACTGGCCGAGGTTCACCTGGCGGATGCCGAGGACGCCGGAGAACGGCGCGCGGATGGTCTTGCGCTGGATCGTCGCGCGGATCTCCCCCGCGCGCGCCTCGGCCTGCTTCTGCTGCGCCGCCACGCTGTCGTACGCGGCCTGCGCGATGATCTGTTTCTCGAGCAGGTCCTTCGCGCGCTCCAGCTCCGTCCGCGACAGATCGCGCTGCGCCTCGGCCGCGACGAGCTGCGCCCGCTCCTGCTTCGCATCGAGGCGCAGCAGCAGATCACCCTTGTTGACGTGGCGTCCGGAGTCGAACGCGATCTGCTCGACCACGCCCGGCAAGTCGGCGCTCACGGTCACGCCCTGCACCGCGTTGACCGTACCGATCGCGTTCAGCGTCGTGTCCCAGACGGCCGAGGTCGCAACGATGCTCGTCACCGACTCCGGCGGCGGCTGGTAGCTTCCCTGCTGCGCCATCGCGCCGCGAATCTGGAAGTATTTGTATCCCCCGATGATCGCGATGAAAGCGACCACCACCAGGAGCATGAGGGCCATGCGTTTCTTCATCGGTTAGACCTCAAAGTGCCGAAGGATACCTGACTCCGGAAGGACGGCAGCGAAGTTCTACACCTCGTAGCGACGCGTTGGAAATCGTTCCCCGAGTATAGTTATACGATGCGACTCACGATCTGCGCTCTCCTCCTCGTCGCGGCCCTCCCCGTCCTCGCTGATGACCTCACGATCCTGTCGAAGACCACGCGCGATGGTGGCGCGCCGCAAACCTCGGCAAGCTACATCTCCAGCGACCACGTCAGGATGTCTCAAGGCGACGGCAAAGAAATGATTCTCAACCTTGCGGCCGGCGACATCACGGTGCTCGACGCGGCCAAAAAGACGTACTACGTGATGACCCGTCAGGACATGGAGGCGATGGCCGCAAAGATCAAAGAGCAGATGAACAGCCCGGAGATGAAGAAGGCGATGGAGCAGATGAACAACCTCCCTCCCGATCAGAAGGCGAAGATGGAGGCGATGATGGGCGGAATGTTCACGGCCACCGTGGAGAAGACCGGCACGTCGCGAAAGATCGCCGGCTATGACTGCGACAACTGGACGGTCGCCATCGGACAGTTCTCGAAATCCGAGGAGTGCGTGACGACCCAGCTCAAATACCCGACGGCGGCGTGGGAAGCGTACAAGGGCTTTGCGGACACCATGAAAAGCATGATGGCAGCCATGGGCCCGATGGCAACGGGCGCCACGAAGATGCAGGAGCAGTTCAAGAAGATGAAGGGCTTCCCGCTGGCAAACACGACGACGATGAACGTCATGGGACACAAGTCGGTGATCGCGACCGAAGTGACCTCTGTGAAATACGGCTCGATTCCCGCGTCAGTGTTCGCAATCCCCGCCGGTTACACAAAGGTCGACAACCCAATGATCAAGTCCATGGAGCGCATGGGAAAGCGCAAATAGCGCCGTTAGCGCAGCAGCGTCAACCGACTGCGCCAGTAGCCTTGGACGCCTCCGGTGGTGAGCGACTGCGACGATGACGACCTCTTGCCCATCAACAACATAGATAACGTTGTAACGGAACGTGCGAAGGCGGAATCGGCGGACGCGCTCTGTGAGCGCTTTTCCCGACAACGGATGCTCAGTCAGGAAATTAACTGTCGCGAGAAGATCTTGCTCTCAATTTCGCAAAAACTTCTTCGGCTGGAACCGCCTCGATTTTGCCGGCTTTGTAATCTGCATAGCGGCGCTCTGCTTCTATCGCCCAGAGTTGCTCGTTCTCCTCCTCGGATAAATCATCGAGGCTGTCGAGGAGTTCGCTCGCCAACTCAGCACGCGCCGTCAAAGGCAGCTCGAGCACTTCGGCGGCAATGTCTTTCAGATCTCTGCCCATCGCCTTCCGATTCTAACAGGCGTCGGTTCAGTTCATGTGCCAGCTCGTCCTGTTGCTCACCGAAGTGAGAGGTCAGGCAGCCGTACCGAAGGCCGGCACCGAAATCCCACCCATCGTAGAGAAACGTCGACGCGCGTGCATTTCAGATGACAATCGCCGCGCGAAAAGGAGGTACCCCATGGGAAATCCGGTTGTGCATTGGGAGTTGTGGTCGGAGGATCCGGAGCGGGCGTCGGCGTTTTATGGCGGCGTGTTCGGGTGGAACATCAAGGCGATCCCGGAATTGAAGTATCACATCGCCGAGACCGGGGGCGAGGGAGGGATCAACGGCGGGATCATGCAGCCCGATCCCTCCGGTCCGTGGCCCGGCAAGCTGACGTTCTACATCCTCGTCGACGACCTCGATGCCTATGGAAAGAAGATCGAGGCCGCCGGCGGGAAAGTGATCGTCGCGAATCAGCAGGTGCCGGGGATGGGCGCGCTGTCGCTGTTCGAAGATCCCGACAAGCGGGTCATCGGGCTGTGGAAGACGTCGCCAGCGCCGCCACCAGCGTAATCGGCACACTCGCCAGCGCCTTCGACACCGGACACGTCGCCTTCGCTTTTTCGGCGTGCTCCTGGAACGCCGCCTCGTCGATGTTGGGGACGGTCGCGCGTGTGTCGAGATCGATGCGGGTGATCCCGAAACCCTCACCCGACTTCTCGAGCGTCACCCGCGCGGTCGTCTCCACCTGATCGGCCTTGAATCCGGCGCGCTCGAGCGCGGCGGAGAGGGCCATTGAAAAGCAAGCCGCGTGCGCCGCGCCGATGAGCTCCTCCGGGTTCGTTCCCTTTTCGTTCTCGAAGCGCGTGCGGAACGAGTACTTCGCGTCGAGCGCGCCGCTCTCGCCGCTCACGCTCCCCTCGCCGTCGCGCAGTCCACCCTTCCACACTGCATGTGCCGATCTTTCGGGCATCGATCTTTCTCCTTCCGCGCGATTCTATGCCGCGTGGTGCGCGCGCGTACGCGCTGCCTTCTTCGCCGACGCCGAGCGCTCCTTCGCGGTCCGCTTGCCGGCGGCGCGATGCGCCTGGCGCGAAAGCGCCGTTTTCGAAGCCGCGGCGCGAGGCTCTTTCTTCAAAGCCTTCTCCGCCGCGCGCGAGCGCGTCGCCGACACCTTTTTGCCGCTGCGCTTCAGCGCCTGCTTCGCACTGCGCCGCGTGCTGGCCGGCGCCTCCCCCTTCTCGGGTGGCGGCAGCTTGACGCCGGAGCGCCGCGCCTTCGACAGCCCGATGGCGATGGCCTGTTTCGTCGAGCGCGCGCCATGCTTGCCGTGGCGAATGTGCTCGATCTCCTCGCGCACGAACTCGCCGGCCTGCGTCGACGCCGACTTCCCTTCGCGCTTGTCCTGGCGTGCCCTTCTGAGAGTCTCTTTTTCAGGCATTGTTTTTTCTCCCGACACAATTCCGAAGCAAGCCGCGTGCGAGACTCGCCCCGCGCATGAAACCGCTGATCCTGCTTCTCCTCCTCGCCCAAACGGCTGACCCGGTCACGCAGTCGCGCAAGCTGCAGGCCGAGGCGCTGGAGGCGTATCGCGCGAAAAACGCGGCGCTCTTCGTGGAGAAAGCGCGCGCGGCCGCGGCGCTGCGGCCGAAGCATCCGACGCTGCAGTATCAGTTCGCCATCGCGCTGGCGATGAACGGCATGGACGACGAGGCGCTGGCGGTGCTCGAGCGCCTCGCGGCGATGGGCTTCATCGTCAAACCGCAGCAGCAGCCCGAGTTCGCGCACCTCGCCGCATCGCCGCGCTTCGCCGCGGTCCTCGAGCGGCTCGCCGCGAACGCGAAATCGATCGGCGCGCCGGAAGCGGCGTTCACGCTGGATGAGAAAGGCATCATCGCCGAGGGGCTGGCGTTCGACGCCAAACGCTCGCGCTTCCTCGTCAGCGCCGTGCATGCGAAGAAGATCTTCGCGGTCGACCGCGACGGACACGCGACCACGTTCGCCGGCGATCTCGAACGCGGCGCATTCGGCATGGCCGTCGATGCGAAGCGCGGTGTGCTCTGGGTGGCGACGTCCTCGCTGCAGCAGGAAGACGCCGCGCTGCTGAAGCTCGATCTCGAGACCGGCCGCGTGCTCGCGTCGCTGCGCCCCGACGACAAAGACAAGCACCTCTTCGGCGACGTCACGCTGGCCGCCGACGGCGAGGTGTTCGTCAGCGACGGCGCGAGTCCGGTGATTTTCCACGTTGAGAGCGCCAAGCTCGTGCCGTTCGTGCGCGGCGCATTCGCGTCGCTGCAGGGACTCGCCGCCACGAGCCGCTACCTGTACGTCTCCGACTACTCGACCGGTCTCCACGCGATCGATCGCAGGAGCCGCGACGTCGTCGCGCTCTCCACTCCCGAGACGGTCTCGCTCCTCGGCGTCGACGGCATCTACCTCGCCGGTGATCGCACGCTCGTCGCGGTGCAGAACGGCGCCACTCCCACGCGCGTCCTGCGCGTCGCGCTCACGCCGAACGGCCTCGGCATCGACAACGTCACCACGCTCGCCGCGAATCACGAGGCGATGTCCGACGTCACGCTCGGCACGTTCGCGCGCGGCGCGTTTCACTTCATCGCCAACGGCGGCTGGGAAGCGTGGAACGACAAGGGCGAGCGCAACGAGAAGGTGCCGCTCGAGGCCGTGCACGTCTTACACGTGAAGCCCTGACTGGCATACTCTCTCGTCCGGCATGCAACTCGGAATCGTAGGTCTCCCCTTCTCAGGCAAGTCGACGCTCTTCCAGGCGGTGACGAAGACGCATCTCGATCGCGCCGCCGGCGGCAAAGCCGAGGCACACCTCGGCATCGCGAAAGTGCCGGATGAGCGGCTCGACCGCTGCTCGGCGCTGTTCTCGCCAAAGAGCACCGTGCACGCGACCATCGAGTTCGTCGACGTGGCCGGCCTGCAGAAGGGAGCCAGCGGCACAACGCAGTTCACCACCGGCTTCCTCTCGGCGGTGAAGACCAACGACGCGCTCATCCAGGTCGTCCGTCTCTTTCACGACGACGCCGTGCCGCATCCCGACGGCAGCATCGACCCGCTGCGCGACGTGGCCACGTTCGAGACCGAGTTCATCCTCGCCGACATGGCCATCCTCGAGTCGCGCATCGAAAAGATTCACAAGCAGCTCGGCCGCACCCACGACGAGCAGATGAAGAAAGAGCTTCCGGTGCTCGAGAAGTGCCTGGCGATCCTCCACGACGAGAAGCCGCTGCGGAACGAGGACCTCTCGAAGGAAGAGCTGCACATCCTCAAGACCTACCAGCTCCTCTCGCTCAAGCCGATGCTGATCGCCCTTTCGTTCGACGAGTCGCAGCAGGACATCGTGGAGAAAGAAGTCTTCCGTGTGTCCGCGGTCAAGGCCGCGTTGCGCACGCGCGTGGTGGCCTTCTTCGGCAAGATCGACATGGAGATGTCGGAGCTGTCCGGCGACGACGCGCGGATGTTCATGGAGGAGTACGGGATCCGCGAGTCCGCTCTCGACACGCTGATCCGCGAGGCCTACGCGCTGCTCGGGCTGCAGTCGTTCCTCACCGTCGGCGAAGACGAATGCCGGGCCTGGACCATCCGCGCCGGGATGACGGCTCAGGAGGCCGCCGGGGTGATTCACTCGGACTTCGTGCAGAAGTTCATTCGCGCCGAGGTCGTGCATTACGACGACTTCATCGCCGCCGGAGGCTCGTTCGCAAAGGCGAAGGAGTCGGGGCACTGGCGCCTCGAGGGAAAGGCCTACGTCGTGCGCGACGGCGACATCCTCAACATCCGCCACGGCTAGTCCTCGCGAAACCAACAGCCGCGCCACTCCGTCGCAACGGCATGCGAATCAGATCAGCCGTTTTCGCAGTTCTCCTGCTCACACCGATCCTCGCGTCCTCCCAGGAAATCGAAAGCATCGCCGGCGTCCGCATCACGTTCGACCGGCCGGGCGCACGCTCGCTGGCGATGGGCTCCGCCTCGATCGCCGCGAAAGACGCGAGCGTCGCCTCGACGAATCCCGCGGCGACCGCGGGCTCGCCGCGCACGTTTGCGATCGAGACGCGGAGGCGCACGCTGGAAGGGCGTTACATCGGCGACGCGGATCTCAACACGTTCGGCCTCGAGTCGACGACGCGCGGCATCAGCAGCGCCTCGGCCACGCTGCCGATGATGGGCGCGACGTGGTCGTTCTTCTACGACGAGCCGCTCGACGTGCGGCACTCCACCGCGTCCGCGTTCTCGAATCCCTCCACGACCGCGTTCTTCCTCTGCGGCGGGGAGTTCACGGTGACGCCGTGCAACGGCCCGGCGCTGGCGACCAACCTCCCTGTCACGTATCCGATCGACGCGTCGCTGCGGCTGCAGCGCTACGGCGCGGCGGCGGCCCGAACATTCGGTCCGCTGGCAGTCGGCGCGTCCGTGCGCCGCGAGCGCCTGCAGCAGAAGACGGAGATCGTTCCGCTTCAGCAATATCCAAACTTCTACGCCGAAACCACCGAGGCCATCGACGACAACGACACCACCTGGAGCGCCGGCGCGACGTGGAGTTTCGGCTCGTTCGCGCGCCTCGGCGCAACGTACGCGAGCGGCGGCTCGTTCGCCGGGCAGCGCACGTTTCGTGAGCCCAACGGTGCGCTTCCGTCCGTCGAGTTCCGCACGCCGTCGACGATGGGCGCCGGCATTTCGATTGACGCGCTGCCCAATCTCACGCTGGCCGCGGACGCGGTGCGCGTCCGCTACAGCGCGATGATGCACGACAATCGCGCGCTCTTTCCGGACCGGTCGGAGATCGGCTATCCCGACGTGACCGAGCTGCACGCCGGCGCCGAGTACCGCATGGGACGTCTCGCGCTGCGCGGCGGCTGGTGGCGCGATCCGGCCCACTCGCTGCAGATGCTGAACGGCATCGAGCCCGCGCCGCCGTTCTCCCTGATCGTGGGACTCGTCAACGAGTCGGAGGACCACCTCACCGCCGGAATCGGCTTCGGCACGAAGAACCGTTTCGACGCCTCGATCGACCGCGGCGCGCACAGCACCCGCGTGGCGATGGGAGTCTCGACGACGTTCTGAGTATCATCGGCGCTTCATGCCCGAACCCAAGAAAGAACCGAAGAAAGCCCTCAAGCTCGATGAAGTCTGGCGCGAAGCGCGCGGTCTGGTGTGGGAGCGGCGCGGCCGGCTCTCCCTCGGACTGGCGCTCATGCTCGTCAGCCGCGTGTCGGGACTGGTCCTGCCCGCGACCTCGAAGTACCTCATCGACGACGTGATCGGCAAGGGGCGGCACGATCTGCTGCCGCTCCTTGCGCTCGCCGCGATCGTGGCCACGCTCATCCAGGCCGCGACCTCGTTCGCGAACTCGCAGATCCTCGGCGTCGCCGCCCAGCGCGCGATCACCGAGATGCGCAAGAGCGTCGAGGAGCACGTGCTCCGCCTGCCGGTCTCGTACTTCGACTCCACGAAGTCGGGGATCCTGATCTCGCGGATCATGAGCGACGCCGAGGGCATCCGGAACATCGTCGGAACGGGCCTGGTGCAGCTGATCGGCGGCATCGTCACCGCGTTCCTCGCGCTGTTCGTCCTCTTCTATCTCAACTGGCAGCTGACGCTGATCACGGTGGTCACGCTGGCGGTCTTCGGCGGCGTGATGGCCTTCACGTTCAAGCGCGTCCGTCCGCTGTTCCGCAAGCGCGGCGAGATCAACGCGCAGGTCACCGGCCGCCTCGGCGAGAGCCTCGGCGGCATCCGCGTGGTGAAGGCGTACACCACCGAGAAGCGCGAAGACATCGTGTTCGCGAAGGGCGTGCACAGTCTCTTCCGCAACGTCGCCAAGACCATCACCGCGGTCTCCGGAGTCAGCGCGTTCGCCACGGTCATCCTCGGCGTGGTCGGCGTGATCATGCTGATGATCGGCGGCCGGGCGATCCTCGCGCACACGATGACGCTCGGCGACTTCATCACGTACATCTTCTTCACCGGCCTGCTCGCCGCGCCGATCATGAGCATCGCCTCGATCGGCACGCAGATCACCGAGGCGTTCGCGGGACTCGACCGCATCCGCGAGATCATGAAGCAGCGGACGGAGCTCGACGAAGACGCGACGCGCGAGAAAGTCGGCAGCGTCCGCGGCGACATCGCCTTCGACGACGTCTCGTTCGAGTACGACCCCGGCGTGCCGGTGCTCAAGCACGTCTCGTTCGTCGCGCCGGCGCAGACCACGACCGCTCTGGTCGGCTCGAGCGGCTCGGGCAAGAGCACGCTGATCAGCCTCGTGATGACGTTCAATCATCCGAAGAGCGGGCGCGTGCTCGTCGACGGCCGCGACCTGGCGACACTGCGTCTGCACGAGTACCGCTCGAACCTCGGCATCGTGCTGCAGGACAACTTTCTCTTCGACGGCACCGTCGCCCAGAACATCCGCTACGGGCGTCCGGACGCATCCGTGGCGGAGATGCTGGAAGTCGCGCGCATCGCGCACGTCGACGAATTCGTCGAGCCGCTCGAGAAAAAGTACGACACCATCATCGGAGAGCGCGGCATCAAGCTCTCCGGCGGCCAGCGCCAGCGCATCGCCATCGCCCGCGCGATTCTCGCCAATCCATCGATTCTCATCCTCGACGAGGCGACGTCGAGCCTCGACAGCGAGAGCGAGGCGAAGATCCAGGACGGACTGCGCGCGCTGCGCCGCGGCCGCACCACCTTCGTCATCGCCCATCGCCTCTCCACCATCCGCGGCGCCGACCAGATCCTCGTCCTCGAAGGCGGCGAGATCGTCGAGCGCGGCACGCACCGCGAGCTCCTCGCCGCGAACGGCCGCTACAAGCAGCTCTACGACCGCCAGTACAACTTCGAGACCGATCAGTTCATCAATCCCGGAGAGGATTTCCTCCCGGTGCCGGAGTACTCCAAATGAAAGTTGCAGTCGCAGCAATCATCATCGCCTTCACACAAACGCTCGGTGCCGCACAGCTCTCCGAGCCGGCCGTCAAGCTCCTGCTCGCCGGCGACAGCGGCTTCGTCACGTATCTGGACAAGGATTGGGAACAGCAGGACTCCGATGCGCCGGCAGTGCGCGAGCTGAGGGACAAGGGACTCGCCGCGGTGACACCGCTGCGCGGCAGGCAGTACGCCTACGAAGTCAATCTGACGGATGCAGGCACAGATGCGTACGACTCCTGCATCCGATCGTTGCGCGCAAAATCGGCGGACCTCACCGAAGGCGCTTTGAAAGCACTGTTTACGTTTCGGTTCAATCTGATGCTGCTCGATGAAACCTGGGAGACCACCTCTCGCTATGCGCGTGCAGTCCGGGAGCTCCGAGGCAAAGGACTCCTTGTCGTGGCGAAATCAGATCACCCGAGGTACCCGTACAAAGCCACGCTGACCAGCGCGGGAACGAAGAGGTATGCCGCCGGTATCCGCTCATTGCGGACGGTCGCGATCAGCGCAATGGAATCGATTGCGCGTGATGGAAGTGGTCCTCGGGATCCCAGCGCTGCTTGACCTCGACCAGGTTGCGCGGATTCCGCCGGAAGTTGTCGAGAAAGTACAGCCAGAGCGCGCGGTCGACGTCGCCGCGCTCGTGGCTGCCGAGCACCGTGTCGGGATAGTTGTAGTAGGCGCCGTCGACGGTGCCGGTGGCGTCGCGGGCCGGGTCGGGCGTGCCGCCGTATTCGGCATACACGTCGCGATAGAAGTCGTTGATCCACTGCAGGTGCGCCTCGGCCTGGGCGCGGTACGGCGGCTGGTCGCTTTCTCCCGGCTTCGAGTCGTTGATCCAGTAGGTCTGGTACTGGAGCTTCATGATCGAGCTGCGCTGCGGCACCGGCGTCGCGTCCGGCGTCCGCCTGTTGATCGCGCCGCCGTAGCTGTCCACCTGCAGCAAGGTCTGGCTCATGTCGGCGGGCGACACGCCGGCCGGCGTGGTGTGCAGCCATTTGTAAATGGCCTCGACCTGATTGTCCGGAAAGCGCTTCTTCATGTAGGCCGACTTGTATTTGCCGAACTGGTTCGGCCCGGAGCCGTTCAACGTTTGCAACGCCTCCAGGTAAGTGACGTGTTGCGCCGCCTCGCTGGCGGGCATGGTGTTCATGTAGCCGGGATGCCCGCCGAGCGGTTTCTCGAGCGGCACGGTCCGGGCGACCTGGCCTAACAGCGCTTTGACTTCCTGAATGCTCGTCTCGGCGCGGTCGCGATGTTCGCGTTGCTCGACGCCGGGAGCGGAGACCATCTGGATGATCAGGCCGACCTGCCCGTTCGAGACGTGGTTCAGTTTGAGGAGGCTGAAGTCCGTCTCGGGCATCGCCACGACGAAGCCGGCATACGCGGCCAGCAGTCCGGCGAAGGTGCTTTGATCGAGATCGGACCAGTTCCAGGCCAGCGTGGCGATCGTCGCATGCGCCGGCGCATCGGGAAGCTGCGCGAAGTAGTAGCGCACGATGACGCCGAAGTTGCCGCACCCGGCGCCGCACAAGGCCCAGAACAGATCGCGCTCGTCGCTCGTCGCGCTTTCGGCGGACACGTGACGTAACTCCGCGCGTCCGGTCCTCGCGTCCCAGGTCACGATGTCGACGGCACTGAGGTGATCGACGGTCAGTCCGTGCAGCCGCGACAACAGCCCGTACCCGCCGCCGGTGATGTGCCCGCCCGCGCCGACCGAGTAGCAGCTGCCGGCGGGCAGGGTCTTGTTGAAACCATTCAACAGCGTGCGGTAGACGGTCCAGTTCTCACATCCGGCATCGACGAAGAAGGCATTGCGTCCCGGGTCGAACCCGACCTGGTTCAGCGCGGACATGTCGATGACCGCCCTGGTGGTGCTGTTGTAGACGAAGTTCTCGTAGCAGTGCCGTCCCGACACGACCCTGACGTCCCTGCCGTAGGCGTTGATGGCCGCCGTCAAGCAGCCGGCGACCTGCTCCGGATGGGTCGGGGCATACACCGCCTGCAGGTTGCCCGCGAACCAACGGCGGTCGAATCCCTGGCGATCGCTGAGCACAACCGGCCGGCTTCCGGCATCCGCTTTCAGGTGGGTCATGATCAAATGATGCCATGGTCGACAACCGTCAGTTCAGATATGCGCACGACGTGAATGCGTCCGCATTCAGCAGAGAGCTGTCCGCGCGCGTGGAGGCCTACTTCGAGGAGCGCGGGATCTGGCGCCACGCCAACATGGAGATGTACTGCAAAACCGTCCTGGGCCTGGCGTTGACCGTCGGCGCGTACTACTGGCTGATGACCGGCCGCTTCACCGCGCTCGAGGTCATCGGCGTGTACGTGATCCTCGGCATCGCGCAGTTGTACTGCTGCTTCAACATCGCGCACGACGGAAACCACAGCGCCTATTCGAACAGGAAATGGGTGAATCGCGCGGCCGGCTGCGTGTTCGACGCGATGGGCGTGAGCTCCTACGTCTGGCGCCTGCTGCACAACACCGCGCATCACTCCTTCGTGAACATCCGCGGCGCCGATACCACGCTGGTGTCAGGCAACATCTTCCGCTTCTCGCCCCACGACCGGCGCCTGCCGTTTCACCGCTTCCAGCACCTCTACGCGCCTTTTCTCTATTGCCTGTCGTCGCTGGATTGGGTGCTGACGAAAGACTTCCGCTGGCTGATGGCGGATAAGAGCTTCGGCAATCGCAGGCGGATCGAGCATCCGCTGGGCGAGCTGATCGTGCTGTTCGCGTTCAAGGCCTTCTATTACACGTACATGCTGGTGCTGCCGCTGGTGCTGCTCGACGTGCCGTGGTGGTCGATCCTCCTCGGGTTCGTCGCGCTGCACCTTTCCATGGGCTTCACGATCGCGGTGATCTTCCAGCCCAACCACTTCAACGAGGACGCGACGTATCCCGAGGCGGATGAAGAGGGACACATCGGCAACAACTACATCCAGCACGTCTTCGACACGACCTCGGATTACGCGAACCATCCGTTCAAGAACTGGGTCCTGGGCGGCCTGAACCTGCACGTGATCCACCACATGTTCCCGACCGTCTGCCACGTGCACTACCCGGCCCTGACGAAGATCATCAAGGCCACGGCGGCGGAGTACGGACTGACGTACCGCGAGAACCCGACCATCACCGGAGCTTTCCTCGCGCATCTGCGGTGGTTGAAGGTCCTGGGCAATACCGCGTGAACGACATTACATTTCGCATATGCATTACAAACTGCCGGCCGCCCTTGTGCTAACACTTCTCCTGTCCCCCACCCTGCTCGCCGATGAAGGCGCCCCGGCTTCCGCCAAGCCGAAGAAGCCGGTCGCCACCATCCAGCCCGAACCGTCCGTGCGCGTGGAAGGAGGCCAGGCGCTCACGGTCGCGCCGATCCGCGGCGCGGGCCTGCCGGGCAAAGACGCGATCTCCGGCGCGAGGGCCTACGAGCTGCTGCGCAACGAGGCACTGGGCATCCGTCCCAACGTGAAGCTGTACCGGCTCGACACCGGCATGCACGGTCTCTCGCCCGAGGGAACCGCCTCCGGCTGGTACGCCGAGTTCCTCACCGACACGCCCGGCGAGATGCTGACCGTGTCGTACGACGAGGGCGACATGGAGGAGCCTTACCTCAGCGACGCCCCACCCGACCGCCCCGGCGTCCCCGAACCCGACGCCGTCGGCTACGACACGAAGAAGCTCTACGAGGAAACGATGCGCTACGCGACCGGCGTCGTCGACCCGGTCACCCTCGTGACCGCCTCCCTCTACCGCAGCGCCGGCAGCGGCAAGGCGCTCTGGCTACTGGACGTCTACGGCGACGACGACCGCATCGGCCAGACGGTCGTCTTCGAGGCGAAGACGATGAAGTACAGCCATAAGACGAAGTGAGGGGGCGGCGGGGCTTTGGTGACGTCGCGAAGGACAGTGGGTGTAGGCGTTACCCGGATTGGCTGGCCGGATCAAGAGAAGGTAAAGAGTGGAGGACGGCGCGGAGACCTAATACCCTCCTGCATATTTCTGATACGCCCACTGGAAGAACCTCGATGGCGCGGACGGCGGAGAATCGGGACATTTGACGTGGTCGTCGGGAACCGGCGTGGGCAGTTGATAGAGCGGCGGCAATCGCGTGATCCATGTGAACTCTTCGCCGCTGCATCCGATGTTTGGACACCAGGTGGACGTCCAGCAACCGCAGGGCATCGCTAGCGACGTCTCACCGCGAACATGGACTCCCTCCGCTTCGTGAGTCGCGGCATTGAACACCGGCGAGCCCGAGTTACCGTCGTAGCCGTCCGTATTCGCGACGAAAAACAGCTTCGTGGTGTCGGCATGCCTCACGTTTGCTCCCGGCGCATACTTGGCCGGCAACCCGATGGGATATCCGATCTCATACACGTCAGTTCCCTGCTTCACCGGCTTTGTAGATCGACGTACAGTCGAATGTGCGATGTCCTCCTTCAGCAGGACGATCGCGAGATCCTCGCACGGTATGCTGCTGCGAAAAACGATTCGATCCGCGATCTGCACATCGTTTTCTGCAAATTCCGTTGGTGCATCAGCGTTACGGCGGCGATAGAAGCCGAAGACAAAGCGGCGCCCCACGAGCGCGCTCCGCCGCGGGACACAGTGACTGGCCGTGAGCACGAGGTGTTTGGTGATCAGGAAGCCGGTACAAGGAAATCCGGCCGCCGTGCTGCGCTGCTCGCTGAAGCGCTCGCACTTGCAGACGTCGAGCTCGTGAAGCGGTTTCGCATCCACCGTCCATCGCTTATCATCTTCACTCTGTTTCACAATCGTAGAATCGACGATGAGCACCGTCGCATCCAGGTTCGCCTGGAGATAGGGGTCCATCACACCCACATCTCCGAGGTCGTTGCGATCATCGCCGCCGTAAAACCGCGGAGCGAAATTCCTTCCGGCCGCTAAAAGCTCGAGCGTGCTGAAATCGGGAAACGCATTCGTCTTGCCTTCGGTGCGGGCGATGAGCTCGCGTTGCGCATCTTCCAACTCTTTCTCCGATCGCAAGAGCGGGAAGCGGTCGAGCGGAATACAGCACAGCTCGAGCGGGTGCGCCCGCTCGAGCAGCATCGTGAGGATGAACAGCAGAATGATGATGATGATCCGGCGGATCATGGCCACTGGCTATTCGTGCAGGTTGGATCGAGTCCCGACTGTTTGCAATCGACGTACTTGATGTCGTCGACTTTGGACGGCTTAGGGTCGGCCATCTTGTCGAAGAACTTCTTGAAGTGCGACTTGCCGATACCGCCACCGGCCGGATGGGCGATGAGCTCGAAAGTAGCAGGACCGGTGAGCGCCGCCTTCAGAGGGACGGTCTCCCATTTCCCTGCTTTTTTCAGAAATTGAATGGCAGGTTCGCCCTCGACTTTGCCGGTCAGCGTCACCAGGTTTGCGAAAAAGCGATCGCCATATCCTTTGTAGTCATTAATGAGCTTCGTCTTCTTCTTCCCCTCACAGGACGGCTCGGCCGTCAGATCTCCGCCGTCCAAATTGAAAAATACCGCCCAATCGCTATTGTCCGGGACTGAGTCGAATAGCGTCGGCTTGAGCAGCCACTGGTCGAACGTGTCATCACTGACGGCCTTCAGGCTGGGCACGTAGTCACTGAACGAGGGCTTGACCGTCAGGACCGGCTTCATCAGACCCGTGACTTTCTTGTTCGTCTTATCCCATCCGACGATGCGAATAGTGAACGGGTTCTTGATAAAGATCTCGACTTGTCCTCCTGAGGGGCTGCTGGCCGTTTCTCCAGTCACATTCTTGAGCACCGTTGTGTCGATTTCCTCCGGAAGCGAGAGCTTGATCGGATGGTCGGCATCGTTGAGCACGACAGCGCGATTGCGCTCTCCGATCGTGCTGCCGAATACATGCACGATCAAACCGCCGAAGTTCACCTTCACCGCAGTATCTGCGAGGACCGTTGGCATCACCGCGGATTGGGTGACTCTGCCGCATGAGGCAGCTGTCAGAAAGGCGACGAAGCACAGGACCACCAGCGCGACCGTTTTCTTCATTTCACTCTCTCTCCTTCTTTTACGAGTACTGGAGAACCGCCGAATGGCGTGACGACAGCCCATCGCGGAACGGCATTCGTCGAATTTGAACTATAGGCTCGCGCGGCGTCGCGGAATGCACGAGCGGCGTCGCGATCGATGCGATATTCGCGATGAAAACGCAGCGCGAGATCCGCCGCTTCGCGGTCGTCGATGTCCCACGACGAGCCGACAACACTCGGGGCGCCGGCGACGAGAAACGCCGTCGCGAGGTTCTCGACCCCGTCGCCGACATCGCCGGCAACCGCGGATCGGCACGCGGAGAGCACGACAAGGCGCGTCTTTTCCAAGTGCATCCGCGCGATGTCGAGCGCGGTGAGCGTCGCATCGCGGCCGTCCGGCGCGACGAGCAGGGCGGAGGCGGAAGAGTCATATCGCGGGGCGATCGCGTGTCCCGCGAAGTGAACGATGTCCGCGTGCAGGAACGCCGCCGTAACCTCGGCGCGCGTGGCTTTCGCTCCCGTCACCAAACGCGCATCGCCATACACGCTCGCCACGGCTCGCGCTTCATCGAGCACCGACGGAAGCGGCTCGAGCTCCGCGAAACGCTTGCGGTCGAATTCATTCGCGCCGACGGAAAGTGCGAACATTCCATTCGCGTGTACAGCGCGACGCGAACAGAGAACAGCGAGCGACGCGCTCGGCGCGATCGTGACCGTCGCGTCGTCGAGCAGAAAACGTTTGCGGCGCGCATCGAACAACGCAGCGAAGGGAACGCCGCCGAGGCGGCGGTCCGGAACGATCGCCAGATGTTCGACGTCTGCCAGTTGCTCTGTGATCGGTTGGATGAACAGCGTCCACGCACGCTCGAGTGGGCGCAGCGTTTCAGGATTCTGCGTGGCCGCAACGATCTCCGCGAGCTGTTCCCGCGGCGCTGGCGTTTCGACGACTTGTAAGCCACTCTGTTTGATCACGAACGTCACGAGTCGATCGTGCACGATTGCGAATTCGACAATCGCGGCGTGCGAGGTGATGGCCTGCCGGATCTCCGCAAGAGACAGCGGAGATGTGGCCACACCACTGGTGCGCCCATGGAACGATTCGAGAAGCGAGCGCGCTCTCGCCTTCTCCGAAAGGTCGAGCGCCTGTTCGCGGTCGCCGCTCTCGAGCGCGAGGGCGATTCCTTCCTGAATAAGCTCGTCCGCGCTGACGCCGGCCATGGCTCGCAATTGCGGATCGGCGATCGCGTCGCGATACTTCTCGATCGACGCGAGCCCCGCGACGACATCCGCGCGCGCGGCATCACGGTTGCCGATGCGCTTGTACATCCGCGCCCGTTCCAGATAGACGCGCGAGTGAAACATTGCCCGTCCGGAGCGGTCGAGATTGTCGAGTGCGAGGGTGAGGTGTTCGATGGCGCCAGCCGGGTTGCTATCCCGCAGAAGCAGCGCCTCGGCATATCTCGCGTCGAGAAGCAACGCGTCCCGCACGTCTGCGGAGGCGATCATCGCCAGGCGCGCACGCAGATCGGCGAGATCGCGCCGCGCCCCCGGCCCGTCGCCGAGAGCTGCAAGCACGGCGCTGCGTTGCGCCAAACCGAGGCTGGTGCGCATTGCGTCATTCTCGCGAACGGCAGCATCGACGACGAGATCGAGCAGCGGCCTCGCACGCGTCCACTCCTGCCGCCGCAGCATCGCCGTTGTTGCGGTGCCGAGGGCCGTGATCGTTCGCTGCGCTCCCCCTTCGCGAGCAAGCTCGATGAAAATCGCGCGGCGGGCGCGCCACGCCGCTTCTACATCGCCGGCGAGATCGAGCACCATGGCCGCGAAATCGCGCAACACCGCCGAGTTCAGGCGATCCCCGGCGCGCTCGAACGCCGCGGCGGATGCTTCGAAGATCTCAAGCGCGTCAGACGACGAGCCGCTGGCCAGCGTCGCCAGCCCGCGTTCCCAACCGATTTGTGCCGCGAGGGCGACGTAACCGCGATCTTCGAAATGTCGCGCGGAGAGCTGATCGAGAACCACACGCGCTTCATCGATATGCTGCTTTCCATACAGCACGCTTCCGGCGTAGTAGCTGGCCACCCAACGCATCGGACTGCCCGCGCGCGTGAACAGATCGCTTGCTTCTCGCAACCGCCCCAGCGCAGTCGGGGCATTGCTGGCGTGATCCATCCGGCCGGCGCGGTAGGCGAGATACGCCCTCACCAGCAGCGCACGCACGCCAAGCTTTCCGGAGTTTTCGTCGATGACGCGTACCGCGTCCGAAAGCAGCAGCTCGCCGGAGCTCTCGCGAAGCACATCTCCGATCGCACGCGCGAGCTCGAGTTGCGCGTTCGCTGCGCCCATGTCGCCGCGTTGGGTCGCTTCCGCCCACATCGCCGGATACATCCCTTCGCCCCATGCGCGCGCGTCGCGCGGATACCGCTTCACGAGGCGGCGTGTCTCCGCGATGTCGCGTCGACGGATCGCGTTTTCGAGCAACAACCGGTCCGTGCGCCATTGACCCGCATCTCGCATTTCCCCATCCAGTCGCGCAACCGCATCTGCTGCTTCGCGCGCCCACGGAGAGCTCGCGTCGATCTCGCGATAGCGATTCCACGCGGTGCGTGCATCATCGAGAAGCCCGAGACGCTGTAGCGCGAGGGCGCGATTGAACATCGCCGCAGCGTTTGTGGGCGAGATACGCAAGGCCTCGCCGGCCGCGACGAGAGCGTCGAGAGCGGGCGTCATCAAGTCGCGATCGTTTGACAGCACGAGCAACGCTGCCGACAAGTCACTCCAGGCATCAGGCTTTTTCGTCCGGGCTGCCGCCGATCGCAGCAACTCCACGGAACGTTCGGTTTCGCCCGCAAACAGCGATGCGACACCCGCAACACGGGGATCGTCGGACCGGGTGTGTTGACCCGCCTCTGCCCGCAAGCGCAGCAGAGAAGCGTCCGAATCGCCGTTCCCGCGCGACGGCGACGTGTAGCGTGCGTAGGGAAAGGGCCCTGCCAGCCGTGGTTCAAACGGACGATGCGAAAGTCCGTCGGCCGCCTCGGCGAGATTGGATAACGGGGAATGGTCGCCTCGAAACGTGAAAAGACACACAGCCGTGAGAACGGCGATCACGACCGCGATCGTGACGGCAATCGTTCGATTCATCTGCCGATCCTAAAATTAGGGAGAGACTCTTTCCCCATTCTCTCTCAAACTAGGCAGCCGAAGGGCCGCAGCGCCGTTTGAGCTGGGGCACGCCGGATTCATCCGACCGCTCCAACACCCCTCCCCACCCCGTCCCCACCTCCTCCCGCCCCTTCCGCCCTTCCATGATCCCCATCATCTCCGGCGCCATCTGCTCCGTGCGCTCGTGGACCTTTTCGGGGTCGGCGTCGCGGGTGACGGGGTTGTCGAGCCAGGTCAGGTCTTCGAGATAAGGCTGGAGTTGCGCACCTCCGTATAAAAGAGGTTCCATTCGAGGTGGTTGCATCACGGTATCAGGCTTCATCCGCAGCCTTTTTGGCCAAAAATGCAGTTTTTGCCACAACTCCGGTTGCGCCAAAGGGAACACTTGCATACTTTAGACATCGATCATGAGGTCAGTCTGGATACGAACTGATGCACGTCCCTGTCGAACAGGACGCCGTCCAGGTCGATGGGGATGTCGTCCACTCGAGTGTGGACAGCGTCCATTTCGATGGGGACGGCGTCCATCTGGACAGGGATGCCGTCCCTGTCGATCAGGACGTCATCCAGATCGATGGGGACGCCGTCCATATCGATCGGGACGGTGTCCATTCCGGCGTGCTCGCGCACCGCCCATCGGCCTCGCACTTCGACTCTGTTCACCGATTCAGACGAGATGAGGAGAAATGTATGGCAGATGAAGTCATTGTTCCCGGGCCTCACGCGGAAGGGGCCAAGGCACTGCTCGGCGAGATCCGGGCGTTGTACGCAAAAATCCCGCGGCTCGCGATCGAGGGTCCCGACGAGCCGAGGAAGCTCGCGTCGAAGTCGTCGGTTCCCGACGGGTTCGTGGAGTCCGCGGGCGTTTCCATCGATCGTTCGAAGCGGCTCGAGGCCGCGGCGGCGACCGACGCGACGACGCTGCGGGACTCGTACGGTTTTGCCCTCGCGTACGACGCGGCGGTGCTGGAGGCCTTCGCGTTCGCACGCGCCATGGCTCACACCATCCGCGTCCAGCGCGCGAAAGCCGGCGAGAGCGCGCTCGATATCTACTCGATCGCGCAGCGGCTCGCCAAACGCAAAGACGGCGCCGAGCTCGTGCCGCACGTCGAAGACATGCGGCGCAAGCTCAAGCGCGGAATGAAACGGAAGACGACCTCAGAGCCCGGTCCCGTTCAGCCCGTGAACCCGGCGCCGTAGCCCGTAGTCTAACCTCGGTCGTGGCGAGGAGGAGAAATCCTCCTCGCCACTTTCTTCGCTTGTAGAATCGCCGCATGAAACGCGCCCTCCCCATCCTCCTCGTCGCCGGCCTGCATTGCGCGCACGCGGCACAACCGGCGGCGGCGCCTGCGGCAGCGCCGAAGCCGCCGAAGCCGGTGCAGGCCGAGGAGCTGGTCGACCACTGGGGAGACTCGCCGCAGACGGCGGTGACGGTGCCGGCTGACGCGCCGAATGGCGGGGTCGAGTTCGAGAACGGGTGGATCCTCGAGCGCTACGGCCGCTTCAAGCATGATGGCGGCGGTACGGGCACGCTGGAGGGACGCCGCTACAACGTCGTGAAGATCGAGCTCGAGAGCGGCGAGAAGAAGAGCGTGTACTTCGACATCACGGACCTGTGGGCGAGAGCGCACTAGCGCCCCCGCCCACGCGTCGTCGGAATCGTTACTTCACGCAGCCGCGCGAGGAGTTCGAGTACTCCATCTGATACCCGTAGGTGTGCGAGCCCGAGGTCTCGGAGAAGAGGAACTTGAGGTTCTGGCCCCAGGCGCACTTGTCGTCCGCCTCGTAGCCGGCGTTGTCCCACCACGCGTTCAGGCGCGCGTCGGTCATCGCCTCGCGGGTCTCGTGGACGATGAAGTGCTCTTCGTCCTGCGCCGCCGTCCAGCCGGACAGACCGTGGCAGCCGGAGCAGCTCGGGTACGGCTGGATCGAGTACTTGACGGCGGTGTTGAGGCTCACGTTGTCGCCGTGGCCGTGATACGCGCAGTAGGCCAGGTTCGTCCCGCCGCACGACTGCGCGCCGGTGCCGTCATCGGAGTAGTAGCCGGACGGGATGAACACCTCGTAGATCGTGTCCGTCTTGCAGCCGCCCGCAAGCGCCGCGCACGACACCGCGACCTTCGCCTGGACCATGCTGTCGGTGACCTTCGTCGCAGGCGGCGGCACCGCGTCGAACACGTCAGGCTGCGTGCCCTTGAGGCTCGTCGAGCCGGTGCTGCGGTACTGGGCGAGCATGCCGATGTGCTTCATCATGCCGTTCGGGTCATCGCGGAACGAGACCACCTCGCTCACGAACGGGTCGGTGGTGTTCGAAGCCCAGCCCCAGAAGATGTAGACCACCTTGGCGTTCGTCAGCACTTCGCCGCCGTGGTCGTTGAGCTGGCCAGCGCCGCCCGCGCCGCCGGCGTGGAAGTCGACGTCCGCGTTGGTGGACGTCTTGTGGATACGGTCCGGGTTGAGGTCCTTGGAGGCTGCGAACGCTGAAGTCGCGAGCCCGACTGCAAACAACACTGTCATCACTTTTTTCATCGAGAGGATCCCTTTCGTCGCTTGTTGCGTCTTATGCAGGGCCTCTATCCAATGCAACCGTGCCAGGATCGGCGCGCGGCGCCAAAGCATTGAGAACACACGACCGCGTTTTCGCGCGCGGGATCAGAGGATGACCCGAATGTCAGAGGATTGACCCACGCCGCGGCGGGAGAAGGGTCAGGGACGAATCACGGGGCACAATCGCGGTGACAGGTCAACTTCCATGCTGTCAATCAATTACTGACCTGTAGCGCAGCAGCCGTGCGGTCGATGTCCCGGCGTTCGCGAAGGTCGCCGAAACCCCCGCGGACAGCACGACCGAGCTGCCGCGATGAAGGTGCTGCACCCGATCTCCGAGCTCCACGCGCACCCGGCCGCGGATGGCCGTGGCGATCTCCTCGGCCGCGATCACCGCAGTCTCCGCGTAAGACGTTTGCGGCGCGATGCGCCACTCCCACAGCCGCGATTGATCGCCGGATGCAACGAGCCGGTACATCACGCCCGGCGCGGGCGTCCGCCACGCGGCGCTGCCGCCGAGCTGGCGCTGCCGCTGTTCGACCGCGCGGACGACGTCGACCGCGTTCATGCCGAGGGCGCCGGCGATCTGCTCGACGGTCAGGATGCGGGCGCTGGTCGCCGCGGTCTCGTAGTTGGCGACCGTCCCCGCCTGCACATCGGCCCGTTGCGCGAGGGCGCGGCGCGAGAGGTTCCGCTGCTTGCGCAGCGAAGTCAGAGTGTCTCCAACGGTGTCGGCTTCGAACGGCTCGGATGCGGCGGGAAGCTCGGTGGCGACCGCCTCTCCGCTGCTGATGATGAGCGACGCGGAGAGCATGAGCGCGGACGCGAGCCGCGAGAGGACGACGAGCGCGGGATTCGCGCGCCCGTTCTCGATGCGCTTGATGAGCTGCGGGTCGACCTCCGCGGTCGCGGCGAGCTGCTCGCGGGTGATGCCGCGCTCCGCGCGGAGCTTGCGGATGTTGGTGGCGATGGCTGGGAGGAGATCCGAAGCGGGCATGCGCCTATTCAAGCATGAATTGCTGCCGACGGCCGGCGTCTTTCGCGCTGCTGGCGGCGGCGCTCCGCCTCGACGCGATTCCGGCCGTTTCGCTTGGCGCGGTAGAGCGCCTGGTCGGCGGCGGCGATCATTTCGGAGGGAGAGTTGAAGCGCGTGTGGGCGAGACTCGCCGTTCCGACGCTCACCGTCACCGGCAGCTCGCGGCCCTCGGCGATCGGCACCGGCACGGATGCCACAGCGTCGCGCAGCTTCTCGCCGAACGTCACCGCGTCGTCGAGCTGCGTCTCCGGAAGCAGGACCACGAACTCCTCCCCTCCGTAGCGCGCGAGGAGATCCGAGGAACGGACCGAGCCCGAGAAACGCTTCGCCACCTCGGCCAGCACGGCGTCGCCCGCCTGGTGGCCGAACGCGTCGTTGATGTCTTTGAAGCGGTCGACGTCGATGATCGCCATCGAAAGCGGCCGGTGGTAGCGATTGGAGTGATCGAAGACGTGATCGAGCGTCGCGCCGAAGTGGCGGCGGTTGAAGATGCCGGTCAGTTCGTCGCGCACCGAGAGCTCCTCGAGCTGCCGGGCCATGTCCACGAGCTGCTGCTGCATTTCCACCACGCGCCGCGACGCGTTGACGCGCGCGAGCAGCTCGATCGGATGAAAGGGCTTGGTGATGTAGTCGTCCGCGCCGAGGTTCAACGCCTCCACGCGCGCGTCGAGCGAGCTGTATCCGCTGAGCATGATCACCTGCCGCGCATCGAAGCGCGGATTGGCCTTGATGTGGCGGCAGATCGCGATGCCGTCGAAGTCGGGCAGGGCGCGATCGAGCAGGCAGAGCTCCCACTCCGCGCGCTCCAGTACCTCGAGGCCTTCGGCGCCGGTGGAACAGGAGATGACCTCCATCCCTTCTGCATCGAGGACCTTGACGAGCAGGCGGACGATCGCCGGATCGTCCTCGACCAGCACGATCCGGAACGGCGTGCTCATCCGATGGCTCTGGGCGGCGCGGCGGCGGCGGGTGAGCGTGTCCTCACCGATATCGACTGTCTTTTCAGGATTTAGCAAGCAGACTGAATAACCATTCAGTCGCTCGTGAACTTCCAGGCTCTCTCAATCCGGTTCCGGGCAGTAACGCTCGAAGCCGCGCGCTTTTTCGCGGCGCTCGAGCGGGGATGGATCGCGGTCGAGGACGCCGAGCTTCACCAGCTGCGGGCGGAACTCGTAGCGAATCCGCACCGAGGCGATGGGTCTGGGATCGAGATCGATGTCGACGCGGGTCACATCATGCTGCGTCCGGTTTCCCATCCCGGTGGCGGCATAGTCATCGGACGATTTCCGCCGCTCCATCGCGGAAGGCGCGGGAGCCTCCATTCCCTCCCGCTCCTCGGCGATCTGGCGCGGGCGTTCGCGGTAGAACACCGCTTCGATGACGCCGAGGTTGTCGGTCTGCCCGAGAGCGGCGCCGTACGAGCGGCGTTCCCCGGTGAAGACGAACCGGCGGGCGGTGCTGTCGCTCACCTGCCAGCCGTCGATGTCGGCCGACTCGTAGGGTTCGAGCACCCACTTCGCCGCGTTCCATCCGTCGGTGTGCCGGGCGTCGATCGTGTTCAACCCGTCGACGGAAAGCGCCACGGCTACGCGATACGGAGTCGGATTGCTCACGCGGAGCGTGTACTCGCGCCCGCGAAGCGCTTCGACGTAGGTCGTGCCGCGGGCGAAATACTCGGGACGCTCCTCGCCGCCGGCGATCACCGTGAGGCGGCAGCTCGACGTGTGGGCGAACGATGCCGCGGGAATCAGGAAAGCGAGGGACACTGCCAGAACGACGATCTTTCGCATCGCGATCTCCTCTTTACAGGTAAGACGCGGAGCGCGGCCGAAAGTAAACCCGGCGTGGAAAATGACAAGCTGGCTTGACATGCTGGGATGTCCTGCTCCATCATGCTGATGGAAAGCCGACTTGTCATGCCTCCGGCGGTCATCAATCGCATCAAAGAGCTTCGCACGAGCCGCGGCTGGACGCAGCAGCAGCTCGCGGAGGCGGTCGGCGTTTCGCGTCAGAGCATCAACTCGATCGAGTGCAACCGCTACATCCCGAGCCTGCCGCTGGCGCTGCTGTTCGCGCGCGTCTTCGACTGCTCGACGGACGACCTCTTCAAACTGGAGAAGAAAAAACGATGAACCTGCCCATCTTCGGGAGATTTCTCGACGAACGATTTTTCGACCACCGCCGCCGCTCGACGAGCATCGCCGGCATCATCGGCGGAGTCCTGGCGATCCTGCTCTTCGCTTACCGCTTCTACGTCGATCACGTCTGGAGCTGGGATCTCTTCGCGGTCGGCGCGACCGTGGCCGGCGTCAAGGTCGCGCTCATGGCCTGGTACTACCTCACCGATTAGGAGACTCGAATGTATCTGAAGAACCTTCTTTGCGCGGCGCTCGCCGCCGCGATTTGCGCATGCTCTGTGGCCCCGCATCCGATCGCGCTTCCCGTCGACAGCGGCTCGCTGTTCGTCGATGACGGCGGCGGCCGGAGCGGCGTCCCGATCGTTTTCATCCACGGCAACGGCGGCAGCTCCGCGCAGTGGCGCTCGCAGCTCGAGCACGTTCGCAGGAGCGGCCGGCGCGCGATCGCGATCGACCTCCCCGGATTCGGACGCTCGACAGCTCCGGCGAACGGCGACTTGTCCCTCGACGCCATGGCCGCGGCGATCGATCGCGCCGTCGACGCCATCGGCGTCAATCGCTTCGCGATCGCAGGTCACAGCTACGGCGGTGCGGTGGTCGCGAAGTACGCGGCCCTGCATCCACAGAAGGTCGCCGGAGTGGTGTACGTCGACGCCGCGGCGACGAAACTGCCGCTCACCAAAGAACAGGCCGATCAGCTCAGCGCGGCCATTCGAGCCGACAAGATGCGCGTCGTTCGCGCGTGGTTCGCGCCGATGCTCAAGCCCTCGCCCGAGTCCGTGCAGAAGGAAGTATTCGCCTCAGTCGAGAACACGCCGGCGGACGCCTTCCTCGGCGCGCTCATGAGCCTCACCGAGTTCGACGCGAAGGCGCTCGTCGGCGCCTACACCGGTCCGCGACTCGCCATCGCCGCCGCGGACATCGAGAGTCCCGCCTCGTTCCAACTGCAGTTCCCGGAGATCCGCGTTGTGAAGATCTCCGGAGCGGGACACTGGCTGATGCTCGACAAACCGGAGGAGGTCAACGCGGCGCTCGACGCGTTCCTGGCCGCTCTCCCGCGATGACGAAGACGCGGCCGGACTGGAAGCCGTTCACGCCGCTCCATGCGGAGGTGATCAGGAAGTCGACCGCGCCGTCGCCGTCGACGTCGCCGAGGTTCGTGGTGTCGAAGCCGAAGGTATCGCCGGCGGTGCGGCAGGTGATGGTCCGCAGCAGCTTCTGCGTGCGGCCGGAGTAGACATACACCTTGCCGCCGGACATGGCGGCACTCGCGTGCTGCCACGCGCCGACGATCAGGTCGGCGGCGCCGTCGCGGTCGACGTCGCCGGCGTCGGCCACTCCGATGCCGAAGCCGTCGCCCGGCGCCTCGCCGGTCAAGGTGATGAGCGGCTTGCCGTCGATGCCGGAATAGACGTACATGCGCCCCGTCCCGCGGCCGTTCGCGGCGTTGGCCCAGTCGGAGACGTACAGGTCGGCAGTACGGTCGGCGTTCACATCGCCGACCACCGACATGAACATCGCGCCGAACGCGCCGCCGGTCTCGTCGGAGTCCATCGTGAACGCCGGCTTCGCGTTCAACGCTTTGTAGACGTAGACGCGGCCGGTGCCGCGCGGACCCGCGCCCGGCGCGCCGACCATGAGCACGCGCGACTTTCCGCCCGATGCGGCGGCGAGCGTGCTGCCGAAGGCGTCGCCCGCCTTCTCGCCTTCGAGCGTGAGCAGCGCCGCTCCATCCTTGCCGGAGAAGACGGTCGCGCGTCCGGCGCCGTTGGCATCGCCCGGCGCGCCGACGAAGACGTCGGCGTATCCGTCGCCGTTCATGTCGCCGGCGGTACTGGTGTGACGTCCGAACTGAGCGTTCGCGTTTCCCTCGCCGAGGGTCAGCAGCAGCCTGCCGTCGCGTCCCGAGAAAACGTAGCCGTGGCCGGAACCGGGAGCGCCCGCGATCACGTCGGGGACACCGTCGCGATTCGTGTCGCCCGCGGCCTCGATGCCGAGGCCGAGCTGCTCGTTCGGCTTTCCGGTGTGCTTCCAGAGCAGCTTCCCGCTCCGGCTCGAGTAGACGTAGACGCGCCCGGCCGGCGTGCCCTCGACCGCATAGGTCGGCGCGGAGGTGGTGAAGTCCGCGGCCTTGTCGCCGTCGACGTCGCCGATGCGGCGCGCGATCCAGCCGAACTGTCCCGACTTCGCATCGCCGCGCATTTCGTGAAGCACGCGCGCCGGCTCGACGAACGGCTTCTCGAAGTCGGCGGGCTTCGGCAGCAGCGCGAGGAAGCGCGGGTCGGTACGCAGCTCCCCGAAGCGGGCGTCGGCGCGGATGGCATCGAAGTCCACGCTGCCGGTCTCGCGCAGGCGTTTGAGGGTTGCGAGCGCCTTCTCGGCGTCGCCTTTCTGCGCATAGGTCCGCGCCAGCAGCGTGACCGCGCCGATCCGCCGCGGGTTCTTGGCCGTGAAGTCTTCCAGGATGGCGATCGCGCCATCGAAGTCCTTCGCGGCGATCTTCTCGTTCGCCGCAACGACCTCCGGCGGAGGCGGCGGAGGCGCCTGCGCGAGCGCGGCGGCGGTGAGCAGGACGGAAAGCGCGACGGCCTTGACCATGATCCGACGTTAAGGCTCGAATCGGCACCGCGCTGTCACCGGATTGCGGTGAGGCGCGATCCTGCTCACTCCGCGTACAGCTGCAGATCCGTCCCCACGCGATCCGCAATCTCGCAGGTCGTGTCGAGATCGGGGTGGCGCACGAAGACGAAGCCGTCGGAGAGCAGGGTCTTCACCCAGTCGCGGCGATGCGCGCCGACCGGCAGCAGTTCCATCGCGGCAATGTGCTCGCCGTATGAGCCGAGGAGACGATCGAGTCCCTCGATGCGCTGGATGCGGCCCTGTCCTTGCGCGCGCTTGAAGATGATCGCGCAGTTGTAGAGCCGCTCGAACTCGAGATCCCAGTTCCCGTTCACCACGGCATCGGCCCAGCCGGTGAAGAGGTCGATGTCGCAGGCGAAGTTCATGGTGTCGACGGTGTGCGCGCCCGGCGGACGCGCGGCGATCTCGCCGAAGACCGCCTCGCCGTCGCTCTTGAGATACCACTCCATGTGCGTGAAGCCGCTGTCGTGCTCGAGGGCCTTCAGCACGTTCTCGCCGAGGATGCGGCCGGCGGCGAGCTCGGGCCGCTCGATGTCGCGGAGCGTCACCGTCTGCGGGCTGATCCACTCCACGCTGCGCCCGACCAGAGGACGCGGCCGGTACCACGACATGTTTTCGTACACGACGCGCCCGTCGACGCAGATGGTGTCGTACGTGTACTCCTCGGCTTCGATGAACTCCTCGACGTTGTACTCGCGCCCGCGCCCCGCTTTCGCGAGCGCGCGCTCCATGTCGCCCGTCGAGTCGACGCGGAACGTGTGCTCCGAGCCCGCGCCGGCGACCGGCTTGAGGCAGACCGGATATCCGACTTCCTCCGCGGCGGCGAACGCTTCGTCTCCATGGCTCGCGCGCTGATGGCGCGGCGTGCGCAGTCCGGCGTCGGCGACGGCCTGCTTCATCTTGTCCTTGTCGCGGAAGCGGACGACCTGTTCGTGCTTCATTCCGGGCGCGCCGAACGCCTCGCGCAGCTTTGCCGCGAGCAGGACGCACGGCTCCCACAGCGACTCGACGCGGTCGAAGCTCGCCGATCCGGCCCAGCGCCGCACGGTGTCGAGCGACTGCTGCTCGTCGAAGAGCGACGGCACCTGGCAGTAGCCGCTCAGGCTCGCGCGCGCCATCGGCGGCAGGTGGCTCTCCGGAACCTGATCGACTCCGAAGACGCGCGCGCCGGTGCGCGCCACGCCGCGGGCGAAGTAAGGAAGCTCCGGCGGATACGCGCATCCCAAAAGCAAAACGTTCTTCGTCATCCGAGCTCCACACGAATGAGACTGACGATGGTTTTCAGCGCCCGCTCGACGACGGCCGTCTCGCGATCGCGCACGATGATGAATCCTTCTCCCTCGTAAGTGCCGGCGGGCGTCTGACCGATCGCCGGCAGCTTCGAGGCGACGACGAGCGATCCGACCTCGCGCGCCGCCTCTTCGATTCCGTGCACCGCCTTCACGCGGCCTTCTCCCTGTCCGCGGAGAAATGCGATGCCGGTCGACCACTTGCGCGGCGGCGGCTCGAATGTGCCGAGGATCATGAGGCGCACCCACATCTGATCGAAGTCGACGTCATGAGCATACGAGACGAGGTCCATGATCTGCGCGCCGGGCGGCCGCGCCGCGACTTCGGAGATCGCGATCGATCCATCCGTGCGGCGGAACCACTCGAGATGACAGAGGCCGGTCTCCATGCCGAGGACTTCGAGCGCGCGCGCGGCGGCGGCGCGGATGTCGTCGTAGCGCGGATCGTCGAGCTCGCGCGGCAGCAGGATGCACCACTGGATCCAGCCGTTGCGCAGCACTTCGAGCGGCGTCGGGCTGTAGTGCGTGAGCGAGTGCCAGACCATCTTCCCGCCGACGCAGACGCCTTCGAACGAATGCTCGTCGCCGGTGATGTGCTCCTCGAGCAGCGCCGGCGGCGGCGCGATGCGCAACGCGTCTTTTAATTGCGCGGCGTTGTCCACGCGGAACGTCGATCGCGCGCCCGCGCCCTCGACCGGCTTGTAAACGAGCGGATATCCGTTCGCTTCAGCGAACCGCGTCGCGTCGTCGTCGCTGCCGACGCGCGCGTGCCGCGCGCACGGCAGTCCCGACTCGTCGAACAGCTCCTTCATCCGCCCCTTGTCGCGGAAGTTCCGCGCCGCGTCAGAGCGCATGCCCGCGATTCCGAATTTCTCGCGCATCAGCGCGATCGGAACCTGCAGCTGTTCGTAGGCGGCGAAGATCACGTCGACGCCGCCAAGCCGCGCGGAGACGTTCTCGACCGCCCACGCCAGTTGCTCGACGTCGAGGATGTCGTTCACGCGCCAGTGCTGCGCGACGTGATCGCGGAGCTTTTCCGCCGGGTCCTGCGTGATGACGCCGAGGCGCACGCCGTCGAGCCGCACCGCCGCGGCGATGGCCCGGCTGGCGTTATCCGAAAGGATCGGCGCGACGAAGATGACGTTCATGAGGTGAGGCGCAGGATACTATTTCCGCAAAGAAGGAGGCCGGTCGTGACTGTGATCCGTTTCCTCGTTGCTCTGCTGCTCGCTCCGTCGCTGCTCCTCGCCCAGCCAGCCCCGTTTGCACCACCCGCGAACCCGCTGCTCGTCAACCACAAGAACTGGTTCGTTCCGGCGCAGGTGTGGGACATCCAGAAAGATCCGTCGCTGGCGAAGTACCGGCCGGCGAACGTCAACTACTCCGCATACAGCGCGGTGGGATTCAGTCTCGCCAACACCATCGCCATCGTCGGGCCGACGAAAGAGATCGTCATCATCGACACGCTGGAGACGAAGGAGAACGTGCAGGAGGCCATCAAGGCGTTTCGTGCCGCGAAGATCTTCCCCGAGGGGCCGCTGCCGATCCGCGCGATCATCTATACGCACAACCACATCGATCACATCGGCGGGGTGAAGGGCTATCTCGAACAGTCGAAGCTGCGGGCCTGCCCGCAGGAATCGGCGTCGGGCGCCGGCAGCGACGCGCCGCTGAACGCCGACGCGCTCGACTGCGTGGCGCTCATCGGCCAGGAAAACATCGTCGACGGCGTGAACAACACCGCGACCGTGATCGGCACGATGATCAACGCGCGCTCAGCCTACATGTACGGCGGCTTCATCCCGGAGAGCTGGCGCGTCACCAACGGCATCGGCTACGAGATCAAGACCGGCACCTCCGACTTCGTGATGCCGTCGCGCACGTTCGCGAACTCGATGCAGCTCACGGCCGCGGGCGTGAACATGGAAGTGATCTACGTCCCGAGCGAGACCAACGACGAGCTGTCGGTGTTCATCCCCGACGCGCAGAACGGCGGCAGCGGGAAAGCGGGCCTGCTCCAGTCGGCGGAGGTCATCCAGGGACCGTCGTTCCCGAACCTCTACAGCCTGCGCGGGACGAGTTACCGCAGCCCGGCGACGTGGTATCGGAGCGTCGACAAGCTGCGCACCTACGACTCATGGTGCATGCTGCCGAGCCACGGCACGCCGCTTTGCGGCGCGCAGAACATCCAGAAACTGCTGCTGCACTTCCGCGACGCGATTCAGTACACGCACGATCAATCGGTGCGGCTCATGAACCACGGGTACACGATGGATCAGCTTCCGGAGCGGATCCCGATGCCGCAGTACCTGATCGAAGACCTCTCGACGATCGAGACGGCGAAGGGAAACAACGTCACCGATCCGCGCGACTACCTGCGCTTCTTCTACGGCTCGGTCCCGCAATCGGTCCGCGAGCTTTACTTCGGCTACCTCGGGTGGTTCCAGGCTGACCCGGTCGGGCTCGCGCCGACGCCGCCGCAGCCGTACGCGGAGCGGATGGTCGGCCTGGTCGGACGCGAGAAACTGTTCGCCAACGCGAACGAGGCGATGACGAAGGGCGAGTATCAGTGGGCCGCCGAGCTGGCATCGATGCTGGTCACCGCCAACCCGAAGGACCAGCCCGCCCGCGACATCAAGGCCGCGGCGTTCATGAAGCTCGCCGAGCCGCAGACGAACCCGAACTGGAGGAGCTGGTACCTGACGGCGGCGAACGAACTGCGCAACATCTTTCCGCGAGAGGACACGCCGGCATTCAGCGGCGGACTGACCGCGCCGGGAATCGTCGACGCGATGCCGTACGACGACTGGGTGAGCCAGTGGTCGCTGCGCCTGAAGGCCGAGGAGACGATCGCGGGGAACGTGCACCGCTCGCTCGGGCTCTATCTCGCTCCTCCGGCGGGGTCGAATCAGACGCCGCAGGGATATGTCATCCGCGTGCGGCGCGGCGTTGCCGAGATCATCTCGACCGGCGCCGATCGCGCGGCGCTCGCGGCGGCTTCGAAGCTCTACATCGAAATGGACAAGGCCGCGCAGTCGGCGCTGGTCTACGCCGACATCGCCGGAACCGGCTACAAGTTCCCGCAGACGCTGACGGATCTCATGGCCGCCGGAAGGATCAAAGTCAACGGCGGGACCGATGCGGAGGTCTCGTCGTTCTTCCAGCTGTTCGACCGCCCGCCAGCCACGCAACCGGTACTTTCGGCGCGATGAGCCGAACGAAGTATTGATACGCCGTGTTCTTCTGGACATGACAGCTTTCGCAACCGCCGTCGCCGTGTCCGTCGCACCGATTCCCGAGGCGTTTCTCGAGCGCGTTCGTTCCGAGGGGATCGATGACCTCGGGCAGCCGGTGAAGCGCGTGGTCGCGGAGGGCGGAGAGCCGTGCCGCGACGTGCTGCGCCGCGCCGTCGCTGGGGAAGAGCTCATCCTCGCCAGCTTCACGCCGTTCACGAAATCGGGACCGTACAAGGAGTACGGCCCGATCTTCGTGCTGGCGAATCCGAGCGGCGAGAGCGTTCGGCTTCAGACGGGTTACCTGCGCGAGCAGTTCGTGATCCGCGCGTACTCAGAGGAGCAAGAGATCATCGATGCGGCGCTGGTGAAAGCGCCCGACTTCGAGGAGACGGTCCAGCGCTTCCTCGCATCCGAGGACACCGCCTTCCTGCACGTCCGGTTTCCGGTCTACGGATGCTTCGCGCTCCGCATCGACCGAGACCCACACGAAACTCTGTAAGGCGTCTCCCGTATCATTCGTTCGTCGTGCAGGCCATCGAAGTCGTCGATCTGACGAAGAGCTATGACGCGTTCGTCGCCGTTCGAGGAATCTCCTTCTCCGTCGCGCCGGGAGAAGTTCTCGGTCTGGTCGGGCCGAACGGCGCCGGAAAGACGACGACGCTGCGCGCGCTGGCCGGAGTGCACCGGCCGACGGACGGCCACGTCCGCATCTGCGGCAAGGACATCGTCGAAGACGCCGTCGAGGCCAAACGCAATCTCGCGTTCTTCCCCGACGAGCCGCGCCTCTTCGACTACCTCACCGTCGAAGAGCATCTGCAGTTCATCGCCGGCATCTACGGCGTCTCCGGCGATCGCGAGCACATCGATCCGCTGCTCGAAGAGCTGGAGCTGACCGACAAGCGCAAGGCCATCCCCTCGGAGCTGTCGCGCGGGATGAAACAGAAGCTGATGATCGCCTGCGGTTTTCTCCACCAGCCGCGGGTGCTGATCTTCGATGAGCCGCTGACCGGCCTCGATCCCCTCGGCATCCGCCGGATGAAGGAATCGATCGTGCGCCGTTCGAAGGACGGAGCGGCGGTGATCCTCAGCTCGCACCTCCTGCATCTCGTCGAGGAGCTCTGCGACACGGTGGCGATCATCCGCGGCGGCTCGCTCATCGCGCACGGGAAGATCGACGCGCTGAAGTGGCAGATCGCGCACGGGCAGGGCGACCTGTCGCTGGAAGAGGCCTTCCTGCGCATCACCGCGGACACGCAATGATCCGAACGTTCGCGCTGATGACGCTGTGGTCCTCCAGGAACCGCTTCCTCCGCGCGGTGCGGCGCCTGCGCCAGCCGCGCTACCTCGTGTCCACCATCGTGGCAGCCCTCTATTTCTGGTTCATGGTCTTCAGACGGATGGCGGTCAGCGGCAAGCGGCCCCCGATCCACTTGATGACCGGCGACTTCGCGGCCGACATGGCGGGCATCGTCATCCTGGCCATCCTGCTCCTGGCCTGGGCGCTGCCCGATCAAGCGGGCGGCATCGAGTTCAGCGAGTCGGAGATCGCGTTCCTCTTTCCCGCGCCGCTCAGCCGCCGGCAGATCCTGCTCTACAAGGTCTTTCGCACGCAGCCGCGGATCCTGATCAGCGTGTCGATCATGACGATCGTCGGTCTGCGCGCGGGAAAATTTGTCGGCCTCTGGCTGCTCTTCACGGCGCTCTCGATCTATTTCATGACCGTCGGGCTGGCCCGCGCGCGCCTGAAGCTGGCCGGCGCCGGTTTCCTGATGCGGCTTCCGGCGGTCGTGGTGCTGGGCGTGCTCGCCGGCTGGGTGCTGCGCGCCGACCTGTTCGACGGCCACACGCCGCCGGTTCGCAAGGCCCTGCAGGCATTGCAGCACGGAGGGACGGTGGTGAGTCCGTTCGACGCGCCGTGGACGCGCGCGATGATCTTCATCCCGCGGACGCTGGCCTCGCTGGCGTTCCCGCCGGGGATCATCGCGTTTCTAACGGCCTTCGCGATCGTCGCCGCGCTCACCACCGCGCTCTTTTTCGCCGCCGCGCGCCTGAACGTCTCCTACGAGGACGCGTCGATCGTGCTGGCGCAGAACAAGCTCGAGCGGTCGCTGCGCAAGCAACGGGCAGGAGCCGGGAGCTCAGTGAGTTTCCGCCGTTTTCCGCCGCTGTTCCGGCTCCGCGCCTCGCACCGGCCGGAGGTGGCGGTGCTCTGGAAGAACCTGATTGCCTCGATGCGGATCGCCTCGCCGTGGATGATCATGATGGTGCTGTTCGCCGTCAGCGCGGTCGTGGCCACGTTCACCGTGACGCTGCCCGGCATCGCCGCCAGTTGCGGCTCCATGATGCTGGCGCTGGCCGGCATGTTCCTCTTCTTCGGACCGCGGGTGTTCGCGCAGGATCTGCGGCTCGACCTGCCGCGAATCGAGATCCTCAAGAGCTTCCCGATCTCGGGCGAGCGGCTGTTGATCGCGGAGATGGCCGCGCCGCTCGCGGTCGTCACCGCGCTGGAGATGCTGTTCCTCTCGGCGACGAGCGTGATCTTCCGTCAGATCGAAGAACCACGCCTGGCGATCTTCGCCTCGCCGCAGTTCATCGTCATCGGGCTGCTCTTCGCCGTTCCGATCTGCGGCGCACAGCTCCTCATCCACAATGCCGTGCCGGTACTGTGGCCGGCGTGGGCCATGCGCTCGAAGGAGGAGCCGCGCGGATTCGCCGTGACCGGCCAGCGGCTGGTGATGTTCGCCGGGAACCTGCTGGTGCTGGCGATCGCGCTGCTTCCGGCCGCGCTGCTGTTCATTCCCGCCTGGTGGGTGACGCATCGCTACTTCGCCGGCAGCTCGCTCGGCCTCGCACTGCTCATCACGCCTTCTGTCGCGCTGATGACCGCCGAGGTGTGGGTGGGGATGCGACTCCTCGGCGCGCAGATCGACCGCATCGACATCACGAACGAGACGATCGCGACGTAGCGTCTTAGCGCGTCCTCGTGAGCCCTTTCGTCACCGCCTTGACCAGCGCGTTTTCGCGCTCGATGCCGTGGCGTTTGTCGAGCATGGTCTGGCGGATGTAGTCGAGGAGGCGGCCGAACTCCATGTCGGCGTCGTGCATCATGCGCGCGAGCTGGAGGACCACTTCGACGCCGGCCAGGTTCACGCCGAGGTCGCGGGTGAGGCAGAGGATCATCTCCAGCTTGCGGATCTCATCCTCGCCGTACAAACGCGTGTTGCCCGACGTGCGCACGGGCTTGATCAGCCCCTCGCGCTCGTACAGGCGCAGCGTCTGCGGATGGATGTTGTAGCGCTCCGCGATGATCGAGATCATCACGTAGCCGTCTGATCTTCGGCGTCCCATGAGAAAAAGGAGCGGCGGCCGAAGCGGCCGCCGCTCCACCTCTTATTTTGTTTCGTCGACGACTTCGGCTTCGATGACGTCGTCCTTCGACGCGTCCTCGGTGCCGCCGCTCGGCGCACCCGAGTCGCCGCCGCCCGCGTTGCCGGCGGACGACTGCTGATACATCAATTCCGCGAGCTTGTGCGAAGCCTTGGTCAGGTTCTCGGTGGCCTTGCGGATGTTGTCCGCGCCGCCCTGCTCCATCGCCTTGCGGGCCTCGCCGATCGCACCCTCGAGGTTCTGCACGTCCGAGCCGCTGATCTTGTCGCGGTTCTCGCTGAGCATCTTCTCGACCTGGTACACCAGCGAGTCGAGCTGATTCTTCGCCTCGATCTCCTCGCGGCGCTTCCGATCCTCTTCCGCGTGCGACTCCGCGTCGCGGACCAGCTTCTCCACGTCGTCCTTCGACAGACCCGAAGAGCTGGTGATGGTGATCTTCTGCTCCTTGCCCGTGCCGAGGTCCTTCGCCGTGACGTGCATGATGCCGTTGGCGTCGATGTCGAACGTGACCTCGACCTGCGGCACGCCGCGCTGCGCCGGCGGAATGCCGATCAGGTGGAACGCGCCGAGCAGCTTGTTCGCCGCCGCCATCTCGCGCTCGCCCTGGTGGACCTTGATCTCCACCGACGTCTGGTTGTCCGCGGCCGTCGAGAAGATCTCCGACTTGCGCGTCGGGATGGTGGTGTTGCGCTCGATGAGCTTCGTCATCACGCCGCCGAGCGTCTCGATGCCGAGCGACAGCGGAGTGACGTCGAGGAGCAGCACGTCCTTCACGTCGCCGCCGAGAACGCCGCCCTGCACCGCCGCGCCGACTGCCACGACTTCGTCGGGATTGACGCCCTTGTGCGGCTCCTTGCCGAAGAAGTCCTTCACCATCTGCTGCACCATCGGGATGCGCGTGGAGCCGCCGACCAGCACGACCTCGTCGATCTTCTTGGGATCGACGCCGGCGTCGCTGAGCGCCTGCTTCAGCGGTCCCATCGTCTTCGAGACGATGTCGCCGATGAGCTGCTCGAACTTGGCGCGGGTGAGGGCCATGTTGAGGTGCTTCGGACCGGAGGCGTCGGCGGTGATGAAGGGCAGGTTGACGTCCGTCGACATCGTCGACGACAGCTCGATCTTCGCCTTCTCGGCCGCTTCCTTCAGACGCTGCAGGGCCATCTTGTCCTTCGACAGATCGATGCCCTGGTCCTTGCGGAACTCGTCGATGATCCAGTCGATCAGCTTCTGATCGATGTTGTCGCCGCCGAGGTGGGTGTCGCCGTTGGTCGACTTCACTTCCACGACGCCGTCGCCGACCTCGAGGACCGAGATGTCGAACGTGCCGCCGCCGAAGTCGTACACGGCGATCGTTTCATTGGCTTTCTTGTCGAGGCCGTACGCGAGCGCCGCGGCGGTCGGCTCGTTGACGAGACGCTCCACCTTGAGGCCCGCGATCTCGCCGGCATCCTTGGTCGCCTGGCGCTGCGAGTCGTTGAAGTACGCCGGCACGGTGATGACCGCGCGGTCGACTTTCTCGCCGAGGTAATCCTCGGCGGCCTGCTTGAGCTTCTGCAGGATCATCGCGGAGATCTCGGGCGGCGAGTACTGCTTGCTCTGGACCTCGATCCGGACGTCGCCGTTCGACGCCTGCATCACTTTGTAGGGCACCATCTTCATCTCTTCGTTGACCTCATTGAACTTGCGTCCCATGAAGCGCTTGATGGAGAAGACGGTGTTCTCGGGATTCGTGACTGCCTGGCGCTTGGCGACCTGGCCGACCAGACGCTCGCCGTTCTTGGCGAAACCGACCACCGAGGGGGTGATGCGGCTGCCCTCGGCGTTCACGATGACCTTCGGCTCATTTCCTTCCATGACCGCGACCACGGAGTTCGTGGTGCCGAGGTCGATGCCGATGATCTTTGACATATCTTGTTCTCCTTCTATGACTTCGATGACTTCAAGACGGTTGAGCGTCCTGTTATCAGATTTGGCTATTCGACTAAACCTGAGTCTAGCATTGTAAATTTCGTGCGTGCAAGGAGTACGCCCTGGCCCGGACGTTGTTATCATGGCTCGACTTGGAGGCAATCACATGAGCAACCTTCCTTACGGATCGCAGCAACCCGCCTGGATCGACGGCCGCACGGCGGACACCGTCGAGCGCGAGCGTTCGTTCATTCGCAGCGTCTACGGCTGGATGTTCGGCGGCCTGATGCTCACCGCCGCGGCGGCGCTGTGGGTGGTGATGTCGGATTCGATGAAGCAGCTGATCTTCGGCAACCGGTTCATGTTCTGGGGGCTGATGATCGCCGAGCTCGGGCTGGTGATTTTTCTTTCCGCGCGCATCACGAAGATGTCGGCCGGGGCTGCGGCAGGGTCGTTCCTCGTTTACTCGGTGCTCAGCGGTTTGACGCTCAGCTCGATCTTCCTGGTGTACACGCAGGCCGCGATTTTCCAGGCGTTCATCACCGCGGCCGGCATGTTCGGCGCGATGAGCATCTACGGCCTGGTGACGAAGCGCGATCTCACGTCGTGGGGCGCGTTTTTCAGCATGGGCCTCATCGGCGTGTTGATCTGCATGGTGGTCAACATCTTCCTGAAGTCCTCGGCCCTCGGCTTCGCCGCGTCGCTGATCGGCGTGGTCGTCTTCATCGGACTGACCGCGTACGACACGCAGACATTGAAGGCCTACGCGACGTCTCCGGAGCTGCGCGAGAACCTCGCGGTCTTCGGCGCGCTCCGGCTGTACCTCGATTTCGTGAACCTGTTCCTGATGCTGCTCCGCCTCTTCGGCGGCAACCGCCGGTAACTCTTTTGGACTGCGGCGGCATGGCCGCCGCTTTCGAGAGCGGCGGCTATGCCGCCGCAGTCCATAGAGCTTACCGAGGATTCACGTTCGTCACGACGATCTTGCCATTCGCCGTGGCCACGCGCACGCTGCCGTTGTTCGCAACAGTTGTCGTATTCAAACCTGCAGTCGTCGTTGTCGTTGCCGCCGGCGCCGTCGTCGATGCGGAAGTGACCGGCGTCGAGATACCGGACGTCGTCACCGTGGGCGCAACCGTCGCGGCAGAGGTGATGGGCGTCGCGATGCCGGCAGTCGTCGGAGTCGCGAGCGTCGTGGCCTGCGTGAAGATCGCCGCGCCCGATGACGTAGCGTCGCTACCGGCGCCGCTGGTGATTGCCGCCACGCCCGGCGAAGTAATCGAGGAGTTGATGGTGACCTGGGGGTTCAGATACGCCGCGGCGTTCTGCACCTGGCCGGTGACCATTCCCTCGGAGACGTACGGGCGCGTGCTGTTGCCCGGATCGACGGGCCCGAGGACGCGGACGCGCGGAAGATGGTCAGCCATGACCAGCGCCGCTTCGTCAGGAGTGAGACGGTGAGGCCGCGGCGTCGCGAGCGCCTGTTCGTTGCCGCTATAGGAAGACGTCATCGGCTGCGGCGTGGTCGGCACGGAGCTGCCGTTGGTCGACGTCGGAGACGACGGCCCAACGCTCGGAGCGCCCATGTACGGCTCTCCTTCCGCGTGCGTTCTGTTGGTGGTGCAGCCGAAACCGGCGAGCGTGACGACGAGTCCGAGTGCAACCACGATCCGCACTCTCGCACGCTCACTCAAATTGTTTTGTCTGAGGGTGTTACGCATGGGGTCTCCTTTCGGTAGCCATGCGTTATTTAGAGCAATGAGTGTGCCTTGTGAGGGTTGCTGAGTTGCTGGGTTACTGAGTTGCTGGATCAGCAACTTAGCAACTCAGCAACCTAGCAACCACTACAATTCGCTCCCATGTTCGAAGGCTCAAACGTCGGCAAAGAAGCCTTGGGCGGCGCCACCACCTTCGTCTCCATGGCCTACATCATCGTCGTCAATCCGGCCATCCTCTCCTTTGCCGGAATCCCGCAGGGGCCGAGCACGGTGGCGACGATTCTGACGGCTGTGTTCGGGACGCTGTTGATGGGGCTGTATGCGAACCGGCCGATTGCGGTCGCGCCTTACATGGGTGAGAACGCGTTCATCGCGTTCGGGCTGGCGGCGTTCGGGATCACTTGGCAGCAGCGGCTCGGCGCGGTGTTCGTCAGCGGCGTGATTTTCCTGATCATCACGCTGATCGGCGTGCGCACCTGGCTCGCGGACTCGGTCTCGCCGTCGATGAAGCACAGCTTCGCCGCCGGCATCGGGCTCTTTCTCACGTTCATCGGCTTGTTCGAGACCGGCATCGTCAAGAGCGCGCAGGCGGTGCCGGTGCAGCTCGGCGACGTGCGCAGCAAGACGGTGCTGCTGGCGATCTTCGGGTTCATCGTCATCGCCGCGCTGCTCTATCGCCGCGTGCCCGGCGCGATCCTCATCGGCATCGCGCTCACCGCGACCGCCGGCGCGATTCTCGGCGTCGGCAAAGCGCCGAAGGCGATCGTCGCGCTGCCGTACGACCTCTCCCCGATCGCGCTGAAGCTCGACATCGTGTCGGTGCTCCGCGTGAGCTTTCTTCCCATCCTTCTCACGCTGTTCCTGATGTCGCTCCTCGATACCCTCGGCACGCTCGTCGCCCTCGACACCGTCACCGGAGGCAAGGGCGATCTGAAACGGCCGATGATCGTCGATGCGCTCTCCTGCATCTTCAGCGGCCTCGTTGGAACGTCGACCAGCGGCGCGTACATCGAGTCGTCGACCGGCATTCGCGAAGGCGCGCGCACCGGCCTCGCGTCGGTCGTCACGGCGGCGCTCTTCGCGCTGTCGCTCTTCTTCATCCCGCTGCTCGAGCCGCTGCAGTCGTTGCAGTACGCCTACGCGCCGGCGCTGATGATCGTCGGGATGCTGATGCTCGGCGCGGTCGCGAAGATCGACTTCGACGACCTGACGGAGCTCGTCCCCGCGTTCACGACCGTGATCGTGATGGTGTTCACGTTCAACATCGCCAACGGGCTCACCGCGGGTCTCGTGCTGTATCCGATCATGAAGCTGCTCGCCGGCCGCGCGCGCGAGATCAAGCCAGGAGCGATCGTCCTCGCCGCGCTCTGCGCGGTGTATTACGTGTTCGGATTACCGCACTAGTGGAGCGGCGGGCTTTAGCCCGCCGGAGCGTTCGGCGGGCTAAAGCCCGCCGCTCCACCGAACGCGCGGCGTAGCGCGCTCTGCGCCGCCCAAAAGCCGCACATGCCGTGCACTCCCCCGCCTGGCGGCGTCGACGCCGCGCACATGTAGATGCGGCGGTTCGGAGTCGCGTACGGATCGAGCGACGGGAAGGGACGCGTGAGGAACTGGCGCATCGTGTTCGCGCCGGCGGCGATGTCGCCGCCGACCACGCTCGGGTTGTACTGCTCGTACTGCGCGCAGTTGATGGTGTGACGCCCGAGGATGCGGTCGCGGAAGCCGGGCGCGAAGCGCTCCATCTGGCGCTCGATGCGCTCGGTCATGTCCTCGGTCGAGCCATGCGGCACGTGACAGTACGCCCAGCCGGTGTGCTTCCCCGCCGGCGCGCGCATGGAGTCGAACATGCTCTGCTGCGCCACGAGGATGAACGGCTTCTCGCTGATGCGGCCATGCGACATGTCGTATTCGCTCTGCGCGATTTCTTCGAGCGTCCCGCCGATGTGCACCGTCGCCGAGCGCGCGCACTCGGCGGCCTTCCACGGAATCGGCCCGTCGAGCGCCCAGTCCACCTTGAACACGCCGGATCCGTACTTGAAGCGCCGCAGCTTGCGCACGTAACCCGGCGGCAGCTCGTCGCCGGCGATGTCCGCGAGCTGCCGCGGCGTCACGTCGAAGATGACCGCGCGCGACGGAGGCACGTCGCGCAGCGAGCGCACCGGATGATTCGTCTGGAACGTGCATCCGAGCGTTTTGAGGTAGCTGATCATCGCCTCGATGATGGACTTCGATCCGCCGATCGCGGCCGGCCATCCGGTCGCGTGTCCCGCCAGCATCAGCGTGAGGCCGAATGCCGTCGATCCCGGATTGTCGAGCGGCAGAATCGAGTGCGCCGCGCATCCGGCGAACAGTGCGCGCGCGCCGGGCGTGCGAAAGCGTTTCGCGACGTGCAGCGCCGGCTGCAGGCCGATGAGACCGAAGCGTGCGAGGAGAAAAGGATGACGCGGGATGATGCGAATCGGGCGGAGGATCTCGTCGTACAGATCGCCGACGTGGGCGGCGAGCGGCGCGATCAGCTTCCGGTACGCATTGCCGTCCTCGGCGAGGCCCGCGGCGGTGTCGTCGACCGACTTTTCGAGCGTCGCGGCGGTGCCGTCGTCGAGCGGATGGGTGATCGGCGCGGGTGAATAGGCCCACCGGAGACCGTGCTCGGCGAGGGGGAGCGTGCGCATGAACGGCGAGACCACGCACATCGGGTGAATCGCCGAACAGATGTCGTGGTGGAACCCCGGGACGGTGCACTCCTCGGTGCGCGCGCCGCCGCCGAGGGTGGGCTTAGCTTCGAGGACTGAGACACTTAGCCCGGCGCGCGCGAGCACGATCGCGGCCGCGAGGCCGTTCGGACCGGAACCTACGATGACCGCGTCGCGCGCTTCCATGAGGGGAGACTACCCCTACCCTGAAAATTTTTTCAATTTCCAGGGTAGGGATTTTCCTTCTGCCGACTCTCCTAGTCTGGAGCTGTCTGCATGCACCTGATGCCCAAGATCCGCAACGGACGCACAAGCAGCGAGCTGGAGACGTTGGTTCTCTCGGACGAGCACCTCGACTACCTCGGCCAGATCGCACGGGAAATGAATCCCGACATGCCGGAATCGTTCGGCCTGCCGCACCTCATCCGTACGATCATCGACCGTATCGAACAAAGCGGGATCGACCTCACGGATGCCCGCAGCGAGGAAGACATTGCCCGGCTGGCCGCGAAACGACTTCGCGGTCAGACAGACCGTCGTCGAGCAACGCGTCCTAGCGCGCGGCTTTTTTCTTCGACGGCGACCCGGTCAGGAGCTCGACGATCCCATCGATCGAGTCTGCCTGAGACAAATCGGTTCCGCTCTGGAACGACGCCTCGATCAGGCCGCGGATGATCTCCGCGCGGCTGATTGCCTTGCCATGCTTCAGACGAATGTCGATGGCCAGGCGATCGAGATAGGCGACGTGCCGGTCGAGCAGGACGACCGTGATTTTCGCCCAGGGCTCGGTGTGGACAATGGGACGACCGCGATTGCTCTTTGCAGGACTCACACGCACTCCTCGTTGCTGAATTGGTGACCGGTGTGAAGTGTACTGCCTTCCCCGGTCGAAGTCTATCTTTCCGTACCTACCTAACGCCGTCCGATTTCGATCGGACGCACGCGGTTGGACGGTATTCCTCTCATCTGGGGCTGAAGCGCTACCGGACCTTTTGGGGGCGTTCAGATGCACGGGGACGTACGTGCACCTGTCAGCGGCAACATATTACCTGCTCTCCGCCCGATCGCAACACGCCATCGTTACGAAAATGATTAAGTCGCGAAGGCGCGAGTGATGGAGTCGCGGAGAGCTACGCCTTGGGTAGCCGCACCGTGAACACCGCTCCCCTCTCCGCGTTCGTGACCACCACCGTGCCGCCGTAGGCGTCGACGATGGAGGAGACGATGGCCAGGCCGAGGCCGGTGTGGCCGACTTCGCGGCGGGCGGCGTCGGGGCGGTGGGTGAAGAAGCGGTCGAAGATGCGGGAGAGGTTAGCTTCCGGGATTCCCGGTCCCTGGTCGGCGATGCGCGTCGCGACGACCGCGCCCTCGGCGGCGACACGGACGCTGACCGCGCTTCCCGGCGGCGAGAAGCTGGAGGCGTTGTCGAGGAGGTTTTCGAAGACCTGGATCAGGCGGTCCTCGGTGGCGCGGACGATCAGCGGGCCGTCGCCGAGCTCGAAGTCGAAGCGGATGCGCGAGCCTTCGCGCAGGCGGAAGCCGTCGACGATCTTGGTCATCAGCGCGCCGAGGTCCAGCGCGGCGGGTTGCTCGCGCACGAGGCCCGCGTCGATCGTCGACATCTCCCGCACGCCGGAGAGCAACCGCTCCATGCGCGCGACTTCCTGCTCGATCACGCGCACGAAGCGGCGGCGGTCGGCGGGATCGCTGACGTCGTGGAGCATCTCGCTGGCGTTGCGCACGGACGCGAGTGGGTTCTTCACCTCGTGCACGACGTCGGCGGTGAAGGTCTCGACGAAGGCCACGTGCGCGTCGAGGCGGCGCATGATCCGTTCGAGCGCGCGCGAGAGCTCGCCGATCTCGTCGAGCCGCTTCGAGCCCTTGAAGTGCGCGCGGATGCGGCCGCGGCGGTCGAGGACCGCGCGGGCGTCGACGCGCAGCTGCCGCAGCGGCCGCACGATCGTGATCGAGAAGAAGACCGCCACCAGGATCGCGACGGCGATCGAGGCGATGAAGATACGCATCACTCGCAGGCGGATGACGTACAGGTCCTGCAGGATGGTGTAGGTGCTCTTCGACGCGACGACCGCACCGAGCGTCCAGCCGCCGACGACCACCGGGACCATGCGGTAGAGCGTGACCGAGCGCTGCTGCCCCGCGGTGATCTTCTTCTCGAATCCCTCGCGCCCGCGCAGCACGACGCCGATCTCCGGCCCCGTGAGCCGCGTCGCGTTCGCGTAGAAGTCGGTCTCCAGCGGCTCTTCGGGAGGCATCACCAATCTCACCAGTGGACGAAGGAGCGACGCGCCGAGGCGGTAGAGGACGTTCTGCCGGTCGGTGCGCGGCGGCCGCTGCGGAACGGGCGCGACGATCTCCTGCGAGTCGGCGACGACGCGCCCGCGCGCGTCGATGAGCCGCACGCGCATGTCGTCGATCTTCGCGCGCCGGATGACGTCCTCGAAGGCGTCGGGATCGAGCGTTCCCTCACGCGCGATCGCCGCGGCGATGAGCCGCGCGCGATGCGTCACGTCGCGCACCTCAGCGGTCTCGAGCTTCTGCTCGTACTGCCCGATGAACAGCACCCCCGCGATCGGGAAGAAGACGAGGACGAGACTGAACGCCAGGAGGCGGAAGGTGAGGCGGGAGAAGGGGCGCAGCAGGCGCTTCATGACGGTTGCCCGGTCGCCGGGTTACCCGGTTGCCCGGCACCGGGAGACCGGGAAACCGGGTGACTGGGCGACCTCATTCTTTCCACCGGTACCCCAGCCCATACACCGTCTCGACTCGATCGAACGTGGCGTCGGCATCCTCGAACTTTCGCCGCACGCGCTTGATGTGGCTGTCGATGGTGCGGTCGCTGACGTAGACGTCGTGCGGGTAGCCTTCTTCGTGCAGCTGCTTGCGCGTCTTGACGTGGCCGGGGTAGCGGACGAGCGCCTGGAGCATCATGAACTCGGTGACCGTCAGGTTGAGCGCGACGCCTTTCCAGCGGACGCTGTAGCGCTGGAGGTCGAGCTCCAGGTCGCCGTGGCGCACGGGGGCGTCGGCGGAGGAGCGCGCGACGTTCTGATCGATCGCGGCGCGGCGGAAGAGGACTTTGACGCGCGCGAGGAGCTCGCGCATCGAGAAGGGCTTGCAGAGATAGTCGTCGGCGCCGATCTCGAGGCCGAGAACGCGGTCGAGCTCTTCGTCGCGCGAGGTGAGGAAGATGATCGGCAGCGTCTCGGTCGCCGCGCGGATGCGGCGGCAGGTTTCGAGGCCGTCCATCTCCGGCATGACGATGTCGAGGATGACCAGGCCGGGCTGCTTCTGCTGAAACGCCTTCCACGCCTCGAGGCCGGTCGCGTAGAGCTCGACCGGATAACCCTCGCGGCGCAGCGCGAACCCGACGGTCTCCCGGATGTTTTCCTCGTCGTCGACGACGAAGACGACGCTATTGGACGGACGCATTAGCGGCATTGTAGTTGCCCGGTCACCCAGTTTCCCGGTCGCCCGGCTTCAGCCGTCCCTGGGTAACCGGGCGACCGGGTGACCGGGAAACCCCTAACGCCGCCGGCACTCGCCGCCGCTGCATTCGTAGGTGATCGGATTCTCGGGATCGCTGGCGAGCGCGCCGGTGAACGGGAGCGCCTTCAGCATCCGGTCGCGCGTCACGCCCTTCGACGGCACGAAGAGGACGAAGCGCTGCGGCTCCCAGCGCTGGTGAATCGCGAGCAGCGCGTCGTAGGTCGACTTGCGCCGCGGATCGCCGGTGACGGCGACGATCTTCGCGTCGCTCGATGACGCGATCCCTGGCCGGCTGCGCCAGGTCTCGTTGCCGGTGAGCAGCGCCAGGCGAAACAGGTTCATCGCCGCGACGGAATTCACGGACGGCGTCTCGTCGTCGCGCTCGACCAGGAGTCCGCTGATGATCTGCGGGACGCTCGAGCCGATCGTGTAGCGCGCCGCGTTCGCATCCCAGAAGAGCTGATCCTGCCGCTGCTGCAATGCGATGGCGAGCTTCAGCCACGCCGGATCGTACGAGGCCTCGAAGAGATCGAGCATCCCCTGCGTGAGTTGCGCGTAGTCGGCGGACGTCGCCGGAACGCCGGGGCTCTGCAGCAGCGCTTGCGTCTTCGCGCTCCAGAGAGTCTTCGTCACGCGTTGCGCCGCCAACGCCGCGGCGTCGACGTACTTTTTCTCACCGAACACCGCGCCGCCGCGCGCCAGTGCGGAGATCATCAGTCCGTTCAGGCCCGAGACCACGTTCATCTCGCGGAACGGCTGCGGTCTTTTCTGCCGGAGATCGAGCATCTTTGCCAGCAGCGGCGCGATGGCGGGATCGCGCAGCGACGACGGGTCTTCGAGGGCGAGCACGTTGTTCCCTGTTTTGACCCCGTATGCGCGCGCGACTTTCAGCGTCCCTTCCGGGCCGAGGAGGCGCGTGATCTCGTACTTGTTCCAGATGTAGAACGCGCCGTTCCAGAACTCCGGCCCTTTCATCGGGACGAGGCTGTGTGCGTCCTGCGAGGCCTCGAACGCTCCGCTCTCCGGATGACGAAGATCGCGGATCGCGGCGTCGAGCGTCTCGCGCGCGACGCGCTCCCACTCCGGATCGCGCGTGACCTGCCACGCTTCCAGGTAGGCGATCGCCAGCAGCGCCTGATCGCTCAGCAGTTTCTCGAAGTACGGCTGCCTCCAGGCGTCGTCCTGCGCGGCGCGATGGAACCCGCCGCCGAGCTGGTCGTGGATCGCGCTGACCGACAACTTGCGCAGCGCGTCGGTGGCAACGGTGGTCTGCTTCGCGCGCAATTGCTGCGAGATCGTCGTCGGGTTCACGCGGCGCTCCGGAGCCGGCGCCGCGAACGCCTCGAGCCGCGCGCGCGCCTTCAGCACGTTCGCATGCGCCTCCGCGGTCACGGCGTCGCGCTCCTGCACCCAGCGATTGGCGATCAGCGCCAGCGCGCGTTTCAAATCGTCGGCGCTCAGCGGCCCCGACGCGGCGTACGGCTCGAGCGATGGCGTCAGCGCCATCAGCAGCGGCCAGCCCGCGCCGACGTTCATCGAGCGCGCGAGCGTCTCGTACGACTGCGCCACCTCGGGATACTCGATGCGGTCGAGCAGCACCGGCACGAACTCGAAGTTGAGACTCTGCACGACCTGCGGATCGACGAAGGCCTCGCGCTGGATGCGGAAGCACTCGAAGCACGACGCGTAGCCGACCACCAGGAAGACCGGCCGGTTCTCCTTCTTCGCCCGCTCGATCGCGCGCGTCCCCCACCCTTCCCACTTCACCGGCCCGCCCGCCGCGTCGGAGACGTAGCGGGATTGGGCGTGCAGAGAGAACGTCAGCAGTAATAGAGGGAGGAGCCGGCGGATCATCCGCGCGTGAGAAACAGCTCAGCGCGTCGTTTCACTCCCCGCCGGCGCCACCCTCCGCACGCTCACCAATGCCAGTTGACGTTGACCGCGAGCTCGTTCCCCGTCGACTTCCACGTGCCGGCGAGATGATCCGTGCTGCCGGCCGCGGTCGTGGTGCGGTCGTCGAAGACGACGTAGTTGTCGGCGACGTCGATGCCGAGGTGCGTTCCCTGCCAGCCGAGACCAACGCCGTAGCCGGTGCGGTCGGCGTCGGGAAGAATCGGGCCGACGTCGACGAGCGGCTGCGGGGTCTGGTCCTGAAAGTAGCCGAGGCGGCATTTGAGCGTGCCGCCGCAGGAGAATTCGGCGCCGACGCGATACGCCCACGAGTCGCTCCAGTTGTTCGGGCGCGGCGGTTGCGGCGGCAGGCCCGTGACGATGATCTCGAGCTTTTGGAACGACGACCAGTCAGTGCGGTCGGCGTCGAAGGAGAGCGTGGTCGTGCCGAACGTCCAGGCCGCGCCGAGATTGAGCGACGACGGGAACTCGATGTCGACGTTCGTCGTCAGCGGCGTGGTCGGCAGCGGCACCGCGGGATTGAGCAAGGTGAACTGCGTGGTCACGTCGTGATCGATGTCGATCGAGCTGCGGTACGACGCGCCGAGGCGAAGCGCGCCCGACTTCCAGAGAACGCCGGCGTTCCAACCCCACCCGTGATTGTCGAAGAGATCGCCGCTCAACTTCGCCCGCGCGACGTTGACGGGGATGAGAGGACTGGCGCTGGCGGGGATGAAGCGCTCGAGCTGCAGCTTCGAGGACATGTAGTCGGCGCCGAGCCCGACGCCGAGGCTGGGTGTGACCTGCCAGGAAACCGTCGGATTGACGGTGAGGGTTTTCAGGATCGCCGAGTACGAGGTGTAGCGGCCGCTGAACGTGGCCGGGTTCTCCCAGCGCATCGGCAGGCCGAACGGCGCGAACACGCCGACGCCGTACTTCACGCTGCCCCAGCTGGCGAACGCGTGAACCTGCGGGATCGCCGTCAGGCCGGTCTGCTGCTCCTCGGTGCCGGCGCCGGAGGCGAATTCCCCTTCGAGGTTGCCCGCGCCCATCAGGCCGATCAGCACCTCGCCCTTTTCGGGCTGCAGCGCGAGGGCGCCGGGATTGTAGAAAATCGCCGTGGCGTCGTCCGCCACGGCGGTGTACGCGAGTCCCATCCCCATGGCGCGCGCTCCCTGCGCAGCGATCTGGAAACCGGAACCCATTGCGGATGATGCTGCGAAAAGGACGAGGACGAACGCGAGGGTATGACGTCGCATGAACTACCTCCTTAATGATGGTGGGACGTCAGCCCTGGATTTCCCTACCTCGGCGCCGAGCCGGACCACCTTTTGCAGCGGACGCACGCCATGTACAGACGCACTTCTCTCCTCGCGGTCGCGCTCGTCACCTCGCTCGCCTTCGCCTGCGGTTCGGGAGGAGGCGGCGCCGGCAACTTCAATCTCATCTCCATCGAGGAAGAGTGGCAGCTCGGGCAGCAGATCTCGGCGGACGTGGCGCGGCAGGTGCGCTTCAACAACGATCCCGCGGTCAACGAGTACGTGCGCTCGATGGGGCAGCGGATCGTCGCGCAGACGCCCGATCCCTTCAATCGCCTGCCGTGGGAGTTTCACGTCGTCGAAGATCCGGCGATCAACGCGTTCGCGATTCCCGGCGGGCACGTCTATGTGAACACGGGCCTCATCGCCGCCGCGGAGAACGCATCGGAGCTCGCGGGCGTGATGGCGCACGAGATCAGCCACGTGACCGCGCGCCACACGACCGAGTCGATCTCCCGCCAATACGGACTGAGCATCCTCGCCGGCCTGGTTCTCGGGCAGAACCCCGGCACGGTGTCGCAGATCGCCGCGCAGATCATCGCCGGCGGCGCGATCGCGCGCTTCAGCCGGGAAGACGAGCGCGAGGCCGACGAGCTCGGGATCCAGGCGATGTATCGCGCCGGCTATGACCCGCGCGGCATGGCCGCGATGTTCCGCGTGCTGGAGGCGCATGCGAAGAACAACCCCGGCCGCGTCGAAGCGTTCTTCTCGACGCACCCGACGACCGACTCCCGCATCCGAGACGCCGAGAACCGCGCCGCGCAGATGGGATCCAACGCGAACCTCATCACCGACGAGCCGCAGTTCCAGTCGATCAAGAGTCGCGTGGCCTAGGGTGATCCTGGTCCATCGGCGCATCCATGACGATGTCCGATGAGCCGCTGTCGAGCTTTCCCGGCGTCCCCTGCACCAGGAGGCGCCGGAGGAGCGGCGGGGCGATGAACGTCGTGAGCATGATCATCAACGCGACGGCGCTGTAGAGTCCCGCGCTGAGGAGCTTCGTCGACAGGCCGATCTGCGCGAAGATCAATCCGACTTCGCCGCGCGGGATCATGCCGACGCCGATCACCAGCCGCTTCACGCCCTTCTTCCAGACCACGTAACCGGCGGCGACTTTGCCGAGGACGCCGATGACGGTGAGGCCGAGCCCGATCAGGATGAAGCGCCGGTCGATGGTGCGGAGGTCGACGGCGGCGCCGACGGCAACGAAGAAGATCGGGACGAAGAACTGCGAGACGTCGTGCACTTCGCGGGCGATGTCTTTCCCGCGATGCGTGCGCGCGAGCACGAGTCCCGCGGCGAAGGAGCCGATGATGATCGCCGAGCCGGCGCGCTGGGCGAGCCAGGCCAGCGCGAAGGCGAAGACGATCGAGGCGAAGAAGAGGCCTCGGGCGATGTCGATGCGGTCGATGGCGCGGATGAGCATCGGCGCGAGCTTCGAGCCGATGACGATCGCCAGCAGCACGAAGCCGAAGGCGATCAGGACGATCCGGCCGATTCCGAGAAAGGTCAGCTCCCCTCCTACGGCGAGCGTCCCGACGAGCGTCAGCAGTACCAGGCCGATGATGTCGTCCACGACCGCGGCGCCGAGGATGATCTGAGACTCGTCGTCCTGCAGATGGCCGAGGTCGGAGAGCACGCGCGCGGTGATCCCGACCGAGGTCGCGGTCAGCGCCGCGCCGAGAAACAGCGAGACCATCAGCGGCATCCCCAGGAGCTGGCCAAAGGCGATCCCGCCGATCAGCGGCAGGGCGACGCCGACCAACGCGACCGCCGTCGCCGATCCCCCCACCTGCATCAGTTTCCTGAGATCGGTCTCGAGCCCGATGACGAAGAGCAGCAGGATGACCCCGAGCTCGGAGAGGAGATGGATGGTGACGTCGTGCGGATCGACGAGCCGCAACCCCGAGACGCCGATCAACACCCCGCCCAGCAACTCCCCGAGGACCGCCGGCTGCCCGAGCCGCTCGGCGATCTCCCCGAACACCTTCGCGGCGACGAAGATCGCGATGAGGGCGAGCAGGAGCTGGGCGGTGGTCACGGCGTGGGCATCATAGTGTGTGACCGCCGCGTTCTAAAGTATTGGCCCAAAGACGTTAACGGCGCCTTCGCGGAGAGGTAAGCATCCTGCGAACCAGGCAAATTTGGTGAAAAACGAACCAAATTCAGTTCCGATCGAAGCGCGGTCACCTCGCCTGCTTGAGATGCCGCCAAGCCTGCGTCTCAACCAGGCCCCCACTCAGCCGGCGGTTCCTGGCTGACTCCAGATAAATGTAGACCTGCTCGTTTTCCCAGACCAGCGCGGACGTCTCGTAGTCGAACGGCACGGTATCGACGGAGCCGACCTGCGGCACGCCGAGCGGGCTTGGCCGCCCGGCCAGGCGAGTACCGGTGTTTCGGAGTGTGCGACGCGAGGTGGGCGGCCCAAATTGCCGTTCGAACACATCCGCCAACATCGAGTAAAGCGGACGACCGGACAATAGTTGCGGGCTCGTGCTCGAGTCGTACAACTCGACCCCCACGAACTGACCTTCATGAAAGAAGTAATCGACAGCGACCACCTGACCCTTGGCTCGAAATGCCTTGCGGCTGTCTGCCGCTGTACATCGCCTGCCCCCCGGCCCGCCCGGTTTCTGGAAGTCTTCGCACTTCAGTTTTCCCAGTACGTTCTCCGCCTCGGCAATGGTGGAACCGAATGCGACACCCTGAAAGCCGGCCGGTGCTTTCGTCCAGGGCTGCGCCGACTTCGTCTCGCTGATGACCTCCGTTTTGTGCGTCTGCGCGAGACCGCCTACCGGCACCGCCAACACCGCCACGATCACGAGAAGGCACCGAAAGGCGGACAACAACGTCAGCCTCCTCTCGCGCGGTAGGCGAGATATGCGAGGATGGCCACGATCACGAAGAGAGCGATACGGCCGACTCCCATCATGCGCGAGTGCGCGACAGGTCGTGTTCCTTTCGGCTTGATCCCCGTCACGGCAGCGATTGCGGCGACGACGACGGCGAGACCAATCCAGACGAGCCAGTTCATGCCTGTCAGACTACAAGATCCAAGCCACGCAGCGTCATTCGTCCCGCTCAGTCCCCCCGCCCCGGGTACCAGCCCTCGACGGCAATGGCGTAGCTGACCGTGAGCAGCGGCGTTTGCGGTGACGGATCGTCCTGGACCCGGGCGCCGCGCGTCTGGCCTCGTTCCTCCGGTTTGGCGGCTCCGTACGGATACGCGCCGCGCAGGTCGGGAAGCGCGAAGGTGCTCGTTCCATTTCCGCCGAAGGTGGTGTCGAGGAGGGAGAACAGGGCGGTATGTGTGGAAATGGGCAGCAGCGTTCCGTTGCAGTGCTGCCAGCCCTTCGTCGCGAAGTCGAAGGCGAACGGACGGATCTCGGCGACGAAGGGCTCGTGGGTGTCGAGGATGTTGCTGTGCTTCACGGCGATGATGAAGTTCAGCGCCATGCGTCCCGCGGGGTCCTTGGTACGCGCGATGTCGACGTGGATCTTGCTTTGTGTGCCGAGGGCGGCGCCGTCGGCGCGATGCATCGGGGCGCGGTTGCGCAGATCGGGCAGCGCGAAGGTCGTGCGCCCGTCGCCGCCGTAGCGCGTGCCGAGCTCCTTGAACAAATCGCGATACTCCTGAATCTGCAGCATCGCCCCGTCGCAGAAAGCCCAGTCGCTGGGCTTGTGTTTGCCGGCAAACAGACGAATCTCACCGAGTCCCATGGTGATCTCCTTTACGCCCTGTGCGGGAAGACGCCCGCCACGCAGATGCAGAGGTTGAGCGCGAGAAACGGCTGCTCCTCCGCGCGTCCTCCGCCCGAAATCGCCGCGACGCGGTCGCCGATGCGATGGTCGTCGACCATATGAACCGGGATGCGCGCGCGCAGGTCGGGCAGCGCGTAGGTCTCCCGGCCGTTGCCGCCGTATGCGGTTCCAAAAAGGGAGAAGAGCGCGGGGTTGTCGCGGATCTGCACGGTGCGCCCGTCGCACGGCAGCCAGCCCTCGGGGACGGAGTCGGTCGTAAACATGCGGATCTCACCCAGGTAGCCTTCATACATCTCTCTCTCTCCTTACCAGCGGCGGCTTTGCCGCCGCACTCCTAGATCGCGGCCCTCACCGCCGCGAGCTTCTCCGCGAAGCGCGACGGCTCGTAGCCCTCGCGATCCTGCACTTCGTTGAACAGCGCGTCGATCGAGCGGGTCATCGCGCTCCTGAGCAGCTTCGGATTGCGGCGCGTGAGCACGCTGGCGAGACTCTGCAGCGCCAGCGCGGCCTGCTCCGCGGAGCCGACGTCGGAGCGCTCGATGAAGGCGCGGTCGCCGGCGATGGTGGTCATCAGCGAGCGGATGTCGGCGTCGCTCCAGCGCAGGGCGTCGGCTTTCGGGACGAGCGTGTCGGCGATGCGCTTCGCGCGCTCGGCGCTCGCGGCAACAGCGGCGCGGTCGTTCATCCGCGCGACCTGCAGCGCGACCTGCGCGACGATCGGATCGAGCTCGTCGCGCGCGCCGGGCGAGATGCGGCCGACGAGCAGGCGCAGCGTGGCCCAGTGCTGCGGGCTCCACGCCGGAAGCCCAGCGCGGTCGGGCCAGCCGCGCACCTGCCGCCAGGTGCTGGTCTTGAGCGAGTGATGGCAGTTGAAGCAGCTCATGTCGCCGAACTCCGGCCACTTCTCGCCGCGCGCATGGCGCGCGAGGTTGTCGAGCGAGTCGCGGAATTTGACGACTTGTCCCACCGCCCACGCGCGCGCACCGTGCGTGTCGCGACCTGGCGTCCAGTGCGGGGGCATGTCCTCGGTGTAGTTATCGAGCTCGAAGGCGAGCAGCGGATGCCCCGAGGCGATCAGCTCGTGGTCGACTTCCTTCTTCGCGTTGCCGACGTGGCAGGGGACGCAGACGCCGGCGCGCGTGGAGACGCGCGGCAGATCGATCATGCCGCGGGCGACGCTCTGTTCGTGCGTCCACCCCTCCATGGCGTGCTCCGCGCGCCAGCCGCTGGCCGGTCCATGGCACGCCTCGCACTGCACGCCGTCCTCGATATCGACCGCGCCTTCGACCGCATTCGCGGGGACGTTGGTGGTGTGGCAGTCGAGGCAGGCGTTTTCTTCGTACGCGCGCTTGCGGAGGCGCATGTTCTTCGCGATGCGCGCGGAGCGCTCGTTGAAGAGGACGTTGTATGCGCGCGCGTGGGTGTCGTTGTTGAGCCAGGTGTAGTACTCGTTCTGCAGGACGCGGGTGGCGTTCAAGGGTTGGGTGGAGCCGTGGCAGCCGGAGTTTACGCAGGAGGCGACGCCGAGGTACTTGCCGGGTTGCCCGGTTGCCCGGTCGCCCGGTTGCCCGGCGGGTTGCTGGGTTGCTGAGTTGCTGGGTTGACCGGGTGACTGGGTGACCGGGCGACTCGGCGACTGGGCTACAACGAGCACTGCGCCGGCAAAAAACACCGCTGCGATGGCGACGCGTTTCATTTCGGGCCCTCACTGACCGTGTAGATCTGTCCGTTGCGCAGGTAGAGGCGCTGCATTTCGGGGAGCGTCATCGGGCGGGAGCCGAGGCGGTTGAAGATCGAGACCTGGTAGCCGCTCTCGTCGACGGCGCGGTCGCGGTCGAGTCCCTTCGAGACCGCGAGCGCGGGACCGACGGTGTGGCGGTGGGCGATGAGGCGCGGCACCGGGCGCGGGCTGAAGCCGGCGTACCACGGCGTCCACTCCGGCGAAGTGAGCTGCAGGATCTTCAATCCATCCTCGCCGTCGGCCACGTACGCGAACGCGCTGGCGTTCGTCGACGCGACCTTCACGTCGTTGACGTCGTGAAGATCTTCGCTGAAGACCAGCTCGACCCGCGGCTGCTCCGGTTTCTCGACGTCGACGATGACCATCCCCTGCCTGCCGCCGCCGACGTACGCGTAGGTGCGCGCGACGTAGACGCTGCGCGCGTCTGCCAGCGGCAGCGTGGCCGCGACGCGCGGATGCGCGGGATCGGTGATGTCGACGCTGTGCAGTCCGCGCTTGTCGGTGACGAAGGCGTAGCGGAACTGCACGGCGATGCCGGTCGCGCTCTCGATCTCCGGAACGGTGGCTACGACGCGCGGCTCGAGCGGGTTGTCGATGTCGATGATGACCAGGCCGTTCGCGGCGCCGATCAGTGCCCAGCGGCCGGCAATGGCGATGGAGTTGGCGCCGGTGAGGAGACCAGTGGAGCGGCGGGCTTCAGCCCGCCGATTATCATCCGGCGGGCTAAAGCCCGCCGCTCCACCTGGGTTGAATGTCAGCGCGCGGGTGAAGAAGTTGTTGCTGGGGTTGCCGTCGGTGAGCGTGGTGACGTCGACGAGGATCAGGCCTTCTTCGCGATCGGCGATGTACGCGTACTTGTACAGCGGATGGATGGGCTGCTCCTGGTTCTCGGGGAGCAGGCCGGTCTGCCGCGTGGGCGCCATCGGCATCGTCGTGGGCAGGGCGACGGCGGCCGCGAACTTCGTGCGGACGTAGGTGCGCTGCCCGAGGGGCGAGACCGGCGCGCTGGTGATGCGCTCGGAGAAGTCTTTGTTGTCGACGTTGGCGATGTCGTAGACCTCGAAGCCGCCCTCGCCTCTCGCGACGAACGCGTACTCGCCGCGGACCTGAATGCCGCGCGCGCCTTTGGAGTGATGCTCGTGCGCGACCTGCAATTCGTGTTTTTTCTTCTCGTGCTGCGCGTAGAAGTCGGGATAGACGACCTTGTGCAGCGACGAGCCGATCACCGCCTGCGGCTCGTCCCACTCCGTCACCGCCACCGCCTCGATCGCCTCTTCCGCGGCGACCCAGGCGTAGCGCCCGATGAAGTTGACGAAGTTCGTCCCCTGCAGGAGCAGCTGCGCCATCCAGGCGTTGTTGTCGTTCTCCTTGGTGATGTGGCAACTGCCGCAGCTCTGGGTCTCGCGCGCGCGGACGGTGTGCGGCACGTGGGCGTTGAAGGCCTGGCTGCTGAAGCCGGGCGAGGAGATCGGCGGCTGCTGGATGTAGATGCGCTGGCGCGACTGGTTGGTCGAGCTGATCACCAGCGCGCTCGAGGAGCGCACCGGCGCGAGGCGATGGCCTTTGGTCGTGCCGTTGACGCCGAGCATGAACGCGTCGGTGCGGATGACCTGCGGGTTGTACGACGCGTAGTTGCGCGTCTCCAATCCCTCGTAGTGCTGCATCTTGCTCTTGACGTTCTGCTCCTGCGGTAGATGGCAACCGGAGCATGAGGTCATCCACGAGGTGTGGCAGGCGTAGCAGGTCATCTTCGCGTCGGCGTGCGCGACGCCGCCGTCGGCGTTTTTGATGGTCTTCGCGTACGCGGAGCGCGCGTTGTAGCGCGCGGCGCCGGGCGTGATCGTGTCTTTCACCTGCACGACTTCCCACTGCATCCCCGGGTTCACCATCGAGCGCTGATAGAGGACGCCGTTCACCCACGCGAAGCGGCGATGCCCGGACGGGGTCGTGCCCATCAGCAGATCGTTGCCGCCGGGAGGCGCGGCCGGCCCCGAGGTGCGGAGGTTCGTGTACGCGGCGGTGGTGCCGTGGCAGTCCTGGCACTCGATCTCGATGTTGTTGCCGTACTCGGCGTACAGCTGGCCGTTGCCATGCTCGTCCTGCGAGAAGTGGCAGTCCGCGCAGTGCATCCCCTTCTCGAGGTGGATGTCTTTGAGGTGCACCGCCTTCGCGAATTTCCGCGGATCGTCGAAAGAAACGACCTTGTCGTTCGCGTCGAGGAGGTTGCCTTTGCGGTCGCGCTTGAAGACGGCCATGAAGTTCCAGCCGTGGCCGTGATAGTCGGCGAACTGGGTGTGCTTCGCCTGCGAGTTGAGGCTGGTGACCTTCTCCAGAAAGTCGATGTTCGTCCAGAGTCCTCGGGGCGCCGCCCCCTCGGGATTGTGATCGAGGCTGGCGCGCTTCTCGGCTTCGGTCGGGTACTTCTGCTGCTTCGGCCAGAGCAGCTCGGCGTCCGACTCGTAGTCCCACATGATGTAGCCGAGGTACGTGTTCACGAACGAATTCGGCTGATGCATGTGGCAGCTCATGCACTGGCTCGTCGGCACCGCGCGCGTGAACTGGTGGCGGATCGGGTGTCCCTTCTCGTTCTTCGGGATGCTCTTGTCGGCGGTGAACGAGAGTCCGGTGTTGCCGAACTCCGCGAACGGGCCGCTGTTGAACTGGTCGCGATCGTTGGCGTAGACGACGTGACAGGCGCTGCATCCCGAGGAGCGGTAGTCGCCTGGATGCTCGTTCGTGCCGAGGAACGAGAGGTGCGGATCGTTGAGCCGGGTCTTGTGCAGGTTGATGAGCCCGGGCGAGATGCGCGAGCCGGTGCCGCGTCCGCGATTGCCGAGGCGGATGTCGGGACGTCCCGCTTCCTCGAGCACGTTCGGGTTGCCGATGTCGGGCGGGAACGTGTTCGCGGAGATGCCGCCGCGCTCGAAGGCGCGGAAGTACTCGCCGGGCTGGAAGATCTCCCAGTTGGGAAGCGGGACGAGGAGCGGCAGCGCGCCGCGTGCAAGCTGATACTCGGTCGGCGGCGCGGACGGCTTGATCGCCTGCGGCTTCCCGTCGCGGTTGTAGCTCTCGCCGAGGAATCCCGGCTTGCGGCTGATCAGACCGTTCGCGTAGCCGACCGCGCCCCAGAAGATCGCGCTGGTGGTCATCGTGCTGCGCGGCACGGCGTTGACCTGCTTCTGGTGGCAATTGCCGCAGGTCTCCTGCGCGACGCGGAGATCTCCGGGGTTGATGAATTTCACGAACTCCGGCGACTCCTGCAGCAGCGCCGTGTAGCTGCGCTGCGGGTTCGCCGATGAAGGCCACGTCGCGGGGAAGCGCGGCTTCACGTGCGCTTCTTCTTTCACGCGCGTCGCGCCGTTGCCGCCGTGACAGTCGGTACAGGAGAGCCGGACCGCGCGCGAGGCGTGCATCGGCTCGATGCCGTCGTGGCAGGTGATGCAAAGGGGGGCGGGCGTCTCGCCCGCCGAGGCGGACGGGACGTCCGCCCCCCATATCGCGAGGATCACGAGGACGGCTGTCAGTGTTTTCTTCATGTCAGAAGGTCAGGATGACGTTCGTGAACACGTGATAGAGCGTTTTGTCGTTTTCGTAGATGTCGACGAATCCCTGGCGCGGAATCCAGGCCGCGGCGCCGCCGACCACCACGACGTTTTGATTGAGGAACGGGCGCCAGCGGACGCCGGCGGAGAGGTCGATGCCGAGCTCCGGACTGATGTCGCCCTGGAAGAGCAGCTCTTCGACGGACTCGGTCGCGTCGAGGCGGACGTAGTTGCCGGTGAAGATGGCCTTGAGCCGCGGCGTGATGTCGACGTCGAGTCCCACACTCGCGATCTGTACGCCGGGATTGACGTACTGCGGCTGCCCTTCGTCCTTGCTGCTGCGCAGTGACGTCAGCAGCGAGCCGCGCTCGACGAGCGCGACGCCGGTGCCGGCGAGCCGGATGCCGAGTCGGTTGAAGAACGAGAAGCCGCCGCCGGCGAAGTTCGGGCTGTCGAAGATGGAGTCGAAGCCGGTGGCGGTGCGGTCGCGCGGATCGCTGTCGCCGCTGGCCCAGAAGAGCGCGACGCGCGGGCGGAGCCAGTCGCGGTCGTAGGAGACTTCGATCGCGGCCATGCCCGCGCGCACGTCGACTTCGTCGTCGCCGCGCAGGCGCGGATCGGGACCGGCGACCGGATTGAGCGTGTCGCGGCCGAAGACAAAGTACGCGGCGTGATCGACGTTGAAGCGGCCGATGTGTCCGAGTCCCGCCTCGCCGAGGTAGGCGGCGTTGATCTCGTGCGGCGTGAACGCGCCGACCGGCGCGGGGCGCACCAGCACGCCGTTCTGGTCGTACTTGAACGTCGCCTCGTCGCGCACGTAGTGGAGGCTGAACTGCTGCGTGTAACCGTTCCAGACGAAGTCCTGCCAGTAGAAGTTCGCGATCGCGACCTGCTGGTCGCGGCGCTCGAGCTGGTTGAGGCCGGAGTTGGTGTCTTTCTCCAGGCGGTCGAAGATGGCCAGGTTGTACTGATACCGGTTGCGGTCCCAGTTGCCGAACAGGCGCACGCCGAGGTTGGTGTCGTTGAAGATGAATCCGCGGAAGTCGGAGCTGAAGGGCTGCGAGCCGGCGCGGATGGAGACGAAGTCGTAGTTCGGCGAGAGGTCTTTGAGCTTGCGCTCGTAGAAAAATTCGTTGAGCGAGAGCTGCGCGTCACTGCGCGTCGTGCCTCGGCGCACGTCGGGCTTCACGAGCCCGTTTTCCTGAACGCGGACGTAGTTGAAGTTGCCGATCAGCGAGGCCTTGACGCGCTGCGTGACCGGCTTGAACGTCGTCAGTCCCTGATAGAAGTCGCCGCTGACGATGATGTTCTGGTTGAAGACGTTCTGGTTGTCGTCGCCGAAGAAGCCGATCGACCCCGGCTCGGCGCTGCTGACGCCGGAGGGCGTGGGCAGCGTGCGCGACTCGGCGAGGGTGTCGCTGATGCCGGTGAGCACGAGGAACCAGTCCTCGAAGATCGGCAGGTCGCCTTTGAGCAGGTTCTGGTTGTAGGGATCGAGCGTTGCGCCGCGGTTTCCGATCTTCCGCCAGCGCGGCTGGTCATCGAGCTCGTAGGGCGGCGGCGCGATGCGCCAGCGGTCGGTCATCTCCTGCCCCGGCTCGCCCTCGACTTCGGGCACGCCGTACACCGGCTCCGCGGGCTCGATGCCGCTCTGCCGCGAGACGTTGCCGCGCAGCTGGACGCGCAGCAGGTTCTCCGCGCGCACGCCGTTCGCCTCCGCGGTGACGTCGTAGGTCCCGGTCTCCAGCGCCCGCGGCCACACGATCTGCCACCGCCCCTCGGAGGTCGCGACAGTCGTCTCGCTGCCGCTCTTCTCGATCGTCACAGTGACGGTCGCATTCGGAGGCGCGGTGCCGCCGAAACTGAACGGCGCGCCGCCGATGAAGACGGGGTTGTTGTTGTTGATGGCGACCTGGGCGAACGCGGTCGTGGCGAGGAAGAGGATAACGACGGTCTGGAGTGCGGCAACGTAGTTGCCGCTCTTCGCGAGCCAGAGCGGCGACTGGCGTCGCCGCACTCCAGACTCTACGGGCACGGATTGCCTCCGCACTCGGTGACTCCCTCGGGCTGCCGGGGGAACTTGAACATCGGGAGGCGCGCGCCGTCGACTTTCACCTGATCGGCGCGGATGTTGGGCGGCGGGAGGAAGTCGCCGGCGCCGTAGTAGGTGACGTAGTCGTCCTGCTCGATGCCGTCGCCGCTCACGCCGAGGCCGCCGGCGAGGGCGGTCGCGCGATAGAGCGGCGAGGAGCCGGCGAAGAAGACGATGCCGTTCTGATTCGGCTTCGCGGGGTCGGGCAGCTGCGAGCCCTGCGTGCAGGGATTCAGCAGGTCTTTGACGAACAGCGACTGGAACCACGGTCCCGGCTTCGGATTGAACACGCTCGAGTCGATTCCGGGCGGATAGAACGGCTGCGCGCCGAAGTTGAGCGTGCGATTCGTGACGGCGGTGCCGGCCGGCACCGGCAGATCGTGGCCGCTGAACCAGATCACGTTGCGCGCCTTCGCGACGGCGACGTCGATCGAGAACACGGTCGCATCGGGCATGCGATAGAGCGCGAGGATCGCGCCGTCGGCGGGATCGGCGACGGCGATGACCATGCGCGCGTAGCTGTTGAGCGGCAGGCGAATCAGAGCGCGCGTTTTCTTCGCGGTGGCGATCGCGCGCTGCACGATTCCGTCGACCTCGCTCATCGACAGGTTCGTTCCGGCGAGCGGTCCGACGAGATAGCCGTTCGCGGCGCAGCCGCCGTTCTGGGGCGTGACGCCGTAGACCACGCCGGCGTCGGTGCCGGCGCTCGTGCCCTGGAGTCGTTTCACGCCGATCGGCAGTCCGTTGGAGTTGAAGTCGAGACGGATGTCGGGGCCGAGGAACGGGAGGCGGATGCCGTCGACGAACACGTTGCCGGGCTGCGGGAGCGGATACGAGGGAACGGGGACGATGCCGGCCGCGGCGAACGCGCCGGAGGCGGCGGCAAACTCCGCGATCTGGGGATCGCCGTTCGCGCCCACGACGCCGACGCCGCCGACGAGCTGACCGCCGGTGACGATGCCTTCGTTGATGCGCGTGATGCCGGACGGGAGCAGCCGGTACAACGGGACGCCGCCGGCGTTCACGCTGGCCGGATCGACGTCGTCGGGCTGGATCTTTCCGGTCGCGATGCCGAGGCCGCAGCCGGCGGTGCTCAGCGCGTTGCAGGGGCCGCCGGCGATCTTCCGCGCTCGCGGCACGCACTGCGAGGGCGAGGTGAAGGTAACGTTGAAGTCGCAGCCGCGGTTGGTGTTCTCGATTCCGTAAAGCGCGGCGCTGGCGGTGTTGGTGACGCCGGGCGGGAAGTGAATGCCGCTGATGAAGCGCACGGTGCGCGACGAGAGCGGCGCCATGTTGTGGCTGAAGAACGCGGCCGTGCGCGCGGTGGCGACGGCCAGGTCGTCGTTGGCGGAGCCGGCGCCCGCTTTGCGCAAGACGACGAGCACGCGTCCGGCGCGATCGACGACCGCGACGGTCACCGCGTCGCCGATCGCCTTCGCCGCGCCGCGCGCGATCGCATCGGCTTCGCCCGAGCTCAACGAGTTGAACGACCCCGAGCCTTCATCGCAAGCCACGGGAGCGGGCGGCGGCGTGGCGCAGGCCGCAGGCTCGGGAGTCACCGCGAACGGCGCCACCGGCGCGCGTACGGAACGCATGCGCGGGGCCGCGGATGCCGTTAGTGCGGCGGCGAGGAGCGCTGCGATGAGGGTCGGGCGCATCGACTTGAATCGGTTGCTGAGTTGCTGAGTTACTGGGTTGCTAGCAACTCAGCAACCTAGCAACCCAGCAACTCAAATCTGATAAACAAACGTCGCCGTATTGTCTCCGAGAATCAAAGTATCCCCGCGCTTGAGCTGCACTTCGGTAATACGGTTGGGTGATCCGGCGATGAAGGTGCCGTTGGTCGAGCCTTCATCGATCGCCCAGACCTTGCCGTCGCGCGGGAGGATGCGGACGTGGCGCTTGGAGATCTTGGTGTCGGGGATCACCACCTGCGAGAGCGCCGGATCGCGTCCGATGTAGAGGCCGCCCTCTTCGATCGTGAAGCGCTGTCCGTCGAGCGCGCCGCTCGTGCATTTCAGGAGGCCGTACCACTCCACCATCTGCGTTCCGCGGCCTTCTTCCGCGCCGCCCGTGGGCAGCGGCGACTCGACCTGCGTCGCGTCGATCTTCGGCGGAGGCACTACTGGTGGAGGCACCACGGGGACGCTGGTGCGGTTCACCTTGTCGGTCGGGATGTTGCCGGTGATGGCCGGGACCTTCTGCGTGGGAGGCTGGGGCGGAGGCGGCGCCTGGCGCTTGGGCGGCGCGCCGGCGCGCTCGGGACGCAGCCGCTGGAAGAGCGCGATGCCGACGGGCACGAGCACGACCAGGAGCAGTATCACGATGACCGCGACCAGGATCTGCTGAAGCATTCTCCCCTCCCTACCGAGCCCGCCGGTGGCGAGCGAGGCCTTCACGAGTCTCTGCGATGCATGATACCCGTGACACGTCTTGCAGGTGCTCGGCGCCTGCGACGCATTCCGGGCGTGACAGTCGGTACAGTCCTTCCGGACCGGCATCAATACGTCTGGCGTGGCGACGCTGTTTCGCGCGCCGGAGTGGCATTTCTCGCAGTCGATGTTGGAGTGCTTCCCGTGCGAGAACTTCGCGCCGGGGAACCAGTCGCGGCGGATGACCGGCGTGACCGCGACGATCGGCTCGCGGGTGGTGATCTCGTGGCACTGCGCGCACTTGGTCTTGATGACGTGCTCGCCGGCGATTTGCGCGCGCGCGTCGAGGGCCACGCTCTTGCGCGTGGCCAGAATGCGCCGCACGACCTCGGGCGGCTTGCCGACCAGGTCGCGGTTGCCGGCGTAGCGGAGCGCGATGTAGCCGTACAGGTTCTTCGGATCGCCGCCGTGCGGGACTTCTTCATCCGGCAGGCGGGCATCGAAGGTGAGGCGATGGCAGCGCTGGCAGTGCGCGTCGAACTTCAGCGGCACCGGATCGATCCGGTCGCCGGTGGTGACGAGGTTGTGGCAGCTCGTGCACTCCAGCTTCTCGCGCCGTCCCGAGGCGTTGAAGACGCCGCCCTTCGCGAGATGCAGCTTGTGATTGAACCGCATCCGGTCGGGATCGGGCGGCGGGACGAGCTCGGGGTGGCTGTCGCCGAAGAAGGGGATCCGCGCGACCTCGGGTGCGACGGCACCGCGGACATGCCTGGTCAGATCGGCATGACAGCCGGTGCATCGCAGATCGGCGTCCGCGGCGAGCTTCGCGGCGCCGCGATGTTCGGCGTGGCACTCGAAGCAGTCCGGCGGGTTCACTTCGTTCTGCGCGTGCGGCGGGATGTCATGACAGCTGCGGCATTTGGAGTTCTCGACGCTCTTCCACGGCGTATGGCAGGCCTGGCAGTTCGAGGCGACGGCGACTCCGTTCACCTGCGCGCGGCCGTGCGCGGACGAGAGTCCGCCGGGCATGAACGCTTTCTGCCGCTCGGGGCGGATCATCTCGCCGACAACGACCAGCGCAACGATCAATCCGAAGGCGGTCAGCGTGAGCTTCGTCAGCCAGGGACGCGCGAGACGGTACGCGCCTGCGTAGTCAATTTTCTTCGAGCGCACGACGCGCGTGCTCGCCGCCAGCGGCGCCATCGTCATCGTCGAATCGCCTTCGTCGTCCTCTTCGGCCGCGCCCGGCGCGCGGACCGCGGTCGGAATGACGCGCAGGAAAAGCGGCTTGCCCGGCTCGACGAGCTGGATGTCGATGCGCAGGTCGCCGATCTCGATGATGTCGCCCTTCGCGAGGCGCGCGCTCTCGACCGGCTTCCGGTTCACGTACGTGCCGGTGATGCTTCCCTTGTCGGTGATGAGATACCCGCCAGCCTCGGGCTCGATGATCGCGTGCTCCAGCGCGACAGCCGGGTTCTCGCTGCGCAGGTCGGCGTTCGTGCCGCGGCCGATGCGCAGCGTTTCCTTGCGCACCTGCGTCAGCGCATAGCCGCGCCCCGAGACGCGCTGGATGACGTAGAACGACCGCGCTTCTACGGCCACGGGATTCTCCCGTAATAGAAGACCGCGGCCACGTGCAGGATGGCGAAGACGATGAGCGCGATCGTGAACGGGATGTGGATGTAAAGCCAGGACTCGAGGATGTTCTTGTAGCGCTGCTGGTAGACGAGGCGGAGCAGGAGCTCGCGGCGCTGCCGCGAGAAGACCAGCAGTTGCCGCAGCTCTTCCTGCTCCTCTTTCGGCACGAGCGTGAGGAGACGCGGCCAGTCGGCGGAATCCTGCTGCCGTTTCATCCGCCCCACGCGCAGGAGCAGGCGCCAGCCGGCGAGACCGCCGGGCGAGGCGCTGCGCATCAGCTCATCGTAAATACGCTGGAACGGCGCCGAGCGCCCGGTCGCAATCCGGGCCATGTTCTTCCCGAGCTGATTGAGCTGCTCGGAGATCTCTTCGACCGACAGGTTGCTCTCGACCTCGGTGAGCAGGCGCGGCACAGTCAGGTACAGCACCGCTCCGAACGCGCCGCTGGCGACGACGATGAACGTGAGCACGAACGTCGTGACCGCGATCTTGTCGTTGAACCGCCCGCCGGTGTGCATCAGCAGGATCACGAACGCGAGCAGCCCGAGGTAAATGTGCGACTGCATCCACTGCTCGAGCGTCCCGAACGTCGATCGATACCAGCGCTTGCGGACGCCGAAGAACGCGAGCAGAAAGATGAGCGCGAGACCGACCGTGCCGTAAATCAGCCCCGTCTTCGACCCGCCGTGCGGATACTCGCGCTCCTGGTAAAAGTAGTAGGACGCGCCGGCGCCGATGAGGAGGACGGCGAAGATGCGGCGCCAGAGGATGCCGCTACGCGCTACCGCCAATCCTCACCTCTCCCCTCGCGAAATGACCAGCTCTTCCAGCGTCTCCCGATACTGCTCCGGCGTCAGGCGGATCGCGGCGCCGGTCGGGCATCCGCGCACGCACGCCGGTCCTCCGCTGATGCCGCGGCAGAGATCGCATTTCACGGCGACGGTTTTCTCCGCCTCGGTTTCTTCGTGCTTCCTGAACAGCGACTTGATCCAGGAGAAGAGCGAGACCTCCGGCTCTTTGTGGACCATGAAGATGTTGCCGTAGGGGCAGTTGCGCTCGCAGTTGCCGCAGCCGATGCAGTTGCTCTTGATGTAGACCTCGCCGCGCGGGTCGCGCGCGAGCGCGTCGGGCGGGCAGTCGAGCATGCAGAGCGGGTTCTCGCACTGCCAGCAGGAGTTCGGCGCGAGGAGGTTGTAGAACTTGATCCCGGTCAGCGAGAGCCGCGCCTGTCCGTCCTCGTGCACGCCCTCGCACGACTTGATGCAGTTGTTGCAGCGGATGCAGCGGTGCTCGTCGATGAGCAGCGTCTGCGTGCCCATCACCACTTCCTCGCGAATGAGATCGCCGAGGATGTTGCCGGATCCGGGAGTGGCCTCGGCGACGAGGCCGGCGATTCGGCGCTCTTCGAGCTTGCGCAGCGGCGCCTCGCGCAGGTCGGGGTGCGCGGCGAGGAAGTTGTTGAAGCTGCGCTTGGTCAGCTTGATGAGATCCGCGGGAAAGATCGTGGTGACGGTCGCGGTGCGATCGGCATCCGAGAAGAGGGCCGACTCGCCGAAGAAGTTGCCGGCGACGAGGTACGAGAGCACGACCTCCTTCTCCCCCGACGTCTTGGAGATCTTCACCATCCCGTTGCGGATCAGGTAGAACGCGTCGCCGGGATCACCTTCCTTGCAGATCACGGCGTCCTTGCCGTACGTCTCGACGACGGCCTTGTCGACGAGCTCCCCGAGGAGCGCCTCGGGGACGCCGGGGAACAGGTAGCCGCCGAAGGCGCGGAGCATGAACGCCTGATCGACGAGCGCCTTCGCGCGCGGCGCGTTGGCGAGCATCTTCAGGATGGCCTTGCGCGGGATCTCGATGATGCGCGTCGGACCGATCGCGCGCGCGGTGGCGTTGCGGCGCCGTCCGGAGATCAGGCTCATCTCGCCGAAAAAGTTGCCCGCGGTCAGCTCGGCGATCTTCGCCTCGGCCGCGGAGTTTTCCGGCTTGCGCGAGAGCGCGACGCGGCCCGCGGCGATGATGAGGAAGTCGTTCGTGTAGTCGTTCTGGCGGATGATCGTCTCGCCGTCCTGGTACTCGCGCACCGTCGCGGCGAGGAACGTGTCGCGGAGCTGCTGCTCGTCCGCGGCCGCGAGGAGCGGGATGCGCGTGCGTAATGCGGCGACGCGCTCGCGCACCGAGCCTTTCCAGAACGGGAGGCGTGTCTTCAGCACCGCCTCGTCGGCCGGTTCGACCTCGCGGCCCATCAGGTGCTCGATGACTTCCCACCCCTGATTCATGCCCAGCTTGATCAGATCGCGGCCGCTCGCGGCGCCGATGAGAAAGAGTCCCGCGACGCTCGACTCGTGCACCGGACTCAGAATCGGGCGCGCGTCACTGGCGCCGCCGGTGAAGCGGATGCCAACGGTCTCGAAGAATTTGCGCGGCGGATCGGCGCCGAGCTTGAGGAAGATCAGCTCCGCCGGCACGCGCGTGACTTCGCCGCGCACGTTGAGATCGGCGTAGCCGTCGAAGACTTCCTTGACGGTGGTGTTGAAGTAGATGGTCATGCGCCCCGAGGCCTGGCGCGAGAGGACTTCGCGCGTGAGGATCTCGTTGGCGCGCGTGATCTCGGAGCCGCGGACGATGAGGCCGACGCGGTTTTCGTCGGAGAGCGCGATCGCGATCTCGAGCGCGGAGTCGCCCGCGCCGACGACGAGGATGTCCTGCTCGCTGTGCTCGGCCGGATCGACGAGGCGATACAAGACGTGCGGGAGATTCTCGCCGGGACATCCGAGCTTGCGTGGATTGCCCTGCGTTCCCATCGCCAGCACGACCTTGCCGGCGTTGTACTCCGCGCCCGCGGAGGTCTTGAGGATGAAGCGGTTGTCTTCGCGCTTCATCGACTTCACCTCGGCGTTGTACTCGACCGTGATGCTGCGCTCTTCGATGTACTTCTGCCAGGCGTTGAGAATCGACTCGCGCGAGCCGGCCTCGAACGGCAGATCGCCGCGCGCCGGAATCATCACCGGCTCGGCCATGACGAACTTCCGCGCCTGGTAACTGAAGATCGTGTCGGCGAGATGGTCGGTGCGCTCGAGGAGGACGTAAGACAGCCCGTTGGCCTGTGCGTGCCCCGCCGTAGCGAGACCTGCCGGGCCGGAGCCGACGATTGCGAGGTCGTAGTTGGGCATTGTTTTTTACGCGGTTGCTGGGTTGCTGGGTTGCTGAGTTGCTGGATGGGTTTCCCGGTCGCCCGGTTTCCCGGTCGCCCGGTTGAACCTGACACCGGGCAACTGGGTGACCGGGTGACCGGGTAACCCCAGCAACTCAGCAACCCAGCAACTCAGCAACCGGTTGGTCATCCCACCTTGATCTCCGGCTGCGTCACCTCTCCCGTGATCGCGTCACGGGCAACGTTGAAGGTCAGGATCACTTTTCCGAGGCGAATGAGATCGCCGTCGACGAGGAGGCGTTTCTCGGTGACTTTCTCGCCGTTGACGAACGATCCGTTTCTGCTCTTCAGGTCCTCGATCACGAATCCCTCAGCGGTCTTGAGTATGCGCGCGTGGTTCGTCGAGACGCTGCCGTCGGCGAGGACGATGGAGTTCGACGACGCGCGGCCGATGCTGTGCTCCGCATCGAGCAGCGGATAGACGTTGTCGGGCGCGTTGTCGGGCGTGAGCGAGCCGACCAGCGTGATGCGCCGCTGGGCCGTCTTCGGCTTCGCCGGCGCGGCCGGCTCCTCCTTCACGATGGCGATCAACCCGAGCTTGCCCAGCTCGCGCAACCGGTCGGAGAGCTCGCGCTTCGGCACGCCGAGGTCTTCGACCAGCTTCTCGAAGGAGCGCCCGGCGCTGAGACGGAAGAGCAGCTTCAGCTGGTCGATGTTGAGGCTCACCTGCTGCTGAAGCGCCGGATCCTCGACGACGCGGAACATCGTGGCGTCGGGATAGATCGACGCCTCGTCCACGCGCCGCTTCGCTTCTTCCAGGAGCGGCCCGAGCTCGAGCGCCAGCGGCGTCACGCCCTCGGGTAACACGGCCGAGTCGAGCAGCGTGAACGTCCCGGCGGTCCATTCAAACGTGTCGAGGACCGCCGCCGCCGGCTCCATGTCCTTGTTCGACTCCGCCCAGAGAATCGCGCTCTTGTCGAAGAACACGCGAGTCCGTTTGCCGGTGGTCTCGAGGTCGAGCGTCCCGCTGCTTTGGCGCCCGAGAAGAAAGGCGAGCAGCTCCTGTGGCGGGAAATGCCGCAGACTTCCCTGGAGGATGACCTGCATGGTTGCAGGTTATTTTAGCAGTGGAACGCCGGCGTCTCGCCGGCTGGTCGGGCGGCGTCCCCGCCGCCCCGGGAATTCCGGGAAGCGAGACGCTTCCCGACCAGCCGCCGGGACGGCGGCGTTCCTCTATTTCGGGAGCCGGTCGAGTACTGCGCGTTCTTCGGGAGTGAGATGTCCTGCAAGATCGGGATTCGTCTCAATGAGGGACTCGACGTCAAGAAGATCTCGCAGTCTTTTCGTGCGGCGACGCGCAGGATCGGTTCCCGAACGCATCTTCTCGTGGAGAAGATCGACGACGCCGATCACGCGCAGTGCGACGCCCTCGATATCGACCTCCGAGGCCGAATTCACTGCATCGGCAAGCGCGGGATCGTCCGTGAATTGCACGGGCGTCCCATCAGCGCCGACCCAGTTCTCCGAATGCTCGAAGGAACCGCCTGCGTGAAACCCCGCATCCGTCAGCGCCTCGCGCGGAATCGCATCGCGGCTCAAGACCGCGACGTCGATATCCAGCGTCGTGCGCGGGTCGGGATGATGCGCCTGCAGGGCAACACCGCCGATGATGGCGTAGGGCGTCTGCGTTTCAGCGAGGACACGGGCCAGCGTCAGGAGCGTCGGCTTCTTGGTCTTCTCCATCTCCCCTCGGAGCCAGTAATACTGACGGTCGAGCAGAAAGCCCGCCGAGATCCCGGAGCTCATCCTCGAATTCTACGCGCCTAGAACAGCTCCTCGAGCGCCCCGTAATGGCCGAGTCTCGCGTCAGGGACGTATTCGAAGCCGCGGCCGAGGGGGTCGTCGGTGCGGACGGTGGTGAAGTCGATGCCGAGGGCGGAGTAGAGGGTGCAGGTGACGTCCTCGGGGCGGACGTCGCGGTTGGCGCTCCATCCGTACTCCACGGCCTTGTCGCCGACCGCGTCGGTCTTGCCGATGATGCGGCCGCCGTGGGTGCCGCCGCCGGCGAAGATGTACGAGGTGCGGAGATAGTGATCGCGGCCGCCCTGGTTGTTGAGCGGGCCGGTGGTGCGGCCGAACTCGCCGAGGATCACGATGAGGGTCTCGTCGAGCAGGGTCTTGCCGGGAGTGGCGCCGGGCGAGGTCGAGAGATCGGTCATCAGTGAGCCGAACGCGGAGTCGAACTCGCCGGCCTGCGCGTAGATCGACTGCGCCGCGGCCTTGTCGTAGATGTCGGAGTGATGGTCCCAGCCGCCCAGCGTCGTCTGCACGAAGCGCGTTCCTTTATTCGAGCCGACGAGATTGCGCGCGACGATGAGCGAATCGCCGAACGTGGTCGAGCCGTAGCGCGTGTGGTCGGCATCGTTGAAGGAGAAGAGCGAGTTGATGCCCGGCGACTGCATCAGCGCCCGCGACTGATCGTAGAAGTCGTTCATGTCCAGCGACGGCTTGCCGAGGGATCCGTTGGTGCGGGCCGCATCGAGTTGATGCATCAGCGTCCAGCGGCGATCGAAGCGCGTCACTCCGTCGGGATGGCTAAGCGTCGAAAGGCCGGTCGCGTTCGTGGCGACTCCGAACGGCGCGTACTTCGCGGCGAGATATCCGGAAGTCGGGATCGCGCCGGAGTTCAAGGCGATGAAGCCGGGAAGGACGTCGCCGGGTCCGCGTTTGAGCTGCGTCTCCAGCGAGACCACCGCACCGATGTGCGGCGCGATGGCGCCGGTCGCGCCTCCGGGATTGCGCGCGATCTGCGCCCAGGTCTGCCCGAGCTGGTGCACCGCCGCCCATGCCAGGCCCGTCCGGGCGATGGAGATCTTCGAGAGATGCCCGGCGGTCTTCGGCAGCAGACCCTGCGGCCAGCGGACGTCGCCGTAGCTCGTCGGCGCGAAGTCGGACGGCGTCCACGAGCCTTCTTTCAGGTCCCAGAGGTCGACGTTGCTGGAGGCGCCGTTGAGGAAGATGAAGATGCAGTTCCGCGCGGTGTTGCGCAGCGCCACATTCGGTGCGACCTCGGCCGCGGAGAGCAGCCGCGGATCGAGCACGTCGGCGAAGTACGACGCCACCAGTCCCGTTCCCGCGATGCGCAGGAAGTTGCGGCGGGTGAAGCCTTCACCGAGGAGAGGAGAGTTGCCGTGAGCGCAAGTGCATTTCATTGGAACAAGAACTCCAGGCTGTTGAGCAGCACGAACTGCAGGTCCTCCGCTCGATCGGCGAGCGTGCCGGCTTTGAGATAGTCGACGGCGAGCTGCCGTTCCTGCGAGGTCGGTTTGCGCGAGAGCGTCGCGAGATAGAGCTGATCGGTGATGGTGCCGGGATCGGTGGTCGAGGCCAGGGTCTTGTTCAGCGTCGAATTCACGGTCGCGCGTTTGACGCGGGTGATGACGGTCTGGTCGTTCATCATTGCCAGCGCCTGGCTGATCGAGCTGTCGTTGGTGCGGGACGTGTCGTCGCGATCGCCGCGTCCGAAGTTGTTGATGAACGTGGTCGCGGTGGCGCGGCGCCCTTCGAGCGGGTCGGGCATCTGCATCGCCTTGCCGACGTTGGACATCCCCTGCACCGTGAACGACGCCGGCACGTTCGTGGCGATGGCCATCGCGTCGAAGACCGTCTCCGCCATCAGCCGGCGCGGATAGCGGCGCGCGTAGTACGGCACCCAGGAGTCGTTCCACGTGCCGACGGTGTAGGCGGCTGACAGTTGATATGTATTCGAGACCGCGATCGCACGGAGCAGCGCACGAATGCTGTAGCCCTTGGCGATGAACTCATCCGCGAGCGCTTCGAGGAGCTCCGGGTGGGTCGGCTGCGAGGTGAGCTTCGAGAGATCGAACGCGTTCACCGGCTCGACGAGGCCGAGGCCGAACATCTCTTTCCAGAGGTAGTTCACGGTCGCGCGGGCGAACTGGCGGTCGGCGGTGAGCATGCGTCCGTAGGCGACGCGATACGGCTCGTTCGCCTTCGGCTGCTCGCCGGTCATGATGAAGGCCGGCATCACCGTGGACGGGTCGCCGGCCGCCGGCACGCGCGGCGACTTGTTGCCGTCGGTGGTGTTGAGCCGGTAGACGCCCTGCGGATTGGGTGCGACGTTGAACTGGATGATGTTGGCGTTCGGGTTCGCGGGATCGGTATAGCGCGAGCCGCGGGCGGTGGTGGTCGCGAAGAACGCGGCCATCTTCCAGAAGTCGGTGCGGGTCTTGTTGCGCAGCCACCAGTTGACGGTCTCGAGATGCCCCACGCCGCTGTGGCAGGAGATGCAGAGCATCGGGATGCCGAGGAACTTCTCGGCGGAATGGGCGGCGAGGTTGTCGTACGTGTCCTGCGCCGGGCCGTTGTTCTGCAGCTGGCGCACGATGTAGTTCGCGACGCCGGCGCTGAAGTTCTGTCCTTCCCCGGACACGACTTCGCGGACCATCTGGTCGTAGGGCTTGCCGGAGCGGATCGAATCGCGGATCCAGGAGTAATAGACGTTGCGGCCGAGGTAGTACTCGCGGCTGTTGTTCGCGACCTGCACGTTCTGCACGAGATCGCCGAACCACATCGTCCAGCGGTCGGCGAAGGCGTCTGTGGCGAGCAGCTCGTCGATCTTCCGCGTGCGCTTGTCCGCCGTGGCGTCGGCCGTGAACGCCAGCACCTCGGCGGAGGCCGGGATCGTGCCGGTGAGATCGAGATAGACGCGGCGGAGGAACTCCTCGTCACCCGACTTCGTGGTCGGGTAGACGCCGTCCTTCTTCATCTTGGCGCCGATCCAGGTGTCGACGAAGTTCGCCTCCTGGAGAGCGGGCGGCAAGGAAGGCTTCCCGACCGAGCGGCGCTTGGACGTCGTCGCCGCGTTCGGCGCGGCGACCGCCTGCGCGTTCGCCGAGAGCATCCGGTAGAGGCTGTCTCGCTCGGCGGCGGGCGTCAGCGCAAACGTGCAGGTGTTATCTGCAAATGCCGGTGCTGCGAGCACCAGCGCCATCACAAGGACCGGTGATGTGCTTCTCATATGTCAATCCGACGTTCGAAGTTGTGAGGCGTTTACATTACAGCAAATATCCTCGTCCAGTGTGTGACCGGAGTCCCACAAACGGGTAGGGATTTTCGAGGTTGCGTCCCTCCTTCAATCATGAGGAGGCTTCGCATGGACGACGACCGCTGGTGTTTCTCTTGGATCGAGGGTGAAGGATCGGACACGCACGGAAAGAGCCGCGCCGCATTGGTGAGGCAGTACATGTGGGCCCCCGGCGACACGATCTGGGTCGGGTGGCAGGAGAACGACCCTGCCGACACGCCGCTGCGGAACAAGGTGAAAAAGTACGCTTCGGGATGGACGGCGCCGAAGCTGGCGAACCTCACCATCGCCTTTACCGACAACGCGGACGACGCCGACGTCCGGATTTCGTTTCGCAGCCGCGGCTCGTGGTCCGTGCTCGGCACGACCTGCCGGGAGATTCCCCGCGAACGGCCGACGATGAACTTCGGCTGGCTGCGCACCGCCAACGACGAGGAAGCGCGGCGAGTCGTGCTTCACGAGTTCGGCCACGCGCTCGGCCTGATTCACGAGCATCAGAATCCCGGCGGTACCATTCCCTGGAACAAGGAGCAGGTCTACCGCGACCTGAGCGGCCCTCCCAACAGCTGGGACAAGGCCACGATCGACAGGAACATGTTCCAGCCGTACGATAAGAACGAGACCAACTTCACGAATGTCGATCCGAAGTCGATCATGATGTATCCGATCCCGGCGAAGTGGGTGACGGATCCGAAATACGTCGCCGGCTCGAACTCGGACCTCTCGCAGAACGACCGCGACTTCATTGCCAGGCAATACCCGTCCGGATGAACGACCGCGACTGGGCCATCGTCGTCGGGATCAAGCACTACTTCGACCCGAAGTTCAACACCCTGGAGGGTCCCGAGAACGACGCGCGGGAGTTTTACAAGTGGGTGACTTCACCCGAGGGCGGCGGTGTGCCGAAAGGGCAGCACGTGCTGATCATTCCGAAGACGCCGTTCGCCGGGCCGGCCGGCGCGAATCCGACGGCGGCGATGATCAGCGCGGCGTTCGATCACTTCGACACGCTCAACAAAGTCAACCAGGACAACGGAAAAAGAATCCCCGTCGGCCGGCGGCTGTGGGTGTTTTTCGCCGGCCACGGGGTCACGCTGACGGTGCCTGCGCCGACGCGTGACATCACCGCCGTGCTCACCGCCGACGTGTCGCCGGCAACCATCCACGTCGCGCACGTCATGGGCACGGTGCTCGCCGACTATTGCGCTCGGGCGGGATATTTCGAGGAGATTTTTCTGCTCATGGACTGCTGCCGCACGTTCACGCCGGTGAGCGGATTGACCATCGCCGACAAGCGCGTCGTGCGCGGACGTACGCCGGCGCGAACGTTTTATGCATACGGAGCGAACGTCGGGCGTGAGGCGCGGGAGTGGGCCCCCGACGGAAAGACCTATCGAGGCGTGTTTTCGATGACGCTGCTGGAGGGACTCAACGGTGCCGCCGTCGATACGGTGGACTCGGAGCAGGTCATCACCGCGGAGTCGCTGAGGGGGTTTCTGTACGCAAACTTCAAGTCCCACATGGTCCCGCAGGATCGTGAAAAAGGCAGTTTGTACGAGCCGCAGATCGAGTACGACGGTAAGCCGCCGAAACTGGTCATCGGCCCGGTGCCTTCGCAATCGATCACGCCAAAGATCCGCCTGATCGCGCAGTCGGCGGGCGCGGCGGGCGCCGAGTTCACCATCCTCAGGAAATCGAAGAAGGTGGCCGGCGGAACGCTCGACGGCAATCCGGTCGAGCTCGAGCTCGAGGTGGGGCTGTACGTGTTGCAGGTGCCGGCTGCAAACTATGCAGACGCCTTGGAAGTCAAGGCATCGAAGGATCCGCAAGATGTCGTCGTCTGAGTCTGCGAAGGTCCGCTTCACGGTGAGGGCCGCCGACCCGGCGACCGAGATCTTCCTGATCAACGACGACTTCGCTCTCGTCGACCGCGGGCTGAGTCCGCGAACGTTCGAGCAGACACCGGGCGCCTACAAAGTGAAGGCGCGCCTCGGCTCGGCGATCTGGGAGAAGGCGGTTCTCGTCAGGAACGGGATGCCCGAGGTCGAGGTCCCACACATCGAGTTCGCCTCGCCGAGCCCCATCGAAGGAACGGCCTTGAGACACGAGCATCACGTCGCGGCGCTCTACGGCGCGGCGACGCGCCCGGCCGACGTCACCTATCTGGGCGGCGGCAGCGCGATCGTCGTGATGGCCCGCGACTGGACGGAGAAAGTGAACGCCGGGAAAAAGACGTCGTTCGCGGACCCGTCGCGAGGGCTCGTCATCTCGACGTTCGACGGCACCCCGGTCGCGAACATCGAGCAGAGCTCCGTGAAAGACCTCGGGTGGGAGCCGGTGACGACATGCCACGTCGCGCTTCCGCCGGGTGCGTACAAACTGGCCCTGGTCTCGCCCGATCTGCCGCCCATCGAGCAGACGCTCATCGCGTCGCCGGGATGGGTCACTCACGTCCATCTCCTGATGGAGGCCGCCGGCGACGACTCGACGCGCCACGTCGATCTGGCAGCGGGAACGATCAGCCTCCGCCGGCCGCCGCCGTGGAACGTCGAAGACCTGCGTTTCGAGGACCTCGCGCGCCAGGCGCTGCTCGAGGGCCGCTTCTCGCTGGCCGATTTCCTGAAGTCGCGCCTGGCCGCTCCGCCCTCGCCGATGTTCGCGCTCTACGCCGCGCATCTGCTGATCCGACAGGCCCAGCAGGCGCACTATGCACACAAGGAAGACGAAAAGATCGCGGAGATCGACAACAAAGAGCCGGTCGCGCAGGCGGTCGATTACCTCCGCGCGCAACTCGGCGATCATCCAGACGTCGAGGCCATCGCCATCGGCGCGGGCCGCGGACGAGCGGACTATCGCTTCGCCGTGCCGCCGATGCTGCGGGCGAGCTGGCTGCTGCTGCTCCGCGAGTCGAGCCAGCAGGCAGAACTGATCGGGAAGGACTCCTACGTTCTCCGCATCGCCGAGCGGATCTGGGGAGACGGCGCGTGGCTGCTCTGGAGCGCGCAAGACCCGAAGGAAGCGGCCGGGCGCTCGGAGGTCTGGAGAGACCGCGCCGCGGAGCTGATCGCGCAGTGGGACGTGCCCGATCCGTCGCGGACCCTCGAAACGATCGGCGTCTCCTCGATTCAATCGTCGGCCGCGGCGTCCGGAGCGTCCTGGGTCGACTCGGTGAAGACGTACTGCAACGACGCCTACCGGGCCGTGAAGTCGACACTCACCCGGCCGGCGAGCATGCCCTTTCCCGATCTGGAAAAAGCAGCGCAGAAAACCGCCGCGCGGACCAAGGTCAACTCCTCGAAGGCCCGCAGGATCCTCTCCGATCCGGAGTTCCGGAAGACACTGGTGCGGCAGACCGGTATCCCGATCAACAACATCACCGACTGGCTCGATCAACTCGATAAGAAATGAGCGGCCCGCTCGCCATCCGCCTCGAAGACGATCAGATCCACGCCGGCGAGAGGCTGCGGCTTTCGCTTCAGCGCACGTTGCGCGTGCCCGACGACGGCCGCGCGTATCCGCTCCCGCCCGGGTTCGGACGATTCCCGTTGCGCGCGGCCGCGCGCTATCCGTCGCTGCCGCCGGAGTGGCGCAACGACTTCTTCGTCCCGGTCTACGCGCGCGAGGCGCTGTGGATCGCGTTCGACGGCGCGCCGTGGAAGCCGAACGCGGTGAAGGTCGGAGCGGGCGGCGTGAACGTCGTCACCGGCGGCGCCTGGGACGACGAACTGCACGACGATCCGCAGGATTACGTCGTCGCACCCGATCAACTGTGGCTCGACGGCATCAACGCGGGCGAGGAGAGGGTGCGCCAGTTCGTGGTCATGCCGCATGGCGGCGGCTACACGATCGAGCAGCAGATCACCGGCGGCGAGCGCGTGGGCGGAATGCAGTTCGTGGTGTTCGAGCCGAGGCCGGGCACGTTTCCGGACGAAGAGCCCTCGCGCGAGGACTCGTTCGGCGCGCTGATGAGCATGGAGTCCGCTGGCACGATGGGGGTCGCGGTCGGCGGCGAGATCCGGCAGAAGATTCATCCCGACGCGTACGGCATCGATACCTGGGACCGCGAGCAGCGCGCGTCCTTCAGCGTCTACCTCCTCACGCCGGCGGAGTTCGCGGCGGTGACGGGAGAAGAGCCGCCGCCCTCTCCCATCGATGCGGACGAATACACGAATGCCGGCTTCCCCTGGTTCGAGCTCTACGAGGCCGAGGAGGCGGATCTCAGTCCCGCCGAGGCGCTCGAGCGGTTGAAGTCGATCCGCGAGATCGAGGAGCGCGCCGCGGAGAAGAGCCTCGAGCTGCGCGGATCGCAGACGGTCGAGCTGCGGCGAAAGCGCTGACGATCAGAACGCAACGGGCTCGAACTCGTCGAGCTTCCGGATGTCGACGCTCACCTCTCCATTTTCATCGGGAGGATTGAACATGTTGCGGTAGCGGGCGCCCCAGACGATCTCCTCCGCGGCGTAGGACGACCGCGTATGCACGTTCTGGGAGAACGTCTCTTCGAAGCCGTTGAGGAGCACGAGGAACTCGGCGTCGCAGTCGATGAGATCCTCGCCGGTCCAGTGGCTGAGCGGGCTGGTTTCGTCGATGGGATGGACGATGGTCCAGGAGAGTGGGAAGAAGACGACGCTGTCGCGCTCCAGCCTCAAAGGGATGAACTCGCGATCGACCTTGGTCTTGCCGTCGCGTTTGCGGCGGCTGAGGAGCACCTGCGCGTACAGGTTCACCAGCTGGCTGCTGCGCTGGTTGACGATGCGGAACATGAACGCCTTGCCGTTGCGATACGGCGCGACGACCGCGTTGCGGCTGAAGCGGATGCGGGCGGTGGGACGCGCGAAACGGGCGAAGACGAAGCCGGCGACGACGGCGAAGGCGATGAGGCCGAGGAGCGACTCCACGGCCATGACGATGTTCGCGGCGAGAGTGACCGGCGCGAGATGGCCGTAGCCGATGGTGGCCAGCGTCTCCACGCTGAAGAAGAAGGCGTCGGGAAAGCGGCCGAGGGTCGGGAGGCCGGTGGCGCGCATCAGCGCGCCGTCGCCGCAGGCGACGTAGAACACGGCGAAGAGGGTGTTGATGAGAAGGTACAGGCCGCTGACGATGCCGAGAAACTTCGTCCAGGAAATCGTCAGGAAGTAGTGATAGGCGGAGAGCGACTCCCAGAAGTGGAGTCCGTCGCGGCGGACGTTGAAGGAGCCGTCGCGATTCAGGAGGCGCTGGCGGCTCTCGCGGGCGACGACGGAGCCGAATCCGAGGTCGAGGTTGACGGCGGCGGCGTCCTGCTGCTCGTTGACTGCGCTCACGCGCGCAATTGTGCTACAACGAGGCGATGCTCGACGAACTGACGATAGAGACCTTCCAGCCCCTCATCGGCAGCAGCTTCTGGCTGCACACCACGAACGCGACCGGAAAACACAAGATCGAAATGCGGCTGGAAGAGACGAAGAAGGTGATGGAGAACGAGGCCGCCCGCCTCAAGCGGCATCCCTTCTCGCTCTACTTTCTCGGTCCGGGGTCGATCTACCTCGAACAGAGGATCTACCACCTGGCCCACGACGCGTTTCCCGACGGACTGGAGATCTTCCTCGTGCCGGTCGCCAAGGACGCGCAGGGGTATCACTACGAGGCGGCGTTCGCCTGAACGCACGTCCGGCGCGGACGAGCACCTCGAGCCTTAACGACGTTCGCGTCGCCGCTTCGCTCTTCGTCCTCGCGTTCGTGACGTATTCCTACTTCTATGGCGGCTGGGGTGCGAACCAGGAGGTCAACTACGCGCTGACGCGCGCGATCGTGGAAGGGCGCACGTTCGAAGTGGACCGCTATACGGTGCGCGACGGCGATATCGCGTCGGGCAGAGGCGGCCACATTTACAGCAACAAGCCGCCCGGACTGTCGATGCTGGCCGCTCTGCCTTACGCGTTGCAGTACGCGCTGCAGCAGCGCCGCGTCATCAGCTTCCGTGATTACTGGCGGACCAACAAACAGCTGGTGACGATCGAAGTCTGCGGCGTCGCCGGCGCGCTGATTCCAGCAATTCTGTTTCTCTATGGACGGCGGACGTTGAACGTGAGCCGCCGTCAGGCTGCCATGGTGGCGATTCTGGTCGCCTTCGGCACGATCGCCCTCCCCTACTCGACGATGCTGTTCGCCCACGTTCCGACCGCGCTCTTTCTCCTGCTCGCATTCGTGCTGGTCAGGACGCGTCCGTTCCTCGCGGGAGTCGCAGCTGGTATCGCCGGGATGTGTTTTCTGATCTCGGCGATCGCGGCTCTGATTCTCGTCGCGCTTGCATGGCGGGAGCCGGCGCGGAAGGCGGCGCTGTTCGTCGCCGGCGGCGTTCCGTTCGCCGCCGCGCTGGCGGTTTATCAGTGGATCTGTTTCGGCTCTCCATTCGTCACGTCTCTCGAAAGAAGCGGATCGTTCACGGAGAAGGGACTGCTGTTCGGCGTCTTCGGCATCCCGCACGCGGAGCGTCTGTGGGCGATCTCTTTTCCCGAGTATCGAGGTCTGTTTTACAGCTCGCCCATCCTGCTGTTCGCGTTCGCGGGGATGGTGATGATGTGGCGGCAGCGCGGCTTCCGCGCGGAGCTGATTGCGATCGTGGCGATCACGCTCGTCTTCTTCGTCAGCGTTTCGTCGTTCAATGGCTGGCATGGCGGGGCGGCATTCGGACCGCGCTACCTGTTGCCGGTGATCCCGCTCCTCGGCATCCCGATGATGTTCGCCGCGGACCGCGTGCGCTGGCTGTGGCTGGCCGTGGGCATCGTGTCGATCGCCATCAACCTCGCCGCGACGGCGGTCGACGCAATGCCGCTCGACGGCGTGGAGCGGCCGTTCACGGGCTACATCGTTCCGAGGCTGCTGCACTCCGAAATTTCACTCGCGCAGGACTCGGGGAACCTCGGAGAGCGACTGTTCGGCAAGGGCAACGCCGTTTCGATCTTACCGGCGGTGCTTTGGATGACCGCAGGGAGCTGGTGGATTCTCCGCGCCGGTCTCCGCTCTGGTCAGGGCGACCAGCGCATCAGATAGTAAACACCGTTGGTGTCGACCTGCTCGAAGCCGAGGCGCTGGTAGAGGTGAAGGGCGGGATTGTAGGCTTCGACGTGAATCGTGACCGGCTTGCCGACTCTGGCGCCGCGCGCGAGGACATCCGCAACGAGTTTCCCACCGATTCCGCCGGCTCGATAATCGGGCATGAGCGCGATGTCGACGAGGCGGATCTGGTCCTTCCATTCGTCGATCCAGATGCGGCCGACCGGCTCGCCGTCCTTCTCGACGATGTTGCGCTCGAGGGTCGGGTAGTGAATCCCGTAATGCTCGTACTGCGCGGCGAACTGCTGGTCGAGAAACTCGCTCTTCTGCGCCTCGTCGAAGGGGAAATGCTGCATCTCCTCCTCCCGCGTGGAGTGGTAGAGACGGCGCATGAAGTCGTAGTCGGCGTCGGTGGCGGGACGGAGAGTGATCGCGCCGATATCGGCGCGATCACCCGGAGAACCCAAGCTCACGACGCGTAGTCGGTACGCACGACGAGGTGTTCGAAGGGCGCGATGGCGCCGTTCGAATCGACGAGGGCCATGCGGCCGTCGACGCGTCCGACTTTCCAATCCGACCAGCGAGGCGCCGCGTCGTTCTCGAAAAGCGGGACGATGACGTAGAAGCCGCGGACGAGCTTCAGCGATCCCGGCTCGCTCTGAAGCGAGAGCGTGACCGGAAGCGCATGCGACTCGAGGGGATTGGCCAGCGCATCGCGGCGCGATTTCGGTCCGCCCGCCTCCACGGCGCCGGCTTCGACACCGACCGTGAAGCGGATGGACTGAACGTCATCAACGGGAACGTTGAAGTTGACGGCGTTGCCCTGACAGCCCGTGGCCCGGCTGCAGCCCCAGGCCCGGAATGGCGCGTCGCGCCGCTCAGACCCTTCGAAATACGCGAAGTGCGTGAGCAGCTCGACACCTCGGCGGGCGCGCGGCTCCGCCGCGGCGCCGCTCGCACCGGAGACTGTGACGCGGGCGCCCCGGCCGATGAACTGGCCGTCTCCCGCTGGGATGCTGGCGGCATCCACGACCGCCATCGCTCCATCCAACGCTGTGAACCCCACCGCGAGCCGTTTCGGAGACGCGAACGCCTCCGCGCCGAACAACTTCGGACCGACTGTGGCGGCGGCGAGCGCACAGGTCGAGGACACGAGTAAAAACTCGCGCCTTCCGATCTCGTGCCCTTTGGTCTTCATACCAATCTCCTTGACCATCTCTCTCGATTCCATCGTAAGTGAAAAACATCAAGTCCGAGGCGGGAAGACCCCCTGTAATGCGATGTTGAAGTAAAACGTCAGGTAGGGCTGCATGTTGTTGTGGGGCTGGTCGCCGCCGGCCGGCGCAAGAGCCTCGGGCGCCATCTGGACGACGTTGGCGTTGGTCACGGTCTGGAACGGATTGCCAGTCGCCGCTCTGGCAATCGAGCGGCCGACCGGATCGGCCAGGTCGCCCGGCTGCGAGACCGCCCGCATGGTGTGGGAGTGAGCGGGAATCTCGCTCTCGAGCAGCGTGACGGTCTCGCTTCCTCCCGTCTCGCCGAGGTCGTGGAGCGAGAGGCCGGGACCCTGTCCCGGATGCATCGGCGCGCGTCCCTGCAGGTCCGGCAAAGCGAAGTTTGATTTCCCGTTTCCGCCGTAGGTGGTGCCCAGCAGCGAGAAGAGCGCCGTGTTCTGCGACAACGGCAGCAACTGGCCGTCGCACCACGCCCATCCCTTCGGAGCGAAGTTGAACGGAAAGATGCGAATCTCAGCGACAAATGGATCCATTTTTCATTCTCCTCGATTGACGCCTTACGACGGCTGCGGATAGAGCCCGAACAGCGAGATGATGAAGTCGACGCAGAGGTACGGCTGGAAGTTCGTGTGCGGCTGACTTCCGCCGGTCGATCCCACCGCCACCGGACTCATACTCGTATCGGGGTCGTCGCCGGAGTAGAGGTCGACGTTCGTGATCTTGGCCAGGACATTGGCCTGGCCGGTCGGCTGTGTACCGATGCTCGCCGAAGCCAGCAGCGGATGCGAATGCGCCGGGATCTGATTGACCGTCAGCGTGATCTCTTCCGCGCCGCCCGTCTCCGCGAGAATGAAACCGCTACCCTGATGGATCGGGAGACGGCCCCGCAGATCCGGCAGCGAGAATGTCGACTGTCCGTCTCCGCCGTAGGTCGTGCCAATGAGGTTGAAGAGGGTCTCGTTTTCAGAAATCGGAAGAAGCTGTCCTTCGCAGAACATCCATCCGGCCGGAGCGAAGTTTCCGGCAAACATGCGAATCTCACCTACATAAGGCTGTGCCATTGTTCTTCGCTCCTTCTAGTTCGGGCTCGGGAAGATGCCCTGCAGCGCAATGCAGAAATTCAGGGTCAGAAAGGGTTGCATGTTCAAGTGTGCCTGGCTGCCGCCGACGTTGGTGATCGATCCGGCGTTCATGGCCGCGAGGTTCGCCGCCGGCGCGTAGGCATCCACGCCCTGCACTTTGGCGAGGAGATTCGAGGTCGGGATGAAGGCATCTCCAACTGACGACGATGCCTGAGCCAGGTGCGTGTGCGTGGGCAGCTCCGCGACCGAAACCGTGTGAGCCTGTTCCCCGGCCTTTTCTCCGAGCGTATGTCCGCTTCCCACGTGAATCGGAGCGCGGCCACGCAGATCGGGCAGCGCGAAAGTGGTCTGGCCGTTTCCGCCGAACGTCGTCCCCAGCAGTGCGAACAGCGGCTGGTTCTGATTGATCGGAAGGAATTGGCCGTTGCACTGCGCCCATCCCTGGGGCGCGTAAACGAAGCTCATGATCCTGATTTCGGACAAGAAAGGTTCGGCCATTTCTTTGCTCTCCTCTGTTGCACTACGGTGTCACGCAGTTGGACGGCGCGTTCGAGAACGCCGTGCCGATAACGATATCAGTCGTACCGGTATTGGACTTGGTGGTGTTGACCCAGGTGGTGATGTCGGCAGGGTTCGAGCCGCTACCCGCAAAGTTCTGCAGGTTGAACGTGGTGCCGGCGCGCTGGCGCAGGCGATAACCCTGCTGCCCGGTGGCCGAGCTGCTGTTGTTGAACATGTTCAGGCAGACCGTGTTCGTGCCGCCGCCGCTGGAGCCCGACTCGATGCTGATGCCGTCGAGCGGCGCGCCGGCGGCAAGGTTGATCACGTTCGCGCTGATGGTCAGGCTCAGGAGGCCCGTACCGAGGCGCGCCTGGGCGACGATGCCGTTGGCCTGGACGCCGCTGATGGCGTTGCCGTTGATGTTCGCGGCGATGGTGCCATTGCCGTCCTCGAACACGCGGATGCCGCTGACGTTGTTTCCGAGTCCGGTGATGGTATTGCCGGACACGGTCGCATTGATCGTCGACGTGTCGAAGTTCTGGATGTTGATGACGTTCAGACCGTTGGCGGCGCTGGTGCCGGTGCTCAGACCGGTGAACCCTGAGATCGTCGCGTTGATCAGCGAGCTGTGCGCCCCGGCGATGTTGATCGCCGATCCGAGGTTGCCGTTGAAGTTGCTCGTCGCGCCGTTCATGGTCGTGGTGATGGAGCTGGTGTTGTTGGCCGAGATCTGGATGCCGTCGCCCTGATTATTGTTGAGACTATTGCCGCCGGTCAGGTTGACGGTGAGATTCGCGGCATTGTTGCCGGTCACGGAAACCGCGTCTCCGCCGGTGGCCACCGCGGTATTGCCGAGCGTCGAGTTGGAGATCGTCAGCGTGCCGGCCGTCGAGCTGTTATTGATGATGAAGACGTTGCTCACTGCCGAGCCGGTGACGCTGCTGGCGCTGATCTGCGAGTTCGCGCCGAAGAGATCGGTGATGAAGATTCCGTGCTCGCCGGCGGCGTTGCCCGCTCCGATCATGGTGCTGCCGTTGCGGAACTTGAAGTCGGTCACGGTCGTGCCGAGGATGCCGGTGTTGGCCGTGGTCGCGACGTCGACGCTGTCGAGCGTGAGGCGGACGACGCCGGTCGCCTGGACGGCGTTGTCGCCGCTGTTGCTGATCTGCATGTCGGTCAGCGAGACGTCCTGGGTCGAAGTCAGCGACACGCTGTCGCCGGTGACGTTCTGGATCGTGCCGCCGCTGTCCGCCGCGCCGGTGCCGGTGACGGTCAGACCGCCCGACGTGCCGGTGTTGTTCAGCAGGATGCCGTTCGCTGCGCCGGTCGCAGAGATGCTGGTGAAGTTGAGGTTGCCCGCGCCGATCGTCGCGTTGGTGACGCTGAGACCGACGCCCGCGGGCGCGCTGATGGAGCCGGCGCCGTTGGTGACGCGCATTCCGGTGGAACCGGTGTAGAGACCGGTGCCGCCGATGGTGACGCCGGAGGTACCGCCGAAGACGGTGAGCGTGCCGAAGGCGAGATCGCCGCTGACATTCGACATCGAGACGCCCGCGCCGCCGACCGGGTTACCGCTCGCGCCGACGGTGACGCTGCCGGTGCTGACGGTGTTGAACGAACCGCCGGCGACCGCGTCGAAGGTCGCCGTGTTGATGCTGATGCCGGCGCCGGCGGTGTTGCCGTCGATGGTGACGTTGGCAAGGCCGGTGACGGTGAGCGAGCCCGCGCTGCCGTCCATGAAGATACCGGTGCCGCCGGTCGAGAGGATCGTGCCGTTGGAGTAAGAAACCGCGGCCGGTGCCGTGGCAGTGGCACTGAAGCCGTGACCGCTGGACGTGATCGAGGTGTTGTTCACGTTGACGGTCGTGCCCGCGGCGGTGCCGGCGTTCACGTCGATGCCTTCCTGACCCGCGCCGGTGATGACGTTGTCGTGAATGGTGACGCCCGCGGCCGCGCCGAGCGGCGTCGTGGTGACGTCGATGGCGTTGCCGGTTGCGCTGGAGAGCGACAGACCGGCGATGTCGATGCCGAGACGGTTCGCGGTGACGACATCGGAGCTCGAGGTGACGACCGGCTTGACGCCCGGCGCCACGAGAACCGTCGGCGAGCCGTTGCCGTTGAGATTCTGCGCGATGCTCAGGCCGTAGCCCTCGCCCCACAGCTTCTGATTCAGCTCGACGTAGATGCTGCCGGTGACGGCCGAGGTGTGGACGAAGATGTAGTCGCCCGCGCCGTCGATGTCGCCGACGCCGCCCGCGCCATTGAGCGAGGTGAAGTCGTTGAGCGGCGCGATCGAGGTGCCGTTGCCGCCTGGCGCCGCGGAGCCGTTCACGTACCAGATCATCTCGTGGATCGTGATGGTGACGGTCCCGGTGGAGGTGGCCGGAGAGCCGGCCGACGGGATGTCGGTGACGGTGTACTGGAACGAGCCGGTGGTGTTGCCCGGTCCCGGCGTGTAGCTGAACGAGCCGTTGGCGAGCATCGAGACCTTCGAGCCGTCGCCGAGGGTGCAGTCGAACGGCGCGGTGACGTCGGAGCAGCCGACGATGCCGGTGACGACCATCGGATCGCCTTCCGGATCGCTATCGTTGTCGCGGACGCCATTGCCCGAAGGCGTGGTGTCGGAGACCTTCGGGGTCAGGCCGCCGGCGAGATCGACGCGCAGCTCGGTGTTGCCGAACGTCTCCCACGAGTCGTTGCCCGCGGTCGGCCCGTCGTTGACGGCGGTGACGGTGATCGTGAACGTCTGCGGCGCCGAGGTGTCGACGCCGCCATTGGCAACGCCGCCGTTGTCGTGCAGCGTGACGGTGACGAGCGCCGAGCCGTTCGCGTTCAGGAACGGAGTGAAGGTGAGCACGCCGGTCGAGGAGATCGACGGCTGCACGAGGAAGAGCCCGTTGTTGTTGTTCGAGACGATGAAGTTCACGGCTTGGCCGGACTCGTTGGCCGGACCGGCGCTGATGGAGGTGGCCCACGCCGCCGAGTACGGACCGCTGTCTTCATTCACGGTGACGTCGCCGCCGGAGGTGAATGAAGGCGCGTCGTTGACGGCGTTGACGGTGATGGTGAACGTCTGCGACGCCGAGGTATCGACGCCGCCGTTGGCGACGCCGCCGTCATCCTGCGCGAAGATCGTGACGGTGGCGCTGCCGAATGCGTTCAAGGCCGGCGTGAAGGTCAGCACGCCGCTCGACGAGACCGAAGGCTGCACCGAGAAGAGCGCGTTGTTGTTGTTCGTGACGTTGAAGGTCACGGTCTGGCCGGACTCGTTGGCCGGGCCGGCGCTGATGCCGGTGGCCCAGGCCGCCGAGTACGCGCCGGAGTCTTCGTTGACGCTGACGTTGCCGCCGGAAGTGAAGCTCGGCGAGTCGTTGACGCTGTTCACGGTGATCGTGAAGGTCTGGGACGGCGAGGTATCGTCGCCGCTGTTCGCCGTGCCGCCGTTGTCGGTGAGATAGATCGTCACCGTGGCTGTGCCGAATGCATTGGCGGCCGGAGTGAAGGTCAGCACGCCGCTGGCCGAGACGCTCGGTTGCGCCGAGAAGAGCGCGTTGTTGTCGTTCGAGGTGACGAACGTGAGTGTCTGGCCGCTCTCGTTCGGGCCGGCCGAGATCGCGGTGGCCCAAGGCGCAGAGTAGGCGCCGGAGTCTTCGTTGACCGTGACATCGCCGCCGCCGGTGAACGACGGCTCGTCGTTGACCGCACCCACGGTGATGGTGAATGTCTGCGACGGGGACGTGTCGACGCCGCCGTTCGCGATTCCTCCGTTATCGGAAAGCGAGACGGTGACCGTCGCGCTGCCGAATGCGTTGGTGGCAGGAGTGAAGCTCAGCGTTCCATCCGCCGCGATCGACGGCTGGGACGCGAACAAGGCATTGTTGTCGTTGGAGACATTGAAGGTGAGCGTCTGGCCGCTCTCGTCGGCCGGACCGGCGCTGATGGCCGTCGCCCACGCCGCGGAGTATGCGCCCGAGTCTTCGAGCACGCTCACGTTACCGCCGCTGGTGAACGACGGCGCGTCGTTCACAGCGCCAACGGTGATGTTGAACGTCTGCGACGGCGAGGTGTCGTCGCCGCCGTTGGCGATACCGCCGTTGTCCATGAGATAGATGGTGACGACGGCGCTGCCGTTCGCATTCGCGGCCGGCGTATAGGTCAGCGTGCCGGTCGAAGAAACGGCCGGCTGCGCACTGAACAGCGCGTTGTTGTCGTTGGAGGTGAAGAACGTGAGCGACTGGCCCGACTCGTTGGCCGGACCGGCGGAGATCGACGTCGCCCAGCCGGGCACCGTCTGCGGTCCGGCGTCTTCGTTCACCGACTGATCGGCGCCCTTCACGAACGACGGTTCGTCGTTGACCGGAGTGACGACGATATTGAAGTTCTGCGTGGGGGACGTGTCGTTCCCGCCATTGGCGATGCCGCCGTTGTCCTGCGCGTACACGTAGACGTTGGCCGAACCGTTCGCATTCGGCGCGGTGGTATAGGTCAGCGTCCCGTTCGGGGCGATCGCCGGAGGCGTGGAGAAGAGCGACGGATTGTCGTTCGTGACCGTGAACGTCACGGTCTGTCCCGCTTCGTCCGCGGTCGGGCCGGGACTGATGCTCGAGGCGTAGCCGGCGAGGGTCTGCGGGCCGGCATCTTCCAGCGAGGTGACGGGGTTCGCGCCGAGGGTGAATGTCGGCGGATCGTTGACCGGATTGACGGTGATGGAGATGGTACCGTTCGAACTGCCACCGTTGCCGTCATCGGCCTTGAACACGAAGCTGTCGGGGCCGTTGTAGTTCAGGTTCGGCGTGTAGGTGACCTGCGCGCTGGTCGGCGTTTGGTTGAAGATCGCGCCGAGCGAGCCGTGTAGCGGCGGGGTGATGATGGAGAACGTCAGCGGATCGCCATCGGGGTCGGTCGCCGTCATGGTGATGGTCACGGCGTTGTCTTCGTTCGTCGTCGCGTTTCCGTTGTTCGCGACCGGAGGAGCGTTGCACGTGGGCAGCGACTCACCCCCAGGCAGCGACGGAGCTGCCGGCGAGCAGCTCTGCGCCGTCGTCGGGAACGTTCCGACCGGGCTGCCGTTCGTCGGGAACGTGGTGCCGGATGTCGAAAGCGTCGTGCAGTAGGTCAGCGAGATCGTTCCCTGCTGCGCCACCGGAACGCCGGCGGTGCTGCCGACCGGCCGGACGTCGCCGACGCCCAGGGTCCAGTTGAGCGCTCCGGAGTAGGAGCGGATCGCGATGTGGCCTCCGGCGCGTTCGCTGCCGCTGGTGGCGCCGGATGCGTCGATGCTCGCGCCGCTCAGGGTAACGTCGTTTTTCGCGCTGACATTGACGTTGCCGCCCCGGTCTTTGTTTTGTGTCCCGGAAGCCTGAAACGCGTTTGCGCTGGCGATGACGCTGCCTGAAGTCGACGTCACGTTGATGGTGCCGGAGTCGCGGTTGTCCTGAGTGCCGGGGTTCGACGTGAGGGCAAACAGTCCGGATACGGCAGGCGCGCCGACGACGGTGATGTCGTCTGCGGCGTAGAGATCGACGTGGTAGGTATCCGCGTCCTCGCGCGTCGCGTCGGCGCGCAACATGCCGTTATGCAGGCCGCCTACGCTGCCGAGCGAGCTGGCGTCGACGGTGATCGACGTTCCGCTGCGCACCACAACGCGCGGTCCGGAATTTCTGCGCGCAATCGATGCGACCAGACCGTTCACTTGTACGTTGCAGCCTTCGAGGGTGACGGTCTTGGCGCCGGAAGTTCCGACGTCGCCGCCCTGCCCGGCGACGATCGCGGCCGGTCCGATCACGACCGCCGGTTCGGCAAACGTCAGCGATTTGATCGTGATCTCGCCGCCGACCGCGTGGCCGCCGCCTCCGCTCAGGATGATGCCGGTATAGATCGTGGACGTCGAAATGGTTCGCGACGGTCCGGCGAGAATCATGCCGCCGATCGTGGTCTGGCCGCCGCCGGTGACCGAGATGGCGCCGGCGTCACAGTCATTCGCTGCGGCGGAGACGATCGCGCCGGCCTCTTGGACGACCGTTCCGCCGGCGGTGATGGTGACATTGCCGCCATGGAACGACGTACCCGAGTTGGTCTTCGAGCTCGAGACGAGCGCGCCGGCAAGCGTCACCGTCGGGCCCTGCATCAGGAAGTTGCCACCGGCGGTGAACGTGATGTTGCCGCCGTTGCCGTCGCCCGAACGATTCTCGGCGAAGACGGAGCTGCCCGACGCGAGCACGACGTTGCCGCTGGCGATAAACGCCATCGGGCACGCGGAGTTGTTTCCAGCGCCGTCGTCGTTGCAGTTGACCACGCCGGTGATCGTGAGATTGCCGTCGCTCACGGTGAAGACGCCGTTGACGACGCCGTCATGGTCGCTTGCCGAACCATCGAGCGACGCGAAGTTCTGCGTCCCCGAAATCGTCACGTCGTGCGCGAAGAGCGCAGGCGTGGCAAAGAGCACAATCAGAGACAGCAGGAGCCGAACCGACAGGGAGCGCATACCAACCCCTCCGTTGCAACAGCGTATGTTGTGTGGACGCAGCGGATCTATGTGACTACGACAAATCTTCGGCGGACGAGCCGCCACTTCGGATACACCAGCCTGATTGTTTGATCGTGATCTCTCTCGCGATCTTGGACGACGCACAATGTAATGTCAGATTGCCCGCAACGCAAGTGGCAAACGCAAACGGGGATCGCGATCGCGATCCCCGTTTGTGAAACCGGTTACGTGATCCTCATGTGCGCGGCGGATAAACACCCTGCAGCGCGATGTTGAAATAGAACGTGAGGTACGGCTGCATGTTGTTGTGGGGCTGGTCGCCGCCGGCCGGCGCGAGCGTCTCGGGCGCCATCTGCACGATGTTCGCGTTGGTCACGGTCTGGAACGGGTTGCCGGTCGCCGCCCTGGCGATCGCGCGGCCGACCGGATCGGCCAGGTCGCCCGGCTGCGAGACCGCCCTCATGGTATGCGAGTGCGCGGGGATCTCGCTCTCGAGCAGCGACACCGTCTCGCTTCCCCCGGTCTCCCCGAGGTCGTGGAGCGAAAGGCCGGGCCCCTGTCCGGGATGCATCGGCGCGCGTCCCTGCAGGTCGGGCAAAGCAAAGTTGGATTTCCCGTCTCCGCCGTAGGTCGTACCCAACAGCGAGAACAGCGCCGTGTTCTGTGACAGCGGCAACAGTTGACCGTCACACCACGCCCATCCCTTCGGGGCGAAGTTGAACGGGAAGATGCGAATCTCAGCAACAAACGGATCCATATTCTTCTCTCCTGTCCTTCATCATTCTTCGTTTCCCGGAACTTCGCGTTCTCCTAGGTCGGACTCGGGAAGATGCCGAACAGCGAAATGATGAAGTCCACGCAGAGATAGGGCTGGAAGTTCGTATGCGGCTGACTTCCGCCGACCGATCCCACCGCAACCGGACTCATATTCGTATCGGGGTCGTCGCCCGAGTACATGTCGATGTTGGTGATCTTGCCCAGGACATTGGCCTGGCCGGTGGGCTGCGTGCTGATGCTCGACGAACAGAGCAGCGGATGCGAGTGCGCCGCGATCTGACTGACCGTCAGCGTGATCTCCTCGGCGCCGCCGGTCTCCGCCAGGATGAATCCGTTGCCCTGATGCGCCGGCAACCGTCCGCGCAGATCCGGCAACGCAAACGTCGACTGCCCGTCTCCGCCGTAGGTCGTGCCAATGAGGTTGAAGAGGGTCTCGTACTCGGAAATCGGAAGCAGTTGTCCTTCACAGAACATCCAGCCGGCCGGAGCGAAGCTTCCGGCGAACATGCGAATTTCTCCCACGTAAGGTTGTGCCATCGTCGTCGCTCCTTTCTAGTTTGGACTCGGAAAGATGCCCTGGAGGGCGATGCAGAAGCTCAGGATCAGAAACGGCTGCATGTTCAGGTGCGCCTGGCTCCCGCCGGTATTCGTGATGGACGTGGCTTTCATCGCGGCGAGATTGGCCGCCGGAGCGTAGGCATCGACGCCCTGGACTTTGGCGAGCAGGTTCGAGGTCGGCACGAAGGCATTGCCCACGTCCGACGACGCCTGAGCGACGTGGGTGTGCTGGGGCAGCTCGGCGATCGAGAGCGTATGGGCCTGCTCGCCGCCCCGCTCGCCCAGCGTGTGGCCGCTGCCGACGTGAATCGGAACTCTCCCGCGCAAGTCGGGAAGTCCGAAGTTGACCCGTCCGTCGCCACCGAACGTCGTCCCCAGCAGTGAAAACAGCCCCTGATTCTGGTTGATGGGAAGCAACTGCCCATCGCAGAGTGCCCACCCCTTGGGCGGAAACACGAAGGACATGATCCTGATCTCGGATAGGAAAGGTTCAGCCATCTCTTACTCCTCTCTCTCTGGTCCTCTGATTACGGGGTCGGACAATTGGCAGGCGCATTCGAGAACGCCGTGCCGATGACGATGTCGGTGGTGCCGGTGTTGGACTTGGTGGTGTTGACCCATGTGGTGATGTCGGCGGCGAGTGCACCGTTGCCCGCGAAATTCTGCAGGTTGAACGTGGTGCCGGTGCGCTGGCGCAGGCGGTAACCCGACTGAGGTCCGGCGCCCGCCGACGTGCTGTTGTTGCTGAACATGTTGAGACAGATCGTGTTGGTATCTCCGCCGGCGCTGGAGCCGGACTCGATGCTGATGGCGTCGAGCGCGGCGGCCGCGGCCAGGTTGACGGTGTTGTTGTTGACGGTCATGTTCAGATGACCGTTGCCAAGGGTGCCGGCGCGCGCCTGCGCGACGATTCCGTTCGCCGCCATGCCGCTGATGTTGTTGCTGCTGAGGGTGGTGTTGATGGTGCCGTTCCCCTCCTGGATGACGCGAATGCCGCTGGCGTTGTTGCCAAGGCCGGTGACCGTGACGTTCGACACGGTGGCGTTGATCGTCGAGGTGTCGAAGTTCTGGATGTTGATCACGTTCAGACCGTTGGCGGCGCTGGTTCCCGTGCTCACGCCGGTGAAGCCGGAGACCGTGGCGGTGATGACCGCGCTGTTGGCGGCCGCGATGTTGACCGCGGATCCGAGATTCGCGTTGTAGTTGCTGGTCGCGCCGCTGACCGTCACGTTGACGGTACTGGTGTTGTTGGCCGAGACCTGGAGACCGTCGCCCTGATTGTTGTTCAGGTTGTTGGCGCCGGTCAGGTTGACGGTGAGGTTGGAGCTGTTGTTTCCGACGATCGAAACGCCGTCACCACCGGTGGCCACCGCCACATTGTTGAGCGTGGAGTTGGTGATGTTCAGCGTGCCGGCGGTCGAATTGTTGTTGGTGATGAAGACGTTGATCACGGCCGAGCCGGTGACGCTGCTGCTGCTGATCGAGTTGGTGCCGAAGAGATCGGTGATGGAGATGCCGTACTCGTTGGCGGCGTTGCCGGCCCCGGTCATCGTGCTGCCGTTCTGGTAGTTGAAGCCGGTGATGGTGTTGCCGAGGATGCCGGTGTTCGCGGAGGTGGTGAAGTCGCAGCTGTCGATCGTGAGCCCGTTCGTCACGGTCGTGGCGTCGATCGCGTTGTCGCCGGCGCTCGTGATCTGCATTTCGTTCAGCGTGACGCTGCGGACGGCGGTGATCGAAATGCTGTCGCCCGTGGTGTTCTGAATCGTTCCGCCGCTATCCGCCGAGCCGGTGCCGTTGATGGTGAAGCCCGCGGTCGCTCCGGTGTTGCTGAGGAGGATGCCATTGGTTCCGCCGTTGACGTTCACGGTGTCGAATTGCACACCCGCTGCGCCGATGGTCGCGCGGTTGATCGTGACGCCGGTCGCCGTTGCTGCTGTTGGTGAGCCGAGGGTGTTGTTCGCATTGCTCAGGCTGACCGTGAGGCCGGTCCCCGCCGGCGCTGCACACGTTCCGTTGCAGGCCTTGTAGACACTGGCCGCGCCGGACAGCGTCAGTTGCCCGCTGATGTTGACCGTGCCGGCGGTTCCTTCGATCGAGACGCCCGCGCCGCCGGTACTGCCGATGGCGGCGGAGAACGTGCTCGTGCCGCCGCCGAGGGTCGTGTAGTCGATGGCCCGCTGGGCGGCGGTGTTCTGCGTGATCGTGCCGCTGTAGGTGACGTTCGGCGAGCTGCCGCTGACGTTGAATGCCGTACCGGTCGGGTTGGTGATCGCGGTGTTGCTGCTGAAGGAGAACGTGCCGCTCGAGCCGGTGATGATGTCGACACCGGCGTTGCCGCCGTTGAGCGTATTCGTGCCGTTGAAGTTGACCGTGCCGTCGGCGTTGTCGAGGCCGATGCCGGTCGATGTTCCCGAAGTCGAGGTGGCGCTCAGCGTCCCGGTCTGGAACGTGATCGTGCCGCCGCTCTGGCCCTGGATGTCGACGAGGCGTCCCGTGACCGCGCCGTTCTTGGTCAGACTGCCGCTGTAGGTGACGTTTGGCGCGCTGGCATCCACGCGGAAGCAGGCGTTGTCGGTGGCATCGACGAGACCGTTGGTGACGGACGTGTTGGTGCTGAACGACACCGTACCGCCGGAGCCGTTGCGGATGTCGATGCCGGCACCAGTGGTGAGCGCGTTGGTGCCGTTGAACGCGTAGCTGCCGTCGGCGTCGTCGAGGGTAATGTCCGCGCCGTCCACGCTGCCGGTGACGTTGCCGCCGAAGGTGATGTTGCCGGTATTGGTGCCGCTGATGATGACCACCGGCGCCGCGGTGCTGTCGGAGAGAGCGCCGTTCCAGTTGATCGTCGCCGTTCCGCCGATGACCTGGAGTGCGCTGTGAGCGGTACCGCCGCCCTTGGTCACGGTACCGGCGGTGACGGTGAAGCTGCCGGTGATACCGCTGAGGATGATTGGGTCGGAGTTGCCGTTGATCGTTCCGTTCACGCTGGAGAACGTGCCGTTCACGGCGCCGGTGACGAGGTTGAGATGGGCGGCCGCGCCGGTGACCGCGACGGTGTTGACGGTCAGCGTGCCGAAGGTCGAGCCGTTGATGGCGGTGCCGGTCGGCGGAGTGACGTTGCCGATCGAGACGTTCGCGAGCGTGGTGTTCGACGTGCCGAGGGTGGTGAGGTTGACGCCGGTCGTGCCGCCGTTGATCGCACCGCCGTTGACCGTCACGTTGCCGTTGCCGAGCGAGGTCAGCGAGATGCCGGTGGTAGCTCCGGTGGAGTTGATGGTCGCGAACGTCGCGGTGCCGGTGACGGTCACGCCGTTGATGATGAGAGCGTTCGCCGCCGCGCCGTTGGTGTCGATGGTGTTGTTCGTGCCGCCGATCGACAGCGTGCCGCCGCCGGTGGCCGTGAAGCCGATGGCGGTGGTGGTGTCGATGTCGAGGAAGCCGTTGGGGAAGTTGATGGTCGCGCCGGTGTTGGTGAGCAGCTCGACGCCGGGGCTGTTCGCGCCGGTGTTGAAGGTCTTCGAGCCGACGGCGTTGCCGCTGAAGTTGAAGGTGCCGCCGGTGTTGGCGTGGACGAACAAGCCGCCGCCGGTGCTGCTGAGCGAGCCGCTGAACGTCACCGTTCCACCGGTCTTGGCGGTGATGTCGACGATGCGCGACGCCGCGGTGTTATGGGAGATGTTGCCGCCGTAGGAGACCGAGCCGGCGCCGCCGCTGACGAGGTTACCGCTCGTGGCGTTCGTGATCGTTCCGGCAGCCATGTTCAGCGAGCCGGCCAGAGCCACCAGGCGCAGGCCGAAGACCGCGGGTGCGCTCGCCGAGACGTTGGAGAAGCCGGCGCCGGCGACCGTGCCGGTGTCGAGATTGAGCGCGCCGCCGTTGTTGACCGTGCTCACGCCGATACGGACGTTCTGATCGACCGTCAGCGTGCCGAAAGAGGTTCCGGCTACGGCGTAGCCGCCCGAGGATGCCGAGATGTCGATGCCGCGGAGCGCGTTGTTCGTCGCCAGCGTGATGGTGCTGCCGGCGGTCGAGCGGCGGAGCGCCGGATGCGTGCCGCTCGGCGTGAGGACCGTGAACGAATCGCCGTTGAAGGTGGTCGTCAGCGCGGCCGCGGCGCCGTCGCCGTACATGCTCTGGCCCGCCTGCAGCGTGATGAAGTCGGTGTACGAGCCCTGTCTGACGACAAAGGTGTCGTTCGCCGCCGATCCGGCCTGGGCCTGTTGCAGCGTCTGGAACGGATTGGTGTCGCGCCCATCCTTCGGTGCGCCGCCAAAGTTGGCGTCGACGAAGAGGTAGCGCGGTCCGACGTGGATCGTCAGCTGGCCGGTGTCGGTGGCGCCGTTGTTGTCGACGATCGTGTACGTGAACACGTCGTCGACGTTCTGGTCGCCGGCCTGGGAGTGATAGGTGTAGCCGCCGCCGCTGGTGAAGGTCAGCGTGCCACCGGCGCTGCCGGTGAGCGGTCCGAGAGTCTGGATCGTGATCGAGGATCCGGCATCGGGATCGAAGTCGAGACCGTCGGTGGCGTCGTTGGCGCCGACGCCGTCGTCGTCATCGTTGCCGCCGTCGGAAATGACGCCGTTGGCATCCGACACGGTGAGCGTGAGGTTGCCGAGGGCGTTCTCGATGTCGTCCTTCGCCGTGGGCGGGGTATTGACGGTGAAGTTGAGCGTGAAGTCCGTCACCATGTTGTCGGGCGGATCGCCGGCATCGGCGTCCGTGATCTGCGCGGCGATGACGGTCACGGTGCAGGAGGTGGCCGGCAGCAGCGACGTCGGGGTGAGCGTGAAGCTCGCCGACGGCGACGCGCTGAGCGTGTACGGCTGGTTGCCGCCGCAGTTGATCGTGAACGACGACGTGGTCGCGTTCACCGACTCATCGAAGTTGATGGTGATGGTCGCGCCCGGGCTCACCGTCGACGACCCTTCGGTCGGCGTCGTCGTGGTGACGGCCGGCGGAGTGTCGACCGTGAACGTGAAGACGTAGTTCGCGGCCATGTTGTCCGGAGGATCGGCTGAATCCACATCCGTGATCTGCGCGGCAACGACCGTCACGGTGCAAACCTCACCGTTCGTGTAGTCGGTGTCGGGATCGAGCGTGAACGACGCGCTCGGGCTGGAGCTGAGTCCGAACGTGTGCGTGCCGGAGGTCGCGCAGGAGATGGTGAACGACGACGTCGTGGCGTTCACCGACTCGTTGAAGTTGACGGTGATGTTGGCGTTGTTGGCCTGCTGGACCGCCAGGTTGGCCGGCGTCGTGGTCGTCACCGCCGGCGTCGAGTCGACGGTGTATTGCCACGAGATGTCCGGACCGGGGTTGTCGGGCGGATCGGCGGTGTCGACGTCCGTGACGGAGGCCGAGAGCACCTGGATCGTGCACAGCTCGCCCGGAGTGAAGTCGGTATCCGGATTGACCGTCCAGGTGATGTTGTCGCTCGTGCTGAGAACGCTCGTGTGCGAGCCGGAGGTGGCGCAGCTGATGTTGACCGTGGTCATGTTGACCGGCTCAGTCCAGGTGATGCCGATGTTCGTGTTCGTCGAGACCGTGGACCCGTCGACCGGGTTGGTCGATACGATCTGCGGGTTCGCGTCGACGTGGAAGGCGAAGTTGTAGTCCGCCGCCATGTTGTCCGGCGGATCGTTCGTGTCGACGTCGGTGATCTGCGAGGCCAGGATCGAGACCGTGCAATCCTTGCCCGCCGGCAGATTCGTGTTCGGATCGAGCGTGTGCACGGCCGTCCCGTTGCCGCTCAGCACAAATGGCCTGTTGGAGGGGAACGGCGGAGGCACCGGGTTGGTACAGATAATCGTATAGGCGGTACCGCTGGCGGTGACCGGCTCGTCGTACGTGATCACGATATTGACGTTCGAGGCCTGATCCGGGGTCAGGCTGTTCGTCGGGCTCGTCGACAGGACGGTCGGCGCGGAATCGATGCCGAACGAGAAGACGTAGTCGGTGACCATGTTGTCCGGCGGGTCGCCGGCATCCACGTCGGTCACCTGCGCGGCGACCACGGTCACGGTGCAGGTCTCGCCGCCGGTGAAGTCGACGGTGGGATCGAGCGTCCAGGTCGTCGGACCGCCGCTGAGACTGAATGCGTGCGAGCCGGAGCTCGTGCAGGAGATCGTGAACGAAGACCCGGTCGCGTTCACCGCCTCGTCGAACGTGACGGTGACGTTGGTCGCCGGGAACGAGACCGAGGAGTTCGTCGGCGTCGTCGCGGTGACGCTGGGCGGATTGTCGGTCGTGAACGTCCAGACGAAGTTCGCCGCCATGTTGTCCGGCGGATCGCCGCTGTCGTTGTCGGCCACTCCCGCCGCGAGCACGGTCGCCGTGCAAAGCTCGCCGTTGCCGAAGTCGGTGTCGGGGTCGACGGTCCATGTGGTCGGGCCGCCGCTGACGGTGACGGTGTGCGCGCCGGTGTTGGCGCAGTTGACCGTCACGGAGCTGTTGGTGATGGTGACGGCCTCGCTGAACGTGACGGTGAGGTTCGTGTTCGTGGCGATACCGGTCGAGGTGTCGGTCGGCGTCACCGAGGAGACGGACGGCTGCGCGTCCGTCGTGAACTGGAACGAATACGTCGGGCCCATGTTGTCGGGCGGATCGTTCGTATCGGTGTCGGACACCGACGTGTTGAGGATGGTGACGGTGCAGAGCTCGTTCGGCACGAAGTCGGTATCCGGATCGATCGTGCTCACGCTTCCGGGATTGCCGGTGATGGTGCTGGTGTGCGAGCCGGAGGTGGCGCAGGAGATGCCGGCCGAGGAGAGCGTCACGCTCTCGTTCCAGGTGATCTGAATGTTCGTGTTCGTGGCGATGCCGGTGCTGCCGTCGTTCGGCGAGGTGGCGGTGATGAACGGCGCCTGGTCGAGCGAGAACGAGAAGCTGTAGTTCGCCGCCATGGTGTCGGGCGGATCGTTGGAGTCGACGTCGGTGATCTCCGTGGCCAGGATGTTGACCGTGCAGGTCGCGCCCGGCGGGAGGTTGATGGTCGGCGTCAGCGTATGCGTGGCCGTGCCGTTGCCGCCGAGGGTGAACGCGCGGGTCGAGGGACAGGTGATGGTGTACGCCGTACCGCTCGCGTTGACAGCCTCGCTGTAGTTGATGGTGATCGCGGTATTCGTCGGCTGGTCGGTCGCGCCGTTCGTCGGCGTCGTCGAGACGACGGTCGGCGCGGCGTCGATGCCGAACGAGAACACGTAGTTGGCGACCATGTTGTCCGGCGGATCGCCGGCGTCGGAGTCGGTGACCTGCGCGGCCACGACCGTCACGGTGCACGTCTCGCCGCCCGTGAAGTCGGAGTCAGGATTGAGCGTCCAGGTCGTCGGACCGCCGCTGAGCGCGAACGTGTGCGTGCCGGAGGTCGTGCACGAGATCGTGAACGACGACGCGGTCGCATTCACCGCCTCGTCGAACGTGATGTCGACGTTCGTCGACGGCGAGTTCGTCGACGCATTGGTTGGCGTGGTGGCCGAAACGCCCGGCGGATTGTCGGTCGTGAACGTCCAGACGAAGTTCGCCAGCATGTTGTCCGGCGGATCGTTCCCGTCGTTGTCGCTCACCTGCGCCGCGAGGACCGTCGCCGTGCAGAGCTCACCGTTGCCGAAGTCGCTGGTCGGATCGACGGTCCAGGTGGTCGGACCGCCGCTGACCGCGACGGTGTGCGCGCCGGTGTTGGCGCAGCTGATGGTCACGGAGCTGTTGGTGATCGTCACCGGCTCGCTGAACGTGACGGTGAGGTTCGTGTTCGTGGCGACGTTCGTGGCCGTGTCGAGCGGCGTGACCGCCGTGACCGACGGCGCCGCGTCGATGGTGAACGAGAAGACGTAGTTCGCCAGCATGTTGTCCGGCGGATCGAACGCGTCGGCATCGGTGATGCCGGCCGCGAACGCCGTGACGGTGCAGGTCTCGCCCTGCGTGAAGTCGGTGGTCGGATCGAGCGTGAAGGCCGCGCTCGGAGTCGCGCTGGTGGTGAACGTGTGCGTACCGGAAGTACCGCAGGTGATGTCGAAGCTGGCGACGGTCGCGTTCACCGACTCGCTGAAATTGATGGTGACGTTCGTGGCGCCGCCGATATCGGTCGCGCCGTTGGCCGGCGTCGTGGTGGTGACGGACGGAGCCGCGTCGACGGTGAACGAGAAGACGTAGTTGGCCTGCATGTTGTCCGGCGGATCGAACGCGTCGACGTCGGTGACGCCGGCCGCGAAGACCGTCACGGTGCAGGTCTCGCCCTGCGTGAAGTCGGCGGTCGGATCGAGCGTGAACGTGGCGCTCGGGCTCGCGCTGGTGGCGAACGTGTGCGCGCCGGAGGTGGCGCAGTTGACGTCGAAGCTCGCGCCGCTCGCGTTCACCGACTCGCTGAAGTTGACGACGACATTCGCATTCGCCGGCACCTGCGTCGCGCTGTTGGCAGGCGTCGTCGAGCTGACGGACGGAGCCGCGTCGACGCCGAACGAGAACACGTAGTTGGCGACCATGTTGTCCGGCGGATCGCCGGCGTCCGCGTCGGTGACCTGCGCCGCGACCACGGTCACGGTGCACGTTTCGCCGCCGGTGAAGTCGACGGTGGGATCGAGCGTGAAGGTCGTCGGGCCGCCGCTCAGCGCGAACGTGTGCGCGCCGGAGGTCGTGCACGAGATCGTGAACGAAGAGCCGGTCGCGTTGACCGCCTCGTCGAACGTGACGGTGAGGTTCGTCGAGGGGAATGTCGTCGACGCGTTGGTCGGCGTCGTGGCCGTGACGCTCGGCGGATTGTCGGTCGTGAACGACCAGACGAAGTTGGCCAGCAGGCCGTCCGGCGGATCGTTGCCGTCGTTGTCGGCGACCTGCGCCGCGAGGACGGTCGCCGTGCAGAGCTCACCGTTGCCGAAGTCGGCCGTCGGATCGACGGTCCAGGTCGTCGGACCGCCGCTGACGGCGACGGTGTGCGCGCCGGTGTTGGCGCAGCTGATGGTCACGGAGCTGTTGGTGATCGTCACCGGCTCGCTGAACGTGACGGTGAGGTTCGTGTTCGTGGCGACGTTCGTCGCGCCGTTGACCGGCGTGACCGCCGTGACAGAAGGCGCCGCGTCGGCGGTGAACGAGAAGACGTAATTCGCCAGCATGTTGTCCGGCGGATCGTTGGCGTCGGCGTCGGTGACGCCCGCGGCGAGCACGGTCACGGTGCAGGTCTCACCCTGCGTGAAGTCGACGGCCGGATCGAGCGTGAACGTCCCGCTCGGGCTGGCGCTGGTCGCGAACGTGTGCGCGCCGGAGGTGGCGCAGGAGATCGTGAAGCTCGCGCCGCTGGCGTTGACGCTCTCGCTGAAGTTGACGACGACGTTCGCGTTCGTGGTCACGCCCGTCGCGCCGTTGGCCGGCGTGGTCGAGCTCACGCTCGGTGCCGCGTCGGTGGTGAACGAGAAGTTGTAGTTCGCCGCCATGTTGTTCGGCGGATCGTTGGCGTCGTTGTCGGCGACCTGCGCCGCAAAGACCGTCGCGTTGCAGGTCGAGCCGGCCGGCAGGTCGCTGGTCGGGTTGAACGTGTAGACCGCCGGGCCACCCGACACCACGCCGTTGGCGTCGGTGATGGTCGTGACGCCGCAGGTGATGGAGAGCCAGCCCGCGGAGAGGGTCACGTTCTCGCTGAAGGTGACCACGACGTTCGTGCTCGCGGCCGCGTTGGTCGCGCCGTTCGTGGGCGAGGTGCTGGTCACCGCCGGCGATGCGTCGACGGTGATCGTGAACGAGCAGGAGGCGGAGACGTCCACGCCGCCGTTCGCCGTGCCGCCGTCGTCGCGCAGACGGATGGTGATGCTCGAAGATCCGCTCGCGCCGGCGACCGGTGTGAAGCTGAGCGTGCCGTTGGAGCTGACGGCCGGCTGCACGCTGAACAGACCGGTGTTGGTGTTCCCGGTGATCTCGAAGGTGAGCGCCTGCGCTCCCTCGTTCGGACCGGCGGTGATGCCCGTGGCCCAGTTCACGAAGGAGGCCGCGCCGGCGGAGCTGTCGGCGAGGACCGACGGGCCGCAGGCGAAGCTCGGTGCGTCGTTGACGTTGACGACGGTGATGGTGACGGTCGCGACGTTCGAGACCTTGCCGCCGCTGTCGGTGACGGTGTAGGTGAAGGTGTCGGTGCCGAAGAAGTTCGCGTTCGGCGTGTAGGTGAGGTTCGGCGCGGTGCCGGAGAGCACGCCGTGCGACGGCGAGCCGACGTTGTAGGTCAGCGTGCCGGGCTCGGTGTCGGTGGCGCTGAGGGTGACGCTCACCGGCGTTTCCTCGTTGGTGGTGCGGTTGACGTTGTTCGCCTTCGGCGCGTCGTTGACGTTGGTGATGGTGATGGTGACCGTCGCGTCGTCGGTGCTGGTGCCGTCGCTGACGCGATAGGTGAAGCTGTCGAGGCCGTTGAAGTTCGGGTTCGGGATGTAGGTGAACGCGCCGTTGCCGGCGAGCGTCACGGTGCCGTGCGTTGGATTGGTGAGCAGCGTCGCTGAGATTCCCTGGCCGTCCGGATCGTTGTCGTTCTGCAGCACGCCCGGCGCCGCGACGTTGAGCGTCGTGTCCTCTGGGGTGCTGTACGCGTCGTCGGCCGCAACGACGGGCTGCGACGGATTGACGGAGACGACGACGGTGACGCGCGCGACGTTCGACTCTTTCGTGCCGTTCGAGGCCTTGTAGTCGAACTTATCGCTCGTGAGAGACGCGGGGTCATCGGGAGCGTAGGTGAAGCTGCCGTCGGGATTCAGCACGACGGTGCCGTGTTCGGCCGGGCTGACCGGCTGCGCGGTGAGGGGCTTGCCCTGGCCGTCGCCGTCGTTGGAGAGCACGCCCGGAGCGGCGATGTTCAGTCCCTCGCCCGGCTTGCGTCCATAGAGGTCGTCCTGCGCGAAGGGACCGTTGTTGTCGAGGAAACCGTCGAAACGGAAGTAGAGGAAGTCGTCGCCGGTATTGGCGTACACGTAGATTTTCAGGATGCGCGTGGCGACGCTGCCGGCGGTGGCAACGCCCTGGACCAGGGGATTGATGTTCGCCCAGTCGGTACCGAGGCCGTCGAGAATGAACGTACGCGCGCCGCTGCCGCCGACGGAGTGCCGGCGGAGGGTGCTCGGATAGATGATCGGGTTTCCGTTCGGCTTGTTGAGAACGGTCTGCGTGGAAACGCCGTCGGTGACGTCGAAACCCCATCGCAGGCCGCTCGGGGTCGAAGAACCGGGAGCGACGGCGATGAAGGCGAGGCGCGACTCCGCGAGCAGCAGGCCGCTCGGGGAGTTATAGCCGGCGGGACGCGCGGCGAGGTCGAGGTCGAGCGGCGCGCCAAAGACGCCGGCGCTGCAGACTTGCCGATAGGTGCGCGTGACTTGCGCGGTCGTGCCCGAGGTCGTCACCCGGGTGACGAAGATCTGTTCGACACCGTGCATGCCACCTTCGGTGCAGCCGGTCGAGGCGTTGTTGTCGATGTCGATCAGGGCCCGGAAATCCGCGGTCGCCGCTGATGCGAGCGTGGGAAAGAAAACAGCAGCGAAAACAAACGCAAAAACGGCAGACTGCCGGCGAAGCGACGCGACCATTTGCATACCCCTTATGTGGACTCTCAAATGAGAGAGAGCGAACCGGTGACTCCCCGGGTTGGATTCGGACCTGCGAATAATACCTCAGTTTCGGAAGGTCTCATTCCATCGCCATCAATAAATAAAGGCCGGCGGTTGGGTCCGCCGGCCTTTCACGCCCCGCGCGCGTCGCATGTCGCGCGCCCCATCCCGGTAGCGGCGGCCTCCGAAAGGCCGCCGCTCCACTTCATCTCTTTTGGCCCTGGACGATCACCTCGGTCGCGGTCTTCGTTCCATCCGCCGCGGTCGTCGCCTTCACGTGCACGCGGTCCCCTTCCTTGAGCGCGCTGCCGAGGACCGGAGTCTGGCCCTTGCGGATCACGGTGTTCGCGTCGAGCACGAACGTCACTTCCTGGCTGTGCGAGTCGAAGATCACCAGCTGCGTGTCGCTCGCGCTGCGCACGAGACCTTCGTACTCCTTGGCCTCGCGCTGACTGCCGTCACCTTCGCCGTCGTCTTCTTCCTGAACGATGACCAGCGTTGCGGTGTAGACGTCGTTCGACTTCGTCGCCTTCACGTGCACGCGCGTTCCTTCGGTGAGCGTCGCGGGATCGACCGGGGTCTGGCCTTTCCGCACGACCGTCGCGATGTTGAGCTTCACCGTGACTTCTTCGTTGTGCGAGGTGAAGACCACGAGCTCCGTCGCGCTGGCGCTGCGGACGAGGCCTTCGAACTGATACTCCTTGCCGCCGCTGCTCGCGCTGCGCCGGCGGCCGCCCGACGAAGACGACGACTGCTGCGTCGCGCCCGCGGGACTCAGAGATACGTTGATGAAGCCCGAGCCCTCTTTCAGCTCGAGCGTGGAGTCGATGCCGTCCGCACGATGAAAGACCAGCACCGCGCCTTCCGGGACGCCCGCGAACGTAAACGCCCCATCCTCGGCGAGCGTGGTCGTCATCCCCGTACCGCGCACAGATACCTGCACGCCGGCCGGGCTGTTGTCCTGCAGCCCGTTCACCGCCACCTGTCCCGCGACCACGCCCGCGCCGTACTCCCCGGTGATCGTCGCCCGCTCTCCCCTGCACGCCCCCAGCGCCATCAACGCCGTGACGATCACCATCATTAGATATCTGTGTCTCATGGGTCCCCCTTGAACGAAAAAGGGGGGCGTCGGTACGCCCCCCTTTGGTAGTCGCTGCTGTGTTCTTTGCGGGGCCGATTGTACTTCAGCGCCTTCGAGCAAACGTGAGCTGGATCACGCGGTGGTACACTTTGTAACCGGTTCCAGAGTCAGTAAAAATAGCGGCGAAGTTTTTGCACCCTGTGCAAGCGGGTTCCTCCCAGGCTTCAATGTCCGAACAACCTACGCCGTTCCACCTCGTCCGCGGGGGCGATGCGCGCGAAGCTGATTCGCGCGATGCCGAGCTTGCCGGGCTTCGCGCCGAGCTTGAATCGCGCGACCGCCAGGAAACGGCGATCGCGGAGCTCGGCCAGGCCGCGCTCACCGGCGTCGATCCGCTCATCCTCCTCGGCCAGGTCTGCGCGCTCGTCGAGCTGACGCTGCGCGTCAGCCACTGCCGGGCGCTGGAGATCACGCCGAGCGGACGGATCGTCCTGCGCTCCGCGCTCGGCGCGAACCAGACCTTCTTCCACTGCAACCGCGACGACGACGAAGACGAGTCGATCGGCATGGTCACGCTCCTCGCCGACGGCCCGTTCACGTTCGGCAGTCTCGAGGAAGAGACGCGCTTCAAAGGCACGCATCTCCGCGACTATCACGGCGTCCGCAGCGGCGCCGGCGTCGTCATCCGCGCGCAGCACGGCCCGTTCGGCGTGCTCCTCGCCTACGCCAGCGACGAGCGGACCTTCACTGAATACGAGCTGGCCTTCCTGCGCGCCTGCGCGAACATCGCCGGCGCGGCGATCACGCGCAGCCGCACGGAACAGGCGCTCCGCATCTCGGAGGCGCGGTTGCGGCAACTGATCGCGTCGACGCTCGACGCCGTCATCACCATCGACAGCGCGATGCACGTGATCGAATGGAACCGCAGCGCCGAAGAGACGTTCGGCATCGCCGCGCGCCAGGCGGTCGGCGCGCCGCTGCGCGAGTCGCTCTTCGAGACCAGCGATCTCGAGAGCTTCCGCTACGTCATCGCCCGGCACCGCCGCGGACGCCCGGCGCGCATTCTCCGACAGCGCTACGAGACCGTCGTGCGCCGCGCGAACGGCGAGGAGATCCCGGCCGAGATCATGGTCGCGCCTGCGGGACGCGGCAACGATCTCACCTTCACGGCGTTCATCCGCGACATCTCCGACCGCAAGCGATCGCAGCACGCGCTGGAGCTGCGCGAGAAGCGATTCCGCACGATCGTCGAGAAGAGCTGGAGCGGCGTGGTGCTACTCGACGCCGATCTGAATTTCGCGTTCGCCGGCTCGTCGACCCAGTACCTCATCGGCTACGACGAGCAGGAGCTGATCGGACGCCCGTTCTTCGACTTCGTGCACCCGCGCGATCTCGTCCCCGCGCGCAAAGTCCTCACCGACGTTCTTCACGCGCAGAATCAGGAGGCGCACGGCGAGCTCCGCTTCCGCCACAAGAACGGCTCGTGGGTGTGGCTGGAAGGCTTCGGCCAGAATCTGCTCGCCGAACCGAGCGTCGGCGCGATCGTCGTGAACTACCGCGACGTCTCGCAGCGGAAGGAGACGGAGAAGCAGCTCGAATATCGCGCCTACTACGACTCACTGACCGGGCTGCCGAACCGCCTGCTGTTCCGCGACCGGCTGGTGAACAGCCTCGCGCACGCGGTGCGCAACCGGGTCGGACTGGCGGTGATGTATCTCGACGTCGATCACTTCAAGCTCGTGAACGACGGTCTCGGACATTCGTTCGGCGACCTGCTGCTGGCCGACGTCGCGCGGCGGCTGCAGGGATCGCTGCGCGCCTCCGACACGATCTCGCGCATCGGCGGCGACGAGTTCAGCATCCTCCTCCCCGAGGTGACCAGCACCGAGGCGGTGGCCGGCGTGGCGAGGAAGATCCTCGACTCGCTCGCGCAGCCGTTCACGGTCGACGGCCACGATCTCTTCGTGACCGCGAGCATCGGCATCAGCTGCTTCCCGGCCGACGGCGACGACGTCGAGGCGCTGCTCAAGTGCGCCGATGCGGCGATGTATCGCGCGAAAGAACTGGGGCGCAATCAGGCGCAGCTCTTCACCGCGAGCATGAACGAGCGCTACGTGCGCCGCCTCGCGCTCGAGCAGCATCTGCATCACGCCATCGAGCGCGATCAGCTCGAGCTCTGGTATCAGCCGGTGTACGACCGCGCGCGGCGGCGCATCGTCTCGCTGGAGGCGCTCTTGCGCTGGCGCGATCCGAATCGCGGCCTGGTGCAGCCGGCGGAGTTCATCCAGCTCGCCGAGGAGACGGGGCTCATCGTGCCGATCGGCGAATGGGCGATCCGCACGGCGCTGCTGCAGACCCGCCGCTGGCACGACCAGGGCCTGGCCGGCCTGCGGATGGCGGTGAACATCTCCGCGGTCCAGTTGCAGCAGCGCGGACTGGTCGACGTCGTGCGCGCGGCGCTCGACGACGCGGGCCTGCCGCCGGAAACGCTGCAGCTGGAGATCACCGAGAGCGCGGCGATGCAGAACTTCGAGCTGACCATGGGCGTGCTCCGGGAGCTGCGCGCGATGGGCGTCGGCGTCGCGGTGGACGACTTCGGCACCGGGCAGTCGTCGCTGATCTATCTGAAGCACTTCCCGATCGACACGGTGAAGATCGACAAGGAGTTCCTGCGCGAAGTGACGTCGGACGACACCGCGGCCGCGATCGTGTCGTACGTGATCAACCTCGCGCACACGCTCGAGCTGAAGGTCGTCGCCGAAGGCGTGGAGACCGAGGAGCAGTACACGTTCCTCCGCCACTACGGCTGCGATCTCATCCAGGGCTACCTCTTCAGCCCTCCCCTCCCCGTGAGCGAAGTCTTCCCGTTCCTGCAGCAGATGCAGCGGCCGAAGGCGTGAGACTTTGTCAGTGCCTTGTCGAACGCCGGCGCGACGAGTCCAGAGCCTGCACCCGCAGCCCGCCCGTGAGCGTCGCGGTGTCGCGGCCGCTGTGCACCAGCACGACCGCTGAGCCGGGCGACGCATCGCCCTGGACCGTGAACGTCGCCTTCGCGTAGTTCGCGCCCCAGCTGAAGTCGGAGATGCGGCGGAACGCGGGGTCGAGCACTTCGAACTGGGTCATGCCGCTGACGAAGCCGTCGCCGGCGAGCGCCAGCGTCACCGTATCGCCCGCTTTCACGCTGACCGGCGACGTCGCCACGTTCACGTCCGTCCCGTTGCAGCGCCCGATCCAGCGCGGGTTGAGCAGCACGCTGCCCGCGGTGTTGACGACGAGATTGCCGTAGACCTTTCCGTTCTCCACGCGCAGCGGCGGCCCGTCGTAGAAGACCGTCGGGAACGCCGCCCCCTTCGCCGTCCGCCACGTTCCCTGCAACGAGTTGGGATCGACCGGACCGTCGAGCGGCTCGGCGTAGATGCGATACGTGCCCGCGGGGATGCCGGCGAGCGTGAACTCGCCCGAGGCAGTGGTGAGCGCGGTGGCCACAGGCTCGCCGCGCGCGCTGACCGCCACGACCTGCGCGGCGAAGACGCCGCCGTTGTCGCCCATGACCCGCCCCTGCAGCGTCGCGCCGCTGAGCGTCTGATCGCCGCGCGGATAGCTGTTCGCGATGGCGATGCGATCGTCGCTGTCGAATGTCGTCTCCACGTCGCCGGTAGTGACGTAAGGGAACATCACCGCCGAAAGGACGCCGGAGTGATCGAGTCCGAGAACGTGGCCGACCTCGTGACGCAACGCGGTGTCGACGTTGAAGTCGCCCTCCAGCAGCCACGGATCGATCTGGATGTCGGCGTCGGTGAAATGGCCGCTCGCGTCGAACGTGTAGGTCGTCATCGCCAGCGCGCCCTGGCCTTTGAAGAGCTCATCGGCCATCGAGACGATAATGCGCCCGTCGTTCTTCGTGGCGGTCGAGGATACGGCGACCACGCCGCGCGGCGCGAACTGTACGTTGGCGTCCTGCACCGACTCCCACGCCTGGAACGCTTGATCGATCATCGCGCCGATGGCCGGCTTCTTCGCCAGCAGGCGTTGATCGACTTCGTACGGCAGCGGGAACGCCGACTGCGACCATTCGATCGGCGTCGGCTTGCCGTTCACCTCATAGGTGATGCGCGTCGCCGCCGTGAGTGGAAGTGTCAGGAGAACTGCAACCGAAAATGCCGCGAGCCGCGGAGACATGGTGAGCGGCGAAAGTGCAACGCAACTGCCAACTACGAGCGGCTAGACAGCGGCGATCATGTCGATCTCGACCGCACCGTCTTTCGGCAATTGCGAGACGCCGATGGTCGTGCGGGCAGGCTTGTGGTCGCCTAAATACTCCGCGTAAATCTTGTTGAGCGCCTGGAAGTTGGCGAGGTCGGTCAGGTAGACGTTGGCCTTGATCACGCGGCTGAAGTCGCTTCCGGCCGCGCGGAGGACGGCGTCGAGGTTCTGAAAGACACGATGGACCTGCGCCTCGAAGCCGCCGCCGACCAGAGTGCCGGTCGCCGGATCGAGCGCCGTCTGCCCCGACGTGTAGACGAGACCGGCCTCCCTGATGGCCTGTGAATACGGTCCGATGGCCTGCGGCGCGTCGGGTGTGGCGATGATCTCCATCGAGTGCAATCCTTTCTGCGCGCGCAGTATAGCTATAATCGCCGCACTGTGACTTACCCTGGAAATCCATCTCTGGCGGCGCCGGTGAAGGACCGCGTCGTCTCCACGTTTCAGCAGACGCTGGCGCTCTACAAGCAGGGACGCAAGGACGAGGTCGTCGCCGGCTGCGGTCTCATTCTGCAGATGGATCCCAGCTTCGATCCCGCGAAAAAGCTGCTCGAGAAGACGCGCAACCCGGCGCTGCCGATCGACGTCGACGCGCTGATGCCCGCGGCGGCGGCGCCGGCCGACACGCGCCCGCTGCTCGACCAGGCGCGCGAGGCGCTGGCGGCGCGCGACTTCCAGCGCGTCATTCACCTCACCTCCGAAATCCTCAGCGACGATCTGATGAACGAGCCCGCGCGCCTCCTCGGCGACGAAGCCCGCGAGAAGCTCGAGGCCGCGCCGTTCATCGAGCAGTTCATCCGCAAGTGCGCGGCGAACATCGCCGCCAGCAATCTCAGCGCCGCGAAAGCGGACCTCGAGAAAGCGCGCGCGCTCGACGACACACACCCCGAGGTCATGAAGCTCGGGAAGATGATCGCGGGACGGCAGACCGCGCCGCATCCGGCCATCGTGCCGCCGGCCGCCGTGCCGCCGGCCGCGGCGCCGCCGCCGTCATTCGTCGTCGACGACGCCGCGCGCAACGCCACCGGCCGCTCCGCGTCGCAGGCGTCCGACTTCGGCTTCACGTTCGAAGAGGAAAAACCGCGCGACGTGTCGTTCGCGAACTTCTCGTTCGACTCCCCCGCCGACTCGCCGTTCGCGTTCGGCGGCACGACCACGCCGAAGCCTCCCGCCGCCGGCGACTTCGATTTCTCGACGGCATCCGTGGCGACGACGCCCGACGATCAGCACAAGATCGAGCAATATCTCACCGATGGCGACCGTGCGTTCGACGCCGGCGATCATCAGCAGGCCATCGATCTCTGGTCGCGCATCTTCCTCATCGACGTCACGAACGATCAGGCCTCGGAGCGCATCGAGCGCGCGAAGGCGAAGCGGCGCGAAGTCGACTCGAAAGTCGACGCGCTGATCGCCACGGGCACGGCGGCGATGGACCGGAAGGACGTGACCAAGGCGCGCGCGGATTTCAGCGAGGCGCTGCGTCTCGATCCGAACAACACCAATGCCCGCGAGTCTCTCGAAGAGCTGAACCGCGCCGGAGAAGCGCGGCCCGTTTCGCCGGGCAACATCCCGCCGTCGCCGTTCGACGACAACAAGATCGACGTCGGCTTTTTCGAGGATGAATTGTCGGGCATCGAGCCGCCGCTGGTTCCGCCGCCGCCCGGCTCGGCGGCCGCGGAAACGCGCGGCGAGGAAGCTCCGAAAAAGAAGAAGGCGGCGGCATCCGAGGCGCCGCCGCGCAAACTGCCGGTCGGGGCGCTGCTGGCGGTGCTCGGCATCCTCGTCCTCGGCGCGGGCGGCTGGTACGCGTGGAAGTCCTTCGCGAACAAGCCCGAGGAAACGGCGACCACCACCGGCGACGCGGTATTCGCACGCGCGAAACTGCTGGCCGGCCGCGGCAAGTACGACGAGGCCATCGCGCTCCTCGGTGACATCAAGGCCAGCGACCCGCAGCACGACGCGGCGCTGGTGATGATCGCCGATCTGCAGCAGAAGAAATCGGGCGCGGCTGCGATCATCGACGGCAAGCCGGCGGCGCAGTACTACGACGAGAAAGTCGCCGCGGCGCGCGACGCCTTCGCCCGCCACGACTTCGTGGCGTCGAAACAGGCCTTCGAGGATGCGCAGAAGGTGAAGCCGCTGCCGCCCGATGCCAAGGCGCAGTACGACACCGCGGCGAACCAGGCCGCGCAGCTCGACGCGGCGAAGAAGCTGTTCACCGAACAGCGCTACGACGAGGCCATCGCGAACCTGCAGCCGATCCTCGCGCAGGATCCGCAGAACGCCAGCGTGCAGCGGATGATCGTCGACGCGCACTTCAACCTCGGCGCGAAGGCGCTGCAGGAAGAGAAGACCGCGGACGCGATCGCGCAGTTCGACGAGGTTCTGAAGGTCAATCCGAACGACGACCTCGCCAAGCGCAGCCGCGAGCTGGCGCTGCGCTACGACAAACAGACCAAGGACCTCTTGTACCGAATTTACGTAAAATACCTACCGTTGCGGCAAGCCGCGTAGGTTTTCTTCCGGGAGGGTGTGATGCGATTCGACGAGGTGGAGCTGCAGGCTGTCAACGAGATCCCTCTTCCCCCACCCGCCGCACCTCGCACCCCGCTCCTCCGGCACCTCCTCGCGCTGCTCACCGATCTCTCCCTTTTCGCCGCGCTGGTCCTGGCGATTTCCCCGCTCCTCCCGCAACCCGCGACCACCGCCGCGCTGACCGCGCTGGGCGGATTCGCGCTGATGCTCTCCTTTTATTACTTCGTCGGCGCCTGGACGCTCTGGGGAAAAACGATTGGCGGCGCAATCTTCGACGTCCGCGTCGACGCCCGCAGCCTGCGGGACGCATCGATGCGCTGGCTGAAGCTCGTCGCCGTCCTCGCCGTCGTCGCGGCCGCGATATTATTTGTAGACATCTGATATGCTTTAGTGGCATATTGCAGAGTATGCGGAGCGTCCGGGGCCTCCTCCACTTACTGCTGATTTCTCTCCTTTTCCCGGTGCCGGCCTCGGCGTTCCGCTCCCGCCCGGTGTCGCAGCTTCGCTTCGACGGCGCCAGCTCCGGCTTCGGACCACAGGTCGCGTCCGACGGCGAAGACTTCATGGTTCTGCAGACCTACTACGATACGGGCGCGTACCACACATACGTGCAGAAGATCGAGCGCGGCGCCGCGGCCGGACCACGGCTGCTGATCGGCCGTGGGACTGCCGCGGGCATCGCCTGGAACGGCACCGAATACCTCGCGGCCTGGTCCAACGACAAAGGCCTGTGGGTCGCCCGGGTGTCGCGCGAAGGCGCACTGCTCGCGAGTCCGGCATCGCCCGCGGCCATCGGCAACTATCGTTACTTCGCGGCGAATCAGCGGACGGCGATCGCGATCGGATATGCAAGCGGCAACGGCCTCCTCGCGCAGCCGCTCGATCTCAGCGGACGCGCGGCCGGCGCCGCCGCCCCGATCGCGTATCCGGAGATCGGAGAGCCGTACCTGGCGGTCGGCGCGCTCAACGACGGGTTCGGCGTCGCGATTCTGGGATCGAACGACTTCTCGTTCGTCCATCTCAACGCCGACGGCACGACAAGAGGCTCCGCTGTCCTGGAAGCCAAACGCGTCTGGGCAGCGGAGGTAACGGCGACGGGCAAGGATGCGCTGGTCGTATTCAGCGAAGGCGCCTTCAATCAATCGACGGAGTTGAAGAGCGCGATCGTGAACGCGCAGGGAACGCTCAAGCGAGCGGCACACACGATCTACTCGTCGGGATTGAGCGTGTTCGATCCGGTCGGAATCGCGTGGGACGGAACGCAATACGTCGTCGCGCTCACGACAGCGAAAGGGCGATACACCTTCGGCACTGCCGCGCTCCTTCGCCTCGATCGCGATGGCGATCCTCTCGGCGAGGTCACCGCGATGACGGTGTCCGCCTCGGATCTCGCGTGGAACGGCCACGAGCTGCTCCTGCCTTCCGAAGCGGCCGTCGTCACCGCGAGCCTCGCTCCGTTTTCGGTGAGCGCTTCGAAGCCCCTCGGCCGCACCATCGCCGAACAGCACGGGCTCGCGCTCGCCGCGAGCAACGGCCAGTATCTCGCCGCGTGGTCCGAATTCTCGGAAAAAGGCGTGACCGTTCGCGCGACGCGCATCGACGCCGCCGGCAACTACCTCGACGGCGAGGGAATCGTCCTCGCCGAGGGGACCGGCACTCCGCCGATTTCGATCGATAGCGACGGCACGAGCTGGCTCGTGATCTGGGCGGACGGAAGGGTTCACGGCGCGCGGCTCTCGCGCTCCGGCGTGAAGCTGGACGAGCAGTCCTTCGGAATCAGCGGAAACGAAGCCATGGTCCGCTGGAACGGCGCGCGCTACATCATCGCGAGCATTACCGGGGGCAAGACGCTGGTGAGCCTCGCGGTGAATGCGGACGGCACGATCGGCACGCCGGCCGTCCTGGCCAGAGGCATCGCCGACATAAACCTGCGCTCACCATCGCTGGCCATAGCCGGAGACAAAACGCTTCTGGTCTTCGACGCGGGCAGGACCACGTGCTCGTACAATCCGCAGCCCTATTGCTTTACCGACACGAGCGTGCACGGCCTGCGTCTCGACGCCTTTGGCGGCGCTCTCGATCCCGCTCCCTTCACGCTCGACGCGTCGCTCAAGGGTCCGCGCGCGGTGGTTGCCGGCCAGTCGCAGTATCTCGTCGCGGGAAGCAGAGTCTTCACGTTTCTGCCGGTGAGCGCGCCGCAGAACGCGGGAGCGCTGCTGCCTCTCGATCCGGACGCGTGGTCCCCGGACGCCGTGTTCGACGGCAGTTTTCTCGCCGTCTGGCGGACGTCGGGAGGTACCGCGGCGGCGACACGGATTCCTTTCGCCGGTCCGGCGACGACGAGCGTGATGCGCCTCGACGACGATGAACGAACGTCGCGCATCGTCGTCGCCGCGGCTCCGAACATGCAAACGCTGATGGGCTTCGAGACGCAGCATTCGGCGTATGACTTCGTGCCGCGCGCCGCGGTGCTGTTCGTGAGCGAGATCGACCGCGCGGCGCTTCCACCGTCCGCGCCGTGGATCGCCGGCGCGGCCCGCGTCGATCAGTCGCTCGACGTGCGGTGGCTGCAGCCGCCAGGCGGTCTCCTCGGCATCTCCATCGAGGTCAGGCTGTCCGACGGCTCATGGCGCGCCCTCGGCGTCGCCGCCGGAGGCGCGTCGTCGGCGCGCGTGCCGCTCGCCGGAATCACCGGCGCGTCGGCCGTGCGCCTGCGCGGCTGGAACGCGGCCGGAACGTCGGAGCCGTCCGACGAGGTGCCCATCGCGATGCCGAAGCGGCGCGCTATCCGGTGACCTCGACCGTGCACAGCATCCGAAGCCTCCTTCACGTCCTCCTGGTCACTCTCCTTTTCCCGCTGCCGGCCGCGGCGTTCCGCTCCCGCCCGCTCACTGACCTGCGGTTCCAGAGCATCGGCGATGGCCGGCTCGCGAGCGCGGCCACCGATGGCGAAACGTTCATGCTCCTGGCCTCTGCCGCGGACGTCGTCCCTTCGGTCTTCGTGCAGAAGGCCGGCGCCGACGGCGTCGCGTCCGGCCCGAGGCTCAGGATCGGAGACGGAGTCGCCGTCGGAATCGGCTGGAGCGGAACCGAATACCTCGCCGCCTGGCGCAACGACCGGGGACTGTGGCTCGCGCATGTCTCGCGCGACGGCGCGCTTTCTGGTCCGGCGACGCCGGTGGCATCGGGTGCTTACCGCTATTTCGCCGTCGGAACGCAGTCGGCGGTGGCGCTCGGCTACGAGTCCGACACCGTTCTCATGCAGTTGCTCGATCTGGGCGGCAATGCGTTGCGGCCGGAGGCCCGATTCGCTGCGCCGGAGCCGGCGGCCTTCGCCTCGCTCGGCAGCGACTTCGGAATCGTCTTCACCGGATCGAGCACGTCGTTCATGCGTCTCGACCGGAACGGCACGCCGGTGTCGGCTCCGATTTCGATCGACCCGCGAGCGAGCTCCCACGCCGCGCTCGCAAGCGACGGCAGCGACGTCATGGTCGCATTCGAGACCACTCCCCCGATCTGGCAAATCAAGAACGTCGTGGTGCGCGCGAACGGATCGATCCGGAACGCGGCCCAGACCATTCCCACGCCGCCTGGCGTCCCGATGTGGCCCGGCGCGCTGGTGTGGGACGGCTCCCAGTACATCCTGTCCGCGGGTGGATACGCTTCGGCGCTGCTGATTCGCCTGGATCGCGCCGGCGCCGCGATCGGCGACGCCGCGCCGCTCGGGCCAACGTATGGCGCGCCGGGCCTCGCACTGAAGCCCAACCATGTTCTCGTGCTGTACCCCGGCAAAGTTGCTCTGGCGACCATCGCGCCGTTCTCGCTCGACACCGCGCACCCGATCGGGCAAACGCTGAGCGAACAGCGAAGGATCAAACTCGCCGCAAAGAACGGGCAGTATCTCGCCGTCTGGATCGAGATGACGACCAGCGGCGTCGAGGTGCGTGCAACGCGAATCAACGCGGCGGGCGACTATCTCGATGGAGAAGGCATCGTGCTCAGCGTCACGCCGGACTATCCGAGCTTCCGTCCCGACTCGCTCGCCGTCGACAGCGACGGCACGCATTGGCTGGTCCTCTGGGCGGACGGCGAGGTGCACGGCACGCGCATCTCCCGGGACGGCGCGAAACTGGATGCCACGCCGATCGCGCTGGGGCCCGGATACGAGGCGGCCGTGCGATGGAACGGCTCGCGCTACCTCGTCCTCACATCCGACCGCAAAACGATCTCCTCCGTCGCTGTCGGCGCCAACGGAGCCGCGGCCTCACCAAAGGTGTTGGTACGCGCGGCTCAGCCTCAGATCTTTCTCGTCGCGCCGGCGATCGCATCGGTGAGAGGTCAAACGCTCGCGTTGTTCGACGCGATAGAGCCGCGCTTTCCGGATGACATCCTTGACTACGACGTCGCGGTCGAGGGACTGCGCCTCGACGAGTTTGGAAATGTCCTCGAGCCGGCGCCGTTGACGCTGCCGGAGTCGCTGAGCGGACCGAAGTCGATCGCCGCCAATGACACGCACTATCTGGTCGCGACGTCGCATGCGCTCGCGCTGCTTCCGATCGACGCCCCGCAGACCATCGCCACGGAATGGCCGGTTGAAGGCGACGTATTTGACGCGGCTTACGATGGACATGATTTCTACGTCGCCTGGCGCGGCTCCGGCTCGGCGGGCATCAAGCGGATTACGAGCTCCGGGTCGTTGACGACGACCACGATGCGCGCGGACGAAGCGGAGTGGAACGGGGATCTCTCCGTCGCCGCCGGCTCCAACACGCCGGCGCTGTTCGGCTTCATCTCCATCCATCCCGCGTATGACGACGTGCTCCGCGGGAATCTGCTGTTCCTCAGCGAGATCACCGCCACGCCGCCCGTTCCCGCGTCTCCGGCGATCGTCGGCGCTTCGCGCGTCGACGCCGATACCATCGACGTGCGCTGGCGCCTTCCCGCCGGCCCGCTCCTCGGCATCGCCATCGAAGCGCGTCTGCCGGACGGCGGGTGGCGCTCCATCGCGGTTGCACCGGCGGGAAAGACATCTACGCGCGTGACACTGGCCGGTCTTCGCGCATCGGCGGTCCGCCTCCGCGGCTGGAATGCGTCGGGAACGTCGGAGTCGTCTGCCGAAGTGGTGATCGCGCCGCCGAAGCAGCGCGCTATCCGCTGACTTTCGCGCTGACTCTTCCCGCCTCGATCCACGCGAAGCGCGTGGCCAGCGACCCGAGGAGCGTCGACGCGGCGGCGGCTCGGCGCTTGCCGAAGAGGCGGAGCGCGAAGGGTACGGGGCCGGACAGCGCGCTGGAGAGACGCATCAGCATTTTCTGTTCGACGCTCGCCGACGGGAGCGACTCGAAGAGCGCCGCGCCGAGACCGAGGGCGTTGAGGGCGTCGCTGCGATTGCCGCGGAGCTCGAGGAGCGCGACCGCGGAGCCGAGCGCGGAGGCGCCGAAGTGCACGGGCAGCAGCTTGACGTGTTCTTTCCACACAGGGACGGTCGTCGCGCCGATCAGCACGCCGGTGTAGGTGGCCATCACCAGACCGCTCGCGGCGGCGACGGCGGCGGCGAGATCGCGCAGCGTTTTGTTCGGCAGGATCACCGCGGCGGTGGAGCCGGTGCCGAAGACCGCGAGCGTCCAGGCGCCGACGGACATCGGCGACTGCGGCTTGAACACGCGCAGCATGTTGAGAAAACGGCCGGGACGCCCGAGGTCGGAGATGAGCAGCGGCCCGGAGACAACCGCGCCGATCGCGGCGATCCAGCGCGCGTCGCGCACGAGCTTCTCGTCCTTCGGTCCTGCGATTTGCGCGGCGGCTCCGAGCACCGCCGCCGCGCCGGCCGCGCCTCCGACGAAAAAGTACGCCGGCACCTCCCACGTCCAGACGGGAGGCTTGAGCAGCGGGAGATCGTGGTACGAGGGCGTCATTTTTTCGACAGCGCGAACGTGAGCAGCGCGCCGATCGCGATTGCGCCGGCCGCGGCGGCGGCGGCGCTCCACGCCGGCTTGAGCAGCGTCGTCGGGACGACCGGGTTCGGCGGGAGGTTGTACTTGCGCGGATCGCCGCGGACCAGGAAGAACGCGTGCGTGCCGCCGACCGAGGTGTCCTTCGGATTCCAGATCGTGGCGTCGGTCATGCCGCCGGCGTGCAGTTTCGCCAGTCGCGCGTCGGCCGCGCGCTCGAGCTCCTCGAGATCGCCGAACAGAATCGACTCCGTCGGGCAGGCCTTCGCGCAGGCCGGCTGCTCGCCCGCCTTCTGGCGGTCGTAGCAGAACGTGCACTTGAACGCGCGGCCGTCGTCGGGGCTGCGGTTGACGACGCCGAAGGGACAGGTCACGACGCAGTAGCCGCAGCCGTTGCAGATGTCGGGCTGGATGTAGACGCCGCCGAACTCGGTGCGGATGATCGAGCCGGTAGGACAGGCCTCCAGACAGCCGGCGTGCTCGCAGTGCTTGCAGACGTCGGACGAGAACTGCCAGGTCATCTGCTCCGGCGCGTTGCCGCCCGCGCCGATCGACGCCGTCTCCTCCACGAACTTCACGTGCCGCCAGGTCGAGTGGCCGAGCGCGGTCGTGTTGTCGTACGACAGCCCCGACCAGAGGAAGCCGTCGCTGGGGACGTCGTTCCACTCCTTGCACGCGACCTCGCAGGCCTTGCAGCCGATGCAAACCGTCGAGTCGGTGAAGAAGCCGGTCGTTCCTTTTACAGGGCGCGAGTCAGATTGCACGACAACCCTTTCGATTCGAAGATGCGCACGTTCGGCTCTTCCGAGATCGCGAGCAAATCATTGACCACGTCGCCGGTCACGAGGCCGCGCGGGCCCCAGTGATACGGCAGTCCGACCTGATGGATGCGTTTGCCGTCGACATCGAGCGAGGGCATGCGCGTGGTGACGAGCGCACGCGCGCGGATCGAGGCGCGTGCGGTGGAGATCACGACGACGTCGCCGTTCGCGACGCCCGCCTCGCGTGCGAGCTCGGGCGAGATCTCGGCGAAGAGCTCCGGCTGCAGCTCGGCCAGATGCGAGAGCGTGCGGCTCATGCCGCCGGCGGTGTGATGCTCGGTCAGCCGGTACGTGGTCAGCACGTGCGGGAAACGCTCGTCCGGCGAGGACGCGTACGGATTGTCGTCACGCTCGAGCTTGTGCGCGGCGGGGTTGGTTTGCTGCTCGTAGAGCGGATTGCGCACGTTCGACTCGAGCGGCTCATAGTGCGCGGGCAGCGGGCCGTCTTTCAATCCCGAGGGAACCCAGAGCCAGCCCACGCCGTCGGGATGCATGATGAACGGCGCGTCGCCGGGCAGCGCCTCGTCGCCGCCCTGTTCGTCATCCGGCTTGTAGTCGGGCGCCTTGCCGCGCGTGAAGTCGGCGACGTCGTGGCCCGTCCACTCGCGCTTCGCCGCATCCCACCACACTAGCGCCTTGCGCTCGCTCCACGGAGTCCCGTCCGGCTTCGCCGACGCGCGGTTGTAGAGGATGCGCCGGTCGAGCGGCCACGCGTAGCCCCAGCCATGGCCATAGCGGCCGTGCGCGTCGCGTGCGTTGGCCTTGTTGGTGCCGTCGAAGACGCCGGAGTAGATCCAGCAGCCGCAGCTTGTCGAACCGTCGGCTTGCAACTCGCCGAAGTGCTTCAGAGGTTGCCCGGTTTCCCGGTCGCCCGGTTTCCCGGTTGCCGGGTGACCGGGTGACTGGGCGACCGGGGAACCGTGGATCTCCCGCAGCACTTCCTCCACGTCCTCGTCCGCGTACTCCCACGTCAACGCGCGCAGCGCGGCGTCGCGCGGGCGATCCGTCGCGCGCGCTTTCATCCTTCGGCCGAGGTCGACCATGAACTGGTAGTCGCTGCGCGCGTCGCCGGGGGGCTCGACGGCTTTCTCGCGCCACTGCAGCAATCGCTGCGTGTTCGTGAACGTCCCTTCCTTCTCCACGTGCGACGCCGCGGGGAAGAAGAACACCTCCGTCTCGATCTCGTCCGGCGCCTCCTGCCAGAACGCGGCGGTCTCCACCTCCACCATGTCGCGCACGACCAGCCATTTCAGATTGCGCATCGCGTCGCGGTGCAGCTTCGCGTTCGGCGAGCCGACCGCGGGATTCTGCCCCATCACGAACATCCCCTCGACCTTGTCGTCGGCCATGTCCAGCGACGTCGCAAAGTACGAATGATCGCCGGTCAGCTTCGGCAGCCACGCGAATCCGAAGTCGTTCTCCGGTGTCGCGGCGTCGCCGTAGTACGCCTTCAGCAGGCTGACGATGTACTTGTCGACGTTGAACCACCACCCCTTGGCCGCCTTGTGCTTCTTCAGGTATTCGGCGAGCGTGCGCTCCTTCGACGTCGGCATCGGGAGATAACCGGGAAGGATGTCGAACAGCGTCGGCACGTCGGTCGAGCCCTGAATCGACGCGTGTCCGCGCAGTGCCATGATCCCGCCGCCGGGGCGTCCGATGTTGCCCAGCAGTAATTGCAGGATCGACGCGGCGCGGATGATCTGCACGCCTGTCGCGTGCTGCGTCCAGCCCACGGCGTAGCAGATCGCGCCGGTCTTCTCCGGTCCCGAGGCGCTCGTGTAGACGTCAGCGATCTCGAGAAACTTCGCGCGCGGAATCCCGCAGGCGCGCTCGACCAGCTCCGGCGTGTAGCGCGCGAAGTGGCGTTTGAGCACCTGGAACACGCAGCGCGGATTCTGCAGCGTCTCGTCGCGCGGCGGATCGGACGGCGTCGTCGGCGCGCCCTGCCCCTCGCCGCGATGGCCGGCATCGAAGCCGCCCGGCTCCGAGTTCGGATAGAGCCACGTCTCCGGATCCGAGAACACTCCATCGAGCTCCTCGGTATCGCGAAAATCGTCGCGCACGATCACCGCGGCGTTCGTGTAGCGGACCACGTACTCACGGAACCAGCGCTCGTTCTCGAGTGTGTAGCGGATCAGCGCGCCGAGGAAAATGAGATCGCTGCCGGCGCGCAGCGGCAGCCAGTAGTCGGACATCGCCGAGGTGCGCGTGAAGCGCGGATCGACGTGGATCACCTTCGCGCCGTTCTTCTCACGCGCCTCGATGACCCACTGGAAACCGACCGGGTGGTTCTCGGCCATCGACGAGCCCATGATCAGGATCGCGTCGGCGTTGGCGAGATCCTGCTGGGCCGTGGTGGCGCCGCCGCGCCCGAGCGACGTGCCCAGACCGGGCACGGTGGAGCTGTGTCATATCCGTGCCTGATTGCTCAGGCACACCATCCCCAGTCCGGCGGTGAAGAGTTTCTTGATCAGATAGTTTTCTTCGACGTCGAGCGTCGCGCCGCCGAGGTGCGCGACCGCGGTGGTGTGCATCACCTCTTCGTCGAACGTGCGCTCGCGCGATTCCCAGAGGCGCTCGGCGACCATCTCCGTGGCGCGGTCGACGTCGATGTCGACCCACTCGCGCGAGCGCGGCGCGCGGTACTTCGCCAGCGTCATGCGTCCCGGATGCGTGACCAGCTCGTAGCTGGCCGCGCCCTTGGGACAGAGATGCCCGCGCGAGATCGGCGACGCCGGATCGCCTTCGATGCTGACCACCCGTCCGCCGCGATGGTAAACAAGTTGACCGCATCCGACCGCGCAGAAGGGACAGACCGACCGCGCGACTTCGGTGCGGTCGTTTTTCTTTCGCAGCGCGCGCGTGCGGTCGCTGACCGCGGCATCGGGATCGCCGCGAAGCTGGCGGAGGAAGGGCCAGTCGAACATCGCGAGGCGAGTCTAGCGCATGGGGGACCGGTTACTCGGTTGCCCGGTTACTCGGTTACTCGGTGTGACCTTGGCACTTGCTTCCCGGGGACCCGAGGAACCGAGTAACCGAGTAACCGAGGGATTCGCAGACGACGTGCCCTTCGAAGTCATCCGCGTCATACCGCCGCGCACGCGGCTCCTGGAGATGGAACTCGATTGCGTTCGCGTTCCAGCAGCGCAGCTCAGACGTGGCTCGTGTTGTATAATTTGTTTACTGAAAAAATGAGTAAACAGATTACACAACACGCACTCACGCTCAAGCAAGAACTTCTGCTCGTGCAGATCATCACATTCATCGCAGAACACGCGAAAGCGCCGTCTATCCGCCAAGTGCAGACACTCGGGAACTTCCAGTCCACCCGGACGGCCGCGCAGTACCTGCAGGCGCTTGAGGATGCCGGCTACATCGAGCGCGGCCAGGGGAGACGCGCGCTCCAGGTGATCGTTGACCCGCGGGAGGTGAAACCGGCTAGGAAACTCGCTCGGAAGAAGCGGAAATCGGGAGGGGCAACGAACGCGTGTCGTCCGCGTCACGCCCTCCTCGCCGACGCGACGGATCTGGACGGCTGGGCGACACGCCGCGATGCGCAGTCGCTCCTGCCGCAGCTTGTCCGACGCCTCGTGTTCGCCACGACCGACCGAACAGGACGCGTCGCGTTCGGCGCCGGGGAAGCTGTTCAGCACAGCGGGTGGGATGGGATCACCGACTTCGAGCCGCGCACGACTTTCGTGCCTGCCGGCGCTGCCGGGTGGGAACTCGGCACGAGCGCCAATGTGGCCGACAAGGCAAACGACGACTACACGAAGCGGACAGCGGACCCACGCGAACTCGTCCCCGCGGAGTCCACGTTCGTGTTCGTCACCCTCCGCCGCTGGCCAGACAAGGCGGAGTGGGTGGAGCGCCGCCGGGCAGAGAAGAACTGGCGCGATGTCCGCGCCTACGACGCGGATGATCTTGAGACATGGTTGGAGCTCGCACCCGGAATCCACGTGTGGCTTTCGTCCCTACTCGGCAAACACACGGACGGGGTCATCGACCTTGAGACGCACTGGTACGACTGGACCCACGCGACTGTCCCGCCGCTGAGTGTCGAGTTCCTCCTCGCCGGTCGGGAGCAGCCTGTGACGGCCGTGCACCAGTGGCTCGATCGTTCGTCAGGGCGACTCCTGCTCCAAGCGGAGACGCGGCAGGAGGCGATCGCGGTCTTCGCTGCCGCCCTTCTCCAAGTGCCGGAGAAACAGGGGATTCACCATCTCGTGCGCGCGGTCGTTGTCTCGACGGAGGCGGCGTGGCAACGGCTCATCCTTTCACGCGATCCGCTCATTCTCATCCCTGCCTTTCCGCCGGCATCCGTCGCGGTCGCTGAGCGTAACGGCCACCGCGTCGTCCTGCCGTTCTCTCGCGCCGATGCCGCGCCCGAGCAGGTCGTGCGCATCGGCGCGGTCGACCGCAGCGCAGTCGAAAAGAGTCTGATCGCCGCGGGCGTCCCCGACCAGGAAGCAGCGACCCTCGCGCGGCTCGCGCGGCGGAGCATGACGGCCTTCCGGCGCCTCAAGGGCGTGACCTCAGAGTTCGCGCGCCCGACTTGGGTAACGGAGGGCGGCCGCGCGCTCCGCGCCGTCATGCTCGCGGGTGGGTTCGACGAGACGAAGGACGGCGACAAAGATGTCTTGTCCCGACTGAGCGGCTTGCCCTTCCCAGCGCTCACGGACAAGCTCGTAACGCTCTCGAACGGCGATGATGCCCCGGTTAGGCACATCGGCGCAAAGTGGCTCATCGTCTCGAAGGAGGACGCATGGCCGCTCCTCGCGCGCTTCCTCAGCCGCGAGGAGTTGCAGATCTTCCACGACGTCGCAATCGAGGTGCTCGGGGCACCCGACCCGCGCTACGACCTCGCCCCCGGCGAGCAGTGGCTGGCGAAGGTGCTCGGCCACGATCGGCTGCACTCCGAGATGCTCATCCAGGGGCTCGCGGACACACTCGCGCTCATGGGTGCCCGGGGCGACGCCACGACCACCACCGCGGGCGAGTCTGCGCAGTCGATCGCGAGCGCCGTAGTGCGCCGTGTCCTCGCCGAGAAAGCGAACGAGGACTGGCGCATCTGGGCGAGCCTCTCGGACGTGCTCCCGCGGCTCGCCGAGGCAGCGCCCGACCGCTTCCTCGATGCAGTTGACGCAGGGTCAACGGGCGCAGCGCCCGTCTTGAAGCAGATGTTCAGCGACGCGCCGGGCCGCGAGTCGCTCACCTTCTCCTCACCGCACCCCGGCCTGCTCTGGGCGCTGGAGCGCCTCGCGTGGGCGCCCGAGTACCTTGGTCGCGCGTCGGTCGCGCTCGCCCGGCTCACTGCGCTCGACCAACCGCGCGGCACACTCGGAAACCGGCCCGACGGCAGTCTACTCGAAATCTTCCTGTGCTGGCACCCACAGACGCACGCGACGCTCGCGCAGCGGCTCGTCGTCATCGACCGGCTGCGGCAAGCCGCGCCGGACGCCGCATGGAACCTCATGGCCGCGCTAGTGCCGGACGACCACTCGTTCGCCACGCAGCACGGTCCCGCCGACTGGCGACCGTGGGGGGAGGAGCAGCCGCGCACGACGATGGCCGAGTACGCGCAAGCCGTCCGCGCGATCATCGACCGAGTATTGAAGGACGTGGGGAATGCGGGCGGGCGGTGGAAGGACGTAATCTCGCGGCTCGAAAAGCTCGGGAAGGAGGACGCACTGTCTGCGCTCACGGCGCTCGAAAGCATCGATGCGTCCACGCTAACAGCCGACGCGCCAGCTGAAATCCGCGCCGCGCTCCGCGAGTCGATCTCATTCCACCGGTCGCACCCCGACGCGCAGTGGGAGCTCACGCCGGCCGACGTGCAGCGCATGGAGGTGCTCTACGAGCGCTTCGCGCCTGCCGCCGTGGCGGAGCGCCATGCGTGGCTCTTCGCGACGTGGCCGGCGCTGCTTGAGGGGCGCGACCTCGATTGGAGAGCGCTGCAGGGACACCGCATCGCCGCCGTGAACGAGCTGCTCGCCGACGGCGGCGAAGCAGCGGTGGTCGACTTCGCGCGCGCGGTGGAACACCCGAAGGAGGCCGGCATCGCGCTGAGCGCAACCGGCACGGCCGACGAGCGGGCTACCGTACTCCTCGGCGATTTCTTAGCTTCGGACGAGACGAACATCGCAAACTTCGCACGCGGTTTCGCGGAGGAAAGCGCGCGTCGCCGTGGGCGTGCGTGGGCAGAGCAGGTCCTCGCAGGAGACGGCAACACGTGGCGACCGGCGCAACGCGCGGAGCTGCTCGCGTGCCTGCCATACGACGAGCAGACGTGGAGCATCGTCGACGGCTTCGGCACCGAGACTGAGTCCGCGTACTGGCAGCGCGTCCACCCGTTCGGTCTGGCGGAGCCGCACTTCGAGTACGGCGTTCGCAAGATCCTCGAGCACAGTCGGCCGTTCGCAGCAGTCCACGTGCTCGCGGCGCACATGCACGGCAAGAGGACGCCGGTGTCGCCCGCCCTCGTCGCCGATGCGCTGGAGGTCGCGCTACCCAGCAAAGAAACCGCGATCGATCGAAGGGACCAGAACTTTGGCTTCAACATCGGCACGCTGGCAGCACGGCTCGCCGAGAATCCCGGCGACGTGCCCGTCTCGCGCGTCGCTGCGATCGAGTGGCAGCTCGTCTCGGCGCTAAGTCGCCACGACTTCCGGCCGCGGCTCCTCCACGCCGAACTCGAACGCGCACCCAAGTTCTTCACGCAGCTTGTCTCGTTGGTCTACCGCGGGGAACACGACGAGCCCAAGGAGTTGGACGAGAAAGAGAGGCGGCAAACCCGTGCCGCGTACCAACTCCTCGAGTCGTGGCGCTCGCTCCCGGGTACGACGGCAGACGGCACGGTCGATCAGGCCCGCCTCACCTCCTGGGTCCGCACGGCCCGCGAGCTCCTCGCCGCAGCGGACCGCCGTAAGATCGGCGACATCCAGATCGGGCACGTCCTCGGGAACAGCCCGACCGGCGAGGACGGCCTGTGGCCGCACGAGGCTGTTCGCGAAGCGATCGAGACGGACGGGAGTCCCGAGATCACCCGCGGCGTTGGGAACAAGGTATACAACAGCCGCGGCGTCGTGACGAAGAGCTTGGACGAGGGCGGCGCGCAGGAACGCGAGCTCACCGCACGATACGCGCGGTACGCTTCGGCGATGGCGGATCGATGGCCGCAGACCGCCGCGATGCTCCGTGACATCGTACGCTTCTACGACCGCGACGGCGTCCGCTCGGACGATGACGTCGAGCTACGCCACCACGTCGAATAGCGTCGAAGCGCCGACACGATGCAGTGGAAGCCGCTGGACGAGTCGTCGCGGAACGCTCTCGGCTCCACGAACGCCGACGTGTTCCGCTTCGTGTTCGTGCAGTGACTGCGCGTGATCGGCGGTACGGTCGTCGCCGCGGCGCGCGTCTCGCCGATGCGGGCCCTACACGAGGAGTAACATCGCGCGGTGCAGGTCACCCGCGTCAACGGCAGCGAGGCGACGACCGCGGAGGACGTGCTGGCGGTCGAGGAACCGCTGGAGATCCGCATCGGCGAGCGGCCGGTGTCGGTCACGCTGCGCACGCCGGGCGAGGACTTCGATCTCGCCGCCGGCTTTCTGTTCACCGAGTCGATCCTGCAGTCGCACGCGGACGTCGCGTCCATCCGCCACTGGGCCTCGCCGAACGTCGTGCGCGTCGATGTCAACGCGCCGGTCGACCTGCAGCGCCTGCAGCGCCTGCAGCGGCACTTCTATTCGACGTCGTCGTGCGGAGTGTGCGGCAAGGTGTCGATCGACGCGCTGCGCGTGCAGACGTCGCCGCTCAATTCAAACGTCCGCATCTCGCCTGATGCCGTCCACAAGCTCGGCGACGCGCTGCGCGGACAGCAACGCGCCTTCGACGCCACCGGCGCGATTCACGCCGCGGGTGTGTTCGATGCCGAGGGCGTGCTCTTGCGCGTGCGCGAAGACATCGGCCGGCACAACGCGGTCGACAAGGTGATCGGCTCGTACTTTCGCGAAGGCATCGCGCTCGACCAGCACCTCCTCTTCGTCAGCGGCCGCACGAGCTTCGAAATCCTGCAGAAGGCGATCGTGGCCCGCATCCCGATCGTGGCCGCCGTCGGCGCGCCGTCCTCGCTGGCTGTCGAGCTCGCGCAGGAGTTCAACCTGACGCTGCTGGGGTTCGTGCGCGACAGGCGGTTCAACGTGTACGCCGGACAGCAACGGCTCAGCTAGGGAACGCCGCCGTCCCGGCGGCTGGACGGGCGGCGTCTCGCCGCCCCGGCGCCGGGACGGCGCCGGATCAGCCGGCGGGACGCCGGCGTTCCGCAGCAAACGCCCGCGCGCGCTCCACCCTGGCCACGCGCGTGGTGAACTCCGTGTACCACTGCGCGACGCCCCGCTGCTGCGCGATGCGATGCTCCTCGTGCCGCCGCCAGTTCGCGATCGCCTCTTCGCTCTCCCAGTACGAGACCGTGATCCCCAGCCCATCCTCGCCCCGCGCGGACTCGACACCCAGGAACCCCGCCTGCTGCGACGCGAGCGCCACCATCTTCTCGGACATCTCGTCGTACCCCTCGATCGTGTCGGTGCGCAACGAGGTGAAGATGACGGCGTAGTAGGGCGGCTCGGGCGTCGAAGCAGGCTTGCTCACCGGTTGATTGTAGCGGCGCATGCCGCCCCGGTCGCGCCGCAGTGGTACACATCGGGTGTACCAGTGCGCCCACGTCGCGCCGCAGTGGTACACATCGGGTGTACCAGCGCGCCCACCCCGCGCCGCAGTGGTACACATCGGGTGTACCAGTGCGCCCCCGTCGCGCCGCAGTGGTACACGTCCGGTGTACCAGTGCGCCCACCTGGCGCCGCAGTGGTACACATCCGGTGTACCAGCGCGCCCACGTCGCGCCGCAGTGGTACAGATCCAGTGTCCACGTGCGCACCTGCCGTGCCGCACTGCGACGGCCGGCCGAAACCTTCCCTCACCCTCTCCGTACATTGCTACTGTGATATTTCAGTAGTACAGTTGACCGGCGCGAGGAATGATGCTTTTCAGACTGAATCCGTCCGTGGGCGTGCCGATCTACTTGCAGTTGATGGAGCAGGTGAAGCATGCCATCGAGACCGGGGCTCTGCAGGCAGGCGATCAGTTGCCCGGGATCCGGCCTCTGGCCGAGGAGCTGGTGATGAATCCGAACACCGTCGCCAAGGCTTACCGGGAGCTCGAGCACGCGGGCGTCATCGAGCTGCGCCACGGGTCGGGCGCGTTCGTCTCGCCGAATGCCCGCGCGGGGAAGCTCGCCGACAAGCTCAAAGAGGCGCAGTCGCTGGCCGCGGGAACCGTCGAGACCCTGCGCGCGCGCGGGTTCACCGACGAGGAGATCCGGCGGTTGTTCGAGGCGGAGCTGGGCGTCCGCCGGGGAGGGCGTCGTGGCTGAACAGGTCATCGAAACGCGCGGGCTGCGGAAGTCATGGGAAAGCGCCGAGGCGCTGCGCGGCCTCGACCTCGAGGTTCCGCGCGGCTCGATCTGCGGCTTCCTCGGCCGCAACGGCGCAGGGAAAACCACGACGCTCAAGATTCTCCTCGGCATGACCCATCCGTCCGCCGGCGAGGCGCGTGTGTTCGGACTCGACGCGCTGTCCGCGCAGCCGAGCGTCGAGATCCGCCGCCGCAGCGCGTTCGTCAGCGAGGAGAAGGACCTCTATCCGGCGATGACCGTCGGCGACACCGTGCGCTTCACGGCGTCGTTCTTCCCGAAGTGGCGGCGCGACCTGGAGCAGCGCTATCTCAAGAAGTTCGAGCTGCCGCCGGATCGCAGAGTCAAGGCGCTCTCGCGCGGCATGCGCACGAAGCTCGCGCTGCTCCTCGCGCTCTGCCGCGGTGCGGAGCTGCTCATCCTCGACGAGCCGACCTCGGGACTCGATCCGGCGATGTCCGAGGAGGTGCTGCAGGCGCTGATCGGCCACGTCGCCGGCGAAGAGCTGACGGTCTTCTTCTCGTCGCATCAGATCGCCGAGGTCGACCAGATCAGCGACCGCGTCGTCATCATCGACCGCGGCCGGGCGGTCGTCGCCGGCTCGCTCGACGACCTGCGCGAGAACTTCCGCCGCATCGAAGGCGTCTTCGAAGGCACACCGCCGGCGATCGCGTTTCGATCGCCCGGCGTGACGCGCGTGCAACACGACGGGCGTCTGTTGTCGGTGCTCGCGAGTGCCGGGGCGGACGCGATCGCCGGCGAAGTGCGGGCGTCGGGAGCGTCATCGGTGGAAGTCACGCCGGTGACTCTCAAGGAGATCTTTCTCGAAAGCGTCAACCAAAGCGTTCATGGGGAGGGCGACTGACATGCTCTGGTACAAGTCGTGGCTGGAAACCCGCTGGCGCTTTCTGATCGGACTGGCGATCCTCTCCTGCTCCGCCGGCGTCGCCGTCTTCACCTATCCGAAGGTGCAGGAGCTGATGGAGTTCGTGCCCACGAACCTCGGCGGCATGCTCGGCGATCGCATCCGCGAGGCCGCCGAGCTGGCGAGCTCGTATCGCGGCTACGTCTGGTCGAACTGGTTCCGCCAGAACCTCGCGCAGACCGGCACTCTCTTCGCGGTGCTCCTCGGCATCGCCAGCGTCTTCTCGCCGTCGCGCGGCGCCCTGTTCACGCTCTCGCTGCCGGTCTCGCGGCAGCGCGTCCTCGGCGTGCGCGCGATGACGGGACTCGCGGAGCTGTCCCTGCTCGCGTTCCTTCCCTCGCTGCTCCTGCCGCTGCTCGCGCCGGCGATTCATCAGAGCTACAGCGCCGGCGACGCGCTGGCTCACGGCCTCTGCTTCTTCGTCGTGGCCTCCCTGTTCTTCAGCCTCGCACTGTTCTTCTCGACCGTCTTCAGCGACCCATGGCGGCCGCTGCTCATCGCTCTCGGGCTCGCAATCGCGATCGGGCTCGCCGAGCAGGTGTTCCGCTTCTTCATCCCCTCGCTCCCCGGACTGTTCCGGGTCATGAGCGGAGAGAGCTGGTTTCGTGACGGACGACTGCCCTGGCCGGGGCTCGCCGCCGCCGCCGCGATCTCCGCATCCATTTACTACGGCGCAGTCAGGAACCTCGCGCGCCGCGACTTTTAAGAAAGGGAGAACCTCATGCGCATCCGTCGCATCACGCTCGTCGTGTCTCTATTCGTCAGCCTCTCGCTCTTCGCGCAGAGCGGTCACTGGGAAGGCGTCATTCACGCTCCGGAGATGAACTTCAACATCGAAGTCGATCTCGCCGGCAACTCCGGTACATTCGCGAACGCCGCGATGCACGTGCGCGGACTGCCGCTGTCGGACATTCACGCCGAGGGAACGAGCGTCACGTTCGCGCTGAAGGTCACCGGCGGCGGCGTGTTTCGCGGCACGTTATCCGCCGATGGCAACGCCATCAGCGGCACGTTCTCCACGCGCTACAACGACAACGATCTCGAGCTGCCGTTCGAGCTGACGCGCAAAGGAGACGCGAAGCTCGAGCCGCCGCCGACGAGCGCCGCGATCAGCAAAGAGCTCGAGGGAAGATGGAGCGGCACGATCGAGGTCGAAGGCGCGCCGCGCGAAGTCGGCCTCAGTCTCACCAATCATCCCGACGGCACGGCCACCGGAGTCGTGATCTCGGGTCAGGGCACGGAGATCGCGATTGCTTCGATCGTGCAGAAGGGAGCGAACGTCACGCTCGATGTGAAAAACATCGGCGGCGCGTTCGCCGGCACGCTGAAGAACGACGCGCTGACGGGGACCTGGACGCAGGGCAAGTTCTCCGCGCCGCTGACGTTCCATCGCCCGGTGGACAAGCTCATCGACCGCTGGGCGGCCGCCGTCGGCGGGCGCGACAGAGTGGCGGCGCTGAAGTCGATCTATCGCGAGGCGACGGTCGAAGTGGCCGGACATGTGGGATCGATCCAAGTGTGGCATACGACCGACGGCAAGTACCGCAAGGAAGAACAGGTCGCGACGTTCTCGGTGGTCGAGACGTTCGACGGCGCGAACGGCAAGGTGCAGCAGGGCGATGCCGCCGCGCACGCGATGACCGCGGCCGAGGCGGCGGTGGCGCGATCCAAGGCGTTCGCGAACGCGAACGCGATGTTCTTCGCGTTCTTCCCCGAGCGCCGCCGCGGCACGGTCGCCGCCGACGGCGACGACACGATCGTGCTTCATCCCGAGGGCGGCGTGGAGTGGCGGGTCGTCCTCGATCCGCAGACCTCGCTGCCGAAGACGATGACGCACGAGGAAAACGGGCGGTTGATCACGGTGACGTTCGTGTCGTACGAAGACGTCGATGGCCTCAAGCTCGAGAAGGAGATCCGCCGCGCGCCGATGGGCGCGACGATCACGTTCACGAAGACGGTGCTGAACCCGCCGGTGCAGGCGGCGATGTTCGCGCCTTAGAACAGCACCGGGTATTTGCGCGGGTTCGCCTCGCGCATCAGCTCGTACACCGACATGAAGATCGTCTCGCGGTTCGGCTTCGACCAGTAGTCGCCGTCGGAGCCGTACGCGGGACGATGCTCCTTCGAGGGAATCGTGCGCGGCTCGGAGTCGAGCCAGTCGTAGCCGCGGTCGCGCTCGAGGACCTGCTGCATCATGAACGCGGTCGCGCCGCCGGGGACGTCTTCGTCGATGAACGCGATGCGGTTCGTTTTCTTCAGCGACTCGACGATGACGCCGCGCACGTCAAACGGCAGCAGCGTCTGGATGTCGATGACCTCGCCGTCGATGCCGCGTTGCGCGAGCAGCTCGGTGGCCTCGAGGACGATGCGCAGCGTCGCGCCGTAGGAGACCAGCGTGACGTCGGAGCCGGCGCGCACGACTTCGGGGACGCCGAGGGGAACGGTGAAATCGGCGATGTTCGAGGGAAGCTTCTCTTTCGCGCGATAGCCGTTCAGCACTTCCACGACCAGCGCCGGATCGTCGCCGCGCAGGAGCGTGTTGTAGAAGCCGGCCGCCTGGGTCATGTTGCGCGGGACGCAGACGTGGACGCCGCGCAGCAGATGGATGATGCCGCCCATCGGCGAGCCGGAGTGCCAGATGCCCTCGAGGCGATGGCCGCGCGTGCGGAAGATCGCCGGCGCTTTCTGTCCGCCGGCGGAGCGCCAGCGCAGGCATGCCAGATCGTCGGAGAGGATCTGCAGCGCATAGAGCACGTAGTCGAGATACTGGATCTCCGCGATCGGACGCAGCCCGCGCAGCGCGGCGCCGATGGCCTGTCCGGCGATCGTGCATTCGCGGATGCCGGTGTCCATCACCCGCCAGGCACCGTACTTTTCCTGCAGGCCGAGGCAGCCCTGGTTGACGTCGCCGAGCTTGCCGACGTCCTCGCCGAAGATGACGACCTTCGGATCGCGGCGCAGCGCGTGGTCGAGACAGTGATTGATGATCTCGAAGCCGTTGAGCAGCGGCGCGTCGTCCGCGTACTCGGCGGGGATCTCCGGCGCGGGCGCGTTCGCGCTGTACAGATGGGAGTCGTAGCGGTCGTCGCCCTCTTTTAGTTTGGCGCGGAGCCAGTCGGCGGCTTTGGACTGCGGCGGCAAAGCCGCCGCTTTGAAAGCGGCAGTTGACACTGCCGCAGTCCAAACGGCGCGGACGGCGTCGCGGCGGTAAGGCGTCTGGGTGCGCTGCAACTCGCTTTTCAGCTCCTGCGCGCCCATCTCGTCGAGCAGCGCGATCGCTTCCTGCACCTCGGCATCGATCGGCGCGCGATACGCGGCCCAGGCGCGGCGCTGCGCCTCGCGCACGAGCGCGATGTCTTCCTTCTCCATCGCATCGAGCTCGCCCGCCGTGGCGATGCCCTGCGCGATCATCCACTCGCGCATCCGCTTGATGCCGTCGAACTCGACTTCCCACTCCAGCCGCTCTTTCGACTTGTAGCGCTCGTGGCTTCCCGACGTCGAATGTCCCTGCGGCTGCGTGACCTCGGTGACGTGGATGATCGCCGGCACGTGGTCGTGCCGCACGATCGTCGCCGCGGCGATGTACGTCTCGCAGAGCGCGGGATAGTCCCAGGCCTTGACGGTGTAGATGTCGAAGCCCTGTTTCGACTTCGGCTCGCGCTGAAATCCCTTCAGCAGCTCGGAGAGATTGCCTTTGGTGACCTGAAATTCGTTGGGGACGGAGATGCCGTAGCCGTCGTCCCAGATGGAGACCAGCATCGGGATGCCGAGCACACCCGCGGCGTTGAGCGACTCCCAGAACATCCCTTCGGCGCAGCTGGCGTTGCCGATCGTGCCCCAGGCGATCTCGTCGCCGTTGCGGGAGAACGCGTCGTCACCGATGCCGAGCTCGCGATAGAGCCGCGAGGCCCACGCCAGTCCGACGAGGCGCGGCATCTGCGCGCCGGTCGGCGAGACATCGGCGGAGATGTTGTAGGCGTCGGTCTGCCGCTTCCAGGTGCCGTCGGGCTCGAGCAGCCGCGACGCGAAGTGCGCGTTCATCGAGCGGCCGCCGGACCACGGATCGTGCTCGACGTCGGCGTCGGCGTAGAGCTGCGCGAAGAATTCGTCGAGCGTCGCCGCGCCGAGGGCCAGCATGAAGGTCTGATCGCGATAGTAGCCGGAGCGCCAGTCGCCCTTGCGGAACGCGCGCGCCCAGGCCAGCTGCGCGACTTCCTTGCCGTCACCGAAGATGCCGAACTTCGCCTTGCCGGTCAGCACTTCCCTGCGGCCGATGAGGCTGGCCTGCCGGCTGCGCACGGCGACGCGGTAGTCTTCGAGGATGCTCTCGCGCGTGAACTGCGTGCGCGTCTGGGTTTCCGGTGTCGACACGTCTGCTCTCCGGAATGACAACAGTCAGGAAAGTCGCCGCCCGAGGAGGGTCGCCGCTTCAGTGGAGGAATCGTAGCACGGGGTGGTACTGTGACCACTCCGTGGCACGGTCCCGATGGCTACCCGCCGCATTCACCCTGCTGTCCGCGCTTTCAGCGCTCGCTCAAACCGCGCCGATCACCGGTTTCACGGGCCGGTACCTCGACTCCACCGCTACGTCGGAATACCTGCTGTATCCGCGCAACTTGCGCGCGCGACGGATCAAAGTCGCGCCCGAGCGCGACCGCGTATACATGATCATGGGCATGTCGCGTTTCGTGGGCCAGCGCCTCTCGACGTTTCCGAGCCGCCTTGCGACGGAACCGATGCAGACCGGCGCGCACGAGGAAAAATATCTGGCGTTCGATGAACAGTTCGACGCCGAAGCGCCTTCGAGCGGATGGCCGACCGTCAGGTCGAGCACATTCGAGCGGCTCACGGATTTCGATTGGGACGACCGCGGCTTGACTTATCTCGCCTATGGTCATTACGGCTGGGGAACGCTCGATCAAGACTTTCACGTGGTCTTCACGAACTCGACGGATTTGGCGCCCTCCCTGGCAATCGTGTCATTCCGCCATGGATCGTCCTATTACGCGCTGGTGTCGGACCTGGCGTCGAGTGTTCTGTACGACGTAACGAATGCCGCCTCGCCCTCCGTTGTCAGACTCGGGCCAGCGTTCTCTGATTATGCGAAAACCATCGATGGCCACATCGCTGTCAACTTCGGAAACAACCTGGTCATCCATACGCCGGCGAGCCTGGTGAATGGTACGGCGCCGGTAGTGACCCTCACGCACCCGGCCGAGCACAGTTTCCGGGGAGTCACCACGGACGGCGTGAATTTCTACGCGCTGGAAAACTCGAGATCCTCCCCGCCGCCCGACCTGATTCACATCATCAAGCCGACAGGCACGGCGTACGTCGATGCTGTGCAAGTGCCGGTGCGGTCCTTCGGAGTGTTGTGCGGATACGGCGCCGGCTATCTCACCGCGATTCGCCCGGGCAGCGCTACGCCGACCGTGGCGCTCTATCGCGTCGATTCCGCGGGGTTGACGCTGCTCAACGACACGTACTTTGACGGGTATTACGTCGGCCGCAACCAGCAGGCGGGTGATGCGCAGCAGGTCACGGTGAACGGTCAGACCTACCTCTTCATCGCTGCCTTCGGTCTCGGTGACGTCTTTACTCTCGAAGCCGCGCAGGCGTCTGCTGCGGCGGGCGCGCCCACTTTGTCGGAGTGGAGCAGCATCTCCCTGATCGCACTGCTCGCGGTCGCGGCGGTGCTGCGGATGCGCACCTGAAGTGAGCCGGAGCGGGCGCCGGGCGTAAACTCCCCATATGTTCAAACGTCTGACGTGGCTCGTGTTCGCGGCCGCTCTCTGCCTGTCCTGCCAGAAGTTCGGTGAAGGACGGCAGATGTTCCGCGAGCTGCTGACCTTACGCGATCAGATCGCGGCCGAGTTCCACGAGAAAGTCGTCGACGTGAGCATCGTCAACGGCGACCGCATGGTCGTGAAACTCATCGACTCCCCGCTCAACGACCGCAGCACCGAAGAGAAACAACAACGCGCCGACGCAGTGGCGGCCTTCGTCGCCGCTCACTACAAGCAGCCGCTGTCACGCGTGTCCACGCAGTTTGTATCTCAGGACAAAACAGACGCGTATGTAGGACGCGCGACGCCGAAGCCGTAGGCTCAGGGCTCGGCGCGTTTCTTGCCTTACGTACGGATTCACAGAGTAATTCGGGTTAAGCCAGGCTGCAGGTATCAGGAGGAGTGTCTCAATGCATCAGTCACGGTCGTGTTCTTTCCTTATCGCGGCGGTCGTAGCGATCCTGATCGCGCCGGTGCTTCCTGCAGCCGAAACCTTCAAGCCCGGGATCGCGACGAACTACCTCACCGATACCCAGGGCTGGGGTAGCGAGGTCTACTACGCGTCCATCGCCTACCCCGACGTCAACGGCGACGGCAAGCCCGATCTGTGCGCCCGCGGCTCCGGCGGGATCTTCTGCGCCGCCGGCGACGGTGCAGGCCACTTCGCCACAGGCTCGCTGATCAACGGACCTGCGTGGTCAGACGCCAGCGGCTGGAACCAGCCGTACCGCTACCGCGGCATCAGATTCCCGGACCTCAATGGCGACGGCAAGGCCGACGTCTGCGGCCGGGACATGGACGGCGTGGTCTGTCACCTCTCGACCGGCACCGGGTTCTCGACGACCGCGATTCGAGGCCCGGGCCTGCCTGACGGCGGCGGCTGGACCCAGGAGCGATACCACTCGACCATCCAGTTCCCCGACGTCAACGGCGATGGCAAAGCCGACTGCTGCTACCGCGGCTCAGGCGGGATCTACTGCCTGGAGTTTGCCTCGACGGGCTTCTCGAGCACCTATAAGCCGGGGCCGAGCGAATTCACCCACAGCTCCTGGGAGGACGTCGCCCTCAAGTACTGGTCCACGATCCAGTTCCCCGACCTCAACGGCGACCACCTGGCCGATGTCTGCGCCCGAGGAGGCGGGGGCGGGACGACCGGGACGAACCCGGCCGCGACCGGCGTCCGCTGCTGGCTCAAGACCTCGACGAGCTGGGGCAGCGCCATCGTCGGACCGGCGTGGAGCGACAACAACGGCTGGGGCGTCGACAAGCACAGCACGACCATCCGCTACGCCGATGTCAGCGGCGACGGCAAGGCCGACGTCTGCGCGCGGTCCTACCTCAGCGTGGGTTGCATCCTCTTCACCGGAACCGCGTTCTCGGGCGGGGTCGACGGCCCGCCGTGGGGCGACCCCAACGGATGGTGGGACCCGAAGTACTACTCGACCATCGCCTTCCCCGACATCGATGCTGACGGGAAGGCCGACGTCTGCGCGCGGGATGCCGCCGGCATCACCTGCGCGGTCTCGAACGGGAGCGCCTTCGGGACGCCTTACAGCATGGGCGCCAATCCGGCGCCCTCCGATGCCGCGGGCTGGGGGAGCCCGCAGTACTACGCGACGATGCGCTGGGTCGACCTCAATAGCGACCTCCGAAAGGACTTGGCCATCCGCGGCGCCGCGGGAGTGTACAGCCACATCGTAGGCAGCACCCTCGAGCTCGACAACGCGAACTGGACTGCCGGGACTTGCAGCGATCCGGCCGGCAATCCCATGACGCCCACCAACCTCGTCCCCCAGCAGTTGCCGCTGCTGCCGGGAGCGTCCGGACAGCCCCAGGGCGTGCGGCTGTTCGTCAAGCCGGGCGGCTTCCCGCCCGGCGAATACGACGGCGCGGGAATCACGGGCGGCAACCACATCCAGGGCGTTGCCCGTCTCAACGGGGGAGCTCCCTACGTGCTCCTGAGCGGCGACGGAGAGAACAACGGCCATCTCTTCGCGGCCAGGTTCCCGAACAAGTCCGGCTTCGAGCGCTGGGGCGGCATCGTGAACGGGCCCGACTCCGCCGACATCGTCACCGGGCCGGCGATGTACGCGATCTCGCCGGGCGATTACAGCCACGCCGGCGGCATCAGTGTCTTCGGCAAGTTCGCCGCCGTCCCGCTGCAGCAGGACGCGCTCTGCCACGGGCAGATCGCTTTCTTCGACCTGCGGGTCCTCCCCGCCGCCGGCATCCAGCCGCAGTGGAAGTTGAGCACGGTGTTGCACATGACTCCGCCGCAGGACGAGCCGTTCTGGACTTCCTATGACAGCAACGGCTGCTTGCGTGACATCCAGGGACGGCTGATCGCGTTCCACACGGGCGCCGTGGCGGTGACCAGGAGCCAAGGCTCGCTGCTCATCGCCGTGCAGGGCGACCGCCAGAACAGCGGCTCGATCCGGTGGTATCGCTCGAGCTCCGAGAACATCCTCGAGCCTCAGTCCTTCACCTATCTCGGGCGGGTGTCCTCCGTAAACGGGAGCGGCATGGAGGACTACAACGGCATCAACTTGGTGCGCCAGTGCGACGGCAAGCTCTATCTCTTCGCCTTCTTCCAGGACGGCACGGGCGGCGTCTTCGGACAGAACCGGATGCACGTGTTCGAGGTCGCGGAGCTGGCCACGCCCGCTCCCACGCTCACGCTGATCGCCAACATGGTCCTCAACGAGCACTCCGGTCCCGACGCGGGCGACGAGTATGGCAAGTTCGGCGCCGGTGCCGGCGTCTACGTCTCCAAGCTGGGGAAGATCATCATCTATTCGACGCAGTACTACCACAACAAGGAAGGGCTGGGCATCGATCCCGCCCTACAGCCTTTACGGATGATCGAGTACTGAGTCCAGCTCCGCCACCGCGCGGTCCAGCATCAGCTGCACGCGCTCCGCGTCGGGGCTCTCGCAGTAGATGCGGATGATCGGCTCGGTGCCGGACTTGCGGAAGAGGAGCCAGCCGCCGTCGGCGAAGTTCATCTTCACGCCGTCTTTTTCCTCGCGGCCGGCGAGCTCGACTCCGAACGCGGAGTCGAGCGCGCCACTCTTGACGCGGTCGATGAGGCGCGCGCACTGCTCCATCGGGCGATGCACGTCGCGGCGGTCGTAGTAGAGCGCGCCGAACTCTTTCTCCATCCGCGCGATGATGTCCGAGAGCGGCAGTCCGTAATGCGCGACCGCCTCGGCGACGAGGAGTCCGGACAGGACGCCGTCGCGCTCGGGCATGAAGCGGCCGAAGCCGATGCCGCCGCTCTCTTCGCCGCCGATGAGGACGTCGCGCGCGAGCATCAGGTCGGCCACGTACTTGAAGCCGATCGGCGTCTCGTGCAGCGTCGCGCCGAGGGCCTGCGCGACTTTCTCGATCAGCCGCGTCGTCGAGAACGTCTTCACGATCTCGCCGGCGCGTTTCTTCTCGCGCACGAGATAGAGGGCGAGCAGCGAGATCACTTTGTGCGGCGAGACGAAGTTCCCGCGCTCGTCGAGGATGCCGAGGCGGTCGGCGTCGCCGTCGTTGCAGATGGCGAGGTCGTAGCCGCCGGAGAGCATCACGTCGCGCGCGGCGTTGAGGTTCTCGGGGATCGGCTCGGGGTTGACGCCGCCGAAGGAGGGATTGAGCTCGCCGCGGATGGCGTCAATCAGGGTTCCTCGGGTGCTCGGTTCCTCGGTTCCTCGGTTCACGATGCGCGTGGCGCCGATGTAGTCGATGCCCAGGACGCGGGAGGGGATGCCGGCGGCGGCGCCGTGGATGGGGTCGTGGAGGATGGTGAGGTTCGCTTTGCGGAGGAGGTCGAGGTCGAGTTGCTCACGTAGTGCGGCGATGTAGTCGTCGAGGATGTTCTCTTCGCGGATGGCGCCGCCTTCGCGGGCGTCGCGCTTGCCGAGGCTCGAGGCGATGGCGTCGTAGGTCTCCGGGAGTGCCGATCCGCCGTACCACGCTTTGAACTTGAGGCCATTGTATTTCGCGGGATTGTGACTCGCCGTCACCATCACGCCGCCGAGGAGCTTGCGGTGGCGCGCGGTGAACGAGATCGTCTGCGAGGGTGTGGGGCGATCGGACAACAGCACGCCGTAGCCCGCGTTGCGCAGCGACTCCGCGACCGCGGCGGCGAACTCGCGCGAGAGGAAACGGCGGTCGAAGCCGACGGCGAGCGTGTTCGCGTCGATCTCCGCCGGTGGTTTGAGCGTCCGCGCGGCGACGGCGATGGCGTCGCTGACGAGGCGGACGTTGTCGAAGGTGAAAGAGTCGGCGATGACGGCGCGCCAGCCGTCGGTGCCGAATGTGATCGATGCGGTCATGCGGCGCACATTGTATGGCGAGCGTTGCGCTTGACTTTATGACGTAGCAGCATACATTTATTCGTATGAAGTCGCCCATTCGCCTTCTCGTTCTACTGCTGATCGTGTGTGCGCTGCCCGCATTCGCGCAGGTTCCGCCGTTCGGCGCGCCGTTTCCGCTGGCGAACACGCGCTACGGCGCCACAAGCGGAAAGCCGCTCCTTCGCACGGACGGCAAGGCCACGTTCCTGTTCTGGGGAGAGAAGCCGCTGTATGTCACGCGTTTGATCGCGGGCGAGCGCCACCTCGGGCGGATGGTGCTCGACAACACCATCGGCGAGGCCGACGCGGTGTGGATCGGCGATCGCTTCCTGGTCGCGGGCGCGGTCAGCCGCGGCTCGCGGATCGACATCGTCGGCCGCTTCGTGACTCCCGACGGCAAGGCCGACGGCGACCCATTCACCATCGCCCAGAACGCGCGGTCTCCGCGCCTCGCGTTCGACGGCACGACGATCCTGATGATGTACTCGGCGTCGGGCGCGAATGCGGTGGTGCTGAGCCGGCAGGGACGCTTTGCCGGTTTCGTGCAGCGAATCGGGGACGGTTTCCTGGACCTCGCCGCGGGACGCGGACGGTTCGCGGCCGTCACCACGGAAGGCGGCGGAACGCAGCTGGTGCTCCTCGATGGGACCGGCCGGATGTCACTCGAGCGCGAGCTCTCGACCCGCCAGGACGCGTGGGCCATCGCCTCCGACGGCGAGCGTTTCCTCGCCGTGACGAACACGCCGGAGCCGACGGCGATGCTGTTCGAGCCGAACGGAAATCTGGTGCGGACAACGGTCTTCGCCGAGAAGACCTCGGCCGTGTTCTCGCTGATCGACGCCGCGTGGACGGGATCGACGTGGGCGATTTTCTATCATGCCGACGGCAACACGCTCGTGGAGCTCGACAAAGCCGCGGCCGGATTTACGAGCCGCCATCAGTTCCCCGGAACCGGCGGCGCGATCACGGCGTTCGACTTCCGCGTGCACGCGGCCTGGCAGGACTCGGCCACGCTCTACGCAACGTACCTGCCGGCCGCCGCCGATCGCATCGAGTCGGTCAGCTACGCGGCGGCGAGGCAGGATCTGCTCGCGACCGCTTCCTCCGCAGACGCGACGCTGGTCGTGTGGAACGAGACGATCGAGGGGCGGGCAACGGTTTACGCCGGAATCCGACAGCGCGACGGACGGTGGACGGAACGCCAGATCGCCCAGACCGGCGCCACCTCCGCGATCGCATCCAGCGACGGACAGCGCTACGTGGTGTTCCTCGACGGTAAAACGCAGCTGCGACTCAGCGCGACCGGCATCGTGTCGCCGGGCGAGCCGAAACCCTCTCCGTTCACGACCGCGCAGGCGATCGCCTGGAACGGCCACACGTACGGCGTCTTCGGCCAGACGAATAGCGGCGGGTATGGAATGGCGCTCCTGTCCGCGGATGGCACATGGTCGGACGTGCGCCTGCTGCCGGCGCACGCCGGAGTCTCGAGCTGTCCGGCGCTCGCCTCCGACGGCAACGGCTTCTTCGTATCGTGCAAGCCCGGACCCGTGCCGCCTCCCCTCATCACATTCCTCGCCGGCGTGCGAGGCATCCGCTTCGATTCCGACGGCCGCTTCATGGAGTCGCTCATCGTGCTGTCGGAAGGCGCACTCGGAACTGCGGCCGTCGGCGGCGTCGTCTACAAAGACCAGCGCTACATCGTCGCGTGGAACGAAGGCGGAACCGTGATGATGGCGTACGGCACGTCGTCTTCTTTCGGCAAGCGATCGATCGCGACCGGCGCCGAGGGGCTGGTGAGCGTGACCAATGCCTCGCCGGGCGCCTGGCTCGGATGGACCGACACCAGCGGGCGGTACAACATCGCGCTGGTGGCGTACGACGGCGCGTTCATCTCGCCGTCGATCGTCGACGACGACACCACGAAGCCGAGCGTCTCGCGGCTGGCAACGCTCACCGACGGCTCGGTGATTCGCGCGTTCTCATCGCCGCGCGTCGAAGCGCCGCAATACGGCGAGCCGCACGTGATGATGCAGGTGGGGACGTTCGCGCTTTCGTGGGCTCCGCACGCGCCGTCGCTGATCGTGAAGAAGGTGGCCGACACCGCGCGCCTCGAATGGACGGCGCCGGCGGAGCTGGTCAACGGCTATCGCCTCGAGTACGCGATCAACGACGGCGTGTGGGCGGAGCTGGAAGGATGGTTCGACGCCGACCGGCATACCGCGAACTTTCCGCTGCCGTGGTCGAACGTGACGTACACGTTCCGGGTCCGCGCGTTCAACGATGCCGGCGCGAGCGAGTACTCGGATGCGGCATCGCTCATCCTGCCGCCGAAGCGGCGCGCGGTGAGGTGACCGGCGCGATCAGCGTCCGAAACCGCCGCGCAGTTGCGGCCGGCGGCGAGGCTGCTTCACGATGGCGACGCCCTCGGGGCCGCCGACGATCGTGACGCGCGAGCCATCCCCTGGCGCCGGCATCGCCGGGATCACCTGCGAGGTCACCGCCGCGGGCATCTGCGGCGGCTGATCGACCGGAACGACGACCATCTCCTGCGCCGGCTTCAGCGGCTCGGACGGCGCGCTCTCTTCGATCACTTCGACCGGCCTGTGCTCGACGTCCGGCGGCGTGTACTGATGACGGGTCAGACGTCCGTAGTCGTTCATGTGACGGCCGCGAAGTTCCGAGCGAAACGAGACGACAACGAATGCGATCGCCAGCGCCAACGTCAGCCAGCCGAAATTGCGCAGCGTCACGATGCGGACGTGCTGCCGCCGCTCCGGGAGCATCATGCGATTTCGGTTGCGTACAGTCATCTCGAGATGTGATCTACTCAAAAGCTCTGCCATGGCCAGGATCGGAATCATTGGAACGGGCTTCGGGGCGCGCGTGCAGACTCCGCTGTTCCGGCAGGCGGGGCTGGAAGTGGTCGCGCTCGCTGGATTTCACAGAGATAAAACACGTCAGATCGCCACCGAGGTCGGCATGCGCGCGCACGACGACTGGCGCGACCTGATCGCCTCGCCTGACCTCGATCTCGTCTCCGTCACGACGCCGCCATCCGAGCATCGCGAGATGGCCATCGCCGTGCTCGAGGCCGGCAAACACGTTTTGTGCGAGAAGCCGACGGCCTTGAATGCAGATGAAGCGCGGGACATGGTCGCGGCGGCGAAGCGGCATTCCGATCAAATCGCAATCATCGATCACGAGCTGCGGTTCGTCCCGTCGCTGCGCGACGCGCGGGAGCGCCTCGGCGAGATCGGCACGGTGCGCTACGCGGAGGTGCGCTACTCGAGCCCGAGCCGCGGCGACCGCACGCGCGAGTGGAACTGGTGGAGCGACGCGGCGCGCGGCGGCGGCATCTGGGGCGCGGTCGGCTCGCATTTCGTCGACGCGCTGCGCTGGTTCGGAATGGAGATCGAGAGCGTGCAGGCCATGCTGCACACGATCGTCGACCGGCGGCCGTTCGGCGACGGCACGCGTGAAGTGACGTCGGATGATCTGGCGTCGATCGACCTCCGGCTGCGCGGAGGCGGGCTGGCGGTGATGGCGCTCAGCACGGTGTCGAGCGGGCCGGATGAAGCGGCGACAATGACGATCCACGGCGAGTCGGGGGCGATGCGCCTCATCGGCCAGGAAGTGCTGCTGTCGCGCGGCGGCTCGCCGTTCGAACAGATCGCCGCTCCCGCGCCGAAGCTGCCCGGCAACTCTCCCGGCGGCGCGTTTGGCACCGGCACGCTCTACCTCGGCCACGCACTGCGCGCGGCGCTGGACGACGGTGATCGGAGCGCGCTCGCGCCCGCGGCGACGTTCGAGGATGGGCTGATGCAGCAGCGCGTGCTCGATGCCGGACGCAAGGCCTCGGCGTCAAACAGCGGCTTCGTCGCCGTCTGAGCGCATCAACGCCCACACGCCGGCCGCAAACAACGCCAGCAGCGCTGGCGTGATCAGCACCGCGTCGCGCGGATAGATCGAGGTGCGGAACAGCAGCTCGTATGGCACTTCCGCGATCATCGCCAGCGCGATGAGCGACACGGCCGCCGTCGCGCGGCGGCGCAGCAGCGCGATCGCCAGCGGCAGCACCAGCACCATGTAGTGCAGCCACACCACCGGCGCGGAGATGAGATAGATAAGAATCGCGAGGCCCGCGATCAAGGTGTTGTCACTGTGTTTACTCTTCCAGATCGCGTAGCAGACGCTCGCCAGGAGCAGCGCGGCGATCGCGTAGCTCACCCACGTCCCATACTGTTGAAAGAACGAGAGCGCGGGAGCCACGTTGCGCTCCTCGCGCGTCTGCAGCCGATGCCAGAACTGATTCGCGGCGCCGAGCCACTGCAGCCAGACGTTGAACGAGCCGTAGTTGATCGCCGCCGCGACGATCGCGATCGCGCCTCCGATCGCCCCTCCAGCGATGCGCCGCCAATCGCGGATCGAGAGCAGGATCGCGACGAGAATCATGTTGGGCTTGAAGGCGACGAGTAACCCAAGGAGGATTCCGGCGGGGATCGGCGGACAACAGAGCGTCGCGCCGATGAGCAGCAGTTGCAGCGAGTTCACGTTGCCGACGCGCAGATCGGCCTCGAAGCCGCGATACCAGAGCAGCAGCGCCGCGAGCAGAAAGAGCGACGATGCCCACGACACCCGGACGCGCCTGCAGATCAGCAGCACGCCGGCGATGAACGCGAAGAGAACGAGCGCGTGATACTGCCGCAGCGCGCGATCGTAGTCGCGGCTGAGCCACCGTAGTGTGGTGTACAAAAACGGACTTGAGACGTTATCGAGCCGCCGCCGCCGCGTCGCGTCGTACTTGAACAGCTCGGATTGGCTGGCCTGCGCGCGCGCGAAGTACTCCTCCCCGACTCGCTCCTGGGTCTCGGGCGCATAGATGTCGGAGACGTCCGCCCGCGCCGCGAGCTGCGCGTTGACGTAATAGATGTAGAAGTCGAGCCCCGCTGCCCGCTCGTTCTTCCGCCACGTCACGATCAGCGCGTAAACCACGGCCAGCGCCGCGATGATCGTGAGGGCCCGCTTCATCGCGGGGAATGATACCGGCGTCGTTCCGCGTGCGTGCGTGGAACGACGCCGGCGTTACTTGCGCTAGCTGCTCTCGCCGCCGCCTTCGCGGTGTCCGCCGCCGCCACCGCCGCCTTCGCGGCGAGGGGGACGCGGACCACGGTCGTCGCGGCGCGGGCCGCGGTCGCGGAAACCACCGCCGCCGCCACCATCACGGCGCGGACCGCGATCGCGATCGCCGCCGCGGAATCCGCCGCGATCACCGCCGCCGCCGCCACCCTCGCGGGGAGGACGGCTGCTGCGAGCCTGCGCGGCCGCGGCGAGCTCCTCCTCCGTCGGAGGCGGAAGCAGCGGCTTGCGCGAGAGGCGGATCTTGCCGGTATCGGGCTCGATGCCGACGACCTGCACTTCCACTTCGTCGCCGAGCTGGAAGAGATCCGTCACCTGGCCGACGCGCGTGTGCGCCATCTCGCTGATGTGCAGGAGGCCGTCCTGACCCGGCAGGATCTCGACGAACGCTCCGTACGGCTCGATGCGCTTGACCGTGCCTTTGTAGTTCTTGTTCACTTCCGGCGATGCGGTGAGACCCTTGATGATGTCGATCGCGCGCTCGGCCGCCTTCGCATCCATCGACGCGATCGTGACCTTGCCGTCGTCCTCGACGTCGATCTTCGTTCCGGTCTCTTCGACGATCCAGCGGATGGTCTTGCCGCCCGAGCCGATGACGTCGCGGATGCGGTCCTTCGGAATCTGGATCGTGTAGAGGCGCGGCGCGAACTCGGAGAGCTCGGCCACCGGCGTGGCGATCGCCGCGTCCATCCGGTCGAGGATGTGGAAACGTCCGGCCTTCGCCTGCGCCAGCGCCTGGGCCATCACTTCGCGGGAGAGCCCGCTGACCTTGATGTCCATCTGCAGCGCGGTGATGCCCGTGCGCGTGCCGGCGACCTTGAAGTCCATGTCGCCTTCGTGGTCTTCCATGCCGGCGATGTCGCTGAGGATCGCGTGCTTGACGTTGTCGTCGCTGGAGACCAGTCCCATCGCCACGCCGGCGACGGCGGAGCGCATCGGCACGCCGGCCTGCATCAGCGCCAGCGAGCCGCCGCACACCGAGGCCATCGACGACGAGCCGTTCGACTCGAGGATGTCGCTGACGATGCGGATCGCGTACGCGAACTCGTCTTCCGGCGGCAAGAGCGGCGCGAGCGCGCGGCGCGCGAGGTTGCCGTGGCCGATCTCGCGGCGCGCGGGACCGCGCAGGAACTTCACTTCCCCGACCGAGAACGGCGGGAAGTTGTAGTGGAGCATGAAGCGCTGGAAGGTCTCGCCTTCGAAGTCCTCGATCTTCTGCGCCTCGCGCGGAGTGCCGAGGGTCACCGTGACGAGGGCCTGGGTCTCGCCGCGGGTGAAGATCGCCGAGCCGTGCGTGCGCGGCAGCACTCCGAGCTCGATCGAGATCGGACGGATCTCATCGAAGCTGCGGCCGTCGACGCGCTTGTTCTCATTGAGCATCAGGTTGCGGAAGATCTGCACTTCCATCTCGCCGAATGCCGCGGTGACGGCCAGGAGCCGCTCCGCGTCCTCGACCGGAACGGAGCCGATGACCTGCTGCTTCACGGCTTTGATCGCGGCATAGCGCGTGTGCTTGCCGGTGGTGAGCATGGCCGTTTTCAGCGACTCGCCGTGCTGCGCCATCAGTTCGTTCAGCACGTCGTCGGTGAACTTCGGCGTGTAGGTGACTTCGAGCTTCGGTTTGCCAACGGCATCGCGAAGCTGTCTCTGAAGATCGCAGATGCGGCGGATCTCGGCGTGCGCGGCTTCGAACGCATCGAGGACGACCGACTCGTCGACTTCGCGCGCGCCCGCTTCCACCATCACGATCGCGGAGTCGGTGCCGGCGACGACGAGGTCGAGGTCGGAGAGATCGCGCTGCGCGTTGGTGGGATTGATGACGATCTGGTTGTCGACGTAGCCGACCCGGACCGCACCGATCGGATTGAGGAACGGAATCTCGGAAACCGTCAGCGCCGCGGAGGCGGCGTTGATCGCGAGCACGTCGGGATCGTTCTCGCCGTCCGCGGAGAGGACGAGCGCGATGATCTGCGTTTCCTGCCGGTATCCCTTCTGGAACGAGGGGCGCAGCGGACGATCGATCAGACGCGAGGTCAGGATCTCCTTCTCGGTCGGACGTCCTTCACGCTTGAAGAAGCCGCCCGGGATGCGGCCGCCGGCGTAGGTGTACTCCTTGTAGTCGACGGTGAGCGGCATGAAGTCGCCGATGACGGTGCCTTCTTTGAAGCAGGCGGTCGCGAGCACGACCGTGTCGCCGTAGCGGACGACGCAGGCTCCATGAGCCTGCTTGGCGATCGCACCTGTCTCGATGGACAGGGTTTTCCCGCCGATTTCCAATTCTTTCTTGTGAGCCATTGATTTCCTTCGGATGCGCGAGCCACTCATCACTTCGCGCTGTTGTCGTTTCTTGGGGCCGAATGATGGGATCCGGCCGGGGGGAGGTTTGCTGCAGGCTTCCTGCCTGAAACAGGAAGGGCGGACCGTGCGGCCCGCCCTTCAGGGAATCGCCTTACTTACGAATGCCGAGCTTGTCGATGATCGTGCGGTAGCGCTCGACGTCCACCTGCTTGAGGTAGTCGAGGAGGCGGCGGCGACGTCCGACGAGTTTCAGGAGGCCGCGGCGGGAGTGGTGGTCCTTCGCGTGCGTCTTGAAGTGCTCGGTAAGATAGGTAATGCGGTTCGAGAGGAGTGCGATCTGCACTTCTGGCGACCCGGTATCGGCGTCATGGACGCGATACGTGTTGATGAGGTCCGTTTTCTGCTGCTTGGTGGTGGACAAAATCCCTTCTCCTTAGTCAGTTAGCCCTACTTTTGAATACACGTGTTGCTTTAGAACGCGTCACCATAACAGCGGGAGGGGGCAAAATCAATCCCGCCTCCGGCAGTTCGGGCGAACCTTCCCGAACCGTCACGCGTCGTATCGAAAGAGGCTCATGAAACCGAGCGCCGCCGCCCTGCTCTTCCTCGCCTTGGCCGGCTCTTTGGCGGCGCAGGAACCGCCTCCCCTCGACACTTCGCGCGAGGGTCTGCAGAAGTTCGTGGCCGCAATCCCCGAGCCGCCGCCACCCCATCCGCGCAACGTGACCTTTCACCTCGGGGCGCTCGAGTTCCGCGCCCTCGGCATGCGCTGGCGAATCGCCTACATGCCCATCCTGCCGCCTCTGCCGGGCACGCGTCCCACCACCTCGCGCGAGTGGCCGGACCCCTTCGCACTGACGCATACCTCCATCGCCACCACGCCGCGTTCCTTCACCACGCACCGCGCCGTAAATGCGGAGATCCGCCGCATCGAGAAGACCGAGCGGGCGAAGATCAGGGTGAAAAGCAAATAGCTGGCGACCCCCTACGGCAAAATCGATCGCGCGGACGTCCAACTCGAGGTCAACGCCGGACGTCTGCTGTCGTGGACTCCCACGTCCCACACCGCATACTGGACCGATGCCGACGTCATCAAGCCGAGCGCGGCGACGTTGACGAAGATCCTGAAGCTGCTCCAACCCGGTAGAATCGTCTCATGCCTGCCGTCCGGGAGCTCGCCATCCCCATCCCCCACGAGCAGATCGCCGAGTTCTGCCGCAAGTGGGGCATTCGCAAACTATCGTTCTTCGGATCGGTGGTCCGGGATGACTTTACGCAAGGGAGCGATGTGGATGTGCTTGTGGAGTTCAAGGAGGATCGAATCCCGGGCTGGGAATTCTTCCATGACATCCCGAACGATCTCTCCCAGATTCTCGATGGCCGTCGCGTGGATCTGCTGACCGAGCGTTCGCTCAGTCGCTGGATTCGCGCCAGCGTCCTCCGCGAGGCGATCCCCGAATATGTCGAGCCATGACGAGAGTGTGTATCTCGCGCACATGCTCGATTTCGCGCGACATTACGAACGCGCGTCGGCTGCACGCGCGAGCAATTCAATGAGAACGAAGATCTTCAACTGGTGCTCACACACCTGATCCAAAACATCGGCGAAGCTGCGACGCGTGTCTCAGACGCGACGCGCCAAAAGCACCCGGATATCCCGTGGGCTCGAATTGTCGGAATGCGGCACAAGCTCGTGCACGACTACATGGGCATTGAGTTGGAGGTAGTGTGGGTCACCGCACGTGAGCGGCTCCCCGCTCTCATCAGCGCCCTCGAGAAACTCACCCCGCCAGAACCACCTTCGGCCTGACCTCCACCGGCCCGCCCTCCCGCAGCACGTTCACGACCTCGGCGATGGCGACGAGTTGATCGTGCGGGTTGCCCAGCGCGAGGAGGTCGCCTTTGCGCACCGGCACCGAGGGAACCATGATCACGCCCTGCCCCTGCATCAGCTTTCCCTGCTGCGCCCAGTCGATGCGGAGCTTCTCCAGCGGTAGATCGATGTCGGCGAGCGACTGAAAGTGCGGCTTCGCCAGGAGAACCTCGGGGCCCGACTCGGAGAGCTTGTCGAAGTGAAGGGCGTCGCTGACGTGGAAGTTGCCGATGGCGGTGCGGCGGAGCTCCTTGAGATGCGCGGGGACGCCGATGGCCTGGCCGAGGTCGTGCGCGAGGGAGCGCATGTAGGTGCCGGCCGAGGAGCGCACACGAAACTGGGCAGTCGATCCGTGCACCGCCACGATCAGGAACTCGTAGACGGTCACGCGCTTCGGCTGGAGTTTGACTTCCTCCCCTTTGCGCGCCAGCTCATACGCACGCACGCCTTCGATCTTCTTCGCCGAAAACGCGGGCGGCATCTGCTCGATCTCGCCACGAAGGCGCGCCACGTGCGGCTCGAGGTCGATGTCTTCGATGTTGCGCTCGACCGCCTCGCCGGCCGGCACTCCCGCGGCATCGTAGGAGTCGGTCGCCCAGCCGAACTGGATCGTCCCCTCGTACGTTTTCTCCATTCCCATGAGGTACGCCTGCAGCCGCGTAGCCTTGCCCACGCACAGCACAAGCAGTCCGGTCGCGAGCGGATCGAGCGTGCCGGTGTGGCCGACTTTCTTGATCTTCGCGCGGCGGCGGAAGCGCTCCACGACGTCATGGGAGGTGATGCCGGAAATCTTGTCGACGAGCACGACGCCGTCGACGCTCTTCTTGGGAAGCTCCATCGGGTGCGTACGATACTTCAGTCTTCGCCAGCCGCGCGGAGCACTTTCAGCACGCGCGTGCGCAGCGGTCCCATGAGCGGGAGCGACGCCGCGCGGAGCAGCTGCACGACGAGGTCGAGCGTGGCGTCGAGGAGGCGCTGGGTGCGCCGCTGCTTCGGCGAGTCGTCGATCACCCAGTAATAGATCAGCCCCATGTGATAGAGCCAGAGCAGCCGCGGCAGGTGCGGCGCGAGATCGCGCGGCACTTTGAGATCGCAGCCGTCGAGCGCGCGCGCGTACCAGGCGATGTGATCCTCGCGCACCTTTTCGGTCTCGCGGCTGAACGGCGAAAGCGGGTTGCGCGGATCGACGCCGGTCTTCAGGAGCGCCGCGAGGAGCGCGCGGTGCGCCGCGAATTGCTCGAACTTCGCGTCGATGATGCCGCGCACGCGCTTCTGCAGGCTCTTCGTCGACGCGATGATCTCCCTGAATGTCTCCGCGGCCTCTTCTTCGGTGCGCAGGTAGAACGCGAGGACGATGTCTTCCTTCGAGCGATAGTAGTAGTAGGCCGCTCCCGTCGCCACGCCCGCCTCGGCGGCGACATCGCGCATCGTCGTGTCGTCGAATCCGCGCTTGGCAAAGAGGCGCAACGCGGCGTCGAGAATCCGGTTGCGCGTCTCCTCCGCTTTCGGCGTGGCCATCGTCGCGGAGTCTACTAGTAACTCGGCGCCGGCTCGGCCAGTTCGCCGCCCGCGCCGCGCCACCGCGCGCAGAGGTCGCGCGCCGCCGCGGGCCAGCCGGGATGCGAGAACTCGAAGCCGCTCTCGAGCAGGCGGCGCGGAACGACGCGGCGGCTCTTGAGCACGAGCTCCGGCTCGGTTCCGAACATCGCCGCGCCGAGCGGCAGCAGCCAGCGCGGCACCGGAAGCGTGAAGTGCGCGCCCCACTCCCCCGCCAGCGCGTGCATGAACTCCCCGTTCGGCAGCGGATGCGGCGACGCGAGGTTGACCGCGCCCGACATCTCCCGATGCGCGATCAGCCAGCGGATGGCGCGCACGAAGTCGTCGGCGTGAATCCAGGACATGTACTGCCGGCCGTCGCCGAAGCGGCCGAAGCCGAGGCGGACGTGGCGGAGAAGGGCGTGGAAGGCGCCGCCGCGATCGGGCGTCATCACCATCGCGCTGCGCAGCTTGATCTTCCGCGTGGCGGGACAGATGGTCAGGTCGACCTCGCGCTCCCACGCCTGGGCGACGTCGATGCTGAAGCGCCACTCCGGCGGCGCGTCGGGCTCGATGCCGCCGATGATGCCGGTGCGCTCGTCGTTCGGAGCGTCGAAGCGATGCGCGTAGATCGTGGCCGTGCTCATCTGCAGCCACACCTTCGGCGCCCGCCGCACTTTGGCGATGACCCGGCCAAGGACGCGCGCGGAGAAGACCCGCGACTCGAGGATCTCGCGCTTGTTCTCGTCGTTGTAGCGGCAGTCGACGCTGCGGCCGGCGAGGTTGATCACCGCATCCGCGCCGTCGATCTCCTCCGCCCAGGTGCCCATGGTCCGCCCATCCCACCGCACCACCCTCCACGGAGCGAGCGCCGGATTCCGGCTGAGCACGATGACCTCGTCCCCGCTGCGATGAAACGACTCCGCGAGCAGCCTGCCGATGTGTCCTGAGCCTCCGGGGATGACGATTTTCATTTGTCCTGCCTCGTGTTCTGAACGTGTTCAAAAGTAATGTAGGTTCGGTGACGGCGGGTGTCAAGGAAAGATTTGAACGTGTTCGAAACGTATAATGCGCGTCACGATGGCGACGAAGCGCAGCAGGAAGCATCTGGTCTGGATCGACTGCGAGATGACAGGGCTGGACCCGGCCCGCGACGTTCTGCTCGAAATTGCAACGATCATCACCGGGTACGACCTCGAGATCGTCGACCGCGGCCCGGTGCTGGCGATCAAACAGAGCGAGGCGCGGTTGAAATCGATGGACGCCTGGAACCGGCGGACGCACGGCAAGAGCGGGCTCATCGAGCGTGTTCGGACGGAAGGCATCAGGCTGGCCGAGGCCGAGCGGCTGACGCTGAACTTCGTGAAGCGCTACTGCTACGCGCGCACGGCCCCGCTGTGCGGAAACTCAATCGGACAGGACAAGCGCTTCCTCATCAAGTACATGCCTCGGCTGGTCGACTTTCTCCACTACAAAGTCGTGGACGTCAGCTCGATCAAGGTGCTCACGAACGAATGGTACGCGGAACGGTACCAGGCGCCGCCGAAACGCGAATTGCACCAGGCGCTGGCGGACATCGAAGAGTCGATCGAGGAGTTGCGCCACTACCGCAATACGGTGTTCGTGCGAAGCTGACTACGCGTCGCCGTCGCCGTTGTCGTCGCCGTTGTCGTCGCCGTCGCCGTTGTCGTCGTCGTTGTCGTCATTCTTCGGCTCTTCCGGGGGCATCACTTCGTGGAGGATCGTCTCGATGCGCAGCGCGCGCATCGCCGTCTCGTCGTATTTGAAATCGAGCTCCGGCGTGTAGCGGAGATGAATGCGCTTGCCGAGGAGATGGCGGATCTTGCCGGCGGCCTTGCGCAGCGCCTCGACCGTCGCCTTGGTCTCGTCTTCCTTGAGACCGGTCATGTAAACGCGCGCGTAATGGAGGTCGGGACTGACCTCCACCTCGCTGATCGACGACCAGCCGACCTGCACGTCCTGCATCTCGGTGCGGAGGATCTGCGCGAGCGCGTCGCGGACGTTCTCGCCGACCCTCGATGTACGCCGCGTTTTCTTCACGTCAGATCCGCCTCTTCATCGAAGTCGAGCTTCTCCTGGGTCCAGCCGGTGAGCACGGCATCCGTGTTCGACTCGACGAACCGCTGGATTGTATCCAGCAATGAGTCCGCCGAGTCGTTGCGGTCGGCGATCAGCGCGACCGCGAGCCGGGCGCGCTGATGCAGATCCTGAAAGGCGACCTCGTTGACCGCGACCTTGAAGCGCCGCCGCAGCTTGTCGCGCACGCTTCGAACCACCATGCGTTTGTCCTTGAGGGACTCCGCATATTCGATGTGCAGTTCGAAGAGTGCGACCGCGACGATCATGGCGCTGGCGCTACGCCAGCGCCGCCTCCAACTGCTCGATCTTGAACGCCTCGATGATGTCGCCGTTCTTGATGTCCTGGAACTTCTCGAGACCGATGCCGCACTCGAAACCCTGGCGGACTTCGGAGACGTCATTCTTGAAGTGCCGCAGCGAGGCGATCTTGCCTTCGTAGATCACGCGGTTGTCGCGCAGCAGGCGCACGCCGGCGGTGCGGGGGATGACGCCATCGGTCACCATGCAGCCGGCGATGACGCCCATCTTCGGCACCTTGAACGTGTCGCGCACCTCGGCGCGGCCCTGGAAGACTTCCCGGAACTTCGGCTCGAGCAGACCGACCATCGCGCCCCTGATCTCATCGACCAGCGTGTAGATGACGGTGTACATCCGGATGTCGACGCCTTCCTTGTCCGCGAGGTCGGCGGCGTTGCGCTCGGGGCGGACGTTGAATCCGACCACGATGGCGTCGGAGGCCGTCGCCAGGAGAACGTCGTTCGTCGAGATCGCGCCGACCGAGGAGTGGATCACGTTGACCTTGACCTCGGAGGTGGAAAGCTTGCGGAGCGTCTCGTTCAACACCTCGACCGAGCCGGCCACGTCGGCCTTCACGATCAGGTTGAGATCCTTCACGCCGCCGGCCTGCATGCGCTGGAACAGCTGGTCGAGCGACATGCGCCCGCCCTTGTTCTGCGCCGCGTCGCGCGCCTTCTCCTGGCGGAGCTGGCCGATCATGCGCGCCTGCGTGTCGTCGTCGACGACAGAGATCGAGTCGCCGGCGTTGGGCACGTCGTCGAAGCCGGTGAGCTGCACCGGAGTCGCCGGGCCCGCCTCCTGAATGCGCTTGCCGCGCTCGTCGGCCATCGCGCGCACGCGGCCCCAGGTCGTGCCGGAGAAGAACGGATCGCCGATCTTCAGCGTGCCGTCCTGAATCAGGACCGTGCCGACGATGCCGCGGCCGACTTCCTTCTTGGCCTCGAGCACCACGCCCTTCGCGGGCATGTCGGGATTGGCCTTGAGATCGAGCATGTCGGCGGTGAGCACGATCATGTCGAGCAGGTCGTCGATGCCTTTCTTCTGCTTGGCCGACACTTCCACGGAGACGGTCTCGCCGCCCCACTGTTCGACGAGCACGTTGGCCTCGGAGAGCTCGCGGCGGACGCGCTCCGGATTCGCGTTCGGCTTGTCGATCTTGTTGATGGCGACGATCATCGGGACCTTCGCGGCCCTGGCGTGATCGATCGCTTCCTTCGTCTGCGGCATGACGCCGTCGTCGGCCGCGACGACGAGGACGACGATGTCGGTCACCTTCGCGCCGCGCGCACGCATCATCGTGAACGCCTCGTGGCCGGGGGTATCGAGGAAGACGATCTTGCGGCCCCTCTTCTCGACGTGATACGCGCCGATGTGCTGCGTGATGCCGCCGGCTTCGCCTTCGGCAACGTTGGCCTCGCGGATGACGTCGAGCAGCGAGGTCTTGCCGTGATCGACGTGGCCCATGACCGTGATGACCGGGCCTCGCGGAACCGTGCCCTGCGCATCGGTGCGCTCCATGGCCTCGAGCTCGAAGGCCTCTTCGAACGAGACCATCTCCGCCTCGATCCCCAGCTCGCTCGCGACTTCGAGCGCGAGCTCCGCGCCGAGGGGCTGGTTGATCGAGACCATGAGCCCCTTCTTCATGAAGAGGTGCTTCATCAGATCGTTGGCTTTGACGTCGAGCTTCTCGGCGAGCTCCTTCACCGTGACGCCCTCGGTCAGCGCGACCTTGCCGGTCGGCTTCTTGAACTCGAGCACCTTGCCGGTGGGAGCGGCCTGCTTGCGCGCATCGCGGCGCGTGGAGACGCGCTTCGGCTCGTCCTCGAGCTCCGGCATGACGATGTCGGGGCCGATGTCGTCGTTGATGACCTGCGTGCCCGAGAACGGCCCCTTGGTCAGAAGTTCCTGATCGAACTCCGCGGCGCGCGTCGTTTTCCCGCGCTTGCCGGTCGTTTTCTTCTTCTCGCGCCCTTCTTCACCCCCGCCTTCTTCTTTCTTGCGGCGGATGATGTTGGCGCCGGGCATCGACGGAGGAGGTGGCGGCGGGGCGCCCATCGGACGTCCCTGGCCTCCCGGACGGAGTCCCGGACCACCAGGACCTCCGGGACGCATGCCGGGACCGGATGACGGACGCGCACCCATCGGGCCACCGGGACGGGGACCGCCCGGACCGGATGGACGGGGACCGCCGGGCCCGGCGGGACGCGCGCCCATCGGCGCATTCGGCCGCGCGGCTCCGGGACTGCTCGGACGCATCTGCTGCGGAGGCGGCGCCTGGCCCGCGTAATTCGGACGCGGGCCCTGCGGCGCACGCGCGCGCGGACCGGTGGGACCGATCTGGCGGCGAGGATCTGCCGGCGCGGCAGGCTGCGCCGCCATCGGCACTTCTTTTTCTGCTGCAGGCGGAGCTGCGGGGACATCCTTGCGCGGCTCTTCCGCGGCGACGCGCGGCTTCTCCTGCACCGGCGGCGCGGGAGGCGCTTCCTTCGCGGCGCGTTCCTCGGCCTCGGCGGCTTCGACGAACTCCGGAATGATCACCGAGGGAGTCGGAGGCGCGGCCACCGGCTCTTCCTTCGGCGCCTCGGTCTTCTTCCGAACGGGCGGCTGGACGATCGGGCGCGGCGGGCGCACCGCTTCTTTCTTCTTTTCCTGGACCGGCTTGTCCTCGCGCATGATGACGTTCCTGCTGCGCGTGGTCAGCTTCTTGCCGGTAATGAGCGCCTGGATCACTTCAGGCTCGAGGACCTGACTCGGATCCGATACCTCGGCGCCCAGCGATTGCAGTTGGAAGATGAGGTCCTTCTCGGATTTTCCCATCCTCTTCGCTACATCGCTCACTCGAAACTTTGGTGCCGCCATTCAATCTCCTACCTGGGGTTTCCCGCCGGTTCGCTTTGCTTGCTTGCTTACATGATGACGTCCCGCGTCACTGCACTGGTGCCTCGGCCGGACCTTCGTCCGAAGCCTGGTCTTCTGGTTCTTCTTCTTCGCCTTCGCCGCCCTCGCCATCGTCTTCGTCGAAGGACTCGCCGCCTTCTTCGACCTGCTCGTGCTTGCGCGCGAGCTCGATCATCTGCGTGGCCATGTCTTCGTCGACGCCTTCGATCGCGGTGAGATCTTCGACCGATGCGTTGATCACCGAGTCGAGGTCATCGTAGCCCGCGGACTCGAGCGTGTCCGCCCATTCCGGCGGCAGGTTCTCGATGTCGTGGACGTTGGTCTGCGAGCGCGACTCGGCCATCGCTTCCTGCAGCATGGCCGTGAGCGCGTCGGCGACCTCGCCCTTCACTTCTTCTTCCGACTTGATGTCGATCTTCGCGCCGATGAGCTCCGCGGCGAGACGGACGTTCAGTCCGCGCTTGCCGATGGCCAGCGAGAGCTGATCGTTGTCGACGATGACGTCGAGGTGCGGGCGATGCGCGGCCTCGTCGCTGGTCACCGAGACGCGGGTGATCTTCGCCGGCGCGAGCGCGTTCTGCGCGTAGTTCACGACGTCGTCGTGCCAGGGGATGATGTCGATCTTCTCGCCGCGCAACTCGCGGATGATCGACTGCACGCGCGAGCCCTTCATGCCGACGCAGGCGCCGACCGGATCGACGTCGCGCTCGCGCGACATCACCGCGATCTTCGCGCGCTCGCCCGGCTCGCGCACCGCGCCCTTGATCACGACCGTTCCGTCGTAGATCTCCGGCACTTCCATCTCGAACAGCTTGATGAGCAGGCGCGGATCGGTGCGCGAAAGCACGACCTGCGGTCCCTTCGGCTGCGTATGCACGTCGACGATGACCGCCTTGATGCGGTCGCCCTGCGAGTAGCGCTCGGCCCTCGACTGCTGCGACCGCGGGATGATGCCCTCGGTCTTGCCGTTGAGATCGATGATCATGTCGCCGCGCTCGAAGCGCTTGACGTAACCGTTCTCCAGCTCGCCGAGCTTGTCCTTGAATTCGTTGTAGACCTTCTCGCGCTCGGCCTCGCGGACCTTCTGATACAGCACCTGCTTGGCCGACTGCGCGGCGATGCGCCCCAGCTCGTTAGGCGGCTGCGTGAGCGGGATCTTCACCTCGTCGCCCTGCTCGACTTCGGTGTCGATCTTCTGGGCCTCGTAGGTGCGGATCTGCGTGTTCGGATCGCGGACGACGTCGACCACTTCCTTGGTGATGTGATCGAGCTTGATGATGCCGCCGGTCTCGACGTTCGGGTCGACCTTGCGGGCCTGGTCGAGCGTCCACTGCGCCTGCGGGTCTTCGATCTGGTTCTCGTCCGAGACGATCTCCTTGACCGCGAAGATCGTCACGCCGCCGCCGGCGCGGTCGAGCACTGCCTCGAGCGGCTCGCGGGTCTTGTAATACTTGCGCGCGGCGGTGGCCAGCGCGTCTTCCAGGGCCTTGTAGACGCGATCGACATCGATCGACTTTTCGTAAGCGAGCGCGCGGATGTCCTTATCGTTGAACATCGCGTTCTCGCTGCTGACTTTCTCTGCTGCGGCGCGGCGTGTCACAGCTCTACCTCCAGACGTGTTTCCTTGATGTCGGTGAGAGGAACCGCGTAGTCCGGATCCTTTTTCACCGCGGGGTCGGTCACCACGACCGTCTGGCCGTCGAATTCCTTCAACCTGCCGACGATCACGTGCAACCCGCGCACGGGACGGCTCGTTTTGACGCGCACGAGACGTCCGACGAACTTCTGGTAATCCGAAGACTTATAGAATTTCCGATCGAGGCCGGGCGAGGAGACCTGCAGCTCGAACTCGGCGGGAATCGGATCTTCGACATCGAGCCAGGTCGAGACCTGCTGCGAGATGAGCTGGCAGTCTTCCAGCGTCACGCCGCCGTCTTTGTCGATGTCGACGCGCAGCAGATAGCCGCGCCCCTGTTTCCGGTAGTCGATGTGGACGAGCTCCAGCCCTTCGGATTCGACGATCCGCTGGATCTGCTCTTCCACATGGCCCGGTATGTCACTCATTTTCGCCCTTAGAACAAAAAAAGCGGCCGATCGGCCGCTTTCGAAAGTTTGCTGCTCGAAAGCCGTCGAATACTAACACACCACTCCGGTCGCGACAACACACCGGGCGGTATGCAGATTCCGTTTTGAGACGAGGAACGGCGGGCTGAAAGCCCGCCGTTCCATGAGACTAAATGTCGAAGCCGTTAATGCCGGACGCTGCGGCGCATGAGGGTCTTGCCCGCCTGCGAACCGCTGGGGTAGATCGCCGCGATCGCCGCCGCGCTCAGCTCGTTGAGGTACTGCGCCTCGAGCGTCGTCGCGTCGCCGCTGGCGTTGTCGAGCTGCGAGCCGTATGCGAGGAACGCCGGGCAGCCCTGGCCGCCGCAGGAAGCCGGAACGTCCGAGCCTTCGGCGGTGCTGTTGGTCTGCTCGACGACGACGAAGTAGTTCGAGCCGGTGAACTGGTCACCGAACAATGCGCCGATACCGGTCGGCGAGATGCTGCCGAGAGGTCCGAGGGTGATGAGCTTCTCGGACTTCTTGTCGGCGGCGGTCATCGTGCCCTGATACAGCGTGAGCTTGATGGTGGTGCGGGAGAACTGCGACGCGTTGACCACGCCGATGTTCGTGCGCGACGTGCCGACCGCGCCGCCGACACCGGTCTGAGTGATGCCGGTGATGAAGACCTTGTCGAGTCCGGAGTTCGCCTGCAGCGAGCTCACGAAGTTGTACCAGGGAATGCCCGAGAACAGCTGGCCGGTGATGCGGCGGTTCGCTGCCGGCAGTCCCGCTTCCTCGTTCGGAAGCTGGTAGACGCGGGTCTCGACGCTGATCGGACGGAAGTTCAGGCTGATGCCGGTGTCCGGATCCTGCGTATCGGTTCCGCAGCTCACGCCCTTCTTGCAGCCGTTGAAGATCAGCTGCCCGAAGACGTTCGTGGTGACGTTGAGTGCGCTCTTGAAGAAGTCGAGGTACTCCTTCCGCTCGTAGCCCTTGAGCGAGATGACGTTCTTGAACTCCGTCCCGGACCCACCGTTTTCGCCGGCGCCCTGGAAGATGACGGAGACATCGACGTCCTCGGAAGAGAGGTTCGAGATGTAAGCGTCGGTGATGAATAGACCGGTCGAGCCCTGAGCGTGGCCAGCGGCCGGAACGTATACCTGATCTGCACCTCGGAAGTTGCTCGCGGACGCCCCGACCGCACAAAGCATCAGGACCGCCGCCACTCCAAGCTTCTTCATGAACATTTTTTTCCCCTTAACCAACCGCAGGATTTTAGATATTTGAAGTATACCAAAGGCTATGCTGGTCGCGCATTCTAAACGATCTTTTGCACGATCAACAGCCCCGGCGTCCTTGATATACGGACGTGTTGTCCGAAACGTCACTTCGTATACTCCTCCCGTGAGCTCCCGACTCGACCGCGCTCTGAGCGAGCGGTTTCCCGGACACAGCCGTTCCGCGCTGGCGCGTTTGATCGAAGAGGGACACGTCCGGATAGACGGCCGTCCCGCGAAAAAACCTTCGCAGCAGGTGGAGGCGGACCAGCGGATCGAGGTCGATTTCCCCGAGCCTGCGCCCACGGAAATCGAGGCGCAGGACCTTCCATTGAAGGTGCTCTTCGAGGACGCGGACCTCGTCGTCATCGACAAGCCCGCCGGTCTGGTCGTACACCCCGCCGCAGGTCACCGCGATGGGACGCTGGTGAACGCGCTGTTGTTTACGGTGAAGGACCTCAGCGGCATCGGCGGCGAGATCCGCCCCGGCATCGTCCACCGCCTCGACAAGGACACCAGCGGCGTGATGGTGATCGCGAAGAACGACGAAGCGCACCGCAAACTCACCGCCGCCTGGGGCACGGACGCCGTGAAAAAGGAGTACCTCGCCCTCGTCTACGGAACCCCGTCGAAGGATCAAGGCACCATCGACGCCCCCATCGCCCGCGACCCCCGCGACCGCAAACGCATGGCCGTCGTCCCCACCGGCCGCCGCGCGATCACCGACTACGCCGTCGCCGAGCGCCTGCGCTACGTAAGTCTGGTTCGCTGCCGCATTCGAACAGGTCGCACGCACCAGATTCGTGTGCACATGAAGCACATCGGGCACCCGATCGTGGGGGACCCGGTATATTCGGGGCCGCAGTGGCGCGGGATTCCCGATAAGCGCGTGCAGCGGGTGTTGGCGGGTCTCGGCAGGCAGGCGCTTCACGCGCACCGGCTCACGTTGGTACATCCGCGCTCCGGCGAGCGGATTTCGTTTGAGGCACCGTTGGCGGGGGATTTGGCGGCGGTGCTGGACGAAGTGCGGTAGCGGGTTGCTGAGTTGCTAGGTTGCTGGGTTGCTTGGAACGGGATTCGTGTTTGCGGACCCAATCGATCAACCCGGACAATGCGCGACCTGCGCTGCGAATCAGTCGCGTGACATGCAGCAGTTCGGCTTCCTTGAGGAATGCGAGTTGGTGCGCGGCGATCAGTTGCGCTTCCACTTCGAACAGCGAGCCACGCGCCTGACTGAGAAACTGCCGCCATTCGCCATACGTGAGACGGCCCTGTCCCTCAGCGATGTGGCTGATGACGCCGATCGACGCGCGTCGGAGCTGCGAGACAAGCCCGTAGAGCTCGTGTTTAGGAAACTTCGCGGTCACGTCGTAAACCGCGACCACAACGCCAAGCGAACGCTTGAACGCCTCGAGATCCTTGAACGTCTTTGCCATTGATTTGCCGGTTGCAGAGCGAACGACGCACCGGCCATCGTGTGGAAGCCAAAGTGTACCTCGGCTTCGCCAGCAACTCAGCAACCTAGCAACTCAGCAACCCACGTCACCCGCTACAACAGCATCCCCGCAATAGTAGCCGTCAAAAAGTTCGCCAAAGTGCCCGCAATCATCGCGCGCAATCCAAGACGCGCGAGGTCCCCTCGCCGCGTCGGCGCCAGCGACCCGATGCCGCCGATCTGAATCGCGATGGACGAGAAGTTCGCGAAGCCGCACAAGGCATAGGTGGTGATGACGAAGCTGCGGTGGTCGAGGGAGGCGGCGATGGCGGGCTCGCCGAGTTTGACGAAGGCGACGAACTCGTTGAGGACCATGCGTGTGCCGAGGAGGTTGCCGACGGTCAGGCTGTCCTTCCACGACACGCCCATCGCCCAGGCGATGGGGCGGAAGACCCAGCCGAAGACGATGTCCAGGCTGGCGGGGAACCAGGCCAAGAGCCCGTGCACGTAGCCGAACATGCCGTTCACCAGCGCGACCAGGGCGATGAACGCGATCAGCATGCCGAGCACGTTCAGCGAGAGATGCAATCCTTCGATCGCGCCGCGGCCGGCGGCATCGATGACGTTGACGTCCTGCTTTGGCACCACCACTTCCACGTCGCCGCCGGTCGTCGGCTGCTCGGTCTCCGGCACGATCATCTTCGCGATCATGATCGCGCCCGGCGCGGTCATGATCACGGCCGTGAGCAGGTGAATGACATCCACCTTCGCCACGAGCACGTACGCGGCCATGATGCCGCCGGAGATGTGGGCCATGCCGGCGGTCATGACCGTCATCAGCTCCGACATGGTCATCTCCGGCAGGAACGGCCGGATGGTCAGCGGCGCCTCGGTCTGGCCCATGAAGATCGACGCCGCGACCGACGTCGACTCCGCGCCCGACGCGCCCATGAAGCGCGTCATCAGCTTCGCGAAGAACTTCACCACCAGCTGCATCACGCCGAGGTAATAGAGAATGGCGAAGATCGAGGCGATGAAGATGATCGTCGGCAGCACCTGCGTAGCGAAGACGAATCCGATGCCGGGATCATCGGCGTTGCCGAGCTTCCCGAAGACGAAGATCGCGCCGACCTTCGTATAGCCGATCAGGCTGTTCACGACCCCCTTCATCTTCTCGAAGAGGTACGCGAGGAGATTGAAGGTGAGGAACAGATAGAGCCCGAAGATTGCGAACGCGCCCCAGAGACCGGTGCGCGCCGGTCCGGGCGGCAGCAGCTTGACCACCTGCGTCACGACGATCGCGACGACGATGAACAAGAGCGCCGCGCCCCAGCGCTCGAGCGGCAGCGCGAGCCCGCTCAGCATGGCGGCGATCTCGCGTCCCTTGAGCACCAGGATCGCGATCACGATCTGCAGCACCAGCCCCACCACGACCGGGCGCCATTTGATGGCCTTGCGGTTCGTCGACAACAACCACGCGATTGCCAGAATCGCAAAGAACCCGATCAGCGCAGTGAAACGCTCCATGCTTTTCGCTCCGTGCTCGCTGGATTTTGGGGGCCGCGGTGATGGTCGTTGATTGACGGACGCGTGTCAATGAAACGATACTCCGCGCCCATGACGAAAGCAGCATCTGAAGCGATTGCCGGCGCCGTTGAATACATTCGCAGCAAGTCCTCGCTCCAGCCCGAGGTCGGCGTGATCCTCGGCTCGGGACTCGGACACGTCGTCGATGCGATCGACATCGAGACCGCGATTCCGTACGGCGACATCCCCGGCGCGCGCGCGTCCACGGTGATGGGCCACCAGGGCCGCCTGATCCTCGGCCGCACGAAGAACGTGCCGGTCGCGGTGATGCAGGGACGCGTGCATTTTTACGAGGGCTACGAGATGGACGAGGTCATGTTCCTCTCGCGCGTCCTCGGGCGCCTCGGCATCAAGAAGCTCGTCGTCACCAACGCCGCCGGCGGCGTCAACACGTCGTACAGCTCGGGCGATCTGATGCTGATCTCCGATCACATCAACTTCATGGGTGCGAACCCGCTGCGCGGCCCGAACATCGACGACCTCGGCCTGCGCTTCCCGGACATGAGCGAGGCCTATCCCGAGGCGCTGCGCGAGATGGCCAAGGACGTGGCCAAGAACATCAAAGGCATCAAAATGCAGGAGGGCGTGTACCTCGCGCTGTCGGGTCCGACGTATGAGACGCCCGCGGAGATCCGCGCGTTCCGCGTCCTCGGCGCCGACGCGGTCGGCATGTCCACCGTCCCCGAGGTCATCGCGATGTCGCACATGAACATCCCGGTCCTCGGCATCTCCTGCATCACCAACATGGCCGCGGGCATCCTCAAGCAGAAGCTCACGCACCAGGAAGTGATGGACACGACGGTGCGCGTACAGGAGCAGTTCACGCAGCTCGTGCTCGGCGTGGTCGAGCGGCTGGGCAACAGCTAGGGCACGAACTTGTAGCCCACGCGGTGCACGGTCAGCAGATGCCGCGGCTCTGAGGGCACGTTCTCCACTTTCTGGCGCAGCCGGGCCATGTGCGTGTCGACGGTGCGCGTGAACGCGGAGCTGTCGTAGCCCCAGACGTGATTCAGCAGCGCCTCGCGGCTCACGACCTGGTCGGAGTGGTCGATGAAGTAGCGGAGGATGCGGAACTCGCGCGGCGTGAGCTCGATCGAGCCGCCGCTCTTCGAGGCCTGGTAGGTGCGGAAGTCGAGCTTCACGTCGCCGAACGCGAACTCGTCGCCGGTGGCCGTGCGCTGCACGCGGCGGAGCACCGCTTCGACGCGCGCCAGCAGCTCCATGAAGCTGAACGGCTTGGTCACGTAGTCGTCGGCGCCGAGCTTGAGGCCGACGATCTTGTCGATCTCCTGCCCGCGCGCGGTCAGCATGATCACCGGCGTGCGGCTGCCGTTCTGCCGCAGCTCCTTGCAGACGTCGAGACCGCTCTTCTTCGGCAGCATGACGTCGAGCACGATCAGATCGTGATCGCCTCGATTGGCGAGGCGCAGCCCTTCGTCGCCGTCGCCGGCCATCTCGACCGCGTATTTCTCGAACTCGAAGCCGTCGCGCAGCGCGACCGACATCGCGGGATCGTCTTCGACGATGAGGATTCTGCTCATGCGAACTCCGTCGTATTCAATGTTGGCGCTTCCGAGGTTTTGGCGATCGGCAGCACGATCGTGAACGTGCTTCCCTCTCCCGGCACACTCTCCACTTCCACCCTGCCGCCGTGCGCGCGAGCGACGTGCTGCACGATCGACAGCCCGAGGCCGCTGCCCTTGACGTCGTGCACCAGACCGCTGCCGACGCGGTAGAACTTCTCGAAGATCTTCTTCTGCTCCGGCGCGGCGATGCCGATGCCGTGATCGCGCACGGCGATGCGCAGCGCGTCGCGCGTCGTCGTGACCGCGACTTCTATCTCCTTGCGGGCGTCCGAATTGATGGGCGAATACTTGATCGCGTTGTCGAGCAGGTTCACGAGCGCCTGTCCGATCGCGTCTTTGTCGACGCGCAGCAGCGGCGGAGGCGCCGCCGGCGGCTTGAACGTGATGGCGATGTTCTGATCGCGCAGCGGCACCGCGAACGCGTTGACCGTGCACTGCACGAACTCGGCGACGTCGACGTCGCCGAAGCGGTACTGCTTCTCCGCCGACTCGATCTTGGAGAAGTCGAGGATGTTGTTGATGAGCGCCGTCAGACGGCGGCTCTCGGCCTCGATGTACTCGCCGTACTCGACGACCTTCTCCGGCTGCGTCACGCGGCCGAGGCGCATGTACTCGCCGAACACGCGGATCGATGACAGCGGCGTGCGCAGCTCGTGCGAGACGTTGGAGACGAAGTCGCTCTTCATCTGCGACAGGCGCGCCTGCCGCAGCACCGCGCCGACCGCCAGCGCGACCGCGCCGAGGAGCACCACGAACGCGCCGCCGGTCCACATCGCGTTGTGGCGGAAGTCGTACGCGGCCATCTCTTCCGGGCTCTCGCACATGTCGCGAATGCCGGCGCGCCAGTCGGTGAACACGAATCCGAGGGGCAGCGTGATGAAGTCGCGCCCCGCGCTCATCCTCGGAATGTAGTCGCCGATCAGCACCGTGGCGTTGGGCGTGCGCTTGCGCACGGTCTTCATTGCCGTCGCCAGCATCGCGTCGCGCGAACGGTTCTCGTCGAGCACCACACCCACCGCGCCGATGACGTGCATCGACGAGTCGAGCACCGGCCGCAGGATCACGCGGTCATGCCGCTCGCGCTCGTCGACGAACAGCGACGCCTGCGGGATGGCGCGGTTCCACTTGTGCGCGACGTGCCACGACACCGTGGCCATCTTCACCGCCTCCGCCTCGTTCTCGGCCGGCAGCTTCTCCTTGCCGTCCGGGTCGAAGTAGCCGGTCTCGTACATCGGCCCGAGGAAGCGCATGGCGAAGAACGTCCGCGCGCCGGGGACGTGATGCTTCGCGAAGTGGCGGCCGAGCATCTCGACGTTGGGGAGATCCCACGGCGTGATCGTCAGCGCGGTCCACGCGGAGGACCGGTAGGAATGCTCCACGTCGCCGAGCGCGAGCTCGAGCGAGTTGCGCAGCCAGTTGCGCTCCGCCGAGGCGGTCTTCTGCTCGAGAGCGCGCAGCGTGCGGTACTGCATCACCAGCAGGGCGCCGAGAGGCACGACCACCACAGGCAATAGCCAGAGAATCGACCGGCGGAAGAGGCGACGCATCTCGATTGGAGACTGTATCGTCGCATGGGGGTTACGGGGGTCTTGTGACAATTTGTGACGTCATCGCTGCAAAGCGTAGGCGACCTTCATGAACACGCTCCGCGGCTGCTGCACCAGATCGCCGCGGTCGCCGGTGATGCGGGAATCGCCGAAGCCGACGAAGAACACCGTCTGCCAATTGAGTTTGTAGGCGTAGAGACCGGAGAACGACAGGCTGCGGTCGCGCGGCGTCGCGGCGCGCTCGATCTCGTTCTGCTGCGCGATGACGCGGACCAGCGTGCGCGGCGAGAACGTGTAGGTCAGCTTCAGCCAGTCGATGTTCGCGGAGAAGAGGCGGCCTTCCTCGAGGTCGAGCCACTCGCGGGTGTTCGTGAGCTGCAGCTCGAGATGATCGGTGGCGCGCACGGTCGCGCCGGTATTGATCGTCGCGCCGGTGCCGACGCGTGCGCCGCGATAGTCGATCTTCTGGCCGGCGGTGCCGTCGATGCGCACCGCCGGCAGCCAGCGGCGCGGCACGGCGCTGACGTTGAACTCCACGCCGGTGTACGAGAGCAGCGCCGAGCCGACACGCTCCTGCTGGTTCATCGCCGCGATCCAGCCGTTGCTCCCCCACTTGCCCTGAAACTCGACGCCCTGCCAGACGCCGCGGCGCAGCGTGGAGTTGTCGTCCCAGGCACCGTCCCATTCGATGCCGGTGTACGGGCGGAAGTACGAGAGGAAGGACTTCGGATACGTGCGATATCCGACCCAGAGGCCGCCGCGCCGCAGTCCGGTCTGCACGACGAAGCCGTTGTCGGCGCGAAAGCGCGGCGAGTAGCCGGAAGTCGCGGCCCAGATGTCGTAGCGCCGCGCGTCGCGCTGATAGACGACGCGGAAGGCGTGGCCGAAATCGCCGTCGGTATCGCTGTAGAGCAGCTGTCCGGAGAGGCGATCGGTCGCGCTGGGCTTCCACATGAAGTCGGGCCCGAGGAGGCGATTGTGGCCGCCGTTCTCGTTCTCGCGCGCGCTGAGGAGCAGCGCGCCGAACGACTCGCCGAACGTGCGCCGCACGCGCCCGATGGCGACGCGCGAGCGAAAGTCCTGCGGGAGGAAATCGGATCCCTGCGGCCCCGGGATGACCACGCTCCCTCCCCCGCGATCCTCGGCGAGCAGGAACGTGTACGCATTCGCGCCGCTGTGTCCCGTCGCGCGCACGCCCCAGGCCGGCGAGGTGACGCTGCGCGTGTACACCGCGCGGATCGGCGTACTCAGAAGATCGACGCCTTCGAGAAAGAACGCGCGCTTCTCCGGATACGACAGCGCGAAGCGCGTATTGACCGCGAGCTGCGGCACGTCGGCCTCGATCTGCGAGAAGTCGGGGTTGAGCGTGGTGTCGATGGTGAGCCGCGTGCTCGGATTCCACTTCAGATCGAAGCCCCCGGTCGTCCCATCGAGATTCGCCGCCGTGCTGTACGGCGTAAGCGTGAAGTGGCTGCCGGTGGGCAGTCCCGCGAGGCCGGTGATCGTCGCGGCGTGACAGAGGAAGCAGCCGGAGTTTTTCGGGATCGTCGTCGAGGCCATGACATAGCGGAAGTCGCGCGGATAGTTCCGCATCAGGAGCACGCCCCAGCTCTGCGGATCGGCGGACGGATAGCGCAGCGATGCCAGCGGAATGCGCAGCTCCGCCGCCCACCCTTCCGGCGTGCGCCGCGCCACGGCCTCGTAGAAGAAGTCGGGCGAGAAGTCTTCGTCACTGGTGTCGCTGACGATGCTGTCGGTCTGCACGCCGCGCGGATTCACGCGGAACGCGACGCCCGAGCGGCGGTCGTTCTGCGTGTCGATCAGGATCGCGACGTAGTCCTGATCGGCGAGCACCTTGTCGCGGTCGACCAGCGGCGCGCGAATCGCGCCCGGCGCGGGATCGTGCGCGAGAAACGCGACGTAGACCGCGCGCTCGTCGTAAGCGAGCCAGCCGGTGGTCTTCACCGGCGGCGCGACGTTGTCGCCACGAAAGTATTCGACGAAGGAGTCGGTCGGCTGCGCGCCGCGCCAGGCCTCGTCGGTGAGGTTGCCGTCGATGGTGACCGGGGCGGTGAGTCTGGCGATGTTCGCGGGGAGGGCGTTCATCGTGGTTGCTACAAATAGTAGAAAGACCGCGTAGCGCATGCGCGCAAGATGCGCGCACTCCTCCCGGGAATCTGCCCATTGCGCGTGACACGTTGTCAAAGAAGGTCACGCGCTTGAACGAACGGTGACAAACGTCAACTGACAAGTGCGTGCAAGATCGAGATAATGCCGCCCGTCCATGGTCGACAAAGCAGCTCTCGACGGCTTACGCATCGATCGCCCGCGGGAGGAGTCGCGCCGCGGCGTGGCCTGGTGGATCGTCCTGCCGATCGCCATCTTGGCCATCGCGCTCGTCGCCTGGCTGGTGATGCGCGGCAACCGCAAGGCGGTCAAGGTCGCACCCGCGCGCGTCGTCGCCTCGCAGGCGCGCGGGGCGGTGCTCAACGCCAGCGGCTACGTGACCGCGCGGCGCCGCGCGACGGTGTCGTCGAAGGTCACCGGCAAGGTCATCGAGGTCTTCGTCGAAGAAGGCCTGCACGTGAAGGCCGGACAGGAGCTGGCGCGCCTCGACACCTCGGCGGTGTCTCGCGGCCTCGCGCTCGCGCAGGCCGAGGCCACCGCCGCGCGCAGCTCGCTCGAAGAAACGCGCGTGCGCATCCGCGAGGCGCAGATCGACTACGACCGCGCCGCGCATCTCGCATCGAGCGAGGTCGGCAGCCGCGCCGACCTCGATCGCGCCCGCGCGCAGCTCGACGCCAATCGCGCGCGCCTCTCCGCGCAGAGCGACCAGCTCGCGACCGCGCAGCGCCAGGTCGACGTGCAGCGGCAGAACGTGGAGGACACGATCATCCGCGCGCCGTTCGACGGCGTCGTCGTCTCGAAAGACGCGCAGCCCGGCGAGATGATCTCCCCCGTCTCCGCCGGCGGCGGCTTCACCCGCACCGGCATCTGCACCATCGTCGACATGGCCTCGCTCGAGATCGAGGTCGACGTGAACGAGGCTTACATCAACCGCGTCCATCCGAATCAGCAGGTGGAGGCGGTGCTCGACGCCTATCCCGACTGGAAGATCCCCGCGCACGTCATCACCGCCGTCCCGACCGCCGACCGCCAGAAGGCCACGGTGAAAGTGCGCATCGCCTTCGATCAGAAAGACCCGCGCATCCTCCCCGACATGGGCGTGAAGACCTCGTTCATCACCAACGAGCCCGCCGCCGCCGTCGCCACGACCGTCGAAGTCCCCAAGACCGCCGTCAAACGCGACGGCGACCAGGACATCGTCTACGTCGTCCGCGAAAACAAAGCCGAGAGGCGAGCGGTAAAGGTCCTGTCAGCCGAAGGCGACAACGCGCGCCTGGCGTCGGGCGTGGCGGAGGGGGAGAGCGTGATTGTCGAAGCGCCTGCGGATTTGAAGGATGGGGATGGGGTGAAGATCAAGAAATAGGAGAAACAATGCCCGACCAACTCGTCACCATCCGCAACGTCGAAAAAGTCTTCCATCGCGGGAGCGAGGACATCCGCGTGCTCAGCGGGCTCGATCTGAACATCGACTCCGGCGAGTTTCTGGCGCTCATGGGGCCGTCGGGGTCGGGCAAGTCGACGCTGCTCAATCTGCTCGCGGGGCTCGACCGTCCGTCCAGCGGCACGATCGAGATCGCGGGCAAGCGCATCGACAACATGTCGCGGCGCGAGCTCGCATACTGGCGCTCGCGCCACGTCGGCTTCGTCTTCCAGTTCTACAACCTGCTGCCCGTGCTGTCCGCCGAGCGCAACGTCGAGCTGCCGCTGCTGCTCACGAGCCTGTCGAAGAGCGACCGCAGGAAACACGTCGCCAACGCGCTCGAGATCGTCGGGCTCGCGCATCGCGCCAATCACACGCCGCGCACGCTCTCCGGCGGCGAGCAGCAGCGCGTCGGCATCGCCCGCGCGATCGTCACCGATCCGACGCTCATCCTCGCCGACGAGCCGACCGGCGATCTCGATCGCAAGACCGGCGACGGCATCCTCGATCTCCTCCAGGCGCTCAATCGCGACCACGGCAAGACCATCGTCATGGTCACGCACGATCCGCACGCCGCGAACCGCGCCTCGCGCCGCCTCTACATGGTCGACGGACAGGTGTCCACCGAGATGGCCGCATGAAATTCGTACGGCTCATCCTCTCGAACTTCAAGCGCCACAAGACGCGCACGATCCTGACGATCCTGTCGATCCTCGTGGCGTTCGTGCTCTTCGTCTACCTGGCCGCGATCCGCAACGCGTTCACGATGGGCGTTAGCGTCGCCGGGGCGAACCGGCTGATCGTCCGCAACCGCATCTCGCTGATCCAGCCGCTGCCGCAGGCGTACGAGGCGCAGATCGAGCAGATCGACGGCGTCGCGAACGCGACGCAGGCGGCCTGGTTCGGCGGCCTCTATAAAGACAACAAGCGCCCGTTCGGACAGATCGCCGTCGAGCCCGAGGAGTTCCTCGACGTCTATCCCGAATACATCATCTCCGCCGAGGGGAAGGCGAACTGGCTGAAGACGCGCACCGGCGCGATTGCCGGCCGCAAGTTGGCCGACGCCCTCGGCTGGAAGGTCGGCGACAAGATCCCGATCCAGGCGACGTACATGACGCCGAAAGGCGGCGGCAACACCTGGACGTTCGACCTCGTCGCCATCCAGGATGGCAAGACCGAGGAGGTCGACACGTCGTCGTTCTTCTTCCGCCATGACTACCTCGACGAGAACCGCCTGCGCGGCGCGGGCACGACCGGCTGGTACTACATCAAGATCAAAGACCCGTCGCGCTCCGAGCAGATCGTGAAGGCGATCGACGAGAAGTTCGCCAACTCGCCGTTCGAGACCAAGACCGAAACGGAGAAGGCGTTCATCAAGGGATTCGCCGAGCAGATGGGCAACATCGGCGCGATCGTGACCGCGATCCTCACCGCGGTGTTCTTCACGATCCTGCTCGTCGCCGGCAACACGATGGCTCAGGCGGTGCGCGAGCGGATCAACGAGCTGGGCGTGCTGAAGGCCATCGGCTTCACCGACTCGCAGATGCTGCTGATGGTGCTCGCCGAGTCGCTGCTGATCTCCTGCATCGGCGGCGCGATCGGTCTGGCCCTCGGAGCGCTCGCCGTCAGCGCCGGCGATCCGACGAACGGCGCGCTGCCGATCTTCAACTTCCCGCAGCGCGACGTGATCCTCGGCATCGCCATCGTGATCCTCCTCGGTCTCGTCACCGGCGCGATGCCGGCGATACAGGCCATGCGCCTCAATGCGGTCGACGCACTTCGGAGAGAGTAATGAACTGGTTCAGACAACTCGGCGCGCTCATCGGCTTCAACCTCCGCACGCTTCCGGCGCGCCTCGGCTCGGCCGGCGCGGCCGTGTTCGGCGTCGCAGGCGTCGTGGCGGTGCTGGTCGGCGTGCTGTCGATCGGCGAGGGCTTCCGGCGCGTGATGATCGCAGCCGGCTCGCCCGATACCGCGATCGTGCTGCGCGGCGGCGCCGACAGCGAGATGACCAGCGTGCTGCTGCGCGACGACGTGGAACTGATCCGCAACGCGCCGGCCGTCGCGCGCTCGGGCGGACAGCCGCTCGCGTCGCCGGAGCTGTTCGTGCTCGTCGACCTCGCCAAACGCTCGACCGGCACCGACGCCAACGTGCCGATGCGCGGCGTGCGCAAGGAAGCATTCGCGGTGCGGCCGGAGATCAAGATCGTCGAAGGGAAGATGTTCGAGTGGGGCACGAACGAAGTGATCGTCGGACGCGCCGCACAGTCGCAGTTCAGCAAGACCGAGGTCGGAACGGTGCTGCAGTTCGGACAGACGCGCTGGAAGATCGTCGGCGTGTTCGAGGGCAAGGGCGGCATCGCCGAGTCCGAAGTGTGGGCCGATGCGGCCGTGCTCGCGCCGGCGTATCACCGCGGCAGCTCGTTCCAGACGGTGCTGGTGAAACTCGCATCGGCGGGCAGCTTCCAGCAGTTCAAGGATTCGCTGACCTCGGATCCGCGCCTGAACGTGAAAGTCGAGCGCGAGACTGATTACTACGCCTCGCAGTCGCGCGTGCTGCGCGGCCTCGTCACCGGACTCGCGGCGGTCGTCTGCACGCTCATGGGCCTCGGCGCGATCTTCGGCGCGCTGAACACGATGTACACCGCGGTCGCCGCGCGCGCCCGCGAGACCGCGACACTCGAGGCGCTCGGCTTCGGCGGCAGCGCGGTCATGGTATCGGTCATGTTCGAGGCACTGCTCCTCGCCTTCGCCGGCGGCATCCTCGGCGCCATCGGCGCCTACCTCGCCTTCGACGGCTACCGAAGCGCCACCATGAACTGGCAGACCTTCAGCCAGGTCGCCTTCGCCTTCGACGTCACGCCGAGCCTCATGGTCGGCGCGATCATCTACGCGCTCTTCATCGGCATCGTCGGCGGCTTCTTCCCGGCGATCCGCGCGGCGCGGACGCCGGTAGCCCTGGCCTTGCGCGACCGCTAACGGGGCTGCGCCGTGTAGCGCAGCACGCGCACTTTCTCCATCGTCACCAGCGCGCCGCCGAGCATCTCGTCGAGGATCGGCGTGAGCCGGGCGATGTGTTCTTCGGTGTCGACGATCTCCACGACCACCGGCAAATCCGTCGAGAGATCGAGCAGGTGCGTGGTATGGATCACGCTGGTCGCGCCGAAGCCGGCCACGCCGCGGAACACGGTCGCGCCGGCGAAACCCTCGGCGCGCAGGCGCTCGAGCAGCGCGGTCTCCAGCGGCCGGCGCTTCCACTTGTCCGACTCGCCGAAGAAGATGCGCACCATCACCTGTTCGCCTTCGAGCGCCCGCATCGTCACCTCCCGAAGATCAGCCGCGCCAGCGCGAGTCCCGCGAAGCCGGCGGCGAGACAACCGATCAGCGTCGCGGCGATGTTCAGCACGCCGATCGTCCACGCGCCGTCGCGCAGATACTGCGTCGTCTCGTAGTTGAATGTGGAGTATGTGGTGAAGCCGCCCATCACGCCGGTGGCGAGCATCAGGCGAAGATCGGGCGGCAGCAGATCCGTCGCCGCCGCGACGTGCATCAGGAAGCCGAGCAGGAACGAGCCCGCGAGGTTCACGATCAGTGTTCCGAAGGGAAAGGCGGTGCCGATCGCACCCGCGGCCCAGAGCGAGGTCGCGTAGCGGGCGCCGCTGCCGAGGGCGCCGCCGAGGCAGACGAGGAGGAAGCGGGCTATCATGGCGTGACGCTCGATGATCCATTTCTATCACGTCACGAAGCGCTTCGACCGCTACTCCTCGGCGCTCAACGACATCACGTTCCAGATCGAGAAGGGCGAGTTCGTGTTTCTGACCGGCCCGAGCGGCGCCGGCAAGTCGACGCTCCTGAAACTGATCCTCCGCCAGATCACGCCGACCGAGGGACAGATCGTCGTCAACGGCCGCAACCTCGGGGCCATGAAACCGGCGCAGCTCCCCTACTTCCGCCGCGAGATCGGCATGGTCTTCCAGGACTTCAAGCTGATCGAGAGGATGACCGTCTTCGAGAACCTCTCCTTCATCCTCACGGTGCTGAACGTCCCGCCGAAAGAGCACAAGAAGAAGGCCTATCAGGCGCTTCGCAGCGTCGACCTCCATCACAAGCTCAACGCCTATCCGCTGCAGCTCTCCGGCGGCGAACAGCAGCGCGTGGCGATCGCGCGCGCGCTGATCAATGACCCGCTGATGCTCATCGCCGACGAGCCGACCGGAAACCTCGATCCCGACCTGTCGCGCGAGATCATCCAGATCTTCGCCGAGGCCAACCTGCGCGGCTCGACGGTGCTGCTGGCGACCCACGATCGCGAACTGATTCGCAGCAGCGGCCGCCGCACGATCATGCTCGAGCACGGACGGATCCTGGAGGAGAAGGCGCGGGTGATCGAGCGCGCGCCGGCGCGCGAAGGGTTGTTCGGGATCGGCTGATGCCGCGCGACTTCATTCCCGGCCGCCGCGAGCCGGAGATCCCGTCCAACACTTTTTCGTATTTCTTCCGCGAGGCCTTGCGGCGCCTCTGGGTCTCGAAGCGCACCAGCTTCGTGGCCGTGGCGATGATCGCGATCTCCCTCGTGACCGTCGGCGCGTTCCTCCTCCTCGCGGAAAACCTCGGCAACGCCGCCGCGGAGTGGCAGGGCCGGTCGCGGGTGATCGTCTACCTCGCGCCCGACGCCACGCCGCAGCAGATCGCGGCGATCGACCGGCATCTCGCCGCCGACCGCGCGCTCGCACAGCGGCGCTTCGTCACTCGCGAGATCGCGCTGGCGCGTTTCAAGAAATACTTCGCGAACCTGGCGGAGGTGGTCGGGCAGTTGGAGACGAACCCGTTCCCGCCGTCGTTCGAGATCGACGTCACACCCGCTCTCGCGCAGTCGCGCGCGTTCATCGCACGGATGAATACGGTCCGCGCGATCCCCGGTGTCGATGAAGTGCAGTACGACTGGCAGTGGATCCTGCGCCTGCGCCGCCTGATCCAGATCATCAACATCGCCGGGCTCGTCGCCGGCGGCGTTCTCGCGATCGCGGCCGCGTTCACGATCGCGAACGTGATCCGCCTGACGATGATGCTCTATCGCGAGGAGATCGAGATCATGCGCCTCGTCGGCGCGACCGAACGCATCATCCGCGGGCCGTTTCTGATCGAAGGCTTCCTGCAAGGCCTTCTCGGCGGCTGCCTCGCGGTCGTGCTCCTGTTCGCCCTCTTCGAAGCCGGCCGCCGCACCCTCGCCCCCTCGAGCTCGATCCTCTGGGGCTTCCTCTTCACCGCCTTCCTCCCCTGGCAGAAAGTCGCGGCCCTGATCGCGGGAGGCATGCTGGCCGGATGGCTGGGGAGCTGGATGTCGGTGCGCTCGCGTCCGGAGACGACCTGACGTTCGTCGTCTCGGTTCCGAGGGACGTTACCGGTCCCGCGACGTAAACCAGACCACGATCGCTCCGATCGCGAGCCCGCCCGTCAGCCCCCACACGAAATCCGCCGCATCCTTCGGCAGAAACGCGACTGGCGTGAGCTGCAAGAGCGCGATGAGGAGGGCGAGGGCGGTGAGGATGTAGATCGTCCGTTTTCCCATGTCGGTCTCCGGATCGAACTGTATCGCAGTCGTGCGATAGCATCGCCCCCGCATGAAGATCGTCGAGTGCGTTCCGAACATTTCTGAAGGCCGGAGGCCCGAGGTTTACCACGCGGCCGCGGCCGCGGCGGCGGCGGTCAATGGGGTCACGGTGCTGAACGTCGATCCGGGGGCGGACACGAATCGCACGGTGATCACGTTCGTCGGCGAGCCGCACGCGGTGCTCGAGGCGGCGTTCCGGCTCGCGCAGAAGGGCGTGGAGCTGATCGACATGACCACGCATCGCGGCGCGCATCCGCGCATCGGCGCGGTCGACGTCATCCCGTTCATCCCCGTCGCCAACGTGACGATGGACGAATGCGTCGAGCTCGCGCGTCAGCTCGGCGAGCGGATCGGGAACGAGCTTCACGTGCCGGTGTATCTGTACGAACACGCCGGCACCGCGCCGCACCGGCGCAACCTCGCCGACATCCGCGAGGGGGAGTACGAAGGCTGCGCGCGCAAGCTCCTCGATCCGCTCTGGCGGCCCGACTACGGTCCGTGCGAGTTCGTGCCGCGCTCCGGCGCGATCGTCATCGGCGCGCGCAAGTTCCTCGTCGCGTACAACGTCAACCTCAACACGCTCGACAAGCGGCTCGCGAACCGCGTCGCGTTCGACATCCGCGAGCGCGGGCGCATGAAGCGCGACGCGAACGACCAGCCGATCCTCGACGACAAGGGCGAGCCGGTGTGGGAGCCGGGGCTGCTCAAGTCGGTGAAGGCGGTCGGCTGGGTGATCCCGGAGTTCGGCTGCGCGCAGGTGTCGATCAATCTGACCGACCTCGACGTCACGCCGCTGCACGTCGTCTTCGACGCCTGCGACGAGAGCGCGCGCGAGCGCGGAATCCGCGTCACCGGCTCGGAGATCGTGGGCCTCGTGCCGCGCCAAGTGCTGCTCGACGCCGGCCGCCACTACCTCGGCAGGATGGGACGTCCCACCGGTGTCCCGGAATCGGCGCTCGTGCACGCCGCCATCCGCACGCTCGGCCTCTCGGAAGTGAAGGAGTTCGATCCGAAAGAGCGCGTGATCGAATACCGCCTCGCATCGCCGCAGCCGCTCGCGGCGATGTCGCTGCGCGAGTTCACCGACAAGCTTTCCGATGAGTCGCCCGCGCCGGGCGGCGGCTCCGTCTCCGCGCTCGCCGCGTCGATGGCCGCCGGACTCGCGTCGATGGTGGCCGTGCTGTCGCACACAAAGAAGGGCTTCGAGTCGAAGCAGGCGGACCTCGACCGCATCGCCGCGCGCGCGCAGGAACTGAAGGACCGCATGCTCGCCGCCGTCGACGCCGACACCGCCGCCTTCGACGCGCTCCTCGACGCGATGCGCATGCCCAAAGACAGCCCGCTGCGCGAAGGCGCGCTCGCCGATGCGACGATCGGCGCGGCGGAGATCCCGCTCGGCGTCCTCGAAGCCTGCCCCGAGATCATCGAGCTCAATCGCGAGATCGCCCGCATCGGCCTTCAGGCCTCGCTTTCCGACGCCGGCGTCGGAGCGCAAATGGCGCGCGCGGCGGGGGCGGGGGCGTATCAGAACGTGTGCATCAATCTGGCGGGGCTGTCGGATCCGGCGCGGAAGACGGGGATGCTCACCCGAGCGGACGACGCCTGGAAGAAAACGCGTGACGCGCACGCCGCCGCGGAGGCCTCGATCCTGGAAAAACTACGCAACGATGCCGGCTAAAGCCAGTTTTCGACCTTCAGTTCTTTGATCCGCGCGAAGTGTTTCGTGTTGTTCGTGACGAGCGTTGCCTCCGCAGCGATCGCGTGCGCGGCGATCAGAGCATCGAAGTCGCCGATCGGCGCGCCGCGCGCGCTCAATTCCGCGGCAAGCACGCCAAAATGAGCGGCGCAGGTTTCATCGAACGCCAGCACCGCCAGATTGGTGACGAATGCGTCGATGAGCTCATGGAGTCTCGAGGAACCGCGGCGCGCGGCGCCGTATCGCAGTTCCGCCACGGTGATCGAGCTCAGACAGAGCTCGGAGGGGCGATGCTCCAGAATCCGAGCCCCCTACTGCTCCCTGGCCGCGAAGAGCGAAACTGACCGTGTCGGTGTCGAGCATGAAGAGCCGCATCACGCGAACGGATCCTTCTTCTTTCCAATTGGCCGCTGCCTGGGCCGCTCGATCTCTTCCGGCCACGCGCCGAGGGCTTGCATGAATTCGGGACTCCATTCGTCGGCCGGTTCCAGAATGACTTTCCTGCCGACACGCCGGGCAACCACCTCGCGCTGGCTGTCAGGAAAACGACATGTCTTCGGCAGCCTGACAGCCTGGCTGCCGCCGTCGTAGAAAATCTTTGCTCGTCCAGCCATCACGCTACCCCCCAAACTCCCAGGCCACTTTCTTGAGCACCCGGTCCACCCTCTCGATCAGCTGCAGGATGTCCTTCTTCGCGTGCGCGGCGGAGAAGAACGCGGCTTCGAGCTGGGACGGCGGGAGGTAGACGCCTTCGGCGAGCATGAGGTGGAAGAAGCGCGCGAACTTTTCGCGGTTGGATTTGTTCGCGGACTCGAAGTCGGTCACGGGGGCGTCGGTGAAGAAGAGGGTCCACATCGAGCCGACGCGGTTGAAGACGATCGGGACGGCGTGTTTCTCGGCCGACTTGCGGACGCCGTCTTCGAACTCGGCGCTGCGCTCTTCGAGGTCGTCGTAGATCGACGAGTTGCGCAGCACGCTCAGCGTCGCGCGGCCCGCGGCCACCGCGACCGGGTTTCCGGAGAGCGTGCCGGCCTGGTACATCGGACCGAGCGGCGACACGAGCTCCATCACCATGCGCGACGCGCCGTAAGCGCCGATGGGCATGCCGCCGCCGATGATCTTGCCGAGCGTGGTGATGTCGGGTCTCACGTCATACAGCGCCTGCGCGCCGCCGTACGCGACGCGGAAGCCGGTCATCACCTCGTCGAGGATCAGCAGCGCGCCGTTGTCGTCGCAGATCTCGCGCAGTCCCTTCAGGAACCCCGGCTTCGGCGGAACGCAGCCCATGTTGCCGGCCACCGGCTCGACGATGATCGCCGCGACGTCGTCGTCCATCGCCGCGCGCACCGCCTCGAGATTGTTGTAGGGGACGCTCAGCGTCAGCGCGGTCACGGCCTTCGGCACGCCCGCGGAGTCAGGCACGTTGAACGTCGCGCCGCCCGAGCCGGCCTTCACCAGCAGCGAGTCGACGTGGCCGTGATAGCCGCCGTCGAACTTGAGGATCTTGTCGCGTCCCGTGGCCGCGCGCGCGAGGCGCAGCGCGCTCATCGTCGCTTCCGTCCCTGAACTGACCAGCCGCACCATCTCCATCGACGGCACGGCCTGCACGATCATCTCCGCCAGCTCGATCTCGCCGGCGGTCGGCGCGCCGAAGGAGAAGCCGCGCGTCGCGGCTTTCTTCACGGCCTCGACGACGTAGCGGTGACAGTGCCCGAGGATCATCGGACCCCAGGAACCGACACAGTCGATGTATTGGAGGTTGTCGGCGTCGAAGATGCGCGAGCCCTGCGCCATGTCGATGAACGGCGGCGTGCCGCCGACGCCGCGGAAGGCGCGCACCGGCGAGTTCACCCCGCCGGGGATCACTTCCTGTGCACGTTGAAAGAGGTTGTCCGAGTTCTTGCCCATAGGAGCCGGGCATTATCTAGTACGCGTTCTCGTGTCTCAACCCGCGAATGACGGTCATGAACAGAATCTTCAGATCCAGCAGCAGCGACCAGTTCTCGATGTAGTAGAGGTCGTGCTCGATGCGCATGCGCATCGAAGTGTTGCCGCGCCAGCCGTGCACCTGCGCCCAGCCGGTCATCCCCGCGCGCACTTTGTGGCGCAGCATGTAGTGCGGGAACTCGGAGCGGAACTGCTCGACGAACTCCGGCCGCTCGGGACGCGGGCCGATCACGCTCATGTCGCCGACCAGCACGTTCCACAGCTGCGGCAGCTCGTCGAGCGACCAGGCCCGGATCACGCGGCCCACACGCGTGCGCCGGGGATCGTCCTTCTCCGCCCACACCGCGCCGGTGTCGCGCTCGGCGCCGACGCGCATGGAGCGGAACTTCACGATCTCGAACGGCTTCCCGTCGAGTCCCATCCGGATCTGGCGATAGAAGACCGGGCCGCGATCCTCGAGCCAGATCGCCAGCGCGACGATGAGCATCACCGGCGAGAGCACGATCAGCGCGGCCGCGGCGAGGACGAGATCGAAGGCGCGCTTCACGAAGCGGCTCCACCCCTCGAGCGGCGTCTCGGAGAGATTGATGGTCGGCAGGCCGTCGAGGTCCTCGACGCGCGAGCGCAGCACCATGAACTGCAGGAGGTCGGGGACGACGTGGATCGAGACGATGCTGCGGGTCAGGCGGTCGAGCAGGGTCATCATCGCCTGCGATGACGCGTGCGGCAGCGCGACGAAGACGTGATCGATCGCGTGCGCGTTGACGACCTGCTCGGCTTCATCGATCGTACCGAGGCATTCGAGCTCGGCGAGCTCGCCCCCTTCTCCGTTGCGCAGATACCCGACGATGCGGAAGCCGAGCTGGTCGCGATGGGTCTTCATCCGCTCCAGCACCGCGCGCGCGAGCTCGCCGTTGCCGGCGAGCAGCACGCGGTCGAGGTCCTTTCCCGCGCGATGGCGTCCCTCGACGACCGAGCGCACCAGCGTGCGGCCGGCGATGACGAAGACCATCGCGCAGAGCATGAAGATCGCCAGCGTCGCGCGGGAGTAGAGCACGTCGCCGCCGCCGGGGCGCACCCACAGCAGCACGCCGGAGAGGACGACCGTGGCCACGACCGAGCCGATCGCGACGGACAGCCACTCCTCGGCCTTGCCGCGAGTCGGACGAATGCGATACAGCCCCTGCACCGCGAACGCGAGCGGAAAGACGAGCGTGACGATCGGGAGGATCTTCGCGTAGGTCGCCAGATCCTGCTGGCCCTTGGTGACCGGGATGACTTCGAACTGGAAGCGGAGGAACCACGCCGACAGCAGGGCCACGTTCGACGCCAGGGCGTCGATGAGCAGGTAGACCGAGGCGAGAGCCTTGTGTTTTTTCTCGATCATGACTTACGTGTCATCCCGAGCGAAGCGAGGGATCTCCTGCTACGCGGCTCAGGATGACACGGAATTCCGACTCGAACCGCGCCCGCGAGAACCGCGCCGCGTGCGCGCGGATCGCCGCGCGATCCCACTGGTGCGCCTCGACTTCGTCGAGCGCCCGGCGAAGCGAGTCTACCTCCGGCCGGTCGAAGAAAATTCCTGTCACTCCCTCCACCACGGTATCGAGCACCCCTCCCGCGCGCAGCGCCACCACCGGCGTGCCGAGCGCCATCGCCTCCAGCGGCGTGATCCCGAAGTCCTCCACGCCGGGGAGGATCAGGCTCCGCGCGCGCGCCAGCCGGTCGATGATCTCCCCTCTCGATACGGAGCCGAGCAGCGTGACGTTGGGGCCGCCTCGCATTTTCAGCTCCTCGTAGAGCGGCCCGCCGCCGATGACGATCAGCCGCTTGCCGGCCGCGAACGCGAGATCGACCTTCTTGTACGGCACGAGGGCCGAGACGACCAGGTGATAGTCCTCGCGCTCGTCCTGGATCGGCGGCGCGAGAAAGGCGTCGTCGACGTAGGGATGCACGATCTCGGCGTCGCGTCCGTAGAAGCGCTTGATGCGGTCGCGCACGAACGTCGAGTTGGCGACGAACTGCGTCACTTCCGCGGACGTCGTGACGTCCCACCGCCGCAGCCACGGCGCCACGGACATGGCCGCCGCGCGGCGCAGCGGCCGCGAGCGCGGGAAGTAGTCGTCGAAGCGATCCCAGATGTAGCGCATCGGGGTGTGGCAGTAGGAGAGGTGCGGCTTCCCGCGCGCGTTCACGCCTTTCGCGACGCAGTGGCTCGACGAGACGATGAGGTCGTACGCGCTGAGGTCCCAGCGCCGCACGGCATGCGGAAAGAGCGGCAGCAGTTTTCTGTAGTCGCTCGTGTTCGAGGCGAGCTTCTGCACGTTCGAGGTGTGAATCGTGCGCGCTTCGATTTTTTCGGAGACGGTGCCGGGGAAGTGGAAGAGGGTGAAGAGGTCGGCGTTGGGGAGGAGGTCGAGGATGGCTTCGAGCACGGCCTCGCCGCCGCGCATGCCCGTGAGCCAGTCGTGGATGACGGCGACGCGGCCGCTCACTTGCCCTGTTTCGCCTCGGGCGTCGACGCCAGCGGGTATTCGTCCTTCTCCGCGCATTCGTTGCAGATATGATCGTTTCGAAAGTACTCCTCGGCCGGAATCACGGCGAGGCACTGGATGCAGACATGCCTGCCGGTGCGCTCCGGCAGCTCTCGCGGCGGAGGGTCGTCGTGCATGGGACGGACATCATAAGGGAGTCGCAAAGATGATCACCATTCGCAAGGCGGAGGAGCGCGGGCATTTCGATCACGGCTGGCTCGACACCTACCACACCTTCTCCTTCGCCGATTACTACGACGCCGACTACATGGGCTTCCGCACGCTGCGGGTCATCAACGACGACCGCGTGGCGGCGGGCCGCGGTTTCGGCACGCACGGCCACCGCGACATGGAGATCGTCACCTACGTCATCGAGGGCGCGCTCGCGCATCGCGACTCGATGGGCACCGGCTCGATCATCCATCCCGGCGAGGTGCAGCGCATGAGCGCCGGCACGGGCGTGATGCACAGCGAGATGAACGCGTCGCTGGAAGAGGAAGTGCGGCTGCTGCAGATCTGGATCCTCCCCGAGCGCCGCGGCATCACGCCGGGCTACGAGCAGAAAGAGTTCTCGACGGAAGAGCGCAGCGGAAAACTGCGCCTCGTCGCCTCGCACGACGCCGCCGAAGGCGCGGTAACGATCCATCAGGACGTGCGCCTCTACGCCTCGCTCCTCGACGGCCAGAGCGTCACCCACGACTTCGCCCCCAACCGCTACGGCTGGCTGCAGGTCGCGCGCGGCATCGTGGATCTCAACGGCAGGAAGCTGAAGGAAGGCGACGGCGCGGCGATCGCGGACGAGCGGAGTGTGGCAATCGGCGGGACGGGGGCGGAGATATTGTTGTTTGATCTGAACTAATGCTCCTCTTCTTCCGCTTCCTCCGCGTAGTCCTCGCGAGCGTCTTCCGGTCGCGGCTCGCGCCGCTCGGCGAGTCGGTCGTCGCGTTCAGGGTGCTGCCGCACGACTGCGACCTGAACATCCATCTCAATGCGGGGCGGTTCATGAGCTTCATGGACGTCGCGCGGATGGATCTCATCGGGCGCACCGGCCTCCTGCGACGCATGCTTCGCAGAGGGTGGCGGCCGATCATGGGCGGCTGCGCGGTCACGTATCGCCGCGAGATCCGTCCGTTCGAGCGCTTTCGCATCCGCTCGCGCGTCGTCGGATGGGACGAGAAGTGGTTCTACCTCGAGCACGTCGTGGAGAAAGGCGCGGACACGTTCTGCGCGATCGGCACGGCACGCACGCTCGTTCGCGGCAAGAGCGGCGGCATCGCGCCGCGCGACGTGCTCGCCCTCGTCGGCGCGGAGGACCTGCAATCGCCGGAGTTTCACTTCCCGTCATGAAGCGCAGCGAGAAAGCGAAGAAGGCCGGCGAGATTCTCGACCGGCTCTATCCCCAGCCGCCGATCCCGCTGCAGCACCGCGATCCGTTCACGCTGCTGATCGCGGTCCTGCTCTCCGCGCAGACGACCGACGCGCAGGTGAACAAAGTCACGCCGGGACTCTTCGCGCGCGCGTCGACGCCGCAGGAGATGGCGAAGCTGAGCGAAGCGGAGATCCTCTCGCTGATCCGCAGCTGCGGCCTCGCGCCGTCGAAGGCGAAGAACATCAGGAAGCTCGCGCAGACGCTGGTCGGCGAATACGGCGGCGAAGTGCCGCGCGACATCGAGGAGATGGAGAAACTCCCCGGCGTCGGACACAAGACGGCGAGCGTGGTGATGACCCAGGCGTTCGGCGAGCCGGCGTTCCCGGTCGACACGCACATCCACCGGCTCGCGCAGCGCTGGAGGCTCTCGCGGGGAAAGAACGTCGAAGAGACCGAGCGCGATCTGAAGAAAGTCTTCCCGCGCGACGAGTGGGGAAAGCGGCATCTGCAGCTCATTTACTTCGGCCGCGAGCACTGTCCGGCGCGTGCGCATGACCCCGCCACATGTCCGATCTGTTCGTGGGCGGGAGTGAAGGTGCACAAATAACCTTGCTATAATCCACACGTCCACCGTGCGGCTCCTCAAAGTTCTCCTTCTCTGCGCGATCGCGCTGCCCGTCTGGGCGCGCGAGTTCGACATTCGTCCCGCGCCCGCGTGGGTCGAACGCCTCGACGCGAACACCTCGCTCGCGGTGGCGAAGGAGCACGTGCGCTGGGGGATCTACGACATCCTCACCGACCACCAGGTGCGCGTCGCCGGCAAAACGGAATCGCAGTACTTCCGCACGGTGCGCAAAGTGCTCTCGCCGAGCGGCGTGCAGAACGCGTCGGAGCTGACGCTCGACTTCGATCCCGACTTCGAGCGGCTCACGATTCACGACGTCACCATCGTGCGCGGCGGCGAGCGCTTCGACGCGATGGACGCGCAGGAGATCCGCGTCATCGACAAGGAAGACGACTCCGACAACAAGATCTACGACGGCCAGCGCAGCGCGCTGGTGATCCTGCGCGACGTCCGCCCCGGCGACGTGATCGACTACTCCTGGTCGCTCGACGGCGCGAATCCGATCCTCGGCGGCAAGTACACCGATGACTACGATCTGAGCCGCGGTGTTCCCGTCCACCGGCTGCGCCATCGCCTGCTCTGGCCGGCCGGACGCCCGCTGCAGTGGCGCGGCGCCAATCCTGCGATCGCGACGCGCGGCGGCGAGCAGATTTACGTCTGGGAGCGCAGCGACGTCGACGCGCTCGACGTCGAGGACTCGATTCCCTCGTGGTTCGAGCCGTGGGAAGGCGTGCAGGTGTCGGAGTTCGCGTCGTGGGCGGAAGTGGCGTCGTGGGCCGACGCGATGTTCCAGCTCGACGCGAAGTCGGCCGACGAGGTGAAGAAGCTCGCCGCCAAGATCTACGGCGAGAACCCGACCCGCGACGCGCGCATCACCGCCGCGATCCGGTTCGTCCAGGACGAGATCCGCTACCTCGGCATCGAGATGGGCCGCAACTCGCACGAGCCGCATCAGCCGTGGGAGACCCTCTCCTCGCGCTGGGGCGACTGCAAGGACAAGACGCTGCTGCTGGTCTCGCTGCTGCGCGAGCTCGGGCTCGAGGCTTACCCCGCGCTCGTCAACACGACCACCCAGCATCGGCTCGACGACAAGCTCCCCTCGCCGTTCCTCTTCGACCACGTGATCGCAGAGGTCATCGACGCCGGCCGCACGTACTGGGTCGATGGCACGATCGCCGACCAGGGCGGCACGCTGCGCACGCTGGAGACGCCGAACGACGGCCGCGCGCTGATCGTCCGCGCCGGCACGCTCGGCCTCGCGCGCGTCGAGACCAACGCGCAGGGCTCGACGTTCGTCGAGCAGACCTACACGACCACCGACTACGCCAAGCCGGCGGCGCTGGAAGTGAAGACCACGATGACCGGCAGCGACGCCGACGGGTTCCGCAGCGAGCTGGCCAGCATGTCGATCGACGACTTCGCGCACACGCGGATCAATGAGCTGGCGACGGATCAGCCGAGGATCGAGGCGGTGGGCGGGCCGAACGTGAGGGACGACAGACTGCGCAACGTCATCGTCGTCACGGAGAAGTATCGCGTCGCCGGACTGTGGAAGGACGGGCACTGGTCGTGGTATCCGCGCGTCCTCGAGTCGCATCTGCGGCGCCCCGACACGATGATCCGCACGATGCCGCTGGCGTTCGACTATCCGCTCGACGTGCGGCAGAAGGTGACGCTCAACTTCCCGGAGAACGTGGACGTCGACAAGAGCACGACCGTCACCGAGACGCCGACGTTCCGCCACGAGTACGTCGTCGATCAGAACGGGAAGACGGTGACGATCCGGCAGACGCTGCGCGCGAAGCGCGATTACGTCGCGGCGAAGGACGTGCCCGATCACCTGACCAAGCTGAACGCGATCTGGAGCGAGATCGGCTATCGCCTCGCGCCCGAAGGCGCGCGTCCGCTCACCGTGCAGAAGGCGTCGGTGACGCCGGCGAAGTGGGGCCTCGGCTTCTTCATCGCCAGCGCGTTCGTCGGCCTCTGCTGGATGCTGGCCACGCGCCGCCGCCCGCTCGTGCCGGCGCTGGCGTTCCGTCCCGGCGAGGCGCCGGCGTCCGCGGTCGCCGTGCGCGGCACTCACGACATGCAGGCGCATCTCGCCGGCATGCCCTGCAGCTGCGGCGCGATGCACTACTCGGCGCCCGACGTCCAGCGCGCCCGCTACGCCGAGCGCGAGATGACCATCGTCACCCGACAGTGCGCGGCGTGCGGGCGCGAGCAGAGCGTCTACTTCACCGCTGCGTAGAAGGTGGAGCGGCGGGCTTTAGCCCGCCGAGGATCTCGCGAGGAACCGGCGGGCTAAAGCCCGCCGCTCCACTTCACCGCATCAGACGCCGGCTCGAGCCGTCTTCCAGCTTCACGAACTTCGGCACTTCGCCCTCGGCGATCTTCATCTTTACCGCGCGCACCTCGCCCATGCCGTGCTCGGGGATGACGTATGCGCGCGGGGCGTTGCGCGCCCAGGCGTAGGTCACGGTCGCGGGCGTGACCACCGGCTCGTTCGCGACGAGCGTCTGGTCGACGATGCCGCCGGCGGTGCCGCGCGATTCCGCGGACCACGACTCGCCGCTCTTGCGGAAACGCGCGCGCGTCACCGTCGCGCCGCGGCTGGTGATCTCGACGAACGTCGGCGACGCCCAGGTCTCGATCGACGTGCCGTCGCGCTTGCGGATCACGCTGTGCACGATCTTCTCGTACACCTCGAACTGTTCGGTTCCTTCGATCCGCCGCCGCGCGTCACGCAGCAGGTACGTTCCCGTCGTCTTCAGCGCGCCGCGCTCGTGGCGTCCCGGATGCGGCTTCGGCGTGCCGGCGGCGATGTCGGCGATGTCTTCCTCGATCGTGGCGCCGGCCGGCGTCTCGACGAAGCGGCCGATCTCGTTCGCTCCGCGGCGCACGATCACCGTCGGCACGTTGGTGATGTTCTCGCCCTGCACCGTGGCCATCGGCGAGGTGAAGTCGGGGCCGATGCCGATCAGCTCGACCGACACGTTCGGATTGTTCGCACGCTCGACCGACTTCAGGAGGCGCGGCACGTGCTGCCGGCTGTCGCCGCACCACGTCGCGAGCACGATCTGCAGGCGCACCGGCTGATCGATTTTGCGCAGGCGCTCGATCATCGCCGGGTCGGGCTCGTAAGTGTCGGAGATCGCGAGCCACACCGGCGCGGTCGCCCACAGCTCCTCGAGCGTCATCGGCCCGGCCTTGCTCTGATGCGCTCCGATGAGCAGCGTCTTGCCTTCGAGCGTCGCGAGATAGGTCGAGTCGTTCGCCTTCACGACGCTTCCCGCGCGCGTACCTTTCAGGTCGGCCGCGCTCGTCGCGGTCATCCGGTCGGCGCTGAACGCGAGCTCCGACTTCGGCGCGCGCAGCGCCTCATTCGTTTGAGGATCGAAGTACACGACCTCGTCGCCGCAGACCACCGCGAACATGCGCGGCGAGCTCGTCACCAGCGTCTGCGCCCCGCGCTCGAGCTTCCCGTTGATGTAGACGTCCCGGATGCTGTCTCTCCACTCCCGAGGAGCGGTGGAGACGACCGTGGCCATGAGGAGGATGAGGAAACGCATGAAACCTCCCTTGTCGTAGTGGATGTTGTTTTGGATCGGACGGGTCGATTGCCACCAAAGTTCCGCGCTGAAATTTATTTGCGGCCGTGCTGTGTTGCGCCCGGCACGTCAACTCCGTACAACTATGGAAACGACATCCGCTACATACAGAAGGAGAATTCGAGGAATGCGCAGCACCGGTAAAGTCAAGTGGTTCAACGATGCAAAGGGATTTGGCTTCATCACGACCGACAAAGGCGAGGACGTGTTCGTTCACTTCTCGGCGATCCAGTCGAAGGGCTTCCGTTCGCTTCCGGAAGGGGCGGCGGTCGAGTTCGACCTCGTTCAGGGACCGAAGGGTCTGCAGGCGGCGAACGTCGAGACCGTTTAACCCACATCGATCGATCGAAGAAAGGACGGCGTAGGCCGTCCTTTTTTGCGTCATGAGAAAACTTCTCTTCCTGATCCTGCTCACGCCGCTCGCCGCATCCGCGGCGGACATCGACGTGGTGCGCGGCCAGTACATCGGCTACTACACGGCGAGCGGCGCGGACCGCGCCACGCCGCGCATGCAGGACGCGCTCGGCGCGCTGGAGTCGGTCACCCGCGACTCCACCGCGCCCGGTTTCCTGCGCGACGACGGAAGCTGGAGCGACATCGACTACACCGACACGCCCGACGGCGGCTGGTCGCCGTGGGCGCACACCCAACGATTACTGGTCATGGCGAAGGCGTACCGCACGCCCGGCCAGCCCTACTACCGCGACGCAAGACTGCGCGGCCAGATCGAGGCCGCGCTCGCGTATGTGAAGCGCTTCTACGGCGCGAGCATCGTCCCGACCGGCAACTGGTGGTTCTGGACGATGGGCATCCCGCTCGACCTCGGTCCCACACTCGTGCTCATGCGCGGCGACGTCGATCAGCAGACCTACGACGATCTCGTCTTCGCGATGTATCTCCGCATCGGCGTCTCGCCGACCGCGCGCGGCATCATCGGCCCCGTGCCGACCGGCGAGAACCTGGTGTGGTCGTGCTTCACGCACCTCTCCCTCGGCCTTCTGAAAGACGACGCCTCGATGCTCGCCGCCGTCTCGGCCGCGCTGAGCGGAGTCGTGCGCCCGTCGGCGGCCGAGGGCATCAAAGCCGACCGCTCCTTCCACCAGCACGGCGCGCAGCTCTACACCGGCGGCTACGGCGGCTCGTTCGCCGCCGACGCCGCGCGCATGGCGCTGATCACCCGCGGCACGTCCTACGCGCTCGCGAGCGATGCGCTGGCGACGTTCAGCGACTACGTCGCCGACGGCATCGCCTGGTCGCTCTACGGCGACTACTTCGACGTCTCGGTGATCAGCCGCGAGGTCGCGCGTCCGACCTCGACCGGGTTCCAGGGACTCGCGGCGTTGCTGCAGGCGTCGCAGTTTGCATCGGCGCGCCAGAGCGAGATCCGCTCCGCCGCGGCGATGATGCTGAGGTCGTGGCGCGGCACGATGACGCCGGAGCTCGCGGGACTCGCCGCGCAGATCGAATCGGGCGGGTTCGCCGCATCATGGCCGTCCGGTCATCGCCACTACTTCGCCTCCGACTACAGCGTGCATCGGCGCCCGGGCTGGTTCGCCTCGGTGAAGATGTTCTCGACGCGCACGAAGTCGGGCGAGAGGACGAACGACGAGAACCTCCTCGGCTCGCGCCAGTCCGACGGCCGCTTCTACCTCGTGCTCGCCGGCAACGAGTACTTCGGCCGCGACGTCTGGCCGGCGCTCGACTGGACGCGCCTTCCCGGCATCACCGTCGAGCAGAAGGCCGGCGCCGCGGACGACACGTTCGGCTACGGCACGCGCACGCTCGCGGGAGGCACCGGCGACGGACAGAACGGCGTCTCGGCGATGGAGCTCGCGCCGCTGGAATCGTCGCTGACGGCGCGTAAGTCGTGGTTCTTCTTCGACGACGCGATCGTGTTTCTCACCAGCGGCATCACCTCGCCGGCGCCGAACCGCGTCGAGACGATCGTCAATCAGTGGCCGCTGATGAGCGCGGCCTCGCAGCTCGCGCGCGGCAGCGACTGGGCGCATCTCGAGAACGTCGGTTACTGGTTTCCGGCGCCGTCGAATCTCAAGACCTCGCGCGAGGGCCGCAGCGGCACGTGGGCGGCGCTCGGCGCCTCGGATGACGCGACGTCGATGACCAGATCGTTCGTCACGCTCTGGATGGATCACGGAACGGCGCCGGTGAACGCGGCCGCCGAATACGCGATCGTGCCGAACATCTCCGCCGCGGCGATGCAGCAGTGGGCCGCGACGCGCCCGCTCTCGATTCTCGCGAACAATGAGCGCGTCGCCGCCGTCCGCGACAATCGCACCGGAGCCGTCGGCATCACCTTCTGGACGCCCGGCAGCGTGGACGGCATTCAGTGCGACTCGCAGGCCGTCGTCTACATCAACGGCGCGCACGTCTGGGCCGCCGATCCGAATGCCGGCGCGAGCGGCTCGTTCACGCTCACGATTCCGCATTACGGACGATTCGTCATCCCGCGCGCCTCGGGCCAGACCACGCACATCGTGTTGAAGCAGAAGCGCCGCGCGGCTGCGCACTAGCCGCCGAGACGGCGGCGCACCAGCCGCCGGGACGGCGGCGTTCCGGAACGCCGGCGTCTCGCCGGCTGGTCAGGCGGCGTCTCGCCGCCTCCCGGTTACTGCGAGCCGCCCTTGCCGCCGAGGTTCAGCTTCGCGAGGGCCACGCCGACGAAGTACTGCCGCACGTCATCCAGCATCGAGCCCGCGGCGCCGTCCTGGAACGACGCGACGGCCTGAAAGCCGTTCTTGTTGTTGAGCAGGTACGCGATCGTCGCCTTGTACAGCCGCTGCGTGCGCGGGACGTCGCGACTCTTCATATCGTTCACCGTCCACGTGCCGGTGAACTGCACCTGGTAGTCGTCGAAGAGGAAGAGGTAGTAATTCGCCGTCCCTTCGAACACGCGCCCCGACGACTTGCTCCCGACCTGACGCCGGTTGCGATATCCCCACGACGCGTCGAACGACAGCGGCGCGGCGATGAACTCACCCTTCGTGCTGAAGAGCGTGAACGAGCGCAGCACCGGAACCCAGCCGGAGACCTTCATCACCGCGTCGATGTTGCTCACGTCGCTGTGAAAGGCCTTGTCGGCACGCGCCTCGATGCCGGCGTTGCCGTGCATCCAGACCCGTCCCGCGGAGAGATTCGCGAAGCCGACCGACGCCGCGGCGCGGTTGTTGTCGGCGAACGCCGGCGTGTCCGTGTCGGTCGTGTCGATGGAGATCGAGAAGATCGACTGCAGCAGCGATTCCTTGTCGGCGTTCATCCCGAAGATACCGCCGCGCGCGTACTGCCCCTGCCCCTGAAAACGGATCGAGTCGAGATTGTCCGCGCTCGAGGTCGGATTCGACGGATCGGTATTCGGCGCCTTCGCCGGCCCGACCGCCCACTCGTACTTCACGTAGTTTTTGGCGGCCAGCGGATCGAGCGGCTGCACCTTCGCGCTGACCTCGGTCGTGCCGTACTTCAGCGTCGCCGTCTGCGCGCCGGAAAGCAGCAGCAGGTTGTCCTGCGCCTTCGTCGCGTCGACGACGCTGGCGACGATGTTGGACACGCCGAGGATGTCCGTGACCTCGGTGGCCTTCGTCTCGAACTGGCTGTTGCCGACGCTGACCAGGACCGTGTCGCCGACAGCCGGCGGCGTCGTTCCGCTGCAAAGCGCCGTGGTGACCATGGTCGCGGAAAAGCCCTGGATGATGGCCGAGCACGGAGTCACCTGTGCGAGTGACGGCAGCGCAGCGGCGAACAACAACAGCGCGAGAACACGCTTCACGGCTTCACCACCGCGGCGAGGCCGTTGACGAGATCGCGCACGACCGTCACCTGATTCTGCTGCTTGAGCATGCCGAACGTCGGCGCGAGCGCGGGGCACTGATAGTCCTTCGCGTTGATGCATTTGGTGATGCCGTTGCCGAGGGCGATGATCACGTTGTCCTCGAACGTCGTCCAGACGATGCGCGCGGTCTCGCTGTTGATCGTCGGCAATCCCTGCTTGGTGAACGTCACCACGATGCAGTTGAAGATGACGGACCGTTTCGCGTCCTCGGACGTGGCCGAGGTGCTGACGGCGAGCAACGCCGCCTCGGTGTCGCCGGCCGCCGCGGCCTGTTCGAGTGAGGTCTCTTCGGGCGGATTAATCTCGTCTGGCATTCGATCTCTCCCTTACCTGCTCTTCGGTGAGACCGTACATCGGAGGCGTCGGGATGTCGAGTATCGAGCAGTAGAGATAGAGCTGTCCGCGGTGATGAACCTCGTGCTCGATCATCGCCCGCAGCCACTTGCCGACGCGCAGCTCCGCGCCGCCGGGGGTCATGCACTTGCGGTCGAGGTCTTCGTCGCTCAGCGCGCCGAAGATCGCCATCGACTCCGCGTGCATGCGCTTCATGTAATCGACGATCGCGTCGTAGCCGTCGGCGAGCTCGCGGCCGTGGCCGGGATAGCTGCTCGGCCGCAGCTGCGCGTTCTCGGCGAACATCCAGCGCTCGATCGCCGCGAGGTGGCGCATGACGTCGCCGAACGAGAACTTCCCTTCCCTGAACGTCCAGTCGACGCGCTCCGGCGGCACGCAGGCGACGACGCGCATGGTCCGCTCGCGGATGCGGTCGAAGTAGGCGATCAGCTCGTTCATGATTCACCGGACGATACACGAAATGGTGACGGCCGTTGACAAACTGACTATTGTCAATTTACGGTGGCGCGTCCAAATGGCCATCCGCAGAAAAGCACGGTCGAGCGAGGCGCGGGAATCGGAACAGATCCTCCCCGAGGCGGAGATGGAGATCCTGGCCGCGCTGCACTCGCAGGGCGAGGCCGACGCACGCGCGATTCGCGAGGCGCTCAGGCAGTTCCGCCCGATGAGCCACGCCTCGGTGCTCACGCTGCTCGGCCGGCTCGAGGAGAAGGGACTGGTCGCGAGGCGCAAGGCGCCGGTCGGCAAGGCGTTTCTCTACGTCGCGGCCCGCTCGCCGAAGCCGATGTACCGGAGCCTGATGCGGCGGCTGGTGAAGCGCATCTTCGCGAACGATCCGGCGCGCGTCGTAGCCTCGCTGTTCGATGCGAAGACGCCGACGCGCGACGAGCTCCGCCAGATCCGCGAGATCGTCGAGAAGCTGGAGAAGGAAGAGCGCTCGTGAACTGGGCGATTCACATCGCGCACGCGCTCTGGCAGACGACGCTCGCTGCCGTCATCGTGCTTGCGCTCTCCCGGCTCCTGCGCAATCAGAGCCCGCGGCTGCGCCACGCGATCGTCATGATCGGGATCGTGAAGTTCGCGCTGCCGCCGATGCTGCCGCTGCCGACCGGCATCTTCAGCGCCGCGCCGCCGGTCGGCGAGCTGACGGCGATCCGCAACCTCGCCGCCGGGCTCGATCCGCGCCTGATGTACGTGCATCTCGCAGGCATGCTGATCGCGCTGCTGCGTCTTTTGTTCGTCGCCGCGCGTCTGCACCGGCTTCGCCGCGGTGCCCGGCTCGTCGAGACGCACAACGCGATTCCGATCCTCGCCTCGGAAGACATTACCGTCCCGATGACCATCGGGGTCTTCGCGCCGACGATTCTCATTCCGGAGGCGCTCATGCGATCGCTCTCAGCGAGCGATCTGCGCGGCGTGATCGCGCACGAGTCCGAGCACGTGCGCCGCGGCGACGTGCTCCTGAACTGGCTGCAGGCTCTCCTCGGCACGATCTGGTGGTTCCATCCGCTGTACCGCCTGCTCAGCGCCGAGGCGCGGGCGCTGCGCGAGGAGTCGTGCGACGACGCGCTCATCGCCAGCGGCGAGCTCGATCGCGCCGGCTACGCGCGGACGCTGCTCAACGCCGCGACGTTCGCCGGCCGCGAGACCATCGCGCCCGCCGCCGGAATCGCGGAGACACCCAGCTCCCTCCTCGCCCGCGTTCGCCGTCTCGCCGACGCCCGCTTCGCTCCGCAGCGCCGCCTCGGCATCGCCGCGCTCGCGCTGATCGTCATCGTCGCCCTCGCCGTCCTTCCCGGCCTGCGCGTGTCGCGCAGCAACCGTATCGCCTTCGATCACGAAACCCGTCACGCACTGCATCACCCTTGAAAAAATCATGCGCATTAAACTGACAACAGTCTTTTTGCTTCTCTTCACCGTCTCCGCACACGCTCACGGAAACTTCAAGTTCGTCAACGGCCAGTGGTTCGACGGCACGCGCTTCGTGAAGAAGACCGTGTACTCCGTCGACAACGTGTTCCGCGACGCGTACGACGGCGAGGCCCTCACGCTCGACCTCGGCGGGCGCTACGTCATCCCGCCGCTCGCCGACGCGCACAATCACGTCTTCGCCGACGGCGCGCATGCCGACGCGAATATCGACGAGCAGCTCGCCCGCTATCTCCGTGCCGGGATCTTCTACGTCAAGAATCCCAACAACTCCATCACCGGTACCGCGGCGATCCGTCCGCGCATGAACAAGCCGGAAAGCGTCGACATCATTTATGCGAACGGCGGACTGACCACGGCCGGCGGACATCCGACGCAGATCTACGACCGCTTTCCCGGCATGGCCGACAACGCCTACTTCGTCGTCGACTCGCTCGAAGAGCTCGAGCGCAAGTGGCCGCTGATCGCGGCCGGCAAGCCCGACTTCATCAAGCTCTATCTCGAGCATTCCGAGGATCCGAAGAAACGGCGCGGCCTCGATCCGGGGCTGCTGCCGAAGATCGTCGAGCGCGTGCATCGCGCCGGACTCACCGCGACGGTCCACGTGGCCAGCGCCGCCGACTTTCACATCGCGCTCATGTCAGGCGTCGACGAGATAACGCATCTCCCGCTCGCCGCGATCGATCCCGCCGACGCGGAGCTCGCGGCGAAGAAGAACATCACCGTCGTGACCACGACGCTCAGCCATCGCGCGAACGAAGGAATCGCCGATCTGGCCGCGCTGCATCGCGCGAATCTCGCGCTGCTCAAACGCGCCGGCGTGAACGTCGTCCTCGGCGTCGACGGCGACCGCACCGTCGTGAGCGAAGTCGAGAACGTCCGCACCCTCGGCGTCTACAGCGATCTCGAGCTGCTGCGCATGCTCACCGGCGCCACCGCGCAGGCGATCTTTCCGAAGCGCAAGATCGGCGCGCTCGACGCCGGCTACGAGGCCAGCTTCCTCGCGCTCGACGGGAATCCGCTCGAAGACTTCGGCGCGATCCGCCGGACCGCGGTGCGCGTGAAGCAGGGACACGTCATCGAAGTCCCGGACCCGGATCTCAACGAGCAGAGCATCAACCGGTTCGGATACGCGTTGCTCAATCACGGCGACACCGCCGAGGCGATCGCGATCTTCGGCTTGAACACCCGCATGTTCCCGCGCTCGTCGAACGCCTGGGACAGCCTCGCCGAGGCTCACATGCGCACCGGAGATCGCGATCGCGCGATCCTGAATTACCGGAAGGCATTGGAGCTCGAGCCGGCAAACAAGAACGCGGCGGAGATGCTGAAGAAGCTCACGACTGAATGACCGGCCGGTGACGGCGGACGAACTTCCAAAGGAGCGCGACGACGATCAAGAGCGTGCCCACGATCGGCAGGATGTAGATCAGGAACCAGATCGCGATGGTGGCGATGAACTGCGCCACGCCGACGAGCGCGCGGCTGGCGTTCTTCACGATCACGACCGGCTGCCAGCCCGGCTCGATGACCGGCTGCGCGATGAAATCGGGCGCGATCTCGAGCGAGACCGTGGACATCGAGGAGACCGACCCGAGGTAACGCATCCGGCCTTTGATCTGCTCGATCTGGCTGCGGATCGCGGCGATCTGCTGGTGCATCGCCAGCACTTCCTCGGCCTTCTGCGCGTTCTTGCGGATGGTGGTCATCAGCTCGCGCAGCTCGATCTCGGTCGCCTCGAGATTGCGCAGCTGCGACTCGAGGTCGACGTACTCCTGGCTCACGTCCTCGCTGCCGATGGTCTCGTTCTCGACGCGCTTCGAGAGCCCGCGGATCGCGGCCAGCGTCGCCGTCAGCTTCTCGCTCGGAACGCGCAGCGTGAGCGTCGCGCGCAGCAGCTCGCCGTCGCGCCAGATGTGCGAGCCGGAGACGTAGCCGCCGCCCGCCTCGACCGACTGCGTGATCGCGTCGACGGTTTTGGCCGTGTCGGCGACGATGATCTTCACGTTCGCGGTGCGCACGATCATGCGCGGCATCGCCGCGACCTGCGCCACTTCCGCCGCCTTGACCTGCGTCTTCGCGAGAGAGACCGGGGCAGCGGCGTCAGTCGAGATGAGTTTCGCGGCGTGCTCCGCTTTCTGGCAGCCGAAAACGAGCACGAGGATGAACGGCACGATGAGCTTTCTCACGATTTCCTCCACACGCACCGTTGGACACGGAGGCGCGGAATCAGGAAACCGGAAGCGCGGCGCGATACGCGTCGCAGACGTCTTCGCCGAAGCAAGTGAAGATGACGCGGTCGATGGAATCGTGCTCGTCGAGAAACGCGCGCGTCTCGCGCACCGCGATCGCCGCGGCCTGATCGACGGGATAGCGATAGACGCCGCAGCTGATGGCGGGAAACGCGATCGAGCGCACGCCGTTCTCGACGGCGAGACGCAGGCTGTTGCGATAACACGACGCCAGCAGCTCCGCCTCGCCGCGCGTGCCGCCGTGCCACACCGGACCGACCGTATGAATGACGTGACGCGCCGGCAATCGATACCCGCGCGTGATGCGCGCCTCGCCGGTCGGACAACCGCCGATCCCGCGGCACTCCTCGAGCAGCTCCGGCCCCGCCGCGCGATGAATCGCGCCATCGACACCGCCTCCGCCGAGGAGCGACTCGTTCGCGGCGTTCACGATCGCGTCGACGGCGAGTTTGGTGATGTCGGTGGGGAGGAGCTCGAGGTTCATTTCTTCCCCAGCCTCACCACAATCTCATACTGCCCCTTCGTCACCGGCTGCACGGAGAGGCGCGAGCCTTTCTTCGTCACGACCATGTTCTCGAGGCCGCGCGTCGACTTGAGGGTCTCGAGGGGGACGATGTTCGGAAACTTCGCGACGAACTTGATGTCGACCATTGACCAGTTCGGGTCATCCTTTTCCGGATACCCATCCTTCACCACCTCGGCGAGGCCGGTGACGCCGGACGGCTCGGCGCTGGAGGCGTAGAACAGCACCTTGTCGCCGGCCCGCATCTCGTCGCGCATGTAGTTGCGCGCCTGAAAGTTCCGCACGCCGTTCCAGCTCGTCGTGCCGTCGCGTTTCAGGTCGTCGATCGAATAGGCGGAGGGTTCGGACTTCATCAGCCAGTACTTCATGGAGCGAATTCTATTGACTCCTGCAGCCGACCTCGCCAAACTTATTTGCATATGTACCGGCTGGCGACTCTGCTTTGCGCGTGCACCACTGTATTCGCGCATATCTTCGCGCAGGTCCCGCCGTTCGGCGCGCCCACTCCGCTGACGAGCACTCGCTACGAAACGGCGTCGGGAGACTCGCTACTGCGGTCGGACGGACGGAACGCCTTCCTGTTCTGGATGGACGGCCAGCTGGAGGAGCAGCGGCGAGGCCAGCTTCGCGTCACGCGGATCGACGCGGGAGAGCGCGGCGTCGGGCGTCCGGTGTTCGACACGCCCATCGGCACGGTGCGGGTGCGCCACGACTTCGACGCCGTCTGGACGGGCTCGCACTTCGTGGTCGCCGCGGCGGTCGACGGAAAGATCATGGGCCGGATCGTGACCGCGGCGGGCAATCCGTCGGGCGAGCCGTTCGTGATCGCCGCCGAGGGATGGTCGCCGCGCATGGCGTTCAACGGAACGCACATCCTGATCCTGTACGAAGGGCAGCAGGACTATTCGCGGCTGCTGACGGCGGATGGAAGACCGGTCACCGAACCGGCGTACGTGTTTCCGGGAACGATCCTGCAGGAGTCTCCGGCGATCGCGAGCGACGGAAAGCGGTTCGCCGCGATCGTGTCGACGCAGATCGGCCCGCGGCTGCTGATGTTCGACGAGAGCGGCCATCGCGTCGCGGCGCTCGAACTGAGCGATTCGAGGCACTGGTCGATCGCGAGCGACGGGACGCGCTATCTGCTCGTCTCCGACGGCGGCGCGACACTCGTCGACGCAAACGGAAACGCGATCGGCGGCACGCTGCCGTTGCCGGGAACCGCATTCGCCAATCGCTTCGCGACCGTCTGGACGGGCACGACCTGGGGAATCGCGTTCGTCACCGGCGGCAAGCTGCGCATTCTCAATGTGGATGCCGGGGCGCGGGCCGTCCTCGCGCAGGACGAGATCGCGGCAACGACGGGAACGATCGCCGCGATCGACCGGGAGATCGTCGCATCGTGGAACGCCGCGGGCGGAATCTACGTGGCGGCGCGGCCGGTCGTGATTCCTTCCGCGCAGCCGGTGTCGGTCGCCGCCACGCGGCAGTGGCTGCTGGCGAAGGCGACGTCGTCGACCGGGGCGCTCGTGGTGTGGGAAGAGATGGGCAACGGGCGCACCGCGATCCGCGCGGGCTTCCGGCGGCACGATGGCTCATGGCGCGAGAGCGAGCTCAGTGCGACCGCGATCGTCTGGCCGGAGTACCTTCCCAATTCGTATGCGATCGCCGCGAGCGACGGCAATGAGTTCCTCGTCGTCGCCAACCAGAAGCTCTTTGCGCTCGACGCAAACGGTCAGCTCATTCCGTCCAACCCGCTGCCGCTGGCCTTTCGCGCGACCGGCATCGCCTGGAACGGGCAGGCCTACGGCCTGATCGGCGCCGACAGCACGGGTGTCCTCAGGACGGCGCTGTTCTCGCCGCGCGGCGAGATGCTCGCGTTGGGATCGATTCCGCTCGTCAGCAATGCCGGCCTGCCGCTGATCGCGTCGAACGGCGACGGCTTCTATGCGGCGTGGCACAAGTACGATTGCTACGAGTTCCCCTGCGGGCCGACCGAGCTCGCCGGGGTCGCTCTCGATTCTTCGCTGCAGCTCCTCGACACCGTGCCGCGCATCTTCTCGACGGGTGGCCTGTACGGCACCGCGGGCCTCGGCACGAACGGACGCCGCTACGTCCTCGCCTGGAGCTCCGCGCGCGGAATCGTGGCCGCGCACATCTCGCCCGCGGGCGTGGAAGAGAGCGTGATCGCGCCGGAGAGTGGACGCAGCACGACCGTGACCCGGATGGGCGACCGCGCGGCGATCGGCTGGATCCACGACGATTACTCCACATACCCGTATGTCGCCGAGTACCGCGTCGCGACGCTCGACGACAACCTCCAGGCCTCTTCGCCGGTCACGCTCGGCCGCGACTCGACGTCCGTGCTCGGATCCGCCATCGCGGCGCATCCCGACGGAACGCTGCTCTTCCTTCGCTCCTCCTTCCAGAGTGACGCGCCGTACCACGGGTCGTCGCGCCTGATGATGCGAGTCGGGTCGTTCGCGCTGCCGCAGCGCGCGGACGCGCCGGGGCTGAGCGCACGAACGGAGCACGGAACCACGCATCTCGAGTGGACCGCGCCCGCGGGGCCGGTCGACGGCTACCGCGTCGAGGTTCGCGTCGGCGACGGGCTCTGGAACGAAGTCGACGCGCTGCTCGACTCGAGCCGGCGGACACTGGACATCGCGCTCTCGCAGCCGGCGGCGATGACGATGTTCCGAGTCCGCGCGCTCAATGAGGCGGGGCCCGGCGTGTATTCGGCGACGGTCGTGGTCAACCCGGGCAAGCGGCGCTCAGCCCGCTAGCCCGGTACCGTTCTTGAAGCAGCCTCACGCATGGTCGCGTTCGAACAGACTCCACCCGAGGCGCGCGCGCTCCTCGGCGTCCCGATCCGCGACCTCGGCTTGTCCCTCGAGGCCTCTCCCGTCGCGCAGTTCGTGAGCGAGCTCTACGAAGAGCTCGACGCGAAGGGTTTGCATCGCTTCCGGCCGCGCTGCTACCTCTCCGATGAATGGGGCTGCCCCTCCGGCGAGCCGGTGATCGGAATCCCCTTCTACCTCGGCGATCCGCGCGTGGCGAACATCGAGGCCGCGCTCAACGACGTGGAGAGCGAGCGCGAGATCCTGATGTACCTGCGCCACGAGGCCGGCCACGCGTTCAACTACGCCTACGAGCTCTATCGCACGCCGGAGTGGCACGAGCTGTTCGGCTCCTTCCGCCGCCCCTACCGTGACGACTATCCGTTCGTCCCCTTCTCGCGCGCCTACGTCCGCCACATCGCCGGCTGGTACGCGCAGAAGCATCCCGACGAAGACTTCGCCGAGACGTTCGCAGTGTGGCTCGATCCCGGCTCGCAGTGGCGCGAGCGCTACGCGAGCTGGAGCGCGCTGCGGAAATTGGAGTATGTCGATCGCGTGGCCACGGAGTTCAGCGAGCACGAGCCGGTCAAGTCAGTCGGCCAGACTGACGTCACGGTAGCTGAGATGGAACAGACCGTCGGCGAGTTCTATCAGGACCTGGCCGTCGATGAGTCGCCGATGGTGGCGGACCTCGCGCTGGATGCGGATCTGCTGGATATCTTTGACAGGCGGGGACGCCTGTCTTCTACTGGGGGGCGGGCGTCTCGCCCGCCTGAGGCGGACGGGACGTCCGCCCCCCTTCGCTCGGCGGCGGAGCTGCTGCACGAGCACCGGCGCGACATCGTCGATAAGGTCAACTACTGGACCGGTGTGCGGCGCACGCTGGTGCGTGAGCTCGTGCTCGCGGTCGAGCGGCGGCTGGCCGAGCTCGATCTCGTCGCCGCGCGCGAGCGCAGCCGCCAGCAGATGGTCGAGCTCACCGTCTACATCACCGCGCTGGCGATGACGTTCCTCACCGGCAAGAAGCCGCTGCGCCACCGGAGGCCCGCGCGATGAAGGTGGCCATTCTGTACAACACCTGGGAGGGATACGAGGAGTATCCCGGCGCGAACGCCGAGGCCGAGTCGGAAACGACGAAGAAAAAGAAGAAGAAAAAGAAAAAGAAGACCGACATCGAGGCCATCTCCGACGCGCTGCGCGAGCTCGGACACGAGCCGGCGACGCTGGCCGTCGACGGCCGCCCGCAGACGCTGACGCGCATCGCGCGCAATCAGTCCGACCTTTTCTTCAACCTCGTCGAGTCGTACGCCGGCGACGACACGATGGAGATGCACTTCGCGGCGTTCCTCGATCTCGTCGGGAAGAAGTACACCGGCGCCGGGCCGCAGGGCTCGTTCCTGGCGATGGACAAGTCGACGGCCAAGAAGATCGTCCGCTATCACGAGCTCTACACGCCCTACTCCGCGGTGATCTACAAGGGCATCGTCGAGCACGCGCAGGACATCCGGTTTCCGGTGATCGTGAAGCCGGCCGCGGAGGACGCATCGAAAGGGATCGACGCCAGCTCGGTGGTGAGCTCGGTGAAAGAGCTGCTCGAGCGGATCGAATACGTCACCCGGGAGTTCAACTCGCCGGTGCTGCTCGAGGAGTACATCGAGGGGCGCGAGATCTACGCGGCGGTCCTCGGAAACGAGCCGCTGGAGGCGCTGCCGCTGGTCGAGCTCGATCTCTCGAAGCTGCCCGAAGGCATGCCGCGCATCGCCGGCTACGAGGTGAAGTTCGATGTGAATACCGAGGCGTATCGCAAGACCAAGTCGGCGCCGGCGCGCGACATCGACGAAGAGACCACGGAGCGCATCCAGCAGACCGCGCTGACCGCGTATCGCGCGTTGAAGCTGCGCGACTACGGCCGCATCGACATGCGTCTCGACAAGAACGGCCGCGTCTACGTGCTGGAGGCGAATCCGAATCCGTGGCTCGATCCCGCCGCGGAGTTCGCGATGGCCGCGAAAGAGGCCGGGAAGTCGTACAAGGACGTGATCGGGGAGATTGTCGAGTTAGCGATGGAGCGATGAATTATGAACGATGAACGATGAATCAGCAGTCTCAGGTTCATCGCTCATAATTCATCGTTCATCGTTCATCGTTCGCGTGCATACCGCTCCAGCGCGCGCCGCAACACTTCCACCGCAGCACGCAAATCCTCCTCTTTCAGCACATACGCGATGCGCACTTCGTCGTGCCCGAGGTCCGAGGCGTAGAAGCCGCTCGCGGGCGAGAGCATCACCGTCGCCCCGTCGTGCGCGAAGTCGGAGAGCAGCCAGCTCGCGAAGTGTTCCGCGCTGGCCACCGGCAATTTCGCGACGCAGTAGAACGCCCCCTCCGGCTTGGTCAGGAAGATGCCGGGAATCGAGCTCAGTCCCTCGAACAGCACGTCGCGGCGGCGCTGGTACTCCGCGACGACGTCGCGCGTGTAGTCGTCGCCGAGGTTCTCGGCGCCGACGGCCACGAACTGCCCGAGTCCGGGCGGCGACAAGCGTCCCTGGGCCATCCTCAGACAGGCCTCGTAGACCACGGCGTTGCGCGTGACGAGCGAGCCGAGGCGGATGCCGCAGGCGCTGTAGCGCTTCGAGAGGCTGTCGACCACGATCACGAATTCATCGGCGTCGCTCAGCTCCAGCGCGCTGACGGCCTTGCGTCCGTCGTAGACGAACTCGCGATAGACCTCGTCGGAGACGAGGAAGAGTCCGTGATCGCGGCAGAACGCGGCGATCTCCTCGAGCTCCTCGCGCTTGTAGACCGTGCCGGTCGGGTTGTTCGGATTGCAGATCATCACGATGCGCGTGCGCGGCGTGAGCGCGCGCTCCCACACGTGGCGCGCGGGGACGTGAAATCCGTCGCGGCCGCGGCTCGTGACCGGCACGAGGTTCAGTCCGGCCATCGTCGCGAAGGCGAGGTAGTTCGCGTAGAACGGCTCGACCACCAGCACGTCGTCGCCTTCGTTCGCGCAGGCGAGGAACGCGAAGAGAATCGCCTCGCTGCCGCCGGTGGTGGCGAGGATCTGGCTGGTGTCGAGCGCGACGCCCACGCGGCGCTCGTAGTACTGCTGCAGTGTGCGCAGAAACTCCGGCGTGCCGGTGGACGGCGAGTACTCGAGGACGCGCGCCTCGAGCTTGCCGAGGCGCTCCAGGATGCAGGCCGGCGTCTCGATGTCGGGCTGGCCGATGTTGAGGTGATAGACGCGCGTCCCGCGCTCCTTGGCCGCCTCGGCGAGCGGCGCGAGCTTGCGGATCGGGGATGCAGGCATGCGCCGCGCGCGCTCGGAGAGCCCCGGCGCGCGGCGGGTTTCGATTTCGTCTAACGAGACCATTGGTGTTGGATTACTGCGAACTGGTTGCCAAACCCATCACTCGAGCAGATTCTTCCTCACGAACTCCAAAACCGTCTTCTGCATGTGCGCGATCGTCTTCTTGTCGGTCACGCCGTGCTTCGTGCGGGGGTACATCATCATCTCGAACGTCTTCCCCGCCCGCTGCAGGTCGTACGCGAACTGATACGTGTTCTGCGCGTGCACGTTGTCGTCGGTCGTGCCGTGGATGAGCAGCAGGCGGCCATGCAGATTCTTCGCGTCGAAGCGCGGAGAGCTCTTCCGATACCCCTCGGGATTGTTCTGCGGCATGAGCAGCATCCGCTCGGTGTAGATGCTGTCGTAGTCGCGCCAGTCGGAGACCGTGCCGCCGGCGATGCCGGCCGAGAAGGTCGTGCTGTGCGTCAGGGCGTAGCCGACCATGAAGCCGCCGTAGCTCCAGCCGTGGAGCATGATCCGGCTGCCGTCGATGTAGGGCTGCTGCTCGAGCCAGGCGATGCCGTCCTCGATGTCGCGCAGCTCGTGCTCGCCGAGGTTCTTGTAGGCCGGCCAGGCCGACACCGCGCCCTTGCCGCTCGCGGTGCGGTTGTCGCAGATCCAGACCACGACGCCCTGCTCGGCGATGAGGTAGTGCAGCAGGCCGCGCGTGGCCGACTTGTCCCACTCGTTCTTCACGCGCTGCGCGTGCGGGCCGCCGTACAGCGGCTGATAAACCGGATACTTTTTCTTCGGATCGAAGTTCGGCGGCTTGATGATCATCGCCTCCATCACGCCGCCGTCGCGCGTCTTCACCTGCAGCAGCTCGGCCTTCGGGAGGTCGTACGCCGCGAGCGCCGCGACCTTGTTCTCGTCGACGACCTGCGCGAGCTTGCCGTCGGCCTGGTAGACGCGGACCTGATCGGGCGTGCGGAGGTCGCTCCACTTGTCCGCGTAGCGCGAGAGCGACGGATTGAACGTCGCCGCGTGCGTTCCCGCCTCGCTGGACAGGCGCTGCAGGCCGCTGCCGTCGAGCTTTACGCGATAGACGTCCTGTCCGATCGGACTGCGCTCGGTGCCGGAAAAGTACGCGTACGTGCCGTCGCTGCCGTGCAGCTCGCGGACTTCCCACTCGCCGTTCGTGACCTGGCGGATCAGCGTGCCGTCGGCCTTGTAGTGATAGAGGTGGCGGAAGCCGGTGCGCTCGCTCTGCCAGAGGAACGTGCCGTCGTCGAGCCAGACCGGGTTCGCGAGGGGGTCGACCCACGCCTTCGTGGTCTCGTGGATGACGGTGCGATTGGTTCCGTCCGCGCCTGCGAAAACGAGATCGAGCCAGGTCTGCTCCCGGTTCTGCACCTGATACGAGAGCGTGTCGCCGTGCCAGGCGACGTTGACGATCAGAAACTCGCCGGCGGAGTAGCGCTCGTTGTCGACGGCGGTGATTTTCCCGCCGCTCACCGGCGCGATCAGCAGCTTCGCCAGCGGATTCGGATCGCCGGCCTTCGGATAGTCGTAGACGTTGAGCTCCTGGCGGTACGGGAGATGATCGACGATCGTGAACTCCGGCACCGGCCGCTCGTCGAGCTGCAGGAAGGCGATGCGCGAGGAGTCGGGGCTCCACCAGTAGCCCTTCCAGACCCCGCGGCCGAAGACCTCTTCCTGATAGACGTAGTCGAGCTTCCCGTTCAGAAGCTGCGCGCTGCCGTCGGTGGTCAGCTGCCGCTCGCGGCCCGCCAGATCGGCGACGAAAAGGTCGTGATTGCGGACGAACGCGATCTTCTTGCCGTCGGGGCTGAACGTCGCCTGATCCTCGGCGCCGGGCGCCGAGGTGATGCGCGTGACGCTGTTGCGCGCGAAGTCGTAGAGATAGAGGTCGTCGGCGAGATCGAGCACGACCGCGCTCTTCTTCGCGTCGAACGTCAGCGCGTCGAGCTCCGTCGCGCTCTTCGCGAGGTCCGCGGAGAGCCCCGCCCCTTCCAGCGCGCGCTGCAGTTTGGCCTTGTCGAAGAGCGCGCGCTGCTTCCCGGTCGCGACGTCGAACTGCCGCCACTCGACCAGCTCCCCCTTCTCGTCCGTCTTCGGCCAGACCAGCGTCGAGTCGTCGAGCCACTCGAAACTCCCCTGCACCGCGCCGCTGAAGTACACCGTCTGCGTCGGGTCGTAGAGCGCCTCGTACGTGAGGTGCTTTTTCTGGGCGAGGAGAGGAAGGGCGAGGACGACGAAGAGAGGCAGGAGCTTGCGCATCATGGCCCGCGACTCTACCAGACGCCGCCGGAGCATTCGGAAGAGCTCCCGGAACTCAATTTGAGATGCCCGGAACTCAATCTGAGTTGCCCGGAACTCAATTTGAGATGCCCGGATCTCAATTTGAGATGTCCGGAACTCAATTTGAGTTACCCGGAACTCAATTTGAGATGTCCGGAACTCAAATTTGAGTTGCCCGGAACTCAATTTGAGTTGTCCGGAACTCAATTTGAGTTGTCCGGGACTCAACTTGAGATGCCCGGAACTCAATTTGAGTTGTCCGGAACTCAACTTGAGATGCCCGGAACTCAATTTGAGTTGCCCGGAACTCAATTTGAGTTGCTCGGAACTCAATTTGAGTCGCCCGGAACTCAATTTGAGTCGCCCGGAACTCAATTTGAGTCGCCCGGAACTCAAATTGAGACACCCGGACCTCGACGGCGACTCGCTAGTCCTCGACGGCGCCTCGCTAGACCTCGCGGGCGTCTAGTTCAAACGTCAATCTGATCGGAACGCCGCCGTCCCGGCGGCTGATCCGGCGGCGTTCCCAACGAGCGTTCTGCGCCCTTGCGCGTGCATACACGTGTGCATATCATCGACCGGTGGCGGGTTACGAATGGGATCCGGCCAAGGCGGCGGCGAACCTGGCGAAGCATGGCGTGGATTTCGCCGATGCCGTCGGCGTTTTCGAGGATGACCGGGCGATTACGATCGATGACAACAGTACCGATGAAGCGCGATTCAAGACACTCGGTTCCGACTTTCTCAGCCGAGTGCTCGTGGTGGCGTACACCTACCGAGGTGACCGCATTCGGCTGATCTCGGCCCGTAAAGCTACCGCTCGGCAACGTGACCTGTACGAGAGGAAACGACGATGAGGAAATCCGACGATTTTTCGAAAGGACGGCGTGGCGCGGTCGTCCCCGTTCCGAAAGGAAAGTCCCGCATCACGATCCGGATCGATGACGACATTCTGGATTGGTTTCGCGAGCAGGTGAACGCAGCGGGTGGTGGAAACTATCAGACGATGATCAACGCCGCGCTGCGCGAACACATCGCGAACCGGACCATGCCCCTCGAGAAGACGCTTCGGCGCGTGATCCGTGAGGAGCTCCGGAAGCGTGGAGCGGCATGACGGCAACTCCCACTACGGCTTCCGCTGCCAGACCAGATCCCACGCCTCCCGGCGCTCGGCGAAGCCGGTGATCTCCCCTGACGCGTTGCGCTGGAAGATCTTGCGATAGCGCGGTTTGCCGGGGGTGAACAACACATCCGGGGCTTCGGCGAGCAGGATCTCCCACTCGCGGCCGGTACGGCGGCCTTCGAGCTTGTCGCCGGTGCGGCGGATCTCGTACGCGATCGTCGGGGTGAGCGCGTACTGGCCGACGTAGGCGTCCGGCTGCGCGAGAGGCATCGAGGGCGGATCGGTGCGCAGCGCGATCGTCTGCTGGGCGATGAGGCGCCAGCCCTTCGCGCCCTTCAGCCACGTATCCGTCGAGCGGTACTGGCAGTGGAGCTGATGGCCGTAATACTTCTCCTCTTCATCGGCGACGTAGTTCGTCACCGCGACCGAGCCGTGGAGAAACGCCTTGAAGTCGGTCACCTTCAGCACCCCGGACACGCCCTCGGGCAGCGGCTTGATCTGCTTCACGATCTCCGCCTTCGTGCTCACGCTCCCGTCTTCGGCCGTGAGCGTCGCGCGGTCGTCGAGATAGCGCTCCCACACCGCCGCCTTCCCGTCGCTGACCGCGTCGAGCAGCTCCTGCGTCTGGTGCTGGAGCACGTCGTCTATGGACTGCGGCAGCTTCGCTGCCGCTTTCGAAAGCGGCGGCGTAGCCGCCGCAGTCCATAGCAACGCCGTAAACGCAATGAGCAGACGCATCGCTATGCCGCCATCAACTGCCTCAGCACGAACGGCAGGATGCCGCCGTGGACGTAGTAGTCGACTTCGATCGGCGTGTCGATGCGGACGATCACCTGCACTTCGTCGGTCGAGCCGGCGCTGCGGTGGATGCGCAGGGTGGCTTTCTGCATCGGACGCAAGCCGGCTTCGACGCCCGTGACGTCGAAGATCTCCGTGCCGTCGAGGGCCAGCGTCTGCGCGTTGGTGCCCTCCTCGAACTGCAGCGGGAGCACGCCCATGCCGACGAGGTTGGAGCGGTGGATGCGCTCGAAGCTCTGGGCGATCACGGCGCGCACGCCGAGGAGCTTCGTGCCCTTCGCGGCCCAGTCGCGGGAGCTGCCGGTGCCGTACTCCTGGCCGGCGATCACGATCAGCGGCACCTGCTCCTGCGCGTAGCGCATCGCCGCGTCGTAGATCGACATCCGCTCGCCCGAGGGATAGTGCGTCGTCACACCCCCCTCCACGCCCGGCACCATCAGGTTCTTGATGCGCACGTTCGCGAACGTCCCGCGGGTCATCACCTGGTCGTTGCCGCGCCGCGAGCCGTAGCTGTTGAAGTCCTCGACCGACACGCCCTTCTCGATGAGGTACTTGCCGGCCGGCGACGACGCCTTGATCGAGCCGGCGGGGCTGATGTGATCGGTGGTCACCGAGTCGCCGAAGATCGCCAGTGGCCTCGCGCCGGCGACGTCCGCGGCGCGGCCGGGATTCATCGTGAAGTCTCCGAAGAACGGCGGCTCCTGAATGTACGTCGACGACGGATCCCAGGTGTACAAAAGACCGCCGGTCGTCGGGATCTCGTTCCAGAGAGGGTTCTGCTCCGCGAAGCTCGCGTACAGCCGGCGGAAGTCATCTGGCGAGAGCGCCATCGCCGTGGCGTCGCGCACCTCGTCGAGCGTCGGCCAGATGTCCTTCAGATACACGTCCTGGCCGTTTTTTCCGCGCCCGATCGGGTCGTTGATCATGTCGATGTCGATGCGTCCGGCCAGCGCGAACGCGACCACCAGCGGCGGCGACATCAGGAAGTTCGCGCGGATCGACTGATGCACGCGCGCCTCGAAGTTGCGGTTCCCGCTGAGCACCGAGACGCCGATCAGATCGTTGCGCGTGATCGTGTCCTCGATCATCGGATCGAGCGGCCCGGAGTTGCCGATGCAGGTCGTGCAGCCGTAGCCGACGGTCTGGAATCCGAGCTGGTCGAGGTAGGTGTTGAGTCCCGCCTTGGCGTAGTACTCGGTGACCACGCGCGAGCCCGGCGCGAGCGAGGTCTTCACGACGCGCGGGACCTTCAGTCCCTTCTCGACTGCCTTTTTGGCGAGCAGTCCCGCGGCGAGCATCACCGAGGGATTCGAGGTGTTGGTGCACGAGGTGATCGCGGCGATGAGGACGTCGCCGTGATGCAGCTCGGCGACGGCCATCGGGAACTCGTCGGCCAGCTCGCTCGCCTCCACGCGGTCGGGCGACGGACGGTTGTTGACCATCTCGTATTCCGAGACCTCGCTGGTGTTGCGCGTGTCCTTCGGCCCCGGCGTGGCGACCGGCTCCTGCTCGCCGCCGCCGGCGACCTGCTGGGTCGCGCGCGCGACGCCGATCACCGTCTTCACCGAGCGATCGATTTCCGCCGCGCTCTTGCCGTATCCGTTCGGCGGCTCGGCCTGCAGCATGTTCACGAACGTCGGCTTGAGCTTCCTGATCTCGATGCGGTCCTGCGGCCGCTTCGGGCCCGCGACGCTTCCTTCCACCGTCGACAGGTCGAGCTCGAGGACTTTCGTGTAAGAGATCTCGCCCTTGGCCGGGATGCCGAACATCCCCTGCGCCTGGTAGTAGTTGCGGAACGTCGCGATCTGCTCGTCGGTGCGGCCGGTGAGCGCGAGATACGTGCAGGTCGCCTCGTCGATCGGGAAGTAGCCCATCGTCGCGCCGTACTCCGGCGCCATGTTCGCGATCGTGGCGCGGTCGGCGACCGGCAATGACTTCGCGCCTTCGCCGAAGTACTCGACGAACTTGCCGACGACTTTCGCCTGCCGCAGCAGCTGGGTGATGGTGAGCACGAGATCGGTCGCGGTCACGCCTTCCGCGAGCTGTCCGGTGAGATGCACGCCGACGACGTCCGGCGTGAGGAAGTAGACCGGCTGCCCGAGCATGCCCGCCTCGGCTTCGATGCCGCCGACGCCCCAGCCGACGATGCCGAGGCCGTTGATCATGGTGGTGTGCGAGTCGGTGCCGACCAGCGAGTCGGGATACCAGACGCCGTCCTTCTCAAGCACGCCGCGCGCGAGGTACTCGAGGTTCACCTGATGCACGATGCCGATGCCCGGCGGCACGACCTGGAATCCGTTGAAGGCCTGCGTTCCCCACTTGAGGAACTGGTAGCGCTGCTGGTTGCGCTTGAACTCGATCTCCATGTTCAGCGTCAGCGCGTCGGGGCGATTCGAGAAATCGACCTGCACGGAGTGGTCGATGACCAGATCGACCGGCACGAGCGGCTCGATGATCTGCGGATTCTTACCGGCGCGGCTGGCGGCCGAGCGCATGGCCGCGAGATCGACCAGGAGCGGCACGCCGGTGAAGTCCTGCAGCAGCACGCGCGCGACCATGAACGGGATTTCCTCGGTGCGCTCGGCGGTGCAGTTCCACGACGCCAGCGCGCGCACGTCGTCCTCGGTGATCTTCCTGCCGTCGACGTTGCGCAGGACCGACTCGAGCACCACGCGTATGCTCACCGGCAGCTTCGAGATCGCGCCGATGCCGGCCTCTTCCAGTCGCGGAAGCGAGTAGAACTGTCCTTTTTTTCCGTTGCCTGTATCGAATTCGGAGAGAGTGTTGAAGGTGTTAAGCATCGCGAGCCGGAGTCTATCAAACGGAGGTAAGATCACTGCCGACTGGGAGGAACTCGTATGAGGCACTTTGCCGTAGCAGTTCTCGCAGTTTCCATCGCCTCCGCGGCGGTGGCTGAGATGACGCCAGGCTTCGTGGTGACCTCCGGCGCGCCGTTCCCGATCGTCGCCGATTTCAACGGCGACGGCCTGGACGATCTGATCCAGGAGCGCAACGCGGTCATCAACAGCGGCGGCGCACTCGCCACGGTGCACGACTTCGGCCTCCCCGCGGACGAAAGAGTCGTCGGCGTGCTCGACGTCAACGGCGATCATCGCCTCGATCTGCTGACCGTCGGCGTCCCGGTGGTGGTTCCGCCATCCATCCAGCAGGAGCCGGCGCCGATGCAGACGCCCGGCTACCGCCTCTACATCGCCGACGCGTCGCGAAACTACGCGGCCGGCATCGGCATCTCGTCGGGACCGCACCCGTACGCCACGGACGTCGACAGCGACGGCAAGGACGACTTCGTGATCCTCGCCGACGTGTCGAACGCGCAGCACTTCCACATCGCCACCGACGTGATCGTGCTTCGCTCGCGCGGCGACGGCACGTTCGAGAGCCTCGCGCCTTTCCGGATCGGCGCAGACGTGCAGATCTATCCCGACCATCGCATTCAGACGGGCGACCTCAATCACGACGGCGCGGCCGATCTCGTGCTCCGCACCACCCAGGAGCTGATCTCGCTTCTGGGCACCGGCGACGGACACTTCAGCGTGAAGAGCCGCTACCTCCCGATGAATCAGGAGTTCGGCGTGCAGACGATGCGCCTCGGCGACATCGACGGCGACTCGAACCTCGACGTCGTCGTTCCGGGATTCCGCAGTGTGCGCGTGCTCTTCGGCGACGGCCGCGGCAACTTCACGCGCACGGCCCGCGGGCGGTTCGAGAAAGTTCATGACGCCACCGGCTATCCGGCCGGCCTTGCGCTCACGCCCGACAACGCCAATCAGCCGAAAGATCTCGTCCTCGGCCACTTCACCCGCGGCGACCAGCTGCAGATTGCCGCCGGCACCGGCGAAGGGGACATCGTCATTCTCGAGTACGGAACCGGCGCGCTGCGCGAAGTGTCGCGCACGGCCACCGAGTTCTGGCTGATTTCGCTCCGCGCCGGCGCCTTCCAGGCCGGCGGAGGCACCGACCTCTACGCCGTCGGGACGCTGATCTGGGGCGAGAACTGGCCGAAGCCGCGGCTCTTCTACGGCAACCATGATGCGCCGGCCGCGGGCACGGTCGCGCGCGTCGCGGGCCGCCGCAGATCGGCGGGCATGTCGCCCGGCACCGCGCTCCGGATGCAGATGAGCGCCGACTGCGTCGAGCAGCAGGCCGCGGAGCGATGGAGCTTCACGCGCGAGGGCATCTTCGGCGTGGCCCAGCGCGGCGGTACGACGATCGAGGCGGTCTTCGACGACGGACAGATCTACTACCGCATGAACGCGCCGTTCGCGGGCGAGACTGTCTTCGGCGTTCTCGAAGAGGCGAACGGCTCGTACAGCGGCACCACCAACGTGCTGACGCCATGCGGCTGGAAGGTGATGACGGTCAGCGCGAAGTTCGAGTGATTCTCAGCGCACCGCGCGGCGCCTCGGCAGAGGCGCCCGCGCGAGAATCACCCGCCCGTTCTGAATCGTGAGCAGCGCGTCCAGCGCGCCGTTGCGCAGCGTCATGCCGAACGCGTTACCGATCGCCAGGCAAGGGCCCGGATGGACCAGCGTCTCCGAGGCATCGCTCTCCGCCCAGACGATCCGAAAGGCGCGGTCGGCATTGGCGAAGACGTACTTGCCGCGCGGGACCTCGGCGACGATCGTGTCCCCGCCGCTGTCCGCGCGCAGCGCGTGTAACCGGCGCGTGTCGCCGTTCTCCAGCCAGACCAGCAGCGACGTTTCGTTCGCGGCGAGGTCCTGCAGCGAGAAGTTACTGGTCGGCAGCGTGAAGGCGTGCAGCGCCTGCGACTCTCGCACGGTCGTCCGCACCTCGGGGAGGCCGCCGTAATCGAACCAGCTCGCCACCGCGCCCTTCGAGCCCATCGCCGCGTCGAGTGAGAAGGCCTCGACCCGCGCCGCGATCAGCGTCCGCTCCTCGATCGCTCCCTCTGCGGAGACGCGCGTCGCCCAGAGATCCGCAAAGTAGCCGAGGCTTCCCTGTTTTTCCGGCGCGAAGACGGTGAACGAGTCGTCGTTCGCGGCGACGGCGACGTCGAAGATCGTGGTCGCGCTCGTGATTCTGACGATGCTGCCGATCAGCTCACCGTTCGCGTCGAAGCGCGCCGCGCGGACGGTCGTCTCCCCCTCTTTCGACTCGGCCCACGCCGCGACCGTGCCGTCGCGCATCGGCACCACGTCGGCGTCGAAGATGTACGCGCCGCTGCTGAGCGGCACCGGGCCGCGCGCCTGCACGTCTCCGGCGAACGTCGCGAAGAGGCGCATCGACGAGGTCGACGGCACGGCCTCGCTCCAGATGATCTGCGTGCCGCGCGCCGTGGCCGCGGCGGCCCGGTAGGTTTGCGGGGTCATCGCGATCGACATCGCACCCGAGTCTTCGAACGCGACCGCGCCGCGCGGGAGGAAGATCGAGCTCGCGACGCCGCAGCCGCGGCTCACCAGCGCGACCACGCCGTCGCGCGTCGCCACGGCGCCGAGGAGGAAGCCGATCGCGGCGTCGAGGCGGCGGATGACCGCGCCGTCGTGCACGATCGCCGCGCGGATCGAGGCGCTGTTGTTCCAGAGCACGACGAAGTCGCCGCCGGTGGAGACGACCGCGACGCGCTTGGGATCGAAGGTCTCGCTGTCGAGCATGACGGCGTCGCCGAGCGGAACGCCGTGCGCGTCGAGCCGCTGCACGCCCCCGGTCCAGGCGACGAGAAACGTCTCGCCGTCTCGTGCGACTGACGCCACGGCGTTCGCGGGGATCGCCGGAATGGGATGGCGCTCGCCGGAAAACGTCACCGCCTCGACGACGCCGGAGCCGCGCACGAGGACGAGCGACCCGATCGCATCGAGCAGCGCCGCCGCGGGCGCCAGCTCGTCACGCGCGCTCACGCTTCCGTCATCGCGCAGATGCAGCGCGACGACGCTCGTTCCTTCGATCGTGACCACGATCCACTCGCTGCCGTTCCAGAGCGCGCGCGGGACGCCGGCGCCGACGGCGACCTTGATCACGTCGCCGACCGGCACACCCTGTTCGTCGGCGAACTGCACGAACGTTCCTGATCCGAGGATGAGGTTCCAAGCCACCAGCGACCGCGTTCCGTTCGTGGCCACGCTCGGCGGTGAAGGAAAGCGGTTGTAGAGCTGCTGCGCGGCCCCGCGCAGCGAGCCGCGCGCGTCGAGCACCCCGCCCGAGGTCGAGCCGGTGATGGACGTCGGCGAACAACAGCCGACGCGCGAGGTCATCCAGGCCGCAAAGACGTGCTCGCCTTCGGCGGCGATCGCGCCCGTGAAATACGAACACTGCGGCTCGACGTGAACGGGACCGGCGGGGATCTGCTGGGGCGCCGCGCAGAGCGACGCCGCCAGCATGAGGGCGGGGATCATGGTTCAAATACGGACGGTGTACACTTCGTGTCCATGATGGATCCTGTACAGACTCTCGACGCGCGCATCGCGTCCCGCCACCTGCTCAACCACAGGTTTTATCAGCGCTGGACCTGCGGCACGCTGACGCGCGAGGAGCTGCGCGACTATGCCGCGCAGTATTTTCACTACGCCCTGGCGTTCCCGACGTTCATCAGCGCGATGCACGCGCACACCGACGACATCGCCACGCGCCAGCTGCTGCTCGAGAACCTGATCGAGGAAGAGCGCGGCAGCGAGAATCACCCCGAGCTCTGGCTCCGCTTCTGCGAGTCCCTCGGCCTCTCCCGCGATGACGTCAAGGCCGGCGCGCCGAACGACGCCACCCGCCACCTCATCGCCACGATGAAGTCGCTCGCGCGCGAAGGCGCGCTGCACGAGGGCCTGGCCGCGCTCTACGCGTACGAGTCGCAGATTCCGGCGGTGGCGAAGGCGAAGATCGAAGGCCTGGCGAAGTGGTACGGCATCTCCGGCGACCGCGACATCGCGTTCTTCTCCGTGCACATGGACGCCGACGTCGCGCACTCGCAGACCTCGCGCGACATCCTGCGCGATCTCTGCGACGACGACGCAAAAGTCGCGGCCGCGGACACCGCCGCGTCACGCACGCTCGACGCGCTTTACGGGTTCCTGGACGGCGTTACCGCGTAATCCGGTGGGGCGCTGCGGCCAGCCGCGGCGCTTCACGTCCTCGAACGTCATCAGCGCGTTGGCGTAGTAGTCGCGCAGCAGTTTCTCCTTCGGATTCCACTGCCACGCGTCTTCGATCGTGCCGATGCCGCCTGCGTCGAACAGGTCGTCGTGCCACTGATCGACGGGCACGATCAGGTGCCGCAGCGAGAGCACGAAGTGCGCGGCCTTCCAGATGTCCTTCGGCGTCTTCTCGCGCAACAGCCAGGGCCGGTCGCGCCACTCTTCGCGCAGCTTCTGGATCCCCGCGACGATCTGCTCCTCGGTGAGCACGCCGTGCCGCGCGAAGAGCGTCGCCACGAGCCCCACCGGCGTGACCGGAAATGCGTCGGAGATCTCGGTCATCACGATCTCCGCGAGCTGCTGGATCGCGCCCTTGCGCTCCTCGAAGTCCGCCGCGAGCGCCTCCGGATGCGCGCGGATGAAGTCATCGACCAGGACCGGCTCGCCGAACGTGACGATGGCGTAGCCGTAGCGCGAGAAGCGGCTGAAGAGCCCGCGGATCGAGTTCCTGAAGAGATAGTTGAACGTCGTCTTCAGCTTCTCGCCCTTCGTCGAGCGTTCTTCGCGGCCGAGGAGCTCCTCGGTGAGGTTGCGGTCCTCGAGCACGCGGTCGTAATTCACGACCGTCGGCACGAGATAGAGCGGCGCGGTGAACGCCGGATCGCGCTTCGAGGTCACGAGGTAATCCAGCATCCCCAGCTTCGGCTTCTGGAACGCGCCGTCGCGCGTGAGGCCGCCCTCGATGAAGACGCCCTGGGTCACGCCATGACTGGTGATGGTCTGCACGAACTTCGCGAGGATGGCGTGATAGAGCTGCTCGCGATACCGCCGCCGCACGAAGTAGCCGCCGAACCACTTGAAGACGTGATTGAGCGGCCACACGCGCGCCCACTCGCCGATCGCATAGGAGAGCGAGATGAATTTGAACAGCATGTGCGCGACGAGGACGTAGTCGGTGTTCGAGCGGTGATTGATGATGAAGACCACCGCCGCGCCTTTCGCGCGCTCCGTGAAGTCGCGGATCGGCTTGCGCTCGACGACGACGCGGTAGAGGAAGTTCATGATCGCGCGCGCGAGCGGGGCGCCGATGCGGTAGTACGCGAGGAGGTTGAACTTCGGGACGATCTCGCGCAAGTACTTGCGGGCCTGCTCCTTCGCCTGCTCGATCGGGACGTGGTGCTCTTTCGCGTAGATCTGCACCGCCTGCACGACCTCGCGGCTGCCGAAGACCTCCAGCTCGATCTCGGCGTAGCGGCTCTTGAGCTTGAAGCGGTCGATGCGGATGCGCCGTTCGCGCTGGAACCGCCGGGCGTGTTTCTTCGCGTACGCGAGCGCCGGGATGGCGAGCGCGACCACTACCAGCGCGGCAATGATGAGGATGCGGGTCATGGAGCGAGGCGCCTAGTGTGGGGCATCGGGTTTGAAGATGACAAGTGATGATGGGCGAAGCACTAAGATCCGAGGACACCCAGACTCAACTGCTGGAGCGCGGCGAAGTCACGTTCCTCTACCGGCCGCGGGTCGAAGAGCACGATCCACACGACCTCGGCGACGTGCAGCGGCTTCTGCTGTTGCTCTCACCGGAGGGAACGGCGTTCCAGCGCGTGATCGTCATCGGCCGCAAACGCCTGCCGCGCTCAAAGCAGCGCGACCGCTTCTGGGGCTACGTCGATCTCGTGCTGGCGGAGTTCGACATGAGCGCCGCCCTCGACGCGCAGGTGTACGGCACCAAGACCCGCGGCCTCCGCCACCTCCCCGCCGCCCGCCCGTTCGCCTCCGGCACGTACGACATCGCCACCCACGGCCCGCACTCGCACCTCCGCTGGACGGTCGAGCACGTCGAGCCGCACGATCCCGTCGTCGCCGACCTCTCGATCGAGCGCAACGCCGACTACATCGTGACGATCGCGAACCCCGACCCCGCGGCCTGGGGACTCCTCGAGACCCCCGACCTGCAGTCCGAGCTCTTCGACGAGCTCGAACAGCACGTCACCATCCCCACCCCCTTCCCCCCCGCCCTCCAGTCGCGCTTCGCCGACCGCCGCTACGCGCAACTCGACTCGGTCGAGTGGCTCGATCACCCGGGCGCGGAGCTGGTGTTCGTGGGGAAATCTCGTTAGCCGCGTCGAAGTTGACCTATGCGCCATTGGCGGATAGGCTCCGGCAGTGCTGGAGTTTCGCGAGACAGATCTTTTCACCGACCAGATCACGAGGCTTCTGTCCGACCAGGAATACGCAGAGCTACAGGGCGTCCTCGTGGTTCAGCCAGACGCAGGAGATCTCATCGAGGACACCGGTGGGCTCAGGAAAGTACGCTGGAGTCAGCAGAAACGCGGCAAGGGCAAACGGGGCGGAGTCCGCGTCATCTACTACTGGCGAGTGAGCGAATCGCTCATTTACATGCTCTTCGCGTACTCGAAAGACGAGCAGGACGATCTCTCCGCACGTCAGAAAAGGGTTCTCGCAGCGCTGGTGAAAAAGGAGCTCAAATGAGGAAGGAAATGTTCGAACAACTGGTCGCGAGCGTAAAACAGGCGGGCAAGATTCACCGCGGCGAGGCCAGCGCAGCCCGCACCTTCATCTTCCAGCCGGAAGACATCCGGCTGATCCGCGAAAAACTGCATAAGTCTCAATCCGAGTTCGCTCACATGATCGGCGTCAGTGTTTCAACATTGCAGAACTGGGAACAAGGGAGGCGGCAGCCGGAGGGTCCCGCTCGCGCGCTTCTCGTTGTCGCGTCGAAGGCACCGAACGTCGTTGCCAAGGCACTCGCCGAGGCCGCTCGCCGCAGTGCGTAGGCGTTTATACGCACGCTTGAACGGTTGGGCGTACAACGAGTCACAAGGATAACCGGACGCCCGCGATCACAGTCAGCAGGCAGCGCGCGCCGCCGCGATGCATGCAGGTGGACTCGCTGATCGTTACCTGCTCGCCGAAATGGCGCGACAAGCCGCGAATGATGCCTTTCGCGACGTGACATAACCGCCTGCTGGACGTGTAGCTGATCTCGATCTGGCTTTCTCCGGTTCGTTTCGCCTCAAGGTACGGCGGCGAGGCTTCCGGCTGCTCGATGCGAACCGCGCGATGCGCCGTCTCTTCGACGTGTAACAGGACGTCAAGCGTGCGCCAGGCGGGTTTGAGCAAGTGGCGATACATCGCCATCAGATGAGGAGGCAGGTGCTCTCCGAATGACTCGAGGAGCGGCGGGATGGCCTGGCTCGTCGCATTCGCGGCCGCGACGACAATCGCGGATAGCTCCTGGTCCGGATACGACCTGATCGGCAGGTAGACGCGCGGCCCGAGCTCGGCCGCGGTAAGGATCTCGTCCCACGCGGCGCTCCCATAGCGCTCCTCAACGAACTTCCGCAGATGGACGAACATCGTTCCGTGCATGCTTGTTTAGAGTCGGACGCCGCGAGTGAGGTGACAGGCGCAGCACAGGCGTTATACGCACGATTGATCGACCGTGCGTACAATACGCACGTGAATCGCCTGCCCGAGACCGTCGTCACGCTTTATGCGGAGCTGCTCGATCAATGCGTCCACGCGGACGCCGAGCAACGGGCGTCGCTGGCCGGCGGTTCTTTCGTGTCGAAGACGGTCCGCGACGCGACGTACTGGTATTTTCAGCAGACCAGCGGCTCTGAAAAACGCCAGACCTACCTCGGCCGCGAGACGCCGGCGCTGCTTGCGTGGATGAACGAGAGCGCGTCGGCACGGGCGGAAAGACGCACGGACGAGCAGCGTCGTCGCGAGCTCGTGCGCATGCTCGTTGCCGGCGGGGTCAAACGGACGCCCGCACCGGTCACACAGGTTCTCACGGTGCTCGCGGAGGCCGGCATTTTCCGGTCCGGCGGCGTCCTCGCGGGCACGCAGGCGTATGCGTGCTACGCGCCGATGCTCGGGGTGCGGCTGGAAGAGCGTTTCCTGCAGACCGCGGACATCGATATCGCGATCGACGTCGCGCTGCCCGACGAAAAAGCTGCCGACGTCCCCGCGGCCTTGAAGAAGATCGAGCCGCGTTTCTTCGCCGTCCCCGAGCTCGACCCAGGGAGCCCGAGCACATCGTTCAAGGTTCGCGGACGCGATCTGCGCGTCGACTTCCTCACCACGCGGCGCCGGCGCGGAAACGAGGCGCCCGTGCCTCTGCCGCACTTTCGAGTCGCCGCCACTCCGCTGCCCGGAATCGATTACTTGATCGAGCAGCCCGTGCAGGCGGTGGTCGCCGGCGGAAGCGGACTGCTGGTCAACGTTCCGGCGCCGGCACGATTCGCGTTTCACAAACTGTGGGTCGCGCGGGAGCGTCCTGCGTCCGAGCAGGCAAAGGCACGAAAAGATCTCGCGCAGGCGCAGGAGCTCCTCGCGATTCTCGCCGAGGATCGGCCCGACGATGTCGAAGACGCCTGGCGCGCGCTGGCGACGCGCTCATCGATGAAGCGCCGCGTCGGCGTGGCCGCACTTCCAGAGTCCGTTCGCTCTCTGCTCCGCTAACGCATGTTGATAGCACGCTCCTTCCTGTAAGTTTGGAGTCGCCAACAACAAACGAAAGGAAGGAGCGTGCTGTCAACATAGGTTAGCCCGCCCGGAAATTCGCAAAACGCGGCCCTCATACCTATGAGGAGAACATCATGCGCCTACGAGCCAATGGCTTCGCCTTGCTTCTAATCGTTCTGTCTGCACACGCCGCGCTTGCTCAGACTGATATTGATACCACCATTCTGACGTCGCGGATTCTGCCAACGGCACGGCCGACACCAAGCGGAACGGCCGAAGGTCTCCGCGCGATGCGAGAAGAACCGGTAGGCTTGAAGTATCTGTTCGCTCCGTTCTATCTGAGCAGCGACGGTGTTTGGTTGGCACAAGCAACACTCGGTGTCATTCGTCCGACTAAGTACGACACGCGCGCGACATTCAGCTACACCTACATCGATCTCGAGGGTGCCAGCGAACACCTCGACAACATCGGAGTAGCGGTGCGGCAAGGAGTTGTCTCTGGTGAAAGAGGTACCGTGAAGGCGCTGGCGTCGTACTCGGATACCCGCAACGCTTCTACAAAGACCCAGATCGGTGCCGTCGGGGAAGCTCTCTTCGGCCGCGGAGTGAGCGGCGGTCTCGATGCACGATGGGTAAGGTCCAGCGCCGGCGACGGCGTGGATGATGTCGTGCCGCGAATCTTCGGATCGCTGGAGCGTGGGCGAGTGACATTTGCAGCAGACTACACCCTAGAAAATGACGTTGACGAGACCGACGACTATTCTGCGGAAGTAGGCGTTGTCACCTCGCGAGGTATCGTCGTCGTTGGCGCCGGCAAGAACAGCACGTGGTATGTCAACTACGTGAAAGTGTTTTAGTGAGAGGCGAGATGTACGTCTCCGAAGCCGGCAATCCTCGTCAGCTCCTGTGCGGAGTTCTATGAAAGCGATTGTCAAGGACGGTTCTCTTCCTCACTGATTGCTTTTCGGTCTTTTCCTTTGCAATCAGCTCCTTCCGACCCGAAGCCGGCAGAAGCTGCACAAGTGGCGGTGAAGTTAGGCGACGGCTATGTCAGGCCGTGGAGAAGTTGCACCGCGGGCACTGGTAGGCGATTTTCCCTTTTCCGCCAAACCGCATCGAGTACCCGATTATCCAGAGCGGAATTCCGATGATGAAGGGTGTGAGCAGAACGCCGAGGATGATCAATAGAAGGCCCGCACCTGAACGGCGAATTACAGCGACCATGCTCGCTGAACATCTTGGACACGTCGCTGCCGAAAGTTGCTGGACACGAATTTCGTCCGTCGCGGCCGATGCGAATTCCGACCGCAGAATTGGGATCCATTCTGACGAGCCAGCCTGGCAAACACTGTCCGTTGCGACGACGCGACGTGCGACAAGCCACTGCCGTATCGTGGCGCCGTCGGCGGGCCCGTACGTTTGACCGTTCAGCTTTGAGTGTACAAAGAAGAGTGGTCGTCGCGGCATGATTTCGGGCGAGATCAGCGCCGTTTCAGACACGGGCGCGACGGTGTGAAGCACGGGCGGCGCCACGGCCAAGCGAAACGGATTACCTACCTGAAACTCCGTTCTGCAGTCATCACATGTTCCGACGCGATATTCCTCCTGCGATTCACGAAACTGCGCGGCTGCCCATGAAAAGGCGCTGTGACACGATGGGCAAGCGAAATTGACCCTGTCCCCTTCGAGCGCGGCACTGAGAAGTTCCGGCATGGTCCCTCCTTGGGCGAACGGCGCTTGTGATCGGTGGCTGAGCTATTCCCCCATCAAGGAGTGACTTTAAGAGCGACTTCCCCTACCCTTCCGCCCGCGGGACGGTAGCAAACAAGCGAAGAAAGTTATTCTCGATCGGCACCAAACAAACACGTGCGCTGCTCAACGAACCGATACGGAGCATTCGGTCAGCTTTAGCCTCTCGTCCAGACGCAGAGGGATCTGACAAGGAGCGAAGCTCATGGGGAGTGTGCCCGCTCGCAAACCCATGTTCCGTTCACCCAACTTGAAGTAGCCAGCGAGGATCTCACGCGGATCGCCACGTATTCCTCTTACGGATCGCCGCAGCGTTGCGGCGTTATACGACTCCACTCAATCGAGCGGGCTGCGGACGCCGCGGGCTCCGTGTTGGAGGACGTGGGTGTAGATCATCGTCGTCGATACGTCGCGGTGGCCGAGGAGTTCCTGCACGGTGCGGATGTCGCGGCCTCGTTCGAGCAGGTGCGTGGCAAACGAATGCAGGAAGGTATGGCAGGTCACCCGCTTTCCCATTCCGGCTTCCGCCGCGGCGCGCGTCACCGCCCGCTGCACCACCGCCTCGTGCAGATGATGCCGGCCCTCGCGACCTTCGCGGTCGCGCCAGCGCGAAGATGCCGGAAAAACCCACTGCCACTTCCAGCCCGCCGCCGCCTTCGGAAACTCCGCACCAGCGCGTCCGGCAGCCACACTCGTCCCACCCCTCCGCCAGATCCTCCTGGTGACACAGATGTGCGCGGAGCAACTGCTCATGCAGTTCGGCGGTCACCGACCGCGGCAGCATCGTCATCCGCTCACGCTTCCACTTCGGATCGCGGATCGTCAGTCTGCCCACGCCCAAAGTCCATATCTTTGACCTCAGCGTCAGCGCTTCCAGGAGCCGCAGCCCATAAAACTACTGCCACTCCGCCATCACGTTCTTCATCACCGCCGGGATCAGCGTGAGGTCGGTGGCGAGGCCGCGGGTGAAGATGATCAGGATGAATTTCCGGCCGTTGGGGAACTCGATGTAGGCGGCGTCGTGGCGGACTTCGTTGGTCCAGCCGGCTTTGGACCAGAGCTTCGCGTCGGGCGGGAGGGTCTCGCCGATGAACTCTTTCACCTGGTTCTCTTCCTCGCGCGGGGGCGCGAGCGGGCGTGCGAGGAGGGTCATCATCGGCTCCGCGCCGGGTGCGCGGCGGCGGACGATCCAGAGCAGCAGGGATGCGGTGGCGTTCGCGGTGAGCTTGTTGCGGTTCTCTTTGTTCGGGCCGAGGACCTGGAGGTCGCGGCCGTAGGGGCCGAAGCTCCACGGCTTCATCATCGCGCTGACGTTGTCGGCGTAGCCGAGACGCTGGAAACGGCGGTTGATGTCGCGGCGATGGTCGATGAACTTGGCTAACGCGCGGCCTTCGAGGTTCACGCCCGGCGTCGTGTTCGCGAGGATGTCGACCAGGTACGCGGTGGCGTCATTGTCGGAGACGACGATCATCTCCTTCAGCGCGCGGGCGGCGTCGGGCAGACCTTCGCGGTGTGTCGCGTAGACGTCGGCCATGAAGAACAGCTTGATCACCGAGGCCGGATAGAACGGCGCGTCGCCGTGATAGTCGCCGCGCGAGATCGTGTTCGGATTCGTGAGGTCGACCGCGGAGAGGGCGAGGTCCTCGTCCTTCAGCTTCGGATACGCCTTCAGCGTCGCCTGCGCGGCCATGCGCAGCTTGGTCGCGATCGACGGATCGACGGGCACGGTGACGAACTCGCGGTAGTCGGCGGAGGCGGAAGTAGCGAGCAAAAAAAGAATCGCCGCGATGGGTTTACGCATCGCGGCGATTCTATGCTGTCAGTTACTGTACCGCCCGCTCCGCGTTCGCATATCCGTGGCCGTAGAACTCGTCCACGCCTCTGCGCCCTTCGTCGTCGGCGCTGCGCTGGAGCAGCGTCTTCAGCGCGCCGCGGGAAATGCCGGGATGCGCCTCTTTCGCGAGCGCGGCCACGCCGGCCACCGCGGGTGCGGCCATGCTCGTGCCGAAGTTGAACGCCCAGCTGCCGCCGGGGGTCGTGCCGCGCGAAGTGCTCACCACCATGTCGAACAGCCAGCACGGTCCGAGCGGGCAGACGCCGTCGGGACCGAAGTTGCCGCCCGGTCCGGCGAGCGTGATCACTCCCTCGCCGTAGTTCGAGTACCACGTCGGCAGGCGATAGTTGGTGGCGCCGGCGCCGAAGCCGACCGGCGCGGACGACGACACCGCCAGCACTTCCGCCGACTCCGCCGGCACGGCGACGAAGTCGCGCGCCTGGCCGAGATCGATGGCGCTGTTGCCGGACGCCGCGATGGCGAGCACGCCGCGGCTGGCCGCGTACGTGAGCGCCTTGTTCAGCGCGCCGATGAGACGGCCCGCCTCTTCGTCGTGCTTCGAGAACTGCCCGACGAACGACATGTTGATGATGTCCGCGCCGGCGCCGCCGGCGATGATCGGATCGGAGGCGTAGAGGATGCCGGCGATGACGGCGCCGAACTCGCCGCCGCCGTTGTGAATCACTTTCACGCTGATGATGGTCGCTTCCGGCGCGATCCCGATGACTCCCACGCCGTTGTCACGCGCGGCGACGATCCCCGCGACGTGTGTGCCGTGCCAGAGCGTGCCGGTGTCTTCATTGAAGTTGAATCCCGGAACGAACGACCGCGAGCGCGCGACGTCGACGTTGCCGGCCAGATCGACGTGTGCGTCGTACACGCCGCCGTCGATCACCGCCACCCGCACGCCCGCGCCGGTGTAGCCCGCCGCCCAGGCGCCTGGCGCCTTCACCGCGAACGGGGCCCACTGCAGCGGCCAGAGCGACTCGTCGGCCGGCGTCACCGCGGCGACCGCGACCGACTGGTCCGCCGTCTGCCACTGCACGAGCCGATCTGCCACGACGTCGCCGAACGCGTTCGATGCCGCCGCACGCGCGGCGAAGTCGGAGGCGTCGGAGCTGACGCGCGCGAAGCCGCTTGCGTGCGAGTACGTGACCGTGCCGCCCGCCGCCGCGACCGCCGCGATCTGGGCCTTGCCCCACTTCGGCGCGGTCAGGACGTAATCCGCGGCGAAGAGCGGCGTGGAAATGAGAAACAGCACGAGCGTCAGGACGCGGACTCGCATCGGTATTGCCTCCGGTTTGTTTGGACCCGGAGTGATTCTACTTCCACTGCCTGACCCGGGCCGCGATTTTCTCCGGAGTGAATCCGAGCTCTTCCGCAATCCTTTCATACGGCGCCGACGCTCCGTAGCGGTCGATGCCGACGATCAGCGCGTCGTGGTTGACGTACTTGTACCAGCCGCTCGAGCGCCCCGCCTCGATGCAGACGACGCGGCTGCGATCCGGCAGCACCTCGTTCTGATAGTCGGCCGGCTGCCGGTCGAACACGTCGAGCGACGGCGCTGAAACGACGCGCACGCTCGTCCCCTCGCCGCGCAGCAGGTCCGCCGTCTTCACCGCCAGCGGCACCTCGGATCCCGTCGCGATCAGCGTCACATCGCCGCTCTCGTAGCCGTCCAGCACGTACGCGCCGCGCAGGATGCGCTTCGGATCGAACTCCAGCGGATGCGGCAGCGGCTCGAGCTTCTGCCGCGTCAGCACGATCAGCGTCGGGCCACCCTTCGCGCTCAGCGCATACGCCCAGGCCATCGCCACCTCCGGCCCGGAGGCCGGACGGAACAGCGTCATGTTCGGAATCAGCCGCAGCGTGAAGAGGTGCTCGATCGGCTGGTGCGTCGGACCGTCTTCGCCGAGGAATACCGAGTCGTGCGTGTAGACGAAGATCGACGGAATGTTCATCAGCGCCGCGAGCCGCACCGACGGGCGCATGTAGTCGGAAAAGATGAGGAACGTCGCGCCGTAGCAGCGCCACGCGCCGTACAGCGTCATGCCGTTCACGATCGCGCCCATGGCGTGCTCGCGGATGCCGAAATGCAGGTTGCGGCCCGCGAAGATCTCCGCCGGCGGCAGCTGTTTCTCATGCCCTTTCGGCCGCTCGATGCTGCCGGCGTCTTTGATCAGCGTGTTCGTCGACGGCGCGAGATCGGCCGAGCCGCCGACCAGGAACGGCGCGATCGCGGCCATCTTCTGAATGACCTGTCCCGACAGCGCGCGGGTGGCGACGGCCTTGTCCGATTTGGCGCCTTCGAGCAGCACCGTCTCGTAGCCGTCGGGCAGCCAGTGCGACCAGTAGCGATCCCACTCCTCGGCGAGCTCGGGATGCCGCACGCGCCACGCGGCCATTTCCTTGTCCCACTTCTTCCGCTCGCGCGCGAGCTTCTTCGTCTTGCGCGCGAACTCTTCGCGCACTTCGTCCGGAACGAGGAACGTCGGCTCCTGCGGCCAGCCGAGCGCTTCTTTCGTCGCCTTCACTTCGTCCGCGCCGAGCGGCTCGCCGTGCGCGCGCGCGGTGCCGTGATACTTCGGGCTCCCCCATCCGATGATCGTGCGCGCGACGATCATCGACGGCCGCGCGGTCTCGCGCTGCGCTCTCTTGATCGCCTTGCGGATCGCGGCGCGGTCGTGGCCGTCGATGGTCTGCACGTGCCAGCCGGCGGCTTCGAAGCGCTTCTTCGCGTCCTCGGAGAACGCGAGCCGCGTCTCGCCTTCGATGGAGATGTTGTTGTCGTCGTAGAAGTAAATGAGATTGCCGAGGCCGAGGTGGCCGGCGATCGACGACGCCTCGGAACTGATGCCTTCCATCAGGTCGCCGTCGGAGCAGATCGCGTAGACGTAGTGATTGACGGGCTGATACGGATCGGCGGTGTTGAAGCGCGCGGCGAGCATCTTCGCGCCGAGGGCCATGCCCACGCCGTGCGCGAAACCCTGGCCGAGAGGACCGGTCGTGACTTCGATGCCGCTCGCGTGGCCGTACTCGGGATGTCCGGCCGTGCGTGAGCCCCACTGCCGGAAGTTCTTCAGCTCCTCCATCGTCATGTCGGGATGGCCGGTGAGATGGAGCAGTGAATAGAGCAGCATCGACGCGTGGCCGGCGGAGAGCACGAAGCGATCGCGGTTGTGCCACTTCGGCTCGAGCGGATCGTGGTGCAGGAACTCGGTCCAGAGCACGAAGGCCATGTCAGCCATGCCCATCGGAGTTCCGGGATGTCCCGACTTCGCCTTCTCGACGGCGTCGACCGCCAGGAAACGGATGGTGTTGACGCAGAGCTCTTCGAGGCGATCCTTCTTGCCTACGGCCGGCTCGTTGCTCGCCTCGGCGGCTTCGATCGCCGCCGCTGTCTGATCTTCCATGAAGATCCTCCCGATCGAACCATACTTTATACTCGTCGCTCGGTCAGCAACTTCCGGCGTACAAACGAATGGAGAGTGACGATGGTGGACGAAAGCGTCACGGTCAAAGGGTCTCCCGTTCGCAGCCTGCAGAAGTTCATCGACTCTGAGCTCGGTCCCGCGCAACGCGAGGCCGTTCTCGGCACCCTGCCGCCCGAATACGCGAAGCGTTTCCGCGCGCCGATCCTGGCCACGGAGACGGTTCCCGTGCACATGCTGAACCGCCTCACCGAAGAGGCGGCCAAAGCGAAGGGCGAGCCGCTCGATCAGTTCGCCCGCCGCGCCGGACGCGAGGGCGCGAACGACGCCGTGAAAGGCATCTACCGCTTCTTCGCGCTGGTGCTGACGCCGCCGGCGCTCCTCAGCAAGGCGGGACAGATGTGGAGCTCGCTCTACAACCGCGGCGAGCTGCGCGTGCTCGATCAGACCGACAAGAGCGCGCGCATCAGCCTCGCGAACTTTCCCGCCGAGGCCGCGGGCTGCGCGCGATTCACCGGCTGGATCGAAAAGATGGCCGAGCTCACCGGCGCGAAGAATGTGAAGATCGAGCAGTCGCAGTGCTTCGCGAAGGGCGCGGCGTGCTGCGAGTGGCAGTTAAAGTGGGACTGAGATGAACAAGATTTTTCCACCGGAATCCGACCATCCCCTCTTTCGATACTTCACCGAACGCGAGCGCGGGCGCATCGAGGGAATCGGCCAGGTGCGGCGGATCGCGGCGGACGAGTATCTGATTCGCGCCGGCGACGCCGACTCGACGCTCTACACGATCGAGGACGGACATCTCGACATCGTCGCCATGCGCGACGGCGAGCAGAAGGTCGTGGCCACGGTCGGCCCCGGCGACATCCTCGGCGAGGTGTCGTTCATCGACGACTCGCCGCGCTCGGTGTCGGTGAAGGCCGGCGAGGAAACGACCGTGCGGGCGTGGGACAAGCGAACGCTCTCCGAGGCGCTCGCGTTCGATCCGCAGGTATTGGCGAAATTCGCGGTGGCGATGAGCGAACTGCTCGTCGAACGGCTGCGTGACACGGCGAGGCGCGTATGAAACGACTGTTTGTCATTCTCCTGGTGGCCTTCTCGCTGCACGCGGACGACGCCGCGGATCTGAAGAAACTGCTGAACGATTTCCTCGTCGGCGCGTCGCGCAACGACGCGGCGATGCACGACCGCTTCTGGGCGGACGATCTGATCTACACCGGCTCGTCCGGACGGCGCGTGAGCAAGGCGGACATCATGAAAGACGTTCGCTCCGCGCCGCCGCCGAAGCCCGGCGATCCGTCGACGGTCTTCACCGCCGAGGATGTGCGCATCCAGCAGTACGGCACGACGGCGATCGTCGCGTTCAAGCTGGTGGCGACGTCGGAACACTCGGTCGCGACATACCTGAACAGCGGCACGTTCCTCAAGCGCAAAGGCGTCTGGAAGGTCGTGAACTGGCAGGCGACGTGGCTGCCGCGTCCCGAAGAAGACGCGAAGAAGGAAGTCGCGGCGGTGGAGGCGGCGTTCCAGCGCGCCATGGCCGGCGGCGACGCGAAGGCGCTCGAGGAGCTGGCCGACGAGTCGTTCGTCTGGACGCGCAACACCGGCGAGCAGGCGACGCTCAAGCAGCTCACCGCCGCGCCGTTCAAGTACTCGAAGCCCGACCCTAAAGACGTTACCATCACGACGTACCCGAACGCCGCGATCGTGCGCGGCGGCGCGTACACGCTGACGCTGGTCAATCGCGGCGGGTGGCGAGTCGTCTCGATGCAGTGGTGAGATAGGTCCGCGCGACGCGCCGCACGTCTTTCTTCGTCACCTTCTGCATGCGTGCGCCGTCTCCGAGTGCGCGGTTCGCGTCGCCGTAGAAGAGCGCGTTGCGCGCCGCGGCGCCGGCGACCGCCGCGGGCGTCGCCAGCTGTTCCGCGGCGAAGCGCAGCTCCTGCTCGTGCGCGATCCGCAGTTCTTCGTCGGTGACCAGCTCGCGCTGCAGGCGCGCGATCTCGCGGTCGATGACCGCGATCACGCGCTCGGCGGAGACCCCGGGCGCAAGGACGGCGCGCATGCGAAGGTAGTTCGGCGCGCGGGGCGACTCGGTCATCCCTTCGCCGAAGCGCGTCGCCAGGCCGGCGCCGACGAGCGCGCGCTGCAGGCGTGATTGTTCGCCCTGGCCGAGGATGTCCGCGAGAACGTTGAGGGCATACCAGTCGGCGCTCGGGGCGGCGGCGGTCGGGTACTCGAGCTCGACCTCGGCGGCCTCCGTGGGGATCTCGATCGCCGAGAGGATGCGCTCATCGACACGGCCCGCGATCGCGATGACCGTTGAAGGCGCGGTGTAGTGCGGTGACGGCGCCGGCGTCAGCGCGGCGCTGAGACGCCGCAGCGCGGCGATCGGGTCGTCGGTTTCGATCGAGAGAATCGCGCGCTCCTGCGTCACGTTGCCTTCGAATCCCTCCAGGCGCGCTGCAATGGTGCGGTTGAGATCGGCCATGTTCGGTCCGCGGCGCAACCCGGCGTCGAACGTCGCGTGAATCGCAGTGCGCGACGCCGTTGGATCGGGCGCGAGCACGACCGTCGTTCCGTTGGGCAGCTTGTGGGTGATGAGCGTGAGCACTGCGAGGAGGAGGGGCATTGGCTATCGAGACGCCTGGCGAGCAAAAACGTTAGGGTCCTGTGGAGCGGCGGGCTTCAGCCCGCCGGATTCCGGCCGAGACGTCGGCGGGCTAAAGCCCGCCGCTCCACAGGTTACGGGCGGAGCAGCTCGCTCAACTTCGCCGCGTCGGTCGTCGGCAGCTTGCAGAGGTAGTTCGTGCAGACGTAGGCGGTGGCGCGGCCGCGGAGCGGTTTCTGCTGTTCGGTGTACGGCGCGAGCTTCAGTGGCGCGCGGAGCACGACTTTGTTGGGGACGAAGCGCGCGAAGACGGCGCGGCGCATCGCCTTGACGTCTTTGCCGGAAAGGACGACTTCGTATGACGGACCGAGGACGAAGTCGAGGGCGCTGAGGAGATGCGTCGATGCGACCGGCGCGAGGCTGGCCTCGTCGGCGACCGAGCGGATCAGCGCGCCGGCGGCTTTCGCATAGTCGTCGCGCGCGGTGATGCGCGCGAGGCGGATGAGGTTCATGAGCTGCACCGAGTTGCCGGACGGCAGCGCACCGTCGCCGGTCTCGCGCGGGCGGACGAGCAGCTCACTCGTCGACGTCACGTAGAAGCGGCCGGCGTCGTCGCGGAACAGGCGAAGCGCCTCGTCTTCGAGCGCGACGGCGCGTTCGAGATACTTCGCGTCGAACGTCGCCTCGTAGAGATTGAGCAGACCCCAGATGAAGAACGCGTAGTCGTCGAGAAACTTGCGTGGACTCGTCGACAGCACATCGGCCGCGCGCGTCGCCGCCTTCGCGTATGACGGATCGTCGAGCACGAGCGACCCGAACGCGAGCGCCGCGATCATCAAACCGTTCCAGTCGGTGAGGATTTTCTCGTCGCGGCGCGAGCGGTCTTCGGAATCGTGCGCGGTGAAGAACGCTCCGTTCGGCGCGCGCAAGTCGCGAAGCACGTAGGTGAAGATCTCGCGGGCGACGTCCGCGTATTCTTTCTTGCGCGTCGCCTGATAGGCCTCGAGATAGGCGACGGCCAGCACAGCCTGATCGTTCAGCATTTTCTCGAGGTGCGGCTCGCGCCAGGCGGCATCGCCGGCGTATCGATGGAATCCGAGCCGTTGGGCGTCGTAGATCGGACGCGCGCGCATCGTATGAAGCGTGTGCTCCACCATCTCCAGCGCCTTCGCGTCGCCGGTTCGCTTCCAGTAGCGCAACAGGAACATCAGGTGATGCGGGCTTGGAAACTTGGGCGCAGGCAGAAAGCCGCCGTTCGCGGCGTCGTAGCGCGCGACCAGCTGTTTGTAGCCTTTCTCGAGCACGTCCGCGCCGAGGGTGTCCGTGCTGACCGGCGGCGGCTGCAATGCGCTCATGACCATGTTCGCCGAGGCGACGACTCCGTCGCGCTGCTCGTTCCACATCGTCTGGATGCGCGGGATCAGTGCGCGGAACTTCTCCTTCGGGATGTACGCGGCGGCGAAGAACGGCTTGCCGTCCGGCGTGAGGATGACGTTGTTCGGCCAGCCCGCGTCGCCGGTGAGCGTGCGCGTGACGGCGATGTAGACGCTGTCGATGTCCGGCCGCTCCTCGCGGTCGACGAGGATGTTGACGAACGCGTCGTTCATCAGCTTCGCGATCTCCGGATCGGCGAACGACTCGCGCTGCATCTCGTGGCACCAGTGGCAGGTGGAGTAGCCGACGGAGAGGAAGACGGGCTTGTTCTCTTTCTTCGCGCGGGCGAAGGCTTCTTCGGACCAGACCTGCCACTGTACGGGATCGCTCGCGTGCTGCGCGAGGTATGGAGACCTCGGCGCGGCGAGCAACAACACCAGGAGCAACGTCACTTGACGATGCCCTGGCCCTGCGTAATCCGATACGCCTTGTCCGCCGCCAATCCCTTGAACACCTGCTTCTCCCCATTCGGCCACACGACGGTCACGTCGGCGCGAGTGTCGCCGCCGAGGCCGACGTGCTGTTCTTTCGGGTGCACGGAGAGGTAGCCGATCGTCGAGAACACCTCGCGCCACATCCCCTTCTCCTTCGCCGTGTCGACGAGGATCTTCGCGCCGATGGCGTCGCGGGTCGTGCCCTTCGACGGATCGCCGGTAAGGCGCAGCTTGATCCAGTGATTGCCGTTATTCTCGCTGTTGTTGCGGTAAACGATCGCCGGAGAGCTGAAGTTGTTCACGATCATGTCCAGGTCGCCGTCGGCGTCGGCATCGAGGTAGGCGACGCTGCGCGCGTTGCCGGCCGGATTCGCGCCGCTCTGCGCGCTCTCCTCCTGCAGCATCCCCTTCGTGTTCACGAAGAACACCGGCTCTTCCTTGTCCGCCACCGGCAGCACCGCGTTCTGCGCGGCCTTGCCGCTCGGATCGGTGAGATACGGATTCACGCTCGAGTACACCGCGTACTCGTTCATGCCGTTGACGAGATAGAGATCGTCGTCGCCGTCGTTGTCGTAGTCGAAGAACTGCGCGCCCCAACTCCAGCCGGTGGATCGGAAGCCGCGGCCGATGGCCTTCGACTGCTCGTACTGATTCCCTCGGGAGACCCACATGTCGTTGGCCTCGACCACGCGCATGTTGGCCATCTTCGCGGGGTTGAACTTCATCCGCGTCTGCGTATCCGGCAGGACGTATTTTTCGTCCTTGTCCATGGTCACGATGTTGGAGATGTAGACGTCGGGGAAGCCGTCGCGATTGAGGTCGGTGATGCCGACGTTCATCGTGTAGCTCGGCTTGTCGGTGCCGATCTTCGACGACACGTCCTCGAACTTGCCGTTGCCTAAGTTGCGATACCAGGCGTTGGTGCCGAAGTCGTTGCCGCAGAGGATGTCCTCGCGGCCGTCGCCGTCGAAGTCGAGATGGCCGACCGACTGCGCCCAGCCGGTATTCTCGACGCCGCTGTTCGGCACTTCCTCGAACACGAAGTTGCCCTTGTTGCGGAACAGCTTGTCCGGCAGCGCGTTGCTGTTGCGGCGCGAGAGCGTCGGCAGCACGCCGTGGATGTAGTCGCCGAAGTAGCCGATGTAGAGGTCGAGCAGGCCGTCGTTGTCGAAGTCGAGCGCCGTCGCCGGACCGCCGACCAGACCCTTGCCGCCGAGGTTCGCGTTTTTGGTGACGTCGGCGAACTTTGCGTTCCCGAGGTTGCGGTAGATTCGGTGATCGTCGTCGACGTAGGTGATCAGCACGTCCTCGAGGCCGTCGTTGTCGAAGTCGGCGACGATCGGCTGGCGCGGCTCGCCCGCGGTGCCGTCGGGACGCTTCCATCCGAGTCCCGCCGCTTCGGTCGCGTCGGTGAAGCGTCCTTTGCCGTCGTTGAGATAGAGCGCGTTGCCCGCGCCGCTGAGCGCGAGCACGTCGACGTCGCCGTCGTTGTCGATGTCTTCGGCGGCCACGCCCGACCCGCCGAACGTCGGCGGCACGGCCAGGCGGACGACGTTGTTCTCGACGACCGTGTAGCCGCGGATGAAGCGCGCCAGCCAGTCGGAGAGGCGGTGCTCGAACTGAATCCCGCTCGTCGCGGTGACGTCGGTGAAGAACTTGCCGCCGCCCTTCGGCGATGCGGCCGGAGCCGACGCGATCGCGGCCGGCTGCTTCCTCGGCGCCGGCATCGACGCATGCTTGTCGAGCTTCGCCTGAATCGTCTTCAGCGACTTCTCGAGATCGCCGAGCTGCAGACGCTCGCGCTCTTCGGACTCGGCGATGTTGCCGGCGACGCGCAGGATGAGCACGCCCATCTGTGCCGCGCCCTCGGTGAGCAACTCCGCCGCAAACGGATCGGGCTCGATCGTGCCCTTGTAGTTCGGGTCGTTGATCGCCTCGCTGAGATACAGCCAGTGGATGCCGGGATCGCGGAAGGAGTCGAGGTCGTAGGCCTCGATCACGATCCGCTCGTTCTTCGGCAATCGCGGGAAGTAGATGATGTCCTCGTACTGATTGGCCTCGTGCGGCTGGAAAAGCTGCAGCGCCGCGTGCACGTCGCCGACGCGAATGAACGGATGTCCCGCCTTCTGCGCCTGCTTGTCGGCCTCGAGCAGCACGTCGTTCATCCAGGCGACCATCACGTTCGTGAACTGATCGCGGAACGCCTTCCCCTCCGCCGGATCCGACGGCCACATGTGCCGCGCCATGTACACCTGCAGGTTGCGCAGAAACACGGCCATGGAGAGGTTGTTGTATTTCTCGAACGCCGTGAGCTTCTCGGCCACGATCGCCTTGATCGTCGCAAACTTCTCTTGTGGAGCGGCGGGCTTCAGCCCGCCGGCGATCTCGCGAGAATCCGGCGGGCTAAAGCCCGCCGCTCCACCAGCGACCTCTTTCCAGGCCGCCTTCAACACATCCGCGCCGATTCGCTCCCGATTCAGCTTCCTTGACTGCCGGTCCGCCCGCTGCAGCGCCGCGAGCGTGGTGAGATCCACCGACTCCTTGAACAGCTCGACCGCCTCGGCATTCAGCGGCAGCAGCTTCGCGTTCGCGTCGAGGAGCGCGTCCTGCTGCACGGCAAGCACGGCGCGCAGCGCGTAGGCGACGCTGCCGTACTGGCGCTTGTCGCGCGCGGTCACCGGCGTCTCGCGCACGAGCCACGAGCCGTCCGCGATCTGCGTGTAGGGCACCGCGTCCTGCAGCGCCGGACGCAGCTCGGCCACGCCGACCTCGGTCTTGCCCGCCGCTCGCGCGGCCGCGGAAGCCTTCTCCCACTGCGCGCGAATGAACTGCTTCTGCAGCTCGATCTTCGCGAACCGCGCTTCCGCTTCGAGCGGCGTGCCGTAGATGAAGTCCTCGAGCCGGCTCGCGGTCGCGTAGCACTTCGGATCGCGCACCGCTTCCAGCTCGCCGATCTCATTGACGATCGTCGGCACTTGCGCCGCGCTGATGACAGGGATCAGAAAGACGAAGATCGACTGAAGAGTACGCCTGCGGGACATGTTGGACTCCTTCGGATCTGTGCAGGCGATTCTAGCGCTGCTTCCACAATTTGTTCGGCTCGCCCTTCTCCCACGGCTTGTACGAAAGTGAAAATTCGATCCGCTTCGCGATCGCCGGATGGGAGTAGCGCCAGAACTCGATGAACGGGTGGGGGTTGGGATCGCGCTTGGAGTCCTCGGCGAGCTTCACGAACGCCCGCGCCATCGGCTCGTTCAGGTGAGTCATCTCCAGGGAGAAGATGTCGGCGTTGTGCTCGAGGTGGCGCGAGAAACCGGCCACGATCGGCGAGAGCAGGAAGCCGACCACGCTGACGATCAGCAGCAGCCACGGCACCGAGGCCGGATCGCCCGGCTCGGTGAAGCCCCACTTCCGGCCCCAGCGCGCGAGGCCGCGGTCGTGAATCCCCTGCCCGTAGTAATAGACGGCGAACGCGAGCGTGAGGAAGAACGCGAGGCCCTTCCACATGTGCAGCATCACGTAGTGCCCCATCTCGTGGCCCATGACCGCGAGCACTTCCTCCTCGGTCATCTTCGCCAGCAGCGTGTCCCACATGACGATGCGCTTCGTCGGACCGATGCCGTTGACGTACGCGTTCATGGTTTTGGTCTGCTTCGACTTGTCGACCTGATACACGTCGCCGCCCTCGATGCCGGCGCGCGACGCGAGCGTGAGCAGCGCCTGCTTCAGATGCTGATTCTTGAGCGGCTCGAACTTGTTGAAGATCGGATCGAGGATCACCGGCTGCACGACGACCAGCAGCAGGATGATCGGAATCGTCCCCACCCAAAGCACCAGCCACCACCGTTTGAACTTGCGGATCCCGAACAGCGCCAGCGCCCCGATGACCGCGCTCAGCACGAGCCCGATGATCAGCCCCTTCACCTCATCGGTCAGCCACCCCCCGAGCGTCTGATCCGTGAGATCGAACTGGTGCGGCACCACGAACCCCGCGTAGTACGTGAGCGGCAACTCGAGGATGGTCGTCGCGAGCACGAAGAAGACGATGTAGATCATCGCCGCCAGGAACTTCTTCTTCGTCAACGCCGCCGCCAGATCCCGCATCCTCCGCGACGCCCCGCTGAGCAGCAGGAGCACCAGCACCCCGATCGAATACGCCGTCCCCACAAAGTACAGCGTCTCCACGATCCGGCTATGCCGGATCATCTCGGGCGTCACCTTGACCGCGATCTTCTCTTCCTGCTTCGGTTGCGGCGGTTGCTGCGCAACCACCGCAACCGTGACCGCAACCGCAGCGACGACAAGGACGACCTTCGCAAGTGTGCGCATGTAGCGCGAAGGATATCTCTTACCTGTGGAGCGGCGGGCTCTTAGCCCGCCGAAATTCTCGCGAGACACCCGGCGGGCTGAGAGCCCGCCGCTCCACAGGGACGAGAACAATGTTCTCCGAGGGACAATGGTTGATCGTGGCGATTGGTGAGGATACGTATGCGTATCGGGGGCGGCTTCCGCATCTCGCGCGTCCCGACCGCATGTACTTCGTGACGTTCTGTACGGTCGCGAGAGAGGAGCTCGAGCCACGCGCGCGAGACGCGGTGCTGGCGTCGTGCATTCACGATCACGATGTACGCTGCTGGATGGATTGCGTCGTGGTCATGCCTGATCACGTGCATTTGATCGCGACGCCTTTAGGCGAAGACACTCTGCCCACGATTCTCAGCCGCATCAAGAGCGCTTCCGCATATCGCGTCAATCGCCTGCTCAGACGCACGGGGAAACTATGGCAGCGTGAGTCTTTCGATCGGATTCTTCGTTCGGACGAAAACCTCTACGCCAAGCGCGAATACATCTTCAACAACCCCGTGCGCAAAGGCATCGTCTCGCGTTGGGAGGACTACCCGTGGATCTGGTATCCGAATAAAGGTGGAGCGGCGGGCTCTTAGCCCGCCGGGTCCTCCCGAGTGCCTCGGCGGGCTAAGAGCCCGCCGCTCCACAGCGACGAACTAACCGCGCAGGGCGTCTACGGGTTGCAACCTTGACGCGGTGAGCGAGGGGTAGAGGCCCGCAAACAGGCCTACGAAGACGGCGAAGCCGGAGACCATGACGACGCCGAAGGCGGAGACCGGTAACCCGGCGGGGAAGAACTGCGCGATGAGGCTGACGACGCCCACGCCGAGGAGGAGACCGATGCCGGCGCCGACGACGGAGAGGGTCACCGACTCGATCAGGAACTGCATGAAGATATCGACGTCGGAGGCGCCCATCGACTTGCGGAGGCCGATCTCGAAGAGGCGTTCGGAGATGGAGATCTTGAGCACCGAGAAGATGCCGACGCCGCCGATGAGCAGGGAGACTCCGGCGATGGAGAAGAAGACGATGCGCCAGTTGCGCAGGATCACTTCGATCTGCGCGCGCTCCTTGATCATGTCCTTGCCGATGTTGTTGATGCGCGTGTCGCCGATGTTGTTGTGGGCCTGGCGGAACCGCGCGATCGCCTCATCCTCGGCATCGACGCTCTTCTCCGGCGAAACGGCCTTGGCCAGCATGTACGAGATCGCATCGGCGCGGCCGAACATGTCGCGGTAAACGCTCCACGGCACGTACACGCCGCCCATCTCCTTGCGGAAGTCGTCGTCGTCGACGAACTCGTTGCCCATCTTCGCGCCGATGCCGATCACGGTCAGGCGCCGCCCGCCGAGATTGATTTGCCGCCCGATCGCTTCCTCGCCGCCGAACAGCTGCTTCTTCAGATTGAAGCCGATCACCGCCACCGCGCCGGCCGTATCGACGTCGCGCCTGCTGATGAAACGGCCGGCCGTGAGACCGCGGTTGCGGATCTCGCGGAACTCCGGCGTGACGCCGTAGACGTCGACGCGCCGCGTGGAGTTGCCCGCGGTCACGACCGCGCGCGTCTCGCCCACCGGCGCCAGCTGATCGATGTTCTCCGCGCCTTCGAAAATCTTGATGTCTTCGATGCGCAGCCCGCGCGACAGATGCGCCTTGGCGCGCTCGACGCGATCGGTGGGAGTCTTGCGCGACGCCACGACGACGCCGTCGAGCCCGAGGTCGTTGATGCCCTTGAGCACCGAGTTCTGCACGCCGTCGAGCACCGACATCACCACCACCAGCGCGAGCGTGCCGAGGACCACGCCGAAGAGCGTGAACGCGGAGCGGAGAGGATGCCCCCTGACTTCCTCGAGAGACGTTCTGACGGATTCGCCGATCTGCATCGCTACTCCACTCTCAACGCATCGATGGGATTCAAACGCGACGCGCGGATCGCCGGGTACATGCCGAACACCAGGCCCGTACCGGCGGCGAAGATCAGCGCGTTGACGATCGTGCCGGGCGTGACCACGGCGGGATTGCGCGTCAGCAGCGAGATGCCCTGTGTGAAGAACTTCCCGACGAAGAGGCCGAGGATGCCGCCGAAGGCGGACACCAGCAGCGACTCGGTCAGCATCTGAAAGAAGATCTGCACCGGCGCCGCGCCGACGGCCTTGCGCGTGCCGATCTCACGGACACGCTCGTTGAACGACGCCAGCTGGATGTTCATGACCACGATCCCGCCGACCAGGAGCGAGATCAGCCCGCAGATCATGAACGTGATGTCGTACATCTTGTTCTCGGACTCGTTGCGCTTGAGGTTCGCCACGCGCGAGAACACCTCGTAGTCCTTGGTGTGGTGCTGGCGGAAGAGGATCTTCTCCAGCTCCGCCACCGCTTCCTTGTGCCGCTGCACGTCCTTCATCCGCGCGTGCATGAACGAGATCTTGCCCTGCTTCAGCGGCTCGCCCTTGCGGGTCATCATCGTGGTGATGGGGATGTACATCTGCCGGTTCATCCAGCGCAGCGCGTTGTGCTTCTGGTCCCAGCTGAAGTACTTCTCCTCCATCACGCCGACGACGAGATAGCCGGCGCCGTTGATGAAGATCGTCTTTCCGATCGGGTTGTCGCTGCCGAAGAACTCGGCGGCGCGGGTCGTGCCGAGGACCACCACGCGCGCGGCGCTGGTCAGATCGGCGTCGGTGATGAAGCGTCCGCGCTCCGCCCGGAAGAAGCTGATCGGCGAGTACGCCGGCGTGACGCCCATGACCGGGCGGCTGCTGTCTTTTCCGCCGTAGCGGATGGTCATCTGGTCTTCCGACACCGGGGACACCAGATCGATCTCTTTCGCGTCGGCGCGCACGGCCATCGCATCCGCGAAGGTCAGCCCCTGCGAGGCCTTGGCCTTCGCGTCCTGGGTGACCTTGCTCGACTGTTTGTTGCTGATCCAGATGCGCTCGATGCCGCCGCTGACGCGGTAGTACTTCATCGAAGCCTCTTTGCCGGCGACGGAGAGCGAGAACGTGGCGACGATCGAGCCGACGCCGAGGATGATCCCGACGAGCTGCAGGAGCGTGCGGCCGAAGTGGTCCTTGATGTCGCGGACGCCGTCGATGATGGCTTCGAGTATCAGCATGTTGGTTCCTCGGTCACCCGGTTGCCCAGTCGCCCGGTCTCCCGGTGTTGTACCGGGTGACTGGGTGACCGGGTGACTGGGTGACTAATCCATGTCCTCTCCATCCGCAATCAATCCATCCACGATCCTGATGCGGCGATGGGTGCGCGCGGCGATGCCGGGATCGTGCGTGACGAGGATGATGGTCTGGCCGCCGGCCGCGAGCTCCTCGAAGAGGCGGATGATGTCGCCGCCCGTCTTCTGGTCGAGGTTGCCGGTCGGCTCGTCGGCGAGGATGACCTGCGGGTTGTTGACGAGCGCGCGGGCGATCGCGACGCGCTGGCGCTGGCCGCCCGACAGCTCGCCGGGACGATGCTTGGCGCGATTCGCGAGTCCGACGCGCTCGAGCGCGGCCATCGCCCGCTCTTTGCGCGTGTCGCTGTCGATGCCCGCGTAGAGCAGCGGCAGCTCGGCGTTCTTCCAGATCGTCGCGCGCGGCAGGAGGTTGAAGGTCTGGAACACGAAGCCGAGCTTCAGGTTGCGGATCTTCGCCAGCGCGCGCGCGGAGAGCGTGGCCACGTCTTCACCGTCGAGCCAGTACCGCCCTTCGCTCGGGGTGTCGAGGCAGCCGAGGATGTGCATCAGCGTCGACTTGCCGGAGCCGGAGGGACCGATGATCGCACAGAACTGGCCGCGGTCGATGTCGAGGTCGATCCCGTCCAGCGCGGTGACCGCGTTCTCGCCGGAGTCGTAGGTCTTCTTGACCCGCTCGAGCTGGATCAGCTTCTTGCCGGCCTTCTCCGCGCTCGGCGGCGCCGGCTGCGACTCGGTCCATTCATGGAACTTGAAGACGGCGCTCATGGCTAATCGTTGTCCTCGTCCTTGTCCTTGGTGACGGTCGGGTCTTCCAGCGCGACTTCTTCACCGGCTTTGAGGCCGCTGACGATCTCGACGCGTGCGTTGTCGGCGAGGCCGGTCACGATCACGCGCTTGTCGAAGAACTGCTTCCAGGCGTCCTTGTCGTCTTTCTTGGCGTCGCTCTTCTTCTTCTTCGACTCCTCGGCGAAGACCTTCGGATCAATGGTCTTCTTCACGTAGACGATCTCCTGATCGTCGCGCTTGAACACCGACTCCACCGGCACGGAGAGCACTTTCTCCTTGCGCTCGCCGACCACTTCGATGTTCGCGGTCATGCCCGAGCGGAGCTCGCGGCCCTGCGCGTCGAGGCGGATCTCGACATCGAACACGCGCACCTTGTCATCCACGCGGACGGCCGGCGCGATGCGGTCGATCTTCCCCTTGAAGAGCACCTTCGGATACGCGTCGAGCGTCACGCGCACCGGCATGGCCACGTGGATCTTGCCGATGTCGACTTCGTTGACGCCGGCCTTCACGATCATGCGCGAGGTGTCGGCAACCGAGAACAGCACCGTGCCGGCGTTGAACGACGACACGCCGGAGGTGATCGACTCGCCGATCTCGATGTTCTTGGTCAGCACCACGCCATTCATCGGCGCGACGACGTTCGAGCCCGTGAAGTTCGCGGCCGATTGGCTGATGGGGATGCCGCTCTTCTCGACGAGCGCGTATTTCTCGCGCGCCTTCTCGTACTCCTGGCGCGCTTCCATGTAGTTCGCTTCGGTGTCGCGATGCTGTTTCGGCGCGAGCAGTCCCTGGAGGAACAGCTTGTTGTCGGCCTCGAAGTTTTTCCTCGCCTCGGTGAAGCGGATCTCGGTCGTGGCCAGCGAGTTCTTCGTCTCCGCGAGCGACTGGGCCTGGTTCAGGTCGGGCTCGACGCGCGCGAGCACTTCGCCGCGGCGCACGATGTCGCCGTCGCGATGCATGATCTCGACGACCTTGCCGGAAATGGCCGATTTCACCTCGACCTTCACTTCGGGCTCGACCGTGCCGACTTCCGTCACCTTGACCTGCACGTCGGCGACTTCGGCCTTGCCGACCTTCACCGGCGATTCCGGCGCCTTCTTGTCCTTGCCGTTCGCCTTCACCGCCACCGCGCCGGCGATGGCGACGAGAAGGACGATGACCGAGATGATGGTGATCTTGCGTTTCCGCTTCGCGCTCATGCTGAACCTCCAGGTTGTCTGAACCCTTATTCGTCCATCGGACGAAATAGTTGCAGGTCACCTGTTACAACGCAGGAGGGCGCTCGGCGGTTAACAGCTACAACGAATCGAGTTGCGTGTGCGGGTAGGTGCTGGGATCGACCTTCGGATGCGCCTGCGCGATCTTCCCTTCTTCATCGATGACGTAGGCGATGCGGCGTGCGTATTCGTCCTTCGCCGACTGCGCCGCGCCATAGGCGAGGCCGATCTGGCGCTCGGTGTCGCAGAGCAGCGGGAAGGGAAAGCTGAACTTCTTCGCGAAGGCGGCGTTCTCTTCTTCGCTGTCGAAGCTGACGCCGAGGATCCTGGTGTTCTTGGCTGCGTACTGCTGCGCGAGGTCCCGGAACCCGGAACCTTCTTTCGTTCAACCGGGTGTGTCGGCCTTCGGGTAGAACCAGAGGACGACCTTCTGCCCGCGCAGGTCGCCGAGGCGCACGCGGTTGCCGTTGTGATCGGTGACGTCGAAGTCGGGAGCGGTGTCGCCTGGCTCGAGCATGATCGCTTTCCCCCTTGTCAGAACTTGTACGATGCCGCGAAGGCTCATACGTTCATAGTCTCATGAACCTGCAGGAGTGGAACGAACGCTACCGCACGCGCGAGGCGCTGGATGACGACCCGGCGCCGCTGCTCGTGAATGCCGTGCGCGATCTCGCGCCGGGACGCGCGCTCGATCTCGCCTGCGGCGCCGGACGCAATGCGATCTGGCTGGCGCGGCAAGGGTGGGAGGTGACGGCGATCGACGGCGCACCGGAGGCGATCCGGATCCTGCACGCGCTCGAGCCGCGCGTCGACGCCCGCGTGCGCGATCTCGAGACCGGCGACGCGCTGCCGTTCGACGATGAGTCGTTCGACCTCGTGGCCATCCTCTTCTATCTGCATCGCCCGCTCTTCGCCGAGGCCAAACGCCTCGTGCGCCGCGGCGGGATCGTCGTGGCGGCGGCGCGGATGAGCGGAACGTATGCGATTGGAGAGGGAGAGCTGGGCGGGGCGTTTCACGGCTTCGAGGTGGTTGAGTGCCGAGAAGGAGAGATCGCGGAGATCATTGCGCGTAAACCCGCTCACTTCATCCACTCAAAAACCCTGTAATGCTCCCCCTCCATCCCCAGCCGCGCATACACCAGCTGCGCGCTGGCGTTGCGATTGTCTACATAGAGTCGAATCCCGCGGATGGATGGATCGGGCTCGACGATCGTTCTCACGTGCGCGTACAGGCCGGCGTACACGCCGCGGCGGCGAAACTCCGGGACGACGTACACGCTCTGGATCCACCACACCATCCCGTTGCGCCAGTCGCTCCATTCGTACGTAATCATGAGCGACCCGACCACCCGCCCCGACTCCTCGGCGACGTAGTAGCGGCCCAGCGACGGCTCGGCGAAAAGCGCGTTCACGCCGCGCGTCAGGATGCCGCGGTCGAGGTCGAGCTCCTCGGTCTCGCGAGCCATCGCGATCTGAAAATCGATGATCGCCGGCACGTCGGCGGGTGTGGCTTCACGAAACGAAACGTCGCTCATCGGTTAATCTCCGCGCGGTGACGATAACAAAAGCCACGCGGCGCGCGCTGCTGCTCATGTTCGCGTCGGCGACGTTCTTCGGCCTGATGGCCTTCTGCGCGAAGCTGGCCTCGGCGCGATTGTCGGGATCGCAGGTGGCGATGGTCCGCTTCGCGATCGGCCTCCTGCCGCCGCTGCTCATCGGTCCCTATCGCAAGTCCGCGCTGACGTTCCAGCGCACCGACCTCCTCATCTATCGCGGCCTCTTCGGCGGTATGGCCGTGCTCTTCTACTTCCTGGCCATCGAGCACACGAGCGTCGGCGTGGCCACGCTGCTCAATTACACCGCGCCGCTCTTCAGCGGCACCTTCTCGATGCTCTTCATCGGCGAGAAGATCAGCCCGAAGGTCCTGATCCCGATGCCGTTCGCGCTCACCGGCATCTTCCTGGTCGTGCACGCCCACGCCAGACCCGAGGACATCCTCGGCTTCGGCAAGTGGGAGCTGGTCGGGCTCACCTCGGCGCTCTGTTCCGGCGCGGCGGTGACGGCGATGCGCGCCGCGCGCCGCGGCGAGAACTCCTGGGCGGTCTACACGAGCTTCTGTCTCTTCGGCTTCTTCGTCACCGCGCCCTTCGGCATTGCCACGTGGAAGAATCCGCTGCCCGAAGAATGGATCGCGCTCGGCGCCACGTCGCTCCTGGCGATCGCCGCGCAACTGCTGCTGACGTTCAGCCTCCGCTGGGTCGACGCGATGACCGTCGGCGTCATCTCCCAACTCGCCGTGGTCATGTCGATGTTCCTCGGCGCGCGGTACCTCGGCGAGACGATCACGACGATGGCCGCGATCGGCGCCCTCCTGACGATCAGCGGCGTGGTCGGCGTGGTGTACATCACGTCGCTCTCGAAAGGCGTCGTCGCCGCCGATGAAGTCGCGCCGGAGAGCTGAGCTAGTGCCGCACGGCGCGGTGCTTGTTCTGGGGCGCGAGCCGGAGGTCGACTGTCGCGAGGCCGCGCGTGGCGAGATAGAAAGGCTTGGTCGTTCCGCGCGCAAAACCGGACGTGTACGGCAGCGTGATGCGCGCCTCGCCGCGCGCGGCGAAGAATTCGAGGAGCGCCATCTCGTCGTCGTTGAGCAGGCGATCGCGCGTGATCACGACCGTGGCGACGCGAAACGCATTCTTTGCATTCGGCCACGCAGGTAGACGCGGCCCATGCTGGTTGAGGACGTCGTTGATCGTGAGCTTGGTCGCCGGCACCGTGCAGTTGTGGCAGGGCGTGCCGTCGAGCAGGAGCGCCTCGCCAACCGCGGATGGAGGAATGAGTCCCATCAGATAGAGATCGAAGTCGGTGAATTCGGGATCGCTTTGCCGCGTCGTGGTGCGCGCGAACCCCGTCCCCGCCGGCTCGACGACCCACGGGAAGTTGCCGCCGACGTTCGAGCCGGCGATGTTGAAGCCCATGATGCCGGTGGCCATCGTCGACGGCGGCCAGTGTGGGCCGGGCTGCAGCCGCGGGTTGTCGAGATAGTTGATCCACTGGTGGCCGGTCTCGTGCGAGAACGCGCTCTCGCCGGCGTCGAAGAGCGAGTCGAGCGGATAGACGTTCAGGCCGAGGAGACGGCCGGCGCTGCCGTAAAACGACGTGGCGTTGCTGGGCGCGAGCCCGATTCCGGAGATGTCGTTGCGAACGACGATGTGATGCCGGTTGTCGGGATAGCCCGGCAGCGCGAAGATCACCTGCACGAAATCGAAGTCGTCGGCAAAGTATGCATAGAACTGTTGCGTCGCGGTCTGCGAGTTGCGGCCGATCGTCGGGCGATAGAGGTTGAGAATGCGCGCCGTCTGGCGCGCGTCGTTCGGCCGGCTCTTCACCGCGACCGCGCCGATGCTCGAGTCGAGCACGTTGATGAACAGGTTGTAGGTGCTGACCACCGTCCCGCCCGCGCCGAGCGTGCGCAGGAAGCCGACGAAGTTGCGGTTCACATCGTCGGCCTTGAAGTCGAACAGCGCGCTCGCGGCGGGGACGTTCGTGGTGAAGCGCCCCGCCCCCATCGCCGTCAGCGTGATCGCGCCGCCGGCCGCGAGATCGAGCCGCAACGCGGTGGAGGCGGTCGCGCCGGCGTATTGAACGTCGAGCCGCACCGGCTCGGTGCGGCTCGCGCGGATCGCCATCGGATCCCACGTGATCCACTCGATCTGCGCCTCCGCGGACGCGCAGACCAGGAGTGCGACTGCGAACTGGAGCCACGCGCGTCGCATGAGCGTGGCTCCGATTCTACGCGCTTACCGGATCACCCCGAAGTCCACGGACAGGTCGAGGTAGCAGTCCACCGCCTGTCCGTTCAGCGACGCGGGCTGATAGCGCCATTCCTTCATCGCGCGCAGCACCGAGTCGGCAAAGGCCGGCATGGTGGCAAACACGACCTGCATGTCGCGCACGTGGCCGTTCTTGTCGATGATGCAGTGCACGGCGACTTTGCCGCGGGCTCCGGCGCGCGCGAGCGCGGGAGGGTACGCCGGCTCGACGCGTTTGATGATCACCGGCGCCTTCACCTCGCCCTCGGTGTAGACCTTGTTCTCGACGGGAGCCTGCGGCATCGGCGCCGGCGGCGCGTCGAGCGGGCCGGTCGAGCCGTCGGTGCCCCACGGCACGCCGATCGGTCCGGGCACGGTGCCGCCGGTGCCGGGCGTGGTCGCCTCGGTGTTGCCGGTCGACGGAGCGTCGGCGGGAGTCACGTTCTCGGGCACGGCCGGCGGCGCGGTGATCTGCGTGGGCGGAGGCGCGGGCTGCTGCTTCTGCTGCGGCGGCTGCGCCGGTTTCTGCTGTGCGCCGCCGTTCGGATTGCCGAGGGGCGGCGGGATGGTGGGAGGCGCGGAGACCCGAATCATCTCGAACTCGTCGGGAGCACTGATCGGGAAGCTGACGGACGCGAGGCCCATCGCGATCGCGCCGACGATCACGGCGCTGTGCGCGATCAGGGAAACGGTCAGCACCGTGTACTTTCCCCGGGACGGGACGGCGGTGGCGGCAACGACTGATGTCTCGAACATGCTTCTTCTCCTTATGTAACGTTCGAGCGAGCGTCGTTTGCGGGCGAAACCGGATTCTGCAACGAACCCGTTAACACGCACGAGCCCGAACGCCTGGCATGCTTCGTTCGTAGAGAGAAGGTGATGAAGAAGCTGATCCCCGATCCGGAGCTCGAGCAGCTGGTGCGGGAGCTCAATGAGAGCGAAACTGGTGGAGCGGCGGGCTCTCAGCCCGCCGAGCTCTCGGACGACAACCGGCGGGCTGAGAGCCCGCCGCTCCACATCGAGCATGGCAACGCACTCGAGTCGCTGCTCGTCGAGATGGCCCGGCGCGGGGCGAGCGACTTGCTGATCATCGCCGGGGTGCCGCCGGTGTTTCGGGTCGCCGGGCGGCTGGCGCACACCGCGGACGCGCCGCTTTCGAGCGACGACATTCAGTCGCTGCTCGGCAACCTCGTCACCGGCCGGCTGCGCGAGAAGATCGACAACGACGGCGCCGCCGACTTTTCGCTGCGCCTCGAGCGCGCCGACGGCGACGACGACCGCCGGGCCTGGCGCTTCCGCGTGAACGTGCATCGCCAGCGCGGCACGCTCGCCGCGGCCATCCGCGCGTTGCCGACCCAGATCCCGACGCTCACGCAACTGCGGCTGCCGCCGGCGTTCGCCGACCTCGTGAAACCGCATCGCGGCCTCGTGCTCGTCTGCGGTCCGACCGGCTCGGGGAAATCGACGACGCTCGCGGCGCTGGTCGGCGAGATCAATCGCAACGAGTCGCGGCACATCATCACCATCGAAGACCCGATCGAGTACGAGCACCGCAACGCGAAGTCGATCATCGAGCAGATCGAGGTCGGGCGCGACGCGCCGTCATTCGCGGCCGCGCTGCGCGCGTCGCTGCGCCAGGATCCCGACGTCATCCTCGTCGGGGAGATGCGCGACTTGGAGACCGTCGCCACCGCGCTCACCGCCGCGGAGACCGGACATCTCATCCTCTCCACGCTGCACACCAGCGACGTCGCCTCGGCGATTCACCGCACCGTCGACGTGTTTCCGGCGGCGCAGCAGACGCAGATCAAGCAGCAGCTCGCGCTCAGCCTGAATGCGATCGTGGTGCAGCAGCTCATGCCGCGCAGCGACGGCACGGGCAGCGTGGTGGCTGTGGAGCTGCTCCTGGCGACGTACGCGGTGCGCAATCAGATCCGCAACGACAAGCTGCAGAACCTCTCGCAGGAAATCACGCTCGGAAAGCGCAACGGGACGATGACCATCGAGGACTCGCTCGTGCGCCTGGTGCAGGACGGTCTGATCACGCTCGACGAGGCGCGTGTACGGGCCACGCGCCCCGACGAGCTGGAATCGTTGCTGCGCGTCCGTTAGGCGGCTTTCGCTTCTTCGGCCGAGAGCTCGTCGCGAAGAACGCGGAACGCCCGGGCATCCGCTTCCGCGGAACTGGGGTCGAGGAAATAGGCGACGTCGTTCCGGAAGCTCTGGCCCTGCGGATTCTCACCGTTCCACTCCAATACCGCCCACTGCACGAGCGGATTGAAGATGTTGTGGTCCCAGCCGAAGGCCGCGTGGCGCTTGCTGTACGCCTCGGCAGTACCGATCTCCTCGGCGGTGCCTTCATCCTGGCGGGTCTTGTAAGCGGCGAACGCCTTCGCGTCGCGCTCCGCGGTCTCCGAGTCGACGAAGTAGGCGACGTCATGGCGCGGCGCCATCGCCTGGGGTCCGCCGAACTTCTGTCCGATGCTGTGACACTTCACGACCAGCCACTGAATCATCGGGCGTCCGATGTGATGGTCCCACTCCAATGCGACGTACGGCATGTTTCGATCTCCTGATTAAGTTGTACCGCGTTGAAAATTGAACGGAAGACTCCAGTCAACGCAGGCCGGAAATGATTATTTCCGGCTGAGCTTCATAATAAAACGGCCTGTGCCGTAGCGGAATACTTCCGCCTCGCGCGCCATTATTCGACGCACAATCCAAAGCGAGGTTTTTCATTGTCTCCAATAGCTCAGTGTGAGGACGAGCGCCGGTCGCGGCTTCTCGATGCCATGCCCGCCATTGCTTGGTCGGCGTCGGCGCAGACGTTCCGCTTCACCTATGTCAATCCGGCCGCGGAGACGCTCCTCGGCTATCCGGTCGCGCGCTGGCTGGAAGAGCCCGACTTCTGGATCAAGCGGCTTCATCCCGACGATCAGCACGTGGCCATGCTCTGCCACAACGAGACGCTGGCCGGACGCAATCACGAGCTCGAGTACCGCATGATCGCCGCCGACGGCCGCTCGGTCTGGCTGCGCGACTACGTCAACGTCTACCGCGAGAACGGCATCCCGGTGGAGCTGTTCGGGGTGATGGTCGACATCACCCGCGAGCGCGAGGCCGAGGAGGCGTCGCGGGAGGATCGCGAAAACTTCAAGCGGATGGTCGAGCGGTCGCCGGACTGCATCGGCGTCCACGTCGACGAAAAGCTGGTCTACGTCAATCAGGCCTTCGTCCAGCTCCTCAACGCGAAGAGCGAAACGGAGATCGTGGGGCGGTCGTTGTTTTCGTTCATCGATCCCGCGTTTGACGGCGACGTACGCGCACGGCTGGAGCGGCTCCGCGCCGGCGAGAGCGTGCCGTACGTTCGGATGAAATACCGCTGCATCGACGGCTCGCCGCTCGACGTCGAAGTCGCGGCGCTGCCGCTCCGTTACGGACGCCGCGACGCCGTGCAGGTCATCGTCCGCGACATCACCGACCGCGTGCGCGCCGAAGAGGAGCTACAAGCCCGAGGCGAGCGCCTCCAGGAGGCGAAGCGCATGAGCAGCCTCGGGCAGGTCGCGGCGTCGCTCGCGCACGAGTTCAACAACGTGCTGATGGGCATCCAGCCCTTCGTCGAAGTGATCGCGCGCCAGGCGCCGTCCACGAGCACGCTCAGCGACGCGCTCGGCCACATCACGCGCGCGATCGGGCGCGGCAAACGCGCGTCGCAGGAGATCCTCCGCTTCGCGAATCCGAAAGAGCCGCAGCTCTTCGCGATCGACGCGCGCATCTGGCTGCCAACGCTCCTCGGGCAGCTCGTGCCGGCGATGCCTTCATCGATCGCGCTCACCAGCTCGATGGAGCCCGGCGTGCGCTTCCTTCGCGGCGACTGCGAGCATCTCGAGCAGGTCATCACCAACCTCGTCTTCAACGCGCGCGACGCCATCTCCGGTCCCGGCACGATTCACGTCGGCGTCGGCACGGACGGCGAGTTCGTGCGCATCTCCGTGCGCGACAACGGACCGGGCATCGCGCCCGAGATCGTCGACCGCATCTTCGAGCCGCTCTTCACGACCAAGCGCAACGGCACCGGCCTCGGGCTGGCGATCGCGCGCCGGCTGATGGAGGGACAGGGCGGAACGCTGACGGCCGAGAACCGTCCGGAAGGCGGATCGGCGTTTCACCTGCTCGTGCCCGCGGCGGCGGATGTGCTGCCGGAGGCGACGACGACGCAACCCGCACCCGCGATCCACGCGACGCCGAGCGTCATGCGCGTCCTGCTCGTCGAAGACGATCCGTCGGTGGGCGCGGGACTGGAAGTGCTTTTGAATTCCGAGGGGTACGAGACGACGTGGGTGCGCGCGTCGGCCGATGCCTGTCCGATGGCACAGCGCATCCGGCCGCACGTGGCGATCATCGACGTCAACCTGCCCGACGGCAACGGAGTCGATCTCATTCCGATCCTGCGCGCGGACCACGAGGATCTTCCGGTCGTGCTGTCGACCGGGCACGTCGAGCTCGATCTGTCGAGCGAGAAGAAGCGGATCATCTCGCTGATGAAGCCGTACGAGCTCGGGGATCTCCTGGTGGCGATTGAAAATGTGACCGCGGCTGCGTGAGCATCTCCGGCGCCTCGATGACACGCGTGTCGGACGGCGGATGCTCGACCGCGTTCACGATGGCGCCGACGACCTGCCCGAGCTTGACCGGATAGAGCCGCCGCGCCGTGTCGCGCTGCGACGGGAACGCGCCCCAGAACCAGTACAGCGGCAGGATCGCGTACGGCCACCAGTGGCCGGGGCCGAGGACGTACCAGGGGCGGACGAACGTAGAGGGAACGCCGCTCTCGCGGAGCAGGCGCTCGCCTTCCTCGCGCACCGCGACGTACGCCTTCATCGCCGGCGCGGGATGCGCGACCGAGAGATAGACGAAGTGGCGGATGGTGCTGCCCTTGATCGCGCGGACAGACTCGCGGATCGAGACGAGATCGATCTTCTGAAACTCGTCGGCCTTCGACGGCGACGGATGGGCGACGCCCACGAGCTGCACGAACGTATCGCTCGGCGCGATCACGCCCGCGAACGTCTCGGCGTCGAGCGCGTTCCCGAGGATCGGCCACGCTCCGCGTGCAAGCTTCTTTTCGGAGCCGGGACGAATGAGCGCGCGGACGGTGTGTCCGCGATCGAGGAGCGCGGGGATGACGCGGCTGCCGATGTAGCCCGTCGCGCCCGTAATAAAGACGTTCATGAATTGATTACGCGCGCCGCGCAAGAATGGATTGAGGTTCGAAGTTCGAGGTGCGGATTACGAATTCAGAATTCGAACCTCGCACTTCGAACCTCGAACCTCACCACGCAATCCCGTAGTCTTCCCCATGGTTCGACGAGCCTCCCCACATCGTCCCATGCTCCCGATCGAACATGATCGCGTTGATCGGACCTGACGTGCGTTCCTCGAACGTGAGGTCGTAGCCCATCTGCCGCAGCTCGCTGCGGACCCATGGCGGTGTCGCGTCCGCGAGGAGGACGCGGCCGGGGACGGACTGGCGGTCCCCGAGCCACTTGCGCACCTGGAACGTGTTGATGTTCGGCGCCTCGGTGGCTTCCTGCGGCGTCATCCCGAACTCGACAACGTTCAGGAAAAACTGCAGGAGGTTCTGGTCCTGCGTGTCGCCGCCCTGCACCGCGAACGCGAGATACGGCTCGCCGTTCCTGAGCGCGAGCGTGGGCGTGAGCGTGACGTGCGGGCGCTTGCCCGGCTCGATCACGTTGTACGGATTCTGCGCGGGATCGGTGTCGAAGCTCTGCCCGCGCTGGGAGAGGCCGATGCCGGTCTTTCCCGCGATCACCGCCGGATTCCAGCCGCCGCTCGGCGTCACCGACACCACCCACCCTTCCTCGTCCGCGGCCTCGATCGACGTCGTGCCGAGCTGGAACATCTGATGGAAATGCTCGAGCGACGCCGCCGTGCGCGGCTTGGCCGCCGTCGCCGGCCAGTTGCGCAGGGTCTCGAGGAACGGGTTCGTGTCGCGCTGATACGGATAGGGATCGCCGGGCGCGATGTTCGGATCGTTGCGGTTCGGGTTGATCAGCTTCGCGCGCTCGCGCGCGTACTCCTTCGAGATCAACCCGAGGACCGGTTCGGCGGGCGGGAAGTAGGGATCGCCGAAGTAGAAGTCGCGATCGGCGAAGGCGAGGCTCATCGCCTGATAGATCGTGTGGATGTAGCGCGCGCTGTTGAAGCCCATCGACTTCAGATCGAAGTTCTCGAGGATGTTCAGCGACTCGAGCATCATCGGTCCCTGCGTCCAGGCGGTGAGCTTGTAGACGTCGATGCCCTTGTAGCTGGTCTTCACCGGCTCTTCGACGTGCACCTTCCACTTCGCGAGATCGTCGGCGGTGATGAGCCCGCCCTGCTCCTGCGTCCCGCGCGCGAGCTCCTGCGCGATGTCGCCTTTGTAGAAGCGGTCATACGCCGCATAGATCGCCTCACGCCGCGACTTCCCTTTCTTCAGCGCCTGCTGCTCCGCGTCGACGAGCTTGCGCAGCGTGACCGCGAGATCGGCCTGGCGGAAGATCTCGCCGGGATAGGGAGCCTCGCGGGTGGAGGTGACGCCGGTGGTGGTGACGACGTCGTGGGAGGGCGTGACTGTGGAGGGGCGAGCTCTCAGCTCGCCCGTTTCGGCGGGCTGAGAGCCCGCCGCTCCACCTGAATGCGGGAGCATGATGGCCTTTGAATACGGCCACTCCTTGATTCTGCGTTTCTCGCGCTCGAATCCGTTTGCGGCCTGCGCCTCGATCGCGTAGCCGTCGGCCATCTCGATCGCCGGCCCGAGGACGTCCTTCAACGACAGCTTCCCGTATTCGGCAAGCATCGTCATCAGGCCGCCGGGCGTTCCCGGCGTAACCGCCGCGAGCGGGCCGTACTCGGGCGGATAGTTCATCCCTTTCGATTTGTAGAACTGCGCGGTCGCTCCGGTCGGCGCGACGCCGAGGGCGTTGATGCCGATGACCTTCTTCGCGCGCGGGTCGAAGATCAGCGCCTGCGTCTCGCCGCCCCAGCTCAGGGTGTCCCACATCGTGCACGTCGCCGCGAGCATCGCCGCCGCCGCGTCCACGGCGTTCCCGCCCTTCTGAAACATCATCGCCCCCGCCGTCGCCGCCAGCGGCTTGCCGGTGATCGCCATCCAGTGGCGGCCGTGCAGGGGCGGCTTCTGGGTGCGCTGGGCGAAAAGCGGAAGCGTTACAAACGCGATGAGCAGCATGCAGCGGAGTCTCATGGGACGCATAGTATGTCGCATGCGAATCGCGAAGTTCGTCGCTCTCGCAGTCCTCCTCTCCTGCTCCCGCGGCAACGCACAACCGGCCGCGCCGCCGGTCATGAAGCATCACGAGATCCGCGCCGATCAGCTGCCGCGGCCGTATCACACGGAGAGCTACGGCAATCCGCCGCGCGTGGTGAAGCGGCCGGCGGACGGGAAGCTCTATGCGCCGCGAGGGTTTCACATCGCGCCGTGGGCCAGCGGCTTCAACGAAGTCCGGAACATGATCGTCGCGCCGAACGGCGACGTCTTCGCGGCCGAGATGTCCGGAGGCCGGATCACCGTGCTGCGCGACACGAACGGCGACGGCACGCCAGACAAGCGCTGGGTCTTCGCCGACAACCTCAATCGCCCGTTCGGGCTCGCCTTCCGCGGCAATCAGCTCTATGTGGGCAACACCGACGCCATCGTCCGCTTCGACTACAAGCCGGGACAGACCGCCGCGAGCGGCGAGCCGGCGCGCGTCGTCGCGCTGCCGCGCGGCGGACACGCCACGCGCAACGTCATCTTCAATCGCGACGGCTCGAAGATGTACGTCGCCGTCGGCTCCGACTCCAACGTCAGCGACGAGACCAGTGAGCCGCTGCGCGCGGCCATCACCGAATTCAATCCCGACGGCTCCGGCAAGCGCACCTTCGGCTCCGGCCTGCGCAATCCGATCGGCCTCGGGTGGAATCCCGCGAACAACACGCTCTGGACCACCGTCAACGAGCGCGACGGCCTCGGCAACGATCTCGTCCCCGACTACGTCACCGAGGTGAAGCCGGGCGCGTTTTACGGCTGGCCGTTCTCATACATCGGGCGCAACGAAGATCCGCGCCGCAAAGGCGAGCGCCCCGATCTCGTCGCCAGGGCCATCATCCCCTCGGTGCTCATCGAGTCGCACAGCGCGCCGATCCTGCTCGCGTTCTACGACGGGAAAATGTTCCCGCCGCAGTATCGCGGCGGCATCTTCGTCGCGCTGCACGGCTCCTGGAACCGCAATCCGCGCACCGGTTACAAAATCATCCACGTGCCGTTCCGGAACGGACAGCCGTCAGGCGGCTACGACGACTTCGTCGCCGGCTGGGCTCCCGACGCCTCGGACCGCGAGGTCTGGGGGCGTCCGGCGGGGCTACTGGTGCTTCCCGACGGCTCGCTGCTGATCGCCGACGACGGCGCCGACGTGATCTGGAGAGTCACCTACGACGGGAAGTAGTCTTGCAATGGTTGGTGGCGGAGGAATCCGGATGCCCCGAAATGGAAATGGAAGACTGATCTCGGCCGTGAAGCGCCTGTTCACGCGCGGACGCGTGCTCGACGATTCCGCAGCAGTGGAGCAGCGGCCGCTTCGGCCGCCGGCGGCTGAGAGCAGCCGCCGCTCCACCCCGGCACAGGCCGCCAGGCCGGTGACGCGGCAGTCTGATGTTCCGCTCGACGTGCTCGACAGTGTCTACACGCCGGCGGTCACGAGCTCGAAGGCTTCATTCCGCAGCGACGGCGCCGATCACGAGCGCGATCAGGAGCTCGTTCCCGGCACCGTCGACGAATGGAACGACGAGGATCGCTACACCAACAAGTCGGGCGACCCGCGCATCGGAACGCACCGCCGCGAGAATAAGGAGAACAGCAATGGACGAGAATCCCAGAGGGTGGAACACCGATAACGCGGCCGGCGGCGGCTTCAACGCCTCGAGCGCAACCGACAGCGACATCTGTCCGACGTGCGGCCAGGCCACGAGCCGCGCCGGACTCGAACAGCTTCTCGGACGCCTCGGCATCACCGAGGAGATGATCAACAACCTCAAGACCCAGTTTCAGAACGTCGACATCGACGAGTACCTCAACACCGCGCGCGACTATCTGAAGAGCACCGGCAACAAGGCCGGGTCGTACGCGAAAGAGAATCCCGGCAAAGTCGCCGCCGGCGTGGCCGCGCTGGCGCTCGGCGCGGGACTGGTCTACGCCGCAGTGAGTCGCGACAAGGCTTGACGCTCGCATTCGATGAGGAGGGCGGCGGACCGCTCGTCGTCCTCCTTCACGGTTTTCCGGAAGACCGGCGCGCGTGGCGGCATCAGATGCCGGCTCTCGCGCGCGCCGGCTTTCGCGTCGTCGCGCCCGACCTGCGCGGCTACGGCGACTCACCCAAGCCGCGCGGCGTCGACTCGTACCGCCTGCCGCTGATCGCCGGCGATGTCGCCGAGCTGATCGAGTCGCTCGGCGGCCGATGCATCCTCGTCGGCCACGACTGGGGCGCGTTCGTGGCGTGGTTCGTGGCGATGATGCGGCCCGAGCTCGTGAGCAAACTGGCGATCCTCAACGTGCCCCATCCCGGCGCCTTCGCCCGCGAGCTGCGGCGCAGCCGCTCGCAACGCCTGCGCGCCGCGTATCAGCTCTTCTTCCAGCTGCCGCTGCTGCCGGAGATCGCCTGGCGTCTCTTCGGACGCGCGGTCATGCGGCGGATGACCGGCCGGCGATACACGTGGAAAGGCCCGCTGCGTCCGATGTTCAACTACTACCGCGCGCTGCGGCGCACGCGCGGCGAGCTGCGAAAGCTCATCACGCGCATCGAGGTGCCGGTGCTGATCATCTGGGGCGCGGAGCAGTCGATCTTCATCGAGGAGACGCTGCACGATCTCGATCGCTGGATCGCGGACCTAAAGATCGAGCGCATCGCGCGTGCACGTCACTTTGTGCAGCACGATGCGCCCGAGAGGGTGAGTCAGTTGTTGATCGACTTCGCTACTTCTTCTTCTCCATCGCGCGCTTGAACGCGAGGGCCATGGCGCTCTCGCCCGAGTCCTCGTTCCGCTCGTCCATGTACTTCGTGTACTCCTCGCGGTCGGCGGCGGCCTTCGCGGCCTCGTGGCTGAGCGAGATGCGCTTGCGGCCCGCGTCCACGCTCATGATGCGCACCATCAGCTTCTCGCCGGCGCGATGCGCCTGCGTCGGATCGCTGCCCGGCGGCACGGAGATCTCGGAGTTCGGAATCAGACCGGTCAGCCCCGGCTCGAGCTCGATGAAGATGCCCGGCGCGGCGCCGTGATCCACCGTTCCCTCGACCACGCGGCCGATCGGATAGCGCTGGGTCACGCTCTCCCACGGATCGTTCACCGCGACGGCGCGCAGCGAAAGGGAGAGGCGCTTCTTCGACGGATCGACTTCGCGAACCCAGCCCGACACGCTCGTGCCGATCGAGACTTCCTCGTCGCCGGCCTTGATGCCGTGCGGGAGCTGCGAGACGTGCACGAGGCCGTCGAGGCCCGGCTCCACTTCGACGAAGTAGCCGAAGTCGGTCGAGCGGACGATGCGGCCTGAGAACGGAGTGCCCGGGGCGAAGCGCTCGGCGACGTCCGACCAGGGATCGGGCTCGGCGTCCTTCATCGACAGCGAGATGCGCTTGCCGTCGTTCTCGACCTTGATGACCTTGACGCGGACTTCCTGGCCGATGGCGACGACGTCCTTCGGATCGGTGACGCGGCGGCGGCTCATCTCGGAGACGTGCAGCAGGCCGTCGACGCCGCCGAGGTCGATGAACGCGCCGAACGGGGTCAGCGTCTTCACGCGGCCGGTCAGCTCGGCGCCCGGCTGGATGCGCGCCCGCGTTTCGGCGGCGCGCTCCGCGGCCGCTTCCTTCAGCAGCGCGGCGCGGGAGACGACGATGCGGCGGCCGTCATCCGAAACCTCGGTCACGCGGAACTCGACGGTCTGATTCAGGAACGCGTCGGGATTCTCGATCTTGCCGAGCGCGATCTGCGACAGCGGGCAGAAGGCGCGGAGACCGCTGACGTTCACTTCGAAGCCGCCTTTGTTGCGGCCGGTGATCTTTCCTTCGACCGGGATGCGGCCCTCGAACGCGCCGCGAAGCTGTTCGAGCGAGGCGCGTCCCTTGATCATCTTGCGCGACACGCGGATCTCGGCGCCGGTCTTGACGACCGTGGCTTCGATCGAGTCGCCGATGTCGAGACCCTCCAGCTCCGCCGCGTCCAGCACAGCCTCGGAAGGCCCGCCATACGAAATGTAGGCGTTATCGCCCGAGATCGAAACGATCGTGCCTCGAAGAAGATCGCCTTGCTGCGGGGTCTTGAGCTCCAGGTTCTCCATCGCCTCGGCGAACGACGTAGCCTCGGCGCTTTCTCTCGACTGACTCATAGGGTGGGTTTGCTGCCTTTCAGTGATTGGTTCTCGGTCCGTGAGAACGGTTGGGACGCGTATCTTACCCGACTTCTCGTACTCATTCCACCCGGAAGCTGACACGCGCCAGGACGGGGTCGCTCGACGAGTACGCCTTCAGGTTGTGTCCCTTGTCGAGCGCCTGGATCCAGCCGATCGTCCAGGTTCCCGACGGCGCGTGCTGCGGGATATTGATCTCACCGACGTAGGTGTCGCTCCCCTCGCCTGCCGGGCGCAGCGGGAAGTAGATCCGCGTGTTGCCCGCGCTGGCCGGCGGCATCGCCACGCCGCTGAGGCTGGCCACGCCGCACTGGTCGTCGGTCGCGATCGCCGTCACGCGGATCACGCCGCCCTCGGCATTCGATACAGCGGGTGGATCGACCGCGAGCGATGTGAGCACCGGGGCGGTCTTGTCGCATTCCTTACTGAACAGGTCGAGATGCACGCTGCCGACGATCGGGTTGTCGGTACGCACCGTGGTCATGTTGTTGGCTTTGTCCTGCATCTGGATCTGCTCCAGCTGCCACGCCCCGCAGTCGACGCACGACGGCGGTGTGATCGGACACTGCCACGTCGTGGCGTTCGCGACCCGGCATCCGAAGCCGATGCGCGCCTGCTTCGACGGGCTCACGAACACGCCGCTGACGAGATTCACGCCGCTCTTGTCGTCTTCGGCCTGGACCGAGATCAGATTCTTCTCGCCCGCACCCATCGACGGCTGATCGAGCCACACCGCCTTCAGCGTCGGACCCTTCGAGTCCGAAGCCGAGGACGTGACGCTGAAGCCGGCCGACTGCGGCAGCGCGCCCTGCGCCGAGTTGAGATTGATCGTGTTCCCGGCGTTGTCGGCGAGCGAGAGGTACTTCACCAGCCATCGCCCTTCCGCCGCTTCCTTGGGAACGTTGATGCGCGAGACGAAGCGCCCGCCATCCCCTTCGCGCTGCGCGGCAAAGCCCTGCTGCGCGCCGCTCGGGCTGACCACGACTCCGGAGACGCTCTTCACGCCCGACATGTCGTCCGTCACCACGGCGATGAACATCGTCAGCTCGCCGTCCTGCACCTGCGGCGGCACGAACTCCGCGCCCATGAGCCGCGGCGGCGTGACGTCGGAATCGGCGTCGCGCTCCGAGTCCGGATCCTTCGGCTTCACCTCACCCGGGTTTCTTTCCCCCGGCTGTGACGAACGCGAGGCCATCGCCTGCGGCGCCGGAGCGGGACGGTTGATGCCGAGGGCGGCGCTGACCGGCTTGACGGCGCGCTCGAGGACAGAGGAAGGCGGATTCGGATTCGTGACCGGCGGGATCGGAGCGTTCGTCGCCGACGAAGGCACGCTGCCGCTCGACGGTGTCGCGGAGCGCAGCAGCTCCTGATACCGCTCGTCGCGCGCACGGGCGGCGGCGGAGGTGCCGTGCGCCGGAACGGCGGCGTTCGGCGCATCGGAAGCTGGCTGGAGATCCGCACCCGTGGCACTTGGGGTCCGCGGATTGGCGAGAGCCCCACTTTCTTTCTCGGCGGCAGTCGCGGGGAGATCCGAGGTTGCGTCGAGCGAGCGAATGCGCAGCCAGGCCGCCCCGGCGAACGTGGCGCCGAGTAGGATGAAGAAAACGGTGAGGAAGGAGAGCTTTTTCAGTTGACCACTCCGGCCATGCGGACCAGAACCATTATCGCATCGCTATTTCTTCTCGTGCTGGCGTGCTCGTCCACCGCGCCCCTCGCCGCGACCGCCCCGGCCGTGCCCGCCGCACCCCCTCCGCCACCCCAGTTCTCGATCATCATGATCCCGATTCGCGCCAGTCTCGCCCCCTTGTTACCCGAGATCGAGTCGCGCGTCGCCAACAAATTCAACAACATTGCCCACGAGCGCGGGATCGACGTCCGCTACGAAGTCGCGCGCGATCCGCTGCAACTGAGGATGGTCGGCGCCGGGCTGCATGCGAACACGACCGTGCGTTACGCGCTGGAGGCCTGCCGCGGCAGGTTCCCGTGCATTTCCTGCGGCTTCAAGGAAGGGCGCCGCGAGGCCGACATCACGCTGCACACGAAGCTGGAGTGGGATCCGTCCTGGCGCCTCCGCTCGACGACGACGCTGCTGCCGGTGAACTACGCGATTCCGTGCGAGGTGACCTGGCTGAACATCGACGTCACCCAGCGCTTCGTCGCGCCGGTCGTCGAGCAGCAGCTGAACGCCGCCGCCAAGATCATCGACAAGAATACGCCCGCGCTGGCGACGATCCGCCCGTACGCCGAGCAGGTCTGGACGTCGCTGCAGACGCCGGTGGAGCTCGCGCCGCGCACCTGGCTGGTGCTCGAGCCGTCTGAAGTCGGCCTCGCCCCGATCACCGGCTCCGGTCTCATCGTGACCACGACCCTCGGGTTGCGCGCCCTCACGCGCATCGTGGTCGGCGACAAGCCGGTCGTCACCCGCAAGCCGCTTCCGGCGCTGAAGCATCTTGCGGCGGGCTCGCAGGCCGGCGGCGTGCGCGTTCCGTTCGACCTCGAGCTCCCGTACGACGACGCCACGCGCTACATCTCCGCCGAAGTCGCGGGCAAGACCTTCCCCATCGACGGCAAGCCGCTGACGATCGACTCAATCCAGCTGGCGCCGGCGGCGAACGGCAAGGTCCTGATCGAAGCGATGATCGACTACCGCGGCGGACGCCTGCGCAACTACAAAGGCAAGATCTTCCTCGAAGGCACCCCGAGCTTCGACACCGCGACGTCGATGATCGTCATCCCCGACCTCGACTACTCCCTCGACCCCAAACGCCGCGGCTTCCTCGCCCGCATCGCCGAGCGCGCCGCCCACGACACGATTCGCACGCGACTCCGCAACAGCGCCCGCTTCCCCCTCGCCCCCCGCCTCAACACCATGCGCGAAGAAATCACCCGCGCCCTCACCCGCACGCTCGCCCCCGGCGTCACCCTGCGCGGCCGCGCCGACTCATTGCAACCAATGTCGGTGACGCCGCTGGCAAACGTGCTGCTGATCCGGATGCTGGCGATCGGGCGGGCGGAGGTGGGGGTTGGGGGTTAGGGTGAAGGTTGCGGACGGAACCGAGCTGTTTGTATCCCTCACGCCAGCTCCGGCAGGCGACCCGCACGGAACCGTCATCATCGTGCACGGCCTCGGTGAGCATTCAGGCCGCTATGCGCATGTGACGAAGCTCCTGGGCGAGAGCGGCTGGTCGGTCGCGGCATACGACCAGCGTGGCCATGGCCGCTCCTCGGGCAAGCGTGGCGCGCTGGCGCGTCCGGCAGCGCTGCTCGAAGACTTGTCAGAGGTGGTGGATTTTGTGTCCGCGAAAGCACCAGGCCCCCGGCGCATCCTGCTCGGACACAGCATGGGTGGCGCGGTGGCGGCGAGGTTCGTGGCGGAGAGTCTCTCGTCGACGCCGGAGCCATGGGCGCGTCCCTTCGATGGACTGGTGCTTTCATCGCCCGCTCTCGCCACCAAACTGTCCGGATGGGAGCGCGCGAAGCTGGTGGTCTTCGGCATGCTCGCGCCGGACCTCCAGGTTCCAAATGGGCTGAACGCCGACAAACTGACGCACGACGTCGAGGTGGTGAAGGCCTATCGCGCCGACCCGCTGGTGCACGACCGGGTGACTCCGCGCCTGGTGCGGTTCATTGAATCCGCGGGGCAGCACGCAAGGTCGGTGGCGGCGCAGTGGCGCGTCCCGACGCTATTGATGTGGGCGGGTGCAGACGCCCTCGTCGCGCCGAGAGGCAGCCGCGAATTCGCCGCCGCCAGCCCGCCCGCGCTCATTCATGCGCACGAGTTCCCGCCGCTCTACCACGAGATCTTCAACGAGCTCGAGCCCGACAGGTCCCTGGTGTTCGCAATGCTCGAGGCATGGCTCAGGAGAAGTGATGAATAAAGCCAGATTCACGGTAGTCGCTCTCGCCGTTTCACTTGGGCTTCTCGCGACGCTACGCTGCCGGCCGGCTGGTCCGGCGTTGACCGGAAGCCGCTTCGCCTCGCTCACCGCCGCCGCCGGGCTGGACACACAGTTTCACAAAGACCCGGCCACCGGGCGCGACGTGCCACTGTTCCATGTCCTTTTCGTTCCGCAATGGGACGTGCCTGAACGCGGCGGGTTCGCAACAGCCGGTGGCCTTGGCGGAACATCGGAGCACCTCACACTCGATTACGACTATCAAGACGTCGGTCAAACGTCTCCCGGACGCTCCGTCAAGTCGCAACCGATCCACATCCTCAAAGGCAAAACGCTCGAAGCGCCAGGGCACACCTTCGACCTCAGCGCCGGCAACATCTTCGTCGCCGACGTGGCTCTCGACGGCACGCTGCGCATTACGCAGCTTTCGCCCGGACCGCAACAGCAGGACGCGTCGCCGGCTGCCGTGCTCGCGTTCATCAAACGCTCCTTACCCGCCAACGCTCGCGTGCAGCAGTTGGAGGCGAGCCGGGGATGAGCGCTCACTCCCGAGGCATGAGGCCTGACTTCCGGGGTTGGGGACCAGGCCTCGGGTAAGATACTGCGATGCGAGTTGCTTCGGGCCGAGTGATCGACGGACATGTTGAGTTGATGGATGCCGAGTTTCCTGAGGGCGCCACCGTCACGGTGTTGTTTCCCGAAGGAGACGAGACGTTCGAGGCCGACGAAGAGACCGAAAGGATGCTTCTGAAGTCAATTGCCCAATGCGAGCGCGGGCAGACAGTTCCCTTCGAGCGAGTGCTTGAGGAGCTTCGGCGTCGGGAGTGAGCTCAAGAGGCAGACCACCGGTGGCGTGAAAGGCGGCTGAAGGCTCCGAACGCCATTCGTGAAGAACCGGAACGTATAGGCGCGATCGCTTCGCGTCCTCAGATCGAAGCTACCCGGTTGCCGCTGCTGCAACAAGTCCCTCTATCACGGACGCTACGTACTCTGTACCAATTCGCTTGTGTACGACAAACTCGAAAGAGCCGTCGATAGTAGAAACTTGTTCCGAAGTTGCGACTGTCACGACAAGTGAATCCACCTTAGAAACCGTTTCCCGAAAGTGCCAGTACGCTTCAGCCGACTCGATTGCAAGGTCGATGACTACAACCAGATACGTTTGTCGTAAGACCCGGTTGCTTGCATCAGCAAATGTCGCGACGGCGTCAGCCCAAACGTGGTGTTGGCGAAGGTGCGTTTCAACTTCTGATCTCCAGATAAAGTCGGCGCTTGCAACAAGTACGGTTCGTTCATTCTGAATGGCGCTATTTGAAGAGAGGTACTCATCGACATGTCGCGTCGCAGCTTCAACCGTCGAAACAACAATGTCGGGACCCTCACCATAGCCACCTAAGCCTAGGCCAACTCCAAATCCCTGTTTCGGCCGCCATTCGACTGTCGCGTGTCGGTCTCCGCGCTTGATGTCAATCCACCAGTACCCACTGTCGTCGGTAGGCGAATCGATAGTTACTAGCGCATCAGGAAGTTTACGCCCAATCGCAGTCGACAACTCTTCAGCGGCATTCATGGCCATACGTGGTTACCGTCTGCTCCTGCCTTCTTGAATAGCACTTCCCGAGTATCGACGGATGTGATCTCGATGGCGCCATTCGCGCCAATATATGTATTGTGCGACCTGCTGCGGTATCGCGCAACATCGTCCCGGCCTGGTACGGCACGGCGGCTGTCTTCTTGGGGTGGGTACATCCGGTTGTCGGTAGCCCATGCCGATGGATCAAAGGGGATACCAGTAAGCGCATCCTCAACGGCGTTCAAGGTATTGTCTAGCAGCAACTTAGCCTCAATCGCCGAACTCGCGGGTGGCGCCGCCGCCAACCGGCGAAACAGCTCGGCCAATCGTTCAGATTTCGACGGCAGCATCAACATCCCAATCTTACGTCGCCGGCAGTATGTGCGAACGGCCTAATTTCGCGCAGGAGCTGACGAGGGCCCCTACTCCCCCCCAATATGCGCAAAAAACGCATCGCTCGCGACCGGGCGTCCTAAGAACCGCTCCACCATGTCCCGCGCGGGCTCCTCGCTGCCGCGGCTGAGGATCAGCTGGCGGAAGCGGCGGCCGGTGTCGCTGCTCATCAGGTTCGCGCCGAACGCGGAGACGAGGTCGAGCGCGATCACCTTGGCCCACATGTAGCCGTAGTAGCCGGCGGCGTAGCCGCTGGCGATGTGCTCGAACGTGCCCGGGAACTGCGTGCCCTCCACGTAGCCCATCGGCGTCGCGCCTTCCATCCAGCTCCAGACGTCCAGCGCGCGGCCGGGGTTCTCGCTCGACAGCGCCATGTCGAACGACGCGTAGAGCAGCTGGCGACCGTAGTCGATCCCCGCGCCGAACTTGTTCGCGGCGCGCAGACGCTGCACAAGAGATTCGTCGATGGTCCTGGTTGGGGCCGGGCAGTCGCCGCAGTGATCGCGCAGCAGCGAGAGGCTCTCCATCCGGCTCGCCCACTCCTCGTACATCTGCGACGGCGCCTCGACGAAGTCGCGCTCCACGCTCGTCCCCGAATGCGCGAGGTAATGCGTGTGCGAGAGCACGCCGTGCAGCACGTGTCCGAACTCGTGCAGCAGCGTCTCGACCTCGTCGTGGGTCAGTCCCTGGCGGTTGAAGTTCGTCACCAGCACGCTGATCGGCCTGCGCCCCGTGCGCGCGCTCACCCCGCGCACCGGCCAGGCCGCCGCGTGCTTGTACTTGCCGTCGCGCGGATAGAGATCGAGATAGATCCCGCCGATGTGCGCGCCGCTCTGCGCGTCGAGCACGTCGAGATACAGCACGTCCTCGTGCCACACCGGCACCGGCGACTTCTCGAACCGCAGGCCGTACAGGCGCGAGGTGATGTCCAGCATCCACGCGACCGCGCCCTTCGTCGGGAAATACTCGCGCAGCGCCTCCTGGTCGATCGCGTAGCGGCGCTCGCGCAGCCGTTCGCGGTAATACGCCGCGTCCCAGCGCTGGATGCGCGCCTGCTCGATCGGCACATTCGTGAGCTCCGCCTTCATCTCCGCGAGCGTGCCGAGGTCGCGGAGCTCGGCTTCGGTGACCACCTTACGGACGTCGTCCAGGAAGCGGATCACCGTGTCCGGCGTCTCGACCATGTTCCGCTTGGTCACGTAATGCGCGAAGCTCGGGACGCCGTAGAGATCGGCGACCTCCTTGCGCAGCGTCACGATCTCGTCGAGCACTTCGAGGTTCCGAGGCGTGCCGCGATTCGTGTACGCGAACCAGTAGCGCCGCCGCGCCTCCTCGTTCTTCGCGTTCATCAGGAACGGCACGTAGTCGGGATAGTCGAAGCCGACCACGACGTTTCCGTCGTCGTCCCGCGGCACGCGATCGAGCCACGACTGCGGCATCCCCTCGCATTCGGCGAGCGTGAGGTGAAAGCGGGAGGTGTTCTCGCGGATGTTCTTCGCGAACTCCTGCCCGAGCTCGGTCAGCCGCTCCGAGATCTCGCGGAAACGCTGCCGCTTCTCCGGCGCGAGCGAGACGCCGCTGTCCTCGAACGCCTCCAGCAACTGCTTGCGCAGCTCGCGCTCGGCCTGCGACGGCGCCTCGGCGCGCGACACCGCCTCGTAAAACGCTTCGTTCTGAAAGACCTCGGTGAGGAAGCTCGACTCCTGCACCAGCGCCACGTCGCAGGCATCGCGCACGCTCTTGTCGGGATGGACGCTGTTGAGGAGCGAGATCGGGCCGAAGGCGTCCTCGAGAATCGTCGCGACGTCGTCCCATGCTTCGAGCACGCGATCGGCAGTGTGGATGCGCGCGACCTGTTCGCCGGCGGCGGCGAGGGCGCTCTCACTCGAGCTCCGGACCTCGTCCGCGCCGAGGATTGGAATCATCGTCATGCTGCGGGCGCGCATTCTATGTGAAACCACATCGCCGGAAGGGCGTACTAACAACATATGCGCCACATTGCGATCGCCCTGGCCGCTGCTTTTGTCGCTTTTTCCGCGTTTGCAGTCACTGATACGCAACTGATTGCCGACGGCCGCGCCGCGCAGCAGCGCGGAGACGCGGAACAGGCCGTCAAACTCTTCGAACAGGCCGTGGCCATGAAGCCGAACGACGCCAAGTACCACCTCCTGCTCGCCGAGGCGTACGGCAACCAGGCGCAGAAAGCGGGCATGTTCGGCGGTATCGGCCTGGCCAAAAAGGCGAAGGCCGCGATGGAGAAAGCCATCCAGCTCGATCCGAACTACCTCGAGGCGCGCTTCGCCCTCATCGACTACTGCCTCAACGCGCCCGGCATCGTCGGCGGCGGCGAGGACAAGGCGCTGGCGCAGGCGGCCGAGATCAGGAAGCGCAGCACGCTCGACGGGCACCGCGCCTACGGCCGCATTTACATCAAGCAGAAGAAGAGCGATCTCGCGCGCAAGGAGTACGTCGAGGCCGTGCGCGAGCAGCCGAATTCACCGAAGACGCACTATTACCTCGGCAACTTCCTGGTGAGCGAGAAGGACTGGCCGGGCGCGCTGCACGAGTACGACTACGCGCTCAAGCTCGACCCCAACTACATGCCCGCCTACTTCCGCATCGGCCATCACGCCGCGGCCTCGGAATCGAACTACGCGCGCGGCGAGGAGTCGCTGCGCAAGTACCTCGCCTACAAACCGGCCGACGACGAGCCGGGTCTCGCCAGCGCGTGGTACTGGCTGGGGATGATTCAGGAGAAGCAGGGGAAGAAGGCCGACGCCAAGCAGAGCTACGTCAACGCTCAGAAGCTCGCGCCGAGCTCGAAGCAGATTGGCGAAGCGCTGAAGCGGGTGTCATGAGCAGCGGGTAAGGATTCACCGGCTCACCCTTCCACCACTCCTTCGTCGGCGTCAGCACCTCGATCGCGAAGTGCAGATGCGGCGTGCCCGGCGGTGCATTGCCGGTCGTGCCGACGTAGCCGATGACCGTGCCTTCCCGGACGTGCATCCCCTCGCCGATGCCGTCGGCATAGCGATCGAGATGCGCGTAGTAATAGACGCGCTCCTCCGCTTCATCGAACTCATAGATCGTGAGCCCGCCGGCATTGCTCGTGAAGAGCTTGCGGATCGTGCCGTCCACGGCCGCGACCACGGGCGTGCCGCGCGGCGCCAGGATGTCGATCGCGTTGTGCACGCGCCCGCCGGAACGCGCCTGGGTGTAGGTGTCCACCAGATCGTTCGTGGTGATGCCAAGCACCGGCAACGTCATGGTGCCCGTCATCGTCATCGTCCCTGTGGAGCGGCGGGCTCTCAGCCCGCCGGGCACTCGGAAGACCTCGGCGGGCTGAGAGCCCGCCGCTCCATTGGAGACCGTGGGGGCGGTCGTGGTCACCGGAGTCCGCGGCGCGGCTAGGGCGACGACGACCGCCGCGCCGGCGAGCCAGCCGCAAATCAGGAACGCGATTGTACGCACGCGTTCGATAATGAGAGCCGCGTGCCGGAACTTCCCGACATCACCATTTATCTCGAAGCGCTCTCTGCACGCGTGCTCAGCCAGACACTCGATAAGCTCCGGCTCGCCAGCCCATTCGTGCTGCGCACTGTCGAGCCCGCCCCCTCCGACCTCGCTGGTAAACGCGTCATCGCGTTACGCCGCCTCGGCAAGCGCATCGTCTTCGAGCTCGAGGACGGCATCTTCATCGTCGTGCATCTGATGATCGCCGGACGTCTCCGGTGGCTGCCGAAAGGCGGCAAAGTGCCGGGAAAAATCGGACTGGCCGCGTTCGATTTCGACAACGGCACGCTCGTCCTCACCGAGGCGGGCTCGAAGCGCCGCGCGTCGATCCACATCGTGCGCGGCGAAGAGGCCTTGCGCACGCTCGATCCCGGCGGCATGGACGTGCTCGATGCCTCGCTCGACGCGTTCCGCGACGCGCTCACGCGCGAGCGCCACACGCTCAAGCGCACGCTGACCGATCCGCACGTCTTCAGCGGCATCGGCAACGCCTACTCCGACGAAATCCTCCATCGCGCGCGCCTCTCGCCCGTGCAGATGACGACGAACCTGTCGCCCGACGAGATCGCGCGTCTCTTCGACGCGACGCGCGCGACGCTCCTCGACTGGATCGAGCGCCTGCGCGCTGAGACCGGCACGGGATTCCCCGAGAAAGTCACGGCGTTCCGTCCCGAGATGAAAGTCCACGGCCGCTACAACCAGCCGTGTCCCGACTGTGGCACGCCCGTGCAGCGGATCGTCTACGCCGAGAACGAGACCAACTACTGCGCGCGCTGCCAGACCGGCGGCAAGTTGCTGGCCGACCGCGCGCTGTCGCGATTGCTGCATGGGGATTGGCCGAAGAGTATCGATGAGCTGTGAACCTCTAACGTTTTCCAAATCCAGCCGTCTACACCTCCAGAACGCATGCTTCAGGCGGCTATCACGACCGGCACCCTTCCCATGACGGGACGCGCAATCAGCACCGAGGATCGCCGGCTTGCCGCCGCCTGCGCCGCGGGAGACACGAAGATCTTTGAAGAGCTGTACCGCCGTTTCGGCGACCGGATGAAGAGCATCGCCTGGAATCACCTCGGCAATGCTTCCGATGCCGAGGATGCCATCCAGGACACCTTCCTGAAAGTGCATCGCGCGGCCGCGACGTACACCGGAGAGGCGTCGTTCTCGACCTGGATGTATCGCATCCTCGTCAACAACTGCTACGACCTCCTCCGCAAACGCCGCCGCCGTATCGACGAAGCGCCGTTGGAAGACGATCAGGGCGTCATCGAGCGCCCCGCTCCGAACGTCGACGACGCGAAACGGATGACGCTCAGGAAGCTGCTCGATGAGCTTCCGGAGCAGCGCCGCACGGTCTTCAGCCTTTTCGAGATCGAGGGACTCAGTCACGCCGAGATCGCAGGGATCCTCGGCATCAGCGAAGGGAATTCGAAGTGGATTCTCTTCTCGACGAAGAAAGAGCTTCAGGAGAAGTGGAACCGGACCCGATCATGACTGTCACTTGCGAAACACTCGACGACCTCCTTTTCGACGCTTCCCCCGAGGCCATGCGCGCGGCGGAAGAGCATGCGGCGCGGTGCGCGGCGTGCGCGGAGAAGCTGGAGGCGTGGAACGAGATCTCGGCCACCGCGAAATCGATGAAGAACACGTGGCACAGCGACCTGCTGTGGCCGCGCATCGAGCGGGCACTGCGCGAAGAAAAGCGCCGCTCGCCGATGCGCGGCCTCTGGCGCGTCGCCGCCGCGGCCGTCCTCACCGTCGGCCTCGCGGGCACGGTGTGGTTCGGCGTGCGCGAGCAGGTGCGCGAGGCGACCTTCGACAAGAAGATCCTGCAGATCAGCGCGATGGACGAGGTCGAGAAAGCCGAGCGCGCGCACGCGGATGCCATCGCCAAACTCGAGAAGCTCGCCGAGGCGAAGCTCGAGGATTCCGAGGCGCCGCTCATGGTCTCTTACAAAGAAAAACTGATGCTGCTCGACGACGCCATCGCCGACTGCCAGGCCAACATCGACCGCAACCGGCAGAACGCCCACCTGCGCGAACAGCTGCAGGCGATGTATTCCGAAAAGCAGCAGACGCTCCGCGACGTGCTGCGGGAGGACACCAATGCTTCGAATCAATGACCTGACGCGCGCGCTCTTCGCGCTGCTGCTACTGCTCCTCGTCGCGCCCGTGCGCGCCGAAGAAACCGACGAATACGACGACAGCCGCTTCGAGCAGAAGTTCTCGAAGGACCTGCACCTCGGCGGCGGCCGCGTGACCGTCGACCACCGCTTCGGCGACCTGAAGGTGCGGACGCAGAGCGGCTCGACGGTCAGCGTGCGCGCGACCATCCGCTCCTCCGACCCCGACATCGGGAAATCGATCCGCATCGTGGCCGAGGAAGCAGGCGGCAGCGTCAACATCCGGACGATCTTCCCCTCGATCCACACCACCATCCGCAACGGGCACCTCTCCTACTCCGTGGACATGGTCGTCACCGTCCCGCAGGACGCGCCGGTCACGGCCAAGAATCAGTTCGGCTCGACCGACGTGCGCGGCCTGCGCGCCGCCAGCGTCATCGACAACAAGCAGGGCTCGATCGTCTTCGCCGACTCGCGCGGAGGCTCGCAGATCTCGAACGCCTTCGGCGGCATCGACATCGTCGACGCCGGCGGCGACCTGACCGTGACCAACAGCAACGGCTCGATCAGCGTGAAGAACGCCGGCGGCCGGCTGATGATCACCAACCGCTTCGGCGCCATCACCGTCGACGACGCCAAGCGCGACGTCACCATCAACAACGCCAACGGCGCCGTCACGGCGCTCGACATCAGCGGCGCGCTGAAGGTCACGAACGCGTTCGGCAACGTGAAGGCCTCCACGCTCAGCAGCTCCGCCGACATTACCACCACCAACGCCAGGGTCGAGCTGGCGAATGTGAACGGCTCGGCGGTGATCAGGAACTCATTCGGCGGCGTCGTCGCGCAGAGCGTGCGCGGCAATCTCACCGTGGACAGTCAGAACTCGAGGGTGGACGCGGCGAACATCGGCGGCAACGCCAGGATCGACACCTCGTTCGGCGGCGTCACGCTGCAGACCGTCGGCGGTCTCGCCGACGTCACCGCGGCCAACGGCAACATCAAGGTCACCGACATCGGCGGCGCGTTCTCGGCGGAGACGCAGTTCGGCTCGGTGCGCGCCGACCGCGTGCGCGGCTCGGCGGACGTGAAGGGCTCGAACGGCGGCATCACGCTGGAGGAGATCAGCGGCGACGTGAAGGTGCGCAACACCTTCGGGGCCGCGTTCATCAGCGGCACCGGCGGCGCGGTGGACGTGCAGAACGAGAACGGCGCGATCTCGGTCGAAGGGCTGCGCGCGGGCGGCTGCAAGCCGATTTCGCTGCGGACCACGTTCAGCTCGATCAAGGTCGCGATCTCCGGCAGCATCGGCTACTCGGTCAACGCGCGGACCTCGTTCGGACGCATCACCAGCGAGATCCCGGTCTCGACCACCAGCGCCGGCGAGAACACGCTCATCGGCACGATCGGCCGCGGCGGCTGCCGCCTCGATCTCTCGAACTCGAACGGCAGCATCACCATCACGAAGGATTAGCGCTAGAACGTGCGGCGATACATGAAGAAGAACTCTCGCGGAACGCAGTTGACGATCGGCGGCTCGAACTTCGCCGCGTGGATCTCCCGCTCCGCGGCCGATCCCAGCGCGTCGCTGCCCGTCGAGTTCGAGACCACCCGCGTGCCGGTGACGTTCCCGCCGGCGCTGACCTTCGCCTCGACGATGACCAGGCCGTGCGGCCCATTCTCCGAGAATCCGAGCGCGGGCGCGTCGAGGATCGCGTAGTCGGAGTCGGCGGGACACCCTTTTTTCGACTTCCGGGCGGCGGGCGCACCGTTGCGCGAGACGAAGCGCTCGGACACCCAGCCGGTCTCGCCGCCGCTCGTCCGCACGCGAATCCAGCCCTCGCCGTCTTCGAGCAGCGCGAGCTCCTCGCCGCGCTTCACCTGCGCGCGCACTTCGCCCTCCATCGAGGCATCGCCGCGCACGTTCAGCACCGAGGCCGTGACATGCACGCGGCCGATGACCTGCTCTTCGGCTGCCGGCGCAGGCGGAGGGAGAACAGGCTCCGGCGGCGGCGCCGGAGCGGCGCACGCAATGACGAACAGAGTGAGGAGAAGTGGAGCCCGGCGCAAGCGGCGCGCATTCTACGACAGATGCCCTGGGCGCCGGGACGGCGCCCGTCCAGCCGGCGAGACGCCGGCGCTCCGGAACGCCGCCGTCCCCGGCGGCTGGTCAGGCGGCGTCCCGCCGCCTCTCGTCAGATACTTCTCCCCACAGCCGGCACGATGATGCGCAGCTCGTCCATCAATCGGGTGAACTGGTCCGGGTACAGCGACTGCGGTCCGTCGCACACCGCCTTCTCCGGATCGTGATGCACTTCGATGAGCAGGCCGTCGCCGCCCGCGGCGACCACGGCGCGCGCCAGCGGCATCACCTTGTCGCGCCGTCCGGTCGCGTGCGACGGGTCGCCGATGATCGGCAGGTGCGAGAGCTTGTCGATCACCGGGATCGCCGAGATGTCGAACGTGTTGCGCGTGTAGGTCTCGAACGTGCGGATGCCGCGCTCGCAGAGGATGACGTCGTAGTTGCCGCCGGCCATGATGTACTCAGCGGCCAGCAGCCACTCCTGGATCGTCGCCGACATGCCGCGCTTCAATAGCACCGGCTTGCGAATCTGGCCGAGCGCCGACAGCAGGTTGAAGTTCTGCATGTTGCGCGCGCCGACCTGCAGGATGTCGACATACTCCAGCATCCCTTCGATCTGCGAGATGTCCATGACCTCGGAGACGGTGGCCATGTTGGTCTCATCGCCCGCCGCGCGGAGCAGCTTGAGTCCCTCGACGCCCATCCCCTGAAACGCATACGGCGAGGTGCGCGGCTTGTAGGCGCCGCCGCGCAGCACTCTCGCGCCCGAGCGGGCCACGCGGCGGGCGGTCTCGAAGAGCTGCGGCTCGCTCTCGATCGTGCACGGCCCGGCCATGACCACGACCTTGTCGCCGCCGATCTCCACGCCGCGCGCCGTGATCACGCTCTTCTCGCGCTTCCACGTCCGGCTGGTGAGCTTGTACGGCTCGCTGACGCGCACCGCCTCCTGCACGCCGTCGAACAGCTCGAACTCGCGCGGGTCGATGGTGTCGACATGCCCAACCACGCCCAGCACCGTCTGGTCGGAGCCGGTGGAACGGTGCACGTCGAAGCCGCGCGAGATCAGCTCGGCCATGACGCGCTCGATGTTTTTCTCTTCGGTGTGCTTCTCCATCACGATGACCATGACATCTCCTATGCAGGTGTCGCCGACTCGCGTTCCACGCGGCGGGACTCGTCGATGATGCGTTCGAAAAGGCGGCGGATGGCCGCCGGTGCGAGCGGACCGGGCGCGGACGCCGCTTCGACGCGAAGCAGCACTTCCTTCTCGCGCTCGGGCGCATAGATGGGGAGCGCGAGCGTCCCCTTGATCTCGCCGATCTCGACGGCGTATCGCGCGCGCTGGTTGAGCAGCTTGACCAGCACCTCGTCGACGCGGTCGATCGCGTCGCGCAGGCGTTTCAGTTCGGCTTCGGCATCGATCTCGTTCATCAGCAAAAAACCTCTTCCCGTCGCCGAGAAGAGGTTTCGATCTGCCGTCTGCCGTTCGAGCGCCCCTTCCCAACGTCGGGGCGCGATTTGCCCCACGCTAGCTGTAATAGGCGTACACGTAATAGGCGCGGGACATCATTAGGCGGATGAGAGTACGGGTTCAGAGGTGGCGCGTCAAGAAGGGTTAAACTCCCCCCTCGCCATGCCCGCGACCGTCACCCTGGCCCGCTGCGCGATCCACGCCGACCGCCCGGCCTTCGCGCGCTGCATGGCCTGCGCGAAGATGCTCTGCCAGGAGTGCGCGACGCAGTGGGATGGGATCTGGCACTGTTCCACCTGCCTCGGCGCGCGGCGCGGCCCGCGGTCGGAGCGCTCGCCGGCGGCCTCATGGATCGGCGTCGCACTGGTCTCGCTCACATTCCTCTATCTCGGCGCGCGGGTGATGGTGTGGACGAGCGCGCTGATCGCGGGACTGTTTTGATTCGCACGCCGCTCACCATCACGTCGGTGCTCGACGAAGCCGCGGAGGTGGTGAAGCTGACCGCCCCCTGGACCGCGCTCCTCGTCCTCACCGCGCTCCCCTACCGCTTCCTGCAGGCCGTCTTCTTCGACCAGCTCCTCGAAGTCGGCGGCGATGCCGCGCACTATGGCCACCTCCTCGGCGCCACCGCCAACATGATCGTCGCCACCGTGCTGGCCGCGCTGTGGGGACGCGCCGTTTACGCGCGCGCATGCCGCCTGGCGATGGCGCGCGGCGCGACGCCGGGACGCGAGGCCTGGCGCGTGCCGATGCACGCGTTCATGAGCTACGTGCTCACCGCCTCCTTCATGATCTTCGCCGGCTCGCTCAGCCTCTTCACCGTCTTCGGCTTCGTCATCGCGGTCATGTTCGCCGGCCTGGCCATCGGCACGATGGAGCTCAACGAGCGCGCCGGCCTCTTCGCGCCATTCCGTCTCATGGCGCGCCACGCGCAGAAGAGCGCCGTCCCGATCGCGCTCGTGTTCATCTTCTTCTGCGCGCTGCTCGTCGCCTTCGCGAATCTCGCGGCCGCGTTCCAGCTCGCGATCTGGATCGCCAGCGCCATCGGCGGCTTCGACGCGCCGCGCTGGCCGCTGCTCTTCGGCGTCGCCAACCGCCGCTTCCTGCTCGTCCTCGTCGCCGGAGCGGTGATGCTCGTCGAGCCGTTCTGGATCGCCGCGCACGTCGTATACGTCCGCAAGGCGGGAGCACGGGAAAGCGGCGACGACCTCCGCGCGTGGTTCGCGGAGCTGAGGCGGGCGTCATGAAGCGCCTCATCACACTGCTGCTGGTCGCGCTGCCGGCGATGGCCGAGACGATCTCGCTCGACCAATACGTCTCGCGGCTCGAGCACCTGCGCACGACGTTCTCGCGCGACGAAGCGCGCAGCCTCGCGGCCGTCGACGTTGACTCGCCGCAAGGCCGCTTCCACGCCGACGTCCCACTGCTCGAGGCGATCGCGAACGCGACGCGCGCTGACGTGCAGTTGCAATCGCGACTCGCCGTCACCATCGACGAGCTGCGCCGCATCGCTCCGGCGTCCGGCGCTCCCGCCGATCCGAACCTCCTCAAACGCGTCGCGAGCGAGCAGGAAGTGCCGGAGCTCGCCGAAGGCGGCGAGATCCCGGTGACGCCGAAGACCACGCCGCTGATGGAGCGCGTCGCGCGCTCGATCGCCGCCGGCTGGGAGTGGGTGATCGACAAGCTCGGGAAGCTGATCGACTGGATCTTCGACCTCCTCCCGACCTCGGTGCGCCGCCCCGGCGCGACCGGCGGCATGCGCTGGATCGTCGGCGCGCTCGTGGCGGCGATCGTGCTGCTGATCGTCTTCCTCGCCTTCGAGGTGCGCCGCCGCGCGCGCCGCAAATCAGCCGCCGCTCTCGACACCAGCGAGCCCCTCGGCTCGAATCGCGATGAGGACCCGCTCTCGCGCGGCGCGTCCGAATGGGAGCGCTACGCCGCGCAGCTCGCGCAGACCGGCCGCTTCCGCGAGGCCATCCGCGCCTGGTTCCACGCGGCGCTGGTCAGCTGCTACTCCGCCGGCGTCCTGCACTACCGCAAGAGCCGCACGAACTGGGAGTACATCGCCACGCTCGCGCCGTCGCTCGAGTGGCGGCCGGAGTTCATCTCGCTCACGCGCCGCTTCGAGCGCGAGTGGTACGGCGCCGATCAGAGCACCATCGACGCGTACGACGACTGCCGCCAGCGCGCGCGCGCCGTCATCGAGAACCTGCGAGGCGCCGCATGAGGCGCATCGGGCCGATCGTGCTCGCGGTGGCCGCGTTCGGCGCAATGGCGGTGCTCTGGATCGCCAGCGACCGCCGCGCGTCGCAGCGCATCTACGACGACTTCTCGACCGCCAATACGTCCGCCAAAGGTCTCTCCCTCGCCTCGGGATACCTCGCGAAGAAGCACACGGTCTCGATGCTGACCCGTCCGCTCGCACGGGCGCGGCTCGAGAACAATGCGATCGTGTTCCGCGTCGTCGACGAGGCGCCCCTGTTCTTCGATCCCGAGGATCTCGAAGAAGGACAGTTCGGACCGCCGAAGCCGAGGATCCAGCCGCTGCTCAATGACGCCGAAGAAGCGTTCGTGCGCGGCGGCGGACGATTGATCCTCGCCGCCGGATCCGGCGCGCTCGACACGACGCCGGCCGACGCCACCGTGGCGACGAAAGTCTTTCCGATCTGGCGCGGCGTCGGCGATCTCGCGGTCGGCACGTCCTGGTCTTCGTTCAACACGGTTCGCCCGAGGATGCACGCGCTCTTCGCGACCGGCTCGCGCAGCATCATCGCGCGCGAGCGCATCGGCGCCGGCGAGCTGTTCATGATCGCCGCGCCGCAGCTCCTGCAGAACGACGGACTCGCACACGGCAATCATCTGCAGCTGCTCAACGCGCTCGCCGGCACCGGCCGCCCGGTCTACTTCGACGAAGTCCCGCACGGCATCGTCAGCGGCGACGGCTCGCTGGCGCTGCTCAAGGAGTGGAACCTCGGCCCGTTCCTGCTCCTCCTCGTGCTGGCGGCGATCCTCTTCTTCTGGCGCGCGTCCCGCCGCATCGGCCCGCCGCTCGACGACTACCGCGAGACCCGATCCGACGCCGTCGATCTCGTCCGCTCGCTGGCGGCGCTCTACCACAACGTGACGTCGTACTCCGAGGCCCTGTCGCTGTATCACGACGCGCTCACGAGGACCGTCGCCTCGCAGACCGGCCTTCGGGGCGATGCGCTTCGCAAACGTGTCGACGACCTGACCGGCGGGCGCCGGGACATCAACGCGATCAATCACGGATTCGAGAGTCTCAAAGTCTCAAAGTCGCAGGGTCGCAAAGGACCGCGGCGCCGGCCGGCGACCTCCTCTGAGACTCTGAGACTCTGAGACTTTGAGACTCTTACGGAGGACTGATGCAAACCATCCCTCAGATCGCCGAGCGCTTCATCTCCCTGCGCGCGCAGCTCGACCGCGTGATCATGGGCCAGGCGCAGGTGAAGATGCTCGCGATCACGTCGTTGCTCGCGGGCGGGCACATGCTGCTCGAAGGCGTGCCCGGCACCGGCAAGACGCTGCTCGCGCTCTCGCTGGCGAGACTCCTCGGATGCCGCTTCCGCCGCATCCAGTTCACGCCCGACCTCATGCCCTCCGACCTCGTCGGCGCGAACGTCTTCAACCAGAAGTCGCAGGAATTCGTCTTCCGCGCCGGGCCGGTCTTCACCGACATCCTCCTCGCCGACGAAGTCAACCGCACGCCGCCGCGCACGCAGGCCGCGCTGCTCGAGGCGATGCAGGAGAACGCCGTGACCATCGACGGCACGCGCCACGTCGTCTCGAACGTCTTCACCGTCTTCGCGACGCAGAACCCGGTCGAGCTGGAAGGCACGTATCCGCTTCCCGAGGCGCAGCGCGACCGGTTTCTCTTCAAGATCAACATCGACTTCCCGGAAGGGGACGACGAAGTGCGGATGCTCGAGGAGTACGCGGCCGGACGGCGGCTGCACGACGAGATCGTGGCGTCGCTCGAGCCGGTGATCAGCGCCGAGGATCTGCTGAACGCGCGCATGACCGTCGCAAGAGACGTGCGCGTCGAGCCGCACATCATCCGCTACATCCAGGAGCTCGTCGGACGCACGCGCAAAGACGAAGCCGTGCAGATCGGCGCCGGCCCGCGCGCCTCGCTCGCCCTCCTCGAAGGCAGCCGCGCCGCCGCCGCCCTCAACGGCCGCAGCTTCATCACCCCCGACGACGTCAAGTCGCTGCTCATGCCCGTCCTCGTGCACCGCATCACCCTCACCCCGGAAGCGGAGATGGAGGGCCTGGCGCTGGATGATCTGCTGAAGAGAGTGTTCGAGCAGGTGGAGGTACCCCGGTAGTCTCCGAGTCTCCAAGTCTCCGAGTCTCCTAGGAGACCGGGAGACTAGGAGGCCAGGAGGCCAAAGCTATGCGCCCCGGCCCTCTCCTCATCCGCCTAGCGGTAATCACGGCAGCGAGCTCGCTCCTCGTCGCCGCGATCCCCCTCTTCGTGTGGGTCATCGCGGCCGCGTGCGTGTTGCTCGCGGCGTTCACGATCGCGGAGGCGGTGGCGTTGCGGGCGATCGTGTTGCGCATCGAGCGGCAGGCGAAGCTGGCGGTGCCGCTCGGCGAGGACGAGAAGACGGTCGTCCGCATCGAGACGAATGCGCGGGCGACGCTGCGGCTCACCGTCCGCCAGCTCTGGCCGGAGATCCTCGAGCCGCGCTCGGCGATGCGCGAGGCGATCATTCGCGCCGGCGAGGCGCTGGCGATCGAGCTGCAGGTGCGCGGCATCGCCCGCGGCACCGAACCGATCGAGCCGCTGTACGTCTCGATGACCATGCGCGGCCTCATCGAGCGCATCGTGCCCGCCGGCGGCGCGACCATCGTCCACGTCCTGCCGAACCTCAACGCCGTCGGCCGGATGCACAAGAAGCTGAACGACTTCGCGCTCCGCTCCCTCGGCGCGCGCACCGCGCCGCGCATCGGCAAGGGCCGCGACTTCGACCGCCTCCGCGACTACGTCCTCGACGACGACTACCGCGACATCGCCTGGCGCGCCTCCGCGCGGCATGGCCGGCTCATCGTCCGCGAGTTCCGCACCGAGCGCAGCCAGGAGATCCTGCTCTGCCTCGACCGCGGGCATCGCATGGCCGCGCGCGTCGAGCAGATCACGCGCCTCGACCACGCCGTCAACGCCTCGGTGCTGATCAGCTACATCTGCAACCGGATGGAGGACAAGATCGGCATCCTCTCCTTCGACACCGCGGTCGACAAGGGACTGCCGTCGCAGCGCGGCTCCGCGCATCTCCGCGCCATCACCGCGTACGTCAGCCAGCTCGAGGCCGAGTACCGCCACACCGACTACCTCGCCCTCGCCGCGAACCTCCGCCGCCGGCTCCATCACCGGACGCTGATCCTCATCCTCACCGTCCTCCCCGAGCGCGAAGAACGCTTCGACCTCCTGCGCGCCGTCAGCATGCTCGCTCCCCAGCACCTCCCGCTCTTCGTCGTCCTGACCGACCGCGACCTCCGCGCCCAGGCCGAGATCCTCCCCGCCAACCGCGAAGAGCTCTCCCGCACCCTCGTCGCCCGCGACCTCTGGCTAGGCCACGTCGAGCTCACCCGCGAACTCCGCGCCCGCGGCGCCATGGTCGTGGACTCGACGGCTGTTGATTGGGGAGTTGATGCGGTCAATGCGTACATTGAGGTGAAGAGACGACAATTGTTGTGAGTTGCTAGGTTGCTGAGTTGCTAGGTTGCTGAGTTGCTGGGTTGCTGAGTTGCTCAGTAACCCAGCAACCCAGGAACTCAGCAACCATGAATATCGAACGCTTCCTCTCCGACCGCCGCCCCGTCTGGGATGACCTCGACACGCTGCTCCGCAAAGCGGAAGACATCGAGCTCACGCGGGCGGAAACGCAGGAGCTGGTCGCGCTGTACCGGCGGGCGTGCTCGGATCTGAATCGCGCGCGCTCGTTTACCGCGAATCCGGAGATCCTCGGGTATCTGAACCAGCTCACCGGGCGCGCGTACCGCTTCGTCTATCGCGCGGGGCACGAGACGCCGGTGTGGAGCTCGTTCGTGCGGCTGGTCACGCGCGAGATTCCGTCGGCGTTCCGGCGGGAGCGCTTCTACGTCGCCGTCGCCGCGGCCGCGTTCCTCGCCGGGACGCTGTTCGGCGCGATCGCCGTGCTCATCGAGCCGTCGAACGGCGAGCGCCTCGTGCCGCCGCAATTCTTCACCGAGCGCCCGCGCGACCGCGTCGACAAGATCGAAGAGGGGAAGGAGCGCATCGACAACCTCGAGAAGGCGGTCGTCTTCGGCGCGTCGCTCTACACGCACAACATCAAGGTCTCGTTCCTCGCCTTCAGCCTCGGCGCGCTGACGATCGTCCTCGGACTGGTGATCCTCTTCTACAACGGCGTGACGCTCGGCGCGATCGCGATGATGTACATCCTCGACGACGTGCCGATGTTCTTCTTCGCCTGGGTCGGCCCTCACGGCGCGCTGGAATTGCCGGCGATCATCTTCGGCGGCGCGGCGGGACTGCTCGCCGGCCGCGCTTTGCTCATGCCGGGACAGCTCTCGCGCGGCGCGTCGCTGCGGCGCGTGCTGCCGTCGGTGTGGCGGATGATCATCGGCGCCGCGCTCGTGCTCGTCCTCGCCGGCCTGATCGAAGGCTCGTTCTCGCAGTTCTCCGCGAGGACGTTTCCTTATCCGCTGAAGATCGGCGTGGCGATCGTGCTGTTCGCCGGGTTGATGGTCTATCTCTTCGCGCGGCGCGCCGAGGATGGAGAGGCGTGAGCGAGCTGACCATCGTCACGCCCGAGCACGTGCACATCCGACTCGAGCCGGCGGGCGCGGGCAGCCGCTTCCTGGCGATCTTCATCGACTCGGTCATCGTGCAGGGCGCGTCGGCGGTCATCGGCTCGTTCTTCGTGGTCGCGCTGCCTCGCGGCGTCGCGGTGGCGCTGCTCATCACCGTCAACTTCATGCTCACCTGGGGCTGGCACATCTACTTCGAGACCCGCCATCAGGGACGCACGCCCGGCAAGCGCGTGCTGCGGCTGCGCGTGATCGACGCGCGCGGGCTGCCCGTCTCGCTCTACCAGTCGCTGGTGCGCAACATCACCCGCGTGCTCGACTTCGCGCCGTTGTTCTACGGCATCGCCGCGATCGCCGTGCTCTCCAGCCGCAGCCGCCGGCGCCTCGGCGACATCATCGCCGACACGCTGGTGATCCGCGACGCCCAGCCGCTGGCCTACAAGGGCCAGCTGGCCGCCGAGCGGCGCTACAACTCCCTGCGCACGCCGCGCGTCCAGCGCCTGATCCGCCACCGCATCAGCCTCGAGGAGCGCGAGTTCCTCCTGGCCCTCTGCCTCCGCGCCGACCGCATGTCCGCCGCCGCGCGCTACGACGTCATGGAAGAAGTGGCCGCGCACTACCGCAAAGAGCTGGGGCTGGAGGAGGAGGCCATCAGCGGCGAGAACCTCGTCCGCGACCTCACCGCCGTGCTCTTCAATGCTCAGGACATGCGGTAGCATCAACGCACACCGATATGTTCGCCTGCCGTAACCATCCGGACCTCATCGAGGGGATCCGCCACTGCTCGCGGTGCGGCGGGCCGTTCTGCCGCGACTGCCTCGTCACGATCGGCGACCGCCTCTATTGCCAGATATGCAAGACCGAGCAGTTGCGCGATCTGCAGTCCGGCGTCGATCGCACACGCCTCAACTACGCCGGCAGCGGCAGGCGTTTTCTTGCGCTGATCCTGGATCGCTTCATCGTGGTCCTTCCGCCGTACGTGCTGTTCTTCATCCTGATGATCGCGTCCGAGAAGGACGGCGAGCCGAGTCTCTGGCCGATGCTGCTTCTCATCCCGGTCATCTTCGGGATGCCGATTTACGAGGCGCTGATGACGCAATACCGGCAGGGGCAGACGCTCGGCAAGAAGGCCCTCGGCCTGCGCGTCGTACGGGTCGACGGGTCGCCCATCACCGCCGGTCAGGCCTGGGGCCGCGCATTTCTTCGCCTCGCGTTCGAGAGCTGCATCTCCATCATCGACTACATCCCGGCGTTCTTTACCGACGAGAAGACGACCCTTCACGACATGACCGCGGGAACGCGCGTGGTCGACGTGCGTTGATTGCGGTAGCATTTACGGCAATCGGTTTCACAATTCACAATTCCGAGCGAAGCGAGGTCCCATGCTTGCTTGTCGTAACCACCCCGACGTCATCGAAGGTGTGCGCCACTGCTCCCGGTGCGGCGGTCCGTTCTGCCGCGACTGCGTCGTCACCATCAACGACCGCCTCTATTGCGCCACGTGCAAACAAGAGCAGCTGCTCGACGTCCGCTCCGGCGTCGACCGGACGCGCCTCAACTACGCGGGCATCCTCAAACGCTTCGGCGCGATCTTCGTCGACGGCCTGATTCTCAATCTGCCGCTCTACTTCATCGTCTTCGGCATGATGTTCTCGACGATGAAGAGCGGCACGCAGCCGAATCCGCTGTTCAACCTGATCGGCCTGCCGTTCATGGTCGTCAACCTCGTCTACGAGGCGCTGATGCTGCAGATGAAGAACGGCCAGACCCTCGGCAAGATGGCGCTGAAGGTGCGCGTGGTGCGTCCCGACGGCTCGCCGCTCACGCCCGGCCAGGCCTGGGGACGCGCGGCGATGCGCGCGGTGCTCGGCTGCCTCTGGATCGTCGACTACATCCCCGCGTTTTTCACCGACGAAAAGACGACGCTGCACGACATGGCCTCCGGCACGCGCGTGGTCGAGCTCTACTGATCCATGGCCCTCGCCCTCGCCTACGTCGGACCGCAGTGTCCGCGCTGCGGTGTCCTGCTCGGGCCGCCGATGCTGCGCAGCGGGATGCTCACCTGCGAGATCTGCCGCCGCGGGTTCGAGGCCACCGCGTTCGAGGCGCCTGAGCGGCGCGCCGGTCCGATCGTCGAGACGGTCGTCGCCGCGGGACCGGCCGGCGCGAACGCGTGTGCAAATCACGAGCGCAACGCCGCCGTCACCAGCTGCGCGCGCTGCGGCCTCTTCATCTGCGCGCTCTGCGAGATGAACATCGGCGCCGGCTCGTATTGCCCGTCCTGCTTCGAGCGCGTGCGCGAGGAGGGCACGCTCTCACCGGTCGTCACGCGCTACCGCGACTGGGCGTCGATCGCGCGGCTCACCGCGATCGTCGGCCTGATCTTCTATTTCGCCTGGCCGCTGGTCGGAGGCCTGGCCATCTACTTCGCCACGAAGGGCATGAAGCAGCGTGTGAAGCAGGGCCGCTCGCGGGCCGGCATGGTCATCGTGATGCTGATCGGCGCCGGCGAGGTCGTCGGCGGCCTCGCGCTCTACGGCTTCTTCATCTGGGCCATCGTGCAGGGGATGAGTAAATGACGCCCGACCGCACGCTCCTCGGCAAGTGGTCGGGCGCGCTGACGCGCGTGCGCATCTATCAGACACCCGAGGGGCTCGACGTCGAGACCAACGAACACTTCGAGGTGGCGAACACGCGCGTCTTCTACGAGGACGTCCAGTTCATCACCTATCACCGCGAGTACGGCGCGCTCTATCTCACGCTCACCGGCCTCTTCGCCCTCGGATTCATGCTGCTGATGGGCTTCCTGGCGTCGCTGCCGAGGGAGGCCTGGATCGTGGGCGTGGTCTTCGGCGTGATGGGCTCGCCGTTCCTGATCGCGTTCATGCTCCGCGCCGCGTTCGGCGTCGACGTCATCACCATCTTCGGCCGCCGCTCGAAGGCGAAGCTCCGCTACCGCTTCCGCAAACGCCACGCGCGCGAGGTCTACGGAAAGATCTGCTCGGTCGTGCGCAACGCCCAGCGCAACCTCACGCCGCCGGCCCCTGCAGAATCTCCCGCACCACAGCTCCCGGACTCCGTCCTTCGGCCACCGCCCGAACAATAGCGCTGCCGACGACGATGGCGTCGCAGTGCTCGCGCAGCAGCTGGTAATGCTCGTGCCGCGAGATCCCGAACCCGACCGCGATCGGCTTGCGCAGCTTCGCGCGCACCTCGTCGAGCCGCTCGATGAGTGAGGGATCGAGCTCCTTCCGCGCGCCGGTCACGCCGGTCGTCGAGACGTAGTAGACGAACGGATCGCTGGCGCGGTCGACGGCCTTGATGCGCGCGTCGGTCGACGTCGGCGCGAGGAGGAAGATCGTGCCCAGCCCGCGCGCGCGCATCGCCCCGCGCACCTCGCCCGCGCTCTCCGGCGGCAGGTCGGTCAGCAGCAGCGAGTTGATGCCGGCATCGGCCGCGTCGCGCGCGAAGTTCTCGATGCCGTAGCGCATGACCGGATTGAGATACGAGAACGCGATCAGCGGGATCGTGCTCCGCTCGCGAATCTTTCGCGCGATGTCGAACACGTCGCGCGTCTTCGTACCGTTCTTCAGCGCGCGTTGCGATGCTGCCTGGATCACCGGCCCGTCCGCGATCGGATCGGAGAACGGGATTCCGAGCTCGATGGACGTCGCGCCGGCGCTCTCGAGCTCCTCGACGATGCGCACCGTGTCCCCATCCCCACACGTGACGTAGGCAATGAACCCCGTCTGGAGTGCGGCGACGCCAGTCGCCGCTCTTCCTCCCAGCCAGAGCGGCGACTGGCGTCGCCGCACTCCAGACACGCTCATAGCGCAGCCACCTGCGGCACGTCTTTGTCACCGCGTCCCGACAGATTCACGACCACGGTCCCGCGCAGCGCCGCCCCGTTGCGCAGCAGCCACCCGAGGGCATGCGACGACTCCAAAGCCGGGATGATCCCCTCCGACTCGCTGAGCTTGTGAAACGCCTCGAGCGCGAGGTCGTCGCCGCAGTCGTGATACTCGATGCGCCCGATCTCCTGCAGGTACGCATGCTCCGGCCCGATTGAAGGGTAATCGAGCCCCGCCGAGATCGAATGCGTCTCCGCGATCTGCCCATGCTCGTCCTGCAGCACCATCGAGCGCGTGCCGTGCAGCACGCCGAGGGCGCCGCCGGAGAAACGCGCGGCATGCTCGCCGAGCCGCGGTCCGCGTCCGCCGGCCTCGACGCCGATCATCCGGATGGAGTCGTGTTTCAGCATCTCGTAGAACAGGCCGATCGCGTTCGAGCCGCCGCCGACGCACGCGACCGCGGCGTCGGGAAGCCCGCCCGTCCGCTTGCGCAGCTGCGCCAGCGCCTCGCGTCCGATGACCGATTGAAAGTCGCGCACGACCATCGGATAGGGATGCGGGCCGAGGACCGAGCCGATGATGTAGTGCGTCGTGCGCACGTTCGTCACCCAGTCACGGATGGCCTCGTTGATCGCGTCCTTCAACGTCCGGCTGCCGCTGGAGACCGGCACGACCTCGGCGCCGAGAAGGCGCATGCGGAAGACGTTCAGCTCCTGCCGCGCCATGTCCACCTCGCCCATGTAGACGACGCATTGCAGGCCGAGGAGCGCGCAGGCGGTGGCGGTGGCCACGCCGTGCTGGCCCGCGCCGGTCTCGGCGATGATGCGCTGCTTGCCCATCCGCTTCGCGATCAGCGCCTGGCCGATGGCGTTGTTGATCTTGTGCGCGCCGGTGTGATTCAGATCCTCGCGCTTGAGGAAGAGCCGGAAGTCTCCGCCGCAGAGCGCCGCGAACTTCGGCGTCTCCGTGAGCGGTGTCGGACGCCCGACGAACTCTTTCAGGATGCGCTCGAGCTCCGCGCGGAACCCGCGGTCGCGTTTCACTTGCTTGTACGCGAGCTCGAACTCGTCGAGCGCCGCCATGAGCGTCTCCGGCACGAACTTGCCGCCGAACTGGCCGAAGAAGCCTTGCTTGTCGGGGAGATTCAACGACGTACCTTTCTGAAGAACGCGCTCACCTTGGCGTGATCCTTCACACCCGGCGCGCTCTCGACTCCGCTGGCGACGTCAACGGCGTCCGGATGGACTCTTTCGATCGCTTCGCTCACGTTCTCCGGTGTGAGCCCGCCGGCCAGAAAAAACTGTTTCCCGCGAAATCCGTCGAGCAGCTTCCAGTCGAACACACGCCCCGTCCCCCCGCCCGAATCGAACAACACCCACTCCGCCGCCGTGTTCACCGCGGGCAACGCATCGCTCACGCGATAGGCCCTGATGACCGGCAGCGAGACCGCGATCTCATCGCGTCCGTGCCACTGCACGAAGTCGAGCCGCGCGATCTTCGCGATGCGCTCGATCTCCTCCACCGGCGCGTCCCGAAACACGCCCACTCTCTGGACTGCGGCAGCGCCAGCTGCCGCTCTCAAAGCGGCGACCGTGTCGCCGCACTCCAAAGCCCTCTCGGGCTCGACGAACCGCGGACTCTCCCGCACGAAGATGAACCCCAGAAAGTCCGCGCCCTGCTCCGCGCAAAACAGCGCGTCCTCGACATTCGTGATCCCGCAGATCTTCACCCTGGTCATGCGTCCACCAGCGCCCGCACCGCCGCCGCGCGGTCGTCCTGCCGCAACAGCGACTCCCCGACCAGAAACGCGTTGAATCCCGCCGCGCGCAGCCGGTCGACATCCGCGCGCGTCCGAATCCCGCTCTCCGCCACCCGGATCACACCCTCGGGCATCAACGCGCCGAGCCGCTCCGACGTCCCGAGATCGACCCGAAAGTCGCGCAGGTCGCGGTTGTTCACGCCGATCAGCTTCGCGCCGCCGCTGACCGCCCGCCCCAGCTCCTCCTCGTCATGCACTTCGACGAGCGCGTCGCATCCATACGCCTCGGCGATCGCGACGAAGTCGCGCAGCTGCGCGACATCCAGCAGCGATGCGAGCAGCAGGATCGCGTCGGCGCCCGAGGCGATGCCGCGCACGATCTGCGACGGCTCGACCACGAAGTCCTTCATCACCACCGGCAGCCCCGCGGCCGCCTTCGCGCGAGCGATCCAGTCGCGCGACCCCCGGAAAAACTCCGGCTCCGTCACCACCGACATCGCCGCCGCGCCGCCGCGCGCGTAATCGCGCGCGATCGTCTCCACGTCCGGATCGTCGACGATCGAGCCCGCGGAAGGCGAAGCCGACTTGATCTCCGCGATCACGCTTGGGGGGCGGGCCTCCGGCCCGCCTGGCGGGCGGGACGCCCGCCCCCCTATGGCCGTGCGAAACGCGAACGGCGTCCGCCCCTGCGCCACTTCCTCCGCCGCCCGCCGGTCCGGCTTCGCCTCCGTCAGCAGACGCTCACGCGTCCGCTCCACGATCCGATCGAGCACCGTGCTCATTGCGCACCTCCGAGCTCATTCGAGACCGCGATCAACTGCTGCAGCTTCTCCGCCGCGCCTCCGCTGCGCAGCGAGTCCCTGGCCAGCTCCACGCCGTCGCGAATCGTCGGAGCGAGTCCCGCGACGTAGCAGGCCGCACCCGCGTTCGCGACGATGACGTCGTGACGCGCGCCATCCTCGCCGCCGAGGATCGCGCGGGCGATGTCCGCGTTCTGCCGCGCGTCGCCGCCCGCCAGCCGCTCCAACGGATGCCGCGACACGCCGAGCTCCTCGGGTGTGATGTCGTATGAAGTTACCTCGCCGCCACGCACTTCGCAGACGTGCGTCGCCGCGGAGACCGAGATCTCGTCGAGCCCGTCGCGGCTGTGCACGACCAGCGCATGCTCCGAGCCGAGGGCCGCGAGCACCTGCGCGATCGTCTCGGTCAGGCGATCGCTGTAGACGCCGAGCACCTGCCGCCGCGCGAACGCGGGATTCGTCAGCGGGCCGAGGACATTGAAGATCGTGCGCACGCCGAGCTCGCGCCGCACGGCCGCCACCGCGCTCATCGCCGGATGCAGCTTCGGCGCGAACAGGAACGCGATCCCCGCGCGCCGCAGCACTTCCGACATCCGCGGCGCGTCGAGGTCGATGTGCACGCCCAGCGCGGAGAGCACGTCCGCGCTCCCGCACGACGACGACACCGCGCGGTTCCCATGCTTCGCGACGTTCGCTCCCGCCCCCGCGGCGACGATCGCCGCGATTGTGGAGATGTTGAACGTCCCCCGCCCATCGCCGCCCGTGCCGCACGTATCGACGAGCCCCTCGCGGATATTGTCAGCGTCAAGATCCAGCGGCGTCACCCGCTCCCGCATCGCCATCGCCGCGCCGGTGATCTCCTCCGGCGTCTCCCCCTTCATCCGCAGCGCGATCAGCAGCGCCGACTTCTGCACGTCGGTCGCCTGCCCATCCATCACCGCCGAAAACACCGCATGCATCTCCTCGCGCCCGAGGTCCTTCCCGTCCGCCGCCCGCTTGATAGCCTCGGCGATCATCGCGCACATCCTCGTGCCGCCGCCCCTCGTGTCTCCTGCGCCGCTGCCCCCTGTGTCATCCTGAGCCGCGAAGACGGCGAAGGATCTTCGGCCGCGTCAGAAGATCCTTCGCTCCGCTCAGGATGACACGCAGCCAGAAAGTTCCTGATCAACTGATCGCCGCCCGCCGTCCCATACGACTCCGGATGAAACTGAATCCCGAAGAGCGGCAGCGCGCGGTGCGAGATCGCCATCACCGCCCCATCATCGCTCTCCGCGTCGATCTCGAAGTCCTCGGACAGCGTGGCCCGATCGACCACCAGCGAGTGATACCGCGCGCTCTGCATCGGCTCCGGACATCCCGCGAACAGCCGCTCGCCGCGATGATGCACCTCGGTGACCTTCCCGTGCACCGGCAGCTCCCCCCGCACGACGCGCGCCCCGAACGCCTCCGCGATCGCCTGATGCCCGAGACAAACCCCCAGCAGCGGAATGGTCCGGTTCGCCCGAATCAACTCCACACACCGCCCCGCCCGCGACGGCGTCCCCGGCCCCGGCGAGATCACCAGCGCCCGCGGCTGCTCCTCGAGCAACGCCGCGGGATCGAAATCGTCATTGCGGATCACCCGCAGCCGCTCCCCCGCCAGCCGCTCGATCTGCTGCACCAGGTTGTAAGTAAATGAGTCGTAGTTGTCGATGATCGTGATCATTGCCGTTTCCCTCGTCGAATCGCCCGCGCGCATCAAACCCGGCGAAGACACCATCGCCAGGGACGCCAACGAACGATCAGTGGGAAGCGTGAAGGTGGGAGGCTAGACGAGCCAAAGACACGCGGCGAGCACGTGCGGTCGCTGCGGCGCGTTCTCCTTGCGTGTCATAGCCCGCGGAGATTAACACGATCGCGCCGTCCGGGTAGGGACTTTCCTCGCTGGCGACACTCCGTCAGTATGGAAGGAGGTCCGGATGGCGACGAAGAAATCAAGTAAGAAGTCCTCCAGCGATCGCATCACGACGATGGCCCTCGGAGAAGAGACGATCCTCACGACGATGGCCATCGGCGAGGAGGTGCCGATCACCACGTTGATGACCGGCGAGGAGAACGGCGGCACGATCTTCACCACGCTCCGCCTCGGCGAGGAATCGCCCGGTACGACAAAGCGCCTCGGCGAGGAAGATCCGACCACCAAACGCCTCGGCGAAGAAGGCGGCCCGACCACGCTGCGCCTCGGCGAGGAAGGCCCGACCACCGATGCACTCGGCGAAGAGGATCCGACCCCGAAGCGCGGCGAGCATCCGCCGTTTACCACGCTCGCGCTCGGTGAAGAGGACAAGCCGCAAACGATCAGCACCGCCGCCGCGAAGGCGGGAGCGAAGAAGAAGCCGAACGAGACGCTGACGACTCTCGTCGTCGGCGAGGAGGAAGGCCAGAGCGGCGGCGGCCAGGGCGGAGGCGGGAATCCGTTCGGTTCGTTCTAAGCCGATTCTCGTCGCCGGGGGCGACGCTGACCTGAACCTTCATTCGCTGCTTCTGGAGCTCGAGCGGCAGCGCGTGCCGTACGTGCGTCTGCTCGCGGGGAGCGAAACACATCCCGTGCTCACATGGGACCTCGCCACCGACGTCCTGACCATCGACGGCGAGGTCGTCGCGCCGGGCGCCGTCTTTCTGCGCCACGACGTCTTCAGCACGCCCTCGGCCGCGCGCGCGTTCGCCTGGTACACGACCGTCCTGTCGTGGGCGGCGGCACATCGCCGCGTGCGCCTGCTCAACCGCCATCACTCCGCGCATCTGCTCAAGCCGCAGCAGTTGCTCCTCGCGCGCGACTGCGGGCTCGACATCCCCTCGACCGTGATCACCAACGATGCGAGCGCTCTCGAAAAGATGCACAACCGCGTGGTCAAGCCGGTCGCCGGCGGCGAATACACACAGCCGCTGGCAACGGCGCTGGCCTCGGCGCCGCGCCGTGACAACGCCCTCGCCGCACCGGCGATCGTGCAGGAAACGCTCGTCCCACCCGAGCTCCGGGTCTACCGCGCCGGCGACCGTTTCGTCTCGTTCCACGTCGTGGCCAGCACGCTCGACTACCGCACGGACGCCAAAGCGCGCGTCGAGCCGGTGAAGAACGACCGCCGCCTGCTCACCGGGCTGCGCAGGCTCACCGCCGCCCTCCGGCTCGACTTCGCCGCCGCCGATTTCAAGCGGTGCCCGAGGACGGGACGGATGCTCTTTCTCGAAGTGAACTCCGGCCCAATGTTCGCGGCCTTCGATGCCGTGTCGGATCGCGCCGTGTCGCGCGCGATCGTTCAGGAGCTTCGGCGTTAGCTCTCCGCTAATTCTTCAACCAGTAGCTGACGAGACACTGCGGGTTCGAGAGATCCGCCAGCTCATGCAGCGTGTCGTGGTCATGCTTGCAGACCGTAACGGCGGCAGGACGTCCCAGCGGCTTTGGCCCGCCCGTCGACTCGACGACATGACCCTTGCGATAGTCGGGAACGGCAGCGACCTCCGCGATCCACGATCGCAGAATCGGACGTCCCGACACGACGTGCACGCCGAATGCCGCGGGAACGCCGTCCATCAGCGCTTTCGTGCGATAGCCGACCGCCGTATGCAGACCGCGGAAAACGGCGAACCAGGTCTGGTACCAGTTCGGATTGTCGCAGTGGCTCTCGATCACTTCGCAGGAGTGAAGCACGAGCAGCCGAAGCTGCCCCTGCTCTTCATCGACGCCGTATCCGCCGGTCTGGGCCAGCTTCACTCCGTCATCCTCAGCGGTCAGCACGAATCCGGGCAATCCATGCGTCTCGAGGTGCGCGACCGGTATCGAGTTCAAAAAATATTTCTTGTCCGTGCCAAGCATGCGCGATTCGAGATAACAGAATCGGCGGCCGGTAATCCCCGACTGGTTCGTCATCGACTTGCGGAACGCGCGGGCACTACCCGCCCAGTCGAACGAAAAGTCGAACATCGCGTAGAGATCCAAGGGAATCCCTTGCACGCCGGCCACTGCATCGGGGCACTGGATCGGATTGAACAACTCGACCGGCTCGGACGGTCTCGGCATCGGCTCCGTTGCCGGAACGTAGAGAACACCGAAGTCGTCCGGAACGATCGTGCCGTCGGGAAGCAGATGCCGCGGAATGCGATACAGGACGCGGTACGCCGGCTCGAGAAACTGACGATCACCCACATAAACAAGCTCTGGCGAATCAGGCTCGACCACCGCGGTTCCGGTGAAGCCTCCAACCTTCGACGCAAATTCATTCTTGATTCGGCTCTCGTTCAATTCCAGCGTCGGCTTCATCAGGAAAGGAACGGCCCGGTCCCAACGTGAAACCGTGCCCACAATCTCCGAGCCGCGCACTTCCGCAATCGCCAGCGAGCCCGTTCCGAAGACACGAAGCCCGTCAACGAAGCGATCCATCCTCACGAACGTCGAGACTTCCTCCGGAGCGCCGGGCGACTGATTCTTATTGACGAACTGCCGCATCAAGACAAACGACGGGCTGGCGGCGAATTCAGTCCCTGCCGGATCATCCGGAAGACGCCCGGTGAAGAGTCCCTTTACGATGACGGCAGGCGGAACGAGACTGGCCGCGGGCGCCGGCGTCGAGTACGGTCGAAAGAAAGCCACGTCGACGCCGTTGGGCTCGACGATCGCCTCGACGCTGATGTCGAGGACTGTCGCGAGTTTTGCCGCCGTCTCGGGCGCCTTCTTGAGCTTGTAGATTCTCATCAACGAAGGCGCCCGCGGATAGTCAACGTTCGCAGGAACGCTGATCGCGGCGCCAGCCGTGAACGCGATCGCGCAGCTCGAAATCAGCGCGGCAACACGAGCGCGCATCGTGCGTTAGTTGCCTTTTTCGTCGGCGAGCGGCGGACAATTGTCGCGAGGGCCGAGCGTCGCATGAGCTGGTTTCGTGGGAACCGGCGGATTCGCCGGTGCGGACTGGAGCATCGTGTAAAACAGTCCGAAATGATGATCGACGGCCTCGTCATGCGCCCGCGGCGGCAGAACGATGTCCGCCACGGGCGTGTTGCCGATCTCCACGCTGGCCTTCGAAGCCAGATGGATTTCGAAACGTACGTTGGCAGGGTCATCGAGTGCCGCCACGACAATGGAAAATGGATCATTGGCGCTGAGGTCGAGAGTCACTCTTTCGGACAGTTGCTGCTCTTTGATCGGAACGGCCGGTCCATGCGGCGGTTTGATATGCCACTTCGGCCAGTCCCCGCCGCCGAACCGCTTAGCGGCGGCGAGATAGCCGTGTTTGATTTCCATCCGGGCGGCCACGACGTCGACCAACGGCGATTTTACGAATGCCTCGTCGATCGGACCGCATTTCGGGCAAATCTCCTCACGATGGGCAACCACTTTGTCGTAGCGCAGCCGGTCATTTGGACATGGATCCGCTTTGCAGATTGTGAGCAGGTCAGGAACGACGACCGCGGGCTTGATCGAGATCGCATCGCCCGCCGATTCGGGTCTGATCCCGAGAACATAAACCCAGTAGTCCTCGTTCTTGCCGAAAGGCTTGTACTTGAACGTCGGCGCCGCCTTTGGATTGACGAGCTCGGATTCTTTCACCTGGATGTACGCGGTGTGCTCGGGGATGACCTCACCGTAGGGCGAGATCGGCGCCGCCACCGCCGGCAAGATGGCTTGTACGGTTCCCCCGGTCGAGTCGGCGGTGCCGAGCAGATACACGATCCCCGTGAAAATGATTTCCAACGTATTCATGATTGGGTCTCTCTCCCTCTCAAATCTGTAATTGAAACGCAGCCCACAAATCTGCGGTCTTACCCTTTCGAATGGCCTCCAATTGCGCCGTTTGTAATGCGTCCCAGGGCTTCGCCCCGCGCGACAGCGAACGATGGAATTCGGTCAGCAGTTCGGCCGTCCCCCCGTCCTCGACATCCCACAGCGTGCCGATGACCGCCGACGCCCCCGCGGCCACGAATGCCGTCGTCAGACTGATGCTGGAACGTCCCTCGGTGTCGTCACTCGTCCGGCACGCCGCCAACACGATTACAGGAGCTTGTTCGAAGTGCGCGGAAAGCACGTCGCACGCACGCAGCCGTTCCGCCCCGAACTCCATCGCGTTGTGAAGCGGACGGCGATCAACACGGCCGTGCGCACCAATATGCACGACGTCATATGCAGCGGCCCTTCGCAGGAATGATGACGGCGTGACTTCCGAGCCGGTCATCCGCTCCGCACGCGATCCATAGATGCCCTGCAGCGCCGCCATCTCCAGCACGATCCCGCGCAGCCGCTCCGAACTGTAGTCTTCGTCCGCTGCAACGAGTAAGGCCGAGGAGATGACAGGCGCTGGCCTGGTCCACGCCGGCATCCCGATCGTCCGCGTCGTGGCGAACGGACGCTTCTCCGCAAAAAACCGCTGGCCGTCATAGAGCAGCCCGATCGGCAGCGCGCGCAAACTGTCCGGAGGTGAATAGACGAGCAGATCGGGGCCGGCGTTTTTTTCTGCCTCGCGCAGAAGGACGTCATACAGGCGCCCGCCGGCGCGCCGCATCGCGTCCGCCTCGTTGCCCTTCATCGCAATGAGAAGCCGGTCCATGTCGTCCATGACCTCGGACGTGCTGACGGGCCGCGCGATGAAGGACAACGTATGGTCGCGCACGACCCAGGTCATCAGACGGTTCTCGAACAACTCCTGCTGAACTACCGCTACGCCGGGCGGAATCGCGTCGACTAGATCGCGCCCGCGCTCTTCAAACGTCGCGGGATGCTTCGGCTGGACACTTTGTCTGTGCACCGGTATCGGAAACGCGGCCAGCCGGGCTGCGTCCGAAAACCACAATGCCGAGGCGTAATTGCCGCGGACGGCCTGCGCCTCGCACGCATTGCGAAAGAGCTGGCGCTCGCGGTCGCTGAAAAGAACGCGGAGAAACGGATCCGCGACATCGCCGGCCTGCCGTTCGAATTCCCGCACCGCTTCCATGAGGTCGACATCTGTCGTTCGTTGACCGGCATCGGAGCGCCTCGCAAAGGCGAGCATGGTGTTGAAACGGTCGGACGATGCGCGATAGAACGACAACGCGCGATTGAGATCCTCGGCGGCGACTCCGGACGCGTTCCCGGCGATCTCCGTGAGCACCATTCGCAGGTTCGCCTGCGTCCGCGCACGGATTGCGTCGTCAGGGATCGAGGCGAGAGCGCCCTGCAGTTCGGCAACGTCGGGAGTAAAGGCCTCATCGATCCGCGAGCGCGCGCGAGCCTTCCACATCAACGCCTCGGCGACATAAAGCGTGTCGTGGCGCTGGCGCGCGTCAGTGACGATTTCACTGAGAATCGCGTCCGCTGCGCGTTCGTAGTGGTCGCGGACGGCAGCGGCGGCAACGCTTTTCCACATCGTGGGACGAGCCGACAGCGACTCGGGAAACATCGAAAGCGCCTCGAGACGATCCGTCCACCCGTCGTCGAACGCGGTCATGTAGTCCAACGTTTCGGCACGAAGGCCGAGGACCGACGCGGTGTTCTCGTTTTCCCCGATCGCGCGGAACGACTCGATCGCTTTGTCGTAGTCGGCGATGGAGTCTCCGGGTTGGCCGGTCTGGACCTTTGCCAGCCCGGTGATCCATTTCCTCAGGCCGCATGCAGCCTGATACCGGCGTGGTTCCCCGCATGGGTCGTCAATGTCGTCGAGACTCACAATGACGTCGGCATAGCGATTCGCCCAATGCAGCGAGCCGGCGTGGTAGATGTCGGCGAGAGCGGCGAGAGGCAAGCCGGCGCGCCGCAGCCGCTCTTCCGCTTCCTGCAGAAGCCGCTCCGCGGCCGAGAACTGACGGTGCATGTATGCGTCCCGCCCCGCGCGATAGGTAAGAATCGCTTCGGCCGCAGCACTTGCGTCGCCACCGCGGATTGTCGCAGTCGTATCGGCGAGCAAAGCCTCGCCTGATCGCTGCCGCAGTGATTCACCGATCAGTGACGCGCACTGAAGATCAACGCTCGCTTCTCGTGCGTGGCCGGCGAGCTCCGCGTCCGCCCACGCCGGAAGCAGTTCGTCCTCACCGAGCATGCGCGCTTCTTTCGGAAAAGCCGCGGCGATGCGCGCGACGGTGACGCGATCGTTGTCGCTGCACGCATCGCGCAGCTGCGTCTTCATTTCAGCGGAAAATCGCGGCGTTTCATTGGCGAGCGCAGCCAATCGCGTTCGCGCTTCTGTCGCCCAGGGCGATGAGGAGTCGTCCGCAAGGTAGTCGCGCCATGCACGAACGGCCGCCGGCTTCAAACCCACGATTTCGAACAGCACCGCGCGGTTCCACGCGGCGGATGGAGTCCGCCGAAGTCGCCAAGACTGCTCGACTGCATCGAGCGCGAGGATGAAATCCCGTCTTTCACCGCGCCGTCCGCGCTCGAAATAGAGCACCGCGAAATCATTCAGGATCTCCGCGCGCTCTCGCTCGGAGCCGGACGTCCCCAACTGGCGAAGCGCGTTCGTCAACCCGCGCGCGGCGGAATCGTACGAGCCGGCGAACAGGCGGCCGACGGCGGCGGCGTGGAGTTGTTCGGCCGATGAGGTGCTCTCGTCCAGCTTCGAGACAGCGAGGATTCTGAGGGCATCCGGCTCCTCGCCATTCCCGCGAACGATCGGCCGCGGCGGTTTGTAGGCAAAGTCCGCGCTGAACCGGGCGATGGACGGGCGATATCGAAGCTCTTCGCTCATCGCCATCAGCTGGCGAAAAGCGGATTTGTTATGTCGCCGTGCGATGACGACTGGAACCGTCGCAAGGATAGCGAGGGCAAAGGCAGCGGAAAGCCACCATGCCCGGCGTCGCAATGCTCCCAATCGCAGCAGCGTCAGCTCTCCGCCTTCATCGGCACGACGATCCCCGGCTCCTCGCCCTGCATGGTCAGCCGCAGCTTGGACGACTCCAGCGGGACGGCCTCGAGCTGTTCGAGCGGGTCCATCCCCTTGCCGACGCCGGCGAGTTGCTGGAGCTCCTCGCCTTTCGGCCAGAGGCGCGAGTCGATGGAGCGGATGGTCTCGTTGTACTTCTCCACCGTCTTGCCGAGGCGCGCGCCGACGTCGCGGAGGTGGTCCATGACCCGCACGAAGCGGTTGAACAGCTCGACCGCCGCGTCGTGCATCCGCTTCGCGTTCTCTTCGGTCTTCTCCGCCTTCCAGCTCGCCGCGACCGCGCGCAGGAGCGGCAGCAGCACGGTCGGCGAGGCCAGGAAGATCTTCCGGTCGGCGGCGTATTCGAGCAGCCCGAGATCGGTCGCCAGCGCGGCGGCGAGGAAGTGCTCGCCGGGGATGAACATCACCGCGAAGTCGAGCGTCTCGCCGACGCTGGCCTGGTAGTCGCGCCTCGCCAGTGCGTCGATGTGGCGGCGCATGTTCTTGGCGTGCTGCTCGAGCAGCGCGCGCTTGCGCAGCTCGTCGGGCTCGCTGCATGCCGCGATGTACTCGGTCAGCGGCGCCTTCGCGTCGATGGCGATCACGCGCTGGTTCGGCAGGTTCACCACGATGTCCGGCCGCAGCCGGCGCCCCTCGTCGGTGATGAAGGTCTGCTGCGAGTCGAAGTCGCGGCAGTACTCGCTCATCCCCGCCAGCTCGATGCAGCGCTTGAGCGACATCTCGCCCCACGAGCCCTGCACCGTCGGCGACTGCAGCGCGTTCGCCAGTCTCGCGGCCTCGCGCTGCGCCGACTCCTGCGTGATCATCAGCGAGCGGATCTGCTCCTGCAGCCCGCCGTAGCTGGTGTTGCGCTCCTGCTCGCTCTTCAGCACCTCGGCGCGATAGGCGTCGAGCATCTCCCGCATCGGCCCGAGGTGCGCGTCGAGCGTGCCGCCGACCTGGGTCTTGTTCGAGTGCACCAGCGACTCGCTGACGTCCTTGAACGCCTTCTGCGCCAGCGCCGCGAACGTGTCTTCCATCTTCCGGATGTTCGCGAAGTGGCTCTCCGCGACCGCGCGCGCCTGCTGCGCGTCTTCGAGCCGCCGCTGCATCTCGGCGCGGGCCAAATCGCTCCGCTCGCGCTCGTGTTTCGCGAGGTCCCGTTCAGCGAGCGCACGCTGCGCCTCGGCGCTCTTCCTCGCGCTCCCAACCACCCATCCCACGATCGCGCCGATGACGAGCGCGATCACGCTCAGAAACAACGCCGTGATCGTCATGAAGAAGATGATAACGCGCGCAGCGCGTCGAGCACGCGCGCGACTTCATCTTCATCGTTGTAGTAGTGAGGCGAAAGCCGCAGCAGCCCTTCGCGCGGCGCGCTGATGATGCCCTTCTCCTCGATCTTGCCGTGATACCAGCGGATCGACTTCTCTACATCCGGTGGAGTCGCTCCAATGATGGGAGAGGCGATCGGACGCGGCGACGCCACGGTCCAGCCGATCGACTCGAGGCCGTCCGCGAGCAGCGTCGCCACCCGCAGCGCGTGCTCGCGGATCACGTCGATACCGATCTCCAGCGCGAGATCGATCGCCGCGCGCATGCCATAGACGCCGGCGGTGTTCAGCGAGCCCGCCTCGAAGCGCCGCGCGTCGGGCAGCAACTCGACCGAGGTGTTGATGAACTTCCCCTGCCGGTTGACGTTCGTCCAGCCGGTCTCGAGGACCTCCAGTTCGTCCCGCCGCCCGGCGGAAACGTAGAAAATCGCCGCGCTCTCCGGCCCGCAGGTCCACTTGTGTCCGTCCGCCGCGAGGAAGTCGATCTTCGCCTTTCTCACGTCGAGCGGCAGCACGCCCAGCGCCTGGATTGCATCGACGCAGAAGCGCACATTCTTCCGCGCGCACAGCTCGCCGATGGCCTCGAGATCGGCGACGGCGCCGTTGTGAAACGCGACCGCGGAGACCGTGACGAGCCGCGTCCGGCCGTCGATGAGCGCCTCGATGTCGCTAGCATCAAACGAGCTTGCAACGCGACATTCCACCCCGCGTGTCTCGAGCCGTTTCCAGGGCGTCCAGTTCGACGCGAACTCCAGCGCGGTGGTGACGACGTTGTCGCCTTCGCGCCAGTTCAGCCCCTGCGCCACGAACGACAATCCCTCCGAGGTGTTCTTGAGGATCGCGATCTCCCCGGCATCGGCGCCGATCAGCGTCGCCGCCGACTCCCGGAACCGCGCATCCTCGGCATACCACTTCTTCCAGTGCAGCGCGCCGTAGTCGCGCTGGTCGCGCACGAACTGCTCCATCGCCTCGGCCGCGCGCACGGAGAGCGGTCCGAGCGCGGCGTGATTGAAGTAGATGAGATTCCGGGTGACCGGAAAGAGCTCCCTAAAATCGGCTGAGCTCATTGATGTAGGCCTCGTAGTTGCGGCGCATCTCGCCGACGGAGTCGCCGCCGAACTTCTCGCGCATCGCGTCGGCGAGCGCGATCGCCAGCATCGCCTCGCAAACCACGCCGCACGCCGGAACCGCGGTGACGTCGCTGCGCTCCCACTGCGAGCGATGCGCCTCGCGCGTCTCCGTGTCCACCGACGGCAGCCCGCGGCGCAGCGTCGAGATCGGCTTCATGAACGCGCGCACCACCACGTCCTGCCCGTTCGTCACGCCGCCTTCGAGTCCGCCCGCGCGATTCGTGTTGCGGTGATACCGCCGCTCATCGTCGAAGTAGATCGCGTCATGCACCTCGGAGCCGAGGCGCCGCGACGCCGCGACGCCGTCGCCGATCGCCACGGCCTTCACCGCGTGAATCGACAGGATCGCCTGCCCGATCCGCCCGTCGAGCTTCTCGTTCCACTGCACGTACGACCCGAGGCCCACCGGCACCCCGCGCGCCGCGACGACGATCGTCCCGCCGAGCGTCTCTCCCGCCTCGCGGGCCTTGTCGACCGCGGCGATCATCGCCGGCTCGTGCTCGCGGTTCACCGCGCGCAGCGGCGACTCGTCGTCGACGTTCCCCAGCTCCTCCCACGACGGCGATGCCTCGGGATCGCCGGCATCGCCGACGCTCACGATTCCCGAGCGGATCTCGATTCCGAACGCGCGCAGCAGCTCCTTCGCGATCGCGCCCGCGGCAACGCGCGACGCCGTCTCGCGCGCCGAGGCCCGCTCCAGGATGTCGCGCAGATCGCGGCGGTTGTACTTCATCCCGCCCGGCAGATCGACGTGTCCCGGCCGCGGTGCATGCACGCGCCGCTTGTGCGTCTCCTCTTCGTCGAGCTCCCACGGATCCATCGCCCCGCGCCAGTTCTCGAAGTCGCGATTGCGGATCGTCATCGCGATCGGCGATCCGAGCGTCTCCCCGCCGCGCACGCCGGCGGTGATCTCCGCCTCATCGCTCTCGATCTTCATCCGCCCGCCGCGCCCGTAGCCGTGCTGCCGCCGCGTCAGATCGCGGTTGATGCGCGCGCGATCCAGCGGCACGCCCGCGGGAACGCCCTGCACGATGATCGTGAGCTGCGGCCCGTGCGACTCGCCGGCGGACGTGAACGTGAAGCGCGCCATCTGGTTTTCAGTTTAATGGTCTCAGGCCGCGACGATCTCGCGCTCGCGGCGCAGCGCCCAGATGCTCCCGACGATCACAAGGAGCACCGAGATGAGCTGCGCGATGGTGAACGGCCCGAGGAAGCGGTCGTCCTTGGCGCGGACGAACTCGACGAGAAAGCGCTCGATGCCGAGGAGGATCAGGAATGCGCCCCAGACCCGGCCTTTCGGATGCGGGCGGCGGTTGAGCCACATCAGGATCGCGAACATCGTGAACGCCGACAGCGACTCGTAGATCTGCGTCGGGTGCACGCGCAGCACGGTGTCTCCCGGAATCGACGGATCGACCGTCGCGCCGAAGTGTCGCAGCTCCGCGGCCGTCGTCGGCGGCGAGCCTTTCGGAAACGCGAGGCCCACCCATGAATCCGTCGGGCGCCCGTAGTCATCGCCGACGAGGAAGCAGCCGATGCGTCCGATCGCATAGCCGATGGCCAGCGCCGGCGCCGCCCCGTCCGCGGCGGTCAGGTAATCGACCTTGCGGCGCCAGATCAGCCAGCTGCAGGCGAGGAATCCGCCGATCAGGCCGCCGTACCAGACCAGCCCCGCGCGGTCGAAGAGCAGGTGCCAGTCGCGGAAGAGAATCGCGTAGTAGATCTTCGCGCCGACGATCCCGCCGATTGCGCCGGCGACGACGATCGATGACGCGAGCTCCTCATCGAGTCCGTAGCGGCGGAACTGCCGCGCGAGCACCCACCCGGCGATGATGAACGCGAGGAACATCATCAGTCCGAACGTGGTGATCTCGAAGTTGCCGAATCGTGCGAGCGTAGGCCACATGCGGGAGCGAGGATATCAGCCCGGCTAGGCCGTGGCCTTCTCCAGCGACGCCTTCTGATCCGAGATGAACCGGAAGACGTCCACTTTCCCCGCCTGATCGAGGTGCTGCGAGACCTCGAAGAGCTGCACCGACAGCAGCGTGTTCAGCCCCTCGTCGAGCACCGCCTTGCGCCGCTCGAACGGCAGCTCGGAGATGTTCGCGATGAGCATGTTCTCGTCGAAGCGCCCGTACTGATCGAAGAACACGCCCGCCCACAGCTCGTCGGTCTCCGCGCCCTGGAGGATGCTCATGAAGACCTCGCGCGCCTGCTCCTCGCCAATGCTCCGCTCCAGCGTCTCGAAGAGCCGCCCGAACATGTCGTTGTAGGTGGAGATGACCTTGAGCAGCTCCGGCGAGTCCTCGACGTCGAGGAACACCGGCCGGAACGTCCGCTCCTCGGGCACGGCCTCGATCAGCCGCGTCGACAGCAGCTGGAACAGGATCCGCGCGACCTCGAACTGCGTGAGCTCCGACCGCCCGGTCAGCTCGCGCACGCTGCGAATGCCGTCGATGTCCTGATAGATCGCGATCTCGGCGTCGTTCAGCTCCAGCGACCGGAAGTCGGGCGCCGCGCCGGGCACCTTGCCGAAGACGACGTCGAGGCTCGGGATGAGCTCGCGGATCCTGGCCGACTCATCGAGCCGCCGGATGCCCTCCATGATCACGCTGGAGGTGTTGAGGTGCAGCACGATCCGCTCCTGCGCGAGCTCGTCCGCGGAGTCATGGAACGCGAACGACCCGTCCTTCCATCCGAACAGCGAGTACATGATCTCGAGGACCTGGTTCTTGACTCCCCACCAGAGGTCCTTCGGCGAGATCGCCCCCATCTGCACGAGGATCTTCCCGTGCCGCAGCTGCGGCGTCACCCGCCGCTTCGACTCGTCGTACTGCTCCTGGGTGATCTTCCCGTTGCGGAGGAGAAACATCCCCAGCGAGTGCTCGGGCGAGTTCGAGGACGCGAACACGATCTCCCCGGCGGTCCAGTGGATCGTCCGCTCCAGTTCCCCCCGCCGCAGCACCAGCTTCCCGGTCTCCCGGATCATGGCCACGAAGCTCAGCACGTCCGGCAGCTGGATCTTCGAAAGATCCCCCTGCAGAATCGCGCGTTCCGGCATGTCGGACGGGGCCATGAGGTGGGGTAATGATACTAGGGGGCTGCATCCTTCTGCGACGCTGATATCTTGAGAAGCGTGCGAGATCAGATTGTCCCTGGAGATCTCTTTTTATACAAAGAGACGTTACGTCGGTTGCGTCCCCGCTCCGGCGTGGGGCAGATTCTTGGAAGGCACGACGATGACGAAATCGTCTTTATCCGTTTATTCGACGCGAGCGGAGGGGAATTGCGTGGATTCATTGAGTTCATGCCAATGACGGTCTCGGCATATAAGGCGTCGGCTCCGCGCGTTGTCAAACGCCTTGATTTGCCCTCAGATTGGCAAGCGCACAGGGACGAATGGATCGGCGAATGGCGTTCCGGCCGGGCCGGAGTATTTTCTATCCCGCTTCACGAGGTGACGAGGAAGACGCTGGAAACGGTTGATTACTTTCGCGAATTTGACAGCGAGGACCAGGCATTGATCGAGCTGGCCTTCCCCAAGCGATCGACATCGGGTGCATTCGACACAATCGCCGCCTATGTTCGAACGATCGGAAAATAGGAATCAAATCACTCTGACGAAGCGATAAATCATTCCTCGGGTTCGATCAGTGCACGCGCGAGCTCATCGAAGGCTTTGAAGGGCACCAGCGGTCTGCTCTTTGCCGCGGGTGACGGCACGAAGCGTGCGGCGCGCTCATAAAAGATCAGTTCAGCCGGAGGACCGAACAGTGTGCCGGAAACGTCGAGCGCCTGGTTCGCAACGAACAGGACGCGATCGCCGAGCGTGGGAACCTCGGCGAACCCCGGGTCGGAGGTACAGACTCGAACGCCGTTGATGACCATCGCGCCTTGCGGGTAGAGGAGATACGCGTCGTAAGGGAGCGCACGGTTGGATTGAGCGGGGTCGATCCGCAGCAGCGTCGCAGGCGCGCCCGCGTACAACCCGATTCTGGACTCGACCACCACACCCGAGATCACGATCCCGCCACGAGCGCGCTTGCGAACGTCATCCCATGACTGCGGGATTTCCATTCCGGGGGCGAAGTCGAGGGTGGACCCGAACGTGACGCTGCACTCCGCGCCCTGCGGATTCGTCTTCGCCTCGTGCTGAGCAAGCGCTCGCAGAAGCGAATTCTCTTCAGCCGGGGCGATCGCTCCAGTGCGCAATCTGCCTTCGGCTGTAAGGGCATCTTCGGCCGAGATCCAGAGCGGCGCAGAGCGATGAGGATTAAGGCTCTGAAAACGCGGAGCCGCACCGCGATCACCCCCCGCAACGCATGGAATCGCAAACAGCAGAAGGGTGGCGCCGGCGGTCAGGAAGCGGGCTCGTGGTCGCACGGGACGGGTGTAAATCGCGAGTTCACGGTCGTGTCGTGCAAGTTTACGACCGTGTCGCGCAGGTTTACGACCGTGTCGCGCAGGTTCACGACCGTGTCGCGCAGGTTTACGACCGTGTCGCGCAGGTTTACGACCGTGTCGCGCGAGTTTACGACCGTGTCGCGCAGGTTTACGACCGTGTCGCGCCATTTCACGGGTGTGGAACTAAGGCGCGGCTGTTACAACTGCACCGGGACCCTTGCGCATATTGAGCATCTGCTCTATATTTTATCCAACCGCTGCAGGTTCGCGCGCCGGCGCGCCAAACCGGCCGATCCGCGGCCGCAGCCCCAGCCGCAACCGCACTCGTAACCCGCGGCACAAGTAGTCCGGACCGGGCGCACTCCGGTGCGCCCGGTCCCTTGAAAGAAGACGTCAATGGCTACGGGCCGCCTTCGACAGCCTACCCACCCCGCTATTCGTCTCGGACCATTCCCCATACTAGGACGTATGAAGCGCTCATGGAGGTGCAGACATGAAGAGATGGTTGTTCGTCTTGGTCCTCGTACTCGCCGGCACTGCCGCCGCTCAGAAAAACACGCCCTTCGCTCCCGGCTGCCCGCTGCCCTTCGTGCCAGCCCCGCATGACGTCGACGACCGCTGCGGAATCGAGGGGTCCGGCGGAAGCAACGACAAGCACCGGTCGGCGTCGGCCGCGAAGAACAACTTCTGCGCCGACAGCTCGGCTGTCGCCGTGACCTTCGCCGCCTTCGATCGGCTTCAGTCGCGAGCCGATGCTGAAGGCATCCCCACGGGCCCTAACCGATATCCCGACGATCGCGCCGACGCGGAAGACATCGCGACAGTCAACGGTAAGAAGATCGGCGAGGGCGATCGCGTCCGGATGGTCGCGTGGATCATGAAGGCGAAGTACTCGAACGAGAAAAAGCGAAAGAAGGGCAAGAACGGCGAACACGTCAACTGCAACCACGTCGGCGAGGAGTGGAACGACATCCACATCGCCCTGGCGCGGAACAAGAACGACGCGGAATGCACGACGGTCACCGCCGAGATGTCGCCGCACGGCCGCCCCGAGGAGTGGCTGCCGGAGAACCTGCTCAACCTCCAGTTCCCGGTCCGTATCACGGGACAGCTCTATTACGACACGATTCATCGCCCCTGCGAGGACGGGAAAGAGAAGAACCCGAAGCGACGCTCCAGCTGGGAGATTCACCCCGTCTACGCGGTCGACGTCTGCCGCAAGAAGTCGCTCGCCAACTGCCCCGTCAACGGCGGCGCCGCCGTCTGGGTCCCGTTTGCAACCTTCATCCAGGAACAGGAAGAAGAGGACGCGCACTCGGATGAGGACGAAGAGGAGGGAGACGGCTAGTCATCATCGGTCGTGATGCGGAACCGCGAGACGACGGGAAGGTGGTCGGAGACGTTGCGAAGGTAGGACGAGCAGGTTCTCCCGAACGTCACCGGGGAAAGCAGCCGCGTCCCGGGGATGTATTCGCTGCGCGTGAACCTTCTGGAGATCGCATAGCCGTCCAGCAGATTGCCGCGCAGCGGACAGCCGTCGATATGAGACACCCTTCCGCTGAGGAAGTCGGTGGAGACGAACCTCAGGAAGGCGACAACTACGTCGGCCGCCGCCTTCGCGATGATTGATTCCATGATAAGGCTGTGGAGACCGCTCGGCTCAACGGTGGCACAGGCGGGTCCGAGTGTCTCGGGCAGGTAGACGCGTTGAGCGAGGGCGCGCGGATTACGTCGTCACCACGTCGGCGATCGCCGCACAGATGCTTCGCGGTTCGCACCCTGGAGGAGGGAGTCGCGGTCCGCGGTATTCGTGATGAAACCAAGCTCGATGAGAACGGCCGGGCCGGCGCTGAATTTCAGAACGGCCAGATCAAGCCGCTGGTCGTTGCCGTGATCGTTGAAACCTGTCACCTTGATCAGCCGCGACTGGATGCGGTCGGCCAGCGGTTTGTCCTTGGCGTTGTTACGGTATTGCACCTCCACGCCGTGAGCGGATGGACTGTCATCCGAATTGAGATGGAGAGCGACGAAGTGGGTGCAGCCGGCCTTTCGCGCACGAGTCGCGCGACGCGTGACTGGAGCGGGATCGGCGCTGCTCGTTCGCGTCATGAACGTCTCGACTCCCCGGGCCTCGAGAACCTTGCGGAGCGTCAGGCCGTAGCGGAGCGCGATGTCGGCCTCCGCGAAGGTCTCGCTTCCCACCTTTTTCGTCGCGCCGGGGTCGTATACGTCCGGCTTCGCGTTGCTCATGCCGTGGCCCGGATCAATTGCGATCTTCATCCTCTTCCCTTCCGTGTCTTTGGAAGTGTGCGTCCTAGAGAGTGACAGCGGGCTGAAAAATCCCTACTCGACGGTGCACGACAAGAAAATTCGTTCGAATGGATGTGATCTTGCCAGCGTGGGAAGCGATCTCGCTGAGGAGCCCGGCAATCTCGCTAAGGACGAAGGAATGTCGTTTACGACGGAAGCAGATTCGGTTACGAACGAGGCCAACTCGCTGAGAAAGTTTCTTGGAAAAGTAAGGAAGATTGCTTCAGTTCTCAGCAAATGCGAGTTTGCTTTGTTTGTCAGTGATTTTGCTTCGCGTGTCAGCGTGACGCGCGCGAACGCCTACCCCACCTGCAGCGTCGCCGCCGGGTGCTTTTCGCCTTTCGGCTCTTCCGCCAGCACCGGCAGCGTTACCGTGAACGTGGCGCCGCGGCCGGTGCCTTCGCTTTCGGCGATGACGTCGCCGTGGTGGAGCTCGACGATGTGGCGGGCGATGGCCAGGCCGAGGCCCAGGCCGCTGCGCTTGTTCGAGCCTTCGGCCTGGCGCAGGCGGTCGAAGACGTACGGGAGGAACGACGGCTCGATCCCCTCCCCTTCGTCCCGCACCTGGATGCACACCTCGCCGTCCGTGCGGCCGACGTGCAGGTCGACGCGGCAGCCCGCCGGCGTGAATTTGATGGCGTTGGAGAGGAGGTTGCCGATCACCTGCTGCATCCGGTTCGCGTCGGCGTTGACCAGGTAGTCGCGGTCTTCGATCTCCGAGGTCAGCCGCACGCCGCGCTCCACCGCCACCGGACGCGCCGTCACCAGCGCCGCGTTCACCACGTCCACGATCTGCGTCGGCCTCAGGTCCACCTGGAACTTGCCGAGCACGATCCGCGAGACGTCGAGCATGTCGTCGATCAGCCGCGCCTGCAGCCGCGCGCTCGACTCGATGGTCCGCAGCGCCTCTTCCAGGTCCTCGGGCTCGTAATGCCCGCTGCGCAGGAACTGCACCCAGCCGAGGATCGAGGTCATCGGGGTGCGCAGCTCGTGGGAGAGCGTGGCCAGGAAGTTGTCCTTGGCCCGGTTCTGGGCCTCGGCCTCCCGGTAGCGCCGCTCCGCCTCGGCCGCCACCGACGCCGCCCGCCGCTCGCTGATGTCGCGGAAGGTGATCACCGATCCGAGCAGATCGCCTGCCTCGTCGCGCATCGGCGAGGCCAGGAACTCCGCCGGGAAGCTCGTGCCGTCGGCCCGGAAGAAGGTGTCTTCCATGAGGCTGTACGCGGCCTCGCCGTGCACCACCGCGTACAGCCGGCAGCGCGAGCGGTCGCAGGTCAGCACGCCCGGGAACGTCGGATGGACGAGAGTGTGGATGTCGGTGCCGGCGATCTCATCGGAGTCGCGCGCGATCATCCGCGCCGCCGCGGGGTTGACGAACGTGGTCACGCCGTCGACGCCCACCCCGAAGATGCCCTCGGCCGCGGCATTGAGAATCAGGTCGTTCTGCCGGCTCAGCCGCGCCAGCTCCTGGGCCTGCCGCTTGAGCGCCTCCGATTTCCGGAAGAGCTCCACGAAGACGGCCACCTTGGAGCGCAGCACCTCGGCGTGGAAGGGCTTGAAGATGTAGTCGACCGCGCCGAGCTCGTAGCCGCGGAAGACGTTGGTCTCGCTCCGGCTGAGCGCGGTGAGGAAGATGATCGGGGTGTCGCGCGAGCGGTCGCGGTCGCGGATGAGCGCGGCCGTGTCGAAGCCGTCCATGTCGGGCATCTGGACGTCGAGCAGGACCACCGCGAAGTCGGCGTTGAGCAGCTGCCGCAGCGCCTGGGTGCCCGAGGCCGCGGAGACGAGGTTCAGCCCCATGTCGCCGAGGATCGACTCCAGCGCCAGGAGGTTACTGGGCTGGTCGTCGACCAGCAGGATGTTGACCCGTTCGTCCGTCATGAGCTGTGCCGGCAAAGTTCGAGTTTTGAGTTTATCCCCCGCGCAGACGGGGGATCTCTCCGTGCACCCACGGCGGCCGCGGGACGGGCAGCGCCCTGACAATGAGCAGCGCGGCTGCACCGAAGATCCCGCGTCTTCGCGCGGGATAAATTCTGGAGTTCGTCCGTCATGAGCTGTGCCGGCAAAGTTCGACCAGAAACGGTCCGATGCGATCCAGTGGCAAGATCCGATCCACGCGCGCCGCGGCGATGGCGGCCGTGGGCATGGCCGGCGCCTCGGCGGTCTTGGGATCCTGGGCGACGACGAAGCCGCCGCGCCTCTTGATGGCCGCGGCGCCCCGCGCGCCGTCGGAGTTGGCCCCGGTGAGCACGACCCCGATCAGTGAAGAGTCGTAAGCGCTGGCCGCCGATTCGAAGAGGACGTCGATCGACGGCCGCGAGTACTCGACCCGCGCGTCGACGGACAGGCTCAGCTCTCCCCGCTCGCCGTTCCTCTCGATGAGGAGGTGATAGTCGGCCGGCGCGAAGTAGACCGTGCCGGGGTGGATCCACTGCTTGTCGTCGGCGTCGACGACGGCGAGCTTCGAATGCCGTCGGAAGAACGCCGGCAGCGCGTCGTTCGAGGTCTTGTAGCGGTGCTGGGCGATCACGACCGGCAGCGGGAAGTCTCCGGGCAGGCTCTCCAGAATCGCCTGCACGGCTTTCATGCCTCCCATCGAGCAGCCGACGACGATCAGTTCGTACGTGCGCAGCGCGAAGGCCTTCACCGTACTCTCCGGTACAGCTTCTCTTCCGCGTCCACCACTTCGTAGTCGTCATTCACGACGGTGTAGCGAAGCGACTCCTTCTTCCCGAGCCCGAGGATGCCGAACATCTCCATGCTCTGCAGGAAGAGCTGCTGCACGCGGTCCTGGAGGGCGTTGTTGAAATAGATCAGGACGTTGCGGCAGAAGATGACGTTGAAGATGTTGAAGGAGGCGTCGGTGACGAGGTTGTGCTGGGCGAAGACGACGTTCTCCCGGAGCGCGGGACGGAAGATCGCGTAGTCGTAGCGCGCGGTGTAGTAGTCGGAGAACGTGCCGGTGCCGCCGGCGGTGATGTAGTTCGAGGTGTTCTCCTGCATGGTGGAGAGCGGAAAGATGCCCGACTTCGCCTTCTGCAGCACGGCCTCGTTGATGTCGGTGGCGTAGATGCGGCAGCGCTCGTAGAGCCCCTCCTCCTGGAGGAGGATGGCCATCGAGTAGACCTCTTCGCCGGTGGAACAGCCGGCGTGCCAGATGCGGAGGAAGGGATAGGTGCGCAGGAGCGGCACGACCTTGCGCCGGAAGGCGAGGTAGAAGGTCGGGTCGCGGAACATGGCCGTGGTGTTGATGGAGAGGTCGAGCAGCAGGCGCTCCATCGACTGGGCGTCGTGCAGCACTTTCTCGATCAGGCCCGAGACCGTGCTCAGCCCCTCGGCATACACCCGCTTCCAGATCCGCCGCCGCAGCGAGGGCATCGAGTAGTCGCGGAAGTCGAATCCGTAATGCTGGAAGATCCCCTCGGTGAGCAGGCGGATCTCGATCTCTTCGAGCTCGGACTTCGCCTGTTCATCGAGCGTTGCGACTGATTCCGGAGGCATTGGTGGATATTGCTGAGCAAACCGCGGGCCGGACGCGATTTGACGAATCCGTCACCCGCGCGCGGTCGCCGTAGCGGAAAATGCGGGGCCCTCAAAAACAGGAAACGCGATGCGAATCGTGATAGTCGATGACGAGCCCCTCTCGCGGAAGCATCTCGAGCGCCTGCTGGCCGCGGAGCCGGGCCTCGAGATCGTGGCGCGCTGCGAGGACGTGGAGCAGGCCCGGAGCGCGATCGGCATCCACGATCCCGACGCGATCTTTCTCGACATCGAAATGCCCGGCGGCAGCGGTCTCGATCTGGCCCGGGAGGCCGACATCGCCGGCCGTCCCCTGGTGGTCATCGTCACCGCGCATCCGAAATATGCCGTGGACGCCTTCGACGTGGCGCCCGCCGATTACCTGCTCAAGCCGCCGGACACGCTCCACTGCCGCCGCGCGGTAGGCCGTCTCCGGCGTCTGCTGGCCATCCGCTCTCCCGCAGTGCCCGAGAGCGGCGGCTCGTATCTGACCCGGCTATTCGCGAAACAGGGCGAGCGCATCGTCCACATCCCGGTGCACACGATCGACATCATCGAGGCGCTCGGCAGTTATTTCAAAGTGCGGTTCGGCGGCAACTGCGTCGTGGTTCGCGGAAGCCTGAGCGCGCTCGAGAGCCGGCTCGATCCGTCGATGTTCGCGCGGACGCACCGTTCGTACATCGTCAATCTGTCGAAGATCCGCGAGCTGGAGGCGATCTCGCACGGCGACTTCCGCGTGCTCCTCGACGGCGGCGGGTCGGTCCCGCTGAGCCGCGCCTATCGCGACCGGCTCTTCAACGGCTTCCGCCAGCCGATACCCGCGCGAGTCGTCTGAGCGCGTGCGTATCCGATCGACGTTCCTCCTCGCTCCGTGGGAACTCTGCACGATCGGCGTCCTCGTCGGCTTCGTGATGGTCGAGGCCAATTTCGGGGCGGTCTGGATCGCGGCCTCGTCCGCGCGCAAGGCGCACGTGTTCTCGTCGCTTCTGATGCCGGCGCTGCTGGTGATGCTGCTGCCCCCGGCGATGCACGTCCTGCAGCACTCCGCGACGCGGCCTTTCCGGGCCCGTTTCATGACCCAGGCCGGTCTCGCGATCGGATTTGCGTCGCTCGCGCAGATGCGAATCCCGGGGCTGTTCAGCGACTGCTATGCGCACCACAATCCAGCCGCCGGCGCCGGCACGAACCTCGTCCAGAACGCAACGACCGGCATCCTGTTCTACGGGACCGCCGCCGGGATCGTGCGAGCGCTGCAGTGGTATCGCTCGACTCATTTCGCCGAGTCTCACCTGCTGGCGATGGAGGCGGCGGCGCTGGAGAAAATGCGAAACGAGGTCGCATTCGCGCTTCGACCGCGGGCGATCCTGGAAGTCCTGAAACTGGCCCGCGCCGATCTGCCCGATCATCCCGCCGAGGCGGAGCACCGGCTGCGCCGGCTCGCGCACCACGAGCGCGTGCTGCTCCAGGCGCGGGGGCCGCAGGCTCCGGTCGACAACCCGTTCCCCGTGCCGCCGCTGCCGCGCGTGGCGATTCGCGGCTCGGGCTACACGTGGCTGGTGCTGTTCCTGGCGATCGGCTGTCTGGTGGACATCGCACTGGGAGACGCCCATGACCGGATGTTCGTCGCCGGCCGCCTGATCATGTTCGCCTGCTGGGTCGTCGCCGCCCCGCCGCTGGTGGCGATTGCCAGCTGGATCATCGGCCGGCCGCTCGGCATCGCGATCGGGCTGCTGGCGCTCGTCTCCTCCGCGGCCGCTCTGGCCGTTGCCTGCGCATCCGCATTCGGAGCGGCGCTGCTGCATCCTGTGGCGCCCGGCCTGGCGCACTACGGCCGGCTTTTCACGTACCTGTCGACCCGCGCCGCGCTGATCTCGTGCGGAATCACGTTCATCAGTTTCGCTTTCGCGCTGGGGAGGCGGCTCCTGCGAGCCGAGGCGCGCATGGCGCGGATGATCAACGACACGACGCTCGCGGAGCTGGTCGAGTTCGAAACGAACATGCAGCCGCATTTCCTGTTCAACGGACTGAATTCGCTGATCGCCCTCGTCCACGAAGACCCGAACGCTGCGGCGGTGATGTGCGACCGTTTCAGCGGTCTCTTCGCACGCTCCATCGCCTCGGCCGGAACGCATCAGTGGACGCTTTCCGAGGAACTGACCCTGCTCGATGATTATCTGAGCGTGCAAAAGGTGCGTTTCGGCGAACGCCTGGACGTCACATTCGAAATCGAGCCGGGCCTGGAGCGCGTCCTCCTTCCGAGGCTGCTGTTGCAGCCGGTTCTCGAAAACGCCGTGAAGCACGGCGTCGCCCGGCGCCGGGAGCCCACCAGCATCCGCGTCACCGCGGCGCGCCGCTCGGCCACGCTCCTCCTCGACGTGACCAGCGATATGGCTCCCGGTCCCATCCGGCAGTTTCGCCCCTCCCCGCGCGGCCGCGGCCTGACGTTCGTGCGGGAACGCGCCGTCTCCTTCGGAGGGAGGGTGCGCGTCGCCACCTCACGCCGCGGGCAGTTCGTGGTGCGCTGCGAGATACCCATCCGCGTCTGACCACGCGCTGGTCCAGCTCGCGCACCGCATATCCAACTGATCGACAAACGCTCGTCCGCCGGGCCGCGCCGTCTTACCGTGATCCAACGGTCACAATCGGAAAACGGAGAGACGATGAACCCACGGCTCGCTGTACGGATCGCGGCGCTGCTCGCGATCTTCCTCATCACCCCAGCCCTGCCCCTGCGCGCCGAATTTATCTGCAACGCGGGACTGCAGGATCCGGTTGCCGCAAATGACTCTTACGAGTTCCCGGCAGCACCCACCGCCTATGCGGTCATGATGAACGATTACGACCCGGGCGGCCTGCCGATCACCATCGTGGGCGTGAGCGCTCCGGTGGGAGGGACGGCCGAGGTGACGGGGGGCGGCACCACCGTCACATTCTCGGGGCTCCAGGGCGCACAACTGGGACAGTTCACCTATCGCGTCCGCAACAGCGCCGGGCGCGAGGCCACGGCCCAGGTGAGGCTCGGCGGTCCGCCGGAGACACCGATCGCTCCGGCGACGATCAGCATCACCTGTGACTCGCTGACCTGCAACCTGATGTCGAACCCGCCCTCGATGGACGGGATCCGCACGTATCGCTGGCGTGTGTACAAGGCCAACGCCGACGGGTCCCTGGGAGCGCCGGAGACGAACTGCTCGAAGGAACAATGGCCGAACCGCATCCTGCCCTGCATGTTCTCGTCGGGCGGCCTGAAGGCGATCTTCCACGAGGTCGCGTATCACGACGGGCGTGTGGCACTGACGAACCCGCCGAAGATCATCCACAACCTCGTGGTCACGCCGCCCAGCGTCTCGTGGACCTGGGACAACGCCGACCGCAATCTGGAAGTCAAGACCAGCCTCGTGTCGACCTCGGCGCCGGGCGTGAACAATACCTATCAAGTCGAATGGGGCGACGGCTCGCCGCGGCAGACCGTCGGCGGCGGGACGAATTACACGCTTCCCTACAACATGCCGCACACCTACGTGAACCCGGGTCTGTACACGGTCACGTACTACCACGTCCAGTCGGGCGCGGCCTATCCGAAACAGGTCGAGGCGTGGAACGCGGCGCCCACTCCAAGGTTCACGCCTCAGAGCATCGACAATGAGTATTTCGTCTTCCACATCGACATCAATGCGATCGACGAATTCGGCTTTACCGGAGCGCCGGGAGGCGATCCGTCGCCGAGCTCCTGGTCGCCTTATTCGCCGGTGCGATGGGAATTCGATTTCGGCGACGGCGAGAGCAGAGTCTTCCATCCCGAGGAAGGGGGAGAGGAGAGCTCGATCGTCCGCCACTACTTCCCCAATCGCAGGGCGAAGTACACGGTGCGCCTGCAGATTACCGATCACCTCGGCCTGACCGGCACGAGCGAGCAGGAGATCACGGTCGCCAATACCGGTCCCGAGGCCCAGCTCGATTTCGCGTGCCGCGGACTTACCTGCCGTTTCGACGCCTCGCGGTCGACCGACAGCGACGGCAGCATCGTCGGCTATGACTGGCGCGTCGAGTATTTCGACGAAACCCTGCAGAACACCTACTACTACAACTCGTATCACACGACCGGTCCGATCCTCGACCTCTTCGCGCCGCCGCGCGAGTTCACGGTCTCCGTGTTCGCGACCGATAATCAGGGCACGGTCTCGCGCAGCCCGGCGGTGCGGCGGGGCTCACCTCACTACGCCTCGGCCACGACGCCGCTGGCCTTCTATGCCATCGAGCCGTGTGCCGCCGGAGGCGGAACAGTCGCGGACGGCGCCCCGACCACCGTCATCGTGCGCGGGCAATGCGGGATTCCAAACGATCCCGACATCGTCGCCGTGGCGTTGACCGTTCATACGTCCAATCCCACCTATCCCGGCATCATCTGGGTCGGAAAGGACAAACCCTACCTGACCTTCGACCCCGCGTCTTCTCCGCGCAGCAATCTCGCCGTCCTGCCGGTCTACTACTTCACGAATCAGGCATCCGCCTGGGTGAGGATGTATCCGCCGGCAGGCGCGCCCACGGGAAGCGTCCGGATCATGTACGACGCCGTCGGCTACTACCGGCGGGTGACGCCGGCCTTGCCGCCGGCCTCGAGCGGCTCGAGCACGATCGGGCCTCTGTGGTACCGCCCGGTGAGCCCGTGCGTTCTCTACGACACGCGCACTGAGCCGCCGGCGCTCAGCGGAACCGCGCGCCGCTTCGACTTCACCAATCGCTGCGGATTCACCGGAGCCGAGGCGGCAGGGGTCTTCCAGATGGCGGCGGTCGCGCCGGTCGGCGGAGGAAGCATTCTCATGTCGGCGACGGGAACCACGCCGCCCACACAGTCGGCGAGCATGGACGTCGCGTCGGGCCGGACCATTTCGACGTCGGTGTTCACCGGCCTGGCCGGGGGCACGGCAAACGTCGCCAGCACGATCACGAAGACGGACCTCGTCCTGGCCACGAGCGGCGCGATGGTCGCGCAAGGCGGCGATGCGTTTTACCTGCTGGGCGACCAGCCCTGCCGCCTGTTCGACACCCGGAAGTTTTCACGGTACGGCGTCCCGCGGCTGAAGAACGGCGAGGCCCTGTCATTCCAGCTTCGAGGGACGTGCGGCGTGCCGGTCCATGCATCCGCGGTCATGCTCCAGCCCCACGTCGTCAATGCCGAGGCCGAGGGCCATCTTCAGGTTTTCGCGTCGGGAATCGACGCGCCTCGCGTTGCCGCCGTGACATTCGGCCCGAATCAGGCGATCGGAAATACGGTGGTGGTGCCGTTCGGTCACGACAACGAGCTCTCGGCACTGCTCACGCTCTATGGACCGGCCTCGCCGGCGGGAGCCGATCTGGTCATCGACGTCTATGGCTATTACGACGGACGCCGGAATGTCGCGGCAGCCGCAAGCGGAGCGCAGGTCTTCGCGTCGTCCAGTCACAGCAGCGGCAACTTCCCTCCGGCGTCGATGATCGACGGCGAGCGGCGCGGGCTGACCTGGGGACAGGGCGGCGGCTGGTCGGACGGCACTCCCAACGCCTTCCCCGACTTCGTCGAGGTGCATCTGGCCGGCGAGAAACTGATCGACGAGATCGTCCTCTATACCCTCCGCGACAACTACACCTCGGCCGACGAAGTCATCGAGGCGTCGGGAGCCACGCAGTACGGACTGTCGGCCTTCGACGTCGGGTACTGGGACGCGGCAGCGGGGCAGTGGAAGTACATCGCCGTCACCGGCAACCCGTACGCCATCCGGCGCGTGGTGCTGCCGGCGCCGGTATCGACTTCCAAGCTCTCGATCGTGACCCGCGGAGGCGGCGGGGGCTACAGCCGGATCGTCGAGATCGAGGCGTATGAGGTTCCGCCCCGGACGCCGGCGCCGTAGCGCCGCCGTCCGCCCCACGCTGCCACGCAACCGATAGAAGAGGAACATCCAATGCGCAAACTGCTGCTCGTTCTGTGTCTGTTCTCCATCTGTGAACCGCTGCTGGCCGTGAGCTCGGCGCGCGATACGGTCATGCGCCGCGGCTTTTCCTCCGAGGGTCTCTATTCGTTCGACGGACTGGACTCGGTGGATCAGATGTCCGGCAATCTCACGGTGAGCATCCCGCTGGGTCCCGAGTACGTTTCCAACGGCTCATTGCGGTATCAGTTCAAGCTCGCCTACAACTCCAACCTCTGGGATTTCGTGCCGCGCGTTGCAGGGCCCAATTCGTACATGGACGGGATCCTGACCATCGCCGAGGTCCGCGAGTTTCTTTTCTTCGACAACGGCCGGGAGATCTGGGACAACGATCCCCAGGGCAACGAGGCCGTTCCACCCTCGGAAATGAACGCGGGACTCGGCTGGATGGTCAGCCTCGGCGAAGTCGTCGGCGGCTTCCCGAGCCCTGAGACTCCTGCGAACATGCTGATCTCCTACATCGATCCGGCGGGAGCGAAGCACACGTTCTTCTCGAAGCTTCACGGCACAGGACTCGGCGTGAGCGAGATCCTGTCGGGCAACGGGCCGTTCTTCACGCGCGACGGCACCTACCTGAGAATGCGCCGTCTCGACACCGCTCAGGACAATCAGCACAAGATCGTCATCGAGTTTCCGGACGGTACGAAAAAGTATTTCTCGGCGTGCAAACCGAACTGCTCGGGCGCTGTCGGCACCCGGCGCGAGTGGCATCTGGACGCGATCACCGATCCGTTCGGGAACCGCCTCGCCGTCACCCGCTCGCCTGAAAACCGGCCGGTCACGGTTGGCGCGGACTGGACCTGGACGTTCACGGAATACACCGCCGAACAGAGCACGCCGGTCCGGACGCACATCGCCGAATATCGCCTCTCCCACGACTTCGGCTCGTCGACCATCGGTTACCCGGTGTCGTACCAGCTGACGCTGAAACGTCTGCGGCTGGCCGCCCCGCAGTCCCTGCCGAATGGAACCGGCGACTCCGAATACACCTTCGAGTACAAACACGACGCGGCGATTCACCGTCCGTCGCAATCGAACTGGCCCTACATCAACAGCATGATCGTCCCCTTCCATCAGCAGGAGTGCGTGGGGGGAGGCACGAATTGCTGCCGCCCCGACGCGTCCAGTCCATCCTGCGACCGCCTGAACGGCTCCTTTCAGGCGTCGGTGCTGACCAGGGTGAATCTGCCGGCCAATGGAGGGACCTGGCAATTCCGCTATTACGAGGCCGGCGTGGCCGGGAGCGAGCCGGACCTGAAGTACATCGGATATTACCTGCGAAGCGACCGCTCCGGGCGGCTGCAGCGCGTGATCTATCCGACCGGCAGCGGCGTGCAGTACGACTACGAGAAGCGCTCGTATGTGCGCAAGGCCTGTCCGACCACCCGCGATCTGTTCCGCGAGATGTACGAGCAGACCGTCGGCGTCTCGCGGCGCCAGCCCGGCCAGGAAAACGGCTCGAACTGGGTGGCGATCGGAAACCCGTGGATCTACGCGGGCCAGACGTATCAGATGGACGGGGAAACCTATGTCTGCCGGACGACGCCGGACGGCGGATCCCAACTGGCGTTGACTCCCAATGAATTCGTCTCCACGACCATCGACCCGCTCGGCAAGGCCACGATCTCCTATTTCTCGCTGTACGTGCATCAGACGCCGGATCCGGGAAAGAAATGGACGCTTCTGGAGTACGGGCTGCCGATCAGCCACGACGATGCCGACCCCGCGGGGGAGGGGCGCTACATTTCGACGGAGGTCTACGACTGCTTCGCGGAGGAGCTGCATACTCTCAGCGGCACGGATCTCTACAATGCCGTCAGGCGGATCGTGCCCCGCAACCGGCGTAATGCCGACGGCGCGACCTTCTCGAAGTGCACCGGCCCCTTGCGCTCGACTTACGTGCGGTTCGAGAACAGCGGCACGGACTGCGATCCGACGCAAGTCGGGAATTGCGTTCATGTGAACCGGCGGCTGGCCTCGAGCCGAACCGTGTACCGCGACTACTGCACGATCGACGGCAAGGACGCCGACGATCCCCGTTGCATCGTCGCCGCCGTGGCGGATCAGCGCTTCATCCAACAGGACTATTCGGAGTTCGACGGCCTCGGCCACTATCGAACGGCGGTCACCAGCGGCAACCTGTACGCGCAGGCATTTCCGAATGCCCCGGGCGGTCCGGCGCAATACGACGCCGGAGAGGCCCATGTCAATTTCAACCCCGATTACGAATACGACGCCGGCGCGCAAGCCGTGACCGTACGTCCCAATTCGCAGGCGCTGCCCATCGACGACGCGGCCAATCCCTGGTCATGGCAGACGTTCAATCTGACCCGGAAGACGCATCGGGGGCGCTCCGAATACCGCCGCTTCGCGTTCGACGCGAGGGGCTTCATGACCGCGATGCGCAGCCTCGCCGACAATCTGCCTCCCGGAGAGTCGATCCCTGCCGCGGGAAAACTGCAGGCCACGGACGTCCTGCTGCTTCGGAACCGCGGCCTGGTCTCCGATCCCCAGGTCGGCGACAAGGCCGTTTCGGTCATGGAGACCTGGTACGGGGGCGACGTGCGCGGAGGACTGAGCCCGCTGGAAACCGCGGTATTCAATGGAACGTCGGAGGGCGACTATCGCATCGTGACCCGGTCGTGGCTCGGGGGCACGCTGCACTCGGAATACCAGGGGTGTTTCGGCAACCTCTCCGCACTCACCATCGAGGACGCCACGGTCGATCCGGTCATGGGCCTGACGACGAAAGTCCGGGATGCCTGGGGGCTGGCCAACAATCTCAGCACCGGTTACGGCTACGACGCGCTGGGGCGACTGACCAGCGTCACGCCGCCGACGTTCAGCGCCGAGGAGAATTACGGCGGAGAGATTCCGATCGAGATCGCGTTCGGAAACCTCAGCGCGTCCAACCCCGACCGGACGGTGAAGGTGAAGCGCCCGCAGGCATCCGGGCTCGTCGAGGAGAGATATGAATTCGACGCGCTGGGGCGGCTGAAGACAACGCGCAGCACCGTCGAGGGTGTGTTCAATCGCACTGAGATCGGCTATGGCGACCACGGGTTGCCGAGCGTCAAGAGCAATACCGGAGCGAACGACAACTCCAGCCTGCCGTCCGCGGCGCTGCAATACGATGTTTTCGGGCGCGTGCTGCAGCTCGTGCCGCCGGCGCACACCGGCCGGAAAGTCTGGACCAGCTACTTCGGCGCTCAGCGTGTCGTCCAGCGAGTCCACGGTGTCGCCACCGGGGTCAACTCGACCGACTCGGTCAGTACGACGAGCTCCTACGACGCCTTCGGACGGCTGATCAAGCTGAGCGAGGACAACGGCGTGACTCGCTACGGCTACGACATGGCCGACCGCCTGGTCGAGGTGGACCAGGCTTCCAACCAGAAGCCCCGCCAGTTCATCTACGACGGCCGCGGCTTCCTCGCCAGAGAGGTGCATCCGGAGCTGTCGACGTTCGAGGTGTGGCATCAGCAGCTCGATGCGCGGGGCAATGCGCACCGCCGCGTCTATCGCGAGGGCGGCGCCGGCGATGCCCTGAACGAATACGATCTCCGCTTCGACTACGACTCCGCCGAGCGCGTCCGGTTCGCGTTCTACCGCGAGATCGACTCGGCGGGCAGCGTCTGCCCGGCCGGCAGCGGGAGCTGGTGCTGGCGTCCGCTCAAGGTCTTTACGTACAACGAGAACAAGATCGCATCGGCGACCCGCCACAACTACGTGGTCAACCCGCTCGCAACCGCCGCTCCCGCGGAGTACGCCGTGACGAACACGTACTCTTATTTCCGCGACGGCGCGTTGAAGAACGTCACCATGGCCACGAACGGACTGACCGCCGACATCGGCTATTCGTACGACAACCTCGGGAACGTGAGCCAGAAGCGGTACCCGCAGGCCGGTCAATTCCCGGCGCGCGCCGTCAACTATGTCTATGACGGCGGCTCACTCGACGCGCTCTGCTACCGCACGTCCGGAACAGGGTGCGGCGCGGGGTCCCAGTCGCTCGTCTCCGACTTCGAGTATCACCCGAACGGGTTGAGAAAGGTGTTCTTCCGGTCGAACGGCACCCGCGACACCCAGGGCATCGAGGATGCGTACGCGCGCCCGTCGTCTCTGACAGCGTGCGGCGGCAGCGGCGTCTCCGCCGATTGTTCGGGCAGCCCGACGCTGTGGACGAGCGGTCCGATCGTCTATGACGGCTTCAACAACGTCCGCCGTACAGGTCCGGACTGGTTCGCATACGACACCTCCGGACGCCTGAAAGAAGCGAAATTCGGCGCCAGCTTCTCGCAGACCTTCGACTATGACCAGTTCGGCAATCTGATCAAGATGTCGGCGACGCCCTATGCACCGGGCGTTTACTTCAAACTGAGCAACGGCGGCACGGACAAGGTCACGAACCGGATTCGCGAGATCCAGCCGTCCGCCGGAGCCGCGGGCCCTGTACCGACCTATGACCTCGGCGGAAATCTGAAGCTGTGGAAGGATCCGCGCTTTCCGAAATACGAAATGGCGCTCTCCTATGACGCGCTCAATTATCCGACGCAATCGTCTCTGACCTTGGTCGAGGGCGCGACCCGCCGCCAGGACATGGGAAGGCTGTTCATCTACGACGCGTCAGACGAGCGGATCGGCACTGTCGACTACGCGTTCCCCTCCTCTTCGCAGCTCCGGCTTCGTGAGACCTGGACGCTTCGCGGCGCGGACGGCGCGCTGATGCGCGAGCTCACCAGGGAACAGAATGCGGCCGGCGTCAGCACCTGGAACTGGAACCGCGATTACGTCTACGGAAACGAGGGTCTGGTCGCCGAGCTCTCACCCGGCGCCGGCGGTTCGGTCACGACCCGGCACACGCATCTCGATCACCTCGGTTCCGTGCGCGCCATTACGAATCAGAACGGCACGCTCGTCGAAAGCCGCAAATACCTCCCCTTCGGGCAGCGCATCATGGAATCGGAATCGGTCAGCCGGATGCATTTTGCCGGTCACGAGCGCGACGACGACGGCACGGACAAACCGTACGCCGATCTCGACGTCATGCACGCCCGCCGCTATGCACCGCTGCTCGGCCGGTTCACGGCGATCGACCCGGCCGGCGGCTCGATCAACGACCCGCAGTCATGGAACCGCTATTCGTATGTCCGCAACTCTCCAATGACGATGATCGATCCCACCGGCACACTTGCGGCCACGCCCGGCGGCGATCCTGACGGTGACGGTAATCCCGGCTGCGACATGTGCGCAGATGGCTCGGGAAATCAACCGACGCCGAGCGAAGAGGCGGAGGCAGGCGGCTATGCCAGGTTCGGCGACGAAATCACCGTCACGGCGGCTAAGGATCCTCACGCTCCGGACGTAAATCACGACGGGCACGGCGGGTTTAGCCGCCGCTCGGCACTCACGCAACTGGGCGCGGACTACGCCGATCTGTGGATTGCAGACAAGGATATCTATGCCAATTATCTCGCCGGACTGGGCACCGGCTCAGGCGGTACGCTCATCGCGGGACATCTAATGAACCTGGTTGGCTATCACGATCCGGATCTGGCCAGAAAAACCGCACTTGTGGAAACTGAGGGACGCCCGTTCGCAGTGGGCGCGATCGCCGGCTTTGCGGCCTCTCTTTGGGCCAGTAATAATTTTAGTGGATGGTTTCGGGCACCGCGTCCTCCGGCCGCTCTCCCGGTTCCGCCTTCTGCGGCAAGTCCTGCCGGCCCGACAGTTGGGCGGGTATTGACCGAGGCAGAGAAAACGTCGATCGAAGTGGCACGCCAGCTCAAACAAATGAAAGCCGAGCGATTGGCCCGTACCGGAGGTAACTAACGTCATACCGAAGAGACCGCGCGGTGTGAGCCGCGCGGTCTCCTGCTTACCGGTACAGCCAGACCCGCAGCAAACTCACCAACTGCTGGGCGTCGATCGGCTTGGTGATGTAGTCGCTGGCCCCGGCCTCCATGCACTTCTCGCGGTCGCCTTTCATGGCCTTCGCGGTGAGGGCGATGATGGGGAGATTGCGGAACTCGTCCATGGCCCGGATGCGGCGCGTGGCCTCGTAGCCGTCCATCTCCGGCATCATCACGTCCATCAGCACCACGTCGACGCCGGAGGTGTTGCGGAGGACGTCGAGGCCCTCGCCGCCGCTCTCGGCGTAGACCACCTCCATCTTGTGCCGCTCGAGGAGGCTGGTCAGCGCGTAGATGTTGCGCATGTCGTCGTCGACGATGAGGGCCTTCTTGCCGGCCAGCACCGGATCGGACTCGTGCAGCTGCTCGAGCATCTTGCGCTTCTGCTCGGGGAGGTTCTCCTCGACGCGGTGCAGGAAGAGCGCGGTCTCGTCGAGGAGGCGGTCCGGCGAGCGGACGTCCTTGACGATGATGGCGTCGGCCATCCGCTTGAGATCGTTCTCCTCTTTCCGCGAGAGGTCGCGGCCGGTGTAGACCACGATCGGGATGTCCTCGATCTTGAGCTCGTTCTTCAGCTTGTCGATGAACTCGAAGCCGCTCATGTCCGGCAGGCCGAGGTCGAGAACCATGCAGTCGAAGTGGCGCTCGCGCAGCTTCTCGAGCGCCTCGGCGCCGCTGCCGACCGCGGTGATCTCGACGTCTCCCTCGCCGATCAGCTCGACGATGGCGTTGCGCTGGGCCTCGTTGTCCTCGACCACGAGGAGACTCTTGTTGGACCGCTCGACGAAGCCGCGGATCTTGGCGAAGGCGTCGTCCAGCCCTTCTTTCGTCACCGGCTTCTGCATCTGCGCGAACGCGCCGAGGCGCAGGCCGCGCGCGGTCTCTTCGTCGGCGGAGATGATGTGCACGGGGATGTGCCGGGTCACGCGGTCGTGCTTGAGGCGGTCGAGCACCGTCCACCCTTCCATGTCCGGCAGCTCGATGTCGAGCGTGACCGCGTCGGGCTTGTGCTGACGCGCCAGCTGCAGCGCGCTCTCGCCGCGCGTGGCGACGATGCCCTTGAAGCCCTTGTCGTGGGCCATGTCCAGCAGGATCTGCGCGAAGGTGGTGTCGTCTTCGACGATCAGCACCGTCCGGTCGCCCGGCTGGATGAGGTTGCGGTCATCGGGCAGCTGTTCGTCGATGATGACCGACGGCTGCTCGATGGTCTTCTGGAGCATGGGCACTTCGGCCTGTTCCTTCTCCCGGACCGGAGGGATGGTAGTGCGCCGCGCCATCGGCGCGATGTACGTCTCCGGAAGGTAGAGCGTGAACGACGAGCCCTCGCCCGGCTCGCTGGTGACCTGGATCTCGCCGCCGAGCAGGCGCGCGATCTCGCGGCTGATCGACAACCCGAGGCCCGTGCCGCCGTACTTGCGCGTCGTCGAGGCGTCGGCCTGCTGGAAGGCCTCGAAGATGATCCGCTGCTTCTCCTCGGGAATGCCGATGCCGGTGTCGAGGACGCGGAAGGCGATCACGCTCGACGCGCGGTTGAGGGCGTCCTGTCCCTCCGACCAGCCCGACAGCGCCGTCTCCGCGCGCAGCGTGACGCTTCCCTTTTCGGTGAACTTGAACGCGTTGCCGAGGAGGTTCTTGAGCACCTGCTGCAGCCGCGTGGAGTCGGTGTGAATCGTCTTCGGCAGGTTCTCCGCGAGCTCGACCTTGAACTCCAGCTCCTTGTCCTCGGCGATCTGCCGGAACGTCCGGTCGGTCGACTCGGCGATCTCCTTGAAGGAGACGTCGCTGAGCTGCACGGTCATCATGCCGGACTCGATCTTGGAGAGGTCGAGGATGTCGTTGATCAGCGTCAGCAGATCCTGTCCCGAGGAGTGGATGGTCTTCGAGAACTCGACCTGCTTCTCGGTGAGGTTGCCGTCGGGGTTGTCGGCCAGCAGCTTCGCCAGGATGAGCAGCGAGTTGAGCGGGGTGCGCAGCTCGTGCGACATGTTGGCGAGGAACTCCGACTTGTACTTCGAGGTCAGCGCCAGCTGCCGCGCCTTCTCTTCGAGCTGCCGCTTGGCCGACTCGACCTCGCGGTTCTTCTGCTCGACCTCTTCGTTCTGCGCCGTGAGCAGGCGCGCCTTTTCCTCGAGCTCTTCGTTGGTCTGCTGCAGCTCTTCCTGCTGCTGCTTGAGCAATTCCTCCGAGGCCTGCAGCGACTTGGCCTGCGACTCGAGGCGCTTGTTGGTTTCGGTGAGCTCTTCCTGCTGCGACTGCAGCTCTTCCGCGAGCGACTGCGACTGCGCCAGCAGCTCCTCGGTGCGCATGTTGGCCTGGATGGTGTTGAGCACCACGCCGATCGACTCGGTGAGCTGGTCGAGCAGCGACTGGTAGGTCTCGTTGAAGCGGTTGAAGCTGGCCAGCTCCATCACGCCGAGGACCTGCCCCTCGAACACGATCGGCAGCACGATGATGTTCAGCGGCCTGGCCTCGCCGAGGCCGGAGTTGATCTGGATGTAGTCCTCGGGCGCGTTGGTGATGAGGATGCGCTGCTTCTCGAACGCGGCCTGCCCCACCAGCCCCTCGCCGATGTGAAACTCGCGTGCGAGGTTCTTCCTCTCTTTATAGGCGTACGTCGCGGCGAGACGGAGGATCGGCTCGCTGCCGCCCGAGTCCATCGTGTAGAACGCGCCGTGCGCGGCGCCGACGACCGGCGCCAGCTCGCTCAGCATCAACTGCGACACCGCCTGCAGGTTCTTCTGTCCCTGCATCATCCGCGTGAACTTGGCGAGGTTGGTCTTCAGCCAGTCCTGCTCCGCGTTGCGCGCGGTGGTCTCACGCAGGTTGCGGATCATCTCGTTGATGTTGTCCTTGAGGACCGCGACCTCGCCCTGCGCCTCGACCGTGATCGAGCGGGTGAGATCGCCCTTGGTCACGGCGATGGCAACGTCGGCGATCGCGCGCACCTGGGTGGTGAGATTCGCGGCGAGCTGGTTGACGTTGTCGGTGAGATCGCGCCACGTGCCGGCCGCGCCGGGGACGTTGGCCTGTCCGCCGAGGCGTCCTTCCACGCCGACTTCGCGCGCCACGGTCGTGACCTGGTCGGCGAACGTCGCCAGCGTCTCGATCATGTCGTTGATGGTGTCGCCCAGCTCCGCGATCTCTCCGCGGGCTTCGACGGCAAGCTTCTGTTTCAGGTTGCCTTTCGCGATCGCCGTGACGACGCGGGCGATGCCGCGCACCTGCGAGGTGAGGTTCGCGGCCATCATGTTGACGTTGTCGGTGAGGTCCTTCCACGTGCCGGCGACGCCCTTGACCATCGCCTGCCCGCCGAGCTTCCCTTCCGTGCCGACCTCGCGCGCGACGCGCGTGACTTCCGAGGCGAACGAGTTGAGCTGATCGACCATCGTGTTGATGGTGTCCTTCAGCTCGAGGATCTCGCCCTTGACGTCGACGGTGATCTTCTTGGAGAGGTCGCCGTTCGCGACCGCGGTCGTGACCTGGGCGATGTTGCGCACCTGGTTGGTCAGGTTCGACGCCATCATGTTGACGTTGTCGGTGAGGTCCTTCCACGTGCCGGCCACGCCGCGCACCTGCGCCTGGCCGCCGAGGCGTCCCTCCGTACCGACCTCGCGCGCCACGCGCGTGACCTCGCTGGCGAACGAGTTGAGCTGATCGACCATCGTGTTGATGGTGTTCTTCAGCTCGAGGATCTCGCCGCGCACGTCGACGGTGATCTTCTTCGACAGGTCGCCGAGCGCGACCGCGGTCGTGACCTCGGCGATGTTGCGCACCTGCGCGGTCAGGTTCGAGGCCATCGAGTTGACCGAGTCGGTCAAGTCTTTCCACGTCCCGGAGACGCCCTTGACGATCGCCTGTCCGCCCAGCTTCCCTTCCGTGCCGACTTCGCGCGCGACGCGCGTGACCTCGGCGGCGAAGGAGTTGAGCTGATCGACCATCGTGTTGATGGTCTCCTTCAGCTCCAGGATCTCGCCGCTGACCTCGACGGTGATCTTCTTCGAGAGGTCGCCGTTGGCGACGGCGGTGGTGACGGCGGCGATGTTGCGCACCTGATTGGTCAGGTTCGACGCCATCATGTTGACGTTGTCGGTGAGGTCCTTCCACGTTCCGGCGACGCCGGTGACCTGCGCCTGTCCGCCCAGCTTTCCTTCGACGCCGACTTCACGCGCGACGCGCGTGACCTCGCTCGCGAATGAGTTGAGCCGGTCGACCATCGAGTTGATGGTGTTCTTAAGTTCGAGGATCTCGCCCTTGACGTCGACGGTGATCTTGCGCGAGAGGTCGCCGTTGGCGACGGCCGTGGTGACGTCGGCGATGTTGCGCACCTGCGCGGTCAGATTCGCGGCCATGTAGTTGACCGAATCGGTCAAGTCTCTCCACGTGCCGGAGACTCCCTGCACGTCGGCCTGGCCGCCGAGCTTTCCTTCCGAGCCGACTTCGCGCGCGACGCGCGTGACCTCGGCCGCGAAGGAGCGGAGCTGATCGACCATCGTGTTGATGGTGTTCTTCAGCTCCAGGATCTCGCCCTTGACGTCGACGGTGATCTTCTTGGAGAGGTCGCCCATCGCGACCGCGGTCGTGACCTCGGCGATGTTGCGCACCTGCCCGGTGAGATTCGAGGCCATGTAGTTGACCGAGTCGGTGAGGTCTTTCCACGTGCCGGCCACACCGCGCACCTCGGCCTGGCCACCGAGCTGTCCCTCGGTGCCGACTTCGCGCGCCACGCGCGTGACTTCGGCCGCGAACGCGCTGAGCTGGTCGACCATCGTGTTGATGGTGTTCTTCAGCTCCAGGATCTCGCCCTTGACGTCGACGGTGATCTTCTTCGACAGATCACCCGAGGCGACCGCGGTCGTGACCTCGGCGATGTTGCGCACCTGCGCGGTCAGGTTCGAGGCCATGTAGTTGACGGAGTCGGTCAGGTCGCGCCACGTGCCGGAGACTCCCTGCACGTCCGCCTGGCCGCCGAGCATTCCCTCGCTGCCGACCTCGCGCGCGACGCGCGTGACCTCGGCCGCGAACGAGCGGAGCTGGTCGACCATCGTGTTGATGGTGTTCTTCAGCTCCAGGATCTCGCCCTTGACGTCGACAGTGATCTTCTTCGAGAGGTCGCCGTTCGCGACCGCCGTGGTGACGTCGGCGATGTTGCGCACCTGCGCCGTCAGGTTGCCGGCCATCGCGTTGACCGACTCGGTGAGGTCCTTCCACGTGCCGGCAACGCCCGGCACCTCGGCCTGGCCGCCGAGCTTTCCTTCCGTGCCGACTTCGCGCGCCACGCGCGTGACCTCGGCCGCGAACGCGCTGAGCTGATCGACCATCGTGTTGATGGTGTTCTTCAGCTCGAGGATCTCACCCTTGACGTCGACGGTGATCTTCTTCGACAGATCACCCGAGGCGACGGCGGTGGTGACGTCGGCGATGTTGCGCACCTGCGCCGTCAGGTTCGAGGCCATGTAATTCACGGAATCGGTCAGGTCTCGCCACGTTCCGGAGACTCCCTGCACGTCCGCCTGGCCGCCCAGCTTTCCTTCCGAGCCGACCTCGCGCGCGACGCGCGTGACCTCGGCCGCGAACGCACGGAGCTGATCGACCATCGTGTTGATGGTGTTCTTCAGCTCGAGGATCTCGCCGCGCACTTCGACGGTGATCTTTTTGGAGAGGTCGCCCATGGCGACCGCCGTGGTGACGTCGGCGATGTTGCGCACCTGCGCCGTGAGGTTGCCGGCCATGGCGTTGACGGAGTCGGTGAGGTCTTTCCACGTGCCGGCGACGCCCGGCACCTCGGCCTGACCGCCGAGCTGTCCCTCCGTGCCGACCTCGCGCGCCACGCGCGTGACTTCCGACGCGAAGGAGCGGAGCTGATCGACCATCGTGTTGATGGTGTTCTTCAGCTCGAGGATCTCGCCCAGCGCCTCGGCGGTGATCTTCTTGGAGAGGTCGCCGTTCGCAACCGCGGTCGTGACCTCGGCGATGTTGCGCACCTGGTTGGTCAGGTTCGCGGCCATGTAGTTCACGGAGTCGGTCAGGTCTTTCCACGTCCCGGAGACGCCCTTGACCTCGGCCTGCCCGCCCAGCTTCCCTTCCGTGCCGACCTCGCGCGCGACGCGCGTGACTTCGGAGGCGAACGAGCGGAGCTGATCGACCATCGTGTTGATGGTCTCTTTCAATTCGAGGATCTCGCCGCGCGCGTCGACCGTGATCTGCTTCGAGAGGTCGCCGTTCGCGACGGCGGTGGTGACGGCGGCGATGTTGCGGACCTGGTTGGTGAGGTTCGCGGCCATGTAGTTGACGGAGTCGGTGAGATCGCGCCACGTACCCGAAACGCCCTGCACGTCGGCCTGGCCGCCGAGCTTTCCTTCCGAACCGACTTCGCGCGCGACGCGCGTGACTTCCGAGGCGAAGGAGCGGAGCTGATCGACCATCGTGTTGATCGTGTTCTTCAGCTCGAGGATCTCGCCGCGCACTTCCACGGTGATCTTCTTGGAGAGGTCGCCGGTCGCGACCGCGGTGGTGACGTCGGCGATGTTGCGCACCTGCGCGGTCAGATTGCCGGCCATGGAGTTGACCGACTCGGTCAGGTCTTTCCAGGTCCCGGAGACGCCCTTGACGTCGGCCTGGCCGCCGAGCTTTCCTTCCGTGCCGACTTCGCGCGCGACGCGCGTGACCTCGGAGGCGAACGACGCCAGCTGCGTGACCATCGTGTTGACCGTCTTCGCGGTGCGGAGGAACTCGCCCTTGAGCGGCCGCCCGTCGAACTCGATGGCCATGGCCCGGGTCAGGTCGCCCTTGGCCACCGCGCCGATGACCCGCGCGATCTCGTTGGTCGGCTGCACGAGGTCGGAGATGAGGGTGTTCACCGACTCGGCGATCACGCCCCACTGCCCGCTCGCCGACGGCACCTGCACGCGCGAGCTGAGCTTTCCTTCCTTGCCGACGACGTTGGCCACGCGCTCGACCTCGGAGGCGGTGCGGTCGTTCAGCTCGAGAATGTCGTTCAGCGCGTCCGCGATCTTCCCCTGCACGCCGATGAACTCCACCGGCATCCGGACCTCGAAATCGCCCTTGCGCATCGCCGAAAGCGTGCGCAAAAGCAGCTTCTCAAAATCGCGCGGCGTTACTTCCGAAGCCTTATCAACGCCAATCCCCGTGGTCATGCGGCGGTTCTCCCCCTCGTCGTGCTTGCAGCTGGACGTTCCCCTCCCGAAGGCAAGGGAAATGCGGGGAGCCACGCTGCAAGCAGTGCGCCACGGATGGGGGCGGTTGGGGCGGCTGCCGGGCCGGACCAGCCGCCTGGGACCGGCTACTGGAAGTAGCCGGTCACGTCGACGATCACATGGACGGAGCCGTGAGCGTTGTAGACGGAGAGGTCCTTCGTGTTCGAGGAGAGTCCGACGATCGCACCGTTCGCCAACGCCCAGAAGGTGGGATCGAAGTTGAGGGTGGAGACCTGCGGCTGCGCGATGCCGGAAGGCCAGATGATCAGCCAGCTCGGCGCCGATGCCTGGGTGATCGTGAGATTGATCGAAACGGCTTTCGCGGTCGACGGTACGCCGCAAGTCCCGCGGACCTGGAAGTCACGCTGATTATTCTCGAACATCGCCGGGCCTCCGTTGGTGCCGGCCGGATTTCGAGTGTCGACAACGCGACACGGCGTGACGGTGGTGTATTGATACGGCCCGCTCTGCGCGCGCAGGCCGGGCGCGAGAATCGAGACGAGCAGAGCGAAGACAGCGATCGCGAATACGTTTTTCATTGGAAAGCTCCTCTTACTGGAAGTAGCCGCTCAGATCGATGATGAAGTGCGTCGCGGCGCCCGTGCTGTTGTAGATGTTGATGCTTCCGTCAGCCGCCACAGGAACGATCGCGTTGTTCGCAACAGTCTTCCCGGTTCTGTAGTTGATGTTGCTGCTCAGCGGACGCGCGCTGCCGATCGGGCCGGGATACAGGATGAACCAGCCATCGGCCGTCGGCTCGACGGCAACGAGATTGACCGCCACGGCTTTGATCCCGGACGGGACACTGCATTGTCCCGCGACCACCAGATTCCGCACCCCGCCCGGCGCCAACACCGGTCCGCCATACGGCCCGTTGGGATTGCGGCTGTCGACCAGGCGGCAGGGGGTGAGAAGGTAGAAGCCTGCGGTGGTATCGCCGGTTCCGGCTTGCGTGACGGGGAACAGATTGCCGGCAATCGTCGCATTCGCGGATCTCTGCGAGACGGACGTGTTTCCCGTCCAGGAGACAGTCAGCGAGTCCGAGCCGCTTCCGCTCGTCTTCGATACACTCAGCCACGAACCGTTGCCACTCGCCGTCCAGTTGCCGCCCTGACAGCCGGCAGGCGCGCCGGTAATCGTAACGAGTTGCGATCCGGCTGCCGAGGTGGCGTTCGCCGAGGATGGAGTGATTGTGAAACTCGTGCAGGCTGGAGTCGATGTGCCGGCCTGCGTCACGGAAAAAGTGTTCGCCGCGATGGTGGCGTTTCCGGAGCGGGAGAATGTGGTCGCGTTGTTCGTCCAAGACACGGTCAGTGAATCGGAGCCGCTTCCGCTGGTCTTGGACACGCTGAGCCAGGAACCATTGCCGCTGGCCGTCCACGCTCCACCCTGGCAGCCGCTGGGCGATCCCGTAATCGTGACGGGAACCGAGCCTGAGGACGCATTCGGGGCAGCCGACGCAGGGCTGATGGCGAAGCTCGCACAGGTCAGAGGGGTTGTCGTCGCGCTGATCGTGTTCGAGTTCCCGCTCGTCCCGCCGCTGTTGTACGCGCGCACGCGGTAGTAGTAGGTCGTTCCAGGGCTCAGACCCGTTACCGATTTCGAAAGCACGTTGCCGACGTCGAGGTTGTTGTAACCAGAGACTAACGAACTGAAGGAACTGCTGGTTGATACATCAAGCCGATATCCCGTGGCGCGGGGCGCAGAGCTCCAATTGGCCTGAAAACTCGTGGTCAATGGATTGGACGCGGCGGTCGCGGTCGGCGTGGCAGGCGGGCAATACGAGGCGTTTGCGTCGATGTATTTGCAAAACAGCGGATCGATTTCTGAAGCGTTCGCCCACTCCGTGCGGAATTGATTGACGTCGGGCATCGACGATTGGTACTGCCAGTTCTTGTCGACAATGTCCCAGGTCTTTTGTTGCTGTCCGCTGATAGTGTCGAACGATTCGTCCGCCGAATCGCGCGTATCGGAAAGAACGGCGCCAACGGCCAGCTCATTGGCCGCGCCGGTCGGCGTGCAGTAACTCGAGCCGTTGACGTAAGTCGTGCCCGTCTCGTAATCCTGATACTCCGTGAGATTGGTCGAGGGATAATAGGCAACGCCCCATTCCTTGGCCCGCACGGCCTGGAAAATAAAGCTGGCCCAGGCTTCGGAGAATGCCAGGGACGTCGATGATGCGGTCGCGCATGAGCTGTGCGAGCCCCCGGGCAAGGTCATCGTGGCCGTGAAGTCATCCGCCAGAAAGTGGCCGTATTCGTGAATGACGACATCGTCGTTGCTCGCCGAATCGTTGTCCGGCATCTGAATGTAATTGTTGGTTTGGTCGTATTGCGGGTGAGTGGCGCTGGGAAACAGCACATCGACCTGGTCCGGCAATCCACCGGCACGCGCCTGCGCCCATTGATAGCCTTCGACGATCGCGTCGACCATGTTCAAGGCGCGGGCAACCGATCCGCACGCGCCGGCCAGGGAGAGATCAAAGGTCACGTTCGTGTTCGTAGTACTGACGCTCAGGCATGTCCAGGTGGCTGAAACACTCGTTCCAACCTGGACGGCAGCCGTCTGCGCCCAGGCCTTGAGCTTGTACGAGTCGCCTGTGTTCAAGCCTGAGACGCTCGCGTTGTACGTGCCCGACGCGGTTGTCGAGGTCGTGTAGAGCACGGCATTGTCGCTCGCACGCAGGATCTGAACGGTCGTGTACCGGGAGGGCGAATAGGACGTCGAGCCCCAACCATTCTGCGAATAGGCTCGGTTTTCGAAGCGAATCGTCCCCTGCACGCTGAGCGTGGCGAAGAGGGGGAGCGCGAGAAGAGTGGCGGCGAGGAAGGCGGCGGCACGAACGATTCTAGCGAACACGATTGACCTCCTACCGTCACTCGACCGCGCAGGCGATGTCGCGACAGGACATCTCGCCGCTCACGAGATTGAGATCCGCACGCACACACTGGTTTTCCGTGTTCGGAATCCGGGTGGTCGATTCCAGGATCGGAGCCGCCACACGCGGATCCCAGCGAACGTTCGTCAGGCGCCGAAAGAATGGCGGTGAGAGCGATCTCACCATCGGCTGCAGGAATACGCTGCAGTTCTTGAGCAGGCGCTGCGCTTCACCGCGGTCCATGATCGTCACCTCAAGCGGCGATAGATCCACGGCGGCCACCGCCTGCATGGCATTGGCCGAAAGATCCTCCTCCGAGTCCGGCAGTAGTTCTGACTGAGACCATTCGATCCAATCGATTCGATAGCGGAAGACGAGACCATAGTTCCCCGAAGGACTCCGCATGAGCGCGACCGCTTCGACGGTCGCGCCCGGCGATACCGGCCTGCTTCGAGCATTTACTCGGCGAGCAATCTCCGCATTCGCCGTGGACAGCACCGTCCGTTCAGCCAGCGACAGCGCGGGCGCATCCGCGGGCGCGTCCGTGCCTTGTACCGCCTCTGACAGTTTCTCCTGGGAGAAGGCGGAGGGAGAAAGATAAAACGCCGCGAAAACAGCAGTGAGCGCAAATACCCGCATTGCTGTGCGCACGCCGAGCGAGATCGATCCGCGTGAGGTCAGTTCTCTTCGTTGCACTACGTACCCCCTCCGATATCTGTCACGTCACACGGTCGACAATGACGCACTGCTCTCTCGTGAATAGACGGACGGCCTCGCCGTTTTTTTCTTTCGCTAGCTCTAGACACTTTTCTGTTTCGTTTGTGGGAGGCTAGACGGTTGAGGGCGGCGGGGGCCTTTACAAACCAACGACTAGGTATTATTATGGAATGACTTATTGGATGATCCGCTCAATCCGGTAGGCACAAGTCGACTGAAGGTGTAACCGCGGGTAAAGGTGTGTGTATGCGGAAACCTGAAGGAGAGTGCTATGAAGAAGATTCTCGTCATTTCGTTGGCTTCTTTGTTGGTGGCGGGTCTGGCCGCGGCGGTCTGTAACGTCGACATCCTCGATGAATCGATTCCCGACGCCTACCAGGGGACGCCGTACAGCTACCAGCTGACGGCGTGTTGCGGGACGGCCCCCTACACGTTTTCCATCTGGTCGGGATCGTTGCCGGCAGGACTCACGCTCAGCAGCAGCGGGCTGATCTCGGGCACCCCGACCACCGTCGGGTACACGCTGGTGTACATCCGCGTGACCGACAGCGCCACTCCGGCGTGCACGCTCACGCGCGCCTATTTCGTCTACGTCAACTGAGCGCGCTTCCCGTTGCGCGGCGCCATTCCGCCGCGCAACGGTTTCAGAGTCTCGCGCTCACGATCTCCCCTTCTCCCACCGTCACCGGCGTCGCGCGCACGACGCGGTTTTCATCATCCACGATCTGCAGGACGTAGTTCCCGGCGGCGACGTTGGCGATGCGCGTCTGTCCCGGCGCTGGGTCGATGCTCAGGAGCCGGTAGACCTCGCCGAATGGATCGACGAGCCGCGCGCGGACGAAGGCGTCGCTGGTCGATGAGACCACGATCGTGCCGCCCGGCGTCAGCGCGACGAGCCGTTCCCCGGGCGCGGTGGCGTTGATGGTCGATGACGCGTAGCCGATCGCGCTGACGGTGACGCGATACGAGCCGGCGGCGAGCGGGATGCGTTCGCTGCCGATGATGCCGTCGAACACTCCGCCCGAGGACACGGCGTGATAGCGGGCGTTGAGCGGGCGGCGGTCGCGCGCGTCGACGACCTTCAACGTGAGGCCGGAGGACGGCGTGAGCTTCACTTCGATCGGCGCGGGATCGCCGCCGTCGACGTCGACCGCGACGACGCTGCTGCCGTAGCTGCTCTTTTGCGCGCTGGCCTGATACGCGCCGGAGGCGAGGTCGTCGAACGAGAAGGCGCCGTTCGCGTCGGACGCGGTGGTGCGAATGCGCGGTGTGTTCGTCGGGCGGAGCTCGATCGCCGCGTTCGCGATCGCGGAGCCGGTGGCAGAATCGACCACGCGGCCGGTGAGCGTGGCGCCGTGGATGTCGATGTCGAACGTCGAGGAGCCGCGGACGTCGAGAGAGGTCGCGTAGGTCTCGACGGCGACGGTGTAGCTCCCTTCGTCGATGCCGGTGATCTCGTAGTTGCCGCGGCTGTCCGCGGACGTGCGTGCGGCGCGGTTGCCCGTGGTGCGCGGGAGAAAGGAAACTGAGGCACCGGGGACGGCCGTCCCACTCCGGGTCACGCGGCCGCGGACGGTGATGTCGCCGGCGAAGTCGAAGTCCACGGTGACCGTCTGGCCGGGCTCGACCTGCACCGACTTCACCGGCGAGTTGCGGATGCTGTTCTGGCCCGTCCGGGCGCTGACGCGCACCGTGCCGGACGGCGCGCCTTCGATGCGATAGCTGCCACCGGCATCGACGGCCGCGGTCGCCGTGGCCTCGCTCGATGCTGCCTGGATGACCGCGGTGCGAAGCTCGGACGCGGATAGACCGCTGACTCGGCCGGCGATGGCGGCGCCGCCGCCGAGGATCAGGCGGAGCGTGGAGGATGCGGTGACATCGACGTCGCGCTGGACCGCGTCGGCAAACCCGCGCTTCGACGCGCGAACCTCGTAGTGTCCCGGCGCGACGCCTTCGAGCGTAAATGCGCCGCCGCCGTCCGTGCTCGCGACGCGGCTCATCTCCGGATCGGCAGCCGACAATACGCGCACCTCGGCATCGGCAACCGCCGCGCCGGCGCTGTCGACGACCACGCCGCCGATCGACGCACCGCCGCCGAGCTTCGCGTCGACCTCGGCCGACGGCTCGGAGAGCGTGACGTTCTTGCGCAGCGGCAGCAACCCGCGGCGGCTGAATGCCAGCGTGGCCTCGCCTGTCTCAACGTTCTCGAGCACGTACGCGCCGTCGGGACCGGTGAGCGTGGCGGCGTCGGAGATCGCGCCGGGCTTCGGCTCGACGCGCACGCTCGCGCCGGCGACCGGCGCGTCGTTCGGACCAGTCACACGGCCGCTGACGCGCACGCCGCTCTCGAGCGCAACCTCGACGTTGTCCGCGCCTTTCCCGCTCTCGACGTTGATGTTCGCGACGCGCGCCGGAGTGAAGCCGGGCGCGGTGACGACGAGCGTCTGCGCGCCGGCGGGGACGTTGTCGATCGCGAACGCGCCGTCTTCCGCGGTGAAGCTCTGCATCAGCGGTTGGCGCATCTTCGCGGCCACGCCGGCCGCGAATGTCTTCACCGGCTGCTGCGTCGCCTTCTCGATCACGCGTCCGGCGACGCGGCCTCCTGCGGGAAGCTCGACGTCGACGTCGTGCGCGGGCGCGACGACGGGGCGCGTCAGCTGGATGAAGTCGTCGGGTTTGCGGAAGGCGAGCATCAGCTCGCCGGGCGCGAGATCGGGGATGCGGAACGCGCCGTCGGATGCGGTCTGCACCGGCGGGGCAATGTCGCCGCTGGTGATGAAGACGGTCACGCCTTCGACCGGTTCGCCGCCGCGCGTGACGCGGCCGCGCACTTCGACGCCCGGCTCGAGCTCGACCTCGAGCGGCGGAGCATTCGCCGAGACCTCGTGCGCGCGCAGTAGCTTCGGCGCGTAGCCGGAGGCGGCCACGCGGAGGTCGTACGTTCCGGCCGCGAGCCGCAGCGTGAACGTGCCGTCGGCGGCGCTGCGCACGGGATCGTCGGCCGACGCGTCGAGGCTGTTGAGGACCGCGCGTAAGTCCGTGGTCGTGATGGCGGCGCCGGCGATCGGCTTTGCCGCGCCATCGATGACGCGTCCCGTCAACGCGACGCCGCGCGGGATGGTGATGGTCACGTTCGACTTGCGATCGCCGGCGGCGACTCGCAGCGTTTCGGAGTGCGCTTCGGGCAGTCCCTTCTTCGCCGCGTCGACGCGCAGCTCGCCTTCATGTTCGGTGCGCACGAGGTAGCGGCCGTCGGGCGCGCTGACCATCTGCCGCGCACCGCGTGCAGTGATGCGCGCTCCTGCGATTCCGCGCCGGTCTTCGTCGACGATCGATCCGGAGATGCGCGTGAGCGGCGTGGCGTAGAGCGCGCGGCGGATCGACGCGCCCGCGGCGACGTCGACGGCGAGCACGGGGATCGCGTATTCGGGATGGATCGCGGTGAGCTCGTACGAGCCTGGCGGGACTCCCGCGATCGTGTAGTTGCCTCTAGCGTCGGTGATCGCCGACGCGGCAGTGATGCTGACTCGCGGCGTCTTCGCGGCGATCTCGGCGCCAGGGATCGGTTGGTTGCGCTGGTCGCGGAGGGTGCCGGTGATGGAAGCGGCTTTGACGTTGTTCGGGGTTACGGGTTGGGGAGCTCGTCGTGTCAGCGCGATGGTCGTGTTGGTCGACAGGAACGGGGCCACCGTGCGCGTGACCGTCGCGTAGTCAGCGTGGCGGACGGTGATGTACGTGGTGGTGCGTTTGGGATCGGGCAGTTGGTAGTGACCCGTCGTGTCGGTGACCGTGATGCTGTCGCCGATGATCACGACCGCGCCGGCGAGCGGCTTGCCGCCGGCGACGATCGTCCCTTGCTTGAGCGCGACGAGCCCGAGCTGAAAAACGCCCGCGTCTTCATTCGCCGCGGCGCGCTCCATCAGCGGCGCGCGTCCCGGCGACTCGATGCGCAGATCGACCACGGGCGCCTTCGGATCGATCGAGAAGTTACCCTTCGCATCGGTCTGCGCCGTCGCCAGCGGCTTACGCGCTGGATCGGGCAGCAGCAGCCGCGCGCGTTGCTGATCGAGCGACTCGAGCGGGAGCGCGGAGACAGTCGCGCCACGCAGGGTTGCTCCGTTTTCGTCGATCACGGTTCCGGTGATCGCGGCAAAGGCGGGAAGAGCGGCAAAGACGAC